>OLGE01000001.1_pt1 | contig 650868 bp, 593 predicted proteins | sample 1605151 | NCBI WGS metagenome assembly OLGE01 (sample SAMEA3888912, study PRJEB22519) | human gut metagenome | biome: human gut; feature: human-associated habitat; material: faeces | place: Denmark | collected 2010
GGATTTATGTACCGCTGCGTTTTTGTAGAGCGAAAGCGTGTTTTCGTGATCAATACAAAAATTTGTAAATGCGACAGCCCCATGCTATTTTCCGTAGGCATTTTTACCACTTGTGCATATTGTATTTTTTGTGCGGAATATCCTTTGAAATTTTGTGCATTTTTACGATAAAATTTATTCAAAAGATGAAAGGAGAAATAAATTTATGAAAAGAATTAAAGCAGCCTGTCTTGAGCAGACAATACACTTTATGCTGCGTGAGGGCTATTTAGGCGAAATGGCAAAACGGGAAGTAAAGCAAGAAGTCGAAAAGTATAAGAATCAGCTTGAACGCAATAAAACGAAATACAAAATCTTGGATGAGTCAGAACAGGAAGACGGATCTGTTATCCTGAAAATCAAAAAACAGTACAACGGTCATGCGATAGGCGAATATTTTGACTAAAAAGCCCGAGACGAACCCGCCCCGGCTGCGGCATTTGGTATAGATCACAAATGCCGCAGCCGGGGCGGTCTTGTCTCAGACTTTTTTATAACGCCTTAATCCTGTCGATCGCTTCCACCGTATTCTCATAAGAGCCGAACGCAGTCAGACGGAAATAAGTCTCGCCGCTGGGACCGAAACCGGAGCCGGGCGTCCCCACCACATTTGCATTCTCAAGCAGATAATCGAAAAATTCCCAGCTTGTCATGCCCTTCGGCGCTTTCAGCCAGATATAGGGCGCGTTGACGCCGCCGGAAACGGTATAGCCCGCCTCTTTTAATCCGTTTAGAATATATTTTGCATTGTTCATGTAATATGCGACCTGTTTTGCAAGCTGTTCTTTTCCGGCAGGGGAATAAACCGCTTCGCCTGCGCGCTGTACGATATAGGGCGCGCCGTTATATTTGGTGCCGTGTCTTCTCGCCCAAAGGGAATGGAGCATCACATCGCCGCACTTTAAGTCCTTGGGAACGACGGTATATCCCAAACGGACGCCTGTGAACCCGGCGTTTTTGGAAAAGGAATGAAGCTCGATGGCGCAGGTTCTCGCACCGGCGCATTCATAAATGCTGTGAGGAACATCTTTCTCGGAAATATATGCTTCATAAGCCGCGTCATAGATAATGACGGAACCGTTTTTATTGGCATAATCAACCCATTCCTGCAACTGCGCCTTGGTAATCGTAGAGCCTGTAGGATTGTTGGGGAAGCACAGATAAATCAGATCCGGCACTTCCTTTGGCAGCTCGGGCGCAAAATCATTCTCTGCGGTACAGGGCATATAAATGACATCGCTCCAGGTCTCCGTTTTGGGATCATAGGTGCCTGTCCTTCCCGCCATGACATTCGTATCCACATAAACCGGATAAACCGGGTCGCAGACGGCAATCTTGTTATCCGTTGCAAAGATTTCCTGAATATTGCCGGAATCGCACTTCGCGCCGTCGGATACAAAGATTTCATCGGGAGCGATCTCGCACCCTCTCGCCCTGTAATCGTTTTCCGCAATCGCATTCCTTAAAAACTCATAGCCAAGATCCGGCGCGTAGCCGTGGAAGGTTTCGGCTTGTCCCATTTCATCCACCGCGCCGTGCAGCGCGTCGATGATCGCGGGAGCCAAAGGCTGGGTCACATCCCCGATTCCTAAGCGGATAATTTTCTTGTCCGGATTCGCCTGTGCATATGCGTTTACCTTCTTACCGATCGTCGAAAATAAATAGCTTCCCGGCAATTTTAAATAATTGTCATTGATTTTAAACATTTCTCTTCTCTCTCCTTAATCTAAATATCCGCCGCTTACGGCACTTATGAGTTTATAAACTTCACAAATGCCGCAAACCACGCATTTTTATTTCCAGGGAAATTCTCCCTCGAATACTGTAGTGGCGGGACCGGTCATATAAACGAGATTTTTCTCTCTGTCCCACTCGATTAAAATTTCGCCGCCCAATACCCTGACGGTTACGGCGTTGTCCGTCAAACCGTTCAAAATGCAGGCAACTACGGTGGCGCAGCATCCGGTTCCGCAGGCGAGGGTTTCTCCGGTGCCTCTTTCCCAGACGCGCATATCGACGCGGCTTCTGTCCAAGACCTTCACAAACTCCGTATTGACCCTGTTGGGAAACGCCGTATGATTTTCAAAAAGAGGTCCCACGGCGGCAATATCCAGATTCGCCACGTCATCCATAAACACCACCGCATGGGGGTTGCCCATAGAGACGCAGGTCATTCTGTATTCTTTTCCTCCGACGATAATGGGTTCGTCCACGGACTGCTCCATCCTGCTGATGACCGGCACTTCCTTCGCCGTAAAGATCGGTGCGCCCATGTTGACCCGTACCGAGGTTACCTGCCCGTCTTCCACATTCAGATCCAGATATTTGACTTTGCCGCAGCTTACGATACTGATATGGGTCCGGTCCGTAAGCCCTTTGTCGTATACATATTTAGCCACGCAGCGGATTCCGTTTCCGCACATCTCTGCGCGCGTACCGTCTGCGTTATACATTTCCATTTCAAAGTCCGCTTCCTTGGACGGATTGATAAAAATCGCGCCGTCTGAGCCAACGCCAAAGTGCCTGTCGCTGACCGCCTTTACAAAAGCGGGTTTGTCTTTGATTTCTTCCACAAAACCATTGACATATACATAATCATTTCCACACCCGTGCATTTTGGTAAATTTCATCTTATCCTCCAAAATTCCTCAAAATCAATCCCCGGTTTCCTATCTCATAACTGTTAAAACCATCTGAGCCGTTTCCACCATGCTCGTGCTGTTGTCCATACTGGTCTTTTGTATATACCTGTGCGCTTCCTCTTCCGTCATATTGTTACGGTTCATCAGCAAAAGCTTCGCGTCTTTAATCAACGCAACCTCCTCCGGATTTCTCTGCTTCGGCTTTTCCCGCCGTTTCCTGCGTTTGTAGGCAATGGAGTTGCTCATCATCTCCACCGTATTAACTAAATCGTTCATTTTAAACGGCATGGTCAGACAGACGATATCGTTGTCCTGACACTCCATCAGAAACCTTTGGGAAGCCATCAAAAGCATTTCAAATCCTTGCGGGAGACTATCGTGTAACTCAGAATAAAGCATATCCGTCAGCTTATATCCGCATATGACGATACCGTCATTGAGATTGTCCGCCTGCGCCAGCGCCTGTGCGCCCGACGTGCAGACCGCTGCAACGGCATAACCGCTTCTTACCAGCAGATTTTTCATATTTCGCGCATCTTCCAGCTTTGGAAGAGCAACAATAATGCTGGTCACACATCCACCTCCTATCTGTGCCTGTATATAGCATAGTCCGCCTTATACTTTTGCAGCAGGATCAGTATCTGTATAAATATTTCCCTACTTCCCATTCGGTTACCTGAGCCTTATATTCATTCCACTCTTTTACTTTATTTTCAATGTACTTGTTATATGCGTGTTCTCCCAGAACTTCCTTCATAAACGGGTCCGCTTTTAACGCTTCAATGGCTTCAAACAGATTGTCGGGCAGCCTCTCGATGCCCGCGGCTTTCCGCTCCTCCTCCGTCAGCTCCAGCATATTGCAGTCTACGCTTTTGGGAGGTTCTATTTTGTTTTTAATGCCGTCAAGCCCTGCCATCAGCGCAACCGCAATGGCAAAATACGGATTCGCGGCAGGATCGGGGCTTCTTAACTCAATTCTCGTATCTTCGCCCCTGGTCACGGGAATCCGGATCAGATGGCTCCTGTTTCTGCTGCTCCATGCCGTATAGACGGGCGCTTCATAACCGGGCACCAGACGTTTGTAAGAGTTGACAAGGGGATTGAAAACAGCCGTCATTCCCTTGATATGCTTCATCAGCCCGCCGATAAAATAATACGCCTCTTTACTCAAGCCTTCCCCGTCTGCGTCGTCCGCAAATATGTTTTTCCCGTCCCGCATCAGCGAGAAGTTCAGGTGCATACCCGAACCGTCGCAGCCAGCCTTGGGCTTCGGCATAAAAGTCGCATGGAGCCCGTGGCGTTTGGCAATGGTTTTAACCGCCAGCTTAAAGGTCATAATATTATCCGCCGTCGTCAGCGCGTCGTCATATCTGAAATCAATCTCGTGCTGCGCCGGAGAGCCTTCATGATGGGAAGATTCGATAATAAAGCCCATCTCCTCCAACGTCAGTACCATATCGCGCCTTGCATTTTCTCCCAGATCCACGGGACCCAGATCAAAATAACCCGCCTGCTCATGGGTAACCGTCGTCGGATTGCCGGTCTCGTCGGTATGGAACAGGAAAAATTCACATTCCGGTCCCACATTGAACACCAGCCCCATGTCTGCGGCTTCCTGTACGGCTCTCCGCAATACGTATCTGGGATCTCCGGCAAAAGGTTTTCCGTCCGGCGTATACACGTCGCAGATCAGCCTTGCCACCTTTCCCTGCTGGGGTCTCCACGGGAACACCTCCAGGGTATCGTAGTCGGGATACAGATACATATCCGATTCCTGGTCGCGGGCAAAGCCTTCAATCGCCGCTCCGTCAAACATAAACCTGTTGTCCAGCGCTTTTTCCAACTGACTGATGGTAACTGCAATATTTTTTAAATTGCCGAATATATCCGTAAACTGCAGCCTGATAAATTCCACATCCTGGTCTTCGCACATACGGATGACGTCTTCTCTTGTATACTTCTTCATTCCAATCAATCCCTCCTGTTTGCAAAAGGGCATTCTTCCCCTATAGAAGAACGCCCTTGTTCTCACATATCATAACAATACGGACCTGCCTTTGTCAATCGAAAAACAATTTTCCTATGTATTCCGGCGTCTGCCGCATTGCGGTCCGTCGTTTTCCCGTCTGCTATCCATGCAGCCCGTTGGACTGGCGGATCATATCCTCCACCACGATATCATAAATTTCGCCAATGGAATTGCAGTACTCCAGCACCTTCCACGGTTCGTTGGTATGAAAATGAATCTTGATCAGATCCTCATCGCCGACGGCAATCAGACAGTTTCCTTCAAAATGCTCCGTGATGTAATCGGAAATTTCGTCTTCGTCCAGATCCTGATCCCTCCGGTCTATCAAAAGCTGCGTGTCATACCGATAGGCGAACTGATCCTCTTCCACATCAATACTGTTTATTTCTCCCATAGTCATATCCTCCTGATTTAAAAAATTTTGTATATTCCATACCGCTTTTGGTATTTTTTCCGCGTTCTATTTTTCCTCTTTTGTCATAATTCCCATTCTGTTTCATAAGTTATACAAATGAACTGACAAAGGAGTTTTCCATGCAAAATAAAACCAAAATCGTCGTCCTTCATATGAAAGAACTGATATATACTGCAATCTTTGCGGCTCTTGCCATTTTATTTATCATACTGCTCGTCTATATGTTCGGCAAAAAGGACAGCGGCGAAGCAATGGAAACCATGGCGCAGTCGGAATATGTCCCCGGCGTGTACACGACCTCGCTTACCTTAAACAACAACGTCATCGATGTGGAAGTGGTCGTAGACGAAAACCATATCAATTCCGTCCGCCTTGTCAATATCAACGAAGCCGTCACTACCATGTTTCCTCTGGTAGAGCCCGCCTTCGACTCCATTGCGGGTCAGATTTACGAAGGCGTGGAGCTATCCAATATTACCTATGACGAGGAAAGCCGCTATACCTCGCAGGCGCTGATTTCGGCAATCCAGTCGTCACTGGATAAAGCGTCAGCCGCCAAGGTGTCCCAGAATGACCTGTAATTCCTCCAGCTCCTCCAGCCAGATATCGGCGCAGGCGTCGGAAGGCATACGCAGATCTCCTCTGGGGGATACGGCGACGCTTCCCACCTTGGGTCCGTCCGGCAGACAGGAACGTTTAAACTGCTGTGCGAAAAATCTGCGGTAAAAGGTTTCCAGCCAGTGATAAATCGTCTTTGCATCGTATGCGCCTGCAAACGCCGACAACGAAAGCCGGAAAACCTTCATCGGCGAAAAACCGCAGCGCAGCATATAATACAGGAAAAAGTCATGCAGCTCGTAAGGTCCTACCAGATCCTCGGTTTTCTGTGAAATCTTTCCTTCCTCCGGCGGCAGAAGCTCCGGGCTGACAGGCGTATCCAGCACGTCTAACAGGATCTTTTCAAGCTGCTCATCCTGACAGGTATCCGCATAGAAACGCACCAGATGGCGCACCAGCGTCTTCGGTACGCCGGCGTTGACTCCGTACATGGACATATGGTCGCCGTTATAGGTCGCCCAGCCCAGGGCAAGCTCCGACATATCTCCCGTACCGATTACCAGTCCGCCTGTTTTATTGGCAATATCCATCAATACCTGGGTCCGTTCCCTCGCCTGTCCGTTTTCATAGGTTACGTCATGACAGGTTTCCTCCTGCCCGATGTCGCGGAAATGAATGCGGACCGCTTCCTTGATATCCACCTCGATCAATTCCGCCCCCAGTATTTCCGACAGGCGGCAGGCATTGTCATAGGTCCTGTCCGTCGTCCCGAAGCAGGGCATCGTAACCGCCTTGATCCCCTTTCTGTCAAACCCAAGCAAATCAAACGCCTTGACCGTCACAAGCAGGGCGAGCGTAGAATCCAAACCGCCTGAAATCCCCACCACCGCGGTTTTCGCATGGGTATGCGCCAACCGCTTCTTCAGACCGAACGCCTGAATAGACAGGATTTCTTCGCATCTTTCCTGCCTCTTTAGCGCGTCCTGCGGTACAAAAGGCTGCCTGTCAAAAGTCCTGGTAAGCACGGTTTCCTCCCTGACAATGGCAAAAGGAATCATCATATATTCTTTGTCGCCCACAGCCGCAAAGCTGTTCATACGCCGCCGTTCCGAACGAAGCCTGTAAATATCCAGCTCCGTATAAAGACTTTCGCAGGTAAACTTCTTTACCTCACCCAAAAGCGTTCCGTTTTCTGCAATCATATTGTGTCCGCCAAAGACCAGATCCTGGGTGCTTTCCCCCTCGCCTGCACTGACATAGATATAACCGCAGATCAGCCGCGCGCTTGTGGATTTTATCAGCATTTCCCGGTATTCGTCCTTTCCCACGACCTCGTTGGACGCGGAAAGATTGACAATGACGTTCGCCCCCGCCACGGCATGGGACGTAGACGGCGGATCGGCAACCCAGAGATCCTCGCAGATTTCACAGGCGACGCACAATCCGTCCACAGCGTCGGATGTAAACAGCAGATTGGTCCCGAAAGGAATTTCCTCTCCCTCAAAATCCATCATTACCGGCACTCTGTTGCCCGCTGTAAAATGCCTCGCTTCATAATATTCTCCGTAAGCCGGAATATTCGCCTTGGGCACGAATCCCATGATTTCGCCGCAGTTGATAACCGCCGCCACATTATAGAGGTGATTCTCTCTCTCTAAGGGCATCCCGACAAATACAAGGGCGTCCACGCCGTCGGTATGGTTGGCAATGATCATCAGCGCGCGTTTCGCTTCCTCTAACAAATGTTCCTGCAAAAATAAATCGCCGCAGGTATAACCGGTAATGCAAAGCTCCGGAAATACCATAATCTTTGCCTTATTCACTTCCGCTTCGTCAATACACTCACAAATTCTTTCCGCATTATAAATGGGATCGGCAACCCTGATCTGAGGGGTCAGCGCCGCCACCCTGATAAATCCGTTCTGCATCGTGTTCTCTCCTCGTCATCTTTTCGCTTTCGCAAGCAGCGCCTTTAACTCTTCCACCGAGAAGGTATACGCGCTGTTGCAGAAATGACATTTGACTTCAATTTCCCTGCCTTCTTCTATCATTTCCCGGATATCCTTTTCGCCGATGCTGATAATCGCCTTTTCTATCCGCTTTTTGTCGCAATTGCAATAAAATTCCGTAGGGACGGTATCCGTGATCTCCACGTCCATTCCCTCCAGCAAGAGCCCCAGCATCTCTTCCGGCGTCTTTCCCTGATCCAGGATCGCCGTAACCGAGGAAACCTTCTTTAAATTGTTTTCCAACTGCACAATGGTCTCTTCTTCCGCAAAGGGCATCAGTTGAATGATAAAACCGCCCGCCTGCTTTACCGTATTATTTTTTTCCATGAGCACGCCCAGCCCTACCGTCGAGGGGATCTGCTCGGAGGTGGCAAAATAATAGGTCAGGTCTTCGGCAATCTCGCCCGTCTGCAAAACAGTCTGCCCAACATAAGGCTCTTTTAAGCCCAGGTCCCTGATGACCGTCAGCATACCGTTTCCCACAGCGCCTCCCACGTCCAGCTTGCCCAGCGCGTTCGGCGGCAGCATCACGTCCGGTACGTCCACATACCCTTTGACCCTTGCGTAAGAATCCGCCGTCACGGTCACGCCGCGCATCGGTCCGTCCCCTTTGATCTGCAGGGTCAGAAGATCCTGCTCTCCCTTTAGCATAGTCCCCATCATGGCGCCCGCCGTCAACAGCCTTCCCAGCGCCGCCGTCGCCACAGGGCTTGTCCCGTGAGCCTTTCTCGCATGTTCCGCCAGATTCCTTGTGGTCGCCGCAAAAGCGCGGATCTGCGCGTCCTTCGCGGTGGCTCTTACAATATAATCCTTCATTGCCAACTCTCTCTTTTCCTTTACTCTGTCTCCGGCGTTATCCAACCATCGGATTCGCCGCATCTTTTCCGCATTCCTTTGCGAATACATAGATGCGTTCGCTTTGATCCGTAACCGCGCCGTGGGTATCCGCATCCAGCGCCTTTTCAAAGATCATGCCGGCTTTCTCAATCAAAGCCCTGATCTCCTTTAACGTGTATCCCCTCTGGATATGCACCTCTTCGATTTTTTCAAACAGTCCCGATCCCTGCACCGGTTTAAAAACCGTCAGGTCATATTCGTTCAGCGCGCTTATTTCATCATAACTGTTTTCCCAGATAAAACTGCCTTCATCGCGGTTTTCCGCAATCACCGTATCTCCGATGACTTCGCGGTATTTGTAATCCGTATTAAAATCAAACAAAAACAGACCGCCCGGGTCCAGATAATTGTTGACCAGGCGAAAGACCGTCAGAAGCTCTTCCGGCTCCGTCACATAATTGACGCAATCACAGATACTGACCGCCGCCGCCACGGTTCCGTACAATTCAAAAGCTCTCATATCCTGGCACAGATACAAAATATCCAGCCCGGAAAGCTCTTTTTTGTGCATGGCAATATCCAGCATATCATAGGAATTGTCCACGCCGATCATGTCATAGCCCCTTTTTGCCAGATACTCCGTCAGCGTCCCGGTCCCGCACCCAAGATCCAGCACCAGCCCGCCTTCCGCGCCGTGCTCCCTCAGGCTTCGATCCACAAATGCGCCCCATTCTTCATAAGGAGTGTCATCCATGAAAAGGTCATATACAGATGCAAATCCGCTGTAGCTTTCCATGTCCTTCCTCCGTCTATTCCTCGCCGAGCTTTCTCGCGCCGATAAATCCCAGCACAAAGGTAACCGCGCTGGTCAGAACCGTTACAACGCCTACCTCGCCAAACTCGCTCATCAGTACAATGGCAAAAGGCGACGCGATAATCAGCCCGATAATCGCCCAATACGCCATCAGCGGCCATTTTGCAAAAACAATTTCAATCAGCTTGGCAATTACCACAATGCCGATCACAATGCCGATCCCCATGGGAATCAGCACGCCGCAGCACTGTAAGAGCACCGGCACGTCAAAAGCCGCCAACGCGCGGATAAAGGTGCTGATCGTCTCAATGACCGGCTGATAATATCCCATCAGCATCAACACCATGGAACCGCTGACGCCGGGAATAACCATGGTTGCCGAGGCAATAACGCCCACGCCGAATAATTTCACCACATTTAAAGCGCTAAAAGAAAGGTCCGCGCTGCTGCCCTCTCCTTCTCCGAACGCCGCCATACCCACTACCAGCGCAAAAAACAGCACCGCCGACACAATATGCTGCAGACGGATCGTATTGCCCTTTACCTTTTTTGCAATCGCCGGAAGTCCGCCCACAATCAGCCCGATAAACAGCAGATTGGTCTGCGCCGGAAAATGTGCAAACGCCGCTTCGATCACAAAACTCAAGCCCACCAGCGCCAGAACCACTCCGACGCCGATAGGGATCAAAAACCGGATGCTTTTCTTAAATTCCTTAAAAATATGGGTCACACAATGAATCAGTTTGTCGTAAATCCCCATGGAAACCGCCATCGTACCGCCGCTGACGCCTGGAATGATATTCGCCACTCCGATCACGACGCCCTTTAACATGCTTTTCAACCATTCTTTCACTCTTTTTTCCACCTTTTCATTCTTTGATATAGTTTTTCAAAAATGTCAGTAAAGTATCCATTTCATCGTCTGTTCCGACGGTAATTCTCAAATAGTTCCGGATACGCGCTCCATTGAAATGACGCACATAAATATGTTCCTTTCGCAAAGCCTCAAAAAGCTCCTCTGCGTCATAATCCGGATGGGTTACAAAAATAAAATTGCTCTTGGAATCCTGAAACATAAAGCCCAGCTTTTGCAGTTCCTTTTTTACCCGCTCTCTGGTCGCTATGATCTTTCCCGTAATTTCTTTAAAATACGCGTCGTCCCTGATCGCCTCCACGCCTGCCGCCAGCGCCGGACGGTTCATGGTATAAGAATTAAAAGAAAACTTCACATCATTTAAATACCTGATCAGCTTTTCGTTTCCCATGGCGTAGCCGATCCGCATCCCCGCAAGCGCGCGGGACTTGGAAAAGGTCTGCACCACCAGCAGATTGTCATACTTATGAATAAGCGGCAGCGCGCTCTTTCCGCCAAAATCAATATATGCCTCATCCGCCACCACAATGACATCGGGATTCGCCGCCGCGATTTCCCCGATAAATTCCGGCTCTACCAGGACGCCCGTGGGCGCATTGGGATTGGGGAAAATAATGCCCCCGTTTTTCCTGCCGATATAATCCTCTTTCCTGATATGAAAGTCGTCGTCCAAAGGCACGGTTTCATAAGGAATACGCAAAAGCTCCGCCCATACGTCATAAAAGGAATACGTAATATCCGGAAATAAAACCGGTTCCTTCCCGTTAAAGAAAGTCATAAAAATCATTGCAAGCACATCGTCCGAGCCGACTCCCACAAACACTTCGCCCGTTTTTAACCCATAATAATCCGCCAGCGCCTCCACCAGCGACGAAGCCGCAGGATCAGGATACAGTCTCAGACTGTCAGCGTCAATCTGCGCCAATGCCCTCCCGACGCCCGGCGCCGGAGGATAGGGGCACTCATTGGTATTCAGCTTAATCATATTTGGTTTATTCGGCTGCTCTCCCGGTGTATAGGGCACAACCTTCCGCACTTTGTCTTCCCAGCTCATTTTTTCATTCTCCTGTATTTTTATTCCGTTTCGTCTTCCCGATTGTTTTCCCGAAGCCGCAGAATGCACAAAGAATCCGTTTCTTCCATACATTCTACATCATAACGCCCGGCAATCCAAATACCAAACTCATTTTTAACAAAAAATTTATGCCTGTCGTCTACGGTATTCTTCGCCAGAAAAATGACGGTCGGCTGTTTTTCGGGATATAAAGTAAAATAATCTACCCACTGTGCATTAAACGCCGGCGTGCTGATCGTAGTGGGAATCACGATCTTCCCGTTGGCATACAGATTGCACAAGCCTTCGGTTCCCATAAACAGCACCCGGTCCTCTTCCGTTGTATGGGACTGTATCGTCTCATAGTCATCGGTATACCTGCTCCAGTCCTTTTCCGGGACATAAACGCCGGCAAGAGATCCTTCTTCCACCCGGCGCAGCGTATCCGAAATATCTCCGGGCACATATTCCGTGTTCCTCATATAATAACCCTTGCACATGATCAGGCTGAGCAGAAACAAAACCGCTCCTGCTTTGGCAAGAAGCTCCATTCCCCGCCCGCACTTTTGCGCGGTGGCAAAGGTCAGCCCCACAAAAACCAGATTGCCGATTACCAGATAAGAGCTACTGGAAACCGGTCCCACATTGGAAGCAAGCAGGATTCCTAGAAAAGCCGCCAGCGACAGCCACAACGCCCATATGCTCTGCCGGCGCGCCATGTCCTGTCCGCCTTCCGATTCCGCGGGCAGCGTTTTCCACAAAGCAAACGCCATCGCAAACTGAACAATATATCTAACCTGCAGGCGGAAAGGTCCCCATAGGACAAACAATCCGACAAAGGTAATGAACAGGGATACCAGTATTTCAAAAACCAGGCATAACAATACGCCAAAAGAGAGCTTTCCGTATTTTCCGGTCAGCCCCGCCCGTTTATAAATCCAGCCTGCCGCCCATGCACAAAGCGCCGAAGGCACAAGCAAAATCAACGCCTGCACAAGCGCCCCGCCCCATTGGGACGCGTACAATCCAAGCTTTGTCGCCCAATCATACTGATGGGAACCGTCCATAAAAATATGGGGAACCGCCTCCAGAAGCTCTCCCGGTGTCATATAGCTGAAAATAACAAGGAAGAAAACAACCGCCGCCGCAAAACAGCCGCCCGTCAGACTCAGAATATCCTTCCATTTCCGACCGCTTTCCGAGAACAACAATAACAGCACAACCGCAGGATATACAAGGAGCATACCCGGATAGGCAAGCACGTCAAGCGCCAGCATCAGCCCTGATGCAAACAGCCGTCCCGTGCGCTTTGCGCCTGTTTCCCGGCGCGCCCGAAAGAGAAAGATTAAAAACAGCGTAAAAAACCAAAGCTGCTGCATGGAAAAATCCATATTGATCATCCACTTCGGCAGGAAATTATAATAGATCAGCGCACAAACCGCCGCAAGCCGCTTATCCTCCGCACCCTGCCGTCCCTTCAGGAAGCCATACACCGCCAGGGAAACCGCCAGATGCAGAAACGTCGTCACAATTCTTGTATACAATACGACGCCGTCCATGGAGCCAATGATCATATCATAAATCTTTAAAAACAGATAGGGAAGCAGGAATGAGGTCTGATGCACCTCCCACATATCCGCAAAAAGCCTATCCCCCTGCAAAACCCGGTAGGGAATCGCAAGGGCATAGGCTTCATCAATATCGAATCCGGTCAAAATCTTGGTAATACTTGCAGCCGCAGAAAGCAGAATCAGTATGCCGATGGTTATTTTTTGTGCATTTGCCGCTTTCAGACCTGTTCCTTTCATTGCAATACTACCTTCCAAATTTTTCATGGGAGTATTATAACACGTGACAGAGGCTTATTCAATTATTTCATTTTCCACACGGGTCTTTGAACGAATAACAAATCCGTTTTCGTTATTTTCCGGTGCAATGCAAAATATGACCGTGCCGCCATTGCTCTCTCCCATAAAATCAGCGGTATATTTTACAATCGTGTTCGCACCATCTTCCTGATCCGGCGTACATTCCGAAAATGCATATTGATAATCCGGCATATCCGAAACGCCGATATAGTAATAACCGTCCCGATAATAAAAAGAATTCTGCCCTTCTTCCATATCCTCAAAAGCCGGTTTCAAATCCGGTAAGTCAACGCCAAAAGCAAGCTTCACACGTTCCTGCGCTTCCTGCAGGCTTACTTTTACAACCGTTTCATCAAATCCCAAATCCTCGCGATATACCTGTTCGGTCGCTGCATTTTCCGAGGACGCGCCGGTATAAGAAGCAAACAGGAAATCCCGCCAGAAATTTTCATCCGCTGCCTGTATGGAGTCAAAATCATTCACTTCCATGCACATCTGCGCTAAAAATGCTTTTCCTTCGTCAGTAAGTGTCACGGATGTTTCCGCCTGTGGCTGTGACGCCGGACCGTTTGGGGCAGTTGATTCACTTTGTACAGTCGGCTCGTTTGGGACAGTCGGTTCACTTGGGACAATCGGTTCCTCCTGTGCTGTCGGTTCGTTTCCGCAACCTGATAATGCTATTATGATTACAAGTCCGGCTAATAAAAAACATCTTTTTTTACCAAATATTTTCTTTAACATATTCTCTCCTCGCTTTCCGCGTTTTCCGCTTTTCCGCGCTGCGGCGCAACGCCTGTTCCCATTATCCTTTTATTTGGAGGAATTACAACAGGTTTTGTATAAAACGACATAATCTGTTCTTTTTTGGGCACGGCTCTTTCAAAATAAGCAAAAAATGTCTTTTCATGCAGATTCTTTGCGCCTTCCCGTTTTTTTGAGGTATACTATAAGAAATATGTGTGAGGTAAATCGTATGCGGATAGCAATCTGTGATGATGATATTCTGGTAACGGAACAGCTTAAACGCTATATCAGGACTTTTTTTGAAGCAAAAAATATAAAGTGCCCTGAGATCGCCAGCTTTCCCAGCGGGGAAGCTCTGCTTGCCGATAAGGAAGATAAGGACATCCTTTTTCTCGATATTGAAATGCCCGGTATCAACGGTCTTTATGTAGGAAAAGAGCTCAAAAGGGCAAACGAACGAAGCATTATTTTTATTGTTACCTCTTACCCCGAATACTTGGACGAAGCAATGCGTTTCCATGTATTCCGTTATCTTTCAAAGCCTTTGGACAAACAGCGTTTTTTCCGCAATCTGAAAGATGCCGTTGACTTGTATCACACCATAACGGTTAAAGTCCCCGTTGAAACCAGACAGGGCGTCCACACGCTTCTCGCTTCCTCCATTATCATGATCGAAGCCCGGGGCAGGCATGTGACAGTGCATACCACCCTGCAGGATTTTGAATCCGTCCATACTATGCAGTATTGGCTGGACTTATTACCAAAGAGCTGTTTTTTTCAGACACACCGCAGTTTTATCGTTAATTTTGAACATATATCCGACTTTGACCGCTCCCTTGTACATTTAGCGGATAACCAATTTCAGGCATACCTGACAAAAAGAAAATACAGCGCTTTTAAAAACGCTTATCTTCTCTTTTTGGAAAGCATGAGATAAATGACGCGTTTGGCTGATGAAACCTATAAGGAGCTTGACATGGGAAAAATCATTTGCTGTTTTTTCAGTTTTCTTACGGAAGCTGTGATACTTTGGCAGTATACTTCCGGTCTCTTTGCCGCTAAGCATTCTGCAAAAAAGAATTTCATGATATTATGCGGACTTTACTCCGTTTTATTTGCGGTGTCATTTTTTAACTCAAAGTTACTGAATATTGTTTTCTATTTTGTCTTTAACTTTGTTTTTCTTTTTACCCAATACTGTCTGAATGCCTATTCTGCGTTTTTTCATTCTTCCCTGCTTGCATCCGTCATGATACTTTGCGAAGTAATGACCTACTATATAATCAGATATTTTTCACCGCATTTTTTTGAAAAAGGAGAAAATTTTCATTTTCTTGCCATCTTCGCCATATTTTCAAAGTTATTGTTTTTTACGGTTATTTATATCCTGTTACATTTCCTGAAAGGGCTGCAAAAACGCGGCGAACAGCAGGATAAATCGGCTTTTTTACTGGCATTGATCCCTATAACCTCTATCTTTGTTATGATTACCTTTACAAGAATCAGCGATTCCTGCGACCTGTCCCCAAGCCTGAACTGGATGCTGACGCTAAGCGCTGTTTTTTTGCTGGCAATCAATCTCCTTATATTTGGAATCGAACAGTATAACAGAAAAAAGAGTCTGGAATTTACAGAGATGCAGTTATTGCTCCAAAGGGAATCTGATTCTGCACAATATTATGAAATGCTGCTTTCCCAACAGGAAAATCAAAGTATCCTGATACACGATATTAAAAAGCACCTGCAGTCCATAAGTACGCTTAATGATAGCATGGAACACGACAAAATCAGGGAATATATTCATGGGCTGATGCAATCTTCCGATTTAAAGGAAGTATCCAGACTATGTGACCACGAAATGTTAAATGCAATCCTTGCAAGATACGGGCGTCAGTGTTTCGACAGGCAGATTGCTTTTCATACCGATATAAGAAGCGGAAGCATCGATTTTATTGCCGATGCGGATATTACTTCCCTGTTCTGCAACCTGTTTGACAATGCAATAGAAGCCGCCGGGTGCATTCCCGATTCTTTTATAGAGATCAGCGTCTGCAAACGTGAAAAAACTCCTTTTGCCGTAATAACCATGATAAATTCCAGCAGGAAAAATCCCTTTGATAAGCAAAACGGCAAACTTGTCACCACTAAGTCCGACAAGTGTAAACATGGTTTTGGTATCAAAAGTATCCGCAAAGTAGTTGCGAAATATCATGGCGATATGCAGATGTATTATAATCAGGAATCTCTTACTTTCCACACTGTCATTACGTTGAAATCTGCATCCTGAGTTTGTAAGCTTTGCATCCTTTTATGTGCGTCTAACATATATCAAATTTTCTGCATACTATATACATTTCAATATTCCATTGATCCTGCGTAACGGTTTTATCCTCATACAGATACTCGTCTTTTTCATCATGAATACCATTATCATTTAAATCATCCCAGCTAAAGCTAATGCTACTTATTTCCTGACCCATGCAATCAAATCTACAATAAGTGTATAAGTCGTCTTTAAATGTACCATCCGATTGTTGATAAAAGTAGCGTTTTTCTAATTGCTCATACTGCATCTCATTCCCCGCTTTTTTTCTCCGGCAACGGAAATTGTTACCGCAACCTCCTCATAACTATCTCCATTTATATCTTCTATCTCAAGCTCCGTTATCAGACAGTTACCCGGAGATGATACATCAAACTGATATAACAGTTATGTCACGCGATAGCCCAAACTTACACTTGGTCACTTTTGTTTATTCCAAAGAATATAATATTTTCATTTAAGTATTCAATCAATTTTTCTTCCATAGATCGATGATCCTCACATGGCATATATCTTACAAGGTTACTTATTATTTCTGAATATTCAAACTCTGCATATACATCTTCTATAACATCAAATATCCTAAATTTGTCGTTTAAATACGCATCATATATGATTGCAAACATCCATTTATTTTTGATTAAATTGGATCTATACTATAAAAGTGGACACGATAAGTAACTATATATTACAATTAAGTAGACACAAAAGGAGGTATCTACCATGTCCACAAGTAAAACCGGAAACCGCTATGACGAAGATTTTAAACGCTCCCTCGTCAACCTGTATCAATCCAGTGCCAAATCCCAGGCTGCACTCTGTAAAGAATACGGTGTGTCTGCCAATGCTCTTGCCCGCTGGATCAAGCAATACTCTACTGTTGAGACTGAAGATGGTAATGTTCTTACTGCTAAACAGGTCAAAGAACTCCAAAAACGCAATGCCCAGCTCGAAGAGGAACTTATCATATTAAAAAAAGCGATTGCCATCTTCACGCCACACTCAAACAACGATTAGAGGCTGTTCACAAGCTTCGCTTTCAACATGACATTAAGCTTCTCTGTAAGGTCTTAGATGTCAACAGAAGCACTTATTACAAACATTACAATTCAGAACCAGCCACACGCACCAGTCAAAACCAGGAAATTGCAAAAAAGATTTTGCAAATCTATGCTGACTATAACAAACGTCTGGGAGCTTACAAAATCACTTATGTTCTCCAACGTGATTATGGCATTCACATCAGTGTCGGACGAGTGTACCGATTGATGAAGACCCTTCAGTTGCCACGAATGTCAACTGAAAAGCCACACCATAACTATAAATATAAGGATAACGGCGATTGTACCAATCATCTTCACCAGGAATTTAATCAAAAATCTCCAAATCTGGTTTGGGTCAGTGATTTTACATACATCAGGGCAGCCGGTAAATGGTACTATCTCTGTATTGTAATGGATTTATTCTCCCGCAAGGTCATTTCATGGAACATTTCAGGAAAACCTGATGTCAATCTCATAATGACCGCATTTAAAAAAGCTTATGATAGACGAAACCAGCCAACAGGTCTTATGTTCCACTCTGACCGGGGATCTCAATATACTGCTTTTGCATTCAGGCATTTATTAGATACTCTTAATGTGGTGCAGTCATTTTCAAAGAAAGGGTATCCCTTCGATAATGCCTGCTGCGAATGTTTCTTCAAATATCTAAAAAAAGAGGAAACCAACAGGAAAACCTATCACTCTTTACAAGAGTTACAGTTATCTGTTTTTGAATATATTGAGGGATTCTACAACTCCAAGAGACCACATGGTTCTCTCGGAATGCTAACACCTAACGAAAAGGAAGAACTCTTCTGGAATCAGAATTAGTCTCTGTTTCCAGAAAGTTTTTTCTAATAATCGTGTCTACTTACTTGACTATAGTGCAAATAAATATCTTCTTTTATTTCTGTCTTGCATAATTCATCTAGTATCTGTTTCCCTTCATTCTCTTCCGAAATAGATAATTCTAATACTAAATCAAATTGTTCTAATTCATCTGATAAAATTAACTTAGCATATGATATCGCATCCTTAAAAGAAATTATTGATTTCTCTATTCCAAACATCAATTCACTCCATTTCCAATTCGGTATGACATCACATATTCTATTAAAATCGACTTTATAGTTTAACATAATCAGTAACCTCCTTTGGGAACAACTTGATTCGGAAATCCAGTATAGGTCCCTTTAATAAAGCGCTGATAATTTTTATATTTTAACTAAACTTTTATCATATCGTTTAATTTGCTAACTACGAACTCAAGTCTTTGTTCCAATTCAATTGTTGATGTCTCGTCCTGTTTTAAGCTAAATATGTAATTTCCAACATCTTCATGCCATATCAAATCATATTCTGTCGAACCCTTATGCAACTTTATAATGCTGTAATACATTCCATCTATCTTTTCATCCGATAACATTTGATATCCCTCACATAAAATCTTTGCAACAAGGTCATTTCCATCAAAAAAATCAAAATTAACAAATAAATATTCTATTCTATTGTTTTCGTCTTTATTAATATGTTTTACTACTTGTATACTCATTTGCATCTCCTATTCTAAGCCTAATGATTGATTAACACTTGTTCTTGAACGCTGTGAACTTTCTATTATTGCTTTATAAATATCATCTCCTGATAATCCTTTATCAATTTGCTTTTGTATTATTTGCTCCCATGTGAGGTTAGGGTCTGTTGCATATAAAGATTCTGCAAGTTGTCGGTCTGACATTAATTCTCTAGCTTGCATTCTATACTGATTTCTTAATTCAAATGCTTGTCTTGCTTGTTGCTCGAGCGGTAAACTATCATCAATTAAGTCGGGAATTTTGGCCTCTTGCTCTAAATACCATTTTCTTGCATCAACATTACTTAATGTTCCAGGTTCTAAACCACCCTCAGCACCTCCTGCCTGTCCAGCCGTTCCTTCCCCTGTTACCACAGGCGTTTTTGAATACGCTGTTTTTACATAAGGGATCAGCAAACTCCCCGATATAGCCGCTATCCCTGTACTGGCATGATAGATCCCGTCATTTCCGCCATAGAGCATATCACTCAGACCGTTGCTTGTCTTTGTTTCGCTGTCTCCCTTTACTCCCAGGGATATTTCCTCTATTCCCTGATAGATATCCGATGCGCCTGCCGAAGCTGTTACCACTCCCGCACCAATTCCGGGAACCGCAATCCCTGTCCATGAAAAGGTTGCGCTGGCTGCCGACAGCATAACGCCTCCCAATCCTTTAAATATGCCGCCAAGGACCAGTCCGCCTCCCTGCATGATACGGGTCCCATTTGATCCGGGGATCAGTTTCTGAAGCCCATTCACACAGCCTTCATACGCCGCGCATTTTGCTTTCTCCACATAAATTGCAGCACGCTCTATATAGGGTCCCGCAAACGATACTTAGCTTTGAAAATTTCTTTCCAAAATAATTTTTCCTCTTTATTTCCTTGCTTTATTTTTCCGTATTAACTATTTTCTTTCCGTATAATCATCCGCGCTAAGTTTTCTAACAGAACCTTGTGCTGGAAAATCAGGGTAAATAAATTCCCACAGTACGTCACATTCAAGACATTTATACCACTTGTCTGCATACCACTTCATTTCCTTTCCATCAGCACTATATCCGATATAATATGGTTTTTCTACAGGAATTTCAATAAATAATCCTTTTTCAACCTGTTCTTCAAAAAAGCTTTTCAATTCTTCAAATTGTTTCCAAGAATTTATTTTTATTCCAATTCTTTCATTACAATCACATTTTTTCATTGAAACCACCCCGCTTCTACTGTAGGAATATAAACCTGATTTCCACCGCCAGGCAATGTTCCTATCACATTTCCAAGACTATCATATATATTTTGTGGTGCAGCTACACCTTCATAAATTATTGTTCCTTTGGGAACAACTATTTTTGTTACATTTTCTGTAGTATTTCCCCATGCTGGATTTAAAGCCAAATCAATTTGAGACTGTAATCCACCTTCTTGCGGTGTCATTGACATGTAAGAGCCAACTTCTTTTGCATTTCCTCCACTTACTCTATACATTACAGTATCTTCTGTTAATACCCTTTCTGTATATGTGGCTCCACTAAATGAACTGGCAACATCTTCTGATAATGGTCCTGGATTGACTGGAGAGTATTTTGTTCCTGTACCACCCTCAGCACCTCCTGCCTGTCCAGCCGCTCCTTCCCCTGTTACCACAGGCGTTTTTGAATACGCTGTTTTTACATAGGGGATCAGTAAACTTCCCGATATAGCCGCTATCCCTGTACTGGCATGGTAGATTCCGTCATTTCCGCCATAGAGCATATCACTCAGACCGTTGCTTGTCTTTGTTTCGCTGTCTCCCTTTACTCCCAGGGATATTTCCTCTATTCCCTGATAGATATCCGATGCGCCTGCCGAAGCTGTTACCACTCCCGCACCAATTCCGGGAACCGCAATCCCTGTCCATGAAAAGGTTGCGCTGGCTGCCGACAGCATAACGCCTCCCAATCCTTTAAATATGCCGCCAAGGACCAGTCCGCCTCCCTGCATGATACGGGTCCCATTTGATCCGGGGATCAGTTTCTGAATCCCATTCACACAGCCTTCATACGCCGCGCATTTTGCTTTCTCCACATATATTGCAGCACGCTCTATATAGGGTCCCGCAAATGATGAATCAAGGTATCCTGCCGCTTGTGTCAGTCCCCTGTCCAAAAAGGATTGTGCCCTGTTATAAAGTTCCAACGGTTTCCCTATAATATCTGCCTTTGCTCCGGACTTGGCTGCCTTCGCCTGGGCTATTCTAAGTACATTACACAAATTTAAGCATTTTAAGAAAAGAGGAACATAACTTATCAAAAAGAATTTTTTTCATGTTTTTACGAATTTTCAATATACTACTGCATATAAATTTTCTTCATTATAATTGTCAAATACCTGCTTGATTTCTGTTTTTAAAGTACCATTTCTAAAAAGAAATTTTAAATAATCAGACAATCCTTTTACTTCGTTACATGTTGAAAAGCAATTTTTTCTAAGATAGAGAAACTCTTTTGAAATATCTTCCTCTTTTTCTTTTCCTGTTAGCTTTAGAACATATTCCTCAAAGCTAATTTCATCAGTACAGCAAAACTCATATTGATATAACTCCATCCGTTTATTATTTTGAATATAATAAGGAACGATTAAGCACTCTTCCAGTTCTATTCTAAAATCTGCTTTTAATAAATGTTCCAGTTCTTGAAGATTTATTAAAATCTCTCCTTCATATTCAACATATTTAACAACTGTATAAATTTCTGTAATTTTCATTTTTTCTGCCTCATAGCTCATTTATGCAATCTATAAAATAGAATAAATTCGTTTTCCCAAAAGCTTTTTTCTTATGATTTCCCCTCTTACAAAATCATAGGAATATAAACAATTATTTCCTTTTTCACTCCATAAAACCAAATCATTATCTCTATATTGAAAGACAATACTTGCTTCCGGTTTAAATAAGCGTACCTCTCTATATGTATAACTTCTTTCAACTTCAAGAGAATTTATATTGACGACAGAAAATTCATGAAAATGTTCCCATGTTATGGAGTCTTTAATATATGTCTGATAGCAAAGAATATTTTCTCCATCTTCAAATAAACCTACCCCCGTACCATAATGAACAAACTGCCTATTCTGAGTTTGTAAATCATACTTCACAATACAACTTGCTCCCTTTTCATCATTCGTTACGTAAACTATTTCATTTTCATTGACCCACTCATAATCCTGCCCTTCTAAAGCAAATTCTGCCCGATCTAATTTTTCCACAATGCAATCTATTTTATATTGCGTTAAATTCATCTGATACAAAGCATTATTCCAAGAAAAACTAATTAGATTCTCTTCGTTTACATATTTGATGCTTTCGGGTCGTTCTTTTACGCTTCCGCTATAATCCGTCTCATCTGCTGCCCACATACTTTTTTGCAAAATTTCTGCATCTGCTACGATGCGGATTTGAGCATTATCAAAAGTTACTTCCGCTATTTCCACCTGCCCGTTTTGATTTTCCCGGAAAAACACACCCCTGTTTTTGTCTTTAGATACAGCCATATTACCGAGCATTCCATCCAAAACGATAACATCTTGATTATCTAAATATAATGAATATCCTTCATCGCTATCCAATATTAAACCTGATAAATTAGTATCATTTATCCAGCTGTATTTTAATAAAACCATTGCCAATATAACCGTGGCAACGATAACTCCTATTAACAATTTTTGCCTAAGATTTTTTCTCATGCTCTACTACCTTCCAAATAATCCTCTTAAAATATAATACCCTCCTGGTATCTCAAATATATTTTCATTCATACTATTTTTCCCAATTGATATAAATTGCCAATCTTCCCACACTTGAGATCTTAAATAAAAACTATTATTAGGCAAAATTTCAATCATATCAACATTCTCTGCCAAGTTACCAATTATTTCAATTGACACATCATCACAATTATTAGTAAACAATTGATATGCTGGCGGATTTTTTTCATATTTTTCCGCCCGCAGCATAGCATCCCTATATTCTTTAGGACTTATTTCTTTCATTAGTGCTCTATCATAATTGTCAAAGTTAATCTGACCATTACCCATCTGCACATTTATATCGCCAGTTCTCAAAAAATCATATAGTTCATTCTCATTCATATGTCCATGCCAAAAATATCCTCCTGTCTTTTGTGTAATAGTTTGCCAAAGATTCTCTCCACCTCCCATATAACTGTAAAACTCTCCCGTTCCAACTCTATTTACAAATAGAATTGCATTATGACCAAATGACTTAGCCCCATCGATATTATTTAAATAATATATTAAATATTTAGCTTCTCCTTTTTTGGATCCCTCAACAATCTTTTCCTGACTAGCATTTTTACATCTACCGTACACTGCACATCTAACTAATTCAACTCTAGATGCTACGCTCTCTGCAAAATCAACAGTTGAAAATTTACTCTTTAACAAGACGTCTAATGGTACCTGCGCCAATAAATCATTATAATACTCCTTCCCGTTATAAATCCTTATATTATCCAGCAACGTATTCTCCTTTGGCAATCCCATCGCATCTCTTCTGCTCTGATATGCTGCCTTAGCCGCTGCTGTTGGATTATTCACTGCGGGCTTTAATGCTGGTCCGTTTCCTCCGTTTGCCTTTCGGATATTATCCTGGAGGCTAGAGAGTCCGCTCTTTGTTTTTGCATGTCCGCTCGGGTCCGCAAATGTTACCGGATTATTCTCCGCATAGGTATACCGGTTCTGGCTCAGGATATCCGTCAGCTTTCCGGCGTAGGTGTCCTTACTGGTAAAGGTCCCTGTCTCCATGCTGTAGTATCTCGCCCTCAGGTATTGTATGCCAAGAGTTTCATGCGTATATTCGCCGTTGTAGCCATAATTTTCATAAGTAGCTCCGGCTTGCGGCGCGCTTCCTGAGGCATTGCCCGCTGCGGCGGTATTACCGGCGGCAGTATTACCGGCTGCGTTCATGGCATAGGCGGTTCGCGCCCCGCCTGCCGCGTAGATGTAGCCCGCGCCGTTTCCACCGCTTACAAGGTTTGCCACGCTTCCGGTTCCCGTGTAGTAGTAGGTCCCGGTGCAGACGGCGTCTGCGATAGCGCTTCCTGCAGAAGGTATGCTTCCGGCAAAAAGGGCGTTTTGCGTCATGGTATAGCTTTCTCTTTGTACGCCGTAGCTGTAGGCGGTGGTGCTTGTACCCATGCCGCCGTTCTGGGCATATTCCATCAGTACCCGGGTGTCAGTGCAGTTTGTGTCGTTGACGTAGTTTACCTGTCTGTAGGCGTCAGCCGCAAGATCCGTGACGGAGGTGTCGGAAAAAATGTTTTCGATCAGGGCGAAAGGGCTGCCCGCTTCCCGGACGGTCTTTGTCTGGGCGGAAAGCTCCGCGCCATAGGGCGCTTCTTCCCAGAGGACGGTAATGCTGTCGGTAAAGCCCATTTTTTCATGGAGCCATGCCTTAAAGGGTGTGGGGGACGGCAGGATAATATCCGCTGCCTGGCAGAGGACGCCGTACCAGAAGGCGTTGGAGTCGTTTCCTTTCTCTGTGCCGTTAAGGTCTCCCCCGTTTGCAGCGGCTCCGTTGCTTTCCTCTTCTGCTTTTTGCGCGGGCTCCGTGCCCTCTGTACTCTGCACATAGGTTTGTTCCTGTGCTCCATCCGCTTTTTTCCTCCGGCTGCTCCCTGCCGCGGCGCTGTCATTTGTGGTTTCAGCGGCTATGTTTGCGGCGGGCGTTTTGAGTTCCGGCTGGTATTCCATGACAAAGGTACGGTTATCCTTGCCGTCATAGAGGGCGGCAAGCAACAGGGTGTCCCGGTCGGTCACGGCGGTCAGGCGACCCGCCGCGTCGTATAAGTAATGCCGTTCGAGCGCGGGTCCTGTTTCGACTCCGGTTCCGGTTTCCGTGATCAGGTTGCCCGCCTTGTCATATTCATAGGTTGTTTCCCCGCCTTTGCTGTCGGTGGTTTTTATGAGCCTTCCTGCCTCGTCGTAGGTGTAGTCCACCGTCAGGGTGTCCCCGTCTTTTTCCGTCCGCATCTGCAGACGGTTGCCTGCGGGATCGTAAACGTAAGCGGTGGTAACAGGAGTTTCGCCTTCTTCCTGCAGAACCGCCTGTACCAACTGGGATTTGCCGTCGTAGGTGTAATCGGAGCTGCTTTCCCAAAGCGTCCCTTCCTTCAGCATCCCGGTTTCTTCCCGGACGATATTGCCTCTACCGTCGTAGGCATAACCGTAGACTGACAGGAGCTGTCCGCCCGATGTATTGGCAAGTCCCGTAATCCGCCCCAGTTTATCATAGGCGATGACGGTTTCCCCGTCTTCCCGGACCGCCTTGGTCATGTTGCCGTCTTTGTCGTATTCGTAGCGGGTCGTCTTTCCCTCCGCCGTTGTGACGCTTGTCATGCGGTTTAAAGCGTCATAGGTATAGGTCACGGTTTTTCCGTCCGGATATATAACTTTTGTGACGTTGCCGTAGGCGTCATATTCATAGGTCAGCTTTCTGCCATTTCCGTCAGCTGCCGTTAAAAGCCTTCCCGCTTCGTCATAGGTATAGAGGCTTTGCCCGGTCACATCGTCAGTTTCGGTCAGTCTTCCCATTGCGTCATAGGCATAGGTCGCTGTGGACAGGGTTTCCCCGGTATCCTTTGCAACCAGCCGGTTCAGGGCATCGTAATCGTATTGTGTGGTAGTTCCGTTTTCGTCCGTAACTTCCGACAGATTGCCGGATTCGTCATAGGTATATTGTTTCCGGTTGCCAAGAGGGTCCAGGGTTTTTATCAGGTTGCCCGCTTTGTCGTATTCATAGGCAGTAGTGCTGCCGTTTGGATCGGTTACCGCGGTCAGACGGCTCGCCGCGTCGTAGCGGTAGGTCACAAGGGAGCCTTCTCCCTCCACAGCGGTTAAACGGTCCCTGCTGTCATAGGTATAGGTGTAGCGTTCCTCATCAGCCGTATTTTTCCCGGTCAGCCTTCCTTTTGCATCATAGGTATAGGTTGTGGTGTTGTCCTCTGCATCGGTAAAGGCTGTAAGGTTACCGAGGCTGTCGTAGGTAAAGGTACTTTCCGCTCCCATGGGAGAAGTCGCTTTTGTAACGCGGCTTAAAGCGTCGTAAGTATAAACTGTTTTTCCTCCCATAGCGTCCGTAACGGCTGTCACGTTGCCGAGGGGATCATATTCATAGGCGTTGGTGCGTCTGTTCTCTCCTCCGGTCGCGCCGGAATCCAACATGGCTGTCATATCCGTAGCGGTTTCCGACAAAATCTGTCCTTCGGTATCATAAACGCTTTTTACCGAAAGTCCCGCCGGAGTTTTAACGCCGGTCACTCTGCCCATGGAATCATAACAATAAGTATAAGTCGCGCCGTCCCCATAGGTAATTTCGGTCACGTTGCCGCCTTTATCATATGTATAGGACGTCTGCCCGCCGAGGGCGTCCGTGATCCGTGTGACGCGGTTTCGCCCGTCATAGGCATAGGTCGTTGTGTTTCCCGCGGTATTCAGGGTAAGGAGATTGCCCGCAGGGTCATAGCCGTATTTTGCGGTAATGCCGGTGGGACCTGTTACCTGTGTCACATTTCCGGTCCGGTCATAGGTATAGGAATAAGTCCCGTTATCGGGAAGGGTCATGGACGTTAAACGGTTTAAACCGTCATAGGCATATAAGGTCCGGCTGCCGTCCGGTGCGGTTTCTTTTATCAGATTGCCTGCCGCATCATAAGTATACTCTGTTTTATGACCAAGCGCATCTGTTTTTGCAACAGGACGGTTTAACGCGTCATAGGTATACTCTGTCAGATTTCCTTCGCCTTCCTTGGTGGAAATCAGATTGCCCACGCTGTCATATGCCGCCAGCACCCTGCTGCCGTCCGCGCCGGTCACGGAAGTAACGCGCCCTAAGGGATCATAGACATAGGTCGTAACGCCTCCTGTCGCATCCGTAACCCCTGTCAGATTGCCGTCCGTATCGTAGGTATAAGAGGTAACCCGATGTAAGGAATCGGTTTCGCTGCTTAAATTTCCCACTCCGTCATAGGTATAGCTCCTTTCCCCGCCGTCCGCGGCACGCTCCTTTATCAGGCGGTCGGCACAGTCATAAATATAGGACGTTTTGTTGCCGAGAGGGTCCGTGACAGAGGTAATATTTCCCGCCAAATCGTAAAAAAGGATTGTTCCGTCGTGTTCTGCATCCTCCACGACTTCCAGTTCGTTTTCTATACTATAAGTATAGGTTGTCAACTTGCCGTTTGCATCTGTTTCCGTCAGAATATTTCCATAGAGATCATAGGTATATTCCGTACTCGCGCCCTTTTCATCCGTAGCTTTGATCAGGTTGCCGACGGAATCATATTCATACAGGCGCGACGCTCCCGTTGCGTCCGTAGTCCGCGTCAGCCTGTCAAGGACGTCATAAGCATAGGTCGTAACGCCTCCAAGGGCGTCGGTTTCGCCGGTCAGCCTGCCGTTATGGTCATAGGTATAGGTCATCGTGCCGCCCAAAGCGTCGGTTTCGGATATGAGATTGCCCGCTCCGTCGTATTTATAGCTCGTGGTCCTGCCAAGGGCATCGGTCGCAGCCGTCAGTCTGCCAAGGGCGTCATAATCGTAGGTCGTCTGCTCTCCCAGCGGGTCCGTAACCTTTGTCAGATTGCCCAGCCGGTCATAGGTATAAGCCGTCACATAACCGAGCCCGTCCGCAGCCGCCGTAACCCTGCCGAGGGCGTCATAGACATAGCGGTACTGTCCGCCGTCCGGATTCTGCTGCCGGATCAGCCGGTCATTCAGGTCATAAGTATAGGCGGTGGTATTTCCTTCGCCGTCGGTCTGTGAAAGCACGTTGCCGTTGCCGTCATAGGTAAAGGAAACGATATGGCGCAGGGGATCTGTCTGTGCGATGAGATTACCCGCGCCATCATAGCCGTATTCATAGATTCGTCCCGTGGGCGTGGTTTCCCGGATCAGCCGGTCAAAGGCATCGTATTCCATGGAAAGATCCCTGCCGTTTTGATCCGTTATCAAAATACAGTTACCGTTCCCGTCATACTGCCGCATTTCGGTCAGCCCGTTGGCATAGGTTATCCTGACCGGCTGCCCCTTTGCATCATATTCATAAACCGCCGTCTCTTCTCCGCCCCGGGTCACGGACAGCACGTTGCCCGCCGCATCATAGGCATATTCCGTAACGATTCCCTCCGGATCGGTCACGGTCAGAGGCAGGTCTGTATCCGGATCATAAGCCGCCGTCATTTCCCCGCCGTCGGGATCTGTCGATAAAATCAGTCTGCCCCGTCCGTCATAGGCATAGGTGTAGATGCCGCCCGCAGGATCGGTCACTTTTACAAGGCGGTCCATTTCATCATACTCGTTGACCGTCACATTTCCGTCCGGATCAGTCTCCCTGATCCGGTTGCCGTTTGCATCATAGGCATAATTCCACGTACTGCCGTCCGCATCGGTCACGGAAATGATATTGGCGCTTCCGTCATAGGTATAAATCGTGGTATAGCCGTAGGAATCCGCCACAGAGCTTACGAGCCCGGTCCGGTCGTAGGAAATGACCTGTGTCCCGCCCGCAGGATAGCGGACTTTTGTTACCCGGCACAACAGATCGTAGGTATAGGATGTGGTATTGCCCGCTCCGTCCGCAACGGTCAGAAGTTCTCCCATCGCCCCGTAGGTATAAGTTCCCGCCGTCTCCCCGTTTACCTTTTCTTCGGAAAGATAATTGCCGCTATAGCTATAGGTGTGACGGTTGCCGTTTGCATCGGTTTGTTCCGCAAGGCGGTTCCGGTTGTCATAGGTAAAAAGGGTTGTGCTGCCTTCTGCATCCGTGGTTTTAATCGGATTGCCTGCCGCATCATATTCCGCCGTCGCCGTATTGCCCAGAGCGTCGGTATATCCCGTCAGTTTTCCTTGTGCGTTATAGGTATAGGAAGTATGGGCATTCCCCACGGTTTTTTCGGTAATATTTCCGTTGCCGTCATAGGCAAATGCGGTTACGACCCCTGTGCGGTCCGTTTCTTTCAGTAGCAGATTATTCCCGTATTCTTTGGTTTCTGCCGTCCCGTCGGCATAATGAATCGCCGTTGTACGGAAAAACTTGTCATATTCATAAACCGTCGTATTTCCTTTTGCATCGGCGGCAGTTGTTTTTCCAGCCTCATACCGCAGGGTAATCCGCCCTCCGGTTTCGTCGGTCTGGCTGATAACGCGGTCGTCCCCGTCATAGGTATTTTTTACGACCCGGGTCCCGTTTTCATCATACCATTCCGTCATGCGGTGGTCCCGGTCATAAACAAATCGTTTTGTCCCTCCCAAAGGATCGGTCACGGATATGAGGTTTTGGTTTGCATCATAGATATAACGGAAGGTTCCGCCGTTTTGCATGGTAACGGAAGCAATCATCCCTTCCGGGGTCGTCGCAACCGCCATGGTAACCCCTTCTCTGGTCACGCCTGTCAGCCTGCCGTCACTGTCGCGGTTAAAGGTCAGGATACTGCCGTCCTCCCCTTTGATCTGCACCAGATTTCCCGTCTCATTGAAGGAACAGATGCTTTGATCCTCTCTGGTGATCTCATAGCGATAGATATCATAAGTCTGTTCGCCGTTTGAAAACGTACCTGTACGGCTGCCGGTCCTGATTCTTTTCAGACTCAGTTGATATCCTTTTGGCGTCTCATATCCGCCGGTTCCGTCGGGACGGAAGAAAAGACTGCTGCCGTCCTCGCGGTTATAAACGACGGTTCCGTCGGAAAGGGCGCTGACGCTTTCATCAAACAAAGAGGTAAAGCCTCTTCCGAAGCTTCCCAGCCGACCCGCGTTCAATCCGTTGTAAGACCTCTGCAGGGCAAAGGTTCCGAAACTGTCTGTATAGGAAAAGTCCTCCTGGGCAAGGTAAAAGTTTCCGGTATTCAGGTTAATGGGTTCAAATCCGTATTCACAGTGCAAAGCCCTGCCAAGCAAAGCGCTGTCGATCTCAGCTTTTTCCCGGTCCGTCAGCTCTGACGGCTGATAAGGAGTGTTTTTGTTTCTCTGGGGGTTGCGGATAAACAGGGTATTATTCTCGACTAACAGGGTGTCGGCGGCTTTATTGTCAAAAAGAAGGGTCGCCAGGGGAACGCCGTAATAATCGGCGATCTTTTGCATGGTATCGTATCTGGTTACCTGATAAATGAGAAATTCATCGCTGACCGCCGTCTTTCCCAGCTTTTCCGCAGTTGCGGCTTGCGCTTTTATGGTATATACGGTATTTTTGTCATATTCCGTAAAAGGATAAACCGTCTGCCAGTTGGAAATGCTGTCCCGGTATCCGAGCGTCCCTTCCGGAAAGTCACTTTGGAAAGAGCTGCTGTCCGGGTAAAGCTTTTCGTTTCCGGTATATACGGCGGCACCGTAGTTTTTTGCAGAATCCGACAGTACATAGGCGACATAAGCGCCGGGGGTGGCGGTGCCGTCTGCAAACACGCCGTAACACTGCATTTTTCCGTCGGTGGTAGTCAGGGTCATGGGGCGGAGGTTGACGGTGGTGTCATCTACGGAATAATCAAAAGGAACGTCGCCCGCCGGCTGCCAGATGATCTCCAGGGTCGGAGTCAGGGAGGCGTCGGGATAATTTTCGGTGGCAAAGACAGCTCCGGGCAGGGTCTCATGATCCGAAATGAGCACCAGACCATGACTTTTGTAAAGGGATCTGACCCAGCCGTTTACGGAATCTCTCACATCAAAGCTATGCCAGCCTTCCCCAGCCGCGCAGACGGCGTTTTCCCCCGCCGCATAACGGTCCAGGCTAATCGTATTATCCCAGGTCTGGTTTGCAGAAGGCAGCGCCTGATTCAGCCGGTAACAGCCGATATTGAATCCGTCCGCATCGTTGATCTGGTAAATATTCAACTGTGCCGAAAGAATCTCCACGCCTTTTTCGGGATAGGGAAACGCCAGAGATTCATAGAAATAATCGGTAATTATATAGCTTCTGGTTTTCCCGATATCTGCAAAAAATCCCGCATGGCTGTATGCCTGTCCCCGGAAAGCCCCGGCAAGGCTGGAAATCGTATAATTGACGATTTGGTTTTTAATCACGGTAGTGCTGGGGTCAATCTTTACGGGATATACTCTGGACGGGTCCGAAAGCCACGCCGAATCCGCCGTCAGGATAATCTCATATTCATCTTCTTTTTCAATCAGCTCCAGGGTTACGGCGTCGGAAAAGACCCCTGCGGCGTCCTCCATCCGGGGCGCGCTGATAACCATAACCGGCGCCGTCTTACCGTCATTTCCGCTGACAGCCCCCGCATCCTCACCGTACAGGCAGATACATCCGCCCTCAAGCCCGGCGCGGATTCCGTCCTTTGCCAGATGATAGGTAAAACTGTTTCGCTCCTGCGGCGCATTCAGGATAATATCCTGTTTCAATCCGTTCGGCTGCACGGTATACTGGACGTCCACGTTTTCATAGACGTCATTATACCGGATGGCATTTTCAGAAACCGCCTCTTTTGTATAATTTCCGTCTTCGGGGCACAGTACGGCGCAGGTTTCTTCTATCCCCACCGTAACGGCATGATCCGCGTTTTCTCCTGCCGGCAGCGAGACCTCCATGTCATTTTCTTTATTGACGTAAACCGCGCCGTCCACGCCGTTTTCCGAGACAAGGGTATTGTCAATGGGTTTTTCTTCCGTACCGTCCATATAGGTATTGGGATAGGCGGTATAAACGGTCTTATAGGTTCCGTCCGCAAGCGCATAGATTTTTTAGTTCCGCCCGGTCTCTATCAGGGTTTCGGAAGAAAAGTCGTCCCTTTCCCTGTCGCTTTGCTCGGGCATACGAAGCGTTTCTCCCCGTAATGCCTCCTGTTCCCGGGCTTTCCCCGTATCCTCTGCCGTTTCCGAAAGCTCCGCTGTCTCGGGCTGTTCCGGCTGATTTTGCGACAGGGTAATTCCGGCTTCGGTTTTAAAAAGCGCTTCTTCTTTTTCCTCCAGCGCCTTTGCCTGCGCCTCCCGCTCCTGTTTCGCCCGGGTCGTTTCCGTCAATCCGGCAACGCCCTGCGCGTATGCCGGCGCTTCCTGTACAAAGATTAAGATCGTACATAGCAGAATGCTGATGATCCTTTTGCATTTTCTATTCATTTTCGGATACCTCCTTTTTCACACGAGGTATCCCGCCGCATATTTTTTCATATTTGTTTTTCCTCCCCATAAATATCCGCATTGAATCCAAAAACCGGCGGTTTTAACGCCGCCGGTTTCAGTATAACTGATCTATTGCATTTTTGAAAGAATATTAAATCGCGATTTCGATTTCCCGCGCCGCTTTTTCCCGCAAGGTCTTTCCGTCGATATCGATGACCACATACATGCCTTCTTCCTCTTTTGCAAAGGACGGATGAAATACCAGCAGATATCTGCCTGTTCCGCACAAGCCAAGCTTCCGGTCCGGCACCTCTATGTACCAGTCGTCCCCGCCTTCCTTAACCGGCAGACGGCAGAGCCTGCATCTCTTCTGCTCCTCGTCCACAGCATACAGGACGCAGCTGTAGCGCAGATAAAATAACAGTAGATATAATATCAATCCCAGGCATCCTGCCGCAAAGACCGCGGCAAGCGCTATGCCTATTGCTTTTTGAACAGCATCCGTTTTTTTATCCTCTGTAGGTTGAGGCGTCAGCGCCGTTACTTCCTTTTCCTCCGCCTTAGCGTAATCCTTGGGCGGCTGTATTGTTTTTTCCCTGACCTTTTCTTTAGGGACGGAATTACTGCTGACGGACGGCTCCTGCCGGGTCAAATGCAGGTTTTCCCGAAGCGCCTTTTTTACGTTTCCCGTTACTGCGGTAATTCCGCTTTTTTGGGGAGGCTCCGCTTGCGTGCCCTGATCCCCTTTCTCTGTGCCGGGATTCTCTTCGGATTCCCCACCGTCGTCACCGTCGTCGGGATTCTCATCAGTTTCCACATTGTCGCCGGAATTGTCGCCGGGATTGTCGCCGGGCTCTTCATTTTCCTGATCGTCCTCTGTCTTTTCCCCCTTCTGCTCCTGCACGCCGGTTACTTTTGTTTCGGCATATGCGGTCTGTCCCAATCTGTCCATGACACAGATGTCATAAGTTCCGTTCTTGTCGATGACAAAAACAGGCTCCTTCTGCCAGGTTTTTCCGCCGTCTATGGAATACGGCAGTTCCGCCAGACCGATGCCGCCCTCATTATCCGCCGCGTCTATTACAAGTGTTATTTTACCTTTTTCAGCCTCCGTCTGCCTGATGGCTTTTATTACCGGGGCATCTCCGTCAATATGTGTCATTTGGATTTCATTGGATTCGCGATTGTTGCCAAGCACATCCGCAGCCAATATTTTATAGCGCCCGTTTTTTATCTTAATTTCTTTTATAGCGAGCTTTTCCGCCTTTACTCCTTCCTCCGTTTGCGTCCGGGCAAGGATTTCTCCCGTTGAATCCAGTACGCGGATTTCCTGCATTCCGCTTTTGCCGTCCGCCGCCTCTGCCGAAAGCTCCGCTTCGGTTGACCACAACACGCCCAGATAGGTCATGACCTTTCCGGCAGGCGTTACGTTTACGGAAAGTTCCGGCGCCTCTCTGTCGATATTGGAGACCGTCACGCTTGTTCTGCTCTCATTGCCCAGCGCGTCTCTTACCTTCAGCGTATAGGTTCCGTTTTCCTCCGCCTTCCGTTCTTTGTCCTTGCACCATGCTTCCCCGTTCCAGGAATATGCCGTATCGCTCAATCCGCAGCCGCTGTCCGCTGCCGTCGCTATGATCACGGTCTGCCTTACATAATCCGTATCCTTTACAGAAAGCCCGGAAATGACAGGCGCTTCCCCGTCGATACAGGATACGGCGACGCTCTTTCTTGCGCCTGTATTGCCCAGTCTGTCATAGCAATCCGCCTCATAGACGCCGTTTTGCCCGATTTGGTATTCCGCCTGCATCGCGGTCTGCCCCGATGTATTGGGGATTTCTCTCAGCAGGCTGCCGTTTTGATAGATGCGGATGCCGCCCGCTCCCGATTGATGATCCGCCGCGCCAAGCTGCAGCTTTGCGGCAGTCCCCCATTGCTTTCCTCCTACGCTTACGGTCCTGCCTGCGGGCGCCGCTTTCACTTCCAGATCAGGCGCCGTCTCATCCGCCCAGTCTCCAAAATGCACCCCCGCGTTTTTGGTACTTTGATAGCACCAGATATGCCCGTTTATTCCCAAATCATTTTCAATATGCAGATATGCGCTTCCGGCGGGTTCATAGGCATAAGCAATATAATCGGGGATTTGTTCCAACGAAGCTACCGTAAAGGTACAACTGACGGTATCGGATGTAGCGTCGCACCTGGCGATCTGCGTTCCGTCCGCCAAATACCCCAAAATAATCGCTCCGTCCTCCCAGATCTGCCCTCCGCTGGTATGATAAGCAAATTTACAGCCTCCGCCTGCATGCAGACTGTTGCCTGCGATAAAATATCCGCCGGTCTTTTCATCAAACGCCTGCCAATTGGCGCGGTTTATACTGTAGGTAACCTGATAGCCGTCCACACGCCCATACCCGTTGACCGAAGCCGCACCCGGCTTTGCCGTAATGGTAACGGTTCCCGCCGCCTCCGCCCCGGTCATGGCATAGTTGTAGGATGCCGATACGCGGTCTGTCCCGGTCAACGTGCCGACAATCCATGCCGCGCCCGCAACGACGACCGTCATAACCGCCTTCCATATTTTTCTTTTCATATTTTATTTCGACTCCTTTTGTTATCCGTTATTCTGATACGCCAAAAACAGCCTCATACAATCATAGGCATCAACCCGCTTTTTTCATTTTGATCTGTTGTGGAATTTACGGACGATTCGTCCGACCGCCGGGACTCCGGCAAAAGACGCACATCATTCAAATCCTGTGTGCAAAAACAAATATAACACGACCGCCGGAATTTTGTCCAGCGCCGTGTTATCGGTTTTTATTTTTTGTGAAAAGTGACCAATTCTTTAGTTCCCGCTATATTGCAGAACACCTGTTACGTATGCCTGATGCCGCACAATTTCCATAAAATCGGCAAGATTTTCTTCTGTGACATAATAACCAAACCCCTGCGCCCTCATCGCGTGCTCGTCGCCACCGTTTTGGATAATTTCCATCATCTTATCCGCCGCCTCCGGCGTGTAATGACTGGTCTCAAAATAGTATTCGCTGTTCATGGAGATTTCGTTATAGCTGCTGAAATTATAAAAGGGCGTCACATGGGCAAGCTGTTCAAGAAAATCCAGATATCCTTTATCCACCGCCCTTTCATAGGTCGTAACATACAGCGGATTCGTAAAGACCGTCAGCTCGATGTCATAATCGTCGCACAATTGCTTAAACTTGCGGATTTCCTCCACCGCCTCGCCGATTCTCGGCTCGTAATAGTCCGCCCAGTAAGCTTCCGTAGAGGTTTCGTCAAATGTAATATCCAGATCTAAATCTTCGCATCCGGTAGAATACATCCGCCCTTGCAATTCCTGTGTATCTCCTTCATAGGAACAGATGACCGGAAGTGATTCCAGCGTCGTCACGCTGTCTAAATACGAAGCAAAAAAGCGGATTTTGTCCCCGACGCTTCCTTCATAGGGAAACGCCTTACGGTAAAGCTGTTCCTCATGATACGCCGGATCAACCAGATAAGAAATATTATCCACGCTCAAATAAACCTGCTTCGGAATCTCTCCCTGGGAAATCAAAGTCCTTAAGGTTTCATATTGTTCCGCGGGAAGCCCTTCCGAATAGGAAAAATTGTACCAGTTCCCGTCGGGGAGCTTGGAAACATCGATAAATCCCGCCCTCGAGGAGCCGAACAGATAAGAATCGTAGTCGTCCTTATGGTCCAGGATAAATTTTGTTTTTATATAGTTTTTATTGGGTTCCACCCCGTTATCCCTGATACGGTCCGCATGGAAGATGTTGTAAGGATCCAAGCCCATATTGAGCGGAAACACCATCAATGCGAACAACAGCAAAAATAACACAAGCTTTCCTACAAACTTTTTCATATCCGCCGTCTGCTCCCGTCTATCCAGTTATCAAACATGACCGTTTCTGCCCTCAAGCATTCAAACTCCATTTAGAATTGGAAATAAATAAACTGCTGACTTGTGCCGTTATGCAGATGAAACGCCAGTATCACCGCCGACAAAATCAGATAAACCGCCCATCGCACCGGCGCCTTCCACTTATCCAGCGCGGCAAGCACGTCCGTTTTCAGCGAAGCAAAATCCACAGCCGCCAGCACGCCCACCGAAATCAGGATCAGATAAAAATCCTGACTGGTCATCCCCATTTTGTGATAGGCTAACAGAGGGTCCAGGTTATACCCCATATACCGGATCATATAACAGGCGTCGTACAGGCTGTCCGCGCGGAAAAAGATCCATGCAAAACCGACTGCGGTAAAGGTTATCATAACGCCCAATATTTTTGGGAGCCTTTTTTTGCAATGCTCCCGGTAAAATCGGTAGCATACCTGATAAAGACCGTGCAAAGCGCCCCATACCACAAAAGTGAGACTCGCCCCGTGCCAGAAACCGCTGACCAAAAAAGTCGCCATTAAATTAAAATACATTTTAACTTTTCCTTTTCTGCTGCCCCCCAGCGGAAAATAAATATAATCCCGCAGCCACGAGGACAGAGAAATATGCCAGCGTCCCCAAAACTCTTTGATGTTCGCCGAAAAATACGGACTTTTGAAATTTTCCATGGAACGGATGCCAAACAGCCTCGCGATCCCCACCGCCATATCCGAATACCCTGAAAAATCACAATAGATTTCAATGGTATAAAATACCGCCGCAAAGAAATAACTGATCCCCATATAAGCACCGGGCAGCTCGAACACCTTGTCCACATACCGCGCCAGCGTATCGGCAATCAACAGCTTTTTGAACAGTCCCCACAAAATCAGACGCATCCCATATACCGCCTGCGCCTCTTGAAACTTCTTTTCCGCCTTTAACTGCGGAATCAGCACGTCGGCGCGATTGATGGGACCGGAGACCACATCGGGGAAAAAGGCAAGATACAAAAACAACGGCACAACCTTTCTTTCCGGCTCATATTTCCCCATACGGACGTCCGCCAGATAGCTGACCGACTTAAACAGATAAAAAGAAATGCCCACAGGCACTACGATGCTTTCCCCGATTCCCGGTATCAGCCCCACATATTTAAAAAAGGCGAGCACTCCGATCTGTAAAATAACACCCGCCACGAAATTTCTTTTGCTGCAATGCAGCCCGACAAAATAGGCGATACAGGACATCCCGCACAGTAGTAGCACATATCCCGGCGAAAAGGTCATATAAAACCCATAGCTGACCAACAGCAAAAACGGCATCCGATATTGATTTGGAACCGCCCAATAGGCAAAAAACACAATGGGCAGAAAAACGGCAAACGCCAAGGAAGTAAACTGCATACTGTTATTTCTCTCCGTTCTTTTCCGTTACTTTTCCGATGATTACAAAAAGTCCGCATACACAACCGGAAAATCAACGTTCCCCGGCTTGCATCCAAAGGGGATTTCTGCGTTTTCCCGCTGTATATACAGACTTCTCCCGCCACAAACAGACTCTTTCCGGCAGTTTATTTTTACTCTTCCTGATCATCGTCCGCAATCGCGGCGGATGCGCTCGCCGATACGGCTGATACGATGACTACGACAAAAATAATGATCAATAAAATTAAAGCAAGGATTCCTAATAATACAAACATTCCTTTTTCCCTCTTCCTTATCAAATGCCATCTGCGGCACGCTTCATTATAACACAGGTCTTTTCAAAAGGAAACCCGCTTATGCTTCGATAACGCCGCATCTTTTCAGAACGTCCCGGTTGATAACCATTGCCTCGCAGGTAAAATTGATTACCAGCTCGTCGCCGCCCGCGATATTCAGCGCTTCTTTAATGCCAACAACGGTTCCCTTCCATTCCTCCTGGCGGTATGCCTTTCCAAACTCCAGCCAGTCCGTAAACAGCGGCAGATAGTTTTTGCCGTTATTGGAAGCCTTTGCAACGCCGATATCCTTTCCGTCCTCTCCGGTCGCCTGTATGGGAACCAGAAATCTTGCGGTTTTAACCAGATCAAAAATTTCCTGTTCCTTCTGCTGCAAATACTCCAGCTTGCCTTCATAGCGCTTGTCCCAGCGCGCAGCGCCGAGAAATTCGTTTAATAACAATCTCAGCTTTGGGTTTTCCACAGGGACGTTGACAGGATCCAGCCCGCTGTAATCCCTCGGCGGCAAAAAGTCAGCCCTTGCCAGCACGCCGAAGGCGTCGTCGTAAAAGACCTTGATCTTTTCCAGCCCCAGATAATAAAAATATGCAAAAATATTCAGCCCAAACGTCGCCGCTTTGTTCTTCGGTCCGTATTCCTTCACGGTCATAGGCTTCTGATAATGGATCTTGTCCCCCTTGATGGTCTTATCCAGCACGGCGGGCGATACAAATAAATCCGTCATGCCGTCATGCACGTAGGGGCATCCCGTGTGGGGGTCCAGGATGAAATACCATGTCTCCTGTTTTTTCGCCTTTTCCAACAACATTTTATCCTTAAAATCAATAATATCCGAAACTGCCATCCTGCGTCTCCTTTTTACGTTTTTCTTTTCTATTTTACATGAGGTTTCCCAAATAAGAAATAGGTAATTTGAAAAAATCTCGTTTTCCGGTATGAAAAAACCATCGAAACATATATTTTAAATAAGTAACCATATCGGAGATTTTCTATTTTGAATAAAACAGCTTTTCTCAAAAAAGCCTGCATCTGCACCGCCGCAGCGCTTTGTCTCTTTGCAACCGGCATGAAACTGAAGGAAGAAATCACGGTCAGCAACGCCGTAAACGGACGGGAGCTTCCGATCTACTGCGTCCAGACCGACGAAAAAAAGATCGCCCTGACCTTTGACGCCGCATGGGGCAACGAGGATACAAGACAGATCCTCGAAATCCTCAAAAAGCACGGCGTTCACGTAACCTTCTTTATGACGGGCGGATGGGTGGAGTCCTATCCCGACGACGTCAAGGCAATCCTCGCGGACGGTCATGATCTGGGCAATCACAGCGAAAACCATAAAAATATGTCCCAGCTTTCCGACAGCGAATGTAAAGAGGAGCTGCAGTCGGTCCATGATAAGGTCAAATCCCTGACCGGATATGATATGTTCCTGTTCCGCCCTCCCTACGGCGATTATGACAATCATGTCGTTACCAATGCCAAAGAACTCGGCTATTATACAATTCAATGGGACGTCGACAGCCTGGACTGGAAAGACTACGGCGCAAACGACATTGTGGAACGCGTCTGCAACCACAAGGCTTTGGGGAACGGCTCTATTATTCTCTGCCACAACGGCGCCAAATATACCGCCGAGGCACTGGACACCTTAATTACCCGCCTGAAGGAAATGGGCTACACCTTCGTGCCCCTTTCAGAGCTGATCTATAAAGATAACTACCATATGAACACGGAAGGGCGGCAGATTCCCGACTAACGGCGCGCCGCATACCATTCTTTCGGTATCTGCGCCAGTATGATGCCCGCAAAGATCAAAACGCAGCCGAATACCTCGGTACCCGAAAGCGACTGTCCAAGCAGCGCCCATCCGGCAAGCGCGGAAAAGACCGACTCTAAGCTCATAATCAGCGCCGCAACCGTGGGATTATAATTTTTCTGTCCGATAATCTGCAGCGTATAGCCGACGCCGCTGGACAAAGCCCCCGCATATAAAATGGGCGCCCACGCCGCTAAAATATCGCTCCATACAGGAGTCTCAAAAATGAGCATGGCGATTCCCGACCAGACGCCGCATACCAGAAACTGGAGACAGGCGAGCTTCACGCCGTCTACCAGGGGCGCGAAATGGTCCACGCAAAGAATATGCCCGGAAAACATAAAGGCGCATAAGAGTACAAAAGCGTCTCCTTTGGTAAAGGACGCCTCTCCTACCATCGTCAGAAAGTAAAAACCGATCATGGCAAGAACGACGCTGACCCACACCAGCATTCCGCTCTTTTTGTGAAAAAACATGCCCAGTATGGGCACGAGGATGATATAGATAGCGGTAATAAAGCCCGCTTTTCCTACCGTCGTATACTGTACGCCGATCTGTTGGGCGCTTGTGGAAATAAATAAAAGCGTCCCGCAGCACAAGCCCGCTATCAGCAGACCGCGGCGTTCCTGTCCCTTTTGAAACGCACTCTGTTCCTCCGCCTTCTGTTCCAGAGCTTTTTCTTTTGTTTTTTTCAGGCGGTCCGATACTGCAATGACCGGCAGCAATACCAGCGCGCCGATCAGATTGCGGGTACAGTTAAAGGTAAAAGGTCCTACATATTCCATACCCACGCTTTGCGCCACAAAGGCAAATCCCCATATAGCCGCGGTAATCGTCAGCAGTATGGGGCTTTTGATATTTTTCTTTTCCATGATGTCACTCTCTTTTGTCTGCAAATCTCTTTAAATTTTCTCTTTGTTTATAAGAAATGTAAAACGCAAGATCATTGGCGCATTTGATAATCTGACAGCCGACGATCAGCCGTCCGTTCTCTCCCTCGCTCTTGCGGATCACTTCTCCCTGCATACGCATTTTCTCATCATACCTGCCCGAAAAATTGAGCCAGACCAAAGTCGTGTCTTCTTCCCATTCCCCCACGTCCACGACAAAGGAAAAACCCGTCATGCTCAGATCCCGGACAACGGCGTCCAGCCTGCGGTTCTTGCCGACCAATTCCACGACGCCTCTTTCCCCCACAAAAATACGAAAGGCGTTTCTGCGGTTGACGCGCTTCCCCTCCTGGCTGCACGCCGCCACCAGAAAGCTCTGGTCCTTCAGCCGGATATTTTTTACCGCGCAGTTTATAAACTGCACCGGAATATCCTCGTCCTTTGCAACTACGTTGACCGTGATCCCTTCTGCCGCCAGATTCAGCAATTTGTCCTCATAAATCACGGGGTCCATCAGCAGGGCGCCCCTAAACTCCTGCCTGACCGTGCTTTGAAAAAGCCATTCGCCCTTTGCGCTCTTTACCTCCAGGTCGACTTCCGTACCGATTTTTACTTCACTCAGTTTCATAAATTCACCAATTTCCCGATTTTCTCAATAATTTATGTATCTTTGGTGAATCCCCCGTTATCGTTTATCCGTCCACTTTTCCCTTACGTCATTCAGTATACCATTTATAAACAGTCTTGACAAATAACCTTTTCTTTTTTTGTGCACTTTTTCATTTTTAATTTTATCTGGGACTATTTTCACAGATTTTCATTTTTGGTATAATGGTACTGTATTTAAAAATAAAGGCGTTACCGCATTGGCAAAATGCGGCAGTCTCAGGGGAAGAGGTATTAAAAATGATTGTATTGGTAATTGTTTTAGCGTTGCTTTTGGCGGCTTCCGTATTTTTTAATGTGAAGCAGATGAAAGGCAAGCCGGAGGCGGCGGATTCGGTTCAGGCTGCGACCAAGGAAATCCTGAATCACGACGTAGGGGCGGTTCTGATTGTTTCAAATTCCGATCAGATCCTGTATTACAACAACGAATTTGAATTGCTGTTTCCGAAGATCGGCACTATCAGCGCCATTTCCGAACAGCCCGCAATGAAAAAGCTGTTTGCGGCAAAGGAATATGTTTCCGAAGAATTATCCAAAATCTATGAAATCCGTTCCGAAAGCCTTTCTACCGAAAATTTCAGCGGCAGATATTTATGGCTGACGGATATTACAGGTCATTACAAGACCAATAAAAAGCTGCAGGAATTAAAAGATATCGCGGACACAGCCAACAAAGCGAAGTCCAATTTCCTCGCAAACATGTCTCACGAGATCCGCACCCCGATCAATACGATCCTGGGCATGGACGAAATCATTATCCGCGAGGCTACGGAGAAACCCATTATCGGTTACGCCGAAAACATCCGCGATGCCAGCACCACCTTGCTGTCGCTGGTAAACGACCTGCTGGACTTTTCCAAAATCGAATGCGGCAAGATGGAAATCCTTCCGGTGGAATATGAAATTGCCAACGTATTATCCGAAATTATCAACATGATCGAAATTAAAGTCGCGAATAAGGGACTGGATTTCAACGCCGTTGTTGCGGAAGACATTCCGTATCTGCTTTACGGCGACGACGTGCGTCTGCGCCAGATCATTATCAACCTCCTGACCAATGCCGTAAAATATACCAAAGAAGGCAGCGTCGTTTTAAAGGTTGACTGGAGCGAGGCAGGGGATTCCTCCATCAATCTGATTGTTTCCGTTACCGATACCGGTATCGGCATTAAGGAAGACGATATCGACAGGCTGTTCGTTTCCTTCGAGCGGATCGAGGAAAGACGCAACCGCAATATTGAAGGCACCGGACTGGGGCTGAGCATTACAAGACAGCTTCTGGAGCTCATGGGCACCGGCTTAAATGTCCGCAGCGAATACGGCGTAGGTTCTACCTTCTCCTTCGTATTAAAACAGGGCATCCGCGACCGCAAGCCCATTGGCAAATTCCGTGAAAAATACGCGTACAGCCGTGAAAAACACAAAAAATACCGCACGACCTTCGTGGCTCCCAACGCCCGCATTCTGGTCGTTGACGATAACGCCATGAATATTTCCGTTGTCGAAGGGCTCTTAAAGAGCACGCAGATTAAGGTGGATAAGGCGTCCGGCGGTCTGGAAGCGCTGGATTTATGCGCGGAAAACTTCTACGACCTGATCCTGATGGATCATATGATGCCCAATATCGACGGCATCGAAACGCTGCACCGCTTAAAAGCGTCCGAAGGTCCCAACCAGGATACGCCGGTTATCGTACTGACGGCAAACGCCGTATCCGGCGCGAAGGAAATGTATGAAGCCGAAGGCTTTATCGACTATATGTCAAAACCGATTCAGGGCAAACCTTTGGAAGAAAAGATTCTCGAGTATCTGCCGGATAACCGTTACGTACTCGTGGAATACGATAAAGTGGAACAGGACATTTTCAGTAAGCTGTGGAAGGCGATTGCAAACGAAATCAGCGCCGAATACCGTTTCAAGCATATCGACGTGCCTTCTGCCGTAGAATCCGCGGAAGGAAATAAGGAAACCTTCCGGTTCCTGCTGCAGTCCTTCCACGACAATGCTTCCAAAAACAAGAAAGACATTCTTGCTTCCTACGAAGCCGAGGATTACACCAATTACACGATTTACGTCCATGCGCTCAAGAGTACTTCCAAGATGATCGGCGCTCTTGCCCTTTCGGAAAAATCAAGGCTTTTAGAGCTTGCGGGCAAGGAAGGAAAGATCGACTACATAAAGGACAGCCACGAGGAAGTCATGGAGCTGTTTGACCAGGTTATGGAAGAAATTACCGATTATCTGGATAAGGTAAAGCCTGAGGAGGAAGAAACCGGCGGAACCACGGTTATCGACGAAGAGACCGCAAAAGCTTTGGAAAAGGCGAACCAGCAAGGCTGATAGCCGGCAACAAGAGTAGTAATAAAAGAGTAGTAATAAAAGAGGGTCTGCCGCATTTCTAAATTTATAAATCGCTCACGGAAACACGCTTTCGCTCTATAAAAACGCAGCGGTACGTAAATCCGCAAAATACGCGGATTAAGTACCGGCGTTTTTATAAAGGTTTCCTTTGATCGATTTACAAATTTAGAAATGCGGCAGACCCTCTTTTTTGACAGCCTTTGTTTTCATTTTGGCAGCCGTTGCTTTTATGTGGGCTATATATATACGGCTTTGTGTGTAGCCGCTTGTAATCGCGCTTTTTATAGCCGGATGCCGAAATGCGCCGCTATGAGCGCTTATAGTTTTTCCAGCTCGCTTTCTTCAAAGTAGGCTCTGATTCTGGCAAGAAGGCTGAATTTACCAATGGGCTTCAATATGTATCCGCAAGGGTCCAGCTTGAGGCATTCGGAAATCTTATTACTGTCCGAAACTCCGGTCAGGAAAAATACCGGCAGATCCTTCAGGTTTTCATCTCCGCGTATAATCTCCAGCGTCTCTTTTCCGTTCATCCCCGGCATCAGATAATCCAACAGCATCAGATCCGGCTTCTGTTCCCGCAGGCTTGCAAGCGCATCCTCTCCGCTGCTTACCATCGTCACGCGGTAAGCGTCCCTCAAAAAAGAATACAGCAACTGCAGCATATTCTGATCATCATCCACTACAAGAATTTTCTTCTGCGTCTCCATACGAATCCCCTCCGGCAATCAAAGCATAGACCTATTGTATCACAGTTTTTATTTCCTTTTCAATTCAAAGCACGCAAAATTTTCGTAATTTCCTGCGCCCTCCGTTCCCATGTATGACAGCGCATCGCCGCCTCAAAACCCGCGTCGGCGATTTCCTGCATTTTTCCTTCGTCCCGCAGCAATTCCTCCGCCAAAACGGGAAGTTGATCCAAGTCTTTCAGGGAATAAACAGCCGCGTTCTCCTTTTGCCTTAAAAAACCGTCCAGATAGACCGAACTGTCCGTCAGAGCCACCGCTCCGTTTAACATAGAGTTAAATATCCGGTCGTGCGCCCCATCCTTAAACCAGGGCATCACATTCAAAGAAAGCTTTCCGTCTCCGATCCTTTGCAGACAGCCGAGCGAATCCAGCGTGCCGCCGATCTTAAGATTTTCCTTTCGGGCGCATACAAGATTCTCCCACCCGTTGCCGAAAACATGGACCGGATACCCCGCTTCCGCAAGAATGCGTACCGCTTCTCCCCGAAAATAAAAACGGATATACATATCCAAAAAGATCATATTGCCCAGGGTCTCCCGGATTTCCTCATGAGTAGCTTCGGGAATCTCCCTAATCAGATGCTCCTTTGCCACATCTTCCAGCAATTTGTCCGGATACGCCTTCAGCTCGTCCAGAATCCCCATATAAAACTGCGTGTATTCCTCTCCGGCGCGGTCTATGTAGACGTTGAAATTTTCCGGCGGAACATAATTTCCCGTAAACACAATATCCATGGAGCGCTCCCTGATGGGCTTATAATCGCCCGCCGGAAACAGGGAGGTCCCTGCGAGGGGCAGAAACGGTCCTCTTTCCACCTCGGGAAAATATTCTTCCATATATTTCTCGTGATTGCGGTCAATGCTGATATGGAGATATCTTTTGGGCAGCATATGATCCAAAAAACGATGGTAATAAAAAGGATGGTCCACGACAATATTGATACAGGGAATGTCAAAGGCGTCCCAGATATACTCGCCCTTCTCCTTATCATATACGATCTCGCCTTCCCCGCACAAGCCATGATAATTGAAGGTCACAACCGCCGTTTCTCCCTTTCGGATAAACCGAAGCAGCCCGCTTACGCTTTCCGCTTCCTTTTGATAATCATAAAAAAAGGTCTTATAGCCCTCTTTCAAAAAAGTCTTTTCCATCTGCCGCGAAAAATAAGCCGTCGTCTCGATATCCCCCTGAAACATAATGATCCGTCTGATTTTTCCGCACGTCTCTTCCATTATTGCTCCTCCGAAAACAGATACATGCCTTCGCCCTCATAAATCACGTAATATTCGTCTTCGTAAACCTTAACCGCATCCTGCATAACGGTAATATCGCCGTTAAACAACGCCGGTTCCTCGGTAACCGCCAACAGCAGGAACGTTTTTCCCGTATGGTAGCCTTCCTGATAATAATACTTGGGAGTCAGCCACTCATAAGGCGCGGATACGCCGTCCTTCCCGCCCAGGTTGCCGACTTCAATATCCCCGTTGGACAGATACTCGGTCACGCTGGCATTCCAAAAAGTCGCGTAGCCGAAGGTGTACTCGTTTTCTTCGAGAAACTCCATATAGCCGTAGCGTTTCTCACAATCGTTATACTTGGTATCCTGCCAGAGCTCCCCGTACAAAGAGGCAAGCACCGCTAAAACGGCAAGAAGCGTCAGCACGGGCTTGATAAACTCCGTCTTTTCCTTTGCCTTTTGCAGATAAATCCCCACCAGGATCACAGCAATCACATAAACCGGAAGCCAGTAGCGGTATTGCTGTAGCACGTCCGTAAATACCAGCATGTACCAGTTGATCAGAAAAAGCGCATAGAAATAATATAAAAACAACCGTTGTTTATCATCCAGGATTTCGTATCTGTGCTTCGTCAGATAAACCACCGCATAGACCACAAATATAAAAAAGGCGAATTTTACCACATTGACAATTCCGAGAGGCGTTACCGCCGCCGTTTCCCGATAGCCGAAAAGCTCCAGCATCAGTTTGACGGAAGTCATAAAACGGTCCGGCACTTCCGACAACGGCACAAACGCAACCGCCTGCGTATCAAAGGTATAATGCGCCGCCAGGACGAATTTGTTGATCAAAAACCCGATTCCCGCAAAGACTAGCATCCCGCCGGAAAGCACAAGTTTTGAAAACAGGTTTTTCCCTCTTTCCGCCTTATCGTCAAAGCCATAGGAAAAGCACACCGCAGCAAGCAGCGGCAGATAAAGGCTTGCCAGATAGCGCAGCCCGGAAAGTCCCAAAATCAGCGCCGCAATCCATAAAACGCCTGCCCTCAGCAGATTATATGCCTTTTTCTCCGAAGGCTTTCTGTGGAAAAATTTTAACACCAGATAGGTGCAGATAACCTGGGACGTATAAAAATTGCCCAGCAAAAGCATATCCAGATATTCGTTGGAAAGAGGCGCGACAAGCAGAGCCATGGCAAGATAAAGATACGCGCCCTTCAATCCGAATTCCTTCGCCGTAAAATAAAACACAACGGCTAAGAGCACGTCAAAAATAATCAGAGAGATCAGCTTAACCGTGCCGTAATCGGAAAAAATCCAAAACAACGGCGTCATAATAAGCTGCGTATAAACAACCCGGATCTCGGTGGAATAAAACCAGTTGGAAGACAAAATCCCCCCTTCCTCGGAGAGGAGCTTGGACAAAATAACCTCCGCCGACATATCCGAGTGCATCAGGTTGTCCGGGTACACTGCAAAAAACAATACAGAAGCGGCAAGCGTCACAAAAGCAAGCGCCATGGCTCCGTATTGGCACAAGGAAGATTTATTTTTTAATTTCTCTTTTAAAAATCCCATTTTTTCATCCTTCCAACGGTATTTTCTACCTAATTATCATGTTAGCTTTTTCTATATTCTTTGTCAAGAAAACCCGGCGCGGGGTCCTGTATCCCGTTCAAATTTATTTTTTATCTATATTTTTTTATTCAAACGCTCTATAATATTCCTATAGCAGACTGCAAAATCAGCGTTCTGCGATATAAGAGTCCATTCAAGAGACAGGAGATATACATGATCATCTTATTGCTACTGATTTGCGCTGCCGCGCTGGCAGTTTACAAATTGCTTCCGGTTTTTAGCGGAGGACACCAGACCTTTACCGATATTATAATAGAAAATGTTTCCGCAAGCGGTTATAACAAGTCCGGCGAGCTGCAGCTTTTCTGGCTGATGCTTGCCGCAGGCTCCCTGCTTCTGCTGGGCGCGCTCGCCCTGCAGTCCCGTCTGTCGGCTTCCCCGAAAGGGCGGACGCCGTCGGCTGCGAAGGCGGCATCTGCCAATCGGCGGCTGTCATCGCCTGCAAAACCTTTATCTTCCCATCGGCGGTTTTCGGCGGCGGCAAGGGCATCAGCTTCCGCCCCAAATATTACAAACCTTCGGGACTATCGGTTTCCGCTGTACGGCGGTATGCTTTTGGTTCCGTTTTTCGTATATCTTATCGCCTTCGGTCAGTTCAGCGTCCCGCTGTTTGCAGGCGCCGTTATCTTTATTCTCTGTTATGCTTTGCTTCCCGGCTGCCGCAGCCTGACCGGACAGATCCTTCTGACTTATGCGCTGACCTATTATGCATGTATGTCTCTGCTTACCGTTTTCGTGCAGCTTACGGGGACGGACCGCACGTTTTCGTCCGCCTTTTTATACATCATAACGCTTGCTGCGGGATCTTTTCTATCCGCAATCCAGATCGTCCGTTACCGGCGCAATCCCGAGACGGCTTTCGGCAGACGGGCGCTTCTCGTCCTGCAATGTCTGCTGCCCGGTCTTTTGACCCTCTGGCTGGTTGACGATTATTTCTATCAGGGAGAATTGATCCATGTCCCTTACGCTGTGGGATATACCGTATTCTTCGCGCTGTTAATCGGCATTTGCCTGATTCTGCTGATCCGGCAAGCCGTCAGATTTTGGAACAAAAACGAAAAATATATTATAGGCGCGGTCACGCCGATATTGATCTTTATCTATCACTCTTTTTCGGCTGCGCCCATGTATGCCCAGCCGGACCAGCACCATCACGGCGAACAGATGATTCCCTGGAACCAGGTCTTTGTACACGGTCAGTCCCTGTATGACGAATATACGCCGGTTTCGGGTCTCTTTCCCTTTGTCAACGGATTCTTCCAGCATATATTTTTAGACGGCACCGTCACGGATTATTCCCCTGCGATTTCTATAACAGTCGTTATATTCTGTATCATTACCATGTACCTGATTTACCGGCACGTGGGCGGCGGTTATACCACGGCTTTTGCCGTTCTCTTTGCTTTGCCAAGCTACAACAGGCAGTACATGGTGCTTCCCATCCTGCTGCTGTTGACGCTGCCCGGCTTGCTGCAGAAAAAAAATCTCTGGCTACAGACATGGATTTTTTCCTGTTTCCTGGGCGGACTGTATTATCCCCTTTACGGAGCCGGGGTTTTAGCCGGCACTTTGCCTTTAGGTATTTATCAGATTGTTACTTATGTCAAAAGCGGCTTATTAAAAAAAGACTGCAAAAAAGTATCTTTTTATGTAACATGGGTTATTTTAATTTTGGTTGTCACCTGGAATCTTCCCTTACTTGTGCGAATGTTAAAACATACTTTAACTTATTCTTCCCAGACGGTCCTTGCCGACGGCATTCCCTTGCTGGGACAGACGGCTCCCGATTCCTTCCTGCCCTTTCTCTCCTCCCATGGCATATTGCGTAACGCATGTTACATTTCTTTTCGTTTCCTGCTGCCCATGGCTGGCATCTGGATCTTTGTCTGGCTGATTTACCATGCCCTCTGCAGCCGCAGGGATAAACGCAAAGATTTTAAACCGGCTTTGATCTTGAGCTCCGGCGCCATTACTTTGATGATATCCTATACCTATACGCTGGTCCGTGCGGACACCGATAAAATTCTTTCCCGCACGGCTATGGTACTGATTGCGGTCGCCTGCATGTTTTTACCGGTTATGCTGATCCATTACGGGAAATCCCTTTTGAAGCATTCCACGCTTGCCCTGGTCATAGGCGCCCTCGTGTCGCTTCCCATGGCGATTTATATGCAGACCTCCTGGAGTAAATTTCCCGATATGTGGGTCTACCCCGACGGCGAAAGTCAGCTCGTCATGGACGACGCTTCCAAACTGTATTCTTATTACGAAGTGCCGGAGACATTTTTAAAATCCGAAGATACAGGACTTTCCGAAACTTATCAGGCTCTGCTTGGCAGAGGTTTTATGGTTGCCGACCAAATTCATTATATTGAAGACTATGCCGACGTCATCGAAAAATGTGAAGCTGTCTCCGACGACGTTGCCTATATGGCGTTTGACGGACAGGGCTTCTATGACTATCTGGGAGTAAAATGTTCCGCTACAGGCTATATTCCCGCCGCGCGCAGCTACGAGGCGCAAAAGGAGATCTGGGACGCTGCCCGTGAAAATCTGCCGGTGGTCTTTTACCTGCAGCCCCAGAGCAGTTATTATATCTTCCGGTTCATGCTGGAAGAAGGCTATGTCTATTGTGCAAATGACAACGCCTTCTATCCGCCCGGGCTGTACGCCGCCCTGTATGGCGCTTCCGGCGACAACTACCGCACCGATGCTTCCGGCGACGATTACCGCACAGACGCGCCCGGCGATGATTACCGCGAAAACGCTCCCGCCACCGACTTCGGACGAAGCGCCGCTTCCTTCGGCGCTTCCATGGATACCCTGCAGGAGCTGTTTATCGGGGATCGGACCGTCAGCCTCTCCGCCGGGAATCTGCCCGACCGCTTTGACGGCACGGACTATGATTTCCTGTATCTGGAGCTTGGTAAAGAGCTGTCCCCTTCGGAATCTTCTCCTTTGGAATCTCTTCCTTCACAAGCCAATCTGACTATTGCCTGGACCGATACCGAAGGGAATACCTTTGAAAACAGCTATGTAAACTGCACGATCACGGACGATCGCAGGCTGTTGATCCCCATGGGCATGAACGCCTGCTGGCTTCTTTCACAAATTGACGATTTTAAACTGACTATCTCGATCCCCGGCAGCGGAGCCGCCGATGCCGCTAATACCTCCGGCAGCGAAGATATTCTTTATGAAACCACATATAAAAGGCTGAAAACCTCCGAAGAGGATTCAGCCTTCATCAAAGAGCTTTCGCTTATGCAGTTGAATATTCACCGGTAATTAAGCCGTAATCAACGTACCGGTCTTTCCTTTGATCGCGTCCGCCGTCTTTTGAATGGAAGTGATCAGCACGCTTCCCGTGGGCACTTTCTCCAAATACGCGATCGCCGCCTCAATCTTCGGAAGCATATCGCCCTCTCCGAACTGCCCCTCGGCGATGTATTCTTTCGCCTGCGCCACGTTCATTGCAGGAATAGCTTCCTGATTTTCTTTTTCAAAATTCTTGTATACCTGCTCTACGCCGGTTAAAATGATCAACTGATCCGATTTCAGATCGGAAGCGAGCTTTCCGGCGATGCAGTCCTTTTCAATAACCGCGGAAGCGCCTTTTAACGCATGTTTCTGCTCGATGACGGGAATCCCGCCGCCGCCGCAGGCAATGACCACTTGATCCGCGTCAGCCAACGTCTTGATCGCCTCAATCTCCACGATATCGATGGGCTTCGGAGCCGCCACAATACGGCGAAATCCTTTTCCCGGCTCTTCCTTGACATAATTGCCTTTCTTTACCTCTACTTCCGCATCTTCAGCGCTCATATAGCGTCCGATCAGCTTCTGGGGTTCATAAAACGCCTCGTCGTAAGGGTCAACAGTTACCTGGGTCAGAATGGTGCTGACGGGCTTTGCAATCCCTCTGCTAAGCAGCTCCGCCCGCAGGGAATTTTGAATATCATAACCCACATAGCCCTGGCTCATCGCCGAGCAGACGCACATAGGCGCGGGGCTGTAATCAATATAAATCCGTCGAAGCTCGGTCATCGCCTTGTGAATCATGGATACCTGGGGACCGTTGCTGTGCGTAATCGTAAGCTGATAATCCGCCTCCACCAGATCGGCAAGCGCCTTCGCCGTATCCTTAACGGCGTCCCACTGTTCGGAAATCGTATATCCCAACGCTTCGTGTCCCAAAGAAACTACAACTCTTTTTTTGCTCATATCGTTACCCAACTTTCTGTATTTTATCTGTCCTATCTTAAACCGGATGCTTCTGTCCGGTCCTGTCCGCATCATGAGGATACATCAAGTATAGCAAATCGCAGGGAAATCCGCAACTATCGTCTGCCATCCAAAACATGATATCCGGACAAGACATCAGGATAGTCTGCTCCTCATTTTTCTTAACAACATCTCTACCTGCTCATCTGTTACCGGTGCATTTCTCTCCTCCTCATAGATACGCTTTCCCTCGTCCATGAATGCCCTGTTGTCTCTAATCATTTGAAAGCATTCCCGTCTTTTTGCCGGATCGGGAACCAGATCTTCCAGCATATCCTTCAGATTTTTTACAATCAGATCCGGAAACGCGATTCGTCCCATACTTCCCTCCCTGAAGACTCCATCGTTACTTTTCAGAAATGGGATCTTAAAATGTCCGGCATATATCGCCGATACAATTTCTCCCTTATGCTGTTCATGCGGCTCATCAGCCAAACCGGTTTCAAACCGGCTATCACAATCAATTAACTGTTTTTCCAAAAACCTCTGATCTTGTGGATCAATATCACTGTGATCAATTACTATAATCTTTCCCGATCTTTTATATCCCAAAAACTTGTCGGAAATAACCTGAAAGCTTTCATTTCTTTTAAAATTCAAAATTTCTTTTTCAACTACATCTGCCACTATGAGTTTATGATATTTATCAATTAAGGTTCCGTCTAAATTTGATAAAACCGCATCCACCCAAATATCCGTATCGCAAATCGGATACTGAGCCAATTCAATTCCATGATATATCATTCCCTAACCCATCTATGACTTTTAAAAGTTCATAAGCCTTTTCTTTGGATATTCTCTTCTCTCTGACATTAAATTCTATATCATTCATAAAAGAGTCCGGTATATAAATATCATTCGTGGCGTTAATTAACCGTAAATCTCCCTGTACGGACAGTGTTTTCTTTTTCAGTTTTTCCCTCTGATCAGGATGATCCTTTGCAATCGCAAAGCGATTCTGCAAAGTTTTTTTATACATAGGATAGATTTGTAATATTCTGAGCAGCATTGCCGAATACTCGACCCTAAAATGGTTCTGCATCCGTATAATATCCTCATGACTCAAATATGCAAGAGAAATATTTCCGCTTTCAATATATTCCTTAACAAGATTTTCCGGCATTAAAATAAGTCCCGCAAACATATCCGCCTTATATTCAATGGGATCGCGTTTGCCGGAATCAACATAACTGATCCCGCTCCCTTCTCCGGTATAAATATGATAGCACTCATGCCAGCACGACATATATTGCCTGCCGAGATTTTGCCTGCTGTTAATGTAAATACAATCATAAGGTTCCTTATGAATTGTAAAACCGCTCAAAGCCGTATTTTCTTCAATTGCCGGAAACCTTAATAACAAAAAGCCCAATTGCTCTATCATTTTGAATGTATCTTTTATCACTTCTTTTTCACTGATAAAAGTTCTTCTAAATTTCAGAGCAATTGGGTAAACCTCTTCATACAGCTTGGCTTTTTCCTGTTCTGTCAAATTCTCCAAAATACACCGCCTTACTATTTTACTCCGATTTTCTTCTGCATAATCATCTCATTAAAAAGCATATTCGCCATATCAAATGTGGCTTGAACACCGGAGCCGCTATCTCCCGTACGGTAATTTGCAGCCTTCTCATCATCTATATATTCGGCAAGCAATTCTTCGGAGGATAACCCCAATATACTGCCGCATATTTTATATATTTCGGGTGAAAAACTACGTTCTCCCGCTTCAATGTCTGCCAGCATCTTTTCGTCAATTCCATATTCAGCTGCAAACTCCGGAATGCCTGATCCTTCCTTTTCTCTCTTATCCCGTACCATTTTACTTAATTCATAACTAGTATATACAGGACGGCGGTTATCTGATTTTTTAACAAATTCGTAAATATCTGCCATATCAATCCCTCCGTTTCTTATACTATAATTTCTTAAGCTTACTAATATTATAGCATTTTTATGGATTTTGCAACAGATTTATCACAAATTTTCCATATATTTTTGTGCAATTTTTCCTACCCTCTGACCACCGCAATCACCGCGCCGATCATAATGCAGAAATCCGAAAGATTGAAGACAATATTCTTCAGTTTTTCATTCTTGACGTTAAATCCGAAATAATCCACCACGTAACCCTTAATCATACGGTCGTAGGTATTGGAAAAGGCACCGCCCAGCAAAAGGGACAGCCCGGTTTTTAATAAGGTTTTCCCCTTTGTCCCGAGGGTCAGCACATATATCATCGTACAGGCGAGGCACAGCCCCAGGGAAATGCCCTTTACAAACTCCGGTCTCTTCTCTCCCAGATTCAGAAAGGCTCCGTAATTATGATACTTTGTCAGATACAGCCTGCCTCCCAGGATCGGCTTTCTTTCTCCCTTTGTACCGTTTTGCTCCGTAACCTGTTTGATTACGCTTTCCACTGCGACGATCGCAATCACAATACCGATAAATATCACGCTTTTTCCTCCTATTGTAATCAGCCCGGCGGTTCTTTAAATTCCCGCCAGTACTTCAAATACGCCCGCGAGATATAAGGTTCCGTAGCCCCATTCTCTCGAGGGGTAATAAACCTCCGGTCTCCTTTTGGCGCCTCTGATCAGATAATTTTTGACGCTGGAGGTATTGACCAGCAGATCGTGTTCCTCTACAACCGCCCATTGCAAAAAACATGCCGCCGCTCCCGCGGTCAGCGCCGCCGACATGGACGAGCCCGTATCGGGCAAAAGCGGCGTCGGAATGCCGACCCCCGGCGCTGCAAGCGCCGGAACGATCAACCCGTCCGTCGAGAACCCCCGCCCGCTGTTTAAGTAAAAGCTGCCGTCCGTACTGTTATAAGTCGAAACGGCAAGCACACTCCTGGCATAGGAGGGCTCCGTCAATGTGTTATAGGGGCTGGGGCGTAAAAAGTAAGTCTCCCCTTCCAGAAAATTCCGCATGGGTAGCCACATATGAAACCTTCCTCCACCGCCCCTGATATTGACCTGTATCCTCCAGATGCCCGGCAGAGGGTTGCGGAAACGCATCACGATCAACTGCTGCCCGTTCTGCTGTTCCACCAGGATATATTCCACGGTTATCCGGGTATTGGAATAAATAAAGGTAAAATCGGTGCTTTTGCCGATGCGGTAAGGTATTTCGGGTATGGTCTCCCCGCTGGGGCTTGTAATGGACACCGTATAAACGCCCGGGATCTGTCCCCAGAGCTCCAGCCAGAACCCCCGCTCTCCCTGACCTACCAAAAGCTCCACTTCCTCATTAGCTCTTCCCAGACCCGGAGACAGTACCAGATTTCCTTCATAATGTCCCGCGCCGTTTCCTTCGTTGCCGCCGCCCACGACCATGCAGCGGCTCCTTCTTCCCGCCAGTTCATTGAGATATTCCGCCAGCAGGGAAGATCCGTCATGAGCGCCCAGCGTCGTCCCAAGCGCCAGACATGCCACCACAGGTCTTCTTAACGCCTCCGCAAACCCGTCCAGATACCGCAGGGCGAGCATAATATCCGTTTCCTGATAGCAGGGCACATCCGGGGGAATCTGATACAAATTCCGTAAATATTCCTTCGCCTGTTTCAGCTTTACCACGACAAAGCTCACATCGGGAGCCGCCCCGAGAAAGCCCGTAGTCCTGTCGTATCCTCCGGCAACGCCAGCCACCTCGGTGCCGTGTCCGATCTCGTCGGTCACAAGCGGCGGACCTCCGCTTTCCAGATTGTCATTGAGCTGTTCGGCGGTAAATTCAGTGCCGTACAAAAAACCTTCGGGAGGCGTGCCCGACTGATTGGTCTGGTCCCAGACGGATAAAATGCGCGTCGAGCCGTCGCTGCGCCGGAAAGCCGGCAGCTGATAGCGGATTCCCGTATCGATAATGCCCATGATCACGTTTCTGCCCGTCAGCGATAGCGGCGGACCGCTGACCGTCAATATCCCCGCTTCGGAAAGCGCCGTCAGATCCGGTACTCCCGTATCCTGCAGCAGACCGTAGCACTTGGGAATATATTGGTAACCAAGCCCTATACTGTTTTGTGACGGCACCGCAGATGCCGCCACATGTAAAATTTTCAGATTTTCAGACAGCCTTTGTTCGCAGTAATCGGGATTTTCCACGCTTCCCTGAAACAAAATTTCCGGCGTAATATCAAAATCCACCAGAATGTCCAGATAGTTATTGGATAAAATCCGTTCCCTGCAGTCCGGTCTCTCTATATCCATATCAATCTCCGCATTTTTTATTATCTTATGCCTAACTGCGGATCTGTATGATAGGACCTCCTTTTCCTTCGATATAATCTCCGGTAATCGTCACGCTGCCGATATTGTCGTCTTTGGGAATCTCATACATAATATCCAGCATAAATTCCTCAATAATCGCGCGAAGCGCCCTTGCTCCGGTATCCTTTTCCATCGCCTTTTTGGCAATGGCGCGGAGCGCGCTTTCATCAAACTGCAGATCCACCTCATCCAGCGCCAGAAGCTTTTGGTACTGTTTTAAGATCGCGTTTTTCGGCTCGCTCAGGATGGACACAAGCATATCCTCCGTCAGCGCATCCAGAGTAAAAATAACCGGCAAACGCCCCAAAAACTCCGGAATCATACCGAATTTTTTCAAATCCTCTATGGTTACCTTGCTGTGAATATTTTTCTCTTTATCAAAAGCGTCCTTCAGGGTAGCGTTAAACCCGATGGAGGTCTGCTTTGTCAGCCTCTGCTTGATAATCTCGTCCAGATCCGGGAACGCGCCCCCGCAGATAAACAGGATATTTCTTGTGTTGATCGTCGTCAGCGGCACCATGGCGTTTTTACTGTTGGCGCCCACGGGCACCTCGATGTCCGCCCCCTCCAACAGTTTTAACATTCCCTGCTGCACGGATTCTCCCGAAACATCCCTGGAGTTCGTGTTTTGTTTTTTGGCAATTTTATCGATCTCGTCAATAAACACAATGCCCATCTGCGCCTTGTCCACATCGTTGCCCGCTGCGGCTAACAGCTTGGACAAAACGCTTTCAATATCGTCGCCGATATATCCCGCCTCGGTCAGGCTCGTAGCGTCGGCAATGGCAAGCGGCACATCCAACAGCTTTGCCAGCGTCTTCACAAGATAAGTCTTGCCGCAGCCTGTGGGACCGATCATCAGCATATTGGATTTTTCGATCTCAATGTCATCCATGGTGTTCGTCGCCACACGCTTATAGTGGTTATAAACCGCTACGGAAACGACCTTTTTCGCCTTCTCCTGCCCTACCACGTACTCGTCCAGGCTCGCCTTGATTTTATGGGGCGCGGGAATATTTTTAATATCCAAAAGCGGTTTGTCGGATTTTTTTCTCTTTTTGAGCTTCTGCTTGTTGGGAATGCCTCCGTCTCCCTGAAGGTCGCTGATATTGACGAAACGGATATTGGGAAATCCGTTTTTGGAATCGTCTCCGTCTCCGTCGCCAAAGTCGATATTGTTTAACCCGTTCATCAGATTGGGATCGTTTAACATGCCCTGATAATCAAACTGACTGACCGCATCCATGGTCTTGTGCATACAATCGTCGCAGACGCAGATATGATTGGGCATTTTAAACTGCTTGCCCGTCACGCTTTCGGGTCTGCGGCAGATAAAACATACGTTTTCATATCCGTCATCCGAATCGTCGTCTTTTTCCTCCGAAGAATCGTCCTTTTTACCGGAAGAAGCCTCTTTTTCGTCGGCGCCTTTCCTCTTGCCGTCCGGACCGTCTCCCTCCAGGCTGTCCTCGAAGTCGTCTTCAAAATCATCTTCCGAGGTTTCCGCCTTTGCGAAAAGCTCCTCCGATTCCTCTTCCTCGTCGTTTCCGCTATACTCGGTTCTGGTCACGCCGTGATGAGCCACGTCCCCGGTTCCGCCCGTTTTTTCATCTTCGTCAAATTCTTCGTCAAAATCATCCTCGGAAACGGCTTTCTCCTCATCATAAAAGACTTCATCCGCCATCGTTTCCTTGTCGTCGTTTTCAAAATGAAAAATATCTGTCATGCTTTTCCTCCAGTATTTTTGTTCCGATTACTCTACCGTTACGGATTTCGCCAGATTGCGCGGCTTATCCACATCGCAGCCCTTTCCCACGGATACATAGTAGCCGAAAAGCTGTAAGGGAATAATGGCAAGGGAATTGGTAAAATAAGGATTGGTTTCCGGTATATAGAGCACATAATCCGCCGCCTTCTCAATTTCGATATTGCCTTCCACAGTTACGGCAAGCACAAAAGCGCCCCTTGCTTTTACCTCCACGATATTGCTGATCGTCTTGGCGAACAGGTCGGGCTGCGTCGCCACGGCGGCTACCAGCGTTCCTTCCTCGATCAGGGAAATCGTCCCGTGCTTGAGTTCTCCCGCTGCATATGCCTCGGAATGAATATAGGAAATCTCTTTCAGCTTTAGCGACCCCTCCATGGAAATCGCATAATCGATCCCTCTTCCGATAAAGAAAATATCCCTTGCGCCGATATAACGGTTTGCAAATCTCTGAATATTGTTTTTATTGGACAACAGCATCTGGATCTGATCCGGCAGCTTCTTCAGATCGTCCAACATCTGTAAAAACTCCCCGTCGGATACTGTCTTTTTTACTCTTGCAAATTTTAAGGCGAGCAGATACAATGCAATCAGCTGCGCGCTGTACGCCTTAGTCGTGGCAACCGCGATCTCCGGTCCCGCCCAGGTATACATGACGCTGTCCGCCTCTCTGGCAATGGAGCTTCCCACTACGTTGACGATGCCCAGCACCTTGAACCCTCTCTTCTTGGATTCGCGCAGCGCGGCAAGGGTATCCGCCGTCTCTCCCGACTGGCTGATTACGATTACCATCGCGCCGTCTTCCATGACCGGATTGCGGTACCGGAATTCCGAAGCGAGATCCACCTCCACGGAAATCCGCGATAAGCCCTCCAGTACATATTTTCCCGTAACGCCCGCGTGATATGCGGAGCCGCAGGCAACGATATACAGCTTTCTGACCGCTGCAAGCTCCTCGTCGCTCATATCCAGCTCGTCGATTACCACTTCGTTATCCTTGAGCCTCGGCATCAGCGTATCGGTTACCGTCTTGGGCTGTTCATACATTTCCTTCAACATGAAATGCTCGTAACCGCCTTTTTCCGCCGCATCGGAATCCCAATCGATCATGACGGATTCCTTTTGGATTTCCTCCTCGTCTACGGTATAAAAGTGCATATGGTCCTTACGGAGCCGTACAATCTCCTGATTCTCCATGTAAGTAACCTTGCGCGTATATTTCAAAATGGCGGGCACATCCGACGCGATAAAACAGCCGTCCTCATTCTGCCCGACGATCAGCGGAGAATCCTTTCTGGTTGCAAACAGCTGGTCCGGGTGCTCTGCAAAAATCACGCCCAGCGCATAGGAGCCCTCCACCCTGTGCAATACCTTTGTGATCGCCTCCAGGGGATTGCCTTTATAATAATAATCCACCAAATGCGCCACCACTTCCGTGTCGGTCTCCGATATAAAATGATACCCTTTTTCCTCCAGCATCTTCCGCAGCGGAATATAGTTTTCAATGATTCCGTTGTGCACCACCGAGATCGTCTTCGCCTCATTATAGTGCGGATGCGCGTTGATCGTACTCGGCACGCCGTGGGTCGCCCAGCGCGTATGCCCGATGCCGAGACACCCCGGCATGGTCTCGCCGCCATGGGTCATCTCTTCCAATATTTTCAGCCTTCCCGCAGCCTTGACAATTCTGATCTTTTCTCCGTCAAAAACCGCCATTCCCGCAGAATCGTAGCCTCTGTATTCCAATCTGGCAAGTCCGTCCAAAATAAGCGGAGCCGCCTGTTTATTTCCGATATAACCTACAATGCCGCACATGCTTAAACTCCTTCCTTTTCAGGGTTTTTTCCATATCCTTTCGCCGCGTCGATTTTTTCCACATCCCGCTTCAACGACCTTCTCTTCCAATAGAGGCGGTTGGAGGAATATTTGTAGACCCTTTTGTCCGAAAGTCTGCGATAATTCCTGCCATAGCGGAAACCAAGCCATTTGGCGCCGCTTGTCACAATCAGCTTGGGGATCAGACGCTTATACCCGTTACTCCATAAATATGCCAAAGTCTGTTTGACCATGCGTATTCCTTCGCCTTCCGAGGATAGCCCTTCAAACACTTCGGGATGGTCCGCCTGGGAAACGCCCAGGTCAAAATTTCTGTGAAACTGTTCCTTCGCAGAATAATTGTGGGAATGAAATACCAAAGCGTCCGCGCAGTAAGCGATACTGTATCCTGCTTTCGCCGCCTTCCCCGCATAAATCATATCTTCGTTAAAAATCGTCTGGCGTACAAAGCCGCCCAAGCCGTCAAAAATCTCCCTGTTATACGCCGCGCAGACGTCCGAGCAGAAATAAGCCTTGATGCCGAGGCGCTCCACGTCCTTTTCGCTTTTCAGGCAGGACTGTTCCGGATAATTAAAACTCCTCGTATAACGCTCGATGGGGTTGCAGTCCTCCCTGGGAAGCTGTCTGGCGTAAGAAACCGCCGCCTTCCCCTCTGTTACCGGTTTTAACAGATTCTCCAAAAGATATTCATCCGCCGGCACCGCATCCTGGGTCATCATCACAAAATACTCCGCCGCAGAATAGGTAACTCCCTTATTGCGGGTGGCGCCATGGTCAAATTCTCTCTGAGAATGATGATGCACCTGGCAATTTCCGTACTTTTTCAAAAAATCGCTGCCAAAAATCAAACGGTCAAAATATTTCTCCTCGGTATTCATAATAATAATCCGCCCGGGCTTGACCGTCTGCTTTTGCAGCATATCCAAAACCTTCAAAAAATTCTGATCCGGTTTAAAGGTTGGGATGATCACATCCACTGTATTCATAAATAACGCTTCCTTTGCTGCATTCTGCCTTCCTAATCACGACCATCTTATTATAACAAAAATAGGGGACCGATTAAAGTCCCCTTTGCAATTTATTCCTATTCCGTTATTGTGAGCCGCCTTCTTCCGACTCGTCCTGCTCAACCTTGGACGTGCCCGTATCCCGCCTGATCACGTCTCCATAGCTTTCGACCGCTGCCGACGGCGTGTAATCTCCCACGTCCCCGAACAAATATTCATGAAGGATCATGACATTGGTCTCCAGATCTACCGGAATAACGCAGTCACCCTTGCTGCCGATAACGCCTGTGGTCCTGTACTCCGCAACGGGGAAGCCGCTGGTATCCGCAATCTTATATGAGCCGATATCCGCCAGCAGATCGAGGATTTCGGATAGCGACAGGCTGGTCGCCGTCTGGGGGAATACCTCATTGGCAATCTTATCCAGCTTGGTAGGATCTTTTAAAGCAACCGCCTGCGCCTTGTCCGCAAGCGCCTGGATGACCTCACGCTGTCTTTCCGCTCTCTTAAAATCGTCGCCCGCCGTAAAACGGATACGGCAGTAGGAAACAGCCTGAATGCCGTCTAACGTAACCATACCGGTCTGCGTCAGCTTGGTATAGCTCCTGCCCAGAGACTGGGAAGTCTCCACCTGATAATTGTTCAAATGCTTTAACTCTTCTTCGTCAACCTCGACTTCAATACCGCCCAAAGCGTCTACGGTATCCGCTACGGCAGCCCATCCTACGGTTACGTAATCGGTAATATTCATATCCAGGTTCATATTCAGCATATTGATCGCCTGCTTCGCGCCGCCCAGCGCATAAGCCTCCGTTGCCTTGGAATATCTGTCCGTCCCCAGATTCAAATACGTATCGCGGTATACGGAAACCAGCTTCACTTCCTTCGTGGTCTCATTGATGGAAGCAATGATGATGGTATCTGAACGGACGCCCTTGCCTAAGTTGTTGTTTCTGGCGTCCACGCCGAAAAGCGCAATATTGCGGTAGCCGTCCATATGACCGCTGATATTGTCATTGATCGTAACGTCCTCTTCATCCACCAGCAGGCTGTCGTCCGTCTGGTTGTTGGTAATAATATCCTCGTCGGAAAGATCGTCCTTGTGAATGTAATCCAGCTTTGTAATCAGATATAACGCTACGATTAAGACGACCACAACCACCGCTTCGACTGCAAGAATCGCTATCTTTTTCTGCTTCCTTTTCCTTCTCTCAGCCTTGGTCATTCTCTTTCCGGTAGATTTACCGTTGCCTTTTTTAGCTGCCATAGTTTTTTACTCTTTAATCCTTTCCTTGTCTAGTACGCATTCTTATTGACAAACCCTTTGAAAATTGTCAGAAACATGATTTTAAAATCCAGCGCCATCGTCCAGTTTTCGATATAATACAGATCGCAGTCGATCCGCTTTCTGATAGAAGTATCGCCTCTGTAACCGTTGACCTGCGCCCAGCCCGTAATGCCCGGTCTGACCTGATGCTTAATCATATATCTGGGGATTTCTTCCTTAAACTTCTCTACAAAAAACGGTCTTTCGGGTCTGGGACCTACCAGACTCATATCACCCTTAAATACATTAAAAAACTGCGGAAGCTCGTCAATGCTCGTCCGCCTCAAAACCTTTCCGACCTTTGTTACCCTCGGATCATCCTTGGTCGTCCAGCATTTCTGTTCCTTAGAAGGCTTCTGGACCTCCATGGTACGGAATTTATACATCTGGAAGGGCTTATTGTGCAGTCCCACTCTCTCCTGTTTGAAAATAACAGGACCTTTGCTGGTTGTTCCCACCAGAACCGCCGTGATCAAAAAGACCGGAGAAAACAAAACAATCGCAAAAACCGATCCCACAATATCCACGACGCGCTTCGCCATGCTGTTGAGCGTATTCGTCAACGGCACATGACGGATGTTGATCACGGGAAGCCCGTTTAAATCCTCGGTATAAGGCTTGCTGGGGATCACGCTGTTGTAATCCGGAATGAACTTGGTATGGACCCCGGATTTTTCACACAGCCCTACAATTCTCTCCAGCATATCATAATCTTTCAACGAAAGCGTAATGGCGATTTCATCCAGCTTATTTTCCGGCAGGATATATTCGAGATTGCCGATGGTGCCAAGGACCTTAATGCCCCGGTAAAGGGTTCCCCTAGGAATATGGTCGTCCAAAATGCCCCGCACCACATAGCCCCACTGGGGATTTTGCATGATCCGGTCGATGTACTGTTCCGCAGCTTTGGAATAGCCTACCAAAAGCACATATTTAATATTATACCCTTTTTGGCGCAGAGAACGCAGCAGCTTGCGGATCATGATCCTCGTGCCGCTCTGTCCGATAATATTCAAAGCGCAGAAAACAAAAATCATACCACGGGAAAAATGCTTCTGGTCAATGATGTATAAAACGCTGATGAACAGAATTAACCCTATGATATTCGCCTTTATGACATTTACAACATCCCGCTTCGCGCTGGAATAGCGTTTAGAGGTATATAAATTATTTAAATGGTTTAAAACCAGATAACAGGGAATGATAAAAATCAGGGCGCTGAAATACACGCTCGCATCCAATGTCCCGACCAGTTGTTCCGTTTCCTCCGACCAGAAACCGCTCTTAAAACGTATCCACCATGCAATCGCATAGGCAACTGCCACAACGACTGCGTCCAAAACCACATGAAGCCTGTTGAAATATTTTTGATTATCTTTTATCAAAGGACATCACCTTATTTCATATACAATCGATATTTTACCTTATTTCTCCAAAAAGGGCAACCTTTTTAGTTTATCTTCTTAATTTTTTCTTAACATTTTTGTAACATTATGTCACATAAAACAGCCCGAACCCCTGTTGTTTTAAGGCTCTCAGCCCGTAAAACGCCGTACCGTGTTCCACCACAAAAACAACTGTATCCGTACATAATTGGGAAGCTTTTTCATGGAAAAAGGCACCTTTTTTGCCCTTCCTGCGGCGCAAAAGCTCAGCGCAAAGCCCTTACCCAGCCCTTTTACATAAACGCCGCCGAAGCCTTTCTTTGCAAAAAACAAAGTTTTTACCAAAAAACCGGCGGCAAGAAACGGCAGATTCAAAAGCATCTGTAAAAACGGCATATTTTTATAAATCAGATAAATACTATTTTTTGCAGATAAATTTATTTTAAACCTGTTATATCTGGAACCGGAAAACCCGCTTCCCGCATGATAAACCACCGCCTTATGGCAATAATAATTGCGATAGCCGCAAATCAGCGCGCGGTAACCGATGTCAATATCCTCCAGATAAGCAAAATGATTGTCGTCGAACAGACCGATTTCGTCAAAAACCCTTCTTCTGTATATGGACGCCCCGCCGCACGCCGCAAAGATTTCGGCGTCCTTCCCGTAACAGTCCGCCGCTTTTCCCTTGCCTAAACCGAACGCCCAGCCCAGGGCGCAGTACAGGTCGCCGCAGTCGTCGATGATTTCCGGTTCGTACAAAGACAGCATTTTGGAGGACGCCGAAAACGCTTTCGGGTGTCCGTCCATAAATTCCTCCAGGGCGGCGACAAAGGACTCCGTCACCTCGGTATCATTGTTTAACAGCAGCACATACTCCGTGCGGGCGTTTAAAATTCCCGCGTTTACGGCGCCGCAAAATCCGGTGTTTTCCGGAAATTCCACAAGCTCCGCCGCTCCCTTTTTTACATATTCCCGCGCTTTTTCAAGGCTCCCGTCCGTGGACCCGTTATCGACGATCAGAATCCGAAATTCGCCCTGCCTTTTCGCCTTCAAAAGCGCCTCTATGCAGTTTTCCAAAAACTTCATTCCGTTGTAGTTGGGAATGACTACCGTCGTTTTCATAAAAAACCTCTACCTGTATAATTCGCAGCAACAATTACTTTTTTGACATAATCTGCACAACAAACGCAGGATCATACACCAGTTTCATCCCCCGCGCAAGCGCCTCGGAAAGACTGCATCCCAGATCCGGTCTTAAACGCAGGGCGCGCGGGTCCCCTTCCTTTACTTCCATATAAAGGGAGGCGCGGTGCATATAACCGCTTCCGCCGGCTCTTAACCCGTCAAACATCCCTTCGGGGCTGCCGACTACAACCCCTTTACAGACGACCCGTCCGCAAACAGCCGCCACGTCTTTTCTGACCGCAAACAGATCGGGCGTATACGCGGTCCGGTAAAAGCCCAGATGCTCGCTGTCCGTTACCCGCACGCCGCTCTCCATGCCCTGCGCCTCATAATACGCCTCCAGCGCCCTTCTGCCTGCATCATAGGCGTAACGCTTGCTCTCCGTATTGCCCGCCGTGGACCCCTCATGACAGCGCCAGTGATAAAGTACTTTAGGAACATGTAAAATCCGGCTTTCTCCGCCCGAAAGCCCGGCAAGTCCCGCGAGCCGCAGCAAAAGGTCATAGTCCTGGGCACCGTCGTATTCCCCACGCAGCTTCAGCCTCTTCATGACAGACGCTTCCACCATAAGGAAATGGCAGATATAATTATTGGACAACAATAAGTCCAAATTAAAATCCGGTTTGAAATGGGGCTCGTAAAAACGCTCTGCGGCGCCGTCGCACTTATCCTCGTCGGAATAGACCGCAAGGATGTCCCGGGAGGGGTTGCTGCTTCCGCCGGGAGTTTTTCCGCTTTCGCCGGGAGTTTTTCCGTTTCCGCCCGCGCTTTTTGCCGCCGCTTCGTTCAGCTTTTCCACCATGGAATACAGCGCGTCCAGCGTCAGGATATCGTCATGATCCAACAGCGCGATATAATCTCCCCCTGCCGCTTCGATCCCAGCGTTGGTATTATGGGAAATTCCCTTATTTTCCTCCAAGCGGATATAGCGGATCTTTTGCCGCGTTTTTGCAAAAGTCTCTTTCTCTTTTTCGGGAGCCCTGTTTACCGCGGCTTCCACCCTGCGGCTTACGCTTGCGTCGGCAATGATCAGCTCCCATTTGGCATAAGTCTGGTTCCTGACGCTTGCAAGGAGTTCTTCAAAATACGCCTCGTCCGGCTCGTAAGCGGGAACCACAATACTGATAAGCGGCTCGTAGGCAAACCTGCGCCCCGCCTGCGCCTCCCGCTCCCGCATAAGCGCCGTCATGACAAGAGGTCCGCTCCATTCCCTGCATCCTTCATAGTCCGCGGCAAGAACGCTCATTTTATCTCTGTGTCTGCGGTCCACCCGTTCCAAAGCCGTCAGAAACGCAGCTTTTACGCCGTTGCGCTTTCCGTAGGCAATCGTTTTTTTCACAGGCGCCTCAAGCCTTTTCCACATACGGCAAATCAGTGCAATTACCGCATACGCAAGCAGAAAATATCCGATCAGATACAGCGGATAATAATACATAAACAACCGAGACGGCGCCGTCAGAAAGACCAGAGGCAGCTTAACCAGAGGCAGGGACAGCAAAAAGAAGCCGTGCCACTTCCGGCGGATCAGGCACCACGCCCAGACAAGGACCAGCACCGCCATGGGAAACAGCGCGCCGTAAACAAACCCGTAGCCGGTCTTTTTACTCTCATAATCATCGGCGTCCCGCCATTCCAACACCTTGATCACGGTGCTTCGAAGCTCCTCGTTTAAAGGCTTCGTGCCCGGATAAGCGCGGAACGTATCATAATTGGCGACTCCTTCTGCCGAAAACAGCTCCGTCGTATTTTGAAGAAGATCCGTGGAATGCCAAAAACAGTCCAGGCGCTCTTTCAAAAAAGTCCCGGGGAACTTTCGTATCAGCTCATAATAGGCGCTTTTAAACTCCTGATATTCCTCGTCCGTATAATCTCTCTGAAAATCCGGCTCGCTCCAAAACAGGCTGATACCGCTTCTGCCCTGTGCAGCCCCTTCTACAATCAGCTCTACATTAACGACCCGGTCAACCGCTTCAAGCTGCGCCGCACAGTCTTCCCTGCCGTAAGCCTCGTCTACCAGGGACACCAGAGGCAGCACGACGCTGGTCAGATCGTACTGATTGCCGCTTGTGAGCTTATCCCCCGCAGTCTGGGGCACATAAAGGCAAAGGGCGCAGACCAGATAGCCGCAGACAACCCGCAGCAGTTTTTTCTTCCCGATCTGTTTTCCGTACAAAATTCCCAGCAGCAGGGGGAACAGGATAAAATAATACACCGCTTCGGTCCGCCACACGGTCACAAGGGCTCCGAGGACGCAGAGAAACGCCCAGCCGCCGCCTGCCATAGCCGCCGTTTCTTTCTCCTTTGCCGTTTCTTTCTCTTTTGCTGTTTTTTTCTCCTTTGCTGTTTCCCCAGCCGCATTCTGTATTTTTTCCCGCCGTTCCCACAATAAAAGCAGCAAAAACAGCTCCATAAATCCGTAAACGCTCATTCGCATGGGGTAGAGATTGGAATCCAGCACCGGGAAAAACAGACAGGGTATGAAACTAAGCAGCCCCCATTTCCCGAACCGTTTTACAAAAAAGCTGACAAGATAGCCCGCCATCAGGGAAATCAGGGCGCACTGTACGATGATGACCCCCGAAGGCACCGGAATCAACATCATGGAAAACACGTAAAAAAGACTGGTCAGATAATTCTGCCAGAATACCGGCAACAGCAGCACCGCACTGTTTAAGATGCCAAACTCGTCCATACGCCAGATACCGGGATAGGTCAGCAAAAGAAGGATCATATTGATCCCGAAATAGACCAGCGAAATCTTCACGAACCGCTTATCCGCCCTGGTAAAAAAGTAATACAGCCCCTGATAGACGACGATCAGCACAAGCAGAAAAACAGCTTTGGCGCCATAGGTCATCGCTGTTTTTACCATCTGCGTCACATTGGAAAAGTCCCACATCACATAGTCAAAAATAATGTGATCCGTAAAAAACGTCAGAATCCAATGAATGACGGCAATCCATATGCACTTTCGATTCAGGTTCAAACTCCGTAATCTCTGTTTCATGCTTTGTAATGTTCCTTAAAATAATCCAGTTCTTCCGGGGTGCCCAGTACATGTACCTTTCCGTAATCCACGATGGAAATACGCACGTCTCCACCCTTATTGATCAGATAATTGTAAAGGGGCGCCACATATTTCTCTCCCTTCTCCAGCTTTTCGTCGGAGCTGTAATATTCACGGTACAACTGTTCATAAAGCCCGCAGGTCTTAAAATAATATGCTCCCAGAGTACAGTTGTCGGAAATGCGGGTCTTTTCCCGGACTTCCACAACCCTGCCGCTTTCATCCAGCTTTGCAAAACTCCAATGATCCCCGTCAGCATGAAAGCAGGGAATAAATCCGTCTCCGGCAATCTGGGAAGCGTTCATTTCCCCGGCTTCCACATAAGTGTCGATATTATAAATCATCAAAGAATCGTCCTTATCCCATTCTTTGTTCGCAAGCATCGCCGTCGTCGCCTGTCCGTCCGTCAGATAGTCGATTTCTATGACCTTTACCTTTGTAATCCCCAGCTTTTCGCAGGTTTTTGTGATAAAGCCGGACGCGTCGTCCTCTTTTCTGACGATAAAAATACAGGTGTTTTCTTTTAATTGAAAGCCCGCAAGGCTTTCCATGGACCACTCAAACAGTGTTTTTCCATGCGCCTCGATCATATATTTGGGCACCTGATAGCCCGCCTTTTTGAAACGGGAGCCAAGCCCCGCCATGGTAATTACGATTGTCATACCGTTACCTCCCCGTCATGCGCCATCAGGGACACCCCGCAGACGCCTTCCACTTCCTTTACTTTTGCAATCAGCCCCGCTCCGTCTCCGGGCTTGCATTCCACGATCAGATTGCAGCCCTTATCCGAAAGGTTCCTGGATTTTACCCTGCATACGCGGCTGAACGCGCCGACTGCGGCAAGCACTTCTTTTTCCGCCTCCGGACCTTTGGCGCTGACCACCAGAAGCGACGCGGCTTTTCCTACCGGAGTCAGCTCCAGCAAAAACAGACCGACGGTAATGACCAGACTGGAGAGCACCGCGATCGTATACATATTGGCTCCGCAGATAATGCCGATACTGATGGACCAGAACAAAAACACCAGATCCATCGGGTCCTTGATCGCCGTTCTGAAACGTACAATGGAAAGGGCGCCGACCATACCGAGGGAAATAACCAGATTGGACTGCATCGCAAGGATAATCGCCGCGGTAATAACCGCGATCAATGCAAGGGAAATATTAAAGCTCTTGTTATAAAAGGTTTTCTTCGTCGCCGCATAGTATACCACAAAAATATAGGCGGCAAGCACCACCGTCACGGCAAGGGTAACCAAAATCCGGCTTGTGGTAATATCCCCGCTGCTAAATCCTTCTAAAAATGATTTTTTGAAAATATTTGAAAAAGTATTCATAAGCTGTATCTCCTGCATAAATAATACTTGGAAAAAGTGGTCTGCGTCAACCGCCCCACTTCCAGCGCCTCTTTGATATATGCCGGCAAAAATTCATCAAACTTTACTTCCATCAGGGTTTTTCCCACCGGCATTACCGGTCTTTTATGAAGCTCTCTCTCAAAAAAGGCTTCAAAATCCTCCGCTGAGGAAATCCTGTCGTCAAAGGTTATCCGGACATTGCCCGCGGCTTCCGTAAAGGGCGTTCTTTCATACGCCACAATGACCCTCGGCTGCATCAGGCGCGTCTGCTTCAGAATCAGAAGCTCCTGCACAAGGGGCGGCTGTTCAAAAAACGAACCGTCTGCCACCGAATCTTCTTCCTTCATTAACAGCTCATACTGTTCCCTTGTCAGATCCTGCTGCAGCTTCTTCGTCATACCGTTTTCCTTGATCTTTTTTTCCAGTACGATCCGCTTATCGGAAGCGTTGTAGCTGCGAATCCGGTATTTCGACCGGGGATCGGTGCCCGCCTCGTTTTGCATATAACAGGTGTTGTCATAATCGTCAAAATAAACGCTGCGTATTTCATAACCCCCGGACTCGCCGCCGTAAGCGTCCCGCTCCATAATCCCCGCCATCCGCTCCCGCAGAATCAGGGATTGGGAAACCGACAGGATAAATTTGTACTCATGTCTGAACTCCATTTCACTCTCCCGTCAATGCACTGATATAGCTGTCAAGCTCTTTCATTCTCTCTTTGGCAAACTCATAGAGGAAGCTGAAATCCCCGTCCTGATTGCCGTTTTGCCATCTTGCGGCTTCTCTGGCAAAAGCGCCGGAATCCTTAATCCTGTGCTTCAGATCCGCGATTCTTTCCTGTAAATTTTCATCGGAAAAGGCGCCTTCCCGCCAGCTTTCCCAGGTAGCCGCAACTAACTTTTGGGAGCCGTCCACATCCAGCTCAATCATGCGCTGTCCCGGCTGCCAGTCGACCCATTCTCCTACCACAGAATCGCTTTCTTCGCTGTAATAAACGTTTTCGGCATAGACCGCGCCGAAGGATAAATTCATATCCCATGGGATAAAATAGCCGTAATAGCTGCCTCCCCGATTCCTCGCCACATAGTAGATATTTTTATTTTCATTGTCAAAACCGGCAATCGCCTGATAAAAAAGCCAATTGTCGATCAAATTCTGCTGGTCCGCCTCTTCGGTAATACCCGCGGCGAAGGTCTCGTCATCCGCCTCCAGCAAAGAAGCGATCCGATACAGGGGTTCCCATTCCTCCTCGTTTTGCAAAACGGTATCTCCCTTCAGGTAAAACCCGCCCCGGTAATCCGGTCGGTTCAAATCGGGCAAAGGACCCGTAAAATCCGCGGCGTTCCAGACCGCCGTATATTTTTTCTTATAAATGCGCTCCACCACCGTCCCGCCTGCGTCAAGCTGCGTGGAAACCGCTTCCATATTCAACTGTTTTCTGTCGATGGGCACCATCAGATCGTACACGCCCTGATAAGCGTCTCCGATAAGCACCTCCACCATTGCCGACTGCGTGCCGAAATTCTGCCCGTAAGGGTTGTTTCCGGCTCCTACCTCGTTCCAGAGATCGATGCAAAGCTGATCCCTGATCCGGGTATTGTCCGCATAGAGCGCGTTCAAGATCCAATCGTCGTCGTCCCGCAGCCCCAGCAGATTTTCATTGCATTTTTCAAAGGTTCCGTCCTTTTTCAAATCCTTCAGATACAGCCGCAGGCTTTTCTTTTCATAGGACAGGCTGGTATTGCCCCGCAGCCTCGACTGCGTATAGCATTCCGTTACCCAGTCCCCCGTATGGTCCGTATCATAAACCCGCAGAAGAAACATCTGCGTACCGTCCTGCGCCGTATACTCCGTTCCCGTAAAGGTCATCATCGGAAGCCCCGTAAAGACCAGATTGTATTCTCCCCAGCCGTCCTTGGCAACGGCAAGAAAAGAAAAACTCCTTCCCCGGGCGATTGCCTCCTGCTTATCCGCGTCCCGGTAGCTCTCCGCAAACAAAAGCTGCGCTGCCTGACCGCCATCATCGGAAAGCGTCCCGCCGCCTTGGGCATCCTCATAAAAAGCGCCTGTCAGACTCCCGTCCTCCCACTGTGCCGTTTCCATATCCACAGGCAGGTAAAAGGTACGGCTCGCCGCATCATAAGGCAGCCTTTCGCCGTCAAAGAACAGACTGAAATCCCGATCCAAAGCCCCGGTCTTTTCCTTAATGCTGTTTATTTTTTCCTCTCCCGCCACCAGGACGGAAGGCTCGCGGTCCCGCGCCAGGCACACGCTCGCGAAAACGATCAACACAAGGATGCTGATCCAAAGAAGCGTCTTTTTCATCATGTCAGAAACCTATGCTTTACAGCGGCTGTTTTTACAGATTTCATCCAGCTCGTCCACGCTGTATTTCAAAAACTCGTCGGGGCGCACCGTCCGGTCGTCCACATAAAAGCCTTTATGTCCCGGCCAGGGTTTGCCGTAGATAATTTCATCGTAGGGAATCTCCCATTTATCCAGCCATTTCAACAATACCTTCGCCGTGTTTGCGTTAATCAGACCGATATTGCCGCCGTAGCTGTTCATGTTGCGGGAAGTAAAAAGCACGATTTTCGCGCCGCCTTCTTTATATTCCCGCAGCTTATCGATCATTTCCGGATAAGGCACAAGATCGATATATTCTTCTTCCTTTTTTTTGATCGGACACAGCGTTCCGTCGATATCAAAACAAAATGTCAATCCTTCGTACATGTTTCCACCTCGTCTAAAATTCTGATCGCGTTTAACAAAAACCCGAATACCTTACCCGGCTGATCCATATGATAGGGCAGCATGGATAAAAACAGACTCGCTTCATAAAGGCGCACCAGCGCGTAATCGAATCCGTTTTCCGCCAGATATTCCCGGAATACCTCCACATAGGGCTGCTCGTCCACATCGATAGATAACTCCAGCTTTAAATCCCTCTTTATGGAAATCTCATATAAGCCACTGTTGAAAAAGTCATAACACCCGCAGATGGAATGGGAAAGCTTCGCCAGATCGTAATAAGGGTCCGTATACAGATCCTCTTCCTTCGTAGCGCCCTTGGGGTCGATCAGCTTCAGGATTTCCGCCTCCCTGCTGTATAAAATATTGGAAAAGCACAAATCTCCATGCCCTACCGCAAGGGTATCGTACCGTCTTCCCCTGCTCTTCCCCGCAGCGCGGTTTCCATTAGCAACAGCTAATTTATTATATAATGCTTCATAGCGGTCCACCACCGCTTCGATGCCGCTGTAGCCGGTGCCCATTGCCAGCATATGGTCAAACTGTTCGTATTCCTTATATTTTTTCAGCTCCTCCATACGCGCCTTCAGCTTTCCGATATAGAGAGCATCGGCTAACTTTTTCCCTTCGCCGGGTTCCACGGCTTTCGTAGCGCGCAGCCTGATAAAATAAAACAGCTTATCCAGAATATCCCTCAGCTCATCCACGCTGACCGCTCCATGGACAAAACGGATGGCGATATCCGTCATATGAAAACGCTCCATGGTATAGGAAGCGCCGTTTTCATCCTCCCGGTAGTCATAAGGCATGACAAACCACATTTTCATCGTATCCGGCAGCAAATAGTAAAATTCGTATTCCGCCCTGATCTTTTCCTTTTTGGTCGAACGCTTCGTTACCGTATATTCGTCTCCCGCCAGCGCATTGAAAAACCGCGCGTCAAATCCCCCGGTAATAAAGGTCAGGAAGTTGGCTCTGACCGACAGATCCATAAAAGCATGGTTTTCCACCGATTCCGCCTCGTACTCTCCCGCCGCAAGCGCTGGAAACGCCTTTTTGTAAGCGTCCGCCGATTCCAAAAAGCTCATTGCGGGTCTGCCGTCGCAAAAAGCCGTATAGGCTTCGTTCATATACTCCGCTTTTTTCAGCAATACCGCAAAGTCCGCCGTATCGGCAAGTCCGAAGTTGGAATACAGATGTACGACCGTAACCGCCTCTTCCCCCAGCGGAAGCGCGTCCAGCACGGCTCTTTCATCATCCTTTCCGCGATAAACCAGCACCTTTGCAACCTGCTTTTCCTTCGTGATCTCGTCGATCATTCTCTGCTGCAGAGTCACCCGCTTAAAAATCGTTTCTCCAAAGGACTTGTCCCCCGTTATGGTCCGGATCTCTTTCCCGGGCATTTTACTGTCGTCATAAACTACATAAATCCGCTTCATGCTTTCTTTTTACTCCTGCTGTTTATTAACATGGCGATCAGTCCCGCAACCGTAAATACAAACATGATACCGATGCTGTAACGGGTGTAGGGCTTTAACAGCCCGCTGCTGCCGATGCCGAAAATCGCCTGAATATACGTCACAAAATCTCCCATGCCAAAGGGCAGCTTCAGAATAGAGGCAAGCGCCTTGATCGTCCCGATCTCAAACGCCCATCCCGCAAAGGAAAAAAGCAAAATCAACGCAAATCTGCCGCTGATCAGATTCTGTGTAAAATCATACCAGACCTTTATCACGTCCAGCCCCCTTAACGCAACCATGGAACGCGCCGAGGATTTTTGCTTGATCAGATAGCGGTTCAGATATTTGTAAGTCGGTAAAATCGATATATAACAGATGACAACCAAAACCATAATGCACAAAAACAGTATGGTAATAAAGGACAACCGGTCAAATACCAGCAGATCCGCCGGCAGCAATATAATACACAGCGCCAGCGTATCGAAGAAACGGTCCACCAGAATGCTCAATACGCCCACCTGCCAGTGCTTCGTTTCTCTGCTGATACAGAAAATCCGATACAGCTCGCCCATTTTAAATGGAATAATCAAATTTACAAGGGTAGTCTTTACATACAGTAACACAAACCGTCCAAAGCCGATCCGGTGTTCCATCAACACCAGATAAAGACGCAGCATTTTAAAAAGATGCACCAATATAAAGCCTGCCAGAAACAGGGGTATCAACCACCACATGGACTAATCCTCCAGCTTTGTAATCTGCTCACAGGTATACGCCTCATGAACCTTCTGCCTGAACTCCGAATGAATATATTCATGATGGAACAAATAAGTAAACGCCATCTTCAAAACATTGAACGCCTGATTCACCATCTTCACGTTGGACACCTGATCCTCTTCCCTCCAGGAAACCGGATAGAAAATAATATCATGCTTATAATAATGGGAAGCGAGGATCATCACATAATTAAACATCAGGTTATCGGGGAATTTTTCAAAAAAGCCGTCCTTTAACATGGAAGTGCTGTAAAGGTTCAGCCCCGATCCCAGGTCAAAAATCCTCTGCTTCGTCACAAATGCAAAAATAAAATCATAGACAATGTTTCCGAAGGTACGGAATTTTGAATACCCCTCCAGCCTGGAGCCTTTCATAAATCTCGCGCCCAGCACACAGTCATGTCTGGTATGGATGCCTTTTTCAAGCATCGGAAGAAAGTCGTGAATATCGCCCTGATCATCCCCGTGGAGCATACATACGTAATCATAGCCGTTATCCACCGCATAGTGGAACGCCATTTTCTGAGATCCGCCCAGCCCGTAGTTTTCCGTATTCCGCATTAGTTTAATGGGTTTTTCCGGATTTTCGGCAATATAGGCAAGCACCGCCGCCTCCGTTTGATCGGTGCTGCGGTTATTGACTATCAGCACCTCTTCAAAATAGGCAAGCACCTTGTGATCCAACTGGTCCAACACCCTGCCGATCTGCTTTTCACAATTGTAAGCCGGGATAAACAGCATCATTCTTTCACTCATGACAATCCCCTCCGTCCTTCTTCTCCAAAAAAATCTTCCTCGTAATGAAATTATAGACCATTACGACGCCGGTGGCTATGATCTTTCCGCCGAGCTTTGCAAGCTCCCTGCTGCAGACGCCCTGGAGCCACGCCCAGTTGTCGTAAATACCGTTCATGCAGAGTATGATCAAAAGCTCGTTTAAAATACAGCCGATGATACTCAGCACCACAAAAATCACAAACTCCTTGCGCCTGTCCATATCGTCCTTACGCACAAAGACAAACTTCATGCTCAGCAGGTAATTGACAATGACGGAGATCGTAAAGCCCCAAAAAGTAGCGATCACATAATCATAATGCCAGTCGATGACTGCAATCAGCGCCGTATAGATCCCAAAGTCAATCAAAAAACAGAGAATACCGACCACGCCGAACTTTAATATCTGGTCAATCAATTTTTTCATTCTCTTTTCCTCACTTCTGCCGCGCGCGTTCTTACGCTTTTACTCCTTAACCAGAGCGAGAACGCCGTCGGTCAATTCCCGTAACATGTTATCCGCATCCTGCAGATCTTTTCCTTTGACGCCCATGTAAAATTTGATCTTGGGCTCCGTTCCGGAAGGTCTCATACAGCACCAGCAATCGTTTTCCAGATCAAAATATAATACGTTGGACTTAGGCAGCCCCGTGGGAGAAGTGGTTCCATCCGCTTTCCGGATCACGTCTTTTTCATAATCCCGGAACGCAGTTACCTGAAACTTACCGAACGCCTTCGGCGGATCGGCGCGGAAGGTATCCATGATCTCTTTAATCTTCGCCTGCCCCGTAACGCCCTTTAAGGTTACCGTATGCAGTCCTTCTTTATAATAACCGTAATCCTCATACAGTTTCAGCATCAGATCCCACAGCGTCATTCCTTTGGATTTGCAGTATGCCGCCACTTCGCACAGACACATAACCGCCACGCAGGCGTCCTTATCCCTTGCATGGGTCCCCGCAAGACAGCCGTAGCTTTCTTCCAGACCGAATACATAATGATAAGAATTGTCCCGCTCAAAAAATTTGATCTGTTCTCCGATATATTTAAAGCCTGTCAGCACTTCAATCAAAGTAACGTCAAAATCCTTTGCCAGCGCGTCCGCCATGTTGGTTGTTACGATGGTTTTTACCAGCGCGGGATTTTCCGGCATCGTCCGGGTCGCTTTCTTTTCAGACAGTAAATACCACGCGATCAGCATACCCGACATATTTCCGGTAAAGGATACGTATTCCCCCGTTTTCCGGTCAAGAGCATAAACGCCCAGCCTGTCCGCATCGGGGTCTGTGGCAAGGATGATATCCGCATGAACCTCTTTCGCCAGCTTTACGGCGAGCGTAAATGCTTTGGGATCTTCGGGATTGGGATATTCCAGCGTCGTAAACTCCGGATCGGGGTCCGCCTGCTCTTTTACCACATAGACCTTCCGAAAGCCTAACTCATCGAGCACTCTTGTGACCGGCACAAGCCCCGTTCCGTGAAGCGGGGTATAGACAATGGTAATATCCTCCGCCATTTTGGTAATCAGCTCGGGATGGATAATCTGCTTTTTCAGCTCCGTCATATAGGCGTCGTCGATTTCCCTGCCGATCATCGTCAAAAGCCCGGCTTTTACCGCTTCGGCTTCATCCATGGTCTTTACCGTATGATAATCCGTTACATTTCTGACTTCCGCTATGATTTCCTTATCTTTGGGCGCGGTAATCTGCGCGCCGTCCTCCCAATATACCTTATAGCCGTTGTATTCCGGCGGATTATGGCTCGCCGTAATGACAATGCCCGCAATACATCCCAGCTTGCGGACCGCAAAGGATAACTCGGGAGTAGGTCTTAAAGCATCAAACAAATATGCGTGAATACCGTTTGCCGCAAGGCACAACGCAGCCTCCTTCGCAAACTCCGGCGAAAACCTTCTGGAGTCATAAGCGATGGCGCAGCCCTTCCCGGCTCCCTTTTGTTTCAAAATATAATTGGCAAGTCCCTGAGTCGCTTTTCTGACCGTATAGAAATTCATACGGTTCGTTCCCGCGCCGATAACGCCGCGAAGTCCGCCCGTGCCAAATTCCAGATCCTTGAAAAATCTGTCCTCTACCTCCGCCTCGTCGTTGCGGATCGCAAGAAGCTCCTCCTTCGTTTTGGCGTCAAAGTAATCGTCCTCCAGCCAAAATTGAAATGTGTCTCTGTAACTCATGTCCCAACTCCTCTTTCCTTGCTTTGATTGCCGGTCCTGTGCCGCTGCATCCTCAGACCGCCGCATTTTCGTGCCGCCGCATCTTCAGACCGCCGTATCCTCAGCTCCCGCTTTGTGCAGTTTCAACGAATAATCGCTGCGGTCCAATGAAAAATTCACATTGTAATAAGGGTCCCCTTTTGCCAGGATATCCTTCCATTTATTGCGAAACAGCGCCGCCTCCTTATTATAACGGCTGCTGTTATCCATAGCCGTCCCGTCAGCGGACCGTTTTCCCTTTGCCGCGTTTTCCTTCTCCAGCTTCGCCCTCTCCTTTTTGGAAAGCTTCAGGTCGGAGCCTCTGGATTTGGATTCAAAATGGTACAGCTCGGCAAAAGGCGTAAATACCACTAGGAGCCCTTTCTCCCTGACGCGCAGGCAAAAGTCCACGTCATTTAAAGCAACGGCAAATTCCTCGCTCAAGCCGCCAAGCTCATCATATAAAGCTTTTTTTACCAGCATACACGCTCCGGTTACCGCCGATACGTCCTGTGCATAGCAAAGCTTTCCCATATAGCCCACGTTTTCCTTATTGACCTTATAATGGGTATGCCCCGCCGTCCTGTGCGCCCCGAGCCCGACGACAATGCCTGCATGTTGTATGGTCATGTCCTCATAATACAGCTTCGCGCCTACGACGCCCACGTCCTCGCGCTGTCCGTACATCATCATCTCTTCTATCCAGTTTACCGTGATAACCTGGGTGTCGTTATTTAAGAGCATCAGATACTCGCCTTGTGCAAACTGCGCTCCAAAATTGTTGATTTTGGAATAATTAAATTCCCCTTCATAGGTCACGACCTGTATGCGCGGATGCTTTTTGATTTCTTCATAATAGGCAAAGATCTCATCGGTCACGGAATTATTCTCCACCACGATGATATCATAATTTTCATAGGTGGACTTGTCCAATATGGAATCGATACAGCGTTTCAGATCCGTCAAATGGTCCTTGTTGGGAATTATGATCGATACCTGCGGCTGTCCTGTCAGCTGGTACCTAATTCTGAAAATGGTCTCAAAGGCTCTGGTGCTTTCGATTTTGAAATGTTCAAAGCCAAACCGCGTCAGATGATCCGCCACCGCGCCCCTTGCCGCCTCGATGGCATAGGTCTTGGCGCTGATATCCGAAGCCACGCTCCCCTTATGGGAACGCCAGTAATACAAAAGCTTGGGCACATGCACCACATGCTTTGCCTCCGAAGTCAGACGCAAAATCATATCGTGATCCTGACTGCCGTCAAAGCGCGACCGAAACAGCTCCGTTCCTTCCAACAGCTCCCTGGAAAATACGCTGAAATGGCAGATATAATTATTCGCCCTCAGATTGTCGATGGCATAATCCGGTTTGAAATGAAGGGTAATCATATGATCAATATTGCCGTTTTTAAAGGTCGCTTCGTCACAGTAAATATAATCCGCATCCTGTTCGCAGATCGCCTTCATATATTCGTATAAAACGCTGGGGTGCAGAATGTCGTCGTGATCAAACAGACCGATGTATTCCCCGGTCGCCATTTTGTAGCATTCGTTGGTGTTGCCCGAAATTCCTTCGTTTGACTCAAGCTTCTGATAACGGATTCTGAGGTCTAACTGCGCGTATTCTTCGCAGATCTTTCCCACATAACCGTGAGCGTCGTCCGATCCGTCCGCCAGACACAGTTCCCATTTCAAATAAGTCTGCGCCACAACGGAATCAATCATTTCGGTCAAAAATTTCTTTGGCGTATTGTATAAGGGCACCAGAATGCTGATCGTAATATCCCGGTCAAACTTGGTCGTTTCCTCTTCTCTGCGCCTTTTCGCATTGGGGAAGCTCCTTTTGCCATGCTGCTTCATGGCGCGTTTTTCTATCATCTTGCTCTTTATCTTGTGTGCGATCCCTCTCGGATTGCCGTGCGCTGCAAGCCGCTGATAATTGCGGATAAAAAAGTGCATGACCACCCGGAACGGCTTTGACAGCTTCCATAACGGGTTTCCTTTGATCCTGTTAAGCTGCGTATAGAGATCCGCCGCCTTGGCATTAGCATCCGCTAACTCGTCTGCAAGTTCCGCATTCCTGCTTTTTTCTCTCTCATAAGCATCTTTATAATATTCTAACAGATTTTCGTTATTTTCTTCCATATCAGACATCCTTTAATAGTCTTGGTAACACATATTCAGATCCACTCTTGTGCTGATACCTTCTATCGTTCCCGCCGACGTATACTGCCACAGATCGTAATCCCCTTCGTAGGTTGCCGCTCTGGAATACTGCGCCAGCCAGATCGTATAGTCCGAAAGATTTTGCGTATTCAGATTTTTTTCATACCAGTTTTTGCTGGCATATACACCGGCATTAAAACCGCCCGCGTTTTCAATGGTCCGGCAGAAGGCCTCGCAGACCGCAGTACGGGTCTCGGTATCCAGACCGTCCGCTCTGCCGCTTCCGCCCGCGCCTTCTGTATCGATAAAGATCGGTAGCGCCAGCTTATAATTTCTGCTGAGCATCAGCGCCATACTCGCCTCTTCCACAGCCTCCACCTCGGTCGTTGCCTGCGTGAAGAAATAGATGCCCACCTTGAGCCCCGCCGATTCCGCGCCCTCTATATTCCGCTGAAAATACGGATCTTCCACCAAAGCGCCCGTCTTAGAGCCCCTGTAACCGCACCGGATAATGACAAACTCCACGCCCGACGCCGCTACGCTTTCCCAGTCGATTTCTTTGTTCCATTTGGATACGTCAATGCCGAATAACGCATCCTCGTCATCCAGCCGCCTGTTGCTTTCGGTTCCGTCCGCGTTCAGCTCCGCTTCGTTGATCGCCGTATCCTCTTCCGCTTCGTTGATTTCATCCACGGATTTGATCATAAAGGAAATATCGTCAATAACCGTATAATCGATCTGTTCCTTTACCGTCACGCTGACGCCTTCTTCCGCCAGCAGATACCCTTCCGTCTCCTGCAAAGCGACCTCATATTCACCCGGCTCCACCGGGGCAATATAAATGCTGCCGTCCTTATCGGCGTCCTTATAATTGCGTTCTTTACCCTGGGCGTCCTTAACCGTTACCGTAAACGGAATATCCTTCATCAGATCTCCGTTGCCGTTTATGACATTGACGCGCATATCCTTTTCCACCGAGCTGACTAACAGCGACAAAGTCGTCTCGGGATCGGCGGTTTCCACGACGGGATCAAAAAAATCCTCGTCCGAAAGAAACGCCGAAGGGTCCTTATCGGGGTCCAGTCCGTATGCGCCGGACGATCCGCTTAAACCACCTCCGTTTTGCGATTCTTTCCCGTTTTCCCCAGAGGCGGCGTTCTGCGCCGTTTCATTCTGCGTCCCGTTTTGCCCGGATGCGCTTTGTCCCTTTTGTATATAATTGGCGGCAACGACCATTACAACGACCGCAGCAATCATCGTGACCGCGGCGGCAATGACTTGTTTTTTCAGCCTAGAGTCCATTTGCAACCTCTACCAGATATTTACCGTAATTGGTCTTCATCAAAGGCTCAGCCAGCTTTAACAACTGTTCCTTGTCAATAAATCCTCTCTTATAGGCAATCTCCTCAATACAGGAAATATATAAGCCCTGTCTCTTCTGGAACGCCGCTACAAAATCCGCCGCGTCCAGCAGCGAATCATGATTGCCCGTGTCTAACCATGCAAAACCTCTGCCCATGGTCTCCACGCGCAGCGTACCTCTCCTTAAATACTCGTTATTGATGCTCGTAATTTCAATCTCGCCCCTTGCGGAGGGTTTGACATTCGCCGCGATTTCCACCACGTCGTTGTCATAAAAATACAGTCCCGGCACCGCATAGTTGCTCTTGGGATGTTCAGGTTTTTCCTCGATGGAAAGCGCTTTCCCGTCCTCGTCAAATTCCACAACGCCGTATTCTCTCGGATCGCGCACATAATAGCCGAAAATCGTCGCGCCCCTGTCCTTTTCAATCCTGTCCACCGTCTGCCTCAGCACTCTGGAAAAACTCTGTCCGTAAAAAATATTATCGCCGAGCACCAGCGCCACGCTGTCGTCCCCGATAAAATCCGCCCCGATCACAAACGCGTCGGCAAGCCCTCTGGGTTTTTCCTGAACGGCATAAGAAAACTCCATGCCGAGCTGTTCGCCCGTCCCCAGCAGATCCTCAAATACCGGCAGATCCCTGGGAGTGGAGATGATCAGCACTTCCTTAATTCCCGCGAGCATCAGCGTGGATAAGGGATAATAGATCATCGGCTTGTCATAAACCGGCATAATCTGTTTGGAAATCGCTTTTGTCAGCGGATATAATCTGGTACCGGAACCTCCGGCTAAAATAATACCTTTCATCTGCATTCTCCTTCCCTTTTGTATCGCGCAAAGAAGAAGGATTATGACATCGTTCCTGCCTAAACCTTCTTCCCGCATCTGCTATCTCATTTTATTTGTACATTTCTTCGTAATATTTCTGATAATCGCCGCTTGTGACATTCTTCATCCAATCCTCATGCTCAAAGAACCACTGAATCGTCTTTTTGATGCCTTCCTTGAACATAGTCTCGGGTTCCCAGCCGATCTCCGCCTTGATCTTGTCCGGCGCAATGGCGTATCTGCGGTCATGCCCCTTGCGGTCCTCCACATAAGTAATCAGATCCTTGCTGACAAGCGCCTTCCTCGGATCGTCATCGGGAAGCATTTCCTGCAATGTCTCGATGATAATATTGATAATCTCAATATTCTGTTTTTCGTTATGCCCGCCTACATTGTAGGTTTCAAACAGCCTGCCCTGCTCCTGCACCATATCGATCGCCTTCGCATGATCCTCCACAAACAGCCAGTCGCGGACGTTTTTACCGTCGCCGTAGACAGGCAGCTTTTTCCCCTGAAGCGCATTATTGATAATCAGGGGAATCAATTTCTCCGGGAACTGATAAGGTCCGTAATTGTTGGAACAGTTGGTAATGTTCGCCGGGAAATGATAGGTGTCCATATATGCCTTAACCAGCATGTCCGAGCTCGCCTTGGACGCTGAATAAGGGCTGTGCGGCGCGTAAGGCGTCGTCTCGTAAAAATATCCGCCGTCTTCATCCAAAGAGCCGTACACCTCATCGGTGGAAACATGTAAAAATTTCTTGCCCTCTTTAAACGAACCGTCCGGCAGCTCCCATGCCGCCTTCGCGCAGTTTAACATAACCGCCGTACCGAGTACGTTTGTCTGAACAAACACTTCCGGATTGCGGATACTGCGGTCCACATGGCTTTCCGCCGCAAAATGGACAACTCTGTCAATGTCGTTTTCCGCAAATATTTTAGCAATCGCCTCTTTGTCACAAATATCGGCTTTCACAAAAGTATAATTTTCTCTTGATTCGATATCCTTTAGATTCTCAAGATTACCGGCGTAAGTCAACGCATCCACATTAATAATACGAATTTCGTTATCGTATTTTTTAAACATATAATGAATGTAATTTGAACCGATAAATCCGGCTCCGCCCGTCACTAAATAAGTCCTCATAATCGTGGCTCCTCCTAAATATCTATAAATATTTTTAGACGCTCTTTTTATTTTACCCTATTTAGCACAAAAATGCACTAAAAATTTTTGTCGATATTTTTGGTCGGTTTCATCCCTCCGTTTTATTGACGTTTTTCTACAAATATGTAAGAATTTTTGTATGCGACAGAAAAACAGGAAGGTATGGTAGGTATTTATGTTATATATTCATTATTGTGAAAAATGCGAAAAGGTGCATATGCTGAACGGACATAAAAAAATTTGCCCCAAATGTGAGAAGCCTTTACAGGAGCTTCCGGTTTCCTTTTTGCAGTACACTTCTTATTCTGCGGAAGAGAGGGCGTTTTTACTGGAACAATGGAAGAAGCGGTAAACTGCATTTTCATTCTTTTATGCCTCATGCGTTCCCTTGCTTGTCATTTTCTCCATCAACTGTTAGAATAGATATGTTTAAAAAACGAAACGCAGGAGGCAGACATGAAAATTGCAGTTGTTGGGACAGGTTATGTAGGGCTCGTTACGGGAACGTGCTTTTCGGATATGGGAAACGATGTATGGTGCGTCGACGTGGACCGGTCCAAAATTGAAAATCTGAAACAGGGCATCATCCCCATCTATGAACCCGGTCTGGAAGGTATGGTCAAAAACAATTATGAGCTGGGGCATTTGAGATTTACAACGGACATTTCCGAAGCATTGACCTATGCTAACATCTGTTTTATCGCCGTAGGCACTCCCATGGGCGAGGACGGCAGCGCAGATCTGCATTATGTACTGGAAGTCGCTTCCCAGATCGGCGCCAATATGAAACGCCATATGTATGTGGTAGACAAATCCACCGTGCCCGTCGGAACGGCAAAAAAAGTCCGCGCGGCAATTCAGGCGGAATTGGACAGGCGGGGCAGCGACCTGACCTTTGACGTAATATCCAATCCGGAGTTTCTCAAAGAAGGAACCGCCGTCGGAGACTGCATGAGACCGGACCGCATCGTCATCGGCGCGGATAGCGACGAGGCGTTCGCCGTGATGGAACGGCTTTACCTGCCTTATATTTTAAATACCGAAAATTTCATCCGCATGGATATCGCCAGCGCGGAAATGACAAAATATACGGCAAACGCCATGCTTGCCACCAAAATCAGCTTTATGAATGAGATCAGCAATATCTGCGAGAAGGTGGGCGCCGACGTCAACAAGGTGCGCCGGGGAATCGGATCGGACAAGCGCATCGGCTATTCCTTTATCTATGCCGGATGCGGTTACGGCGGAAGCTGTTTTCCCAAAGACGTACAGGCGTTAATAAAGACCAGCGAACAATACGGTCACACGCCTCACATTTTACAGGCGGTGGAAACCGTCAACGCCGACCAGAAGCTGGTCATTCCCCGCAAGGTAGTAACCCGTTTCGGCGAGGATCTGACCGGTCTGAATTTTGCGGTCTGGGGTCTTGCTTTTAAACCGGATACGGACGATATGCGCCAGGCTGCCGCCATCACTATCATCAACGAGCTGACAAAGCGCGGCGCCCTTGTAACTGCCTATGATCCCAAAGCGATCAAAGAAGCGAAAGAATGTTATCTGAAGGATAACGACAGAGTAACTTATGTGACCAGCAAATACACGGCTTTAAATGACGCCGACGCAATGATACTGGTAACGGAATGGAAGGAATTTCGCTCTCCCGATCTGGACGAGATTAAGAAACGCCTGAAAACCCCCATTATCTTTGACGGCAGGAACCAATATGACCGCAAGGAGTTAAAGAAAATGGGCTTCGAATACTACCAGATCGGTGTCGGAAGCCCACAATAATCATCAATGATATTTTAAAATACAATAGATGGCGCGAAGCCCGTCTTTAAAGCCGATTTTCTTACCTTCTTCGTTGGTGCGCGGATAGTAGGAAATCGGCACTTCTTTTACCCGGACTTTCATGTCCGCAATCTTTGCGGTAATTTCGGGTTCAAAGCCGAACCGCTTCTCTTCAATATCCACGGACTGGATAATTTCCCGCTTAAAAGCCTTATAGCAAGTCTCCATATCCGTCAGGTGCAGATGGGTAAACAGATTGGAGAGCATCGTCAAAAACTTATTTGCCGCCCTGTTGGCAAGATACCCTTTTGCCTTTGTCCGCAGGAACCGGGAACCGTAAACCACATCCGCTTCTCCGTTTATAATAGGCTCAATGACCTGCGGATACTCCAACGGATCATATTCCATATCCGCATCCTGAATAATTACAATATCCCCTGTGGCATGGGCAAAACCGGTTTTCAGCGCGGCGCCTTTTCCCCCGTTTTCCTCATGATAAACAAGCTGCGCCACCCTGTTTCTTACCTTTTCCTCCAAAATATCCCGGGTTCCGTCGGTAGACATATCGTCCACAACAATAATTTCTTTATTGGGCACATCCGCCTGGTCTACTTTGTCCAAAATTCTAATAATATTTTCCCTTTCATTGTAGCAGGGAATCACAATTGTCAACGTTATCGTTTCTTTATTCATGGTTTTCTCCCGTATCGTGATAGAGAACATAATTTTCTGTCTCCGTCAAGACTTCATATCCTCCGTATTTCATTGCGCTTCTATCGTCCGCCTCTAAAGGTAGTATCAAATAATTGCATTGATAATTCTTTGCTGTCGCTGTAATATTTCCAAGCTGATTTATGGGCTGCTGCATCTGGTCATGCAGAAGGACCAGATCGGCACCGTAAAATTGTTCCACCACTTCTGGCGGCTGACTGATCAGCGTTACCTCATAAGGCAGTCCTATATATTGACTATAGGCTCTCGCACTTTCCATAATATCATCATTTGCCAGCATTACAACAGGCTCGTCCTCAATATTCATTTTTTCAAACATATCGAGATATTCATCCTCAATATACGCCCTGTTTTCACTCTTTGCCCTATGACCGCCGCTCATCAGTCCTCCTGCTATCACGGCAATTCCCGCCAACGCCAGAAACGTCAACAGCCTGTCCCGTTTCTTTTCACGCATCATTACCGCTTCCGTTGTACAATAAGCGCAAACGCCTGTTACCGGCAACAGCAGAAACGCAGACCAATACTCCTCTGCGGGAAAGTAAAAGCAAAGCAGATTATTTGCCGTAAAAGGATTCAAAATCAGCGCCAGCGCCAAAAGACAGTAGGCGAACAGCATTCGGTTTTTCTTATTTTCTGCCAGAAACAGAAAAATAAACGCTATCAGAAATAAACCCAGGGACTGCCCCGCCGAATTTACCGTTTCCCACGCGCTCTTTATAATTTGGAAGACTGCAGCCATGGCAGATACCTCCTTCCGATAAAGAGCAATCCGAATATGATTGCATTTAATCCCACTAATGCAAATGCACGTTGTTCCAGCAAACAGGCGCTAATTATGCAGACGGCAAAAGAAATCCAGTATCCGGGCATCATCAGCCGCTCCTTCCCGGTCTTTCCTTCCGAATGATAAAAACGCAGACCGATCGCAAAGGCAAAGGGCACGCACAGCGCCAGCATTGCGTTCTCCATATGGTTTAATCCGTGAAGCACCAGCGACGACTGGGTATACATACAGTCTCCCGCAATCGTCAGCACCGCCTCCGCCAAAAAGCACAGGACCCTTTTAGAACGGCCGCCCTCAAACAAAGCGCCCGCCGTTTCCCACATCAAAACCACGAACGCCGCATACAGGCTCAGGGGAATCACAATACATACCGCATCTGCCTGCGAAATGCCAAACAGCTTTTTCAGATAATATCCAAGCATGACCATAATATCCGGGTTTGTCATGCCAAAGAAATCCAGCCGGTTGATATCCGCCATCATTGTGACAGCTCCGTCCGGAACATAATGCAAATAAGAAAATGCGCCGGACAGCCATAAAGCGCCAGCCGCAGCTATTCCTACAGCTTCTTTACCCCGAAACGGCTGCCTAAATCCTTCCTCCTGAAGGAACAGGGAACGCAGACCGGTCCGGCTTTTCATTTTAATACAGCGGACGACCGCCAGGATCAGAATGATTACCATCTCACCGCAGATCATGCCTAAAACCGCTTTTACGGGCGCCAGTCCCGGATTTGCCATATTTTCAGCCATACGGCGGACGCACAAAGAAAACAGTGTCAGATTAACGATTACGCCGCTCACATAGCCTGCCCCGAAGGTAACTCTTTTATCCGCAAATTTCAAAAGCAGCATCGTAACAACCGGCAGCGCACACAGACCGATCAGAACAAGCAATACCTTTAACATTTTTTTAATCCTCAAAATTTCATACAATCAATTTTTCTTTACACTCTTTATACAGCCTCTGCCTGGAACATTTGTCCCGGTACAATAATGCAACCGTATACTCTCCCGGATGCAGTTCGTCCCTCCTGATGCGGCAGCTAAAACCCGCAAGCCCTACATTCGTCTGCTCTGGCAGAATCTCTTCCACATCCTGCCGATAGCGGTCATGTAAAGACGCCTCATACATACTTCCCGATTCATCAATCAGCACCAGCGATCTCTCATAACGGCTGGTATCCATATTTAATACATATGCCCAGCCTTCCAGCCAGTAAACATCCTGCTCTTCCTGCAGATCCAGTTTTCTCTCCAGCCTCACATGCTCCAATGTAACCGTGAGACAATCGTTATGCCACTCTTCCTTTATCTTTCCTTTAAAGGGTTTGACCTGATTATAACAATTCCTCCGCTCGTAAGGATATAAATAGCTGCAAAAATATTTATGCTTGAATCCCGCCAAATTCGGATTGTAATAAGGGTCTTTTCCCTTTAAATGCAGATGTCTTTCATAGACGATATCCTTTTCATGCAACAGCCTGTCCCACTTTTCATCGGACATCGTATCATCCCCTCTGCTCAGGGATTCATGATGATACAATACGACGTCGTTCCGGACCACATTCCGGTATCCGAGATCGCGCAAAGAAAAGCAGAAGTCCACATCATTATAAGATACCGCTATATCTTCACAGAATTTTTCAGTTTCCAGATAACAGGTCCGGCTAACCAAAAGACACGCTCCCGTAACGCCGATCACATCATAGGGCAGAACATTTCTTCCATAATAATAATCCCGTATATTGTCATGCTCTTTTAACAGCTTATGCGCCGGTCCTACCGGCAAATTGGTAATGCCTGCGTGCTGAATCAGATCCGAGTCCGGATACAAGAGCTTTGCGCCCACAGCGCCCACATAATCCACAAGTACCTGTCCCACCATAACATCCAGCCAGTCAGGCTGCAAAATTTCCATATCGTCGTTCAACAGCATGATATAGGCTCCCTTAGATGCGGCAAAGCCTAAATTGCACATTTTGGAGAAATTAAACTCCATAGGCTCGTAGAGATACCGGAAGCCATACTTTTCCTGCAATAAACCAACCTTCCGACGATTTCCCTCATTGCTTCCATTATCCACTACAATCACTTCATAATCGGAATAATCCGTCCGTTCATAAAGACTCTCCAAACAGACGGCAAGCACATCCGCATTATTCTTGGACGGAATAATAATCGATACCATCGGTTTACGACCGTCTTTTTCAATATGGTAAACGGGTACGTGGTACTTTCTGCCCGCATGTACAATCTCTTTCATATGCGCTTCTCTTCCCCTGCGCCGGATCGCAGCCAGCTTACACGCGTCATACATCGGTTCATATCCCCAATAAACGTTTTCATTTACCACTTCCGGTTTTTTGGGATCTTCAGGCTGATACCCCTCCCCTATGCTATGAAAAAGCACCTGGGGAATGTGCTTGATCCGCATACTGTCATTCTCCAGAAACTCTGTAAAAAACAGCATAAAATCATAAAAATACTGTCTGTCGCTGCATTCCTCTTCCGGAATCGCCGGTTGAAAGGAAATCAGCGCACGCCTGACCAGTACGCCCCGGAAGAAAATAATACTGCCAAAGTAAAAAAAGGACATCAGGGTATCCGGACTGTAATCAGGCTTGAACCATGCTCCATACCGGGCGCCGTTTTCCGGATCAACCATATCTTCATCGGCATAAGCCATTCCAAATCCCGAGTAGTCTGAAAAGACACTTCTCCCTTCCATGACCGGCATGGAATAATTTCCCTGCCCCTGGCAGATCACAAACCAGCCGTCGGGAAGACACTCGTAGGCATCTTTTTTCTTTCTGATAATATTCATAAATTCCGAAAAATCCAATTTCTCTATTTTACTGATATATTCATCCTTTTCTCCGGGTTTCTTTTTCGGCTCGTTCTGGACAATCCATTGTTTATAGGGATCTCTCATTTCTTCTACGATTTTCTCATAACGCCTGTGACATTTTTTCAACTGATGATCAAAAATAATCTGCTTGATTGGATTCGACATGACTGCCCCTTTATCTCATATTTTGTCAGACAGACCCAATGACAGCGCATATGCCTGCCTTAGCCCGCTTATATTCATTATAATCATGTTTGTATAAAATATCAAATGCTCTTTTTCCGGCGTTCGCTCCCCAAAGTACGGCGGGCAAAACTCTCTTCCGCCCGCCTCGCCCTTATTTCCAATCAGACATTCTCAGCCGGAATAAACATTCCCTTCCACGGCTTTTGTAAGCGCCAGTTTCTGGTGCGCCTTATAGATTACCTTTAACGCTTCTTCCGTAAAATTGATATTTCGTTTGTATTTTGACATATGTTTTGTCTCCTTTTCTTTGACGTCATTTGAGAACCTGTAATCATAATACAATATTATGTACAGCTCCTATCCCCGAATAGGGAGCGGCAGACCGGTTAAAAGCGTGCATTTTGTGCATAAAAAAAGAAATATAAGCCCTTTGGGGATTTATATTTCTTTTTGTTTGAAAAAATATTAAAATTTTTATTGACAGGAGTATGCTTAATATTGTATTAAGTACAGTTTTGTACAAAACTGCACCAGACTGTTCCAACTGTCTGCAAATACCTTGGCAAAAGGCTGATTAACTCCCACACCATAAAGCATCAGACCCTTTACTTTGATTTTCTCTCCCTTTCGACAATAGAGATTTTAGGTTAAATAACTTTTTATAATTTCCATCATCAACGCCTCCGAAAAATTTGATCCATCCTATTGACAGACTGGTTGGTGCAGATTTCTCTTTGACCCTGACGAAAACCCCGTTTCTATAATATAAAGCATTTATGGAGACGTATGCAATGACTAATAATTTTTCCTTGGAATCACACGCTTACATCTATCTAATCGTCTCTCGCTTATGTATCTTTTATTGTAATTCCATCTTAGCTCGGATTTCTCTAATATTTTCTGCCATCTGAGCTATCATTGAATGATGAACCGTATTGGGAAGTTTGTTAGCCAATTTTACTGTGACTTCACTAATCCCCACTTCCCCTTCCTTATAAGAAAACAAATTACTTTTTACCACCGATAATGCTTTATTTTTTGCATTTTCAAGATATTTGGCTGTATTATTTCTATTTTCATCCCCTTTTCGTAGTTTCTTTATTTCTACCTCAACTACAACATCCTTATTTCGCTGTTTTAGTTCCAGTCGAACACTCTTACCTAACGAATTTGTCTTAGCTATTACAACTCGTCCATATTCCAAAATTTCTAAATCATGATTACCAATGCATGAAGCCAATTCTCTAAGTAATAATGGATGAGTATTTACTATTTCATCCGAAAGAACCATATCCAACGCTATGCTAACATTTGCTATATATGCTTCTAATGATAACCGCTTTGATGGCTCTTGCAAAGTGGTTTTAACTATTGTTTCAGCAAGAAATGCTGCCAAACATTTCCATTCTGTTTTATAATTATTTCTAATATCATTTATAAGTTCTGTTTCAAAATGAGAAAAACGGTGTTGATATGGCGCTGGATTTTTCCCTGTAAGGACATAATAGGAAATCATACCTATGCTATACACATCAACAGCAGTATTTCTTGTAAAATTCTCATTTTCTTCTACCTGTTCTGGTGCCATAAAACCTTGTGACATTGCGCCTAATGCTACTGTTAATTCTGTTGCACCTTTATGCCATGATAAATCAAAATCCAGAATCACTACTTTGAGTTCAGTAGCTTCATCCTCATAATAAAAGTCTTTTAACATAATATTTTCTGGTTTTAGGTCGCGATGCAATATACACTCTTTCAAATTATGTGATTTATGTATAATCTCTGCAATCATCTTCAAAACTTCTATTTTTTTATGAAGTGAACGAAGTATTTGCTTATCAACCGCATCTCGAAGTGTATATCCTTCTACAAAATCCATGACAATACAAGCTGGTACTTCATAAGAAAAATGTATTTTTACCATACCCTCAACATCATGCTCTTTTAACATCTTCATAGAACGAATACCACGTCTAAAACAACTTAAATACTTTACTTTATCCTTTACTTCAGGGAGCAAAATTTTTATAGCAAATTTCTCTCCTTTTTCATTATAAGCCTCATATACATTTCCAAATGCCCCTCTCCCAATTGCCTTTTCCAAGAAAAAACCATGAAGCTTTTTACCTGTATCCGTTCCCGGATCAATAAACCAAGCTATATGAAGTTGCGCTGAATATTTCTTATAAAATTCCTGTAATTGTTCTATTTGATCATTAGTTGGTACTACATCTACTGGCAATATATTAGCAATATTTCCATTCAAAATCTCTCTTAATTTATCTAGTCCAATACTTAGACAATTTTCATATTGTGGTATATCTTGCGGCAAATATTTTTTCCCTTGATATACTGCAGGATATTCAACATCTTTCGGAATATATGAATGCATTGCCCTAAGCATTTTATTAATATCAGAATGTTCTTTATCTTCTGGATCATATGATATACAACTGATCCCATATTCTCCAAGCTTTCGAACATCATTAGATGAAATATTTGCACCAATATAATAATTATCATTTCCCGAAATTACATCTCCAATTGAGATTTCATTGAGTAATGACAAAAAACTAAACTCCCGTGGATTAAAACCAACAATTACTAGATTTTTTCCATTTAATAACGTAGTAAATATATTTTTTATTTCCCTATCTTTATAAACTGCTTTCCTTTCTTCTTCAGTAAACACCCATGAAGACGGATCACTAATCTCTCCATGAGGGAAAAAAACAAACTTTTCATTACTTACAGGGAAATGTTTAAATTTAACAAACTCTTTTCCTGTTGCAAAATCAACTGAGGTTTTATGTACACTTGAATATGCATTTAAAATAAGTTTATCTATGTTAAAAGTTATAACCCCACAAACGTCCAGCTCCCAAATTAATTTATAATTAGTTGGAATTACACGTTTTTTATCTGTCAATTGTTCCTTGATATACTTATTATACTCATTTGATGGCAGACTACATTTTAGTTCCGAAAAAATATCCCACAAATTATCTAGTTTTCTTAATTGTTCAGCCTTACCCTTAACGCTATCATCAATATGTTGCAACAGATGTTCATAATAATTAATCATGCCTGTTGCGAGTTCTGTCCAAGAAGGCATACCCGAAGGCTGAGACATTCCAGCTCCTACAATAAAAATAAAACTTTGTGGATCTTCTTTAATCTTTTTAGTTAAACGTAGTAAATTTTCGTCTTTTGTATCATACATCTTTTTTCCCTCACACATTCGTTATTTTAACCAAACCAGTTTATAGCAACTTTTCCACACTTATATTTTATACTGCAAAAACATCTAAACGAAATGCCTCTTCCCAAACACCATCCATGTTTATCAATTCGTACTCCATATGTAGCTAAAGCATTTCTATCAACATATAATAAAAATACCTCAAAAATCTCTTCAGCGATATTTGTATAACTTTTTCTGTATCTCTTCCACCAATCGCTGTACCATACTCGCAGGGCACATTTCCGATGGTTTCTCTTTTCCATCCTCCTTACATTTCTTGTAACACCGCTCTGCTATCCGAAAAGCCTTTTCTTCATCCCCATACTTCACAAGTTTTCTATAAATCTCTCTATCTTTCTTCAAATATTTCTGTCCCGTAACCTTCTCAAATTTTTCTGCAAACCGATTACAGCATATATATGACTCCCTAATTACAGGCATCTCTCCAAAATATGAATACAACCAGATTTCAAAGCACGGATTCGACCAGCCAGTATTTATACTATTTTTTTCTGCGGTTCGTATAATTTCATCAAAATCCTTTATCTGGTCCCTATCAAAAACAATCCACGGAATACGGTACTGCGATTCTGCATCGGTAAGTTCCACAGCCCGCTTCACCAGCTCTACCGTTTTTGCCTTTTCCACTTTTATTACTAATCGGTCTTTTAGTTCAACGGGAATGCTATCTCGCAATCCCTCAAAGTAATTTTTCTCCGTTTATTCCGTATCCGTCACAATCAGGTAATATCCCAATTCCGGTATTCTTGTCCCTACCCGTTTATTCCGATCCTTTCTTTTTCCGGCTCTACGTTCACTGGGTCTCCCTCCTTTATTCACCATCCATAGTCCTCCCCGTCAGCATCCTCATAGGCTTCAATGCAGGAATAGCTCCATAATTACCTGTCAGATACTTCTTAGACAACGGCTCATCTCTACGAACCTTGTTACCTTCTTCATCCCTAAAGTCTGCCAAAGAGTACAATTCAGAAACCCCGTCTTTATTTTTGTTTACCAGCCAAATTTCATCCCGCCGAAGCAATTCATTAGAAAACTGCCAAATATCATGAGTTGTAAAAATTAACTGTGCATTCTGTGTATTGATTTCTGGTGACAAAAATGTCAATATGATATTCCTTACTAATAACGGATGCAGCCTGGCATTCAACTCGTCAATGAACAACGTCCCCCCATTATCTAATACATCCTTTAAAGAAGGATAGAGCGCAAACATTTTTAATGTACCGCTTGACTCCATTTTTAACGGAATCGCTGCCATCTTCTGACTGTCTATCATTTTATGAAGAGCATCAATTTTGTAACTCTTATTAGTATCCTTTTCAGATTCCTGTGGCAATTCTTCCACATTAAAGCCCTTTATTGCTTCATCAAAAGACGCAAAATACTTTACCACATTCCTCTGTACTTCCTTGCTGTCTACGAAACTCTCGGGAAGCACTCTTGAACGGAAAAAGTTTTCTGCCGGATCACCAAAATCCAGAACACCATTATTTAAAAACCAATCTCTAACCTTTTTCAATTTGGCAACCCGAAGTTTGGTTCCAAGAGAAACAATAAGCGTCTCTTTATTTAAAGATGCTTTGATATTCTCCACATGGTTTTTGGAAAAGCCATTCATTTCCAGCTCTTCACCCTTTTTCCGATAAAAAATCGTCCTGTAATTGTCTCTTGCAGTCTTAGCCTTGGAATACAGCCATTCCTCTACAACTTCATCCCTTCTCAGCGAAAATCCATATTGATATATCCGTCCACTGTTCTCTGCGTTATCCACATAAAACACCTCGAAAGTAGTTTCCTCATCACAACTTTTTTCATCAAATAAAAATGGAGTGACTTTCATGTAATTGTTTTCTATTTTTCGGCGATTGTCCTCTTCACCGCCAAAATTGAAGGAATCTGCCACATAATAAGTCATATAACCAAAAGCATCATATACATTAGACTTTCCGCTTGCATTAGCGCCATAAATTGCCGCTACTTTTAACAACTTGTCATTTGCAATATCCACAACATGGCTTTCATGCTCTGTTATTTTTGTTGCTGACAAATCAAGCGATACTTCATCCCGAAAAGATTTAAAATTTTTAAAATTAAACTGTATCAGCATAATTCTCTATACTCCTTATTCTACTTTTCTATAGAATCTTTTTATTTTTATTATATCCAATACAGTCAAAAAATCAACTCGTATTTTACGCAAATTGTAAAATTAGACGTTGATTTTTTACAGAATTCATTTCTATTTTTAAAATACTTATCTACAAAATCAACAAAACCATTTGACCGTTTTTCAATCTTGTGTTATCGTTTTGTTTTCAGCATCACATCTTACTGCAATATTTACAAGTATCGTTAAATGTTATCGAAGATATGAATACTCTCCTTCAAAAGGCAATAATTAATCATTTAATACTATATCTATTCTTCTAACATATGCAGTTCCTCTTTATTTAAAGTATCATCCCGGTAAATCAAATATCCCTTTACACAATCCACCAATTCATAACCGTATTCTTCGGGATCTTCCGTCTGCGGTTTCTCTTCTTGCAATACGATATAATCGCACAAGCCTTCTTTTGCATACAAAGTGATCCCTTGTATATTCAATTCCTCTTCCTGCATCAGCCTCTGAACCGTAGATGATGCGAGATTGCTTTCGATATTCCGCCCGTACAACATTTTTACAGCCCCGTCGTATTGCCGGATATAGGGCGATAACGTTGCAGGTACCGCAATTTTCACATCGGACAGACTCCTCCCGTCAGATTCGCAGTCCTCCCTGATCGCATCGGTTACTTCTATAACGCCTTCCGGCAGTTTATATACGTTCGATGCAGTCTGAAAATTATCTTCCGTAAACATATAATTTCCCGTCAAAATCAGGATTCCGACCAGAAGCAGCGCCATTACCGTCCCTGCTTTCTTCGATTTCTTATCAGCTCTTTGTATACATTCGCAGCCGGCTCCCGCGACAATTACCGCTACCTGTACCAGCCAGAAAAGTCTTACGTATCTGTTTTCCGCCAATAAACCCGTGTTGACAAAAACAAGGATGGACACCGGGTTAAAGATAAAAATCAATTCAACCAAGACAGGATACAAGATATAACTCCGGAACCGCTCGTTTTTGGATATCATCAACAGAATGATCATAATGATAAAATAAAAAGCGATTTCCGTTCCGCCGTCCCGATACAGATCATAAATCAGCTTCACTTTTTCCAAATAATTTTGCATTCTATTACCTCAGTACAAAATAAAAAATTCCAAACTGCACCACGCATGGAAGGATACAAAGGACCGTATAAAACATCTGCTTTATTTTTTTATACCGGAGTGCTGCAACAAAAGACATGGATGCAAGCAGTACCGGCAGTAAAAATACCCCCATGGAAGATACCATCGTTCCCGCAACCACACATAAAAACAGGGCGATCCAATTCTTCCGGTTTTCATATTCCGTAACCTGCATGAACAGATAAATCGTTAAGGGGATCATAATATTGCATAAAGTCGCTTTTCCCTGCCATATCCTGACCAGGAGAAACGTTGAGGCGGATCTGACCGAATAATTGCCGAACAACTGAAACAGGGCGATAAAAAACATCATTTGCCCAGCCTGTTTCTCATTCCCGTGAAATACCATATGGGCAATCAGACGATATACCATATAAGACAGCGCTATCAAAACAACCGGCATAATCGTGTGCATCAATATGGTCGGATGTATCCCCGTCAGTCTGCCTAACATCGCATAAAATATCGGATAGGGCGAAAGCGTATAATCACTGGGAAAAGCGCTCATCCATTCTCCCGTATACGGATAAATCCGGTTAATGGTATCCGTCGCATAGGAGGCAACCGCCGTTCCCGCGTACCAGGCATCATCATCATCAATGTGCATCTGCAACGCCACATAAATGATCTGGAACAGAATCAGAACAAGCGTTCCGACTTCCCATCCGCTGATTTTCCTTTTCAAATGAAAAGAAAACCGAAACATTTTTCCGTTCTTTTCCTTCCGGAAACGATGTATGCCTCCCGCCAGCGCTAGCGCAATACAACTTCCCGCCCACAGCCACGTCACAAGGGTCAGGCTTCCCTTCATAAAAGTTACCGGCACCGTAATCAGCTCAAATATGGCAAATACAACCACAATTCCCAGCGCATAATGCTCAAAAACATCCGCTTTCGTTTGCGCCTCTGAATCCCCCGGAAACAAAAACGCCCCCAACGCAAACGGAAGCAAAATTATCCAGAACAACAATAAAATTATTCCCAGTATCATACAGTCCTCTCTCTTAACACCCTTTTTAGCGCTTTAAAGCATTCTTTCCTATATCGTCCGTAACCTTTGCTCCTTACCCTGCCCAAAAGCACCTTCAGGGTCATTCTTAAAGTCATAATCAGATAAATAAAAACAAGCCCGCAGTCTGATGTCTGCTCATAGTGCTTCCAATAATAGAGCCCGCTTTTGAGCACTTCCGCATCCACAAACAAAGTACCCTTTTCCGTGCTTGCCCCATGGTTATGAATAACCGTGATCCGATTATCAAACATAATATCATATCCGGCTTCCACCGCCCTTGCAGAGAAAATACTCTCCTCATTATATAGAAATATGTTTTCATCAAAGTATCCCATTTTTGCAAACAATTTCACATTGACGATAAAGCATCCTCCTGAAACCATGTATACCTTTCTAAGCCGCGCCTCTTTCTCTGTTACCAACAGTTTTTGAGAAGATTTCAGGCGCAGATACTGCAGCATACTCTGTCTTCCCTTCCATGGCAGGGACATGGCTTCCCCGTTGGGATTCAACACTCCGGGCGCAGCCTGCACCGTATTCGGATACTTCTTCATAATCCGATATAATCCGTCGATACAACCCTCCCCGAAAATAATATCGCTGTTGGATACCACCGCATACTCTATCCCATCCGCTTCACATGCCTTAATCCCCGCATTATTTCCTTTGGAAAACCCGCCATTGTCGGACGTCTGCATACATACGATCTCTTTCCGGTCCCGATACAGTTCCTGCAGCCTCTGAAAGGAATCATTGGGCGAATGATTGTCTACAATATAAATTTTAAACGGTTCTTTGACCGTTTCATAAATACTCTGCACACATTTTTCCGTTTCCTGCCATACTTTATAATTCAATATTACAATTCCTACCATTGTTTCTCCCTAAAATCCGTTTTTGCTGGCGACGCAAAAGCAATCCCGCCTTATTCCACAAAATTTTGCCATAACATTCCCGTAAATTTCTTTGCGCCCGTTTTATTTAAATGATCACTGTTCATAAACAGCTCATAATTTTCACTAAAATCATCGTCCCCAGAATAATCATAATATTCCACCCCATATTTCATACTGACACGGCTTATCGTTTCCGTAAAGTAGTTTTTAAATTCTTCCGGGACTCTTTGGTTATATTCCTGCAAATAAGGCGTCGTTATCATGACCGCTTTGATACCCCGCTCCCAGCAAAATATAATAATATCCTCCAACGCATTCAGTTCCTCTTCCCGAAACGACCATGTCCCGTCCTTCTCATAAGCGCCAATGTGCCTTAAAACCGCATTCTCCGCATTCTGCACCGCTTCGTCTGCATTTGCCACTCTCTCCCAATCCAGTTCAAACTGATTGACATCACTGGGTTTTTTGGTCAAAATGCCGATCAGCGCTTCATTACTGCTTAGAACCGGAAAGTACCGCACACGGATATCTGTTGACAAATCATATTGTTTGATATACCGCGGATCTAAAAACTTATAATACCTGGCATTTTTTGCCTCAAAATTGTCGTTATTCTCCTCATCTTCAAGCAGGGAGAAGTACGAAATAACGATAAAGCACACCCCCCCCTGGCGTTAATTTTTCTTCATATTGCTGCAGCAGACGGTAATCATAAGACAGGGTCTGCGAATTCATGCCAAAATTAAAACATTCTCCTTCCGATTCTAAGCCTTCGTAACAAAAACTGCATAACCCGTGAGAGCTCCCCAGATTAAATACACAAATATTATCCGGGACGTCCTGAAACTTATCCGTATAATCAGGGGGCAGGGTTCTCTTATACTGATAGTTTAACGCCACGAGCATAATCAATAATACTGCACAATATATACCTATCTTCTTTAAAAATCTGCCCATTTCGGTCATATCTCTTTTATCCCTCGCTATTCCTTTTTCAGGATATTTTTTACCAGAGAAAGCAAAGTCCTAAACCTCTCCCGATAAATCAACGCTTCCCACAACAGGATCAGAACAAGGTAAACCACGAATCCTATAAAAGCATTGGACATTCCCGTAAATCCAAAGAATATCACAAAAAAACCAGCCAGAAAGCCAAGATCTCTTTTCGTCAGCTCCAGCCCTTCAAAATGGCGCGAAGAATAGATCAGCCATACATAATAGCAGACGGTTGTCGCCACCACAATAGACATATAATTTCTGTAAATCAGAATACCAATTCCGTTAAATACTATTGAACAGACCGTTACCACAATCAATGTGCGAATATATCGTTTGACCTGATTCGTCGCCTTATAGAGGTTGACATACAGACAATTGATAACCGCCACAGCCGGAAATATGGCAAACAAAACGGAAACCACCGATAAACTGCCGATATAGTTGGGAATAAAATATCTGACAATAATCGCCACCGCATAATACGCGCATCCCGATAACGCCCCGAAACAAAACAAAAGTTCCTTATATTCCTTTCTCTTCTTTACATTGTCAATATCCATGGACAATTGCAGATACATGGGCTGTGCGATAGCGCTGATAAATACATTCATAACGTTGAGAAGCGTAATGCCAAAGCAATACATGGAAAACTCATAATCAGAAAACAGCCCCTTGATATAAAACTTATCAACGGAATTAAATACGACATTGATACCACCGCCCAACATCAATAAAAAGCCGATTTTAAATATTCTCAGATTCTCTTCCGTAAAAATCCTGTTGCTTTTAATCCCTTTTGTCTCTTTCTTATAAGAGAAATATACAGGAATAAAACTCAGAAAATTAACTAGCAGATATAAATAAATAATATCTTCCGCAGTCAGCTGCCCTTTCAAAAGCCCCAGTACCAATACCACTCCGGAGACTCCCAAAGACTGAAAAATACTGATTACGGAAAAGGTCCGAAATTGATTCCACGCCTGGTATAAGTATTTGTAGACGGAGACAAAATTGCTGCTCAAAATACAAAGCGCCATATAAAAAAGAAGCTTATTTTTGAATACTGCCGCCACAACAAGTACAATCATCGTAATCAGAATCTGGCTATAGATTGTAAGGCGTATTTCACTTTTATATTGCTTCTTATCTATTTGATTCCGTTGTTTGCCGCTGTATTTGATAAAAAGCCCCGAATGGAATCCCAGTGTCATCAGCCCCACATAAGATACATACAGCATAAAGGTCTGATACTCCGCATATCCTTCTATGGATAACAGCTTGGGAATTACCAGCGTATTGATAAATGAAGTTCCCAATACCACAATATTAGAGGCAAGCACTCTTAATATATTTTTAATCATTCTTTTTCATTTCCTTGTACTTAGAGAGAAATACTTCCGGATTCTCTATCTCTTCCAAAAAATCCGTCAGCACCTCCGGCGATTCATGAAACCATTCCGATTCTTCCAGTTCTTCACATATCTGTTGGGGAAATCTTTTTTTAATCAACCTTGCTGGAACACCTGCATAAATGCCGTAGGGTTCCAAATCCTTTGTCACAACGCTCCCGGCTCCGACTACCGCACCGTTTCCGATAGAGCAGCATCCCTTCAAAATGATAGTGCCGTAGCCGATCCAGACATCATGCCCGATCGTCAGTTTTCCTCTTGTTATCTTATCCTCTTTTACTGCGCCAAGGCTTTTATTATAAAAAAGCGGATGAGTAGAAACAAATTTTACCGGGTGATTTCCGTTGAGATATCGTACCGCTCCCGCAAAAGAACAATAATTTCCGATTTTGGTCCCTCTTGGAAATCTTCCGGGATCAAAACACCCATAGCTTCCCATTCCCACCTCTATATCGTAATATTGCCGATACAGTTCCCGGATTTCCCGGCTCCAATACTCTCCCCGGTCCAGCCTGAGTATCAGTCTTTCCAGAGTTTTCCTGAATCTAACATTTTTAAATCCGTATAACGCTGTCAAAAAACGCAGGAACATCTTTTTCATCTTCCAACCAACTTCCTTATTTTCCTTCTAAAAGACGCAGGGATTATCCTCGAGATTACCCAGGGTATATAGATCTTTAACGGCGGGCGCGCATATTTTTTCAAAAAAGCGGCATCCTTCATTCCGGCAAAATCCCGCCACAACTCGTCGCACCGCCGGCTTCTTGCCGTCGCATGGGATAAGGTAGGATTGTCCGCAAGCGCCGCATCAAGATCAATCTTTTCCATATACATATTTTGTCTTACGGCTTCCATTAGTTCCTTTCCCTTTTCGGAGTTAAAAAGGATGAGAGATATTCCTTTATGTTCCTTTACCTCGGGCAGCCGGTCCAGACTTCCCCACCAGTCTCCGATTGTTATATCCCCGATCCTGTCGCTATTTGCAAACTGACAGTTGTAACAACTCTCCCTGTATGCGGTCTTTTGCCCGTAAAGCTGTCTGTAAAGCCGTGAGTCCCGGTTTCTGATCCGGCGTCCGTCTCCAAAAGTCACCTGGGTATCTCCTATGTTCCACCCCTCTTTGTTTTTGACCTTATATCTCATATCGACCTTTACAACGCCGGACTTGTACTTTTTCTCTAAAAAAGTTAAGAATTTTTCATAAAGCTGCGGACTTACCACCCCGGTACAAATCAGATCAATCGTATATAAATCAGGATAATCCCTTCCCAATGCGGCATACAGCCCCGCGATCTGACAGGGAGTGCCGCTGAATACAACTCTTTTCCCTTCCTTCAGGAATGCTTCTGCCGTTTGGTAGGAATCGCCCATATAGCTTTGGACATATTTGGATTTTCTGAAAGCCTGCGTTTTTTCCTCATTGTCCGCATAGGAATGGGCTACCTGATTTTCGGAAGCATAGCCTGCGCCGAATACGACGAAGTTTTCCTGTTCCAGCGCCTTTACAATGGCGCTGAACGCTCCTCCCGACGCGCTGTTCATCCAGATCTCCTCATCCTTATGCACTCCGATACAGACCGCCGGGGCATTTGCTTTCTGTCCGTCTTTTCCGTATTGCCCGGCAATACAATTCTTACGGCATGTTCCGCAATCGATACATCTTTCCTGATCGATCACGGGATACAAAAACCCCTTTTCGTCCCGCTCCATGGAGATACACCCCACAGGGCAAAGCTTCGCACAGGCTCCACAGCCATAACACAATTTGGCGTCAATTACTTCCTTCATACCGCACCTCTGTGTACAATTTTCTCAACTTCCTGTTTCAGATAAGCTTCATAATTTTCCAGTCTCTTATCGGCGTTTTCGTAAGTATGCCGCACCTTCTCTTTCAGTTCGCCGCTATGCTCCACATAAAAGGTTACCTGTTCCAATATTTCTTCCGTCCCCATTGTAGTCGCGTCCAATATCGCATCATATCCCAACGGCTCGAATACTCCGGCAAACTTCCTGCTGTATGCGATGGATACCGCCGGCACCCCCGAAGACGCCGCCGCAATTACCGCGTGCATTCTGGAGCCGATAAAAAAGTCAAGCCCGCTGATATCATCCTTGGCTTCTATGGGATTTTTATAAACAGGGGCAATTTCTATTTGCGGATATTTCTCCTTTAACCGAAGGCTTGCACAATAGTCATTGTCCGTTATTGTCGTTTCATCCCCGATAACGTGTGAGATCAGCACCACTTCCCTGCCTTTCTCCAACAGCATTTCTATGATTTTGCTGCACAACAAGGGGTAGTCCACAGCGCTGTCCTTCAAAATATGATTTTTTTCGTCATATAATAATCCGGAAACATTAAATCCTACTTTGCCCTTAAACCTTTCACTCCTGCAATAGGGAAGCCGAAACGCCATATCCGCAGTATTTTCCGATTTTCTTCGATTGGTCTTGGACAGGCACTTAACGGATACTTCGTCTCTTAAAAAGATACGTTTCACAAACCGCATATAGGCGTTTGCAATTACTTCGTTTCCCTTTTTCGCAAAGGGACCTATTGTCTGCGGCGCCAAAATAACCGGTCTTCCCGATAATAAAGCGTAAATTTTCAGGAAAATGCCGACATAATACAGCTTGGCTCCGTATATATCCGAAAAACTGTCTCCGCCCGTTGCGTCAATGATCAGATCGCACCGTTTGAATTTTTTGATCATAGCGGGAGAATAAGTATAATAATCCAGTTCCGCTTCCGTCTTTGCAGCCGTATGGTAATCATTGTCTCCTTTTCCCGCTTCAAAGCAGATGATCTTAATATCAATATCCAGTTCTCTTGCAATCTTATCCAAAATTGCGCTTTCGGAAATCGCCAATGCGCCCACGCCCAGGTTCATACAATGAAACGAATGCCCCATCAGTCCGATTACAACACTCTTTTTCAACTACGGCTTCCTCCTTCCCGAATCTTTGTGCCACAGTCTTTACACATCGTCTTTTTCAGGAAACTCATGATTGGCAAGCAGGGCGTCCCTGACTGCCTCCAACATCTGATAACCGAATTTTTCATCCGGTTCCAAATATCCCGATTCTCCCCATTCATTCCATGCAAACATAAACAGATAATCCGAATGATAGATCTCTCTTGCTCTTTTAATCTGCCTTGTCAGATACTTTTTAAATTTTTCAGGCGTCACATCGGTACACAACTGTCCCCGATTCTTTCTGCGGGGCGTATTATCCCAATCCACAAAGGCTCCCGGGAGCCATTTTTCATCCCGCGGCGTCTGTTTTAATACGATTTCCCATATTTTATCATAAGAATAGTGCATGGTCGTTGCCTTACATCTCAAAAAAGGAATCTTATCCGCTACTCTGTTTAACACACGCTCTAACGCGAAGCTGACACTTTTGGATGTATACTCCAAAACCGCCGCATTCATTTGAAATTCGATTCCGTAATCATACAGATCCCCGCCCTCTTCCTTCGCATGATCAAACTGATTTTGCTGATGGGCAAAAGTAATACCCGGCAATCCATTCTCAACGGCAAGCTTTTGCCAATACTTCATCATAGCGGGAAATTCCTTTACTCCCAAAGGGTTGTACAAGACCATCAGCGGTTTTCCGTTGACTCTGATATATCTTTCATCCTGAAAAAAGGGCAATAAATAATCAAAATGCTTTTTCCAGTCTTCTTCGTCTCCGTATTTCTGATCCCACAAAATTTCATCCGTTTTGTCCGCCCAGCATCTTGTCCACGTATGATTCGCCCAGCAGAAACAAAAGGGGATATCCACACTCTGATTCTGCAGCATAATTTCCGCCGGTTTTTCCAAAAGCATATTCCCTTCGGACCAATAGTGATAATAGCAAAATCCATAAACGCCATACTCTTTGGCAAGATCCGCCTGCCAGACCAGCGTATCCACGTCGGTCAGATCATAGTAATTGTGGTTCAGGGGCACTCTTGGCATATTCTGTCCTTTAAAAGTCGGTACCGCCGAGCGGACATTTGTCCATTCGGTAAAACCTTTTCCCCACCATTCATTATTTTCTTTTACCTCATGAAACTGCGGCAAATAGAAGGCTATTATTTTCATAAAAAATCTCCGTTCTGCTGTCGGTATCTCTACCTGTATCTGATATGATAAAACAAAATTCCCAAAGGATACACAAGAAAAGCAATCAACGGATATACGGCATTTTTAATCATCCGTTTATTGCCTGCCACCTTTGCCATTGCAAGATAGCGAATACTGTCTTTTGCCCGGTCCGTAAAGCTTCGGTCCATTTCTAACCGTTGTATAATATAAGCCAGATATCCCTGCGGATTCCTTTTCAAAAGGCTTGCCATATTGGCGGTATAACCGTCGGAAAGATATTCATATAAATACAATTCCTTATTCAAAACCAATAATTCTCCGTCCCGGTCGATCAGATCGTATAAATACGCTTCCGGCACAAATTTTTCTCCCGGAAACCGGGGAAACCTATATTTTCCTATGATTTCGGTTTTATAAACGAGCATGGCGTCTCCGCGCAGCCCGTATTGGGAATATGCCTTACGCAAGGTACAGCTTTTGACCCCGTCCGCCACCTTATAAATTTCATTTGCTTCGGCGCACACATTCTTTTTCAGGCACAAGACTCCCGTATACTGCTTATTCGAGTTTTCCCATACTTCAAGGATGGAAGCGACGGCGTCCGCACAAAGAGAATCGTCAGAATCCACACAGGTAAACAGTTCTGTTTCGGTCAGTTCCACTCCCTTATTATGCGCCATGGATTTTCCGCTGTTTTCCTGAAAATAGTATCGGATTTTTATGATATTTTCCTTTATCCAGAGATCGATAATTTCCTTTGTTTCATCCTCTGACCCGTCGTCCACAATCAGCCAGACAAAATCTGAGGATGTCTGCGCGCATAAAGAATCATATAATTTTTGCAAAGTATAAGCGCGGTTATAAGTCGGTGTAAAAATCGTTATCTTTTCCATTTCGTTACGTTACTGAATGAGTACTACTCCAAAACAATTTACTTTATTTCTATCAAGTTCTTCCTTCATGCGGATGACATTTTTCCCTATTACCCTGCCGCTCTTAACAACCAATATCGCTCCGTCGCAATAGGAAGCGCTTGTAACCGCATCTGCTGATTCATCAACGGGTTCTGTTTTAACAAATACAAAATCAGCGCCGCTTTTTAATTTTTCCAGTTCCTGCGCGGAAACATTGCCCTCTGTCGTAAGACACTTTTTCCCTCTGTCCTCCGCTTTCCCGGACAACAGGCTGCAGATTGCCGTTCCTTCCGTTCCCGCCTTCATAGGCAGGAGCGCAATCGCCGCCATCCCGTTCTGATTGAGCACTTCATTTACAATTCGTTTTATTCCGTCGGTTTCCTGCATCAGTTTTTTCCCTTTGACCGCAGTCAGAACCGGGATATCCAGATTGTCCTCCACATCTTCCACGGAATAAATCTTATCGTTTAACAGATAAACACAGCCCAGTAAACCGCATACAACGACGCCTGCCAATACAACCATGAGGATTATATTCTTTATGATCTCCATGAAAGACTGCTGCACGCTTGCAGCGCCCGCCGTCTCCAATTTTTCATTCATAAGAAACGGCTCGTCTATCACTTCAACTTCGTATTCGGGAAAATACAGGTTGATCCTTTCTTCGCCTTTCTTTAAAATATCCGACAATATTTCTTCCCATGAGTGCCCGTCCACCTCCATTAGGGGTGATTTGATTCCCATAGAAATTGTGTTTCCCATATAGGAATAATCAAATTTATTGAAAATATCAATATAGCTTTCCTGCAGATTTAAATCCCGGATGGTTTCTTTTACAACATCCTCGCTGATATAAATCCTTAAAAATGTCTGGGTATCGATGACAGTCGCGTCATTATCCCTGGGCGTAATCATAATAAAGGACGAATACACATAATTCCGGTCAATTAAGACATAGCTTTCCGCCTTATTTTCCCCGGTTGTTTCTTTCCGGTCTCCCATCAGATCCATTCCGTTCTTTACGCCCGCCAATAATCCGGCAATTACTGCAACAAGCAGAACGATCTTCCATCTCTCCAAAATAAATCCAATCATCCCTCTGATGGTATAGTTTTTTTGAAATTTCCTGTTCATGGATTTCATCTCCTTTGCTAATTAAAAATACTCAGTCCCTTTATGATATAACTGGTATAAGGCGTCAGCCCTCCCTGATCAAACAACAGCAAATACCTGATATAGCCGTATGCACAGATGCAAATCGTTCCGCACTGCACAAGAAGCTTTAACTTTCCTTCTCTGATCCTGCATAAGTAAAGCAGGATAATGCCGTAAGTAATTGTAAAATAATCTTTAAATCTGGTCGCAACGATGTTTTCTCCCAATATGGTAAATATGGGAAGCAGAATGAGAAATAATTTCAAAATAAATTCCGCGTTTTTATCCGTCTCAATGATTTTTTCATAATTGATGATCACAAGCGCCATAAGCAAAAAATATTCAAAGACATGGAACATACTGATCCCCGACGAAGCGCCCAGCCACACCTGTATCTTATAAACCAGCGCGCTCTGTCCCGACAGCCCCTGCAAAGCCTTTTCTATGAATCCAAAGATTGATATGCCGAAAAGGGAAAGCAGATAATAACAGCCGCACACCACATTGACCGTCATAAGCCTTTGTTTTGTCAGACGCAGCTGCATGATGGGATATACCACAAACATAATCAGCGCCCCGTTATGAAACGTTAAGGCAAGGAAGCAGATCAGGTAATACGGAATCGTCTTTTTATCCTGTATGAATCTCCATGCCGCCATAAACAACGCAATGGTAATCGCCTGTCTTAAACTGATAAACGTATTGTAGAAAAACAGTTTATAGAGGAATACCAGAAAGATCATGCCCCAATTATCCACATAACGGTTCAGCCCCACATACATACATACATACCAGACAACAGCCTCTATAAGGGTAAAGCCGTAAAAAGAAAACCCAAGGGTCTTTACAAGGCTGCAGAAAACCAAAAATCCCGGTTCAAATAAATTGACCAGTCTGATACTGCCCACGGAGCTTTCCAGATCGGCAATATCCCACAAAACGGGAACAGCGTCATATCCTCTCCGGTATACATAATAGTCGCTGCCGCCCAGCTCAAACCTCGTTCCCGATATCAGCGTAAGCCCTATAAAAAAGAATAAGGTCATCAATTTTTTCGTCTGAGGTGATTCCGCCCTGTCTATCACAAACATTCCGATCATTACGGCAATCAGAAGAATAATATAAAATGTCATGTATTTCTTCCTTTTCTTTTGATACTACTGTATATGTCATTTATAGTTTGGATATAAGCATCCATATTATCCAATTGCTCCGCCCTTGCCAACGCGCCTGCGGATAATTTTTGCCTCAATTGCCCGTCTTTCAGAAGCATATCAATCTTTTCCGCAAATTCTCCATCTGTTTCGCAAAAGTAACCGCAGGACTCATTCACAACTTCCTTAAGTCCGCCGGCGCAGGTAGTTACTACCGGGACTCCCAGCGTCAACGCCTCCGCAGCCATCAATCCAAATCCTTCCCAACGGGAAGTAATGCAAAGTACCTCCGCTTTTTTCACTAAAGAGTACGGATTATCCAAAAATCCCGTCATCTTAATATTCTTTTCCAGCCCCAGAGAGCCGATCTTTTTCATACACGCTCCCTTAAGCGGTCCGTCCCCTATCATCAGTGCCGTAACGGAAGAATTTTTCTTTGCCACCTCTCCTACAATATCTATCAGTCTCAAGGGGTCCTTTTGTTCGGATAATCTGCCCAAAAAGGCAATGTCACAGGGCTGACCGGCATCTTCTTCCGCTTTCTTTAAAATAGCTTCTCTGCTGACAGGATTTCCAATGACCTGAAATTTCGCTTTTATCCGCTCTCCGAATATATATTCCTTCTCAATCGCATCCGATACCGTCAGTATCCGTTTATAATGAGAAGCCGTCAGATAATATCCTGCAGATTTGATATTAAAGGAGCGCATCCACAAAGGATCATTATGCAGATGGCTGATGAGCGGACATTTAACCCCCGCCATGGCGCAGACCATGGAAGCCGTAAAGTCATGTGCATGAATAAGATCCGGGCGAAACTGTGCATAAATCCGCTTTATCGTCCCAACAGACATTTTTTCAACGGGAATAAAGCCGATCCCTTCTTTTTTTAATCTCTCCTCAATGCTTCCCGGACGGGACGCATACAAAAAGCGATACTGATCCCCATACTTTTGTTTCATTTGCCCGATCAATGTAATAACAACATTTTCCGCTCCCGAAAAAGAGCCGGTATTCAACAGATGAATAATGGTCTGCATTCTATTTCTCTTTCCTTATTTTTTGAGAAGTCTCTTTGATCAGTTTCTTTGCTTCATCCACCCTGCACAGGTATAACATTATCCCGTATACCGCAAAGGATAAAATTGCAATTCCTCCAGCCAAAACGATTTTGGCAATCATATTCGCCCCTTCGATCTTCCCTTCCAGAAAATATACCAAAACCCTCATTACCCCATACATCACGCCGGAGGCAGCAAGAATTTTCAAAAGGCTGATCAGCAAATACCTGATATTTACCTTTTTTATCTTAACCAGCAAAAGTACCAGCATACTTAACGCGGATAGCGAAACGGAAATGCTGGTGGTAAAGGACAACTCCCACGCGCCGTTTTGCCCCCAGATAAGGTTAAGCCCCAAATTCATCAAAATGCCCAGTCCTAAGCAGGTTGCAGGAATCCACTCCTCTTTTCTGGCGAAAAACGCCCTGCAAAGGATATAACTGATACCGATTCCCAGCATACTGTAAGAATAACCGTATAAAATATCCGCTGTCAACAGTGTATCGGAAGCGTCAAAAGCGCCTCTCTGAAACATAATTTCAATCGCCCACTTACCCAATTGCAAAAAGGCGATTACGATAGGGAACAAAATCAGAGACGTCTGTATCAGCAAACTGCTGACATAATCTCCGAAAGCCTTTTCGTCTTTTGTATTATGCCACTCCGACAGCTTGGGATACCCCACAGTCGCCATGGATAAAATAAACACCTCCGGAAAAATGGAAATCAGAGTAAAAGCATAATTGATAGCAGCGACCGTTCCTTCCGAAAGATTAGAAGCAAAAATCCGGTCGAGCATAACGTCAAACTTGATTACATTCGTCCCCAAAAAGGCAATGAGCGAAACCAACAGCAAATTTTTCATTTCGGCGCTGTGAAAAGAAAACTCCTTTGAATGAACAAAACCGTATTTTCCAGCCACATATGCCGCCAATACCGTAGGCACCAGATACGCAATCAGATAACCGATCCCTAAGTACCATGGATTATTACCGCTTAAAATAACTACAAAAATAAAAATCAAATTGGTAATAACCAACTGCAGACCGCCAAAGGAAAAATTGCCTTTTGTATTCAAATAGCCGGTAATCATATAAATAATAAAGATACAGACCGCCGCAACAAAAACAAACCGCAGTAAGACGACCGTATATTGTTTTGTGGTGTCGGCAAATCCCATCCCCAGCACGTTGACGATACTCTCTGAAAATACAATACAGATAAGAGCCGCCGCCAAAGTAACCGCAACGGTCACATTCAATATGTTGCTTGTAAACCGGTTTCTCTCTTCTCCTTCTTCCATTCCCATTGCAATAGGAATATACGCCGTCATAATGCCGCTTGCCAGTCCGGTCACAATCAATACTGCCACCGAATTAGCCATACTATAGGCGTCGCTCATTGCAGAAGCGCCGTACATATAGGAAATCACGATCTCTCTGACAAATCCCAATATTTTGCTGATTAAAGTTAAAAACGCCAATCCGATTGTGGCTTTTGCTCCTGCCTGATTTCTCATATCAATCCCATTCTGTCTATGGTTTCTTTTACAACCTGATCCTTATCAAAGTTTTTTTCCATATGCGCTCTGGATGCACGTCCCATTTGCACCCGTTCTTCCGGGGACAACGCGCAAAACATCCGCATTTTCTCAAACAGATCCTTACTGTCTTTTACATGAACCAAATATCCGCTTTTCCCGTCTAGGACCGCTTCACGGCATCCGGCTATGTCGCTTGCAATAATCGGTCTGCCCATAGCGGCGCACTCCAACAGCGTATTGGACATGCCCTCATGATAGGACGGAAGCACGGTACACATACATTCCTTTATATAGGGCGCCACATCGTCCACCCATCCCACATAATTGACGATTCCCAAGCGTTCCAATTCCGCCACTTTTTCCTGATAGTCCTCCTCATATCCCCCCAAAATCGTCAGCACAAAATCTTTTCTGACCCGGTACAGTTGTTCCGCCGCTTCAAACAGCTCTCCCACACCCTTTTCCTTCATCAGTCTTCCCATAAACAGAAAATTGATCTTCTGTTTTGCAGGATATTCCTGAAAAGAAAATTTCTGAAGATTCACACCGGCTCCGTGCAGAATATATTGATTATCCTGTCTGACAATCCGATAGTCCGAAAAAACCCTTGCATTTACGGCATTCTCAAAAAATACAACCTTTGCGTTTTTTAACGCCTTCCTGTACAGCCTGACAATGTTTCTTTTCAAAAATCCTTCTTTTTGAAACGCCGTCCCCAGCCCCGTAATGTTGGCGGCATAAGGAATTTTTTGCTTTCCCGCCGCCAGCCCGCAATAAATATTAGGCTTAATCGTATATGTAATCACAAAGTCAGGTCTTATGGATTCTATCGCCCTGGCGCAGGATCTGTACAGACGCAGTTCTTCTACGGGATTGGTGCCGCGGCGATCCATATCGATTTCTATAACCTTATCAACCATATTCTGTAATTCCCGCACACATTTATCCAGCTTTACGGCGACAAATACTTCATGGTTCTCCTTGAGCTTTTTTATCAGCTCGCTCCTGAATTTTACCAATCCGACAGACGAATTGGCTGCAATCAAAATCCTCATTTACACCCCTCAATAAGCCGTCCCTTAATTTTTCTTGTAGGAACACCCACATAGGTTCCGCCTTCCTCAATATCTCTTATCACAACGCTGCCGGCGCCGATAATAACCTCTTCCGCTATTTTCTTTCCCTGTATTACCTGGGTCCCCGTTCCCAGTTCCACACAGTTTCCGATTTTTACCGCTCCCGAAACGTTTACGTTGGGATACAGAGTAATAAAAGATCCCAGCGAAGCGTCGTGACCGACCGTACCGTTCCAGTCAATCACATTAAAATTTCCTATTTCCAAATCCACGGAAATGACCGCGCCGGAACAGATAATATTTCCTTCCCCGATTACCGCGCTATGAGACATTACGGCATTGGGATCGATCAGATTCGGATAATGCAGCGCCTGATTTTCCGCCAGACGTTCTATGATCTTCTTTCTTGTTTTTGCTTTTCCGATGGCGCAGACTACGGATAACGGTTCCTTGTATCCGATCAAATAGTCCGTACCTCCCAGCACGGGATAACCGTCTATGACTTCTCCCTGCGGATGCCCGTCGTCTATATAACCGATTATATTCCAGGTTTCTTCTTCGGCGTTGATCCTTTCAATCAGCCACTGTACTTCTCTTCCCAGTCCGCCGGCTCCGATTATCGCAATATCATTGATCACTTTCATTCCCCTTAAATTCTTCCATAGTTACGGAAGTTTCGCTTGTGATGCCCTCTTTCAAAAGGACTGTTTTAATTGTTTTCAATACAATGCCGCAATCACCCAAAAAGCTTACGGAATCTACGTATTTTACATCCCATTCAAACTTTTCTTCCCAACTGATGCCGTTTCTTCCGTTTACCTGGGCAAGCCCCGTAAAACCGGGGCGTACTTCATGCCTTCTTTTCTGTCTCTCGTTATACAGCGGCAAATATTTTACCAATAAGGGACGCGGTCCCACGATGCTCATATCTCCCTTTAAGATATTAAACAGCTCCGGCAGCTCGTCCAGACTGGTACTTCTCAGTTTTTTCCCAAAACCGGTCAGTCTGTCCTCATCGGGCAGCAGTTTTCCCTGATCGTCTCTGGCGTCGTTCATTGTCCGGAATTTGTACAGGCAAAAAATCTTTCCGTCCTTTCCCGGACGTTTTTGCCGGAAGATTACCGGGCTCCCCAGTTTTATTCTTACCAGAATCGCCGTTACCGCGAGGACGGGACTTAAGATAATAATTGCCAAAAGCGATAACACAATATCCGCCGCTCTCTTTATATACTTTTCATATAAGCCGCGTTTCTTATCCGTCATACAATCCCTTACCTACCATAGCGCCCGCACTACCCCGCATATTCTGTCAAGATCCTCCGCCGTCAGCTTCGTATCGGAGGGCATGCACACGCCTCTTGCAAAAATCGTGCCGGCAACACTGTTATCAGCGCCGCTTTCTTCATCCGTTACATACAGATTATCTGTCAGTGATATGAAATCGCAGTCCTGAAATACCGGCTGCAGGTGCAGCGGCTTCCATACGGGTCTGCTCTCCACGTCGTCCGCCTCCAGCGCAAGCATAATATCTATGGGCTTTACCGGGCAGCCGTCTTCCAGTTGAATCGTCGTCAGCCAACAGTTGCTGCGGGTATTTTCCCGAAGGGGCATTAAGGTTACGCCCTCCAGCGTACCGATATGCGCCTGATAGTATTCATAAATAGCCCGTTTCTGTTCGATACGTTTATCCAGGACTCTCAACTGTCCTCTGCCAATCCCCGCTACAATATTGCTCATACGGTAATTATATCCGATTTCTTCGTGCTGATACCAGCGTGCCTTTTCTCTCGCCTGGGTTGCCCAGAAAAGCACCTTCGCCGCCCGCTCCGCCGCATCCGGCGTATTCAGTAAAAGCATACCTCCGCCCGAAGAAGTAATAATCTTATTTCCGTTAAAACTGATAATCCCATAATCCCCGAAAGTACCGGTATACCTTCCCCGATAGGTGGTTCCCAAACTTTCCGCCGCATCCTCGATTAGGGGCACCCCATATTTTTTGCAGATTGCAGCAATTTCCTCTATATGGGCGCATAACCCGTACAAATGTACCACTATCACCGCTTTGGGAAGTTTTCCTTTTTTCTCGTAAATCTCAAACGCCTTTTCCAACGCCTTCGGGTCCATATCCCAGGAATCCCGGTCGCTGTCAATAAATACCGGCACCGCCTTTTCATAGCAGATAGGATTTGCCGTTGCCGAAAAAGTCAGGGACTGGCAGAATACAATATCTCCTTCTTTTACACCGACGGATTTTAACGCCATGTGAATAGCGGCTGTTCCCGCCGAAAGCGCCACTGCCGCTTTCGCTCCCAGCTTTTCTGTCATTTCGTTTTCAAATCCCGTCACATTTTTACCAAGGGGCGCGATCCAGTTGGTATCAAACGCTTCTTTGATAAACTGCTGTTCATACCCTTCGTCGCTCATATGCGGCGACGCCAAAAAAATATGCTGTTTCATAATATCCTCCGCTCTTACTGATCCGTGGCGGGCTTATAGGTCGATACGATTTTTTGCACCGCCTGCCTGATGCCGTCCGTATCGTTATCCGCCAGTTTCCTCAGTTCGTCCAACTGTTCCAAAAACTCTTCTTCATCAAATTCTATGGGTTTGCCGATATGGATCAGGGAATTTTCCGTCTCCTGAAGCCCTTCTTCCGCCATCAGCATTTCTTCATACAGTTTTTCTCCGGGACGCAGACCGGTAAATTCGATTTTAATGTCTTCGCCGGGTCTGTATCCGGACAATTTAATCAGATTTTTCGCCAGATCCAAAATCTTTACCGGCTCTCCCATATCCAGGACAAAAATTTCTCCGCCGCGCGCCATTCCGCCCGCCTGCAGCACCAGAGAAACCGCCTCCGGAATCGTCATAAAATATCTGATAATATCAGGGTGCGTGACCGTAACCGGTCCTCCCTCCGCAATCTGCTGTTTAAAAAGCGGAATCACGCTTCCATTGCTGCCAAGCACATTGCCGAACCGCACGGCAACAAACTCCGTTTGGTACTCCCCGTTCGCAGCGTCTCTCGCCATGGACTGGATTACCATCTCGCACATGCGCTTGCTGGCGCCCATAATATTCGTAGGATTAACCGCCTTATCCGTAGAGATCAGCACAAACTTCTCGGTGCCGTTCTTAGCCGCCGCCATAGCGGTTTTCAAAGTGCCGAACACATTATTTTTAATCGCCTCGTTAGGGCTGTCCTCCATCAGCGGTACATGCTTGTGCGCCGCAGCATGATAAACAATCTGGGGTTTATATTTTTCAAAAACGGATGTAATGCGGTGCGTGTTGCGGACCGAGCCGATCAGCACGACCAAATCCAACTGCGGGTATCTTCTTTTTAACTCCTGCTGGATTTCATAGGCGTTGTTTTCGTATATATCAAAGATAATTAACTGTTTTACCTTATATGCGGCAAGCTGTCTGCAAAGCTCGCTTCCGATAGAACCGCCGCCCCCGGTTACCATGACCACCTTTCCGGTCACATAAGCCGCTACCGTATCCAGATCAAATTTTACCGGCTCGCGCCCCAACAAATCTTCGATCTGCACTTCCCTTAACTTCGAAGCGCTGACTTCTCCGTTGATCAACTGATAAATCCCCGGCAAAATCCTCATTTTACATCCGGTCTCATTGCAGATTTCAAGGATCTCCCTGATGGTCTTCTGGCTGGCGGAAGGCATGGCGATTACAATTTCATCCACATCATATTTTGCCGCCAGGTACGGAATATCCTCCCTGCCTCCTTCTATTTTAACCCCCCGCATGTATTTTCCAAGTATAGCCATGCTGTCATCCACCAGACAGCACACATGCTGGTGGGTCAGATAAGCGCTGTTTTGCAATTCCTTCACAATAATCGATCCCGCATCTCCCGCGCCGACTACCATGATGTTCTTCATTTCATGGGAAGTCCCCCGCCTCCTCTGCTCCTGCACCGCCCTGACAATGCGGTAAAAGAACCGGATACAGGTTATCATGAAAATCAACGCAAAGTAGTAGATCACATAATAGCTTCTGGGCATACGATACCCCATCAACTGGGTCCCGGCAAACATAATCAGCGTGGAAATACTGCATGCAGCAATAATATTCACAAGCTCCGCCGAACTGGCAAAATGCCAGACGCTGCGATAAAGCTTGCAAAATACAAAAACAATAATCGTTACCGCCGTATTAAACGCCGTATAATATGCCGCCCATTCCAGATATTCCACCGGTATTTCCGCAATGCTGAAATCAAAACGTAAAAAAAGCCCCACAAAAGAAGCCAGTTGTATCATAAAAATATCCATCAATACCAATAATACTACTCTGTTCTTTGGTGCAGCTTTTTCAAAAAAACGTTCCATTACGCTAAACCCTCAAATTCACAATCAATTTACAATTCCGATTAAACATTGACATAATAACTATTTGATTATACCATATATCCTCATCTATTGCAAAGAACCGGAAGTGCCAAAACAGCCGGCAATGCCGTCCGTTACACTATCCACAGGGAAGGTTCATCCGCAGCCTTCGGCGAATAATCATATTTTACCAAAGACAAATTAGGGTTATAATACGGATCTCCTGCTAAAAGTTCTTCTTTCCATTGCGTCTGGAACCGTTTTACTTCCGACACAAAACGCGCTCTCTTTTCCGGCTCTTCGTCATCCCCGCGGCTTTTGGATTCATAATGATACAGTTTTGCATAAGGCGTAAAGACAATAAGGTACTCCGCCTTTCTGATTCTCATGCAAAGATCCACATCATTAAATGCCACTTCATATTTCTCATCAAATCCGCCGATTTCGTCAAATACATCTTTTCTGATCATCATACATGCGGCTGTAACGCAGCTGACATTCTGGGTAAAAGTAGCCCTGCCGAAATATCCCGGATCGTTTCCGGCTATTCCCTTCATGCAATGACCGGCAACGCCTCCTACGCCCAAAAAGACGCCCGCATGCTGTAACGTACCGTCAGGATAGAAGAGTTTGACGCCTACCGCGCCCACTTCCGGTCTCTGGGCATACATCAGCATTTCCTGTATCCAGTCTTCCGTTATAATCTCCACGTCATTGTTCAACAGGATCAGGTACTCTCCCTTCGCATATCCCGCTCCGAAATTATTGATTGCAGCATAATTAAAAGGACCTTCCCAGCTTACGACCCTCACATTGGAATGTTCTTTTTGAATCTGATCATAATACTCAAAAATTTCCCGGCTGCTGCTGTTGTTTTCCACAACGATAATCTCGAAATTTTTGTAAGTTGTTTTTGCAAACACAGAATCCAGGCATTTGCCAAGGTCCGCTTTATGCTCATAATTAGGTATCAAAATGCTGACCAGGGGCGTTTTTTCCAAATCATATTTAATCCGGTAAGTGGAAATAATCTCCGAATTTTCCACCGTACCCTTCAGCCCTACTCTCTGAAGATGCTCCGATAACGCTTTCCTTGCCGAAGTAATACAATAATCTTTGGCATGAATGTTCATCGCCACCGACGCAGGATGCGCCCTCCAATAATACAGCACCTTGGGAATATGGACAATCCGTTTCGCCTGTTCCGTCAGCCGCAGAATCATGTCATAATCCTGACTCCCGTCAAAATTTCTGCGGAACCCGCCCACTTTTTCATAGAGTTCTCTTGAAAATACCGACAGGTGGCAGATATAATTATTGCTTCTTAAGGTATCCGGCGCAAAATCGGGCTTATAATGAGGATTAAAAGCATCGTTGATCGTAACATGAAACGTATTTTCATCCGAATACAAAAAATCCGCCTTTTTCTCCTGAATCATCCGCATATTTTCATACAGCGCCGACGGATGCAGAAAATCATCATGGTCAAAGAGTACGAGATAGTCCCCTCCCGCCATCTCCAGACAGGCGTTGGTATTATCCGCAATTCCCATGTTTTTCTTTAATTTTTTATATTTAATGCGTTTATCGTAATAACGGTATTCCTTACAGATATCCTTTACATATCTGTGCTGCCGGTCGCTTCCGTCCGCAAGGCAAAGTTCCAAATTCTCATAGGTCTGATACAGGACGGATTCGATCATTTTACGCAGGTACAGTTCCGGCGTGTTATAAAGAGGCACGACAACGCTGAATTTCTTGGGGTCTGCAAAACTTTCCTTTCTCTGTTTTTCCAATTCTTCCATATCGCAGGTCACGGAAATCTCGTCATAAATGTGGAAAGAACGTTTTGCGATACGCTCTTTCGCATTAAAATCACGCATCTTTCCGGGTCCCATGGTAACAAATCGTTTGATTCCCCGCAAAAAGCACTTAAAGGCGTAGTGTCTCCTGAAAAAGGCTCTGAGCCCCGCTCCCGCGATTCTTACCGGTTTGGTAATTTTCCAGCAGAAACTTCCCTCTATCTCATGGAACGAAGATTCAGCAAGATAAAGCCTGTGATTGAGATCCGCAACGGTCTGCTCCGCCTGCGCCGCCCTCTGCATTTGTGCAGGCAGCTCCACAAGCGCCCTTTCGCTCAATTCATTCATTGCGCTTTGCGCCTCATCGCATGCTATGCTTTTGCGATCCGCCTCCAGTTTGATTCTTTCCACGGACTCGCGGGAAACGGATTCCTTTACCAGATACAGGTCAATCCGCTTCGTTCCCGGTCTGAGTTCCTTCAGATAAATCCTCGGATCATCTTCCATAAAAAGAAGCATATGTTCCCCAAGCCTAAACGCGTCGCTTTGTATCTCCGGCTCATAGTCATAATCCGCTTTCCCTATGATCTTATGAAAATTCACAATACAGCTATAATCAGAAGGATCAATACGCACTCCTTTGACGTCCCCGCCAATGCCTATAGAGTATTTCCTCTCCCCGCAGTTTTCTTCACAGGGAAAGCACCGGATGGAATCCTGCTCAGAATAGCCGTTTCCACGGTCAAAATAGACCTGTATTCTTTTTTCCTCCTGTACCCGGTCGCAATATTCGGATATCTCTCCCAACGATACCGCGCTCTTTGCTATGCCGGCATACATATTCCTGATCGGCACAATGCCGCTTATGATATAGTTCTGGAAACATTGTTCCATCTGCAGATAAGCTTCCTGCTCCTTTTGCGTAATGCCGAAAATCTGATAAAAACCGATTTCCTTCAGCGCTTCTCTCTTTGCCGTAGCATATACATAATAAAAAATCGTCCGGAAAATAATAAAGTTGACCGGAACCGGAAAGTCAAAAGTCCATTCATAATCAATGACATTCCATCGGTCCCCGTCTATAATAATATTCCCCACAACCATATCAATATTGCTGATATCCGCTGCCGTCAGCTCCTGATTGATAAAAAAACTGCCGAAAATGTACTCAAATTCATCCGTGACAACAAACTTTTTGTTACCGTTTGCCTTCCTGATGGTCTCCACGTACCGGCGAAACAGTTCCAAAAGTTCCTGATAATCCCCTTCCAGATACAGCTCGTCCAGCACAGTTTCCAACGTTTTCCCTTCCAGATATTCAAATCTGACGCTGTTGCCTTCTTTGTCCCCGTGATTCAGACTGATGCAGGTATCCTTATACTTATCCGCAAGCCGTCTCTCCCATTCAACCGAATGAAGGACATGTGGAACGCCCTCCGGAAATAAGGGAGTCTTCCTCACGGAACGTTTTTTGTTCTCATCCTGCAGAATGTCTGTCCGGATCGCCAATTCCCTGTTTCTTTCATTTGAAAACTTTGAATAAATAATCTGTTCCATTAGTTTTCTCCCTGCTCCATAATTACCAGAAACGAGTTGGAATATTGGGGAAACGTTCCGTTTCTGATTATATTATCAAACGCCTGACCTTCGTCAAACAGTACAAGTCTCTCTCTGTCAAAATTGTTCCTATTGTTGGTAAGCTCTCCAATTTTCGGCAGGTATTCATCCGAATAAATGCTCATGGGAAACTTATAATCAGGATAGGGATAATAAAAACGGCAGCGGTTGAATCCGCATTGACGCAGTATTTTTTCAAGAGTTTCTTTTGAAAAGGTCCGCACTCCTTCCGTATGACGGTACCCCTCTATTCCTTCAAAGTATTTTCCTACATGGTCTTCTTTACAGCCCGCCCAGTATTTTAGTCCCATTTGGTTTTCAATCGCCATAACAATTTTCCCGTCAGGCTTTAAATGCCTGCGGATAATCTTTAAAAAATCCTCATAGGGATTCTTTGCCGCAATATAGCTCGCCGCATATTCAAAAACCCCGATCAGGGTAATATAATCGTATTTTTCCGTCAGATCCGCTTCGATATCGGTAAAATTGCCCACTAAAATCTCGACATTCTCTTTTTTGGCGTTTCGGTTCGCATTGATCAGGCTGCGCTTTTTAGACAATTCAATACAGGTAACGCTTCCTGCAAGATCGGCAAGCGCGCCTGTTATGGCGCCGCAGCCGGAACCTATTTCCAACACCCTGTCCTCTTTTGTAATCGGCATCCAGGAAATAATATTCTGGCGGATATGGGAAAAATGATAAAGTATTTCCCATGAATTGCTGCGGGCAATGACCTGATTTAATTCCTCTTCCTCATAGGAACAGGCAATATCCAGCAAAGTATCTTCTATGGGACCGTCGCAATAGAGATCTTTCCCCGAATACTTCTCATAATTCAGGATAACATTTCCGATTTGTTCCTTCATTTTGCGTTTCTCCTTATCCCTTGATGACATGCACTTCCGAATTCATATCATAAAAACCGACCGTATTTTTATTTGACACGACTGTCAGGTTGCAGAAATCATATAGTCTGTGAAACACATGAAACTCTCCGGCAATATATCCCGTGCAGCCAAAGGAGAGTAAATAATCCCCGCCCTGAAGATCCAATTTCTGCTTAAAGGTAATAATCCGCTCTTCTCCGGCGGCAACGGTGCCCGTATCAACGCCTTCATAGAAAGTATTGGTTCCCGTAACATCCGTTCCCTGCAGGTTTTTAATCGTCAGCGCAAAAATAGGGTCATTTAACTCACTGTTAATCCGAACCTTCATTTTTACCGTGAAGGTGCTTCCTTTTTCCAATACGTTCGTAATCCGCCCTTCTTCATCCACAACCGCAATATCAATGATTTCCGCCTGTTTTTCTCCGTATTCCTGTATATCAGGATTCAGCGTCAGTCCGGACTTCCATTCCTTTCCTTCCGCCTCGCCTGTTTCCCCCGCCGCTTCCGCCGGTTCTTCCCCGTTTTCGTCCAACTGGTTTACCAAAAGCTTTTTGTACATATCAACCATTTCTTTCGGAGCGCCTTCGGCAAGCTTGGTTCCCTGATTGAGCAGGACAACTCTGTCGCAATATTTACTGATACTGCTCAAATCATGGGATACAAATAAAATGGTCTTTCCCATTTCCTTAAATTCTTCAAATTTTTTATAGCACTTTGCCTGGAAAAATACATCTCCTACGGACAATGCTTCATCCACAATGAGAATCTCCGGTTCGATATTGATCGCCACCGCAAACGCGAGACGCACGAACATACCGCTGGAATAAGTCTTACAGGGCTGATAAACAAAATCCCCAATATCCGCGAATTTAAGAATATCGTCCATTTTCGCGTCGATTTCCTCTCTGGTAAATCCAATCATTGTACCGTTTAAGTACACGTTTTCAATCCCGGTATATTCCATATTGAATCCGGCTCCCAATTCCAACAGCGCCGAAATCCTCCCGTTAATATCGACTTTTCCCGCGCTGGGATTAAGCACGCCGGTAATAATTTTTAAAATCGTGGATTTCCCTGCGCCGTTAGTACCGATAATGCCTACCGTTTCACCTCTGTTTACCTGAAAATTCAAATCTTTCAGGGCATAATGATCCCTTGACAGTTTTTTTCTGGTCAACCCTAAGGATTCTCTTAAACGGTCCGTAGGTTTTTCATACAATTTGTACACTTTGGACACATGATCCACACAAATAGCGATTTCTCCCATGATGATTCTCTCATGACCAAAGGTCATGCCTTCCTTTCCTATAACACATCTGCAAAATGAGGTTTCAGGCGTTTAAATATAACCGTTCCCAATATAAAAACAATCGCCGTCAATACCCAGAAATATAAGGTCAGCCACGGATGTTCCCAGAACCCTTCTTTATAAAACAGCGCCTGTCTGTAGCCTTCCACGATATAATACATAGGGTTCAGTTTAAAAATCTTCTGAAGTCCCCCGGATACGGTGCTGATCTGCCACATAATAGGCGTAGCCCACATGCCGATCTGCAGCAAAATACTGATAATCTGGGACAGATCCCTGAAAAAGATTACAATTGCGCTGGTTGCATAGCTAAGAGCAAGCACAAAGATAAACATACAACAGGAATAGTACAGCACCTGCAGCGTATACAGATCCGGATAATAACCGTAACAAGCGCACAGAATCAGCAAAAACGCGATAAAGAATGCGTGTACAAACAACGCGGATATTATTTTAATAATAGGCAGAATACTGATTTTGAATACGACCTTTTTGACAAGATAACTGTACTCCAGCAGGGCGTTGGTCGCATTATTTAACGCTTCCGAAAAGAAAAACCATGGAATCAGACCGGCGGAGAGCCACAATACAAAAGGAAGCGTAATTCCTTCTTTGCTCAGCACTCCTCCCGCCTTCAATCCTTTTTCAAACACGAACCAGTACACCAGTATGGTCACAATCGGCTGGATAAACGCCCAGATGATGCCAAGATAAGAGCCCGCATATCTGGTTTTAAAATCATTTTTAGATAATTTTGCTATCAGTTGTCTGTTGCGGTACAATTCCACAGGCAGCTCTAAAACCGCTTTCAATTTTCCCATGAATTTTTCTCCAATTACTTTTTATAGGCGCTGATACCGCCCCATTTTGTATCCTTTTCGGATATAATCAGTTCATCCTTTGTCATTCCTTCAGGCATCGGCCATTCCACACCGATCTCAGGATCGCTCCAAAGAAGACCTCCCTCGTCATTCGGATGATAAAAATCCGTACATTTATATGCAAACTCCGCATAGTCTGACAATACAATGAAGCCGTGAGCAAAATTTTTCGGAATAAAAAACTGCTTTTTGTTCTCCGCAGACAATCTGACGCCAAACCATTTTCCGTAAGTGGCGGAACCCGGTCTCAAATCTACGGCAACGTCAAATACTTCTCCCGACACAACTCTGACCAGCTTGTCCTGAGGATAATTGATCTGAAAATGAAGTCCTCTCAATACGCCCTTTTTGGAAGCGGACTGGTTGTCCTGTACAAACTTAACATCAATTCCCGCCTCTTTAAAATCATTATAATTATAGGTCTCCATAAAATATCCCCTCTCATCGCCGAATACAGTCGGGGTAATGACCTTTAACCCTTCAATTTCACACGTTTCCACCGTTATCTTTCCCATTATTCAGTACTCCTTTGCTTTTATTTATGATTTTATACTTATTTTAGGTTATACATAATCTTTTTTATTATAGCATCGGGCAATTAAAGTTTCAAGGACTGCCGCCTAAAACCATGACTTATCTGTCATCCGTCATCCATAATTTATTTGATTTCGGCGCAACATAAAAGCATTGCGGTATCCAAATAGAATCCCGCAATGCTTTCGGTTTCATTCTGTCTTTTAGTATGTCTTTAACGTATTAACCCTGCTCACAATGTTATATCCGTAGTTTACGGCTGTCGCCCAGCCCTTGCCATAGGGATTTTCATTGATCCCCAGCCACTCGCAGTAAGGCGCCGTGTTCCTTTGCACATACTGGAAGCGAGGGTCAACGCACGCCTGATTCAGGGCTTCGTTGCTGGCATATGCTTTTAAATGCTGCACCTGTGCTCTGATCCCAATCGTAACGCTGGAAAAGGAATTGCCCTTTACCCCGTTTCCGGTCGCACCCAGTCCTGCAAAATTAAACTGGCTGATATCCACATCCCCGGTATACCTTAAGAAATTTGTTTCTTTCATTGCCTGTACAAAAGCCACTTCGGCTTTTACGCCCTCTGCATTACACTCATTGATGTATATCTGGCAGAACTGGCGGATCGTAGGCGCCTCCGTATTCGCATAATAAGAAGGATAGGAGGTTACCGAATTATAATATGCCGCCATCTGATCTGCGGTAACTGACGTGGAACCCATAATAGGATGCAGAATATTTGTGACATTTACCATACTGGTTGTTGTCGTTCCGATCAGTTTGCTGATACCGTTATTATCCGTTACATACACATGGATCTGATAGGTTCCCGTGTTGCTTTTATGATTTCTCACGTCAGCGCCGATATGATAAGCGCCGCCGCCCATATCGGTTCCCGTGTACCATACAATGTCGCTTTGATTCGGCGCGCACCATACTGCAAATCTGACATTCTGGATTCCCGCAAGGGAAGAGACTCCCGTGGCGCTCACGCCGAAGGTGCCGTCGCTCTCATTTCTGTTAAATACCGAGACGGTTCCCCCTTTCGGTCCTTCTACCGTAAAGGTGGCGCTTCCTCCAAAGTGCATTCCGCCGTTCTGGTCCACAATGTACATATGGGCATTATAGGTTCCCGCTGTTTTGTGATTTGCAATGAGGGCATTGGCGCTCCAGGTTCCGTTTCCGAGATTCTGCGCCTGATACCAACGCAGATCATCCTGTCCGCCCGCGCTGCTCCATACGGCGATGCTGACTCCCTTTACGCCTCCTGCATATCCTACGTTTCCTGCTTTGATATTAAACTGGGTCTGGTTTCCGTTTCCGGTAGCCGTCACAAGCGCCGTAGGCTGTTTCATTTCAATGCTCTTTGCCGTCAGCACCGATATGCCGTTGCTGTCGGTTACATACACATGCACCTGATATACGCCGTATTGATAGCCATGCTTAGCAAGATCAATATCCGCCGTATAAGCTCCGTCGCTTTGTTTCGTACCGTCATACCATGCCAGATTACTCTGGTTGGAAGTGCTCCATACCGCAAACCTTACGCTGGAAATTCCTGCCTTTGCCGTACTTCCGGCGATTCGCGCCCGGAACGTTCCTGCTCCGTTATTCACGTTTTCAAAAGCAAGAGTGCCTGCCTTGGGACCTTCTACCGTAAAGGTAGTGCTTCCTCCAAAGTGCATTCCGCCCTTCTGATCCACAATATATACATGGGCGTTATAGGTTCCTGCCGTTTTATGATTTGCAATGAGTACATTGGTGCTCCAGGTACCGTTCCCCTGGTTCTGCGCCTGATACCAGCGCAGGTCGTCCTGTCCGCCCGCACTGCTCCATACCGCGATGCTGACTCCTTTTGCTCCTCCCGCATATCCTACGTTTCCTGCTTTGATATTAAACTGGGTCTGGTTCCCGTTTCCGGCCGCCGTCACAGCGATCACAGGCTGCTTTATATCTATGCTTTTTGCCGTTACCGTTGATACGCCGTTGCTGTCGGTTACATATACATGTACCTGATATAATCCATACTCATATCCGTGTTTTGCAAGATCGATATCCGCCGTATAGGCTCCGTCGCTTTGCTTTGTGCCGTTATACCATACCAGATTGCTCTGATCCGACTTGCTCCATACTGCAAACCTTACACTGGAAATTCCCGCCTTTGCCGTACTTCCGGCGATCCTTGCACGGAAGGCGCCCGTCGTGTTATTGACATTTTCAAAAGTTACGGTGCCCGCTTTAGGTCCTTCCACCGTAAAGGTAGTGCTCGCTCCAAAGTGCATTCCGCCGTTTCCGTCCACAATATACATATGGGCGTTATAGGTTCCGGCGCTCTTATGATTTACAATCGGGACATTGACGCTCCAGGTTCCGTTTCCCTGTTTCTGCGCCTGATACCAGCGCAAATCATCCTGTCCGCCCACACTGCTCCATACCGCGATGCTGACTCCCTTTACGCCTCCCGCATATCCTACATTTCCGGCTTTAATATTAAACTGGGTCTGGTTTCCGTTTCCGGTTGCCGTCAGAACCGGAGTAGGCTGTTTTATTTCAACATGGTTCGTTACCAGTACCGAAGCGCCGTTCCCGTCGATAATATAAGCGTGTACCTGATATAATCCGTACTGATAACCGTGTTTTGACAAATCCACGTCAACGGTATAAGCCCCGTCGCTCTGTCTGGTCCCGTTATACCATACCAGATTGCTCTGGTTGGAGGTACTCCATACCGCAAACTTTACATTGGAAATTCCCGCTTTGGCGCTGCTTCCGCTCAATCTTGCGCGGAACGTACCCGCGCCGTTGTTGACATTTTCAAAAGTAATCGTTCCCGCCTTCGGTCCTTCTATAGTAAAGGTAGTATTCTTCATAAAAGTATTTGCCGAATACGCGTTTGAAGCATACGCATGGACATTATATACTCCGGTAGACCCTTTATGGGAAGAAATCGGTACGACCGCGGTATAGATTCCGTTTCCGTTGTTCGTCGCCGTATACCATTTCAAGTCATCCTGTCCGTTTCCGTTGCTCCATACGGCAAATTGCAGGGTGCCGATTCCCGTTGCGTTTGTCGCTACGATAGTCGCCGTCTTTTCATCAGCGGAAACATTGGCGCTTAACTGCCCCACAGACATTTCAATCTTTGTAAAGCTGCATTGCGTGGAACCGAGGAAATGCGCCGTTCCTCTTACGTCATAAGCATAGGCATGTACAAAATAAGTCCCTGTCTTTGAACCGTGCTTATTGATATTCACATTTGCAGTAAAGGTACCGTTTCCTGCATTCGCCGCCGTGTACCAGACCAGATCGTCCTGCCCGTTTTCGGAGTTCCATACGGCAAACGCCACGCTGGAAACGCTGGATAAAGGACTTACTCCGGTTATGTTGATTCCAAAAGTACCCGCGCCGTTATTCAGGTTCTGGATGACAGGCGCATTTGATTTGATGTCTATGGTCTTGGAGACGCCCAAATAATTTGCGATACCTACCGCATCTGCAATACCGATTTTTTTCAGGTTAGCCTCGCTGCTTAAAAATGCTGCGTCGCCGGCATTTGTCAGAAAAGCGTGTTCCACAATGACAGCCGGGAATCCGGCAAGCTTGGAATTTCTAATGACGCCGTAATAGTCTGCCAAAGACCCGTCCGGATATAATGTATTGTCTTCGGAATTTTTGATTGTAATATCCCGATTGTTTAATCCCAGCGCAACGAGCTGCCTGGAAATCTGTTTCGCCAGATTGGCGCCCTGTGTTCCGATACTGCTGTTGTAATGGGAGTTGGGGTAAAATACCTCGGCTCCTTTAGCGCTTGCGCTGCTTGACGAATTTAAATGGATGCTGACAAAAATATCCGCCCCTACGCTTTTTGCATAATCCACCCGGCTCTTATTATCCACCGTACTCGTCGTACCGGGATACGGACACGCCGATGAAGTACGCGTCATATATACTCTGACTCCGCTGTATTGCTCCAATTCTTCTTTGCAATACTGAGCAATTTTTAAAGTCAGTTCTTCTTCCTTTAAGCCGTTTGCCCTGGCTCCCGCATGAGAAGCGTCATGACCGGGGTCCAGTACTACTACAATCTCTCCGTTCGCACTTCTCCCATTGGACTCCACCGCATTGCTAAGTACTGCTCTTCCGGCTTTGGCAGCATAAGAAACCGGGGTATTGCTTTCCGCCTCTCCTAACGCATCTTCTACCGCTGCGGTAATGTCCTCCGTCTGCACGTCGGAAATTCCCTCTTCATCAAATGTGACAATCTGCATTTCTACGGAAGGATCTGCCGTAACAGTTTCTTCCGTCTCAACCACCTCTTCGTCGACGCCAAAATATACGTTCGCCATTCCGGTTTCCGACAAAGCCACTCTTTTTTCTTCACCGTCCGCGGTTGTAATGACAACAGCAATTACTTCATAAATTCCCTGCTGCGTTTCCGTAAACGGCATCTGAAAAAGCACTGTATTATCCATCGTCTCTGTGCTCGAATAGGATACCGTCTCTTTGGTGCGATAATTCCGGACCTCCAAAACGCCCTTTTCAATTACCGTCTCTTCGTCTCCGTAACCGACCAGCACGGTCTGTTCTCCCGGGGATTCTATGTATTTGCTTTCCAAATACAAATAATTAAGTTTCCCTTTTTCCCCAAAAGCATCCTCGTTATTTTCGGATACCGTCGTTTCATCCGCAGGCGTCATCCTGTTTTCGGATACGGTCTCCCCTGCCGCAGTTTTCTCCGGCGCCTGTGCGGCGTAAACCGTTTCCGGTATTACCGTTGTCGCCGCAATCATAAAAGCCATAAAAACCGCTAAAATCCCTGATAGTTTTCTCTTCATATCGCACCTTCCTCTTTTTATCACAACGTTATCTACAGTATAAATAATTATGTAAATAAGTTCAATGGAAAATACTGTTATTTTGTTATTTTTCCGTAAAAAACCTGTTTTTTTAATAGATCTTGTAGTTTAATTTTTCTATCTGTTTACATAACTCCTTCTTTATTCTGATTTTTCCTATCCATATAGACAAGCCCGCAGAGCATAACGATACCTAAAAGGCTGAACAGGAATCCTTCTTTTATTTTCGGAACCCTGTACCAGGCGCTGACCTCATGCTCCCCTTCTTCAAGCCTTACTGCAACAAACCCGTAATCCGCATTATAGGTCTTTGCTTTTTCTCCGTCGACCCATACGCTCCATCCCTCCTGATCGGGTATGGCGATCATCAAAAGTCCGTCGCCGCCGCAAGTAACATTGCCGGTAAGTCCGCTTCGTCCCTCTAAACTGAATTTTCCCAGAACCGCCGCAGAGCCTTCCTCAGGCTCCAGATCCTGTTCCACAACCAGCGTATCCCTAAGCACGAGCGCCTGTTCCTCATCACTGAGACTTTCAAACTCTTCCTTTGACATAACCCCGGAATACCACTTCGCCACGGAATCCGTATTCAGGTTTCGATAGACATAGACGCTCCCTTCCCGGTGGATCTCCTCGCACCAGGGATAATCCAACTGCCACAGAGATAAAATATACTTTGTATTTGTCAGATCAAGAGCCGAAACGGCAAGCTCCGTATCCGCGCTAAAACATTTGATTGCATTATTTAAAGAAGCGTTCTCATAAATGCTTGCGTCCTTATAAATATGATCATAAAACATGGAGATATTGGTATTGGGGGTACTGTTATACCAGGTTACCGCCGAATATTTTTCAAAAAACGAATCGGAGAGATTCCCCCAATTTCCATAATTTTTATCCATCCGGTAAAAGGAAGTATCCTGTTCCCTGATCCATTTGACCGCCCGCGCGGTATCTCCGTCCAATTTCCCTTCCTTCCACTGTAAAGGATAATTTTCTTTTGTAATAACGGTTCTCTGATTATTGGTAATATAACCGTCTGTTATTGTAGCCGCTACAATCAGCAGCAAAAATACAGAAGCAAGATACCCGGAATATTTGTTTGACCGCCACATCAGGATCAGAAGAATTGTTCCCGCAAACAGAAAGGCTGCCACCAAAGCAACATAATTTTCGACCTCGGACACCGTATTGCGGTAGGAATACAGCCATGCGGCGCCGGATAATACCACGCCGGCGGCAAGTCCCCATACGCTGATCTGCTTCGCGGCAATTACTTTTTCCCAGACAAGGGTAATTCCCAAAGCAAGCAGCGGAAATACAATAAACGTGTACCGGTACGCCACATAAGTAAACCCGTTAAGTATCAGTCCGGTAGCGGTATTAAAGATAAGAAGGTACATAAGAAGCAGACCAACCGCAAACATAATCCGCTGTTTGCCGTTCTTTGCTTTTTCCCATTCATAAACAATCCACTGCCCGATAAAAAAGAAAATAAAAACGGTACAGAAAAACTGCGGCGTTTCATAATAGTTGCCGAAATACGCATTTGATCTGTCATTGATATAAAGCAGATTGTTCGACATCAACCGGCTCAGACGCACACCGATCTCATCAATTTGAAATGAATCCAGAAACGTATGCCAGATTCTGCCTGCGACAGAAACCGTAACGCCGTCCAAGCGGGAGGAATTGGTCAGCGTATAGTAACAAGCCGGTATAAAAACAAGCCCTGCCAGGCACAATCCTGTCAATACGGAAAAAATACATTTGCCGAATATTTTAACCGTATCCTTTAGAGAATCTCCCTCTCGCAGGGCAAAATAACGCACCAGAAAGTATACCGCGGCAACAGCAAGTATCATATACGCCGTATAATAACTGTAAAGCGAAGCGGCGGCGACGGCAAGCGCCAGCCAGACGCCTTCTTTCTTTCCCCTTAAGCGAACAAATTTTTCAACGGCTATGAACACCAGCAGTACATAAATGCACGCCGTTCCCAGAAAATAGTGCTGTCCCCACAGCATCAGATATCCGTTCAAGCTGTACAGATAAGCTCCCAGGCAGATCGAAAACTCATGGTCGGAAAAAAGTCTCAGATACCTTTTGCACAAAAAATAGGATACAAATATCTTGGCGATCTGCATCCACACCAACGCATATTGGACTACCTGCGCCCCAAACAGAACGCCGCACAAAACAACGCCTGCCGCAAAGGGGTCCATGGTCCAACTGATCACATTTAATACAGAAGTCCCCAAGCCGTAATCCCAATTCCACACGCCGAAGGTTCCGTCCTGTATGCTGAGCACGGAATTGACAAAATAAGGATAGTATTGATAATAGGTATCGCTGCCGATATCGGAAAAGATAAAATAAGCTTTCCCCGTTATAAACTGTCCGAAGATCAGAATAACGGACAAAGCAAGAATGACCGTAAAGATCGCGCTGATCCGCTTACGTTCCTCCGCCATCATTTTGAAAAGTTCAAACAAAAGAACACCCGCCGCAGCCGTCAGCAAAATAAACGCATAATTGATATGCTCCAACGCGTAAGCCGTCCTGCTGATCTGGTCCGCGGAAAGGATATCAAACCGGACCCCCTTTTCATCGGTAATGTCCATTCTCAGATATCTCGCGTCCTTATCATCTAATTTAATCAGATTTTCTCCGTTTTCAAAGGTATAATCCAGAGCGTGCCCTTCCGAAAAGATATAGTCTGCTCCGGCATAATAAATTCTTCCTTCCCTGGGCTGACCGTCTGCAAACTCAAATTCCACATTTACCAGATAACCGGGTTCACAGCCGAAAATCATCCAGGAATCACCGTCTGCGGTACAATACCCGCCGTCCGCTTCTTCGATTCCGGACGCTTCGACCAGTTCCGCTCTTTGATGTCCCGGTTTACCGATTTGTCTGATACCGGTAAACCCCATCTGATAAATGCAATAAAAAAATGCCACGCCTATGATAAAGGCGGCAAACTCCATCAAAATCGTTATTCCCTTTTTCAAATACTTGTTTTTATTTTCCATTTGCCTCGCACCAAAATTCTTAATTTCCCAACAGGGCATAGATAATAATACCCGCAATGATCATGCACAGCGCCAATATTTTTTGCTTATTGATTTTTTCGCCAAAAATTTTCACTCCGAATATTGTGACATAAATATAGCTGGTCGCTTCCAGCACCGGTCCTAAAGAAAGCGGTATCCCCCGATATGCGATAATAGACAAAAAGGTAGTTCCCACAAAAATCAAATAAGCGGTAATGACCAAAGGATTCAAATATTCTTTGATTCTGCTGTCATAGGTTTTTTGCGCCGCTTTTTTTAACATAACCTGAGAAATTGCGCTGACAAAAACTCCGAATAAAAGAACACAAGAAAAAAGCAACGTTGTTTTATTCATCGGCTGCCTCCTTATCCGCATAAGCATAAAGTACAACTCCCGCTATGACCAACGCCGCTCCGATAATCTTACCGACCGTCACGGATTCATGAAAGAACAGTGCTCCCCAGACGATTCCCCAGACCACCGTTACCGCTTTATTGGCAAATGCCGTAGTCAGCGGAAGCCTCTTGATAATCTGCTGCCAGCCGATTGCATAAAACCCAAGCAATATAATAATCAGCGCATAATAAACGCAGAACATCGGACTTAAAAATTCCTCGCCTGCCGCCTTTTTACTGCAAATCCCGCTCATGGAATAAATCATCAGCATGATATGCAGCAAAACCAGTACTTTCCATTTTGATTTCGTCATTTATTCCTCCATCTGTTTCGGCAAATAGGTTAATAACTCCTCCGCCGTATCCGCAACGAGTACATAATATCCAAATCTTGCGGAGCTGTCCGCAACTTCTTCTCCGGTAATCTCTGCAATATCTTCACAGACCAGATATTCCGGATGCTCCAGCCGGATTCTCTCCAATGTCTCCAGATCCTTCCGGCAAAAGACAAACCGGACCGCCGCCGCCCTGGAAACCGTTTTATCGATCCGCGGCATTTCTCCCATAGCGACTCTGATCACATCTGACACAAAGTCAACGCCCGTGGATAAAGGCACCAGCGAGCTTCCGATACAGTCTCCGCCCATACGTGCACCTATCTCGATCAGTTTAATCTCCCCATCCGGAGAAATTTTCAGTTCCGAATGAGAAGCTCCGTAAGTAACGCCCAGACTGTCTAACGCATGTTCTACGACCCGTTTTACTGTTGTAAGCAAAGGTTCTTCTACAAAAGCCGGTTCCAGATGCCCCGTTTCGATAAAGTGCGGCGCTCCCGTCGTGTATTTCTGAGTCAGTGCAAGAAACGTATGCTTTCCTTCCCATGAAATATATTCCACGCTGTATTCCTGTCCTACAGCAAATTCTTCTACCAGAGCATATTTCTCGAATCCCTGCTCTTTCGCCCTTTCTATTGCCTCCGAAAGTCCTGTCTCATCATTCAATTTTGTAATGCCCCTGCTCCCTGAGCGGTCGAGAGGCTTTACGATTACCGGATATTTCAACTCAATCCCCTGCAGGTCTGCAGCCGACGCTACTTTCATGCTTTTCGGCGAGGGATCGCCGTTTTTTTCAAAGCACTCGCGCATTGCATGTTTGTTGGTGGAGACGCGTACGCATTCCGGCGTGTTCCCGATCAGATTCATTGCGTGCGCCACATAGTTTACCGTTACCGCCGCCAGATCCGACGCAATGCTGCAGATACCGTCAATTCCGATCTTTTGGCACTCCTTTAAAATATTTTCCTTTTCCACGATGCTGATGGGATAAAAATAATCCGCTGTTTTTTCTCCGATATCTCCTGATTTCCATGCAAACACATGGGTTTCAAGACCCATTTCCTTCGCCTTTTCAATCAGCGGTTCCTGCAAATAGGAAGCGCCGATAATTGCAATTTTTTTCATGTCCCTATTCCTGCTTTTCTTTCCTGTCGTTCAAAATCTGTCTGACGACATAGAGCGGTCTGTCTTTTACCTGCATAAATATATTTCCCACATAGATACCGACAATCCCGGTAACCATAATAATGATTCCGCCCACCAGACAGATCGTCGCGATCAGACTGGTCCATCCCGTGGATACATTTCCTACAAAGTAGTAAATGACCAGCCCGATGATGACCAGCAAAGACACCAAAGCCATCAAAAAGCCGAATACTACTGTCAGGCGCAGAATTTTATCGGACTGGGAAGTCAGGATTTCAAACGCCATATTAAACCTTTTCTTCAAATTATAAGAGGACTTCCCCTCAAATCTTTCATTATGTTCTACGTCGATCGCCGTCTGCCTGAAGCCCAGCCATTTCAGATACATGCCGTATCCCCTGTGCTGCTCCCGCATCCGGCAATAATAGTCTATAACCTGCCTTTTTACAATACTGAAATTGCAGATTGCACCGTCATAATTTCCGTCGGTGGCAAATTCATATACCTTATAAAACGCCTTGGCAATTAAAACCTTCATAAAGGAGTCTTTTCTTTTCGCCCTGCGGGCAAATACCACGTCATACCCCTCCTGCGCTTTTTTCCAGAGATTGGGGATCTCCTCCGGACGATCCTGCAGGTCGCAGTCCATGACCACTACCCAGTCGCCGTCGGAATAATCCAATCCGGCAAGAATCGCTTTCATCTGTCCGAAGTTTCTTGCCAGTTCGATTCCCTTGACCCGCTCATCCTTCCGGCAAAGCTGTTCAATCACTTCCCATGAATTTTGCGGACACGAATCATTTACCATAATGATTTCAAAATCATCGGTAATTTTTTCCACCGAAGCCACAAGCCGGGTATACAATTCGTTGATTGCAGCTCTACACCCGTACATTGGGATTACCACAGAAATTTTCATGACAACTACCTCTATTCCTTGATCCGGGACTCTACCAGGTCATCCCATCTGCCGCTTTCCAATTCTTTTTTATAATCCCTCATCATATCGATATAGCTGGTAAACTGAGGTTCAAATCCAAAATCCCGTTTTGCCTTTTCCATACTGTACAAAAAGGACGGGGTATTGTTGGGCTTGTCCGGTCTGTATACAATCCTGCTGGTTTTTTCTCCGCCGAACACTTCGATAACCGCTTTCGCCTGATCTTCCAGATCCAATTGTGTTCCGCTGGTCATATTGTATAAGCCGTATGTTTTTTCACTTTCCATCGCCATGACATAAGCCGTGGCAACATCCTTGACATAGACGATATCCCTCTTTATATGAGGATCTCCCCACAATTCGATATCCTTACCCTCTCTGGCATTATCTATAAAAGTCGCAATTCCCGATTTATATGCCTTTCCGTTGACATAGATGGTTCCATGAGGTCCTACGCCGTATACGGGCGGGAAGCGGAACCACGCGCACTGCATCCCATGCTGTTGATTATAATATTCCATCACATCGTTGCAGGCATTCCTGCTGATGACATAGACAGCATGGTCTCCCGTAAACTTAAAGTCTCTCGGCTCCTGCTCGGTAATCGGATATCCCTTGCCCCAGGCGCCGGAAACATCGCTGTAGCTGCAGTTTCCAATTATCTTTTTAATTCCGTTTTTTCTGCAGTATTCCAACACATTGATCGCGCCGATAACATTGACCGTAAAATAATCCGCCGCATTTTCATCCTGTTCAAGATCAGCCGTCGTATTCGCCGGCAACAGTCCCGCCAGCAGAATCACGCCTTCTACTCCCTCCGTGGGAAGTTTGGAAAAATCCTCCTTATTTGTAACATCCAGTTTTAAAAACTCAGCGCCCATTTCCTCGAGTTTTTTCCCAAGGCGTTCGTTGCGCCCCGTGGCAAGCACTTTTTTCCCTTTTTTCAAAAAAGCCTCCGCCGTGTACATCCCAATAAAACCTGTTGCTCCAATGATTACGATCATTTCTTTACTCCCTCTACATATTATGCTTTTTTATAAAAGTCGTTAATGACGTCTATTACCCTGTATACATCCTCACTTCTCAGATCATAGTGCATGGGCAGTCTTACCAGACGCTCGCTTTCCTTTGTCGTATACTTATCTTCCCCGGAAAACCGTCCAAACTTACGTCCTGCGGGCGCCGAATGCAGCGGAATATAATGAAATACCGCTCCGATGCCGTTTTCTTTCAGATACGCAATCAACCGGGATCTTTCCTCTATATCTTTTACTTTTATATAAAACATATGAGCGTTGTGTTTACATTCTTTGGGAACAACGGGAAGTTCAATTCTTCCTTCCTCATAAAGAGGCGTTAATCCCTCATAATACTGTTTCCACGCCTCCAGCCTTTTGTCATTGATTTCATCCGCCTTTTCCAACTGTGCATATAAATATGCCGCATTCAACTCGCTGGGCAGATAGGAGGAGCCATAATTAACCCATGTATATTTATCGATCTGTCCCCGGAAAAACTTGCTTCTGTTCGTTCCTTTTTCCCTGATAATTTCCGCGTTTTCAATCATATCGGGATTTTTAATCAAAAGCGCGCCGCCTTCTCCCATGGAATAATTCTTTGTCTCATGAAAGCTATAGCACCCATAATCTCCAATGGTGCCAAGCGCCTTACCCTTATATTCACTCATAACTCCCTGCGCCGCATCCTCAATCACAAGCAGGTTTTTGCGGCGGGCGATATCCATAATCGTATCCATCTCACAGGCAACTCCGGCGTAATGAACCGGTACGATTGCCTTGGTTTTCTTCGTGACCGCCCTCTCTATAAGCTGCTCGTCGATATTCATGGTATCCGGGCGGATATCCACAAACACGATCTTTGCCCCGCGCAACACAAAAGCATCCGCCGTGGACACAAACGTATAGGACGGCATAATAATCTCATCCCCCGGCTGAATATCGCATAAAAGCGCCGCCATTTCCGTAGCATGGGTACAGGACGTGGTCAGCAGACATTTACTTGTGCCTGTTTTTTCTTCCAGCCACCGGCTGCACTTTTTCGTATATTCTCCGTCTCCGCAAATCTTGCGTTTTTCTATTGCATCTTTGATATAATCCAATTCCGCTCCCACATATGGCGGGACATTAAAACTGATCATTGCTGTTCCTCCGGCTATCAATCTCAAACTCACATATCAACATTTTACTTCATTTATCAGAAAAAGCAAGCCAATCTCATTTCATGTCTTCCTTTTGGCGAAGACCTTTTCCAAAAGTCCCTCTGTCTTTTTCAGAATGACCGCCGCCGCAGACATGGCAATCAACTCGCAGATAAAGAGAACCAGCACTCCCCAAACGGATACGACTTTTTCACAAACAGCGCCTGTGATCGCCTGAATAATCACATGGTGTACCAGGAACAATTCATAATGAATCCCGCAAAATCCCTTCAGAAATTTCTGAACCCGGCTGCTGCGCTCCACAATACTCTCCAAAGAAACCGCTGTCACAAATACCGCTATGGACAAAACGGTTGTCTTTAATTCATCCAGAACCGGGATCACGGCAGGATAAAACAAAAAGATTGCGATTACCGGAAGGGTCAGCGCAAGAGTCCATTTTTTTATCTTTTCCCAATATAATATCAAAAACATGCCCAAAATAAATCCGTAAATTTTAACAAAAAAATTCATGTGCATCGGCACCTTCTGAAACGGATAAAAGTAAATCATGACAAGGTAGTAGACCGTTGCCGCCAGAAAAGTAATAACGGGTTTCTTTTTCATACAAAACCGCAGCAACGGAAAAAGCACGTAAATCATAATCAGGCACCCCAGGAACCACTCTCCGATTCCAAGCGTAAACGACACGATCCCACAGGTAGAAACATAAGTGTCTATCCCCAAAACGGTAAATATAACCGTCCAAAGAGGTATTCCCGGAATAAAAGTATTTTGGGGATTGACAATCAGTTTCACGCACAAAACGCATAAATAGACGATATAAAAGGGAATAAGAATACGCACAAACCTTTTCTTAAAATACGTTTTCAGATCGAATTCCTGCAAAGACCCCAACATCAGCCCCGCTCCGGAAATCATAAAAAACAAAGTGACTCCCAGCGTTGCAATATGCAGATTAGCGTTTAAATAAAAGGGCGTAACGCGAGTAACGTCACAAATCCCGTCCGACGGCAGCTGCACCGCCATGTGATAGAAAATAATAAAAACAAATGCTATCACTCTGATAATATCCAAAAACCAAATTCTTCTTTTCATCCGTTTGCCTTCCCACTTTTATCCTGTTTCCCCTAAAAATGCTTCCCTACGGGAATGTTACATAAAATCTTGTATTTCCGATCAGGTGCGGATTGCCGCCTGCATCGTCCACATACACATGCGCCTCATAGTTTCCTGTGGAATTGTGATATGCGACCGGAACATTCGTACTCCAAATTCCATTCCCTCCACTTTTCATGGAATACCACCTCAAATCATCCTGTCCTCCGATTTGGCTCCAAACCGCTACCCTGACATTTTTGACGCCTCCCGCATAGTTGACATTGGATGCTTTGATGCTAAACTGCGTCCCGTTGGCATTTCCTATTGCGGTTACCACGGACGCCGGCTGGGCTATTCCCACAGTCGTCCCTTTTATGACCCGGACGCCGTTACCATCCGTCAGATAGACGTGCGCCGTATAATTTCCGTACTGATAATTATGATTGGTTATATTGACCGGTACGATATACGTCCCGTCGCTCTGTCTTGTCGCCGTATACCATCGCAGATTGCTCTGGTTTGCTGCGCTCCAGACCGCCACTTCCACTTTACTTATTCCCGATTTTGCTGCAATTCCCCTGATTTCAATCTGAAAACTGCCGTTTTCCCGCCGGATATTTGTAGCGGAAACGCTGCCGATTGCCGGAGCATCTACTTTAAACGCCGCCGTTTTCCCAAGATGCAGCCCTCCGCGTGCATCTTCGATATACAGATGTACCTGATAAGTTCCCGCCGTCTTATGGGCGGAAACAGGCACATTCGTACTATACACACCGTTTCCGTTATTTTTTAATAAATACCATACCAGATCATCCTGACCTCCGTTTTCGCTCCAGACCGCCGCTCTGACGCTCTTTACGCCGCCTGCATACGCCACCCCTGACGCTTTAACAGCAAACTGGGTCTGATTTCCGTTTCCCGCAACAGACAAAACTGCTGCCGGCTGCGTCAGAGTTACAGACGCGCTTTTTACAACCCGGTTTCCGTTCTGATCCGTGACATAGACATGCACGGTATAAACGCCGTATTGATAATCATGATCCGCAATATTTACGGACGCCGTATAAGCACCGTTACTCTGCCTTACCGCCGTATACCATTTCAGATTGCTCTGATCCGCTTTGCTCCAAACCGCCACCTGCACGCTGCTGATACCGGCTTTTGCAGCGACGCCGGAAGCTTCTACGGTAAACGTACCCGCTCCGTTATTCGTGTTTTTCACGGCAACGCCGCTCAACTGCGGACCGCTGATTTGGAAAACGGTATTTTTCAACAGCCTGCCTGAGTCGTACAGGTTTTGTCCGTAAGCATGCACCTGATAACTTCCAGCCGCATAATGATGTTTTGAAACGGGCACTACTGCGCTCCATGTCCCGTTTCCTTTATTTGCGGCAGGATACCATACCAGATCATCCTGTCCGTTCACATTGCTCCAGACCGCAAACCGCAGGCTCTGCACTCCAAAAACGCCTGATGCGGTAATTGTAGCGCTTTCTTCATCCGCTGATACTTTTGCCGTAAGCGACTGCGCGGACATTGCCGTTTTGGTAAAGGTACATTCAGTCGCTCCCCAAAGACGGGCGTTTCCCGCACCGTCATATACATAAGCATGTATCACATAATTGCCTGCCGCAGCGCCATGATTTTTAATATTGATGTTTTGAGTATAGACTCCGCTTCCCGCCGGATTCGCGGTATACCAGACAAGATCGTCCTGCCCGTTTTCAGCGCTCCAGACCGCAAACTGCACCCTGGAAACCCCGGCGGTCTCATTTAATCTTTCCGCCCTGACCGTAAATGTCCCCGCTTCGTTATTCACATTTTGAACGGAAACCTTCGCCGCCCTGACCGTAACCGTACATTTCGCCGTCTTATCCTGACACGCAGCCGTAATGACAGCCGTACCGGCGCTCTTTCCGGTAATTTTTCCTGCGGAATCCACCGACGCCACATTGGCATTGCTGCTTGTCCATGTTACCGTCTTATCAACGGTTGTATAATAAGGCTTATAACTTATCTGCAGTTTCGCCGTACTGCCTATATCCAGCGCCAGCGTGCTTTGATCAAGCGCAATCCCCTGCAGTTGTCCGTTTTCTTCCGGAAGCGCGTCCGAAGTATACGCTTTGACCCGGAATGTGAAGTCCCCCTGATCCACGGCATCGATCCATGCCTTTCCGGCGTATTTGTAAAAGCTCGTGCCTGCGGTTTCCCCGGTCTGAAACTGAATCCACCCGCCGTTGCTATGCGTATAGTCAACGCACAGCTTTACCTCGCTGTCAAAGGAAAACACCACTGAGAACGTCTCGCCCTCTCCTACATATACCGGACGATTAAGCGGAATCGTATGATATCCGGAATAAGCCAGCGTTCCGCTCTGGGACAGCGCCTTTGTCCCGCTGGTCGGATCGGAAGTATCCGCCAGATCCGTATAAATATCAACCGTATAGTTGATCCCGTTATCCCAGTTACCGATACCTACAGCCTCAATCTTTTCTATTCCGTCTTCATTTGCCTTTGCGGTATACACGTTAGCCGCATGGCTTGCGGAAATGTATGCGTATCCTGACGCGCCGTCATATTGGTAAATGTTGTCATAATTGTCCGCTTTTTCGCAAATATAAGCAAAAAAGTTATTGGAAATACTTGTGTCATAATAAGAAATCCAAAAATAACCGTCCTGCGCGCAACTGTTGCTTTCTTCTCCCCAACTGTTTTTAATCAGCCAGGCTCCGTCCCCTTCCGGCGCCGTTGCAAAATTATCCCTGCTAAAGGTATCGTCCCATCCTACGACCTGCACGGCGTGATTGGTCGATGTCCCGCCGTAATAATAATAACAATCATGTTCCGGATTATCATATACGCTCGAATCGGAAGAGTAATAGGATATCGCCATGGAACCGTATTCCATAATCATCTGCTTAATCGTATCTGTATTCTCTTTATTGATAATATAAGCATTTTGCAGATGATAGGTATCCGATCCGTAAACATCCGCTGCGGTTTTGGAAAGCGCCGTGGTCAAACCGGCATAAGGCGCCCGGCTTTCATCCGCAAGTCCCGCCCAGCTTGCCAGGTGCCATATGGTAAACAGCGAGTTTCCTCCCTGATTCATGTAGTTGCTGGTCAGCGGCAGATTATAATCCCCTGTCGTTCCTCCCAACAGATCCCCGACAGATCCTTTTTGATAAAAATAATACGCTAACTGCCTTTCCGACAAATCGATATCGCTGCCTGCAATCCCCTGACTGATCAGCCCCGCTTCGCTTGCTCCTACCGCCGCAAACGCCCAACAGGTCCCGTAAATACCCTGATCCCTTAAAGGCGTTACCTGTCCCGTATCCACAGAGCTGAACCTGCCGGGCAGATTATTTCTGTCGGCATAAACCGTTTCTTCATAAGCAGACAAAACCGGCACCGGATCTTCCACGTCATGATAGGTCAGTTTCCGTTCAACCTCCGGTTTGGTCCCGCCGCTTTCCGGTTCCGCTTCATTGTTACCGCTGACGGAAACTGCCGCAGTAACCGCCGATGCCCATGCCGGCGCAGCAAGCCCGATATCCGATACCAATATAGCCAAGACCAATAAACCGCCGATCACTTTGAACGACCTTTTCTTCATAATTCCGCCCCCGAATCATAGATACAGCGCCTGATAGCTCTTAAAAGCCACGGAAAAACACTGTATTTTGCTTTTATTTATTTGTTTCAGTATAATATAAATTTGAAAAAGGGGCAATTACAAATGTGCCCCGTTATATTCTGCTGAGTACAAACTGACACTTTCCTTTGATCCTCAGGGCTTTTTTCCCTGCAGGAACGAAAAAGCTGTCGCCCGGCGCAAAGCGGCTCCGTTGCTCTCCCGCCGCGATTTCCCCGTTTCCCGTTATAAAGACAATGGCGCTAAAGGAAGTATCATCCAGCGACAGTTCCGCCTCCGCTTCCACTTCGTACAGTGTAGACGAGAAATATTTGCATTCTCCCAAAAGCTGTTTTGTATACCCCTTTCCCGTTTCTTTCTTTCCCGCCGGAACAGGCTCATACTGATAAGCTCCAAAATCCATATTTTCAAACGCTTTTTTCAGATGGAGCGTTCTTTTCCTGCCGCTTTCATCCAGACGGTCATAGTCATATAACCTGTAAGTGGCATTGGAGCTTTGCTGGATTTCCAGGATCAGCGAGCCTTCCAGAATCGCATGGACCGTTCCCGCTTTTACAAAGATCACGTCTCCCTTTTTCACGGGAACGCGATTTAATACCTCTGCCAGAGTTCCCGCTTCAATCCGTCTGTAGCATTCCTCTTTGCTTACTTCTCTGGAAAATCCCAAATAAACGCCTGCCTCCGGTTCCGCGTCCAGCACATACCACATTTCGTTTTTTCCATAATCGCCTTCTACGCTCATGGCATAGGTATCATCGGGATGAACCTGCACTGACAGCGGATTGGTAGCATCGATCAGTTTGATCAGAAGCGGAAATTTTTCAAAAGGCTGGCATTTCCATCCCAGAGCGCTTTTTCCGATCTGCTCCAGATATTCCGTAAACAGCATTCCCTTCCTGTTTCCCTCCGCAATCGTGCAAACGCCCGCCCTATGGGCGGACACTTCCCAGCTTTCGGCTATTTTGAAATGTTTACTGAGAAACTTTCCCTTTCCAAAACGTTCCCGCAGTTTTTGACCTCCCCAGATATAATCCTTATAAACCGGGTTCAGCTTCACAAACTCATCTGCCGCCGGTAAAATATCTCCATTTTTAGTACCCGCGCTGGTCCCTATGCTGACTTCGATCACAATCAGATCCTTCGCCGTCCTGTTTTCAATTTGATGAAAGGTTCCTACGGGTACATATACGCTATTGTTTATGCCGTATTCGTTGGTAGTACCGTTCATGGTAATGGAAGCCGTCCCGCTAACGACGGACCAATGCTCGCTCCGCTGTCTGTGCTTGTGCATTTGTATAGCTCTGCCGGGAAATATTGTCAGCTTCCTTACCGTATATCCTTCAGATCTGTTTAAAGTTTCTTTAATCCCCCATGTGGTATAAAAAATATCCCCTTCGTCAAAAATGTCCTTCTGCTCTTCATAATGTTCCTGCATAATCTCACGAATCGCCGCGCTTTCTCCTTTTTTGGAGATATAAGAGGCGTCTTTGGTATTGATTATGACCAGATCCTCACATCCGTTTACCACAACCAGCTTCTGTTTATCCTGATTCAAAACCGCAACGTTCTCGCATTTTTCGGTAATGACAGGTCCCCGCAGCGAAGGCGCGTCAAAATTTGTAAGCACTTCCTGATTCAGCAATCTTGACCAGGTAAATCCGCTTTCCACGATATCTACATGCTTTCCCGCCCATTTTCGGAAAATCCCGTCTCCCACGCTCAAAGAAGGAATCTGGGAAAGCCATTGTCCGGTAATCAGAAAAGCTTCTCCATCCACGCAAATCCTGTTACTGCCCTCATGGCACATTTCATATAACTTTGGCACATTTTCTTTAACCGCTTCTAAATAAGTCCCTGCTTTCATCAGGAAAATACCGCTGTCCAGCAAAAAGTTTTCTTCCGGTCCGATATCGCAGCCGTTGACAAACCGCGTTACCCTGTGTCCCTCATAGATAAAAGCGCTGTGCCCTTCCGTCGAAAAGCTCTGCAAACCATCCGCGTATTGATCCGGTCTGCACCCCACGACTACCATATTATCCCCGCGAAGCAGTTCCTTTGCCCTGACAATCGTCCCGTTATAATCCCCTTCCCCGATCAGATGGTCGGTAGAAACAACCAGAATATCCTCGTCAGGATCTACGCACATGGAGACAATCGCCAGCGCAGGCGCCGTCTGCCTTCCCACCTCTTCGAGAAAACAGCGGTACGCCAGCCCCTGAAACGCCTGCATCTGTCCTTCTACAATATACCTGTATTTTTTATTTGTAATAATATAAAACTCATCGCAAAAAGGCAGATTCCTTGCTATTGCTTCCTGAAACAAGGATCTGCCTTCTCTGATATAAATAAATTGTTTCGGATAATTTCTACGGGACAACGGCCACAATGCGTCCCCGCTTCCTCCTGCCAGCACAAAACATTTCATCTACAGATACCGTTCCCTTCCCTGCTCGGTCAGCCGATCTACTACTGTCTTAACGTCCTGCGCCCGTTCCTTGGGACATACAAGGACCGCATCCTTTGTTTGGACAACGATCATATCTTCCAGACCGATCGCCGCAACCAGCTTATCCGTTCCGTACAAAATACAACTTCGGCAGTCTTCACAGACAGTCTCTCCGTATCTGGTATTTCCGTTCTCATCCGGATCTTTCATCAAATGCAGCATATTCAGACTGCCGATATCGTTCCAGCCAAACTCTCCCGAAATAACCAGCACATGATCCGCCCGCTCCATAACACCGTAATCTATGGATATTTTGGGTATTGTCGGATAGACCTTTTCCAACGTCTCCGTTTCCCGACCGGTTCCCATCGCTTCGCCGATCTGCTCCAGACATTCATAGACATCCGGCAGGAGACGTTTCATGTAAGAAAGAATGGTAGAAGCTTTCCAAATAAACATACCGCTGTTCCACATATAATTCCCATCTTTCAGATAGGCTTTTGCTGTTTCTTCGTCCGGTTTTTCAACAAACTCTTCCACTGTGTAACAGTTTTTGCCGTATTCTCCCGAAATTTCCGCCTGACTGTCTGTTTTTCTTTTAATATAGCCATAGCCCGTCGCTGGAAAGTCAGGTTGTATTCCAATGGTTACAAGGGCGTCCGTCCGTTCCGCTGCCGCCATCGCCGCCTCCATGACCCGTACAAATTCTTCCCGGTCTTTGATAAAATGATCCGAAGGCAGCACGCACATTATTCCGTCTCCGTATTTTTGCATGATCTCCATTGCCGCATAGCCGATACAGGCGGAGGTATTTCTCGCCGCCGGCTCCGCCAGGATATGCCCCTTTGGCAGCCTGCCCGCCGTTTCCTGCTCCATAAGCTCCGCCTGGGAAACGTTTGTCACAACAAACAGATTCTCCCGCATGATACAATCGGAAAGCCTGTCCAGCGTCTCGTTGATCATCAGATCCTTTCCGCTTAGATTCAGGAGCTGTTTGGGTCTTTCTTTTCTACTTAACGGCCAAAACCGGGTTCCCCCGCCGCCTGCCATAATCACGCCATACCGTTTCATCGGATTTCCTCTTACATTCTCGCACTTTCTACATTGTCTCTAAACCAGTCATATGCCAACTGTACGCCTTCCTCCAGTTCTACTTTATGCGTCCAGCCCAGGGCATGCAGCTTCGTCACATCTGTCAGCTTCCGCGGCGTTCCGTCCGGCATTCCGGTATTCCAACGGATTTCTCCCTGATAACCGACGCATTTTTGTACGGTTTCGGCAAGCTGTTTAATCGTAACTTCTTTTCCGGTACCGATATTCACATGCTGTTCTCCGCTGTAGTTCTCCAACAGAAATACACAGGCGTCCGCCATGTCGTCCACATATAAAAACTCTCTTAAAGGCGTTCCCGTTCCCCACAGTTCCACAAACGGCGACTGATTTACCTTTGCCTCGTGGAATTTGCGAATCATTGCGGGCATGACATGAGAACCGTTCAGCTCATAATTATCATGAGGTCCGTACAGATTGGTCGGCATACAACTGATAAAATCATCTCCGTACTGCCTCTTATAAAATTTACACATCTCCAGCCCGGCGATTTTGGCAATTGCATAGGCTTCGTTCGTTACCTCCAACGGTCCGGTCAGCAACGCGTCCTCCGGAATAGGCTGGGGTGCCATTTTCGGATAAATACAGGTACTGCCCAGAAACAATAATTTTTTTACTTTAAAATCATGGCAGCATTTGATTACATTGCACTGAATCTGCATATTTTCATAGGCAAACTCCGCCGGCGTCGTATTGTTGGCATTGATCCCTCCGACCTTAGCCGCCGCAAGCACCACCACATCAGGTCTTTCCTGTTCAAAAAATGCTCTGACTGCCGCCTGATTGGTCAAATCCAGTTCCCTATGGGTCCTGCCGATCACATTTTCATAACCCTTGGACTGTAAATTTCTGACAATGGCGCTTCCCACCAGTCCTCTGTGTCCCGCTACATAAATCTTATCCGTTTTATTCATCTGCTCAACCCTTACTTTCTGCCTGATATTCCTCACAGGTCTTTCCGGTAATCGCTTTCATATCCGCATCCATCATCATAGACACAAGTCCCTGAAAATCCACTTTTCTCTTCCAGCCAAGCTCTGTCTCCGCCTTTGTGGAATCCCCCCAGAGAAATTCCACCTCTGCCGGACGATAAAACTCGGGGTTAATATCTACCAGAAGTTTTCCGCTTTCCCTGTCATATCCCTTCTCGTCAACTCCGTGACCTTCCCAGCGTATCCCGATGCCCAGCCTGCCGAATGCAGCCTCGACAAACTGGCGGACCGTATGGGTCTCATTGGTTGCAAGGACATAGTCCCCGGCTTTATCATTCTGCAAAATCCTCCACATGCCTTCCACATAGTCTCCGGCATATCCCCAGTCACGCTTTGCATCCATATTGCCCAGCGTCAGTTTTTCCTGATTGCCCGCCATCATATTAGCAATAGCTAACGTAATCTTACGGGTTACAAAATTTTCTCCTCTTCTCGGAGACTCATGGTTAAACAAAATACCGTTACATGCAAACATATTATACGATTCTCTGTAATTTACCGTAATCCAATAGGAATACAGCTTTGCAACTCCATAGGGGCTCTTCGGATAAAAAGGCGTCTTCTCGCTTTGGGGAGCCGTCTCCGGAATCCCTCCGAAAAGCTCTGAAGTGGACGCCTGATAATATCTGCAGGTTCCGCCGTTGACGCGGATCGCCTCCAAAAGTTTTAAAGTACTTACGCCGGTGGCTTCCGCCGTATATTCCGGCACTTCAAAGGAAATCCCCACATGGGACTGCGCCGCCAGATTGTAGACCTCCGTGGGTTTGATCTCGCCGATCAGCCGCATCAGGTTGCTGGAATCCGTCATATCCGCAAAGTGAAGGAAAAATTTAACTTTATAATACGCAGATGCAATCAAATGATCAATTCTCTCCGTATTGCTGATACTGTGCCGCCTGATCAGACCATGCACTTCATATCCCTTTTCCAACAAAAATTCCGCCAGATAAGAACCGTCCTGTCCGGTAATACCGGTAATTAGTGCTACATTTTTCATATTCGTTTCCTTTTCCCTTTTAAAATATTGATCTATATCTTATTTGTTTGCTTTTTATCGCCGCTTCATTCGATTCTGCTTTCCTGCATTACATAACAAGTTTATTACATCAGAAAAGCGAATGCAACAAAAATGTCACTTCTCCTCATGGTACTCCTGCTCCGTATTGACGTTCCATACATTGGATTTGTCATGGACGCCGTTTACAATATTGCGTACCGCCTCAAATGCCGTCGCCATGGAATGATCCATATTGTTGTATCTATGCTGACCGTTTCTTCCGATACAATACAGATTATCAAAACCGTTGATATACTCAATAATATCTCCAATATGATCATAGGTATCAAAATAAGCCGGATACGCCTTTTTTACCGTCTCCTTATGATAATCCTTTACCTGATCTTCCGAATCGATCACGCCCATTTTGATCAACTCTCTTGCACCGAGTTTCTTCCATTTTTCTTCCGACAGCTTCCAGTATTTGTCCCCCTCTGTACAAAAATACTCCAGTCCGATCCAGACGGTTTCCTCCGGTCTTGCCACCATATACGGCGACCAGTTATTAAAAATCTGGATACGCCCCAGCTTCACTCCGGTATCCTGTACATAGATCCAGCAATCCGGTACAATATTGGCAAGCGTTTTGAGTTTCGTTTCATTTTTCAGATTCAGCTTATCCACCAAAAGCCCTACCGTCACAAAGTCTCTGTAAGGCAGCCCCGCAGCATAGCCTTTCACATCCTCGGGCACATCGTTCATGCCGAGAACCAGATCCTTTAAGGGCATGGAAGAAAGAATGTAATCCCCCTCCATTTCCGCCTGTTTTCCTTCGCTTTCATAAACAACGGAAACCGCTTTCCCGTTTTCCGTCCTAACCCCGGTTACCCGGCATTCCTTCTCAAGCCTGCCTCCCATGGACACAAACTTGTCCGCCGCTGTTTCCCAGAGTTGACCGGGACCGTACTTGGGATAGTAAAATTCCTCAATCAGCGAAGTCTCGACCTTTTTGCCGTCCCTCTTTCCGGGAAGCATTTTACGCAATACATCCTTTATGATCGCTACAACGGACAATCCCTTTACACGCTGCGCTCCCCAGGAAGCGTCAATTTCACTGGGATGCCTTCCCCAGAGTTTTTCCGTATAGCCTTCAAAAAACATAGAATACAGTTTTCTTCCAAAACGGTTGATATAAAAGTTTTCCAAAGAATCCTCTTTTTTCTTAACGGCAACCGAAGCAAGATAGGAAAAGCCTGCCTCCATAGTCGTGACAAAGCCCATATTTTTAATAGTCTGGGCATTTATCTTAACAGGATAATCAAAAAATTTCTTTTTATAATATATTCTGGAAACCCTGTTGCGGGTCAGCATAACGATATCCTCTTTTTCCGGATCAGGTCCGCCCTTTTTGAGCTTCACTTCCCTGCCCAATACCTTATCGTCATAAGACGGCGCTCCCTGACGCGGCATCAGATCGTCCCACCATTTCATGACCTCGTCATCTTTGGAAAAGAAACGGTGTCCGCCGATATCCATGCGGTTGCCGTTATGTCTGACAGTACGGGAAATTCCTCCGATCTCCCGGGTCTCTTCCAGAATCGTAACTTCAAAGTCCCGATTAGCTTTCAACAATTCGATTCCCGCCGTCAGTCCCGCAGGACCCGCGCCGATGATGATTACTTTCTTCATCCTATTTCACTCTCCCTATTTTGCACCTTCCGCTCTTTCGTATCTCTATCCGTCCCTAGCTGTTTCGCGCCTCTCTCATCATATATGCGCCCGCTCCGATAATCAAAAACAAAAACGGTGTACAGCAAACCTGCTGATAACAGAAAAAATTGTGGCACATATAAGATATAATGCAGGCGATAAAGCCCACGATAACCGGCTGTTCCGACTGCTTTTTCGCAAAATTTTTAACGGAAGTTATGAATATTCCGATATATGCCGCAGCCCCCAGCAAACCATAGCTGATCACCGCGTTTACCCATTCATTATGCGCGTTTGTAAGCGTTCTGTCCCCCCATAGCTGCACCAGCTCATCCCGATAAAAATTATATGCGTAAGGCGCATAACCGTCCGGTCCTACTCCAAACAGCTTATGAATCACATCCATATCACCAAACATCTGAAAGGTAAAGCTCCATGTCCTGCCCCTTCCGTTCCCCCAATTATCCGACCATGTCAAATAAGGGATCTTAGATGTGACCTTTTCTATTCCTTCGGGCAGCACACCCTTTGCACTCATAAGCAAGACCGCGCCCGCCGCAAGAACCGCCAAGCCGGCTATTACAAAAACAATGATTCCAAGTATGCGCGCTGTCTTTTCATGATAAATTTCCTTTTTGGCGCACAGATACATAAAAAGCCAAAACAGCAAAACAACAATCGCAACAAGCCACATGACCGGGTTGTAAATGCAAAAATTACTAAACGCATCCAGCGTCAAAATCGGGTTGGGATGAATCAGGAACGCCAGATACATGATTCTGGTAGCCGCTACAAACAGAAGAAGGATTTCCGCAAACCGCTCCATCCTTTGTGCCGATGCAAGCGAGAACCACAGAAATACAGCCATCATTCCTGCAAACGCTCCGTAGGCGCTGTCGCTGTTTTGCGTTATCATGGTACAAAAGCCCAAAAGCGTAAAGACGCCGCCGGCAACGCGAATCCACGTTTTCCTTCCGCACCAGAACACACCGGCGCCCAGAGGAAGAACCGTACATACAAAGCTGCTGTACCACGTGGCCTGACCGAGCGTAGAAAGAAATTGATTTTTGTACGTATCGGCGATATCTTCATAAACCCCTATCGGATCAATCAGCAATCTGTGCAGGATACCGATCACAAATACAACCGCCGCCGTAGCGCAAAGACTGATCAGGACCGCCTTATAATACTTTCCGAAACGCGAAAAGTAAAAATAAAGCAAGCCAAAGGAAAACATGGCGAGCAATCCCATATTCCAACCGTCATAGCCGGTTACGCATTCTCTGAAATTTCCCCCGGCAACGGCGGAAATCAGACATAAAAGCAGAAATGCGATAACGCAGATATCCGTATCCGTCAGCTTGATCCTATTATACTCCTGCTTTGCAAACAGCCAGACTGCCGTCATGATAAACAAAACCGCAAACCCAGCCGCCATAATCCACTGATAAACCTGATACTTTGCCGTTCCCACGCTGTGATAACCGTCCTTTAAATACAGCGGAAGCACAACGCACAGCGCCACTCCCACAACGGCAAGCACATACTCTATAATATTTGCCGAAATCTGTTCTCCGTAGTCCTCCTGCTTTTTCTTATTGGATTTCAGTTTATTAGACATATCCGTTTCCTCCCTATTCCAAACCGCTCTTTTCAAAAGAGGATTTATCAGGATATTTTTGTTCCATCAGTTTTTGAATTTCCTTTTGTTTCCGCCGGCTCCTTTCAACATTCATGGGAATATCGTTGATACAGATCGATTTGTATCTTTGCATCCCCCGCCGCAGCGCTCCGGCGGAAGCGCCAAGATCAAAATAGCCGTTGGATGATTTATGCGGGACGAAATTACCGCTTAGCAACTGCTCATACCGATAGATATACGCCGATACGTTATCCGCTTCCCTTTCCCTGCACCTGCAGGTCCGGTCCAGTATATCAAAATCTCTTGACCACAATTTCTGACAGGTGCTCTTTAATACAGGCATCGGTCCATGAGGATTGTAGATTCCCTGAAGTCTTTGAAACGGCAGAAGCAACAGTGTCCGGCAAACATTTTTCCCATATCCCGGCGTTACCCATTTGAAAATATTTCTCCTGCAGTCTTTTACACTGTAATACCGGTTCATCAGCGATATATTGTGAAACTGAATTTCCGCAAATATCTCATCCCTGCCGTTAATCCCGTTTAGGGTACCCTCATCCGCCGGCTGTCCGTTAATAAAAAAATCCGACTTTTGACAATGCTTTGTCAGCAATATGTCGTCATTAAAATATACAAATTGTTCCCCCAATCCCCTGATACGATGAAGATTCAATTCAATCGTGTGAGAATTAAAGGTCGGGAGGTATTTTGCAGGAATAAAATCCCTGTGGTCGGTCACAACTATTTTTTTATGGTTTGTATCCAGCCACCGGGGTACCTGCCCGTCCGTGACCAGATAAATCCGGCGTACCCACGGCGCATATTTTTCAATGCTCCGGAAAAGATAACGCAAAAGTCCCCAGTCGCGGTAATATACTTCGTCTCCGGCACGCTCTTTTACATATTCTCTCTTTTTTTCCCGCCAGTTTTCGTCACTACCGTCTACCCAGGTAATCACAAAATCTATTTCGTTCATCCGCACACCTTTTCTTTTATCCACATTTTTAAAAACCGGATATTCGTTTTGCTATATCTGGGGATCAGCCGTCCCGGCTCCTGCAGCATACGGAAAACCCACTCCATTCCGATCCGCTGCATCCATTCAGGCGCCCGTTTTACTGTTCCGGCATGAAAGTCAAAACCGGCGCCGACGCCAAGCATTAAACCGTTTACCCTGCCTGCAGCCTCCTGCATCCAATACTCCTGTTTGGGCGCCCCCAGCCCGATCCATACAAAATCAGGCGCCGTTTCGTTAATCCTTTCGATGTCCCTCTCCATTCTTTCCTTTGAAAAGCTTTTTAATCTGGGCGGCGCATAGGTCCCGGCAATCACGATTCCCGGATACTCCCTTTCCAGATGCTCCTGCAGGGCATGAAGCACTTTTTCACTGCTGCCATAAAAATAATGTCTGTATTTCCCTCCCGCCGACTTTTTGAACACCGCTTCCATAAAATCCGGTCCCGCTATTCTCTGCGCTTTGGGATATCCGTTTCTTTTCGCATAAAGCGCCACGGGAAATCCGTCCGGAAGGCTTAAGACAGCCCCCTGCTGCGCCCGTAGATAAGACGCCTTATCCTGCGCCGTACAGACCGCGTGCACATTCACAAAGGTAACGTACCTCCCGCGCCACTTGGGCAGATATCTGCATACGGTATTTACCGCCGCCTCCGGCGTTGTTGCGGCTACTCTGATTCCAAACACATTGCAAAACGGCATTTCATTTCTCCCTATAAATATACTCAATTATTTTTGATCCTACAACATCTCTGGAATATCTTTCGGCAATCCTGTCGTAATTTTTTTCAAGTTCCGCTTTCGTCCTCTCAGGCAATGTCAGCATTTTCTCCGTCAGATCATCAAAGGAACGGATAAACGCATCGGGAATCCCCTCCATAACCTCCGAGGAGCCCTCGTTCTCCATGCAAAAAACCATCTTTCCGTTTAAAACGCCCTCTATATACGACATTCCAAAGGAATTATGTAGAGAAAAATCAACCACCGCGTCATGTTCGGCAAAAACCTCTTTAGGATTTTGTACAAACCCGCAGTAACGGATATATGGGTCCAGCCTTTCCCTAAGAAGCCGCTCAAAAAACTCTTCCAGCAGATCGCCTCTTCCGTATACGTCGATCACAATTCTGCCGCAGCCGCGTTCTTTCAGATACCGACCGTAATTGAGCAGATTCTCTATATCGGCTCTTCGTTCCCGGCTGATTCTCAACAAATAAATCCCTTTATATACCTCCCGTTGAGGAACCGGTCTGATTTCCTCCCGGCCAATCATCCGGGAAGAATCCAACGCGTTCCCCAGCACCAGATAATCCGCATATTCGTCGTACTGTTTAAGCTGCGCCAATCCTTTCCGATTGTTGTCGCTGACAAACACCGCTTTTTCCACCTGTATCTTTTTAAGCTGTTCCATGCAGCCCGGAAAAATATCATCCAATACAGCGGCGGCGCAATGGTAAAAATAAATTTTATTTTTAATATAGGGCGATTTCGCATCATACAAAAACAAATGCAGGGATTCCCTTGTGGATATTACCGTTTCACTTCTCGCCGTTTTCATCCATCGGCTCATTCCATATCCCGCATAGGGATTCAGCACCTTACTTGCCGTATCGTACTTCAAGTAGCCGTGAAATCTCTTCTGTCCATGAAACAGCCCTCGTTTGACCAAGTTCTTTATGGTCTTTCTGTTCGCCACATACATTGCCCTCATATTCAAACCGCACGGTACGTTTTCAGCCCTCCCGCGCTGCACCAGAGACAGCAATTGAACCAGATATCCTTTTTGAAGCAGAGCCTCCGCCAGTGCTCTTGTGGCGAGCACAGTCCCCCCGATTCCATAAAAATTATAGCCGATAAAGGTTATTTTATGGCGCTGAATATGAGAAAGATCATCATACATCTTTTCAATATGCTTTCCCTCACGAAGGTAATCATAATCGATATTCTCCGGCATTCTTTCCCGAAAGAAAGGATTGATCCCATAGCGCCGGTTCATAATACAATCCACGAGCCCGTCCGCACCGGAAATACTGTATTTTTTTATTTCTTCCAAATCGCAGTAAAATTCCCTGTATTCCTGATATTCCTCCAGATCCGGCATAAAAAGAATAACCGGTTTATTCAAAAGCGTAAAATCAAATCCCACGGAAGAATAATCCGTGATCAGGAGCTGACTCTGCGCCAGTTTCTCCATTACATCGATCCTGTCCGCATAAGAATATTTTATACAGGGGGAAACTCCGTCCTCAAATAACTTCTCGAATCCGGAAAGATTAAAATTTCTATGGAAGCACAATTCCAATTCCAGATTATTCGCTTCCAGATATTGCTGAAATTCCCGATTTGAAATAATATACTTAACCGTCAGATACAGCTTTAAAATTCCGTAATCGTCCTTTTGATATTCTCTCCAGGTCAGGAACCACAAAATCGTTTCTTTCTTCTGCCCGGCACCGTTTTTTTGATATTGATCGCTTTTCCTGATCAATTCCATGTAACGCGGATGAAACTGTGCATAATAAAGCTGGTATTCCCGAAATCCGTTCACTTCCAGCAGTTCTTTTTTTATAAACGGATTATAATAGAAAAAGCGGAATATGTTATTGTTATAGCTTTCTCCGGTATAATTGATCTTTTTGATGCCTAAGGTTCCATGCTGGAGGTATATAATAGGCGTTTCCGTCAGAAAATTAAAATCTCTCCACAGAAAATGCTCAGGACGAACGTCCCGGTAACTCAGGCTGACAAAAAACAGATCCGCCGAAAAATAAAGGGCAAAATGCTTCACGGAATTTCTCCACACGACATATTTTCGTGTCTCGGAATCCAATCCGCGATATACCGCCATCGTCCCGCGGTTTCTTTCCATGACAAAGTATTTCTCAATACCGTCATCCTTTTTGACAATTTGCTTCCAAAAGTAAAAACTGTTGTTGCAGGCGGTCTGTCCCACATTTTCTCCAAACAACCATACAAACTTCTTCATAACGCTTTTCCTTTACTCACTATTTTTCAAAAGTCGATTTATCCCTCAGCCTTTTTTCAAAGGCTTCGATAATTCTGCGTTTCTTTCCCTCAAAATCCGTGGTCTGCGCCGTATCGTTAATACAGATCAGGGCATCCTTTCCCGTTTCTATGGATTGAATCAATTCCGAAATGTCATTATTATTTAAATGATAACAGCGTCCGATCCGCTTTTTCCCGGGATAAAAATTACCGGAAGCCAACTGCCAATATTTCATGACCCATTGGTTTACATTCAGGGCGGAACGTATTTTACAGCTACAGGTCTTTTTCAACGTTTCCTCTTCCTTTTCCCAGACCTGCGAGAATGTGGTCTTTAAAAAATTGCTCGATAAATGCTGATAGAAAAACCCGGGGAACCACTCCCACGGAATCAGGACAACGGTCCTGTACAGGCATTTGATCCCGTAGCGCAGGTTGAACCATTTGCCGAAATTTTTTTTCATCATCCGCTTTTTGTCAAAATGATTATTGATAACCGCCAGATCATTTCCGTTATACGCACCCGCGCTGTCTCTTCCGAAACAAATGCAATCCAACGCGAACGTATCCCGGGGAAGTCCGTGAATAAAAAAATCCTCCGGTTTCATAGGTCGGTTCACAAACATATCGTCGTTAAAATATACAAACTGTTCCGCCAGTCCTTCAATCCGGTGCAAATTCAGCTCTATGGTATGGGAATTAAAAGTGGGCAGATATTCTTCCGGAATAAAATCCTCATGACGGACGATATGCAGTTTTGGGTGGCTCCTGTTCAGCCATACAGGCAGATGCCCCCAGGTCACAAAATGGATCGTCCGCACCCACGGAGTATATTTCTCGACGGCGCGGAACCAATACTGCAGATTCTCCCAATCTCTGTAACGCACCTCGCTGTCGTCTCCGCCGGCACAGGGGGATACATAGCGCTCCTTCTGCGCCCTCCATGCCGGATCACTGCCGTCTACCCAGATAATCACAAAATCGATAGGCTGTTTATCATGTTCTTTTTTCATCATCATCCTCTTGTCTTTGGATATTCTCCCGGCGCAGACACGGCTATTTCATAAATTCTTTGTAATCTTCCAAAATCTGCTGCGGTTCGCCGATGCCCATAATCTTTCCGTCATGAAGCCACATGACCCGGTCGCATAATTCCTCCAGCGTATTCAGGCTATGGGATACAATCACAACCGTTCTGTTTCTCTGGGAAATCAAAGATTTCATTTTATTGTAGCTTTTCTTTTTAAACTTCTCATCCCCGACGCTTAACACTTCATCAATCAGCATGATATCCGTTTCCAATATAGCCGTAACCGAAAACGCCAGTTTGGAATACATTCCGCTGGAATAAGTGCGGACGGGCATATCAATAAAATCCCCCAATTCGGAAAACTCAATAATCTCTTCCATCCGCTCCTGTATCTGCTTTTCGCTGAATCCGATTAACATCCCGGACAGCATAATATTTTCTCTTCCCGTCAGTTCCGTTTTGAAACCCACGCCGATCGCCAGCAGGGAAACGGAATGCCCGTGCAGGTCAATACTGCCTTCGTCCGGCGAGAAGATATTCGCCAGGGCGCGCAGCAGCGTTGATTTCCCGCTGCCGTTTTTGCCTATGATCCCGAATATTTCTCCCGTCTGCACCTCAAAGTCAACCCCCCGGACCGCTTCAATCGCCTTTGTATCCACACCCTTAAGGCGCAGAAGGTTCTTCTTTATTGAATACGCCTGCACGCTTTTATATCGAATTTTTACACCCTTGACAGTAATCGCACTCTCACTCATTTTATATTACCTTCGCATACGTGTTTTCATGTTTGTAAATATTCCGGACCCCGAATGCCGACAGCGCTACAGATATTATAAACCATATCAGCAATAGTTTCCAATTCGGAGATTTGCAAAACATGATACAGTCTCTTAACGCGTTTACAAACAGCGCCAACGGGTTACAGCTTAACAAAATAGTTGAATAGGGCTTAGGCATATCCTGCTCTATGTTATAAAAAATACCTGTCAGATAAAAAACAAACCGCAATAAGATATTAACCACATTCGACATATCTTCCACAAAGATTCCGATATGCAGCAAAATACAGCAGCAGCCGAAGGTAAACAGGATAGAAATTCCCAGCACCGGAATCATTTCCAGCAAATGCCAACTGACCTTCACATGATAAAACGCCAGCATACCAAATACAATCAGCAGACAAATTACCATCTTAAAAGCATTTACCATCATATTAGAAATAATCAAAATATACTTGGGCAGATATACCTTGGAAACGACGGACTTATTTCTCTTGACAATCGTTACGGACGCCTTAATACAACGGTTAAAAAAATCCCATAACGCCAATGCAATAAAAATGTAAACATTGAACAGCTCCTGCTTCCTCTGAAATAAGTATCCAAAGACAAATACATAAATCAGCATGAAACAAAACGGCTCCAATATCCACCAGATCCAGTTTAAATAGGAATTAGCGACCTCGCTTTTCAACTGCGATTTAGCCTCATATACGGCATAATTCCAGTACCGCCTGCTATCGGTCAAAAATCGTTTCACTTTTTACTCCCTTCCCGGCAGTTTAACATTTTCCCTGATCCGCCGTTCTATTCGATCTGCCGTTTCCTCTATTTTCAGCAATCGATATATAAATGATCTTACCATATCTGTCAACGAGCAAACGAGATATATCATCAACGCCGCCGCAAAAACCGCAAAGACTAACTGAACCGATGTTAAAGCCGCATATTCGGCGAACCTGTTTTTCATTACATAAGACCAGATCAGGGGATGGGTATGAACCAGATATACTCCGAAAGAAAGAGGCGCAAATATCATGATCATTTTCCTGATTACCGGAGTCGTGTTAATCCCGGCAAATAAAATCAACAAACATACCGCAGCGGCAACCATAGTCGGAGAAGTATAAATGTCCAGATAACTTCCGATTACCATTCTGAAGCCCCATGTGAGGACAACGCACAATAAATACAGCACCGCATATTTTTCCGCGCGGGCGCCTGGTACCGGACCGTTTCTTTTGATATAGGCGCCAAACAGATATAATACTCCGAGCCAGAGCGCGCTATAGCCTCCATTTACCCCGAAAACATCGCTATGAAACAGCGTAGGCAGCAGCGAAAACAAAACAAACAATGCGATCACCAACGCCTTTAACTGTTTCGGCGGCATGGAATCAACGACCAGATTAAAAGCGGGAATAAAAAAGAACATACAAAAATAAGCCGTAAAATACCAATATTGCTTTCTCATTACAGGAAATACGGCGTTTAGCACTTCTCCTTTTCCCACCGAACCGGGCATTGCAAAAGCAAAGCAGACCGTTATAACAACTGTATAAAATATGACGTGCAGCCACAGCACAATCAAATTGGAATATTTGTATTTTGCATCAATTCCCACATAGCCGGATATCAATCCGTAACAGTTGACCGCACAATAAGCAAGAATCCTTATAAACCAGGCAACCGCACCGTTTTGCGTTCCTTCCGCTGCTTCCAAAATCCCGCCCTGTCCGCAAATGTGCAGAATTACCACCATGTACATACATGTCATGCGAAGCAAATCGATTCCGTAATTTCTGCTTTTTTCCGCCATTGGCAACCTCCACATCATCATTTACCAACCCAGTATAACACAGAACGCAAAAAAACGTCTATGTATTCTGCCGATGTACCTTTCCTTCTTGCAGAAATTATTCCATCTGCCTTTCGCTTGTGCTATAATGGGCGGTAGTGGGCAGACAAAAGAAGGCTCGCCTGCAATCTTCTGATATAAATTTACTTTGAAAAGGAAATTCCATGTCCCCGACAAACCAAAAACAAACCATTTTACAAAACTATATATTGTTTTTTACGGATTTGTTCTGCATATGCCTGTCCTATGTGTTGGCGCTTGCAACCCGGAGAATCTGGGCGGACGTTGTCAGGAACACCCAGTATTACCTGTTGATTTTATTTTTTGCGGTCATCTTGTGCTCGTTATCCTATGTGCTTTTGAACTGGAATGCAAAATTTATTACCAGAAGCGGACTAGCCGAATTCTTTTTTGTATTCAAATATGATTTTACGCTTGGCTGCGGACTCGGACTTTTCCTGTTCTTAACCCAGAAAGCACAGGATTTTTCCCGTTTGGCGTTTGCCTACTTTTTGATTTACAATTTCCTGCTTACCTATTTTCTTCATCTTGCCATAAAACAATTGCTCACAAAAGTATATATGAGAAGCAAAAGCAGCTATAAAATGCTTGTCATTACCCAGGCGCAATACATTGAGCTCCTTCTGCCCCGCTTAAAATCTTCTACCGAGTGGACGCATCAGATTACCGCACTTGCCATCATGGATTCGGATATGACCGGGCAGAAATTTCATCATGTCCCGGTCGTCGCCGGAAAGGATGATTTATTTGAAGCCGTCAAGGAATTGGTATTGGATGAGGTTTTTATCTATCTGCCGGAATACAACAGCAAAGAGCTGAGCATACTTATCGAGCAGTTTGAATTGGCGGGTCTGACCGTCCATATCAACATTGATCCTTTCGATCATCTCATCTCCAATAAGACTTCCGAGACTTTTGCCGGACTGACGGTATTGACCTACCGTATTTCTGATTTTGATTTTCATCGGCTTATGGTAAAGCGTATCATGGATATCGTAGGAGCATTTGCGGGTCTTTTGATTACTTTGATTCTGCTGCCTTTCGTGGCGCTTGCAATCAAGCTGGATTCTCCCGGACCCGTTTTCTACAAACAACAACGCATCGGTCTGAACGGACGCGCTTTTTACCTGTACAAATTCCGCTCCATGTATACGGACGCCGACGCCAGGAAAGCCGCTTTAAAAGGAAAAAACGAAATGGACGGACCTATGTTTAAAGTAACGGATGATCCCCGTATCACAAAGGTCGGGCGTTTCCTGCGGAAAAGCAGCTTAGATGAATTTCCCCAGTTTTTTAATATTCTGAAGGGAGATATGAGCCTGGTGGGAACCAGACCGCCCACACCGGACGAATACGCCCAGTACAAACTGCAGTACCGCCGGCGTTTAAGCATTAAGCCCGGACTGACCGGACTGTGGCAGGTCAGCGGACGAAGCGACATCAGGAGCTTTGAAGAGGTATTAAAGCTGGATCTTCATTACATTGATAACTGGTCACTGGGATTGGATATTAAGATTTTATTGCAGACAATCGTTGTTTTGTTCAATCAAAGGGGTGCGAAATAACCGATATGATTGTAGAAAGGACGCAGATTTATGAAAATTAACCGGGAATCTAATATTGATATCATCCGATTTATATCCGTTTTTATTATTATAAACTTTCATTTCTGCGCCGCACTGGGAAAAACCGGCTCCCCTTTTTACGGTTATGCAAACGGAGGATGGGGAAGCGTCGGAACCACCATGTTTTATCTGATATCCGGTTATGTCATGATGCTGAGTTATCCTAAAGTAACACAAACGGGACTTTATTATAAAAAGAGGGCACTCGCTCTGTATCCGACCTTTTACATCGTATTTCTCGCCGGCTATCTCTACGCCTCCATAGACCGGAAAAACTTCCTGTATGGCGGCGCTCCATGGAGAATCCTTTTCAGCCTTCTCGGCATTGACGGTTATATTGCGTTGAACGGTATTCAATCCTATTACATCATCGGCGAATGGTTTACAGGCGTACTAATCATTTGTTACCTGTTGTACCCTGTACTTAATTTCTTGATTCAGAAGTGTGAGATTATCACGTCCCTGATACTTTTTCTCGCTTACTTTTCCAATATTTTTCTGCATTTTTCCAAAACCGCTCCTGACGCCGCTGTCTGTACGGGCATCTTTTTATTCTGGCTGGGCATGTTGATCCAAAAACATTCCGCCCGCCTCAAACGGATTAAAATACTGATCCCGCTCTGCATCATCTGCATCATTGTAATCGTATCCGTAAAACTTCCGTTTTTTGAACTGCCCTATAAAAACCTGCTGGGTTTATCTCTTTTTATGACGCTTTACCTTCTTTTTGATCAGCGCGTGCTCCCTACGGGCGTCGCAAAATGTGTCTCTTATATTTGCAAAATATCTTATCCCGTATACCTTTGCCACCATGTCATCATCAATGTCCTGGTCGGGAAAAACATCAACCGCATTCATTCCTCATTAGATGAAATTCTATTACTCCTTGCCGCATACATTCTGATTTTGATTTTCTCATCGCTGGCATATTACTTATCAGGAAAGCTGAAACATTTGATGCGGCAGCAAAAGAAAGAACGCTAAATGACCGCGTTCATCAACGCCTGTTTCACAAAGGCATTTAAAGTCATATTCTCTTCTCCGGCTTTGATTGCAATATTTCTATGGAGCTCCACCGGTACAAAACCGTACCGATGGAGTAGAATTGTTGTTTTGAAAATTGTTATTTTGAACGTTGTCGTTTAGAAAAATAGAATATTTCTGTCAATCAGGCTTAAACGGTTCTTAATTTCTTTCTCTGTGCCGCTTCGCTTTCGGACATATACTTTTCGCCGGTCCCTAAAGACTCATATACGCTCTGGATTCTCTTATTCAGCATATCCATAGCGTGGACCTCCAGGCTCGCCTTCTGATCGCTGCCCCACATATCATGGGATAATGTAACGTGGCGTTCAATCACGCACGCTCCTAAGACTGCCGCCGCAATGGTCGGCTCCATATTCGCCTCATGTCCGCTGTACCCTACCAGACAGTCAAAACGCTTGCGAAGCGTCTCGATCATACGCAGGTTCAGATCTTTGACCGGCGCCGGATACGCGCTGTTGGTATGAAGCAGGATATAATCTCCTTTTCCGTATTTCTCAAGCACTTCCACCGCATGGTCAACCTCTTCCATTGTCGTCATTCCCGTAGAAAGAATAATCGGCTTGCCGGACCTTGCCGCCTCGGCGATCATCTCATCCCTGCCGTTTGACGCACTCGCCACTTTGATATAGGGCACGTCATACTTCAGCAAAAACTCCAGACTGGGCATATCCCAGGGCGACGCGCTCCAGGTCATTCCCTTATCCTTACAATAAGCGTCTATTACGTCGTACTGTTCTTTCTCAAACTCAACCCGGTATTTGTATTCCAAATACGTCATGGTCCCCCAGGGAGTTTCCCTCATTACATTCTTTTGCGCTTCGGGCACCGCAAGCTCCGGCGTTCTTTTCTGAAATTTAACATTATTCCAGCCCGTCGCGTTTGCCGCATCGATCAGTTTCTTCGCAATATCGATGTCCCCGTTGTGATTGATGCCGATTTCGGCAATCATATAGGGACGGCAATTTTCTGTTATTACATAATTTCCGATTTTTATTTCCTTATTTGCCATCTGTTTTAGTCTCCGTTTAATTACTGCATTTTATCGCTTTTGCAACCTTATTATAGTTGATCCGTTCCAATTATTCAAGTAGCTTCGCCAAGTCTTTAAAAGCAAATACTTTCATTTTCCGAGGCTTACAGACAAAAAAATAAATCCGGAGCTAACCGCGCTAAACTCCGGATTTATTTTATGATTCATATGTATATTCTACGATGCAAGATTGCCGGCTCTATAGTCCAGCCGTATTTTATCTGCAATTCTGGCTATATACTCACTGTTTGTCGGTCTTCCCTTTCCGACAGCGCTCGAATAACCAAATAGTTCTTCCATTGTTTCTGTATTGCCACGAGCCCATGATACCTCGATAGCATTACGAATTGCTCTTTCAACTTTCTGAGCCGTAGTTTTATAGATTCGTGCAATTTCGGGATAGAGCAGTTTTGTTACGCTACTGACTACCTCCATATCAGCTTCAGAAATCAAAATAGCTTCTCTGATGAAATGATACCCCTTCAAATGAGCCGGAACCCCTAAATCCAGCATAATTCTCGTAATGTATCTTTCCATCTCCACGCGCCTTGTTATTTCATTTACCATAATATTTTCCCCTTTACTCATTTCTTTACGATAACTGTAATAATATGCGCGGTTATGATATAAAGATACCATTTTTGTATAAATTTGTCTAATTTTTTCATCGACAAATTATTTATTTTTTGAATCTGCATTGACTTTCCCAATAAAACAAGTTCCCGCAAAAGATAACTCCGACTTCTCATACTTCCTTGATAATCTAAAAAACTTGGTCTATAATAATGGATAGGCATCTGAAATGTAACCCAATTTATCATGAACGAAAAAGGATTTATTATGAATATCATTAACCAGATTTTAGTCAACCCGGTTTTTATCAGCGCGGCATTAGGTTGGTTTGTGGCGCAGGTCTTGAAGACCATCATTTATTTTATCGTCAACAAGGAGTTTGTTTTGGAACGGCTGATCGGCAACGGCGGTATGCCAAGCTCCCATTCGGCGACGGTATGCGCGTTAGCGACGGCAACCGGCATGACCTACGGCTATCGGGGCTTTGAGTTTGCCATTGCTACCTTTTTTGCCATCATCGTCATGAACGACGCGATGGGCGTCCGTCTGGAAACGGGCAGACAGGCTGTCGTACTCAACGATATGATGAAGCTTTTTAAAGAAATGGGTCGCTGGGACGGAAAACACCCCATCGAGCATTTAAAAGAATTTGTGGGACATACGCCTCTCCAGATTCTGGTCGGCGCGATTCTCGGCATCTGCATCGCCATTATTTACTGCAATCTGGCGGTCTAGCCGGTCGTTTATTTTAGCCGGCGCTCTTTCTTCATTTTTCAAATTTTTATTTCCGATCTTCGGAATTTTCCGCGCTTCCGGATTCGGCTTCCCTGATCTCGTCGATCAGATAGGGCGGTCTGTTCCGGGAAGCATCCAGGGCGCGCCATACATACTCGCCGAGAATCCCCATCATCAACATCATGCAGCCGAAAGAAAACAGGACGACGCACATCAATGACGCCCAGCCCAGAATCGGGGTTCCCACGGTTACTTTTTCCACAATTACTTCAATCGCCATGATAACGGATACGATAAAGAAAAGAATCCCCACCGTAGACATAAAGCGAATCGGAAAATAAGAAAAGCTCAGCATGGAATCCATCGCAAGCTTGATTTTTTTAGACAGGGTCCAGCGGGATTTTCCGACTTCCCTGTCCTTTCTGTGGAAATACACCTGATCCGTCTGAAAGCCCGCCCATAATACCTGCAGGGTCAGGGACGAATTTTTCTCATCCAGCATTTCCAATACGTTAATGACCTGCCTGTCCAACAGGTAACAGTCGCACCCGCCCACCGGCATCCTCTCGTTGACAAGCTTGTGGATAATCACGTAATACAGGTGTGCAAAAAATTTCTTTACCGGATTTTCATCCCGTTGGGCACGCACCGCAAGGACCACCTTGTTGCCCTTTTTCCAGCTCTCGTACATCTCCAGAATGATCTCGCTGTCCTCCTGGAGATCAGCCTGCTTGGTAACCGCGCAGTCCCCGGTGCAGACGGATAAGCCCGCCAAAAGCGCCGCATGTTCTCCGAAATTCCGGGACAGGCGCACGCACTTGGTATTGCCGTCCAGCTCTTTGATCTCATTCATAATCTCCCAGGAATTGTCGCCGGAGCCATCGTCCACAAATACCAGTTCGTAGTCTCCCAGCTTCCCCAGGATTTTTTCTTTCATATCTTCATAAAGCATCATCAAAGTGTCGGAGTTGTAATAAACCGGCACCACGATTGAAATTTTACTCATCTGTTCCGTTTCCTTTGACTTCTTTTAAAAATTCATCATAATTCCTGATATATTCTTCGCCGTCATAATGCTCGCTCGCCAGTACCAGAAGGACCGAATCCGCCGAGAAATCATACATATCCTTCCATACCATCGTATCGATAAACAATCCCATACGCGGCTTGTTCAGTTCGATAATCTCCGTTTCAAAGCCATTGTCCACCTTGACCTTGCTGGTGCCGCTGACGTTGATCAGCACAAACTTCGTCCTGCGGTTCGCGTGCTTTCCCCTGACGATATCCGAATCGGAGCCGTACATATAAAAGACCCTCCTGATATCAAAGGGCACGTCCATACCGCTTCCCTCCGCTACCACAAGATTTCCTCTTTCGTCCCCGTATTCGTTAAAATTGATAATTTGAAACTGTTCTTTTAATTGCTTCATCCTTTATCCCCTGTCAACATTTACCCTTTGTCCATACTGTTTTTGCCCTTTTAAAACGCGTTCAGCGCATCGATTACATAGGATTGTTCCTCTTTTGTCATACCGTTATACATCGGAATGGACAAAACTTCCTTCGCCAGCCTTTCCGTAATCGGAAAGTCGCCCTCTTTAAATCCCAGATAGGCATAAGCCTCGGCAAGGTGCGGCGGAATCGGATAGTGAATGATCGTCCCGATTTCCAACCCGTTCAGATACTCAATCAGCGCGTCCCGTTCCCTGCACCGGATTACAAACTGGTGGTACACATGACTCGCCCCGTCGATTGTCTCCGGCAGCCGGATTTTTTCGTTATGGATCTCTGTCAGATAGCGTTTTGCGATCTCCTGCTTTTCCTTTGTCAGCTCGTCCATGTGGGAAAGTCTGACGCGCAGCAGCCCTGCCTGTATCTCGTCCAGACGGGAATTTGTCCCGACCACTTTATTGTAATACCGTTTTTCGCTGCCGTAATTGCGTAGCACCCTCATATCAGCGGCAATCCGCTCATCGTCGGTTACAATGGCGCCTCCGTCTCCGAAGGCTCCCAGATTCTTTGACGGATAAAAGGAAAAACAGCCGATATCTCCGAAAGTACCGGTCATCTTTCCCTGAAAGCAGGCGCCGTGGGACTGGGCGCAGTCCTCCACCAGATACAGCCCTCTCCTGCGGCAAAGCTCCACAACCGGTTCCATGTTCGTAGCCTGTCCGTATAAATGAACGACCAGTACGGCTTTTGTCCTGTTCGTAATCTTTTCTTCTATTTTTGCCGGATCTATCTCATAATAATCATCGGGCTCCACAAAAACAGGCGTTGCGCCGTTGATCGTAATGCCCATGACGCTTGCGATATAGGTGTTGCCCTGAACGATGACCTCGTCCCCGAGACCGACGCCTAAAACCCGGAACGCAAGCCACAAAGCGTCCAGCCCGCTTGCCAGCCCTACGCAGTACTTCGCCCCGGTATAGGCGGCGAACTCTTCCTCAAAGGACTTTACTTCTTTCCCGAGCACGTACCAGCCCGAACGCAGCACTTCCAGCGCTTTCGCTTCAAATTCTTCCTGATATCGATAAAATCCCCGGTCCATCCGGTTCGGCATAATTTTCATAAATACTTCTCCGATGCTGTTATCAAACTCTTTTTATTTTACCATTGTGCACTTTGCTAGTCAAATACTTCCTAACATGCTATAATCTCATGGAAAGGCGCAATGCAGGCGCATAAAGCCAACCGCAATCGCCGGGAGCGCCCGGAACCGGAGGTAAGTATGAAAACAGTCAGCAAAAGCAAGCAAATAATGATCAACATGGCGGCAAGCATCGTTTCCACTCTGGTAAGCCTTGCCATCAGTTTTGTCCTTTCCCCGATTATCATCGATAAACTGGATTATGAAGCGTACGGCTTCATGACCCTTGCCAACGACTTTGTCAGCTATGCCAATATTGCCGCAATGGCTTTAAATTCCATGGCGGGGCGTTTTATTACCGTCAGCCTGACCAAAGGCGATTACGACAACGCCAACAAATATTTCAATTCAACCATGTACGCCAATATTGCGATCGTAGCGGTTCTGTTTCTTCCGTGCGCGCTGGTAGTCGGATTTCTGGACAAACTGGTCAACATTTCTCCGGCTTTGGTTCCCGACGTGAAGCTTTTGTTCGCCCTGACCTTTTTGAATTTTATGGTAACGATTATCAGCACCACTTTCTCAACGGCAACTTTCGCAGCGAACAGACTGGATCTGCAGGCGTTCCGTTCCATCGAATCCCAGATTCTGCGTTCCGCTATTTTAATTGTAACCTTTTACTTCCTGCCCATTCATGTTTCCTATATCGGCGCCGCTTCCCTGGCGGCAACGGTCTATTTGCTGTTTACCTATATTCACTATACCAAAAGGCTGATGCCCCAGATTGAGATCAGCAGGAAACATTTTTCCATCAAAAAGGTGCTGGAAATTCTCTCGGCGGGCATCTGGAACACCGTTATGCGCGCGGGGCAGACTCTGACAAACGGACTGGATATCCTGATTACCAATCTGTTTATCGGCGGTACGGAAATGGGATACATCAGCACCTCCAAAACGATCGTAACCGCAATCAATACCTTATATGAATCGATTTCCGCGGTCTTTACGCCTTCCATGACGATCAGCTATGCGAAAGAGAACAAAAAGGAGCTTTTGGAGGATCTCACAAGCGCCATGAAAATGACCGGCTTTTTTGCCAATATCCCGTTATGTTTTGTGGTCGCTTTCGGAATCCCGTTTTATACCCTGTGGCTGCCCGGTTCCAAATCCATTACTGACACTTCGGTCATTAACACGATTTATATCCTGACGCTTTTAACCATGTTCGGAACCATCGTCGGCGGCGTAATCAGCCCCTTATTTAACGTCTACACCGTAGTCAACAAATTGAAATGGAACTCCATCGTCACGCTGGTCATGGGGGTCTTAAGCGCGGGCATTGTCTTTATCCTGCTGGATACGACTTCCCTAGGCATCTATTGTGTCGCCGGGACCTCCACCGTCCTTGGTATTATCAAAAACATGACTTTTACGCCCATGTACGCGGCGCATTGTCTCGGAATACCAAAAAAATCCTTTTATCCCACCATTTTCCGCTATATTCTGGTCAGCGTCTTCATGGGCGCCGTCTTTTACGGCTTTTATCTGGTGCTGCCTGCAAACAGCTGGCTCTGGCTTTTCCTTGACGTGGTAATCTGCGGCGTCATAGGTTCCGCAATCAATATTTTGTTTTTATTCGGAAAAAGAGAACGCGCCATGCTGTGGGATGTGGTAAAAAAAGTGCTCCGCAGAGCATAAACATATGAGTTTCAGGAGGTTGTTATGGCAAAAGTATTGGGTGTTGTCAGCACCCCTTATCATCTTTTGGTCTTTTTGTTTGTCAGGGACGCATTTTTGTCCGGGGACGAGGTGGATCTTATCGTAACCGATAAGACCCCCTATATGGAAGAGGTCTATCAAAGCGGCAGATTACAGCCCTATTTCCACCGGGTTTCCTTTGCCGACGGCAGAAAAATCAAAAATCCCTACAAATCCGCCCCGGTTACCTTTTGGGAAAGCTTTGTCCACAACGGCACCACCGACGCTATCCTGGACGCTCCTTTGCCCCGTTACGACCGCATGTATTTCGCTTCCCCGGGAACGCCCGACGAAATCGTAAAGGAAATTGCCAAGACTTTGATCAAAAAAAATAAAGGCATAACCTTCCACCGCTACGAAGACGGTTTCGCCAGCTATACCAAAAAGCCCGTCCACGTCATCAGTACGCCGTCGGGAACCGCCATGTACAAGGCGTTGTGGCATTATGATATTGCAGAAAAAGAAAAGGAAATTTTATTGTTTGAACCCCGGATGGCGGAAAATAACGTGGATTTTGAAAAAGTACAGATCCCGCGCACCCCGGAGCGGATTGAACGGGTCATTGCCATGGCAAAGGACATTTTCCGGTTTCACGCCGCCGTCCCGCCCCAGAATGTGATTTTCTTAGGGCAGGGAACCGAAAACGGCTCGCAGAACCCGGAAACCTACCAAAGACTGATCCGAAAACTGCGGGACATTGCGGGCACCGAAAACTTTGCGATCAAGCCCCATCCCAGAGGCGTTCATGACAATTTCCACGGCGAATTGACGGTTTATGAGGATTCCTGTCCCTTTGAGTTAGCCGTTGCTTCCGGCGCTATGGAGGATAAGACCCTCGTTTCCTTCTATTCCACCGCTTGCGTATCCGGGAAACTCCTGTTTCAAAGCAAATGCCGCATTATCTTTTTGTATCCCCTTGCCGAGGATTCCTTTAACGAAAAATGCGATTATGAAGACTATTTCCATGCGTTTTCCGAATTATGCGACAACGTTTATATCGCGCGAAGCTGGGAAGATGTGGAAAATCTCTTATAACTTCCGACCGCTTACTCATCTGCTCATCCGACGGATCGCCCGTCCGCTCATTTTGCAGCCGGCTTGGTTTTTTGCAGTCAGTTTAGTTTTGCAGCCGGCTCAGATAGGCGTCCTTGTTGCCTTCATGGACATAGGTGCAGACATATTGCGCCCCGCCGTATTCATATAGATCGCCGACGGAAAGCTCCTCCCGTTCGACCATGAGAATCGCTTCGGGCGCGCTGCCGTCTTCCTCCGCAATGATATGGCGCAGCTTTCCCTCCGGATATTCCTCGTGAAATATCAGCCAAAGGGGATAATCATAGCCGTCGCCGGAAATCAGCAAGCCGATATCGCTCACTTCTTCCGCCTCGGCATGTTTTACGAGTTCTTCATACGATTCCCTTCTCTGATTATAAGTAAAGTAATAGGACAATCTGTCTTCGCAGCCCGCCCGCAGGAAATTCACAGCCGGTTCCATATTGTAGGTGACGGACGGAACCGCCAATAAAACGCAAAGCAAAATGCAGACGAGCAAAAGTCCGTTTTGAATCCACCCTTTGCACTTTCGGGTAAACAGCCATAATAAGTTGGCACTCATAACAACCGTCATGGCAAGCGCCGGATACATCAGTCTCGTTCCCCATGGCTGCCAACGCAACAGCGCCATAATAAATCCAAACGACAACCATGCCGACACCGCATATCCCAAAGACAAGCCCCATTGCTTCCTCGTATCCTCCGCCGTTTTCTTCCTTCCCGCAATCAGCCGGATCAACAGCACCAGCAATAACACACCTGACGCCAGCGCCAGATAAGCCGCGAAAGCGCTGGGCGTCTTATCATGGGAATACATATCGTCACCCATATTCATATGACGCAGGAAATCAAAACCATGGAAGGCGATCGCCTCATGATTGACCTCCACGCCCAGCAGCTGCCCCGCGCCAATAGCGATGCGGTACACGAAGCCGTTTAAGGGACGGTAAATATGCTGCGTAATCAAAAGGGAAAAATTCTTTAAAATATTGACCAGAATATAGCTAACATTCTTGGTGGCAACCATAATATCCCCGCTGGCGGTAGAAGTCATCAGACTGCCGCTGGATAAATAGGTGCGGACCCAGGTCTCCGAAACCGGTAAGACAATGCTGACCGCCGCAATCCCCACGCTTCCCGCCAATTTCCCAAAGCGGTCTTTTTTCCGCAGTCTGGCGACAAGCAGCCACGGCATAAAAAAGAGCATGGACGCGCAGACGCTGGTCTTCGCCAGATAGGCAAACGCCACCGTAAGCCCCAAAAGCACAATCGTCAGGACCTGTTCCCTGTTCAGCACGATGCTGTCCCACCGGACGACTCCGATCAGCTCATAGACAAAGACCGCAAAAAACACCGCGGCAAACAGATCGTTCTGGGTTGTGATACTCTGGGAAATCGTCAGCGGCATCATGATAAACACAAACGCGCCGAAAAGAGAAAAGGTACGGTTTGTCCCAAGACGTCCCGCACTGTGGTAAATAAAGTAAGCCGCCACAAACATAGAAACGTACTGCAAAAAATTGACAAAGGTGTCGTTTCCTGCAAGCAGCATCATATGCAAAAGGTTATATTCCGCCAGCACCGGGGAATAAATCTGCCTGTCGATATTGCTGACATAATGGGCGACGCTTTGATGGTCCATCCAATAGCCGATTCTTGCCAGATGATAGGACATGGAATCATAATTATAAGGCACGGTAAAGACCGCTCCTGCCAGAAGCACCAGCGACAAAACCGCCAGCAGTCCCCACATGACCAGACGGATTCTTCTGCTGCCGTCCTCCGCCGCCTTATCCGGTTCCGGACCGGAGGAAACCGCTCCCGCACCGAGCCTGTCCGCCCGCCGGGTCATAAAATCCGGCAGACCGTGTTCCTTTCCATACAGCAGCGTAAACAAAAACATCACAAAGAGCCATGAAAAGAACACCGTATAGCGGTTCAATACATGGAAAAGGCTGAATACGTTGGTAATGACCAGGACCAGGACTTCAAACAAAATCACCGCCCTCGCAGCCGCTTCAGCCGTTTCTTTCGTATGCAGTTTTACATAAGCGTAGATTGCGGCAGCCGCCGCCGGTAAAATCAGAATCATAAGTAAAATATAGCAAATATCAGTAGATTTAGCAAGCTGTCTGGGGTATAATAATCTGTATGGAAGCGACGAAAAAACCCTTGCAAAACACCCGAAAAATTCATATGGGACTATTGATTGCGGCAGGACTGATCTGGGGGCTTACCTTTATCACGGACCAAAAGATCTTTACCTCGGACCCCTTAAATATGAACTGCCTGCCCATCGATTACGATATGGTAACGTTTATGCACGTTCTGTCGAAGCTTCTGGTTTTTTTCGCCCTTTGGGGAATCCTGGAATTTTTATTCTGCGGCGTCAGACATAAAAAACTGTTGGTTTCTTTTCTGGGCTTTTTCATCGTCTATCTGGTTTTATTATTATGCAGCTATCCCGGCTATTATATGAGCGACGATACGGTTATCTTCGGCTATGCCACCAGATATTATCCGGTCTACTGGCACAATTACCTGACGTCTTTGTATTATATGGTAGGAATGTCGCTGTTTCCCGCATCCACGGGACCGATCATTCTCAACGACCTGTGCCTTGCCATGGTATTTTCCTATATTTATTATAAAACGGATCTGCTTTTTTCCGCGAAGGTAAAATATATCATATTGTTATGCGGGCTGATGCCTTTTGTACTTCTGTCCGGGCTGATGTGTTTCCGCCCGGCGCTGTATGCGCCCTTCTTTTTGTTTTTCTTCGCCTTTCTGTATTTCGAGAAAAAGGAAAAAAAAACGCTTACCCTGCCAAAGCTTCTGCTTCTTGCCGCTCTCGCGGGCTTGCTTTGCTTCTGGCGCAGCGAAGGCATCGTTTTAATTGTATTCTGCCTGTTGCTGATCCCGGTCTGTTACGGAAAAGATCTGAAAAAGACGGCTTTGTTCCTGCTTGCCTTTGCGGTGTTCTTTTCGGCAATGAAAATCCCGCAGTCGAAGGGCGAAGAAAAATATTACGGCAGCGATTATCTGATCATATCCACGATCCGTCCGCTTTCCCTGATTATCCACAGGGAACAGACGTACCCCGGCGCGGAGGAAGACCTTGCTAACATCGACGCTGTGATCGATCTGGATTATATCAGCTACGAAACCTTATCCTGCAGCTCCTATAACCGCTATAACTCGGATTATAACGGAGGGCATTTTACGGAAACCGGAGCCGACGGCAAGACGCAGCAGGCATATTTAAAAAGCGCCCTTCGCCTGATCGCCCACAACCTGGATTTGTATTTTGCCGAGAGGCTGCAGTTGTTTCTTGTGACTAACGGCATTTATCATTATGATTCTTCCCTTGTCCTTGGGCTGGAGCCTGTCACGACCTCCGAATTTCACCTGTACCAAAGCGACAAGGCTTACGGTTATGAATTGATCCGGGGCAACCAGCGCCTGCCTTTAAACGGCAGCGACGCCGTTTCCTCGTTTTTATTCCAATACGGCGGAGAAGCCTATCTGCCTGTTTTGATCCTGCTGATACTGACTTGTATTTACAGCCTGATAAAGAAGAAGTGGTTTGCGTTCTGGACGCTGTTATCCCTGCTTGCCAGAGAAGCAGTCATCTTTTTAACCGCTCCCGCTTCTTTCATCCAGTACAGCTATCCGACCATGTTTGTAACAGTATTTATCATATTGATACTGATCATAGAGTATGCCGACGCAAAAAGCACGGATAAACGGGCATACGGAAAGGAAAACCTATCATGAAACGTATTTTAGTAACCGGCGGAGCCGGATTTGTAGGCTCCCATCTATGCGACAGACTGATTAAAGAAGGCAATCACGTGATCTGTCTGGACAATCTGTTTACCGGCAGCATGGACCATATCAGCCATCTGCTGTCCCATCCCGAATTTGAATTTGTAGAGCATGACGTGAGAGACCCCTTCGACGCCAAAGTGGACCAAATCTACAATCTCGCCTGCCCGGCGAGCCCGCCTTTTTACCAGGAGGACATGGTGGGCACGACCAAAACCTGCGTATTCGGCGCGCTGAATATGCTTGAACTCGCCAAAAAAAACGGCGCCCGCATTTTACAGGCAAGCACCAGCGAAGTATACGGCGATCCCGAACTGCACCCGCAGCCTGAAAGCTACCGTGGCTGCGTCAATCCGGTGGGGATTCGTTCCTGCTACGACGAAGGAAAGAGAGTTGCGGAGACTTTGTTCTTTTCCTATCATTTACAGCATGGCGTAGATACCCGCATTATCCGTATCTTCAACACCTACGGTCCCCGCATGAACCCGGACGACGGACGCGTGGTAAGCAACTTTATTGTGCAGGCGTTAAAAGGGGAAGATATTACGGTCTACGGCGACGGCTCCCAGACCAGAAGCTTTTGTTATGTGGACGATCTGATTGAAGGCATGTACCGCATGATGGAAAACGATGAATTTACGGGTCCCGTCAATCTGGGAAACCCCGGCGAATTTACCATGCTGGAGCTTGCCGAAAAAGTACTGCGGCTGACCGGCTCCAAAAGCAAACTGATTTACTGCGAGCTTCCCAAAGACGATCCCACCAAGCGCAAGCCCGATATTTCCCTGGCAAAGGAAAAACTGGACTGGCAGCCTGCAATCCCGTTAGAAGAAGGGCTTGTGAAAACCATAGCGTATTTTAAAAATATGGTATGTTGACCGTTACTCCACTTTCATCATCCGATATCCGACCCCGATATGGGTCTGGATATACTGTGGGGAATCCGGTTCCGGCTCCAGCTTTTTCCGAAGCGTTGCCATAAACACACGTAAGGAAGCGACGTCATTATCCCAGCTCCTCCCCCAGATATGCTGGGTGATAAAGGTATGCGTCAGTACCTTTCCGACATTTTTGGAAAGCAGGGACAACAGCTTATATTCAATGGGGGTCAGATGCAGCTCCTGTCCGTTCAGATAAGCGCATCCGCCGGCATAATCCACACGCAGTCCGCCGTTGACAAATACGGATTTTGCCGTCAGCATCTCAGCCGTCATAAAGGAAAGCCTGCGCTGGGTCACCCGTAGTCTTGCCAAGAGCTCTTCTACGGAAAAGGGCTTTGTCAGATAATCATCCGCGCCCGCGTCCAACGCTTCTATTTTATCGTTGTCCTCACTTCTGGCGCTGATGACAATGATAGGAAGATTCGACCAGGAACGGATATTGCGGATGACCTCCACCCCGTCCATGTCCGGCAGTCCCAAATCCAAAAGGACAATATCAGGATTGTGGGACGACGCTTCTAAAATCGCCGTCTTTCCGTTTGGAGCCGAAAGATAACGGTAATCATTGGTTTTCAATGTAGTTGTAATCAGATTGCGTACCGGAGGATCGTCCTCCACAACCAATATCAACGGTTTATTCATTAAAATCTACCTCCCTTGCCGGTAATGTAAATGTGAAAACGGCTCCCGCAGGCTGATTATCCCCCACGTCAATCCGCCCTCCGTGCGCCGTGACAATGGATTTGCATAAGGAAAGCCCAAGCCCCATGCTTCTGCGGCTGTCCGCAATCCGGTTGGCGCCGCTGTAAAACATGTCAAAAATATGCGGTTTTTGTGCATCCGGGATTCCCGGTCCGTTATCGGAAACGGAAACTGCGATCCACTTTCCTTCCTTTTTCATACTAATTTCTATGGTAGAACCCGCCGGCGTATATTTCACGGCGTTATCCACCAGATTGATGAGCACCTGTACGATCAGTCTCGCATCGGCATAAACCAGATAAAGCTCCTTCGAGTTACGGACGCGGATGATATGCTCCTTGCTTTTGCGGTTAATATGGCGCAGCGCCTCGGCAACCACCTCGTCCATCAGCTCTACGGACCGGTTCAGGTTTACCTGTCCTCCTTCGATTCTGGTAACAGCCAACAGATTTTCCACCAGATTGATGAGCCACATGGAATCATCATAAATGTCCGTAAAGGTCTGTGTCCTCGTAGCGTCATCCATCTTTTGGTAATTTGCCAACAGGTTTCCGGCGCTCCCTGAAATGGAAGTCAGCGGCGTCCGCAGATCATGGGAAATTGCCCGAAGCAAATTGGCGCGAAGCTGTTCATCCTTTGCCAAAACCGCAGCTTCTTCCTTTTCTCTGGCATTTTTCATATTTTCCAACGCCAGCGCGCATTCTCCGAGAATGGACAGCATCACGCTCTTTTCAAAGGAATCCAGCGGGATTTCATCCATACAGACGCCCACTACCCCATATACCCTGCTGTTTTGACGGATGGCAAGATACAGACATTTTGCATTTGCTAACGTATTGGTCGTCGCCCCTGCATGTTTATTATTTCTGAATACCCATTCGGCAACCGCTTTTTCATTCTCCGTTAAAAGATCCGTCTGCCTGCTGTCCGCGGCACGGTAAACACTGGGATTTTTCATATTTTCTCCGTCTGCAGGATAAATAACCAGATCCCGCTTCAACAGCTTGGTAAGCTGCCCCGCCGTTACCCCGAAAATTGCGTTTTCGTCCTTTTCTTTTTGAAGGAGCTGATTCGTTTCCAACAAAATCTTTGTCCGAAATGCCGATCTGGCGGATTGTCTGGCATTTTCCTTTAGCTTCGTCGCCAGGGAACCGGTCAGAAACGCCACCATAAACATAATCGTAAAGGTAATCAAATAATTCGGATCGTTAAAGTGAAACGTAAAGCGCGGAATGGTAAAAAAGAAGTTAAATACCAGCACGCTTACGACGGAGGTTACAAGTCCGCAAAGCCGGTTCGTCGTAATTATGGAAGTCACAAGGACTCCAAAAATATAGACCGCTATGATATTCGCCTCTGTAAATCCCAGAGCGTAAAAGGCATAACCGATCAGGGTTGCCGCCAGCAGAACCAAAATACTCTCTCCGATATCCCGCGCGGGCACAATCCTGGGAAGCCTGCGTCTGACCGGGCGGTATTCCCATGCTGCGGCATCCGGAATCACATGAATATCCAGGTTGGGAGCCGCGGCTATCAATCGTTCCGTCAAAGTAGGCTTACTGAATATACTTTTTCTGGTCGCCGTGCTGCGCCCGATGACAATTTTGGAAACCCCGGAAAGTCTTGCAAACTCCGCGATCTGATAGGGAACGTCCTCGCCATAGGTTGTTTCAATTGCCGCGCCGAGCTGTTCCGCCAGGCGCATATTTTCCCACAGGCGCTTTTTATCCTCCTCGTCCATCGCCGCCGTCCCCGGCGTTTCTACGAAGAGAGCGGTAAAACTCCCCTTGAACGCCCGCGCCATTCTGGCGGCGGTACGAATAAGCCTTGCATTGGACGGCGAAGAAGAAAGGCACACCAAAATATGCTCGTCCGTATAATAATCGCCCCGGCTTTGTATTCTGGCGCTTTCCGTGAGCAGATTTACCCTGTCGGCGCAGCGACGCAGCGCGATTTCACGCAGGGCGGTAAGATTTTCCACCGTAAAGAAATTGACCGCGGCGCGCTTTGCCTGTTCTTCCCCGTAGATATTTCCGTCCGCCATTCGCTCTAACAGCTCTTCCGGCTCAATATCCACCAATTCCACCTGGTCCGCCCGGTCAAAAGCGGAATCCGGAATGCGCTCCCGCACCAGTATCCCGGTAATGGAAGCGACCGTATCATTCAGGCTTTCAATATGCTGGACGTTGACCGTTGTATAAACGTCAATCCCTGCGTTTAATAATTCCTCTACATCCTGATAGCGTTTTGTATGGCGGCTTCCTTCCGCATTCGTATGAGCAAATTCATCCACCAGAATCAACTGAGGTTTTCTACTCAGGGCGGCGTCAATGTCAAATTCCCGGACGGTAATTCCTTCGTGAGAAACCTGTTTTACGGGAAGCTGTTCGAGCCCGGAAAGCAGCGCCTTCGTCTGCGGACGCGCATGGGGTTCAATGTATCCCAGCACAACGTCAATTCCGCGCTCCTTAGCCTGATGAGCTGCCTTAAGCATCGCATAAGTTTTGCCGACGCCTGCGGCATAACCGAAAAATATTTTTAATTTTCCTTTGACTGCGTCCGCCGTATCATTGCCAATGGCGCGCAGCAGCTGATCCGGATTCTGTCTTTGCCGTTCCATTCGATTTTCTCCTCTCCTGTCAGAGATTATGGCAGATTGCCATCAATATTATACCATAAGCCCGTAATACGATATGCAAAAGCATACTGTTTTTTGTTTTGCTATTCAAATCGGATTCCGTCCTTCATGTATTCCATAAAACATTTCGCGGCAGATGTCTCTGTTTCTTCCATCCAGACAACCGTCTGCGTCACATTTTCCTCCGCTATGGGCTCGATGGGAAGCCCTCCGTATTTCATTATGACAGGGGCAGCCGGCAGCATAATCTTGATTCTGTTGTATCTTTGATCCGACGGAATATCAGCCTGCTCCGGCAAAAAGGCAATCTCCAATTTGCGACTGCCGACTTTTTTCAGCAAATCTTTTGTATCCCCATAAAATAAACTGACAGAAATATCCAAATGTTGTTTGGAATACTGTTCCAGGACGCCGGAAATGCCGTCCGCAACAAGAGGATTGGAAAACCCGATTCTTAAAACAACTTTACCCGGTTTTGACGGCACGGAATTTGCCCTTCGGATATTCTCCAGAAAATCATCCAGCTTTTTCATTAGAAAACAGCCGGTTACAAACACCGCAGACACTGCCGCCGCCAACAGAAAAACCTGCATAACACTACCTCCAACTCCGCCCTGTTTGCGCTTCTTAGATCCGGAAGCATTTCTGGACATCTTTATTTCTGCCGAGCACCAGCATCGTATCCGTTTCCTCCATCATCATATCGGAAGAAACGGAAAGCTCCAGTTTCCCGTCTTTCCTAACGCCCATAATATTGATGCTGTATTTTTTGCGGATATCGATCTGACCGATGGTTCGTCCCGCCCAATCCCGGGGAACCGGAATTTCAAATATGGCATGTTCATCGTCCAGCTCGATATAATCCAGAATGTGGTCGGCGCTGTAGCGGATCGCCGTCCATTTGGCAAGCTGTTTTTCCGGATAGACCACCTCGTCCGCGCCGTTTCGCAAAAGGAATTTTGCCTGTACGTCTCTTGCCGCTCTGGATACGACCAGATGCGCGCCAAGCTCCTTTAACAATGAGGTAGTCTCCAGAGAGCTTTGGAAATCGTTCCCGATGGCAACGATACAGACGTCATAATTGCGGATCCCGAGAGATTCCAAAAAATCTCCGTTGGTACTGTCTCCGATCTGCGCGCTGGTCACAAAGGGCAGGACCGCGTCTACCCGTTCTTCCACATGATCCACCGCCATAACCTGATGCCCCAATTGATTCAAATGCAGGGCGATGTGTCTTCCAAATCTTCCCAGACCGATTAAAAGTATTGATTTCATATGGTCCGTTTCCTCCTTTATCCAACCGTAATCTTCTCCTGCGGCAGCCTTGACGCCGTTTTCTTTGTACCCGACAGCGCCGCGAAAATCAATGTCAGCCCTCCGACCCTTCCAAAGAACATAAGCAGGATCAAAATCAGCCTTGACAAAACGCCAAGCTGCGGCGTAATCCCAAGCGACAGCCCCACCGTTCCCACCGCCGAGGCGGTTTCAAACAGGCACGCAAGCACAGGCAGCCCTTCCATGATGCTGATCAGCAATCCGCCGGAAAAGAACAATACCAGATACATCAATAAAATTGTCGCAGCGTTTTTGACAACACCGCCGTCAATGCGCCGTCCGAAAAAACAGGTGTCCTCCTTCCGGAAAAAAGTAGAGAGCGTGTTGGCAAACAGTACCGCCACCGTAGTTGTTTTCATGCCGCCCGCCGTCGAGCCGGGACTGCCGCCGATCAACATCAGCACTATGACGATCCATTGTCCCGCTTCACTGACGCCTGTCAGATCAACGGTATTAAACCCCGCCGTCCTCGGCGTTACCGCCTGAAAGAGAGAGCAGAGCAGCCTTTCCCGGGGTTCCATGGCGGTAAATTCAAAAAAGTAAAAATAAATTGCGGGAGCGACGAGCAAAACGGCGGTTGTCAAAAGGATTACCTTACTCTGCATCCTGTATTTATGCAGGCGGAAGCGGTTTGCCCGGATATCGTCCCATGTGAGAAAGCCGATGCCTCCCACAATAATCAAAAACATTACCGTCAGATTGACGACCGGCTGCGCCGCATACCCGGTCAGGGAAGAAAACGGGCTTTCCGTCCCCATCAGGTCGAATCCGGCATTGCAAAACGCGGACACCGAATGGAACAGCGAAAGCCAGAGCCCTTTCATCCCAAAATCCCGGCAGAATACGGGCGCCATGACCGCAGCTCCCGACAATTCAATCAGCAACGTAACCTTTACGATAAAATCGGTCAGCCGGACAATCCCGCCCACCTTTGGCGCCGAAATCGCCTCCTGTATGGTACTGCGCTGCATCAGGGAAATCTTCCTGCCGGATATCATGGCGAAGACAGCCGCCACGGTAATAACCCCGATACCGCCGATCTGAATCAGCAATAATATGACAAACTGTCCGAAAGCCGACCAATAAGTCGCGGTATCATGCACCACAAGCCCCGTTACACAGACGGCTGAGGTCGATGTAAACAGCGCGTCAAAAAACGGTGTTACGCTTCCTTCCCGGCTGGATAACGGCAGCATCAACAAACATGTTCCCAATAAAATCACACCGGAGAATCCAAGAATAATGACCTGAAAAGAGGTTAATTTCTTCCTTCTGTGAACAATAAAGTCCATGCACAGCGCTCCTTTACGTCTCTTTATTCCGTCTTTATAGTAAAGCAGACTTTATAAAGAGAGTAAAAGGATCTGTGCGTGTATATTAAGACCGTATAAAGATATCTTGCTGCCGCTACCAGGTTCCCGGTGTCCGGTCGCCATTGTCCGGTCGCCGGTTGCCGCGGCACGCTCCCCGGTCGCCGCTGCACGGTTTTTCCGTCCGTCAATCGGAAAGGATGCCGTCCAGCATTAAATTCACTTTCAGGACATTGACGGTTTCTTCCCCGAAGATACCTAAGAATCTGCCGTCCGTACATTGATCGATGATCTCTCTGACCGCATCTTCCGTCATATTGTTGGCTTTCGCAATTCTTTCCACCTGATATTCAGCCGCCGCAGGCGAAATGTGCGGATCAAGCCCGCTGCCGGAACAGGTCACAAGATCGACCGGAACCGCCGTCTCATCCATATCGGGATTTGCCGCCCTTAATTTCTCAATACGTTCCGCTACCAGCGCCTCATATTCTTCGCTTGCAGGGGATAAATTGGACGGAGCCGCATACATCAGCATATTTCCGTTTTCATCCTGATAAGTGGAAACATCCAAATTCATAATACGTCCCCACATATGGGCGTCATCGGTATATTGCTGTCCCAACAGTTCGCAGCCGTATTTTTTTCCGTCTATTTCAATAATGCTGCCGTTTGCCTTGTCGGGAAAGATCAATTGCGCCGCGCCGGTTACAATCCCGGTATATAAAATTCCGCATACCACTGTAAAAATAAGAAAAATCTTAAGCGCCTTCGGCAGCGCCGTTTTCAACTCTTTCATCATCCTAACCTCCTCTATACCAAGCCGGTCATAACCAGCACAAGATCAATCAGCTTTACAAAGATAAAAGGAGCCGCCAGCCCGCCAAGCCCGTAAATCAACAGATTCCTTGACAACAGTTTTCCTGCGGAAACCTCCCTGTACTTCACTCCCTTTAACGCCAGCGGAATCAATGCAATGATAATCAAAGCGTTATAAATAATCGCGGAGAGCACCGCGCTTTGGGGAGAGTGCAGCCCCATAATATTGAGTGCTGACAGTCCCGGGTAAAGCCCCATAAACAGCGCCGGAATAATCGCAAAATATTTCGCTACATCGTTGGCGATAGAAAAGGTTGTCAGACTGCCGCGGGTCATCAAAAGCTGTTTGCCGATACGAACGATCTCAATGAGCTTTGTCGGCGAGGAATCCAGATCCACCATATTGCCCGCCTCCTTTGCCGCCTGCGTTCCGCTGTTCATGGCAACAGCCACATCCGCCTGGGCTAACGCCGGCGCGTCGTTGGTACCGTCGCCTGTCATTGCCACCAAATGTCCTTTTGCCTGAAAATCACGGATCATGGACAGCTTTCCTTCCGGCGTCGCCTCCGCCAGAAAATCGTCAACCCCCGCTTCCGCGGCGATCGCCGCTGCCGTTACCGGATTGTCCCCGGTAATCATAATTGTCTTAATGCCCATTTTGCGAAGATCCGCAAATTTTTCCTTTACTCCCTTCTTAATAATATCCTTCAGATAAATCACGCCGAGAATCTTGTGATTTTTAGCTACGACTAACGGCGTACCGCCCTTTTGGGCAATCTCTTTGACGATCCTTTCGCATTCTTCTCCATAGTTTCCGCCCGCCTCTGTGACATAGTCGCGCATGGCGTCCGCCGCGCCCTTACGGATTTCGTTCCCGTCATAGTCCACGCCGCTCATACGGGTCACAGCCGTAAAGGGGACAAATTTTATGCCCTTATCACCGAGACTGCGCCCTCGAATCCCAAACTGCTCTTTTGCCAGAACAACAATACTCCTGCCCTCCGGCGTTTCGTCCGCCAGCGAGGAAAGCTGCGCGGCATCGGCAAGCTCTCTGATATCCGCTCCGTCTACCGGAATAAATGCGCTTGCCTGCCGGTTACCCAAAGTAATCGTACCCGTCTTATCCAGCATCAGAATATCCACATCCCCTGCCGCTTCAATGGCACGCCCGCTCATGGCAAGGACGTTTGCCTGGTTCAGCCTCGACATTCCTGCGATACCGATAGCGGAAAGCAACGCTCCGATGGTGGTGGGAGCCAGACATACAAGCAGAGCCACCAGCGTCGTTACGGAAGTCGGATTCGGAATACCTGCCAGCTTTGCCGAGAAAACCGAATACGTATAAAGGGAAACCGTAACCAAAATAAAGATAATGGACAGCGCCACCAGAAAAATCTGGAGCGCAATCTCATTGGGCGTCTTTTTTCTTGCGGCGCCTTCCACCATAGCAATCATTTTATCCAGAAAGCTCTCTCCCGCCTCGCTGGTAACTCTGACTATGATGCTGTCGGACAAAACGGTGGTCCCTCCGGTGACGGCGCTGCGGTCCCCGCCCGCTTCCCGGATGACAGGGGCGCTTTCTCCGGTAATCGCGCTTTCATCCACAGAAGCCGCGCCTTCTACCACCTCGCCGTCAGCCGGAATCTGTTCTCCGGCTTTTACAATAACAAAATCGCCTTTTTTCAGTACTGTGGAAGGAACAACGGTTATATCGTCCTTTTTTTCCACGCAGGGAATCCGGTAAGCGTCCACATCTTTCCTGGAAGCCCTAAGAGAATCCGCCTGCGCCTTCCCTCTGCCTTCTGCGATTGCCTCGGCAAAGTTGGCAAACAGCACCGTAAACCATAGAATGACTGCTATCGCCAGCGTATAACCGCCGGGCGCATCCTGAATGCCGAACAGCGATACCAGCCATAGAATACTGGTTAAAATCGCGGAAACAAACACCAGAAACATAACCGGATTTTCCGCCTGCGTCTTTGGATTCAGTTTGATAAAAGAATCTTTGATCGCCCTGCCGAACATTTTGCGGTCGGCAAAAGAGCTTTTTTGTTTTGTATTCATAAAATAAACGCCTCCTTTATGCGATACTGCCGAAGTACTCGGCTAAGGGTCCAAGCGCCAGCGCGGGGAAAAAGCTGAGCGCGCCGATAAGCAATACAATGAAAATCAACAAAAATACAAACATGCCGTTAGTCGTGGACAATGTCCCTGCAGTCGCCGCAATTTTCTTTTTCTGCGCCAGGCTCCCGGCAATGGCAAGCGTGCCGATGACCGGCAGGAACCGCACAAACAACATGACCAGACCGATAGAAACATTCAGAAATACCGTATTTGCATTAAATCCTGCAAAAGCGGAACCATTATTGCCTCCTGCGGAGCTGTAAGCATACAACAATTCCGAAAAGCCATGCGCGCCGCCGTTATTCAGACTGTCCAAAACCTCCGGAACCACCGCCGCAATGCCGCTGCCTGCCAATATACCGATGGGGGTTGCAAGGCATACTAACACCGCCCATTTCATTTCATAGGGCTCAATCTTTTTCCCGAGAAATTCCGGGGTCCTGCCCACCATCAGACCGGCGATAAATACAGTGAGGATCGCAAACGCCAGCATACCGTAAAGACCGCATCCCGTGCCTCCGAAAACGACTTCTCCAAGCTGCATCAACAGCATGGTTACCATACCGCCAAGAGGGGTATAGCTGTCGTGCATGGAGTTGACGGACCCGTTGGACGCCGCCGTCGTAAACGCCGCCCATGTGGAAGACGACGCAATACCGAATCTGGTTTCTTTTCCTTCCATATTTCCGCCTGCCTGATTTACCATGGAAATATCAACTTTTCCGTCCTGAGACAACTGCGGCGTAGCCGAATGTTCATTAACTGCAATGCAGCCAAGCGCCAGCACCAGGCACAAAAACATAGCCGCAAAAATCGCCGCTCCCTGCTTTTTATTTTTTACCGCCGCCCCGAAGGTAAAGCATAATGCCGCCGGGATCAGCAAAATAGAAAGCATTTCAATAAGGTTTGTAAACGCATTGGGATTTTCCAGCGGATGCGCCGAGTTGACGCCCATAAAACCGCCGCCGTTGGTTCCCGACTGTTTAATCGCCACCTGGCTTGCCGCGGGACCCATGGGAACAAACTGCTCCGTAATAATTTTTGCATCAGGAACAATGCTGCCGTCCACCGTGACCGTTCCGGTCTGTTCATCGACAACCGCACCCTCCAAAATTTCTCCTTCTTCACTGACCGCTATAGGTTCTACCAAAGATACCTTCTCCGCGCCTTTCAGGTTTTGGATAACGCCGCCGCCCACAAGCAATAAGGCAATTACCAGATTGAGCGGAAGCAGAATATGAATGACAATACGGGTCATATCCACCCAGAAGCTTCCAAGACCTGTCTGCTTTACCTTTACAAAACCGCGGATCAGCGCAAACAAAACGGCAATACCGGTAGCCGCCGAAACAAAGTTCTGAACGGTAAGCCCCAGAGCCTGCGTCAGATAGCTCAACGTGGATTCTCCGGAATACGCCTGCCAATTGGTATTGGTCACAAAACTGGCGGAAGTATTAAAGGCAAGATCCCATTTTACGCCGGACAGTCCCTGGGGATTTCCCGGGAGCACGCCCTGTAAAAGCTGAAGCAAAAATAAAAACACCAAACCGATACCGCTAAACGTCAATACGCTTACCGCGTATTTTTTCCAGGACATCTGTTCCGCCCTGTCCACCTTCATGATCTTATAAATCAAATTCTCGCAGGGCGTCAATATTTTTGATAAACATGTTTTTTCGCCATTCATGACCTTTTTCATATAGGCGCCCAGGGGAATCGCCAGTAAAACCAGGATTCCAAGATAGAAAACATACTGTACCAAAGCCGTCATGCCTGCTCATCTCCCTTCATTAAAATGTATACATACCACAACAGCATCGCCGCCGCGCATATGCCAAGTACTGCGATAATAATTTGCATAATTCTCTTCCTCCTTTGCTGGAAATATGATAATTCCTTTCCTCTAAAAGTGACGTTAAACATTTTCAGGCAGTCTTAAAAGGATATAAAGATTAGAGCCAGCCAAAAATCCAGGATATCGGAAAAGCGATGATAATCGTACTGATACATACGCAAACCAGCACAAAGACCGGCATTCCAACAAAGACGGAAAGGAAACCGAGAAACGGATGCTTCCAAAAAAACCGCTCTGCTTTAAGATCAAATTCATATTCAAATTTACGGATTGATTTTGAGATCCTCATATCCTTTCACTTCCTTTTTTCTTTGTGTTTTCAGCATACAACACAAAAAATTAAAAAAGAAAAAGGATATGGGAGTTGGAATTAAGATGTTGTAAAAACAGAATGATGAAAAATGTTAATTACTCTTTTGTCATTTCGGCATTTTTTTCCTTCTCCTACCAAACAAAAGCAGGTCCAGCACCCATATCTTCTTAATCATAAAGATACAAAGCGCCGTCAGGACGCTCATGACGATAAAAGCGGCGATGACCCAGCCGACCGCTTCGGGGGTATACACCTGCAGATTTTTATCGCCGATTCCCAGAAGCCTTGCAAAACGAAAGTGCAGCACATAGATTTCCAGCGTATACTGCCCGATAAAGGACAAGCCTTTTTTGAGCTTCCCGGCGGCAAAGTGATAAACGCCGTAAAAGCAGAAAAAGCTCCCCAGAAAGGACGCCGCCATCTGTGCGGTCAGCGTACCGGCATCCGAAGCGACCACCATATCAAAGGCGGCAACCAGATACACAAAGGCGGCTCCCGCCAAGATCCAGATCACGACCGCAGAGACTTTTCCGATCCGGTCCGCTGCGGCGGCACCCATCCTTTTTTGTGCGGCGCCTTTCAGCCATCGCAGGGCGGACGGCATATATAGCGCCCACAGGTAACCGACCACATAAAAGGGCAGATACTTTACCGTCAGGCTTGGGCTTAAAAACAGATTCCCACTCCTCGCCTGCACGACAAAGCCAAGATAACAAATTCCGACAACCATACAGAATACAAGAAAGCGCAGGGCTCCTTTTTTGAGCCTCTTCCCCTTCCACCAATAGGCAAACCAATCCGCCAGATAGGAGGCGACGGTCGTTACCAGCGTAATGATCCACAGAGTCATCAAAAACCAAAGTCCACGGTCCAATGCAAAGAGCTGTAATTTCAATTCCTTAACCGGGTCAGTCAGATGAGTCAGAAAAAGCCACGCAAAAAAAGGCGTCAGATAGGACACGGTACGCCGCCCAAACTGCATAAGGCGTTCCTTCCCATCCGGCTTCCTTGTCAATGAAAGCGGCTTCCTTCCGGTCACAAATCCGCTGACCGTCATAAACAGCGGCATCTGTACCGCCGCAATAGCGTCATAAAAATAAGGATCGGCTAATCCGTTTAACACGATGCAATGTCCCAACATCACGATCAATATGGCAAATCCTTTTACGGCGTCCAACGCCTCATCCCGCTTCTTTAACCGGTCCAATTACTCTTCCTCCCGCCAGTATACTTCAAAAATCAGGTCCGCCATTTCTCCCTTGGTCAAGCCGCTCAGCCTGCCCTCCGGATAGACGTCATAATGACCCGTATCATAGTATAAGAAAACCAAATCGTTAGCACCGGATAACTTTTTGATCCGGATTTCATAATCCTTTACGCCCGCCGCATTTTCAAAAGCGAGGGGATAGAAAACATAATCTTCCGCCTCGCTGCCTTGCAGCAGTTGTTCCTTTATGAGATTTCCCTCTCCGTCGTAAAGACATACACTGTATACGCTGTCGTTAAATTCTCCCTCTATGTTGTGCACCTTTAGCGCAATGGTGGAAAACTCTTTTTCCGTCACAAAGGTCTGGCTGATTTCCATTCCGTCCGAAACAGCAATATATTCGTTTGCCTCAAACAAAAACTGATCGACGCTCATGGATACTTCCACATAGTTTGTCGTAAAGAATCCGCGTATCATCAGGCAAAGCCCCGCAAGGCACAGCGCAGCCAAAACGCCGGCGGCTATTTTCCTTTTGTCTCTTCTGCCCCGGGACATTTCCGTTTTAACCGTCCCGCCGGCACTTAAAAAGAGCGCCGTTACGCAACCGTTTACATACATGGTTCCGATGCTGTAGATCGTTCCCGCCTCCCAAAGCATTTGAAACAAATAACTTCCCAATAAGAGCAGCGGCAGGAAAAACAACTCCTTCGGCAGCCACCCCTTCCAAAGCAGAACCGCCGTCCCAAGCCCGCCAAACAGCGACAGCAGATAAAAAATCTGCGTCACGGCAAGAAGCGGATCCCGGTGCACGCCGTAAACGACCTGCCAAAGCAGACCGTAATCCCGGCTGATATTTAATTCCGAATGATAGCCGCCCGCCCCGTCGCCAAAGGTAGTGGCAAGCTTTTGCAAATACAACTTCGCCACTCCCGCGGGTCCCAGACCTAGGGCACGTTCTTTGATCAGAGAAACGGTGGCTTCCTTCTTTTCCTCCTTTGTGGTAAATCCCATAGTATATGCTTCATCCGCCGGGCTGAAGGTTCCCGTATCGGACAATCCCATGGCGATCCAATGAGTCAGCGGAAACTCCGTATCGCTTTCATCAAAGGTCATATAGTGATCCTCGATCTTTTGATAGATTCCCTCTGTAATGCCTAGCGCCGCCACAAGCGCCAACAGACAACATGCAGCTTCAAACAGGGCACGTCTGCGCCGCGCCTGCCAAAAGCAGAATATCGTAATGAAAGCGGCAATCAGCGCGATCGCTACGGTCGCCCTAATTTCAAAGCCCACAGCAAACAGAACGCCCGCTGCGGCGCACCGCCAAACTGCGGATCTTAAATTTGTTCCAAAGAAGCCTTCTTTGCCGCCCTGCGGCGCCTTTCCCGTAAAAGCGCCAAGAAGCAGGTATGCGCCCCAGACCGCAAAAGCCATGGAGCAGGTATTGGTATAGTAAAAAGGCAGCCATACATAGCTTAAAGGATTGAGCGCGGTATAAAGCATAAACACGGCTCCCGGTTTAACGCCCGCATATTTTCTAAGCATCGCCCACGCTCCCGCAAAAGCAAGATCCACAAATATAACGTTTACAAACTGCAATACCGGCACCGTATTGGAAAAATCCGCGCGTATAACGCCGATTCCGCGAAACAGCTTGATGATCCAATGGGTCATGATCGTCACGGCATAGTTGTTGGAATATCTGGCAAAATACCCGCCCAGATCATTTTCTCCAATGCCTTGATTGCTAAACAGCGCTAACGCCTCGTCCACAACCTTCAAAGAATCATAGCGAAGCCCCGTTCCCGCCGCAGCCACAAATACAAACTGCAACAGTACCATCAGCGCGCCGCATACTGCCGTAAAGGCAAGCAGCCTGTTTTTATCAAAACGGCATATGCGCTTAAGGATCAGGAGAAACATCCCAAACAACGCCCCGGTCCCCGCGAGCATTTCCAGTCCCCGCAGCAAAGTCCCGGTTTCCAGATACGCCGTATTTCCGCCTTCCCAATAGAAACTTCCCATAAAAATCAAGTATATGGTAAATATGGAAAAAATTACCAATGAGAGGTTAAAAATGAACTTTTTTACGAATTGACCGCATTTTCTCCCCATTGATTCCTCACCGCAGCTTTACTCTTTTGTACGCTTCCCAGTCTTCTTAGTTTTTCGCTTTTTTCTTTACCAGCTTATGATATCCCATATCCCCGGCGACGCAGACGCCGACACAGATCACGATACCGGCAAGCCGTATTAAGACTGCAGGCGCTCCCGCTCCATTGCTTATCCCGGGGCGCAGCACCTCCGCAAAGGCAAAAAACACCTGCATCACAAAGTAATGATAACACAAAATTGTCATATTATATTTGCTCAGTCTGCCGATCCATGCCGTTATTTTCGCCGCCTTTTGATCCAGCCATCTTAAAAACAGCAACAGCAGCAGGGTCGCTCCCACCGCGCAGACCAGACAGACCGCCACGCTTTTTCCAAAATAACTGATCGAAAGGTTAAAAGACCCGTTATACAATCCGCTCATGACAGTCAGCAGAACCGTTCCCAGTACAAGGGCGCATTTTACCGATATCTTTTGCCTATCCAGCCATTCAAAGCCCTGTTTTTCCTTCAGCTCATAGCCGATAAGGAAAAATACCAGTAAATAAGGCAGAATGTCCAGGCACCAGGGCATAAGGAAGGGCGATAAATAGTGGTTTACCAGCATAACCCCTGCAAATACAGCCACCAGCAGATTTACCCTTTTGCCGCTCCCTTTCATCAGCCTGAAAGCGCCGTCCGCGCAGATCAGCACCAGAAATAACGCCGGCAAAAACCATGTGGGCGCATTCTGGTTGAGCATAATGCTCACATTCGGCATCGGCGCCTCAAAAATAACCAGACTGCCTTCACTCTTGAATAACTGCGTTCTTCCGTATAAAATCCCCGCAAGGGATAACAGGATTCTCCTAAGATGCAGACTGCCGGTCAGAAGATCTTTGACAAAGAAAATCAGGAACAGAATGCCGTTTGCCGTAAAATAGGGCGCCAGCAGTCTTTTTGCCTTCCTTTTTACAAAACTTTTGTAGCTTTCCTCTTTGCGCGTATATGTATATCCCGCCAACAGGAAAAAGGACGGCACATAAAACATACCGCCCCAAAAATTTACTCCCGGAATCACGATTCCGCTGTGATTCAACACCACGATCAAAATAGCGACCGCCTTCGCCGCATCAATCCAGTTTTTTCTCCGGAGTGACTCTTGTCTCATTTTCATCCTCCATAGCAAGCAGCTCAATGTGTGTCAAAATAAGCTCCGATTTTTCCGGCAAGCCTGATCCCCGGTTTTTCCACAAAGCGGTGCATCAGATAAGATAAAGCCGTCGTCAGTACAAAGGTCAATACATAATTCAGAGCAGCAAGCAGATGGTAATTCATCTTATCCTGCAGTGCAAGATAAAAGCCGCTTGAAAAAGTGCATAACACCATAAAATGCAGCAGATAAAAACCGTAGGTAAACTGATTGTACCAGGTAAAGGGTTTGAGGGACAGCACCTTCCCCGGTCCTTTCAAATGCAGCAGGGCATAAATTACCATAGACGCCCCGACGTTATAGTACAGAATAATCTTTAAAGGGAAAAAGCCGTAAATCGTCCCCTCCATCCGCTCGCCGATCGGCGGGAAGGAGCCGAGAAACAGACCGCCCAAAAGCAATAACGCCATAAGCCACTTCTGCCCGGACAATTTTTCCAGCCAGGCAGGCGCCCGATAGGTCAGATCGCAGACAACGGTACCCAGGACAAACGGCAGGAAGTCCGAACGGATCAAAATAACCGCCGCGACAGCATAGACGATATATCTTGCTTTGCTTTCTCCAAGAAGGGATAAAATCGCCGCAATCAGCAGCGTCCCGAAAAATTCATAATAAATAAACCATAACGGACCGTTATACTGGTTCGCTCCCGTCACAAAACAGCCCCAGACCGCTTCTTTTAACGCATCGAGGAGATTGGGCGCAAAATTATTGTAGTTGCCCACAAAAATTTCGGAGCCGGCAAGCACCGACGCTTCCTGATTCTGATAAGCGCCAAGGCTCATAAGAAGAAAGATCAGGATATTCGCCGCAATAATCGGTAAGACCAGCCGGAAGTATTTCTTAACCACGCCGCTTTTCAACGACTTTTTATCTCCTGTCAGAAAAAAGCGGTAGCCGGCGAAAAATCCGCTCAGGGTCATAAAGATCCTGACGCCGAATTTTCCTCCCAGCAGAATATTAAGCGGCGTGGACCCAATCAAATATTCCAGCGAAGCGGTATGAAATTGTTCCGGCAAAAGACTGTATTCTCCCGGATAAAAGAAATTGATAAAATGAAAGTTGAAAATCATCAGACAGGACAATACCTTCAGCCCGTCCAGATAATCAAGTTTCTCTACCTGTCTCATCTGTCGCTCCCATATTACGCCAGCAGCGTTTTCATATATTCTTCAAAAGCGTCGTGCCAGTCCGCAAACATAAAATCCGTCGTCAGTTTAAACATATAATTTTCCAAAATGGAATAAGCGGGTCTCGGCGCCGGAGCGTTATATTCCTCCGTGGTAATCGCCTGTACTCTCGTATTTTTACCCGCAACGCGGAAAATCTCCTCTGCAAACTGCGCCCAACTGCAGCTTCCCTCGCAGGTAGCGTGGAACAAGCCGTAATTTTCCGTCGGAAGCAGCACGTTGATAGCCTTTGCTAACTCTTTGGCGCTGGTAGGCGTTCCCACCTGATCGCCGACAACTCTGACCTCTTCGTTTGTCTCGGAAAGGCGCAGCATCGTCTTAATAAAGTTTTTGCCGTCTCCGTACAGCCATGCGGTACGCAGGATAAAGTAATCCTTTGCAAACTCTTTGACAAAGTTTTCCCCTGCCAGCTTGGTCTTGCCGTACATGCCCGCAGGTCCCACGGGATCAAACTCGATATAAGGTCTTGTCCCTTTTCCGTCCAGCACGTAATCGGTTGAAATCTGAATCATCTTAGCGCCCGTCTCCGTCGCCGCAATGCTTAAGTTTCTCGGACCGATGGCGTTGATCCGATACGCCAGATCCGCCTGGGTCTCGCAGGCGTCCACTCCCGTATGCGCCGCGCAGTTGATGATCGCATAAGGCTTTACCTCTCTTGTCAGCTTCATAACCGCGTCGATATCGGTAATATCCAACTCCGCCACATCCGTGTTTACCAATTCATATTCATTGCTTCCCGCATATAATTCGTTGACCGCTCTGCCGAGCTGACCGTTACATCCTGTAATAATTAACTTTTTCATCGTTTTTCTCCTTTTTTGCTTTTTCCGCCTTGCATTCGCAAAACCGCCTCCAACGTGGCTCTGAACAGTTGTATTCTACCAAATTGTTCTGCCGCCGTCCAGAATAACCGTCGCCCCGGTCATATAGGAGCTTGCCTCCGACAGCATATAGAGTACCGTCGCCGGGTATTCCTCGGGTCTGGACATGCGTCCCATGGGTATCAGTTCGCTGATTTTCTGCACAAATTCTTCGTTCTGCCCGTTGGACAGACTCGCGGGACAAAGGGTATTGACCCTGATGCCGCTCTTTGCCCAGTAGGTGGCAAGATATTTGGTCAGACCCATGATCCCGTGTTTTACCACCGAATAGGAAACCGGTTTTACAGTCTGTTCCTCTTCGGGAACGCCTTCTCTTTTGTAAATATTCTGGTTGGGCGAAATCACGCCGTAATCGGAAGAAATATTGATAATTACGCCCGATTTCTGTTTTTCCATTTCATAGCCGAATACCTGGCAGCAGAGAAACGCACCGGTAAGTCCCACGCGCATATCGTCTTCCCAGATAGACAGGGGCAGATTGTGAAAGCGCATGGCGCCCAGATTTTTAGAACCGCCCTCCACCTTGGGATTGTTCGCCGCATTGTTGATCAGCCCGTCGATATGTCCGTATTTGGCAAGCAGCTCGTCACGGATGCCCTCTAAGCAGGCGCGGTCGGTAATGTCCGCCACATAAGTCTCGATTTTGGACTGCGGGTAACGGCTTAAAAATTCCTCCTTTACCCTGGCAAGAGGTTCGGGAAAAATATCCAGCAGCACCGGTATTCCCTCTCCCTCTAACACCGCCTCGGTATGGCGCCTTCCGATCAGTCCGGCTCCTCCCGTAATCACAATTACCTTTCCGGTAATTTTAAATTGATCAAAGATCGACATTTACAATTCCTCCCGTCCTCATGGATTCTTTTATGGCAAGCGCCATTTTCAGGCTGACAATGCCGTCCTCCAGCGTAATCGCTTCCTGTTCCCCTTTTTCAATACAGGACAGAAACAGTTTTAACTCTTCTATAAACATGTCGTTTCTCACAAACTCGGGAAACGCCGTCTGTTCGGTCACATCCGATACGGTCTTTGTCACAAGGGCGTTAATCAGATCCGCTTCGATCTGTCCCTTTTCCCCGACCACTTTGACAAAACGGCTGGGCGGGCTTTGATAGAAGTCGGCATGGACGTTGACCGGAACCCTGCCGTTTCCTTTTCCTTCCATGACAAAAATCGCATCGCAGTTATCTTCCACATCGATCCCCAGGTTGCCGCAGGTCCCTCCTACCGCATAGACGCTTAAAGGTCTCCCGAACAGATCATAGAGATAATCCATTTCATGGACGAGCTGATTGGTCACGACTCCGCCTCCCATATCCTTTCTCGCCATATAAGTCTCCTTATAATCCTCATAAGTGTGCATGGTCACAAGGCGCTCTCCCACGACCGCATGTACCGACAAAATCCTGCCCAGCTCGCCGTTTTCTACGACCTCTTTCACGGCGCGGACGCCCGGATGGAAACGGTTCTGATAGCCCACAAATACTTTAACGCCCTGCTTTGCCGCTTCGGCTTTCAGTTCGTCAATCCCCTCGAGACCGTCGGAAACCGGTTTTTCCAGAAACAGATGGCATCCGGCTTTCGCGCATTTTATGGCGCAGGGGATGTGCATATTGGTAGGATTGGTAATAAACGCCGCATCCGGCTTTTGCAAAAGAGCTTCGTCCAGATCGCCGAAGGATCTGATATGAAACTCCTCCTCCAGGCTCACGTCCTGCCTGATCTGCATCGTATCCGAAAAAGTCCTCTGCAGACCTCTGACACGGTACGCCAGTATTTCGGTTTCTTCGCCAAGCACCCGCCTGATATTCCGCAAATGTCTCTGCCCGATGCTGCCGAGACCGATCATCAAAATTTTCATCCTTTACCGCACGCTCCCTTCCTCTTCTTCCGTCATACCGTCAGCTTCCTTTTCCGCCGGGGGAAAGCCATCCGGTTTTGTTCCTTCGTTTCGTTCCCCTCCGGCTTCATGAACATCCTGCCGCTGCAAAAGCTGTTCAATCTTTTCTTCGTTCAGCGCAACCGCCTGCGCCAGCTTCCTGACCCTTTCAGACATACGGGACAGCGTAACGGTCAAAATAAAAATAATCATCAGGGCAAAACAGAAGCCCAGGAAAAAGATCATATTGACCGGAGCCCAGATACCCAAAAACTCGGAAAGCCTTGTCAAAAGCACCGGAAAACAGTCCAAAATCAAGACAAAGGCAATGGCGATCAGCCATGACAGCGCATATTTCAGTTCCAGTTTTCTCTGTCTGATCATATTTACAATGGCGATCAGCGCAATGACCAGAATCGCACCGATAATCAATTGGAGTTTTAAAGTCATCATAACAATCCGCTTCTCACTTTCTCAACATTTCTACCAGAATGGCGAGGGTTACCTTTACCATATAATAAACGCTTCTTAAGGGAGAAATCGACGAAACGCCTTCCTTTCTCTCCCGCATCACGACCGGATATTCCCCGACTGTTTTTCCCATATTTAAAATCGCGACGACGCTTTCCGGTTCCGGATAATCCTTCGGATAGGATTCCGCATAGATTTCCATCACTTCCCGGTCCACCATACGCATACCGGAGGTAGGATCGGTAATCCTCGTTCCCGTTAAAAGCCTGATCAGCGCGGAAAAATAGCGGATGCCGAAGCGGCGGATTCCCGAGGACTGAAACCCCTCTTTATCTATAAAACGGGAACCGATGAGCATATTCAACTTATGCTCCGTCATATAATCCCGCATCGTGTGCAAAAATCTGGCATCGTGCTGCCCGTCTCCGTCAAACTGCACCGCAAAATCATAACCGTTTTTGCAGGCGTACCGGTATCCGGTCTGGACCGCGCCGCCGATACCGAGATTGATCGGAAGGTTGAGCACGTGCATTCCCTTATCCGTACAGACTTTTAAAGTAGCGTCCCTGGAACAGTCGTTGACAATGACATAATCAAACTCCGGGGCGTTTACTCTGATATCTTCCACCGTTTTCTCTATGCTTTTTTCTTCATTATAAGCAGGTATAATTACAATACTTTTCATTCTTTTTCCCTTAGTCCCAACGCGGCGCGTACAAACTGCGCCAGTACCTTAAACGTCCTTTTCATGCAGATCCCAAACGGATGAGGAATATGATTTTCTTTTAACGCCCGCTCGCTTTCCCGGAAGGAAGCGATATAACTGCGTAAGCCTCCCGAGCTGGTTCCCCCGTAAAACATATAGACCAGCACCTGCGGAAGATAGGACAGGCGCAGCGTACCGTCCTTCAGGATTCTGACCATAAACTCATAATCCGCGGCAATCCGGTAATCCGTCTTATATCTTCCGTATGTTTCATAGACTTCTTTTTTTAAATAAAGGGTGGGATGCGCGGGCATCCAGCCGTCCCGGATCGTCTTTTTATTTCCCATAACCCAGCGGCGCACCGCCTTTCCGGATTCGTCCACATAAACCAGATCCCCGTGGACGCCGTCCGTACCCTCTCTGTCCATGATTTCCATCATACGGGTCAGCACGTCGGAGGCGGCGAAGCGGTCAAACATAAACCCGATCACGTCTCCGGTCGCCATATCGATTCCCTTATTGATTGCGTCGTAAATCCCCCGGTCAGGCTCGGAAATCCATTTAAGCGCCAAATTGGGACGCGCTTCGCATTCCCGCTCCAGATTTTTTAAAAACTCCACTGTTCCGTCCCCGGAGGCGCCGTCCACAATGATATATTCTATGTTATCATAATCCTGCTTTTTTATTCCATCTGCCACAGCCTCCAGATGCTTCAGATCCTGAAAAGTCGTCGTGATAACAGATACCTTTTTACTCACCGGTCTCCTCCTCATGAGTCGTTTGCACTCTGCCCTCTTCCATCAGATAACAAAGAGCGCTGTAAATCGTATCCCCGATCTGGTCGTAGCCTCCCGCCGAAGGGTGTATCCCCTGTACCGGCATCGCATCCATCACATCGGAGTGCGGGTCCTGTCCGACCAGCGTCTGATCGAAACCGTAATCCCGGTCAAACATAACCGCCGCCGGAACAATCGTTACGTTTTCATAAGAAGAAAGCCTTGTTTCCAGTTCTCCGATCAAATTAAATACCATGCGGCAGCGCGCCGACGACCACATGCCGCGAAGTTCTTCATATCCCTGGATATTCTGCTGTCTCGCCATTCCGTCCTGATCCGCCGGATAGATCGGTTCCACCACCATAATCTGCATATCGGGGTCCGCTTCCCTGATCTTATCCACAATGGTCACGATATTCTGCGCGTTTTTGGAAGGGTCCATCTCCAACCCGTTTGTTCCCAGGAAAATCTGCACCACATCGGGGTCCAGTCCCGTGCCGCTTTTATAATAATTCCAGTCAAATTCCTGCGTCTGCGGATTAAAAAACGGTGTCTCCGCCGTTTCCTCGTATAGCGTGCCTTTCAGATAATCCTCTGCGGTTATGCCGGGACGTCCTTCATACATCAGCCCCTGCGTATCTCCCAATGTCCCTACATGGACCAGCTTGTCCCCGGACAGGGATCTCGTATAGGAAAGCCAGTCGGTACCGGCGCTCATACTGTCGCCGATCGTCAGCATTTGCAGGCTGCCCGTCTCTTCCTTTGCAAAAGCGTCGGACACCACGTGAAGCGTCGTCTGTACGCTGGTCACTTCCTCCAGCCGCAGATTATAAACATGCAGCGTCAGAGTATATGCTCCCGCATCTTCCTCTGTCGCGGCAATATGGTACTTCTCTTCCATGCAGTCTCCGACCTCACATTCCCAGTAAAAATCAAAGTCGTCCAAATTCACCCCGCTGCTGACGCAGTCGTTATAAATTTCCATGGTCAGTCCGGCGCAGACATAAATATCCTTCGGCAAATACAAATCCGGCGCGTCTTCTTCGGCTTTCCTTTCCACTTCGCCGCTTACCCGGGCGATCTCAGTCTCCTGCGCCGCAATATCGCCGCTAAGCTCTTCTATTTTCCGTCCCATTTCGGCATTTTCCGTCTTCAGTTCTCCGATGACAATCGCTTCCGTTACGCAGCAGACGACGATCATCAGCGTCAGGATCAGTGAAAGTACTCTTTTTTTACCCATTAACGTTCCTCCCCGGCTACAGACACTACCTTTAGTTTACACCAAAATCCCATAAATAGGAAGATTAGGAATAAAAGGGAAATAAAAATAACATATTTTTGCGGCGTCGTATAGCTTTCCGTCTTTTCCTCCGATACGGAAAACAGCAGAGACGCCGTTAAAATCCGCTTTTCGCCTTCCTTTGCCAGGGATAACTCCCCGTCGGAATAAGGCGTATACCCGTACATATCATATACGACAAATTCCAGATCGTCCGACGGCATACCCGAAATCTTTTCCATAGCAATCTCATAATCGCCTTCCGCCGGGTCCACGGTTTCAAAATCATAAATTCCCGCTCCGTTATAGCCGGTTCCCGCCGCATGGATTTCGGTCTCAAACACAACCGTCCCGCCGCTCTCCCGCAATTGCAGGCGATAAACCGCCGTGCTCTCCTCCTGCGCCGGATTCCTCCACTGAACGATCAGTCTGTTAAAGGGCTGAGTCAGCCGTATCGTCTGTACCAACTCCTCCCCGTCGTCCACGGGACAGGACGTATTCGCCAATATCTGGGTTGCCACCGGATGCGGCTGCTCTCCGGGCGTCTGCGTTACCTGCCTGTAACGCGCGATCCCCCACAAGGCAACGACCGCAGCCGCCGCAAACGCACAGTACGCAGTCACACAATGACGTTTTTGCATTTTACCCTTTTGTCCGGCGCTTTCCTCTGTATTTTGAACGGGCAAAAGCCCGGCGAAGCACAGCGCTTCCATCATCATCATAAAGGGAATACTGTACTGCGGGGACGCTTCCCACAGCACATAAAACAAAACGGCTCCAAACAGGATCAATAATAAGGTAAAACCGTAAAAATCCGTTTCCTTTTTTCGGATACAGGCATATCCCCACCGCAGGATATATAATAATATGCCCAACAGCAAAAACAGATAGTATCCCTGATGCCATAAGATCACAAAGTCCTTATGCGCTCCGAAGACCGCCTCGTAAACCCCGTCCGTCCGAAGGGCGTCGGCAAGGAATACCGGATATCCGTTGGTGCCCGTTCCAAAGGTATTGCTGATCTTCGTCTTTACCAGGGTCAGATAATCCGCCCGGCTCATCGCTTCCAGCTTTTCCTTCATGCGTGCCGACACGGCTTCCTCTTTCTCTTCCTTCGTCGCAAAAGATGCCGTATAGGCTTCATCTTCTCCGTTATGTCCGCCCGGCATGGTCAGCGACATCATCAGCCAATGACTTGCAGGAAACGCCGTATCCTCCGTATCGATGCCCACATAGGCTTTTTGCGCTGCATTCAGTCCCGCGCCGAACATCCAGGCGCAAAGCAACAGGACGGCAAGTTGCGCCGCCTGCCTCTTTCCCTCTTTCCGGTCCCGCGCCGGATTCTCATCCCGCGCCACTGTTTCTCTCCGTGTCGTATTCCCATCCCGCGCCACTGTTTCTTTTTGCGCCGCCAGTTTCCAAATTCCGGCGGCAAGCGCAGCGATCCCCAGGATCACCGCCGTCGCCCTCAGTTCGTATCCTATGCCTAACAAAGCGCCGGCAAACACCGCTTTCCCATATCCGGCACAGGTTTTCTTCCCGCCGCTTTCTCCGTTTTCCTGCTCTTTTCCCCCTTCCGGCTCCCATATCGAAAGAAGCAGATACAAAAATCCCATGGAAAGCGGCAAAGACAGGGTAACGGTATAATAATAGGATACCCCCAAATACAGAAAAGGATTGCACAGAAACAGCAAAAAGATCCTGCAGATTTCCCAATCCCGCAGATTCTTTTTCCATTTTTGTAATAGCTTCAGGGTCAGAAATACCGAAACATCCAGACAGACAGTGTTAAAGGTATTAAAAAGCAGGGACCTGACGCCCGCCCCGATGCCGAACAGATTGCCCAGCTTTACCAGCACTGCGGTAATCAGCACAAAGGTATTCTGATTGGGATAGACGGACAAATAGTAAAATGCTTCCTCTGCCACGCTTCCGGTCTCCGCCAGGGAAGCGGCTCCCCCAATGACAAAACCGCTGTCCCATTTATAATAGCTTCTCACATAAAATAAAAAATAGCACTGCAGCGCCAGCATCACCGCCGCCGACACCGCTTCCACGATCCGGATCGTCTTAATGCGGCACGCCGAAAGCCATTTTCCCAACGCCGCATACAAAATCACAAAAAAAAGCACCGCCAGCCCGCACAACACCGCCAGCTCCGGTACTTTCGCAAAGGAATAGAGAAACTCCGCGTCCTCATAGAAGGTAAACCCCTGCAAAAATAGCAGGAAAAAGACAACAAAAAGAAGAGCCATGGCTCCCACGGCTGCCGCTTTTATGATCTTTTCACCCGTTTCTCTCACTCTTTCCATTTCTGTCTGCGAAGCTTCTACCTTTTATCCAGGATCTCCCGGTAAAGCTTCAAATACTCCTGATATCTGATATTTTTGTCAAACTCCAGCGCGCGTCTGCGGCACGCTTCGGGATCAAACGCCCCATCCGCCGCCCTGACAACCGCTTCCTTTAACGCGTCATAATTGCCCCTTTGTACAACGATACCCGTATCCTCCGACACCGCCTCGCCGCTTCCTCCGGTGGCATAGGTCACAACCGGCGTGCCGCAGGCAAGCGCCTCCAGATTTGTCGTCGGAAAATTGTCCTCCAGCGTCGCATTGACATAAACCGCCGCATTTCTATAAGCCTCTGCTAACTCCTCTGCACCGGAAGTCCTTTCCTCCGCAATGAGTTTTTCGCCGTACTTTTTGGAAAGCTCTTTCTTCTGCTTTTTGTTTACTCCGATCAGCCGGACGCGGTACCCATCCGGCAAATCTCTTGCCAGATTCTCAAAATAGGCAAGTCCCTTGCGAAACTCCCAGATATTCGCCACGCCCAAAACGATTTTGGGAGCGCAGTTTCCCTGCGCGCCGTCTTCCCGGGCGCCGTTTCTTTGAGCCCCGTTTCCCCGTATCTTTCCTCCCGGGGAAAAAACTTCCAGATCAATGCCGTTAGGAATCACCCTGACCGGATACTCCTTTAAAAAGGACTGTTCCACCTGTCCCTTCAGCCATCTGCTGGGCGTTACGATCGTCAGATTCTCCACGCCGCAGAAAGCCTTCCGCTTCCTTGCGTAAGCATCGACGGAGTTGTCCTTAAACAACGCGTAAGGATATACCTTGGCGTGATGAATACAGTTATTGCAACCCGTTTTCCATTTATCGCAGGCAGCAAAATCATAATACGCACAGTGCCCCGTAAAGCTCCAACAGTCATGAAGCGTCCAGACCACCGGAATCTTTTTCTTTTTAATATAAGAAAACAACAGCTCTGTCTGAATATAAAATCCGTGGATATTATGAAGATGGATCAGATCCGGCTTTTCCCGGTCGACCCAGGCGAGAAAGTTTTTCGTCACAGCCTCGGACCCGAAGCCCGATTCTCCCTGAAAAAAATTTTTCATGACATGGCGGTAAAAATCGCCTTTATTGCCGATCAGAACGCCTTCATAGCCCTCCGGGAACGGCTCTCTGCCAACGGCGACTCTCGCCTCGTTTCCCGATTCCTTAATCACTTCATACAAATCAGCCATGATCCTGCCTACGCTGCTGCCGCGGATAACAGTATTGACCTGCAAAATTTTCATATACGCACACCTTTTTTTTTGATATACTGTAATGGGCATCCGCCCGTTTCCATTCATTTTTCAGAAAGAAGGACATACTATGTTAATAATACAACCGATCGGCGGTTTATGCAATAGAATGAGGGCAATCAACTCGGCGCGGATACTCGCCGAAAAACGCGGGGAAAAACTGACGGTTATCTGGTTTGTCAATCCCGAGCTGGGCTGCCCTTATGAAAAAATCTTCCGCCCCACGGACAAATTTCGCGTTATAAACATTTATTCCAAATGGAATCTGAAAAAGCTTTTTTATCAGCTTACTTCCATGCTGTCCAGAAGTTTTATCGGCAACGAAGATATCCGTTCCCACAGGCAGGACGGCGCTTTGGACGACGCTTTTGTTTCCTCCCTGGGCGCGCGGGTCTATATTGCCACGGAAGAGCATTTTTATCCCTGTCACGATTATTCCGCTTTCGTTCCCGCCGACGGAGTATCAGCAAGAATCGAAGAAAAAAAACAGGAATTAGGCGATCACTCCGTAGGCGTGCATATCCGGCGTACCGACAACCTTCCCGCCATCGGCAAAAGCTCCACCGGCCATTTCATCCTTTCCATGAAAAAAGAACTGGAAGCCGACCCCGAAACGGTCTTTTATCTCGCTACCGACGACTTATCGGAGGAAGAAAAGCTGCGCGAAGCGTTCCCCGGCAAAATCATTTCCAATCGGGAGCGGGATTTATCGAGAAACAGCATCGCAGGCATTCAGGACGCCATGCTGGACTTATATTGTCTCGCCTCCACCCGCAAGATTATCGGCAGTTATTTTTCTTCGTTTACGGACATTGCCGCGGATATGCGCCAGATTCCCAAAGTCATAGCCGGAGAAGAGCTATAATTACCGCTCGAAAGTCGTAGCCGGAAAAGAACAATCATTACCAATCGATCAGGACGGCTACGTACCGCTCCCTCCTGCCGAGGATTTCGGGCATCAACCCTCTATCGTCCAGCGCCGGCAGTACCCGGGACTCAAAATACGCTTCCGTCGTAAAGAGCAGGTTCCCTTCCTGTCCTTTTTCTTCCATCGCATCCAACAGCGCATCCAATCCGCCCTGGGTACAGTAATAATTCCCATATGCTTCCGCCACAAACACGTCCTGCTGCGCCCACGTCTCGTTTAAAGGTTCTTCCTCCCGATCCGTTTCCAGCGCCACATAAGCGGCGGCGCCGGCGGTCTCCCCGTTTTGCGCCGTATCCCGTATCAAAAGTTGAAAATCATTGGTTTGCGCGCCGTTTACCCCATAGTTGCGGAAAGTCCCGAACAAAATCAGAGAATAGATCCCTGCTGTCAACAGTCCCGCGTACCACACGGTTTCCCGAAGCGGAGCGGGAAGACTTTTTTCCTCCGCGATTCTTCCCAAAACAACGGCTCCCGCAATGAGCAAAGCAGTCACGACCGGATACAGATACCACAAAAGCTTGGTAGATACTGCCGAAAAAGCAAGCGTCGGCACGATAATCCACAAAGCAAAGCCTATGGTATCTCTGTGTAACAGTACCTTCCTGCACGCCTGCATGAGCCCGCATTTTTCCTTTTTCCTGTAATACAACACGCCGAATATCCCCGCCAGCAAAAGCAGGATCAGCACCACCGCATAGATCTGGACGCTGCCGCTCATCTTTCCCAGATAATAGGAAAAATAATATCCAAAGCCCGCTTCATTGCTGCCGAATCCCTTCCCCGAACGCCCCAGCACGTCCGTATACCACATTTCCTTTAAGAAGGCGGTGCCGTCGGTTCTATACCGCAGGACGCCCCAGACGCACACAGGGATGACGGCGGAAGCGATGAATTTCGCCCATACGGCAGGCTTCATCCGTTTTAATTCGCCGGTCAGCAGCAGATACAATCCGCCGATCGCCACGATGACGACGCTGTGAAAACTCTTGGTTAAAAAGGCGAGGGAAAATAAAAAGCCGCACCAATACAAATTTTTCTGATTCTCCCTGATTCGGAGCATACACAACATCGCAAGGGTAAAAATCAGCACATACAGACTGTCCGCATCCCCCGCCCTGATCATATGCGCCAGGAAAGGCGTCGTATTTGCCGAAAGAAAGGCAAGACAAAGCAGCGCCGGCATACGCCCGTACCTTTTTCTGACAAAGACCGCGGTCACGACCGCAAGAATCAGATAGCACAGCGCGGAAGGAAAACGCATGGCAAAAACCGTCTTGCCGAATATGGTCATGCTCAGCATAATCGCCCACATGGAGAGGGGCGGTTTCAGGTTATAATAATCCGTTTCGTAAAGATAAGCGCTCCGTATGAGATTCCCTTCCTGCAGCATCTCTACGGCATTGACCCCGTGTCTGGATTCATCCCACGGGTCCACATATTTCACATCCAGTTTGTAAAAGCACAAAAAGCCGATCCATAAGGTCAGCAACAAAAATAGCATCTGATATACTCTTTCCTTATCGTCCCGGTCCGTACAGGTCAGCACCCGGTATAAAGGTGCCGACAACAGGAAAAGCCGGTATCCCAGCCGCTTTGTCACGGGCAATTCTTTTTTTCCGGCTTCTAATTCGCGGCGCACATAGGATTTTAAGCGCTTTTGCTCCTCCCTTTCCCCGGGTATCTGCTCCCGCAGCGGGTAATAATAGTGGATCGCCGCGTCGGCTCTTGCCCGCATGGCATAGGAAACCTGTTCTTCGTCCCCCTGTTTCTCAAAAAACGCAATCCGTTCGTCCAGAGCGTCCATCCAGTCCAGTCTTTTCAAATTGAATTTACTTCTGGTAATGCTTTCCGGCGCGCTGAAATATCCGTATAACGGTCTGTGCAGATAAACGCCCCGTAAGGCGCGGTCATAGATCCGGTAAGTCGTCGCCTCATCCTCATGGATTTTTCCCTTGGGAAAACGGATTCCCTCCCAAAGCGAAGCTTTATAAATCTTGTTCCAGGATACGATAAAATAAGTGGCGTCCCTGTGGTTGGCATCGTAAAGGTTGGAAAGCAGCCCGTGCCTGTCGCAGATTTCCACGCAGCCGTTTCGCTCGTGCTCATCCCTGACCACGCCGTCTCCTCCGCCGCTTTCCGCGCATTCCCCTGCGGCGCCCCAAAAAATCGAATCGTCCATCTGTGCAGAAGAGGTTACCGCATAAGAACACATGGCGACATCCGCATCGTTGCTTTGCAGCTCATGCAGCAAAACCTCCACAAAATTCTCCGCAATATAATCGTCGCTGTCCACAAAGACGATATACGCCCCGGTCGCCGCGTCCAATCCGGCGTTTCTCGCATCGGAAAGTCCGCCGTTTTCCTTGTGGATCACCTTGATCCGGTTGTCTTTTTGTGCATAATCGTCGCAGATCGCCCCGCAGTTATCCGGGGAACCGTCGTCCACCAAAATAATCTCCAGATCAGTATAGGACTGCCTCCGGATAGAATCCACGGCACGCCTCAAATACGGCTCCACCTTATAAATCGGTACGATTACAGAAACACGCTTATCCATACTTTATCCTCGCTTCTTCAATACCCTGGCAAGCAGACCTCTCGCATGTACGAGGAAATATACGATCCCCGTACGTTTTTTCTGATAAAAAGGAAAAATAATTCGATAATCCAAAAGCTCCAGAACCGGGGATTTTGCCGCCTCCCCCAGCCCGGCGAGCGCATCTTCATACAAATGAATGACCTGCAGTTTTTCTTTCCGGCTCAACCCCCGGTCAAAGGCAAGACTCTCCAGATCGTCCAGAAATTCCTGCACCAGCTTGGAAACAATAATTTCCTGACCGGATATCCCCAGCTCTTCAAAAAAAGAACGGGTGGCGTCATACAGCCGCAGCGCAATGGGGATCTTATCCGTCCGCCGTTTGGTGGAAAGCGTCGTTCCCCTGTCGTCCTGAATATAATTACAGACCGGAGCCGCAATCACGCAGATACTGTCTGTCTGTTTTATATACTTTTGGTTAAACAGCAAATCCTCGCCCAGGTTCAGATCCGTCGGGAAACCTTCCCCGATCAGTTCCCTTTTGTAGAGCTTGTTCCACGGCATATTCAAAAATCCCGCCCGGTACAGCTCCAACAGCTCGCCGCCGTCCTTATTGTCAAGTTCCCGGGTCTGGTATAGTCCCGGCTTCGGATTTTTGAGAATATCCCTTCCGAAATACAAATGATGATAACCTGCAATGACCAGATCCGCCCCGGTGCTTACCAGCGCCTTAAGAAGCTTTTCGTTGGAATCTGCGTCCACATAGTCGTCGCTGTCCACGAAGCGGATATACTCGCCCCTCGCCTCGCTGATCCCGCGGTTCCTCGCCCTGGAAACTCCCTGGTTTTCCTGATGGATCACTCTGATCCTTTCGTCCAGACCGGCGAGCTTTTGCGCCAAAATGCCGGAGCCGTCCGGCGGACCGTCCACGATCAGCAGGATTTCCATGTCTTTCTCAGTCTGTGCACACAGGCTTCTGACGCATTTTTCCAATGTCTTTTCACTTTTATACACAGGTACGATTACGCTGACCATCGTCTCTCCCTTTCGCCGCCTCATACATTTAATCTTAAAATTACCAGCTGCCATGTCATGGCAAGATTGACAGCTCCCAATATGCCGAAGATTATCCTCTCATAAACCGCCGGAAGCGATGAAAGCTTTTGCTTCGCCGCAGTGATTTTCGTTTCCTTTCTCTCTCCCATACCGAAAAGACAGCTTAAAAACGGAAGAAACAGCGGAATGAAATATCGCCCCTGCACGCCCAGAATCTGATCGCTTCCCACTGCCGTATAGGAAATGTACATGGAGGAAAAAACGATCGCCGCCACGCCGAAATTCATCAGATGGGTCAGTGCTCCGATTCCCTTGCCCAGCTTTTCCTTTACTGCCGTAAATACCGCCGCAAAAATACCGGTCAAAATCAACAGCCAGTTGACCCAGAAGGGCGCCGTGCCCAGATAGGCATAAGCGACATAAGGCACGCCGAATATCGTATAACTGCCAAGCGTTCCAAACATTTCCTTCAACAGCACCCCGGCATAGGTCAGGGGATTTGCAAGAATATACGAAATCTGTCCTATGGTGCTGGTCCCCACGCTCCGGCTGTCTCCGGAATACGCCATATTGCTTACCAACTGATAATCTCCGCCCGCCACCGGGGTCGGGAAGAAAATGTTGTAGATCATCAGTCCCGCAAGCACGGTAACGGACACCTTAAACAGCGCCGCCATCGGTTTATTTTCAAATTTCTTTGCCGGCAAAAACCAAAGCATCAGCGCCATCACAATATAAACCGGCTTGGAAAGACACCCGACCACAAAAGCCAACAGCATAGGCAGGGCGTTGCGCGGTCGGATTTTTTCCTCCGGCGTAAGGAATTCGTTTAACAAAAGCACATAGCCAAGCAGCAGGCACGAGGTCACAAGAGCGTCGTAGGACAACGCCGACGCGATAAAGATATTATTGGGCAGCAGCCCGATCGCCGCCACCACCATTTCGTATCCCTTCGCCTTTTTAATCGCCCAAAATACAATGACGATATAGCATAAAAGATTGCCAAGCTTGGCTAACGCCACCATATCCGCAAACCCCACATGCAGGACCCTGCCCAGATAAAAGCCCGCCGCCATGGGATAATACACCCTTGTCTCCGCCCGTGGAAACAGGCTCTGGTGTCCGATATCCGGCGCGATATAGGACGGATCGTTCATCAAATCCTCGTAGTCCTCTACGAGACGTCGTTCCTCAGGATTGTTAAAATAGGGCAGCGTGTTCCCGACCATCTGCATCGCCGCCTCCGTCGTTTCAATGGTAGACCCGAAGGAAAGCTTGTACGCGCTCTTGGCATGGGAATACTCGTCATAGCTTACCTGGTTGGTGCCGATGCCCATAATCAACAGCCCTCCGAATAAAAGCGCCGTCAGGGCAAAAAACCATTGGGGCTTTTCCTTCATCCTATTCCAAACGCTCTTTCCCGCCGCAAGGATCAGGTACGCAAAGAAAAGACTGACCGCAAAAGCGCAGACACGGATCGGATTTATACTGAAATCATTGGAAATCTCCACCTGCAGCGCGGATAAATCCGGTTCTTCTCCCGTCAGAAGCACAATCTCCAAAGCGTCGGCTGTCTTATCCACATTGGCGATTCCCGCATCCAGCTTGGGATTGATGCTGCAATAAACGCTTTCGCCCGCCGTACCCTGTTCATAAGCGCTTACGGTATAACCGGCGTTTTCCTCCAAAGGAAGGGAAACCTTCAGTTTTTTCACATAATAGGCATCCCCCAGCTCCAGATAAAGTCTGGTCTCTTTTACCTTCTGGTAATAGACGCCGTCCTGCTTAATCAAAGACTCGTCCAATTCCTCTACATATTCTTCGCCGTTGTATTCGGCAAGCAGTCTCTTATTTTCCTGCTCTACCTCGATCGCCTTCTGCTCCTCTGCAGAAAGCTGCGCCAGCGTATCCGTCGTCTCCGCCGTCATCTGATCCTTCCCATGCTTCTGATCGAATACCACCGCGTCATAGGGGTCCCGGAGCGCCGTGCGGTTAAAGATCAGGATTTCCAGAATCAGGGAAAGCAAAAAGACTGCTCCCAAAACAAGAATCCATTTCAGCACGCATTTCGCCGTTTTGTTTGTCTGCGCCTGCTTCATGCTTTCTCTCCCCCTTTCTTTTCGCCGCGCCGGGATACCGGTCCCTTACCATGGCGGCGGGGATAACAAACGGTGGCGGACGCCGCAAGAAATACAAAGGTCAGCACTCTCGCATCATACAACAGCGGGTAAGTGTCGTGAGAATAGATATAATAATGTTTGATCATCCTGGGCACCTCTTCGCCGTTTATCACGTCCGTTACCTGTTGTCCGCCGATATAGGTCGCCGCCTTGTCCACCTTACCGTGGTTTAAAAAGATCCCCGGCATAACGCCCTCTTCATTACTGTTTGTCCGGAATGTAAACGTAATGTATAATTTCCCGCTGCACAGCCCCTCTTCGTCAAAGGGCAGATAAGGGTATTGCCCGTCTAAGCAGGTCCCCAGATCATAGCTTTGCTCCAGCAATAATTCCAATCCTTTACCCGACATTTCCTCCGGCAGCTCTTCCATGGAAAAATCATCGGGAAGGCGGTAGACCCGGTAAACCAGCTCCGTTCCGTCCAAAGAAGCGCCGTTTTTGGAGATACCGATCTGAACGCCTTTTAACGCTCTCCCATCCGTCTCCATAACATAGCCGATTTCATCCTCTGCTCCCGTCAGTTCGCCAATGAGCTCTTCATCGCCCTCAGCTTCCTTCATATTGACTTCATAAGTATCCAATACCTCGTTGGGAAATAAATAACTGCCAATAAACCCTGCTAAACATAGCAGGGTACCTATTGGCAGTATCAAATATCCATATTTACCGATTACTTGTTTAAAACCTTTCAGCATAAGCCTATTTCTCTCCCAGCCCAAGTCTGTTTACGGCGGAAAAAATCGCGCGCACGCTCGCCCGGGTAATATTGCTGGACACACCTACGCCGTAAGTCACTCTGCCGTCGTCCGCATCCAGCAAATGAATGTATGCGGCAGCCTGGGAATTGGAACCGCTCTGTAAAGCGTGTTCTTCGTAATCCAACACCTTGATCTTCACGCCCAGCGTCTCCTGTAAACCGCGCTGTACGGCGTCGATAGGACCGTTGCCCACAGCCTCGAAAAACTTCTTTTCCCCATGATCGGTATAGGTAACCGTTACCTTCGTATCAAATTCGGACTGAATCACATCGCTTAAATCGTCCACGCGCAACTGACGGAAGTGGATCGGCTCCTTGCGGTTGAGGTATTCTTCCCGGAACTGTTCCATAATCTGATCCGGCGAAACCTCTCCCTGCTTCTCGGAAAGCGCCTGGATGACATTGGCAAATTCCTTGTGCATTCCCTTAGGCAGTTTGAAGCCGAAGTAAGTATCCATAACGAAAGCGACTCCGCCTTTGCCGGACTGGGAATTGATACGGACGATGGGTTCGTACTCCCTTCCGATGTCCGCCGGATCGATGGGCAGATAAGGCACCTGCCAGATCTCGCTTTGTCTCTCCTTCATCGCCTGCACGCCCTTGTTGATCGCATCCTGATGAGAACCCGAAAAAGCCGTAAATACCAGCTTGCCGGCATAAGGATGTCTCGGATGGATCGGGATTTTGCAGCATCTTTCATAGATTTCGATAATATCGTTGATGTGCTCGATATTCAACTGCGGGTCAATGCCCTGGGAAAACATATTGTAAGCGATATTTAACACGTCCACGTTGCCGGTCCGCTCGCCGTTTCCGAACAAGGTGCCTTCCACGCGGTCCGCGCCCGCCAGCAAAGCAAGCTCCGCGCTCGCCACACCGGTTCCCCTGTCGTTATGGGGATGTACGGACAATATAATAGATTCCCTGTTTTCAAAATGTTTATTCATCCACTCAATCTGATCCGCATAGACATTGGGCGTATTCATCTCTACCGTGGAAGGCAGATTGATGATCATGGGATTTTCCCAGGTAGGTCCCCAAGTGCGCTGTACCGCCGTGCAGATTTCCAATGCGAAATCCAGCTCCGTACCGGTAAAGCTTTCGGGAGAATATTCCAAAATAATCTTGCCCGGGAATTTCGCCGCGCGCTCTTTGACCATTTCCGTTCCCTTAACGGCAATTTCCACGATCTGTTCCCTGTTCATATGGAACACCACGTCTCTTTGAAGGGTGGACGTTGAATTGTAAATATGCACGATCGCCTGCTTACAGCCTTCAATCGCCTCAAAGGTACGGTCGATCAGCTCTTCCCTGCACTGCGTCAACACCTGGACGCATACGTCGTCGGGAATCATTTTGCGGTCGATCAACTGGCGCAAAAAGTCAAATTCAATCTGGCTCGCCGCCGGAAAACCGACTTCGATTTCCTTAAAACCAAGCCGGATCAGGTACTGAAACATCTCGATTTTCTCTTCGACTACCATCGGATCGATCAATGCCTGATTGCCGTCTCTTAAATCCACGCTGCACCAGATCGGCGCTTTTTCGATTTCTTTATCCGGCCATTCCCGCTCCGGATAATGTACCACCGGATTTTTACGATATCTCTTATAGTTTAACATAGTTTAATTCCTCTCCTTCTTATAAAAAACAGCCCATCCGAAAGATGGGCCGTAATGCACAATTTTTATTCTCCGAGTCCGTTCTCAATCGCTGTAACCAAGGCTTCCAACGCTTCTTTTTCGTCTTCGCCCTCACATACAAACTCAATCTCATCGCCGCATTTTACACATGCGCCCAGGACGCTTAGCACACTCTTTGCATTTGCCGTACTATCTCTGAATGTAAACGTTATTAAAGATTTAAACTGCATTGCTTCCTTGCATAGGACGCCTGCCGGTCTTAAGTGCAGCCCTGTAGGATTCTTAATTACTACCTTCTGACTAACCATTGAATTACCCTCCAATAAAATATACCCTTTCTTACTATAACACCTTTTATGATATTTCTCAAGCCTTAGAGCATGACATTCTGAATGAGGTCCGCAAGCCTGCGCGCCTCCGTCTCAATCTGCTCCTGGTCCTTTCCTTCGATCATGACGCGCACCAGCGGTTCGGTTCCCGAAGGACGGATCAGCACTCTTCCCTCTCCTGCAAACTTCGCCGACAGCTCTTCAATCGCGTCGGCAATCTCGGGATACTCCATATAGCTTTCCTTTTTATGACTGGGCACGCGGGCGTTGACCAGCGCCTGCGGCAGCACCTCCATAATGGAAGCAAGCTCCGACAAAGGTTTCCCCGTCTCTACCAGCACCTGCAACAGATGCAGGGCGCTTAACAGACCGTCTCCGGTCGTATTCTCATCCAGAAAGATAATATGTCCCGACTGCTCGCCGCCCAGGTTCGCGCCGATCTCCCTCATGCGCTCAAGCACATAGCGGTCGCCTACCTTGGTCTGCTCCATCGTGATCCCGTGCGCTTTTCCCATCAGAAAGAAGCCGAGATTGCTCATAACCGTAGCGACAATCACATTATCCTTTAACAGTCCTTTATTTTTCATATGGTTGCCGACAATCGCCATGATCTGATCGCCGTCAACCCGTTTTCCCTTTTCATCCACGGCAAGCAGCCTGTCGGCGTCCCCGTCGAAAGCGAGCCCGATATCCGCATGTTCGTAGACAACTCTCGCCATCAGCTCTTCCATATGGGTAGAACCGCAGTTTGCATTGATATTAGTGCCGTCGGGATTGTTGTGAATGGCAACAACCGTCGCGCCCAGCTCCTTTAAGGTCTCTACAGACGTATAAAAGGCGGCGCCTTCGGCGCAGTCTACAACAATCTTGATTCCTTCCAGATCCACCGGTATCGCCTTCATGGCATGATTGATATATTCCTCTCTGGCGTCCGTCCGGTATTTGATCTTTCCCACCGAGGAACCGGTAGGGAATTTCACGCCCTCCATACCGCTTGTGATCAGTTCTTCAATCTCATCCTCCAATGCGTCCGGCAATTTATATCCGTCTCCGTCAAAAAACTTGATGCCGTTAAACTCTACGGGGTTGTGGGACGCCGATATCACGACTCCCGCATCCACCTTATATTTCCTGGTCAGATATGCCACCGCAGGCGTCGGCACGACTCCTACGTATACAACGTTCGCACCTACGGAACAGGCTCCCGCCATCAAAGCGTTGGCGAGCATATCTCCCGAAATCCTCGTATCGCACCCGACCATAATCGTCGGCTTATGCGCGTTCTCCCTTGTCAATACATAAGCGCCCGCCTGCCCAAGCTGCATGGCAAGTATAGGCGTCAACTCTTCATTTGCTACGCCCCTTACACCGTCTGTTCCAAATAATCTTCCCATTTTTACGTCCTCTGCTTCCTTATTCTATATCTCTCACACGGCATTCCACCGTAATGCTGCCCTCTGCAGTAATTCCTTCCGGCAGCTCCAGCTCCAACGGAATTTCATAGGTTCCCTCTTTGATCGAGGAAATTCCCCGGCGCTCCATATACCGCTCTATCATGGCGGTTCCGGTAATGCCTGCCGCATCCAGCTTCTCCAAATCGTCCGGCATTCCCTTAAGGGTAACCTCTACGGTATCCCCGTCCCCGGTCAGCACCGCCTGCTGTTTTTCCTCATCCAGTCCGGTTATCGTAATGTTTTCCCTGGGGATCTGCACTGTCGCCGTCTCCATCTGTCCGATGGGCACATTGACCGTGATCTTTCCGTCAAAATCCGGGTCCGCCAGCCTTATATTGTCCGGCAGATATCTGTTCAGATCCAACGTCAGTATGAAGCTTTCGTTTCTTCCTTCCACGTCGATTGCCGACGCCGGAACCGTAATGGCGCTTAAATTAGCAAGCACGCTGGTCTTTCCCGCCACCATGACCTCCTCATAATCGGAAGTGATCTCTCCGTCAAGCTCGTAATCCTCAGCCGGAGTTCCCGTAACGGTAAATTTTAAGGGCAGGCTCTTGGTGGCAAGCAACTCGACCTTGATGCTGACGCTGTTGATGTTTCCCGTCAGCCTGGAAGCGTCCACCTGTTCTCCCTCTTCATTGTAATAGCGGATTGTCGAAGTCGTACTGATGCTTCCCGACATACCTGCAATGGAAGCCTCCGCCGTAGCATGGTCGATCTGCGATACGATGCTCTCCGGTCCCTGTACCGTTACCACGTTCTGATCCAGCGTCACGTCTCCGGTCACATAGCCTTCCACGGGATCTCCGTTTATCACAGGCGTTATGGAAAATTGCTTTTTCATCAGATCTTCAATATTGACTTCCAGATAATCCGTCTTGGATTTGATGCTTTCAATCTTATCGTTATATTTGGTCGTTTCCAGCCGAATCCGGATCGTGCCGGTTTCCTCGTCCAATTCAGTCATATCCGCAGTCGCCTTGATATTTTCCTTGCCCAGCAGATCGTTGATGGACCTTTTTGCCGTAATGGTCACGCTTATGGTATTGGTACCGCCCAATACCTCGTATGTCTGATTATTTTTTGCAATCAGATCCGCATTCAAAATCTCCACCTGCACGTTGGAATACGTGGAATCGATAATCGGATCGCTGACGTTTACCACGACGATCCAGATCAGCGCCGCCACGATCACAGCCACGATCTTTAAAAACAAGTTATCCGTCAGTTTATTTTTCTTCACGTTTCAACCTGCCTTTCCAGACCTTACGCGGCTTTTCTTCCACAGTCTTATTCTGAATGGATTCGAGCATCTTACGCAAGGTGTCCGCATCCACGTTTCTCGTCAGTTTTCCTTCATAGGCAACCGATACGCGCCCCGTTTCCTCCGAGACAATGACCGTCATGGAATCCGTAATTTCAGATACGCCTACCCCCGCGCGGTGCCTGGTTCCCAGCTCCTTAGACAGCCTGGTGCTGTCGGACAGCGGCAGATAGCAGGTTGCCGCCACAACCCTGTCTCCGCGCACCAGTACCGCCCCGTCATGAAGCGGCGTATTGTGCTCAAATATATTGATCAGAAGCTGATTGGTCACAATGGCGTCCACGGCGATCCCGGTCCGCTCATATTCGGTCAGCTTCTGGTTCTTTTCAATGACGATCAAAGCTCCCGTCTTTACTTTTCCCATTTCAAAGCTCGCCTTTACGATCTCATTGATCGTCTTATCGGAAAACAGCCCGTCTGCGCTTTTATTTTCAAAAGGCATCAGGTTTATCACAAAATTTTTCTGCCCCAGCTGCTCCAAAGCGCGGCGCAGCTCCGGCTGCAGCACGATTACGACGGCTATAATCCCCACGGAGAATATCTTTTCCGCTATCCACAATATGGTACTCAGGCGCAAAATAGCCGCGAACAACAAAAAGATCAGAATCACAATTACGCCCTTTAACAGGTTCCACGCCTTTGTGTCCCGAATCCAGATTAAAATCTGGTACACCAAAAAGGAGATAATAATTATCTCCACAATATCGGTCCACACAATCCTCGTGGGAATATGCAGCGTCGTCAGGTATTTATTTATAAAGCTGTTAATCTGCTCCATAAAAAAATGCAATCTCCTTTATTGTTTACAATACGCTTGTGATCTTCTTAACGGTGACCTGCGCCTGGGACACGGAGTTTTTCGGCACTGCCTTTACGTAATAATAATATTCGTCATCCTCAAACTGCACATACTCCGTTCTGGAATAATCGACGTTAAAGGCAAAAAACTGAATGATCTTTGCAATCAGCAGGGAAATTATCATTCCCAGAATCAGAAAACCGATGGAAATATGCGTGTCATAGGCAAGGTCCCCTATCAGCAGGATAACAACGCCGATCACGGCTCCCACGCTCATGGCGATGGTCCACGCATGGTCCACGGACATTCTGCGGATAAAATAAACCACAATTACCATCGCCGCAAACGCCACAATCGTAATCATCATTTCCTTACTGCCCAAAACGCCGTCTATGACATAACGCAGTTTCGCCCCTGCCTCCCCGTCGGCTTCCAGAGAGCTGATCGTCTGGGAATTTGTCTTAATAAACTGAATCATATAATAAACGATCGTTCCGCAGCTTACCGAAACAACCGAAGCCGGCGCGCAAAGCAGACCGACCGCAATGGGAATCACATAAGGAATTTTCAGCAAAAAGCAAAGCGGCAGCAAAATGACCACCAGCGTATCCTTCGGCGAAAAACGGAAGTACAGCAGGAACATCAGCAAAAACAGCGCGATCGCCACAATGCCGCACTCCAGAGAAACCGCATACAAATGCGCGCATACAAATCCCGCGCAGATCAGCACAATAAAGTTCATGGGCAAAAAGGAGCACATCAGCGCAAGCACAAGGACGATGATGATATTATTGAGTCTGTCCATAAACCCGATATTTGCATTGATAGCAAGCAGAGATACCAGGGCAAGCAGAAATTTAAACAGCGGGGTCAGATACACTTCATATTTGCTGTAAATATTTCTCAGCCCTTCTCTCATTTCCAATAATGAAGACATAAGCTTTTCCTTTCCTATTTGCGATTTTCCAAATCATACATTGCAGATAACTGCTTTAGATGATGATAGTATCTTTTCAGGCTTTTGCGCGCCCTGTGATACCGGTAGGAATATACGATATACGCAATGACCGAATAGATTACCGTAAATATAAAGTAATATAAGAGCACGTTTTTGCCGAATTCCAGCAAATCCATCTTATAAATGTCCTGCATAAACACTTCAAAGTCATAAAAAATATATAAACCGAACAAAATGGCGTAGGCGATAGTCGCGCAAATAATGGACTTGATAATCTGCAGTCCGATATAATCGTTTCTGAAATAACTGCCGATCGCCATATTTTTTTTGCCTTCATTTTCCTCATATGCCGCCATCTTTGTCATCAGCTGCAATCTTTCCTGGTTCAGCATACGCCGTTCCCTCCGTCCTTTTACAAAAATCTCATCCTGTTTTTATGATCCCCGGAGTTGTGCGTCGGCTCGCTTTTTAACTGCTCTACGGATTTGGTCATCATACTGTTTAAATTTCTGCTCATTTCACTTTTGCATTTTTCGCAGTATCTGCCGCTTCCGATCATCTTCCCGCAGTTTTCACATGCCACCTTAATCGGCGAATCGTCCGCAAACTGCAGCCTTTCCTGCCTGATCCATGTCTGGATCTGCCCCGGTTCCACCTCGCACTCTTCGCAGACTACCTGCATGGTGCATCTCGGATGAGTCTGGATATATTTTTTCACTTCCTGAAACTTCTTTTCGTTCGCTTCCCGGCACATCGGGCAAATATATGGTCCTGTCACATAATTAAATAATTTACCGCATTTCCTGCAATTTACAACATTCATTCCCGGCTGCCTCCATTCAATGATCCCCGCCGATCGCCAGAGTCATAAAATAAACCCTTGATACACCGGCGTTTATCAGCGTCTTAGCGACGGCGTCAATCGTACTGCCCGTCGTATAGATGTCATCTATGACTATAGTTATTTTTAATTTTACATCATTTCGTCTTATTTTGAAAGCCCTTTTCAAATTATTTTGCCGTTCCCCGGCGCCGAGCGTTTTCATCGGCGGCGTATGGCGCACCCTCACCACATAATCCTCGTACACCGGCACTCCCGTATACGCTCCCAAAGCTCTTGCCAGCAACGCCGCCTGATTATAGCCTCTCTGTTTTTCCCTTGCAGGATGCAGCGGTACGGGAATAATTCCCTCTATCTTCGCCCGCCTCATGGCGTCTTTAAACCGCTCCGCCATAAGCCTTCCGTATACCTGCGCGTATTCCCTTCTGCCGCCGTATTTAAAACGGTAAACGGATTCACGCATCACATCTTCATAACTACACAAAGCAAAACCTCTTGTATAAAAACGCCGTCCTTCTTTTCCGTCGCAGTCTTCGCAAAGTTCCTCTTTTTCTCCGGCGAGTTCCCTTCCGCAAAGATAGCACCGTTTTCCCCGGATAAACGGAAGCCGCCCCATACATTCCGGGCATATGCCGCTCTCCCTGTCAAAATAAGCGACCGGCTTATCGCAGACCGGGCACCTGGCGGGAAAAACCAGCTCCAAAAGCTCTTCTGCCGTTTTTTTGAGATTTATCTTCTTTTTGGAGCCTGCTTCTTCCCGACTTACCTTTTTCCGACACGCCTCTTTCCGCCCTGCCTCTTTTCGCCCCGTCTCTTTCTGATTTCTTTCCTTCAAAAAACGTCCTTTCCGCGCATTCTCTCCGTCTCTTCGATCCGATACCTAAAGCCCGTATATCGTTTCTGTTTATTTTCCCCCAGGATCATATTTTCTATGGTCGTTTCGCTTCCCAGAACAGTCACGCATTTTTTTGCCCTCGTTACCGCCGTATACAGCAGATTGCGATAGGTCAAAAGTCCCGGCACCCCCAACAGCGGAATGACCACCGCCGGATATTCGCTTCCCTGGGATTTATGGATCGTGACAGCATATGCCAGTTCCAGTTCGTCCAATTCCTCAAAGCGGTAATTTACTTTTTTTCCTTCGTCAAATTCCACCTGCATGACGGAAGCATATTCGTTGATTTCCCTCACGACGCCGATATCCCCGTTAAAAACGCCCTGTCCTGTCTGCAAAGGCAGATTATATTTTCCCGTAATCTCCCATTCCAGTTTATAATTATTCTTGATCTGCATGACCTTATCGCCCTCCCGAAAGAGAGCGTTCCCAGACAGATGCTCCCGTTTCCCGTCCGCCGGAGGATTGATATAGCGCTGCAGAATGCCGTTTAACGCCTCCACTCCCATAACGCCTTTTTTCATCGGGGTCAGCACCTGAATTTCCATCGGAGACGTTCCCACGTAGCGGACAAGCTTATCCGTTACCAACTGTACAATATTTTTGTACATGACGTTAGGGTCTTCCCTTTTTAGAAAATAAAAATCCTTGCTCTCCTGATTGTTAATCTCGATCATTTTGCCGTCGTGTATTCTGTGGGCATTCATAACGATATCGCTTTCTGCCGCCTGTCTGAAAATCTTATCGAGCATGACCACCGAATAGGCTCGGCTGTCAATCAGATCCTTTAACACGCAGCCCGGTCCGACGCTGGGAAGCTGGTCCATATCCCCTACCATGATCAGTCTGGTTCCCTGGGGAATCGCAGACAGTAACGCCTGAAATAAAAAGATATCCACCATGGACATTTCGTCCACAATAATCACATCCGCATCCAGAGGATGATTCATATCTCTTCCGAATCCCGCTGTTCTTCCATCCTCAGAAGCGCCCGATACCTCCAACAGCCTGTGTATGGTACGCGCTTCCATCCCGCATGCCTCGCTCATTCTTTTTGCGGCTCTCCCCGTAGGCGCCGCCAGTTCGATCTGCATCTGCTCCCGTTCAAAATAGCGCAGCATAATATGGATCGTCGTCGTCTTTCCCGTTCCGGGTCCTCCGGTCAGCACCGTAACGCCATGCCCGATCGACTTTAAAACCGCCTGCCTCTGCAGCTCGTCCAGCACAATTCCGCTTTCATCCTCGATCTGTCCGATTTTATCATAAATCATGCTTTCCTCTTTGGACATACGGTCTTTTCCCTCTTCAAAAAAACTGACGTCCAGCTTTTGCAAAAGGGCGGCGCACTGGTTTTCCGCGCGGTAAGCCGCAGGGCTGTAGACATACATCGCGCCTCCCCTGTCTTCCTGCCGGATAATTACCTTTTGATCCATCGCCAGATTGGTAAGCTGCACCTCCACTTCCTGCTCAGGCAGCCCCAGCAAAACGCTGCCGTTTTGTATCAGTACCTGCTGCGGCAGACAGGTATGTCCCGCCGCAAGCGCCTGGGACAGCGCATAGAGCAGACCGCAGCGGATGCGATACTCGGAATCCACCAAAATTCCCACGTTTTTTGCTATTTCATCCGCCCTTTTAAACCCGATCCCTTCAATATCCTCCGCCATTTTGTACGGATTGGTACGCATCATATCGTAAAGTCCTTCTCCGTAGCGTTCATAAATTTTAACGGCGAGCTTATCGTTAATGCCGTAGTCCTGCAAAAACAGCATGGCACGGCGCATTTCTCTTTTTTCATAGACCTGGTCGGCAATTTCTCTCGCCATCCGCTCGCTGATGCCCTTAATCTCCACAAGTCTCTGCGGTTCTTCCTCGATAATCCGAAAGGTATCCTCTCCGAACGTTTTGACGATTCTCTGCGCCAGCTTTTCTCCCACGCCCTTGACGGCTCCAGAGCCCAGGTAACGTTCGATACTTCTGCAATCGTCAAGCGGCAGCACATCGTAAGTTTCCATCCGCAGTTGTTCGCCGTAGCTGGGGTGCTCCTGGTAAACGCCTTCTATTCTGACCCGTTCTCCCGCCTCTATACCGCGAAAATTTCCCGTAACCGTGACCTCTCCCTTTTCATCAGCCACCGTCATAACCGTGTACCCGTTACCCGGGTTTTGATAAATAATATGATCCACATATCCGCAAATAACCGCTTTGTCCATGTTGCCTCCGCATAACAAGAAAAAGGGACCGTCCTTTCGACAGCCCCAAGTATTTGATTGCAATTAAAGATTGTAGTTCCGTTTCATCTGCTCATAAAGCATCTGTGCAAGTCCCAGACCGTTCTGCTCTGTAGACTGGCTTGCCAGTTCCGCGATCGTCGTGTCCTTAAAATAATCTACCAACTGGGAAGAAGAACCGTCTTCATCCTCTCCAAAAATAGAAGACGTCTTTTCCATCTCTTTAAAAACCTGCTCCAGAAGATAGGATTCAAATTCCTTGCAGACCTCCATCAGCTCTTCGTCGTTTTTCGCCTTCATTTCCTCATCGAAAAGATTAGAAATGGAGTTTGCCGATGAGGATGCCTGATTCGCTATGCTGCTGTAATAATTGCTTAAACTGCTCAGATCCATGTCGTATCACTCCTAACTTCTAAGCTGATTTGCCTGCCCCATCATATCGTCCGAAGCCTGAATGACTTTGGAATTCATCTCGTAAGCGCGCTGCGCCACGATAAGATTTACCATTTCGTCAACTACCTGTACGTTGGAGCCTTCAATATACCCCTGCACTACGGAGCTCTTCTGAATGGCAAGCGTCGTCGTTGCTTCGTTAATCGCCTGCCCGCTTGCAGCCGTTACCCGATACAGGCTGCTGCCGGTCTTTTCCAGCCCCGCCGGGTTCTGAAACTGAAACAGTCCGATTGTAATGCCCATGGGCTGCGGATTATTGCTCGCGTCGGGATAGCAAAGCTGTCCGTCCGCCGTAATCGTGACCTCGGAGGTTTTATAATTTGCCGGAATGCTGATGGCGCGTCCGTTGGTATCCAATACCTGCTGCCCGTCGGACGTCGTCAGATTCAAAGTGCCGTTATTGCCTACCGCCCAGTTGAAATTGCCGTTCCTGGTATACTGGATCTCTCCGCTTGCCGTTCGGACCCCGAAGAAGCCTTCCCCGTCAATGGCAAAAGCGCTGTCGCTGCTGGATTCATAAAAATTACCTTCCCTAAAAATAGAGGTAATTGAGGAATTGCGTACCCCCAGTCCGACCTGCGCGCTGATAGGCTTCTGCTCGCCGTTTGCAGAGGTAGTTCTGGTCTGCAGGTTTTGATACAGCAGACTCTTAAACTCCGCCACTTCCGTCTTATACCCCGCCGTATTGACATTGGCAAGGTTGTTGGATATTGTATCGACATTTGTCTGTTGGGCAATCATACCGGTTGCCGCCGACCATAAAGATCTTACCATCTGTTACCCCTCCTATACGTTGCCAAGCTGATTGACCGCTTTATCCAAAGTCGAGTCAATCGTCTGGATCATCTTCTGATTGCTTTCATATGCTCTGGTCACGCTGATCAGATTTACCATTTCCGAAACCACCTGTACGTTAGACGCTTCCAGATATCCTTCATATATCTGTCCGTCCGCCGCCTTAAATTCGGCTCCTTCCACAGGCTGGTAATAATTCTCTCCGTAATGCTCCAGATAGTTATAATCCTCAAAATCCTGCAGCCCGATGGTTGCCACAGCTCTGTTATTCTGGAAAATGGTTCCGTTTTGGTCAATGCTTGCATCGGATAAGGTATCCAGGCGTATCCTCTGCCCTCTCTGATCCAACACATAATCTCCGTCCTTTGTAACCAGATACCCGTTTACATTTAAAGTAAAGGAACCGTCTCTCGTATATTTGATACTGTCCACGCCCGCCTTATTGGTAAATTGAATGCAGAAAAAGCCGTTTCCCGATATGGCAAGATCATAGGTGTTTCCCGTTGTTTTAAACGCGCCCTGGGTATAATCCGTATAGTTCTCGCCGATTTTAACGCCGAGATTCATCGTACCGATATTTTGCGCCCTGACGCCTACGGTCTGGTCCTTAATCTTATACGCGAGCACTGTATCGAACGCCTGGCTCGTGGAGCCTTCCTTTTTATAACCTGTCGTCGCCGCATTGGCAAGGTTATTGGCAATGACGTCCATTTTATTCTGTTGGTTCAACATGCCGGTGTATGCGGCATATAATCCCTTTACCATGAAACTCCTCCTGACCCGAAGCCGGAATTAAAACTCGCCCTTGGTATCCGCCAAAAGCTCAACATATTTGCCAGTACCGATCGCCACACAAGTCATGGGATCTTCCGCCGTCATCGTATTGATACCAGTTTTGGCTTCGATCAGATCCTCCAATCCTCTCAAAAGGCTTCCGCCGCCGGTCAGCACAATTCCCCTGTCGGCAATATCCGCCGCAAGCTCTGGGGGCGTCTGCTCCAATACGCTGTGAATGGTTTCAATAATCTGCGCTGTCGTTTCTTTTAACGCTTCTTCCGTCTCTTCTGATGTTACTTTTACTGTTTTGGGAAGACCGGTTACGAGGTTACGTCCTCTGACCTCCATCGTATCAACCTCCGGTCTCTTATATGCGGTACCGATCTTGATCTTCAAATCCTCTGCGGTTCTTTCTCCGATCAGCAGATTGTGTTTCTTACGCATATAGCGCACAATCGCTTCATCGAAATCGTCTCCCGCTACCTTAATGGAGGCGCTGACAACCGTTCCTTTTAAGGAAATAACCGCAATATCGGAAGTGCCGCCGCCGATATCGACGATCATATTGCCGCAGGGCTTGGAAATATCGATTCCCGCGCCGATAGCCGCCGCAATGGGTTCTTCAATCAGCTTAACCTCTCTGGCTCCAGCCTGATAAGTCGCATCCTCAACCGCCTTCTGCTCCACTTCGGTAACGCCGCTTGGCACGCATACGACCACGCGTGGTTTTCTGAACGATTTTTTACCCAGCGCTTTCTGGATAAAATATTTCATCATTTTCTCCGTTACGGTATAGTTGGAAATAACGCCCTGACGCAATGGTCTGACCGCCGTAATATTGCCCGGGGTCCTTCCTAACATCAGCCTGGCATCCTCGCCGATTGCCCTGATTTTATTGGTGTCCCTGTCAAAGGCGACCACGCTGGGCTCCTTTAACACAACGCCTTTTCCTCTTATATAAACCAATATGCTTGCTGTTCCCAAATCAATTCCAATATCTGTGTACCTCATTGTACAAACCCCTTTCTTTTTTTCTATCTATTTTCAGTCTGTTAAGCACAATGTCACATACTGATTTATTATAGCGCACTTCATATGGTTTTTCAAAGGGTTTTATTGGAATTCATATATTTTTCACTTTTTTCAATGAGCGCAATCGACAATATTCCGTTTTCATCTTCCTTTATTGCAGAAAGCATCGGACCAAACAAAAAATGCACAGAAACAGCAACGGTTCCGTCCGTCGTATTTCTGTGCATCCATGCTGATTATTATTTCGGCAGGGCGCTTGAAAAACTTAACCCTTTTTCAACATTTTGTCAATATAACTTCCGGTATAGGAAGCCGGATTCTTAGCAACCTCCTCGGGCGTTCCTCTGGCGATGACCGTACCGCCGCCGTCGCCGCCTTCCGGTCCCATATCGATAATGTAATCCGCCGTCTTAATCACATCCAGATTGTGTTCGATGACCACAACCGTATTGCCGCCTTCGGCAAGCCTGTGCAGGATTTCCACCAGCTTGTGGACATCGGCAAAATGCAGTCCCGTCGTGGGCTCGTCCAGAATATAAATCGTCTTTCCGGTACTTCTGCGCGACAGCTCCGTCGCGAGCTTGATCCGCTGCGCTTCGCCGCCTGACAGCGTCGTGGAGGGCTGCCCCAGCTTCACATAGGAAAGCCCCACGTCATATAAGGTCTGTATCTTGTTGCGGACGGAAGGCACGTTTTCAAAAAACTTTACAGCCTCCTCCACGGTCATATCCAATACGTCGTAAATGCTTTTTCCCTTATATTTAACGTCCAGGGTCTCACGATTGTAGCGTTTGCCGCCGCAGACCTCGCAGGGCACGTAAACGTCGGGTAAAAAGTGCATCTCGATCTTGATAATGCCGTCTCCGCTGCACGCCTCGCACCTGCCTCCTTTGACATTAAAGCTGAACCGTCCTTTTTTGTATCCCTTTGCCTTGGCGTCGGTAGTGCCCGCAAACAAATCGCGGATCATATCGAATACTCCGGTGTAGGTGGCGGGATTAGACCGGGGCGTCCTGCCGATGGGCGACTGATCGATATCGATAACCTTGTCCAATTGCTCCACGCCGACGATCTTTTTGTGTTTGCCCGGTATGGTTCTTGCCCGGTTCAATTTCTTGGCAAGCACCTTGTAGAGAATTTCATTGACCAGGGAGGATTTTCCCGAACCGGAAACGCCGGTCACACAGGTAAAAATCCCCAGCGGGATATCCACGTCGATATTTTTCAGGTTATTTTCCGCAGCGCCTTTAACCGTCAGCCATCCCGTGGGTTTCCTGCGCTCCTTCGGAACGGGTATCTTTAAAGCGCCGCTTAAATACTGCCCCGTAACGGATCCCTTTACCTTCATGATCTCCTGCGCCGTACCGCACGCCACAACTTCTCCGCCGTGGCTGCCGGCGCCGGGTCCGATATCCACCACATAATCGGCGGCGAGCATCGTATCTTCGTCATGCTCTACGACGATCAGCGTATTGCCCAGATCCCGCAGGTTTTTTAACGCCGCTAACAGCTTGTCGTTGTCTTTCTGATGCAGCCCGATACTGGGTTCGTCCAAAATATAACATACGCCCACGAGCCCGGACCCGATCTGGGTCGCCAGACGGATTCTCTGCGCTTCGCCCCCGGAGAGGGAAGCGGTTCCTCTGGACAGCGACAGATATTCCAGTCCCACGTCTTTGAGGAAACCGATCCGCGCGCGGATCTCTTTTAAAATCTGGCTCCCGATCAGCTTCTGCTGGTCAGAAAGCTCCATATGCTGCAGGAAATTATACAATTCTCCGATGGAATAAGAAGTAATCTCATAAATATTCTTATCGCAGACCGTCACGGCAAGGGATTCCCGTTTCAGCCTTCTACCGCCGCACAGGGCGCAGGGAGTGATTCTCATAAAGCTCTCATATTCCGCCTTGGTTATTTCCGACGAAGTTTCCCGGTATTTGCGTTGGACATTTTTAATCAGCCCTTCAAAGGCGATGGGATAGACGCCTCTTCCCCTCTGCCCTTCGTATTCCACTTCTACCTGATGTCCGTTGGTTCCATAGATCAAAATATCCCTGATCTCCTGGGGATAGTCCTCGAAAGGCGTATCCAGATCAAAATGATATTCTCTTCCCAATGCCTGCAAAACCGCATTGGTAAAGCTGCCCTTGCTGTTGCAGGACTGCCAGCCCATAACGGTAATCGCGCCCTGATTGATGGACAGGCTCTGATCCGGTATCATCAGGTCCACATCAAATTCCATCTTATATCCGAGACCGAAACAATCCGGACACGCGCCGAAGGGATTATTGAAGGAAAAACTGCGGGGTTCGATCTCGTCGATGCTGACGCCGCAGTCCGGACAGGAAAAGCTCTGGGAAAAAGTCAGTTCCTCTCCCTTTACCACGTCCACAAACAAAAGCCCCTCCGACAGCGCCAAAGCATTTTCGACAGAATCCGTCAGCCGCTTTTCTATCCCTTCCTTGACTACAAGACGGTCCACAACGATTTCGATATTGTGCTTGATATTTTTCTCCAGTTTGATATCTTCCGACAGGTCAAAGAGGTTGCCGTCAATCCGGACGCGGACGTAGCCGCTTCTCTTGGCGCGGTCCAGCACCTTCACATGCTCGCCCTTTCTCCCTCTGACAATGGGCGCAAGCACCTGGATACGGGTCCCTTCCGGCAGCTCCATAATCCTATCCACCATCTGGTCCACGGTCTGCCTTGCGATTTCCCTGCCGCACTGGGGGCAATGGGGAATGCCGATCCTGGCATAGAGCAGACGGAAATAATCGTACACCTCCGTCACGGTTCCTACCGTTGATCTGGGGTTGCGGTTCGTTGATTTCTGATCGATGGAAATCGCCGGAGACAACCCTTCGATCTTTTCCACATTGGGCTTTTCCATCTGCCCGAGGAATTGTCTCGCATAAGAAGACAAAGACTCCATATAACGCCTCTGCCCCTCCGCATAAATCGTATCGAAAGCAAGGGATGATTTGCCCGAACCGGAAAGCCCGGTCAGCACCACCAGCTCATTGCGCGGAATATCCACGTCAATATTCTTTAAATTGTGCTCGTTGGCACCTCTGATCTTGATAAACTCCTGTTCTCTCTTCGCCATTTTTGCTAACGCTCCTTATCCAGCTCTTCCAATTGTTTTTTCAACTCTATCATTTTATCCCGCAGCTCCGCCGCCGCCTCAAAGTTCAGATCCGCCGCCGCTTTCTTCATCTGCTTCTGAATCGCCCCGATTAACTTCTCCAATTCCTCCCTGCTCATGGATTCGGGATCTTTTTCAAAGGCAATCTCCTCTTTGGCGATGGTTTTGGAAATACTGATCAGGTCCCGGACTGCCTTTTTAATCGTCTGGGGCGTAATCCCGTGCTCCTCATTATACTTCATCTGTATCTGACGGCGCCTTGCCGTTTCGTCTATTGCCGTCTTCATGGAATCCGTCATGCTGTCCGCATACATAATCACATGCCCGTCGGCGTTTCTCGCCGCCCTGCCGATGGTCTGAATCAGCGAAGTCGCCGAACGCAGGAAGCCTTCCTTATCCGCATCCAGAATCGCCACGAGGGATATCTCCGGAATATCCAGCCCTTCCCTCAGCAGGTTGATACCTACCAGAACGTCAAACACATCCAGGCGCATATCCCGGATAATCTCGGCGCGCTCCAGCGTATCGATATCGGAATGCAGATATTTAACGCGGATTCCCACCTCTTTCATATAGTCGGTCAGATCTTCCGCCATACGCTTAGTCAGCGTCGTCACAAGCACCTTGTTTTTCCTGTCGGTTTCCCGCCGGATCTCAGCAATCAGATCGTCAATCTGCCCTTCCACCGGACGCACAAACACTTCGGGGTCCAGCAGCCCCGTAGGTCGGATAATCTGCTCCGCCCGGAGCATCTCATGTTCCTCCTCATAGACGGAAGGCGTAGCGGAGACAAACATCATCTGGTCGATCTTGCTTTCAAATTCCTCAAAACACAACGGTCGGTTGTCCAAAGCCGACGGCAGCCTGAAACCATAATCCACAAGCGTCGTCTTGCGGGAACGGTCCCCGGCAAACATTCCTCTGATCTGGGGCACCGTAATATGAGATTCGTCAACGATGATCAGAAAATCATCCCGAAAGAAATCCATCAGGGTATGGGGCGTCTCGCCCTCCTTCATGCCGCTTAAATGTCTGGAATAATTCTCAATACCCGAACAAAATCCGGTCTCTCTGAGCATTTCAATATCAAAATTGGTCCGCTCCGAAATCCTCTGTGCCTCCAACAGCTTATCTTCGCTCTTAAAAAAACGGACCCTCTCTTCCATTTCCGCTTCGATCTCCTTGCAGGCGCGGTTGATCTTTTCCTGGGGCACCACGTAATGGGACGCCGGGAAAATCGTAATGTGGCTCAGTTCTGCATGGACGTTGCCAAGCAGCGGCTCCACCTCGCAGATCCGGTCGATCTCATCCCCGAAAAACTCCACGCGGATCAGAAAATCGCCGCCCTCCGCGGGATAGATTTCCAGCGTATCCCCGCGCACGCGGAAGTTCCCCCGCTGCAAATCCATGTCATGACGCTCGTACTGAATGGAAATCAATTCGCGGATCACATCGTCCCTGTCCTTATTCATCCCGGGGCGCAGAGAAACCATCATATCCATATAATCGTCGGGGCTTCCCAGACCATAGATACAGGACACGCTGGCTATGACGATCACATCCCTTCTTTCGGTCAGGGACGCCGTCGCCGAAAGCCTCAGCTTGTCGATCTCGTCGTTGACGGAAGAATCCTTTTCTATATAAGTATCCGTGGAGGGCACATATGCCTCCGGCTGGTAGTAGTCGTAATAGGACACAAAATATTCTACGGCATTCTCCGGGAAAAACTCCTTAAACTCTCCGTAAAGCTGTCCCGCCAGCGTCTTGTTATGGGCGATTACCAGCGTCGGTTTATTTAACGCCGCAATGACATTCGCCATCGTAAAGGTCTTGCCGGAGCCGGTTGCTCCCAAAAGCGTCTCAAACTGATAGCCCTTTTTAAAGCCCTCTACAAGCTGTGCGATTGCCTGAGGCTGATCTCCGGTGGGTTCATAGGGAGCGTGCAATTTGAATATGGAATTTTCTTCGTTCATGTTCAGCCCTCCGATCCATATAAATAGAATACCGCGTTTGAAGTATATCATACCCAAACGCGGTTTGCAAACATTTGTTCTGTTTTACCATAAATTTTCCATAATCCTTTTTTTCAGAGGCTCCGATTCCTTTCCGTGGAATTTTCGGGCGAAGCAATAATCTCCCGCCGCAATTTCCTCATAATCTCTTTCTTCGAGATAAACGGGGCTGCCGCCGTCTCCCCGCTCCCAGTTCATATAGCGAAGCTCCCTGTCAACCACCATTTTTTTCCATTTTCCCCGGCAAAATCCTTCGTTGAGCAAAAGCGTATGAAAGAAAAACTCCTCCGGTATCTGGCAGCGGTACAAATCCTTTTCATATTCGGGATGCGTCTTCACATATTGCAGCAGATCCGCCGCCGCTTCCTTTGGCAGCGAGATATAGACAAGCCCTTTATAAATCCGTTCAAATTCGCCGAGAGACTTTCGCCTGATTCCCAACAGTTTCTGCAGCCCTGCCGTCATATTCTGCAATTGCCACAAAACCGGGTTTTTAACGTTCCGGTTCTGGAAAAGATTGTAATAGCGGTATCTTTTTTGAAGCGCTTCATTAAAATCCTCCCCGGCGATATAGCTTAAATAGATATGCTCCTCATCTACAAATTTTTCATGCAGTCTCTCAGGACTCAGAACCGGGAAATCCTCTCCGGTCAGAAGATGGAGATAACTTACCTCTTCTTTGGAAACCGCCGTTTCCATCAGATGCAAAATCGCCTGAACATGGGCATAACCGCCCCATGGAATCGAATAGACGCTGACCGCAAGACAGCCCGGGAGCTCGTTCAGCTTTGCGATCTGGTCGCTCCCGATCTCTTTGCTCTTTTTATCCACATGGATAAATACCAGGTCCGTTTTGCACAAAAAAGAGGCTAACTCATAAACTGCCGCAAAATCCTTATATGCAGTTATGAGATAAGCCTGTTTTTTTTGCATTGATTTTATTCTCCAATCTGGGAACGCAGGATTTCCTTGGCACGGTCCATCTGATTATCCGTACCGTCCTCCAAATATGCGTCCACGTCCAGCTCCAATTCTTCGTCGGGTACGATTCCGATTCCGTGAATATCCGCTCCGCTGGGCGTATAATAATGGCTGATGGTCAGCTTCAGCGCAGAATCATCCGGAAGGGCATAAATCTTTTGTACGATACCCTTTCCAAAAGTCGTCGTGCCCAGAAGCGTCCCTTTTTTGTAATCCTTGATCGCCCCCGCCAAAATCTCGGAAGCGCTGGCGCTGTTGCCGTTGACAAGCACTACCATGGGAACATCTAATTCGTCCCTGCCGTTACAATTATATTCCTTCCTCTTGCCGTCCTTATCTTCCGTGTATACCACAAGTCCCTTGGGGAGTATATGATTGCAGACCTCCAGTACAGCCTGCAGGCTTCCGCCCGGATTATCCCGCAGATCCAGCACAAGCGCCTTCATTCCGTCTTCCTTTGCCTGCTGCATACAATCTTCAAACTGTTCGATCGTGACGTCGTCAAATTCGGTAATCTGGATCGTGGCAATTTGATCTTCATCCATCTCATATACTACCGTGGGCGTTTCTATTTGTCTTCTTTCCACGGTAAAATCCAGGAAATCCGTTTCTCCGTCGCGGTATACGGTAATATCCACCGTACTGTGCTCCGGTCCTTTAATATAAGTGACGATCTCAGAAGTGCTTACGTCCATCATATCCTCGCCGTCTACCTCTACGAGCAGATCCTCCGCCCGCAATCCGACCTCCTGCGCCGGAGATCCTTCCATAACCTTTGTAATCTTGCAGTAGCCGCTTTCCTCGTCAAATCCGATATAAGCGCCGATCCCGTAATAGATCCCTTCCGAAGATTCCATGACGGCTTCAAATTCCTCTTTGGAATAATAGGTGGAATAAGGATCTCCCAATCCGTTTACAAGTCCGTGATACAGATTTTCCACCAGCTCGCTGTCGTCAATCTCTCCCAGATAATTGCTTTCAATCCCTTTTTCCAGATATTGCAGCTTACTGATTACCTCATCGGTCAGCACCGAATCCTCGCTGCGCTCAGCCGCTTTCTCCGGCTCGCTGCTGACAGGCGTCCATGTTTTCTGATGAATGTAGACCGCGCTGATGATTCCCACGATCAAAGTACCTGTGAGCAGACCTCCCAAAAATAGTTTAATACCGCTCCGTTTTTTTTCTTCCAATATTATTACCTTCCAATTATAAATAATTCCACGGGCTCACATAACTTCCGTTCAGGCGGACAGAAAAGTGCAGATGATTGCCGGTAGATCTTCCCGTCGAGCCTACCGCCGCGATTTTCTGACCTTTGGACACTGTCTGCCCGTTCGATACGTATAACGCCGATGCGTGCATATAAATCGTATACAGTCCGTTTCCATGGTGAATCATAACATAATTTCCCATTGTGGAACTGTAGGAAGCGGCTATGACAACGCCGCCCTCCGCCGCCAGGATCGGACTGCCTCCCGGCGCCGCCATATCAACGCCGTTATGGAACTGCTTCACGCCCAATGTCGGGTGGATACGCCATCCGTAATCATCCGATATTCTCGTATAAGAAGGTGCCGGCCAGCAGAACGCGCCGCCGGAATAGCTGTAGGCCGGCGTATCCCCTGTATCGTTGCCGGAAACATCCTGTCTGCGCTGCTCCGCCTCCGCCTGGGCAATCTTATTTTCAAGCGCGGCTATGGTCGCATTCTGCGCGGCTATTTCCGCCTCGTAATCCTTAATCGCTTTTTCCTTATTGCTGATATCCGATTCGTAATCCTCGATCTGTTCCTGCTTCTGGTCGATCAGGTCGGACATTTCTCCTTCCTTTGCGGTCGCCTCTTCCCGGGACGCAAGAAGGTTTTCCTGCTCCTGCTCCAACTGTTCCTTCAAAACGCCGATCGCTTCCTTCGTATCCTGATACTGCACCAGCATATTTCTGTCATAGCTGGAAATCTCCTCAATATACTCCGCTTTGTTCAGCATATCGGCAAGATCCTCCGCTTCAAAAAGAAGCGTCATATAAGTCTGATTGCCTTTTTCATACATAAACTGAATGCGCTGTTTCATAGCCGCATACTGGTTCGCTTCGTTTTCTTCCGCCTGCCGGAGCTGTTCCTGGATCTGTGCGACCTCCTGCTCTTTTTCAGCGATCCGCACTTCCAGCTCCGTCAGCTTTTCCTGCAGGGTCATTAACTGTCCGTCCAGCTCTACGACATAATCGCTCAGGTCATCCTTCGCTTCCTCCAGATCTTCCTTCTGGTCCCTGATATTGGAAAGCTGACCTTCCATAAGATCCTTTTCATCCTGCGCGTTCTGCAGATCCTCTTTGCTGTTGTTGATCACTTCATCCAATTCATCCGAATCCGTGCCCGCCGCATATGCCACAGCCGGCATGGAGCTAAGCATCGCCACGCACATCAGGATACTGACTAACTGTAAACCTCTTTTCATAACCACCGTTCCTTACTATACACGAATATGTTTTCTGACTGCCGTGATACTGCCGATAAAACCGATTCCGACGCCGATACAGATCGATACCGGCACAAGGATCTTAAAGATCTGATCCACCGGCAGGAATTTCAAGAGCATCTGCAGCATCGTGTACCTGTTCAATACATAGTTGATTACATTATTATATACCAGATATACGATTCCCAACGGAACCAGAGACCCCACCGCGCCGATCAGCATACCTTCAATGACAAAGGGAAAACGGACAAAGAAATCCGTGGCGCCGATGTACTTCATAATATTGATTTCCTCTTTTCGGACGGAAATACCGATGGTAACCGTATTGCCGATCAGGAAAACGGATACCAGGAGCAAAATCACAATAATGCCTGCCGCCACATATCCTACCAGATTGTTGATGCCGCCCAAAGCGTTCGCCATCTGGTCGGATTTGTTGATCAGCCTGATACCGTCCAGACTTTCCAGATAGCTTACCAACGTCGACTGCATGGAAACATCATTCAGGAAAATCTCATAGTTGGAGGAATTTTCCAACGGGTTTTCCGTAAATCCGTCCGCATATTCGCCGAGATAATCTTCTTTAAATCCTTCCCATGCCTCGTCCGCAGATACAAAACGGATATGATCCACTTCCGTCCTCGCCTCGATTAAAGAACCGATTTCCGCAATCCGTTCCTCGCTGACATCCTCGTCAAAAAAGATCGTAACGGCGACATTGCTTTGCGTCTCACTTACAATATACTGAAAATTAGCGACAATAGAATATAAAATGCCGAACAAAAACAGGCACGCGCTGATGGTAGCGATAGATGCAAGGGAATACCATTTATTGCGGAAAATATTAACGATGCCCTGTTTTAACGTATAAATAAAAGTACTAAACCTCATCGATATAAGACCCTTCTTTCTGGTCGCTGATGATAACTCCCTTATTCATCGTCACAACCCTTTTTTTCATGGCATTGACAATCTCCCTGTTATGGGTAACTACCAAGACCGTCGTTCCTTTTTCGTTGATCTCTTCCAACAGTTTCATAATTTCCCAGGAATTTTTCGGGTCCAGATTACCCGTAGGCTCGTCTGCAAGCAAAATCGGCGGATTGTTGACCAACGCGCGGGCAAGCGCCACGCGCTGCTGTTCCCCTCCCGACAACTGCTTCGGTCTTGCCTTGTACTTTCCGGCAAGTCCCACAACCGAAAGAATGGACGGCACATTTTTCTTGATCTCCTTGACCGGCACCTGTACGATGCGCTGTGCAAACGCCACGTTTTCATATACATTCCGGTCCTTTAACAGACGGAAATCCTGAAAGACGACTCCGATATTTCTTCTGTACTTGGGAATCTGGCGGTGTCTTAACTTTCCGATATTCGTTCCGTTTACTTCTATGGTGCCGGAAGTAGGCAGCAATTCTCTCAGCAATAATTTGATCAGGGTCGATTTCCCCGAGCCGCTGTCTCCTACGATAAACACAAATTCTCCGGTTTCAATATGGATGCTGACGTCGTTTAAAGCCGGAGCGCCTGTGGAATATGCCTTACTCACATGATCCAATGTTATCATTCTTATTTACCTGCTTTCTTTTAATAATCAAAGCTTTCCATGTACTTCATATACTTCACTACCATCAAAGCGATCTTAAAGGTTATGGCGTCTTCAAAAACCCGCAGATCCAGACCGGTGCTTTTCTGCAGCTTATCCAGACGGTATACCAGCGTATTGCGGTGGATAAACAACTGTCTGGAGGTCTCCGACACATTCAGGCTGTTTTCAAAAAACTTATGTATGGTAGTCAGCGTTTCCTCATCAAAATCATCCGGGCTTTTCCCGCCGAAGATTTCACTGATAAACATTTTGCAAAGCGGTATGGGCAGCTGATAAATCAGCCTTCCGATTCCTAACTCGCTGTAGGCGATGACCCCTCTGTCTTCAAAGAATATTTTTCCTACGTCCATCGCCATCTTAGCCTCTTTATAAGAACGGCTGACTTCTTTAATTTCATTTACAATGCTACCATATGCAACATGTACTCTTGAAATGCCTTCTCTTTCCAGATGCGCCTTGATCCCCAGCGCAACTCTTTCCAGCTCCGCCTTGGGATCGGCTTCCTGTATCTCCCTGACGATCACCACGTTGTTTTCGTCGACGGCTGTCACAAAATCCCTGCCGGCTGTGCCGAAATAGCTGCGGATAATCTCCAGCATATTGCTGTCTTTTCCCTCATAGGGTTCCACGATCATAACGGTACGCTTCGCCTCCGTAGGAATGTGCAGCTTTTTGGAACGGCTGTAAATATCCACCAACAGCAGGTTGTCCAACAGCAGGTTTTTAATAAAGTTGTCTTTATCAAACCGCTCTTTATAAGCGACCATCAGCCCCTGAAGCTGGAACGCCGCCATCTTCCCTACCATATAGACATCCTCTCCGGCGCCGATCACGACCAGTATGTATTCCGGAGTCTGTTCGTCATATATTTTGAAAAACTGGTACTTGGAAAATTCCTGGCTGTCCGCAGGCGACTTCACAAATTCCTTTACCGCCTCGGCAAAATCAACGTCGCCGTTTACGGTTGCCACGACCTCGTTGCCGTCGGTATCCATGACAACAAAGTCCACGCGGGAGATGGCTTTCAACCCGTCAATTGTATTTTGCAGTATCTGATTTGAAATCATAACCCCGCTCCTTTTATACATATTTCACAATGCAAAAAACCCCAATTTTTTATTTTTGCTCATTATGTAAACAATTTTAATACAATTCCACAAATAATACCAGTAAAATTTGTGAATTTTTTATGCAAAATTATAGAAATTTGGCATTTCGAGGTATTTTACAGGAAATTTTCCCCAAAAATAAAAAAAGAGGGCGCTGAAACAACACCCTCACTCTTCCTGTTCCGAATCCAATTGCTCCTGATAGCGGTCCACCCGGATGTGAAACCACTTTGTCAACAGCCGATGATACATTTTTCTGAAAATACCCTGATCTCTTTTTCCCAGATCAAGATCCGCCCGCACCATCAGCCAGATGGCAACGTTCATTTTCATATGATTTTCCTTCAAAAAATTTTCTCTGACGGGAGATTCCAAATTGGAAATCAATACGCCGGGCGTCTTCATATTGATATCATTTACGATGAAATCATCGTCGTATTCCAACCCTTCGACGGCAATTCTGCCGACAATTCTCAAATCCTCCTGAAACGCCGCCAAATCCGCTTCCAGCTTTTTCAGCCCGGCTTCCGTCCCGCTGAGCAGATAGATTTTTTTCCGCTGCCTGGACAGCTTCCTCAAAAACTCTTTGATAAAAACATCGTTTTCCACATCGTAGATCCGGCTGCGGTAATTGATATCCGCCGCATGCAGAATGTCCGCATCCGCCGCCACCGTCATATCCAGGCTGTCCATCCACTCTCTGATTTCGGGAGTATCCTGCGCCGCAATCAATCCTCTCATGGTAATGAGGGCAATCGTGCTGACTTTTCCGTCATGGAAAAACTGATCCACTTTTTTCATGGATTCCCGAACTGTCAGATCCTGCAGCGATATCCCCAGAACTTCCATTTTTCTCATAGGTTCACCTTACCCATACCTTACATTTGTTATTGCACGCTGTTTACGATCATCGGAAGAACCAATTCCGCAATCATATACAGAAAACTGAGCACCACCGCAATAACCAGTGATACCGTCCAAAGTGATTCCTTCTTTTCCCCTGCAGGTCTCTGCCTGCGCTTCCATATATCCGAAAATTCCGCTTTTCTGTGTTCCAAAGCCGCCATGCCGTACAGCAACAGCACCGCCAGCGCCGTCATCGCTATGGCAACCACGCCGTAAATGACAATTTCCAGCAGCAAAAACTGACGGTAACTCAATCCCAACTGCACCAGGCTGTCATTCAACAGCGCCTGCGTATCCCCGTTTACCGCCGCAAGCCGGTCCCGCTGCAGGACCATAACCGCCACATTATAACAATTGATGCCTCCGTGAAATATCATACCGGATACGATACTGCCCGTCGCCTCAACCAAAAGCGCACTCATAATTCCAACGACAATCGCATAGCTCATCTGATTGAAATTTAAGTGCATAACCCCAAACAAAAAGGAAGACATCAGAATCGCAGCCACAATTCTGCCCGTCCGCCGATAACTGTGATAAAAGATTCCCCGGTACAGAAATTCTTCGTTGACCGGTCCCAATATACCGATTACCAGAAACATCAGCCATGCCGGCGTGTCAATGAGCATATAAGAAAGACCGTTTACCTCGTTCTCCACAAACAGCATGGAAATCATATTGACAACCATAATAAGCGGCATACACAAGCCCGTAAACACAAGACACAGCAACGGCGTAACCGGTCTGATCCTCTTATGGGCAATAAAACCCGGCTTTGTGCCGGTAGCCGCCAAAAAAACAACCGCCGGCACAAAGAGGATCAATTGATTCAGGATCAGCGAGCCCATTGCCGTAAGCCGCAGTCCCGTCGCTCCGATCAGAAAAACTACCGCCGCTTCCACAATCAGCATGGTCAGAAACAGGCGGTTGACCGCTTTTGTACTCATCGTTTCATCAACCGTTCATCATAAAGTTTAAAAGTTTATTGATATCTTCCGGCTCGTAAGCAAGAAGCTCCAGCTCGGAAATCGTACCGTCGGAAAAGATATTCGCCATGGAAACATACTGGGAAAGCTTGGACTTTAAGTTCAGGCGGTCTCCCTCTCCCGTTACCAGCTCTACCTTTCCTTTACAGCTGTCAATTACCTCAAAAAATTTTTCAATATTGGTAATATTTTGTACCTTCATAATTTTTTCACTCCTTTTTTCGTTTTTACACTATGATTATATATCAAATATACAAAAAAGCAAATCCTTTTAAACCAGTCTGATTTCCTTTTCGCCGATTGTGACTTTTTTCTGCTTGTACAGGTGCCCCGCGGCGCGTTTAAATTCATTCTTACTCATTCCGAAGGTCTCCCTGATTTCCCCGGGAGAGGATTTATCCCCCAGCGGGATGCTTCCGCCTGCTTCCTGCAGCATGGCGAGCAGTTTCTCTCCGTCGGGGTTCATCTGCTCGTAAGCCTTCCGCCGCAGGCTCAGGTCCAGTTTCCCGTCCTCTTTTACCGCGGTTACCCGCGCCGTAACCACATCGCCCGGCGCAATACCGTTTAACGGCTCCTTTGCCGGAATCATGCCCTGATATTTATCGTCTACCGCCACATAAGCGCCGAAGCCCGGCGCCAGCTCGTAAACCGTTCCCGTTACCTGATCGTCTTTTTGATAGCCTTTTGCGGTTTCCAGATACGGGTACAGTTTCATCGTCGCCGCCAGTCTGCCGCTCTTATCCACATACAGCGCCGCCAGGATCTCGTCTCCCGCATCAACCCGTCTCGTCTGTTCCTTAAAAGGCAGGAACAAATCCTTTTCCAGCCCCCAGGAAAGAAACGCTCCGATCTTTGATACCTGCGCCACCTGTAACTTCGCCACGCCGCCCAGCGTCATCGCGGGTTCATGGACCGTGGCAATCAGCCGGTCCTTGGAATCCTTATAAAGAAAAACCTCTAGGGAATCTCCGACATCAAATTCCTCCGGAACCTGCTTTGCCGGCAAAAGCACCTTTTCCATTTCCTTTATATCCTCGCCTCTTACAGGCATATGCTCCGCCAGATAAACTCCGAAATCCGTTTTTTTCACAATGCTCAACCGCTGTTTTTTTCCCAATTCCAACATTTCTGTCCTTACCCTTCTTTGCTTTGGCGGATAAACTCCACGTTACAGTAAACCGCGCCCGCTTCATTTTGCAGGCTGACGCCTATCTTGTCCGCTCTTTCAAATACAACCGGATACAATCTTGTCCCCAGTACCGCCTGCATCTTGTATTCCGCACGCATCTGCCCGATCACAAAGTCAATCGGCAGATAATCCATGGCGATCCTCACATACTGCCCGTTATTGACATGCCGGTTCGTATCCAGGTGGTGCGCCGTTACCATCATAGGCTCCCCCGGCGCGCCCTCTCCTTCAAAACGGATCTTCCGGTCCGCATAATTCATTTCCAGCTTCGGTGCCAGCGCGTACTGCCTTATCATCCTCTCATCCGGCTTTGCGGGTTTACCCGTTTCCGTATGTATCAGGCTCCAGATTGAATTTGCAACCGCGATCCGCTGTCCGCTCTCGTCTGACATCCAGAAGTTACGGTATCCGATAAAGCCCTTAAAATCATAAGGCGCCGTGCCCACCGTAATTTTTTCGCAAAGCTTCGGATAACGCCCGATCACAATCTGCCATGCCGAAAGCGCCCAGAGCACCTTCTCCTTTTTCAGATATTCCACGCCTACGCCCAATTCTTCCGACTGAAAAATGGAACAATCCTGAAAATAATCCAACAGCGCCGGCAGCTCCAGCTTTCCTTCGCTGTCGAGCTCGCTGTAACGCACCCTGCTTTGAAATTCATACATACCGATCTCCCGCTTTCCTTTTCACTCTGACCTCTTTCAAAGTTTCCGTTTCTATCCTATTATAACCAATCGCCTGTTTCTCCACAAGAAAAAACCTGACGAAAAATACTTTCATCAGGTCTTTAGCTGGGCTACAAGGATTCGAACCTTGAAATGACGGAGTCAGAGTCCGTTGCCTTACCATTTGGCGATAGCCCATCAACATTGGATAGTATACACAAAACAAAGCAAAAATGCAAGCAATTTTTATAATTTTTTGCACTTATTTGAATACAATGTAAAAGTTACTCCATGTAAAAGTTCCCGGAAAGCGCGTCTTTATAACGACTTCCCTTTCCGGGAACCGATCCATTTTTATTTCATTCGCTGCATACCGCTAATGCGATATTCCCTGCGCCGCAGATTCTTATACCTCAAACATGAGCTCTCCGTAAGTAGGAATAGGCCAGATCTCTTTATCGACGATCATTTCCAGTTCGTCCGCAGGCGTTCTCAGCTCTTCCATAATAACCTTTACGGTATCTTTGTAGAAGAATGCCTGTGCCTTTACGTCGTCCATAGCGCTTCCCTTTGCTTCCGCCTTCTCCAGCTTGGTCAGTGCTTTCTGCATTGCGGCAAGCTTCTTGGAAACCGTCTTAAGCATTTCCGTCTGAACGGATGCGTCTCCGCCCGCTTCCTTTACGGCGTTTACGGTATCCGCAAGGGTCTTGGTATATTTTACGACCGCGGGAATGATCTGCTTTCCTGCCATATCGATCATGGTCAGCGCTTCGATATTGATGGTCTTTGCATAGGTCTCATAAATGATTTCTTCACGGGACTCCAGCTCCGGTTTGGTATAAATACCGAATTTTTCAAACAGCGCAACCGCCTTATCGGATGTGATGGTGCTTGCAGCCTCGATCATGGATTTAATGTTGGGCAAGCCTCTCTTTTCCGCTTCCGCAACCCATTCCTCGGAATATCCGTTGCCGTTGAAAATAATTCTCTGGTGTTTGGTCATATACTCTTTGATCAGATCATGTACCGCAATATCAAAATCATCCGCCTTTTCCAAAATATCGGCAGCTTCGCAGAACGCTTCCGCTACAATGGCATTTAACGTTGTGTTGGGACCGGCGATGGAATCTGCGGAACCAACCATACGAAATTCAAATTTGTTTCCGGTAAATGCAAACGGCGACGTTCTGTTGCGGTCCGTTGCGTCTTTATCGAGATCCGGAAGCGTGGAAACACCGGTCTCCAGCTTTCCGCCTTCTTTGCAGGAAGCGGCGTTACCTGTTTCTACCAACTGTTTTACCACATCCTCGAGCTGTTCGCCAAGGAACATGGAAATAATTGCTGGAGGCGCTTCGTTGGCGCCGAGTCTGTGGTCATTTCCGACGTCGGACGCTGACTGGCGGAGCAGATCCGCATGGGTATCAACCGCCTTCATAATGCAGGCAAGTACCAGCAGGAACTGGATATTCTCATTGGGCGTATCGCCGGGCTCCAGCAGATTAACGCCGTTATCGGTTGTGATGGACCAGTTGTTGTGTTTACCGGAACCGTTCACGCCCGCGTAGGGTTTCTCATGGAGCAGACATCTCATACCGTGATGAACGGCAACTCTCTTCATGGTCTCCATAACCAACTGGTTGTGGTCTACGGCGATGTTTGCGGTTTCATAAATCGGAGCCAGCTCGTGCTGTGCGGGAGCAACCTCGTTATGCTGCGTTTTAGCGGTTACGCCCAGTTTCCAAAGCTCCTCGTTCAAATCTTTCATATATGCGCCGACGCGTTCGCGGATAACGCCGAAGTAATGATCCTCCATTTCCTGTCCCTTGGGAGCCGGAGCGCCGAATAAGGTGCGTCCTGCAAACATCAGGTCGGATCTCTGTTTGTAATATTTCTCATCTACCAGGAAGTATTCCTGCTCGGGTCCGACAGAAGCGACTACCTTGGTAGCTTCCGTATTTCCAAACAGTCTTACGATACGAAGCGCCTGTTTGGATACCGCTTCCATGGAACGAAGCAAAGGCGTCTTTTTATCCAGCGCCTCGCCCGTATAAGAACAGAATGCCGTAGGAATGCAAAGGATCGCGCCGGTAGCGGCTTCTTTTAAGAACGCGGGGGAAGTAATATCCCATGCTGTATAGCCTCTTGCCTCGAAAGTAGCGCGAAGACCGCCGGAAGGGAAGGAAGACGCATCGGGTTCGCCCTTAATCAGCTCTTTGCCCGAAAACTCCGTCAGCATCTTGCCTGTTTCATCGGGGTGCGCCACAAAAGCGTCGTGCTTTTCAGCCGTAATACCTGTTAAAGGCTGGAACCAATGGGTATAGTGGGTTGCGCCGTTTTCAACAGCCCAGTCCTTCATTGCCTTGGCAACTACGTTCGCTGTCTCCATTGAGAGCTCTCCGCCCTGGTCCATGACCTTTTTAACCTCTTTAAAGGCATCTTTGGGAAGACGTTCTTTCATCTTTCCAAGTGTGAATACATTTTTTCCGAAGATTTCTTCGACGTTCATTACTTCACTCATTTTTGTTTCTCCTTTTCTCTAATATTTGGGGAGCAGGTATCCTGTTTTTTCGTCTACCCCTTAGTCTGTCTGATCAGCGGTCGTCAAATGTCCGCATATGCAGGCACAGCGTCCATTTTCCCCGTCGCCATAACAAAAAAATGCCCCAAACCTTCGGCTTGGAACATCGTCGTTCAAGATACCTTATATGTACGGCTTGATACCGTTTTCTATAAGATACTCTTATTTTAAAAAAAATGCAAGTCGAAATATAAAAAAATTTTGTTTTTTATCCGCCGGTTTGCTGTTCACATTGTACAATAGGTCATTCTTCCGGTCAAGACAGGACTTTCTTCCTCAGAATATCATAACAGCTTGCAGGCGCGTCCAGCAGGACCCGGAGCTTCTGCCGGGGATGCGGCGCGCTCTCCATCTCTTCTCCTTCTTCGTTTGTAATAGACAGCACCTTTGTCTCCACATTGGTTCCGTCCGGTTTCATGATCTCTATGGTTTCGCCGACGGAGAATTTATTTCTCTGTTCAATCCGCACCGCGTTGTCCTCTGCTTCCCCGACAATTCCCAAATAAATATATTCATTGATATAAGTATTATTGTCATAAATTTGTGTATTTTCATCAGGCTTTCCAAAATAAAAGCCGGTGGTAAACTGTCTGTAGGTGCATTTGGATATTTCCTCCCTGCACCATGGCAGCAATTTTTCATACGCTTCGGGAGAAGCAAGCGCCGCGTCGATCGCCCTGCGGTAAGTCCTCGCTACCGTCGCCACGTACAAAGCCGTTTTCATTCTTCCCTCAATTTTAAAGCTGTCAATGCCCGCCTCCAGCATTTCGGGAATATGTTCGATCATGCACAGGTCCTTGGAATTAAAAATATAAGTGCCTCTTTCATTTTCATAAACCGGCATATATTCGCCCGGTCTGGTCTCCTCCACCACCGCGTATTTCCAGCGGCAGGGATGGGTACATGCGCCGTGGTTGGCGTCCCGCCCGGTAAAATAATTGCTCAGCAGGCATCTGCCCGAATAGGAAATGCACATGGCTCCGTGAATAAAGCATTCGATCTCCATATCTTCAGGGATATTTTCCCGGATCTGCTTAATTTCCGTCAAAGAAAGCTCCCGCGCGCAGACAACGCGCCGGATTCCCTGCCCGTACCAGAAACGAAACGTCATATAATTGGTATTGTTCGCCTGGGTACTGATATGGATATCGATCTCAGGGCAGTTTTCCTTTGCTAACATCACCATGCCCGGATCTGCCACAATGACAGCATCGGGCTTCATCTGCGCCAGTTCCCGGAAATACGCTTTCGCTCCCTCCAGGTCATAATTGTGCGCCAGAATATTAGCGGTTACATGGACTTTTACCCCGTGTGCATGGGCAAAGGCAATCCCTTCTCTCATTTCATCGGGCGAAAAATTTTTTGCTTTTGCCCGGAGCCCGAAAGCCTCCCCTCCGATATAAACCGCGTCCGCGCCAAAGATAACCGCAGTTTTTAAGACCTCAAGACTGCTCGCCGGTATCAACAATTCAGGTTTTTTCATCGCAAACTCCTTGTATTTTTCATGGTCCCTTATTTTTTCACGGACAGGGCGACTCCGTCGCCCAGCGTCAGGATCGCCGTCTCCAGTTGTTCGTGGTTTTTAAGCGTATACAGATATTCACGCATTCTTTTATGGATCGTCCTGTCCCTTCTGGTCACGGCATATTTGGATTCAATGATATCGCCGTCCTGCAGCACGTTATCGGACAACAATACCCCGCCCGGATTCAACAGCCGCAACACATCCGGCAGGAAATGAATGTACTGCCCCTTCGCCGCATCCATAAAAATAAAATCAAAAGGACCGGTCAGACTTTTTAAAATATCAGCCGCATCGCCCTCCAACAGTTCGATCCGGTCTTCCCTGCCGAACCTTTTGAAATTATCCTTCGCTATGGGTATCCTCTTTTCGTATTTTTCGATGGTAGTAATGTGCCCGTCCTCCGGCATAAATTCACTCATAAATAACGCAGAAAAACCGATGGCGGTTCCCACTTCCAGAATCCGCTTCGGTTTGTTCATGACCAATAATGTACGCATCAGGCTCTGCATCTCTTTTCTGATGATGGGAACCTGCGTTTTTTTTGCATAAGCCTCCAATTCGTCCAGATAAGGCGGATTTCCGTTTTCCAGAGAATTGATATACGCGGTAAAGCGCTCATCGGTAATCATCTGCTTACTCCTCTTCCTCCTCATCGGGGTTTGCCGAAATGATCTCCAGCATTTCTTCCGCCTTCATGGAATTATTCAGCGTATATACGCCCGGCAGGATGTCGTCCTTATACTCGGAAAACTGTATCTGCGTCCAGAAAAGCTTCCAATCTTCAACCAGCCCCGCTTCCTCAAAGCTTTTGGCGATTTCTTTGCTGTCCATGGCTTCGGTAATCGTAACTTCTATATCGGTACCCGGCGAAAGCGCCGCGGGAATATCCGCAAATACGCGGTAGCCGAAATTGTAAGCACCGATGGCAAGCCTGTAAATGGCATAGAGCACGCATACCGTAATGATAAGTCGAAACACCGTATTAAATATGGCTCCGGCGACTTTTTTTGCGCTCATGAATTTTCCTCCTGACTTAACAAATCCACCTCCATAGCAAACGCCATGGCGATTTTATCGCTGATCTCCTGATACATTCTGCAAAAAGCCAATTCCGCGGCAAGAAAATCACTGACAACGGGATTTTTCCGGAATTCCTCGTATTCCCGTTCAAACCGGTCGATCTCATCGAACAGGGAACCGGAATCCATTTCATTCTGAAGCCTGTAGTTCCTCTGACGAAATTCATCGATCTGCCGCTTCAGCTCCGGATACTGCCTGATATAATCCCTTTGTTTAAAGTATTCCTTACAAATATCCGTTTCATAAAGCTTTCCTATAAACTCTTCTGTTTCCCTCTCAAAACCATTCATTCGCAATCCCCTTCAAGATACCTATATTTCCATAATAATCGGCAGTATCATCGGTCTTCTCTTGGTTTTCTTCCAGAGATAATCGCTTAAGGAATCTCTGATAACCGCCTTGATCTTTCCCCAGTCGGAAACATTTCTTTCCTGAAACTTATCCATAATCTCCATGACCAGTCCCCGCGCTCCGTCAATCAGTTCGTCGGACTCCCTGACGTAGACAAAGCCCCTGGATACGATATCCGGACCGGATACCAATTGATTGCTCATGGATTCCAACGCCATCACGACGATCAAGATACCGTCCTCCGCAAGATGCTGGCGATCTCTGATCACAATGTTGCCTACATCCCCTACGCCGAGCCCGTCTACATAGACCGCTCCGGCAGGCACCTTTCCTACTACCTCCGCGCCGTTTTCATCCAGTTCCAGCACGTCTCCCGAGCTCAGGATAAAGATATCCTCGCTGCTGTAGCCCAATTCCTTGACAAGCGCCGCCTGCGCTTTCAGATGACGGTATTCCCCGTGAACCGGAATCGCATATTTAGGTCTTACCAGCGTATACAACAGCTTGATTTCTTCCCTGCAGGCATGTCCCGATACGTGGGTATCCTGGAAAATAACGTCCGCGCCCTTGGCGTACAGCTCGTTGATGACCTTGGATACGGCTTTTTCGTTTCCCGGAATCGGGTGAGACGAAAAAATGACCGTGTCATGAGGTCCGATGCTGACTTTTCTGTGCATGCCGCCCGCCATACGGGATAACGCCGCCATGCTCTCCCCCTGACTTCCGGTGGTAATGATAACCGTCCTGTCGTCGGGATAGTTTTTAATCTGCTCTATATCGATCAGGGTATTTTCCGGTATCTGAAGATACCCCAGATTCATTGCCGTATCAATGATGCTGACCATGCTTCGTCCTTCGACGACGACCTTTCTGCCAAACTTATACGCCGTGTTGATAATCTGCTGCACCCTGTCCACATTGGACGCAAAGGTCGCAATAATAATTCTCGTATCGGTATGCTCCGAAAAAATACTGTCAAAGGTTTTCCCCACGGTCCTCTCGGACTGGGTAAATCCTTCCCGCTCCGCGTTGGTGCTGTCGCACATCAGGGCAAGCACGCCTTTTTTGCCGATCTCTCCAAATCTCTGCAGATCGATGGCGTCGCCGAAAACCGGCGTATAATCCACTTTAAAATCTCCCGTATGCACGACGATTCCCGCAGGGGAATAAATAGCAAGCGCCGCGGCGTCCACAATGCTGTGGTTCGTTTTGATAAATTCCACCCGGAAATTACCGAAGTTGATGTTTTGTCCGAATTTAACGACTTTTCTCTTTACGGAACGCTCAAGCCCGTGTTCTTTTAACTTATTTTCAATGATCCCCATGGTCAGCTTCGTCGCATAAATGGGAACCGGAATCTCTTTTAACACATAGGGCAGCGCGCCGATATGGTCCTCGTGCCCGTGGGTAATCATAAATCCTTTGATCTTGTCCAGATTTTCCTTCAAATAGGTCACGTCCGGGATCACAAGGTCGATTCCGAGCATGTCATCCTCCGGGAATGACAGACCGCAATCCACTACAACAATACTGTCTTCGTACTCAAAGGCAGTAATGTTCATACCAATCTGTTCCAAGCCTCCCAACGGAATAATTTTCAGCTTAGAACCGGCTATTTTCGCTTTTTTCAATTAACTTTCCTCCACATTCCTTACAGTACCCGTAGAGCTTCACTTCATGGTCCAGCACATAAAATCCGGTCTTATCCAAAATTTTCTTTTCCAGCTCTTCCAGCAGATCATCCTGAAAAGAAAGGATATTCCCGCAGTTCATGCAAATAAGATGATGGTGGTGATGTCCCGATCCGTTCCCGTTCTCTTTCCCGATCTCATAACGGGCGAATCCATCCCCCAGATTCAACTTATCCACAAGGTGTAACTCAACTAACGCCTGTATTGTTCTATAAACAGTAGCCAACCCGATCTCAGGGTACTCTGTTCTTACCAAATCATAAATTTCCTCTGCCGTAAAATGTTTCTCAGGGCAGGCATAAAGAATCCCCAGCACCAGCACTCTCTGTCTGGTTACCTTCATTCCTTTTTCTCTTAATACTTTCTCACATTTTTCCTTATCGATTGTCATAACGATCCCCAAATCCCGGAATTATGACTCCTCATCACCCGTTACAAAAGCCACGTCCTCCAGAATATCTTCAAATATCACCGCCACCGCGGCAAGCTCCTCATCGTCGGATACGATCTCATATACCCCTTCCGCGTCCGCCTCTTCGGACAAATCCTTTAAAATCAGCGCATCGGAATCCCCGTCTTCGCGTTCCGTCACAAGCAGGTAATTGACTCCGCCAAGTCTGGTCTGCTCCAATACATAAAATTCCACCGCTTCCTGTCCGTCAGGTACAAAACTGATTTTTTCCACTAAACATTCTCCTCATGGCTGCGTAAATAATCCAAATATCCCTGTAAAATATAGGATGCTGCAATCGCATCCACGTATTCCCTGCGGTTCTCTCTGCGGACCCCCGCTTCCATCATCAGTTTATCCGCCGCAACCGTCGTCAGCCGCTCATCCCACAGTACCGGTTCTATTCCCGTTCTGCGAAACAGCATATCCGCAAACTCACGGGTCTTCTCTGCGCGTTCTCCTTCGGAAGCGTTCATATTGCGCGGCAGCCCCAGCACAATTCTGTCCACTTCGTATTCTTCGATCAATGCTTCAATCCTTGCAAGAGTCTGACGCAGTTTATTTTCCGACTTCCGCCTGATGATTTCCAGGCTCTGCGCCGTCACAAGCAAAGGATCGCTGAGTGCGACTCCCACCGTCTTCGACCCGAAATCAAGTCCCATAATTCTCATGTGGTGCCCTTCTGTTCCCATTTATTCGCACGGATGTACTCTTTTAACATTTCCTCTACAAGTTCATCTCGCTCAACCTTCATAATCAGGCTTCTGGCATTTTTATGACTGGTAATGTACGTCGGATCTCCGGACATAATGTAGCCGACAATCTGATTTACCGGATTGTATCCCTTTTCGGTCAGCGCCTCATAAACGGTAGATAAAACGATCTTTACGCCGTTTTCAGGCTCCGTCACTTTAAAGTATTGAGTATTACCTAAATCTTGCATTTCATCACGCCCCTAATCCATAGATATTGTTATTTTAACCCAATTTCCAAAAAAATACAATGATTATAGTAAATATTCTGATATTTCTGCGCCGGTCATAACAGCTTTTCCTCCAGAAATTCCTGATAGAAGGGCAGTTGAACCTTATTTTATCAATCCTGCAAGAATCGTCAAAAAACTGCCCGGGTATCTCGATCTTTCTTAATCCGGATTTCATTTTATTCCATCAGCAATATATCTTCTCCCAACATCCCGACAATGTTCCCCCGGACAATCCGTCCTTCCAAAGCTGTCGGGTCTTCGCTGTCAATCCTTTTTGCCACTTTTACGTACCGCGTCGTATGACCTACGATATAGGTCCCGCCGTCAATTTCCTTTTGCTCCTCAAACAGCACTTCCTCCTGTGTTCCCACAAACTGCCGCCGATATGCAAGGGATTGTTCTTTCTCCAGTTCCAGCAAAATATGACTGCGCTTCTTTTTGGTCTCCCCGTCTATCTGCTCCTTCATGCGCGCCGCGGCAGTTCCTTTTCTTGCAGAATAGGGGAAAATGTGCATTTCAAAAAATTCGATTTCCTTTAAATAGGCTTGGGTTTTGGCAAATTCTTCTTCGGTTTCCCCGGGGAAGCCCACGATAACATCCGTTGTAATCGCCGGATTTTCAAAATAAGTCCGCAGCCTGTCTACACCGCGCCGGTACTCCCAGGTGGTATATCTTCGATTCATGCGCCCAAGCGTGGAATCGCACCCGCTTTGGAGGGACAAATGAAAATGGGGGCATATTTTATGCAGCGCTCCCAGCGTCCTTGCAAATTCTTCCGTAACAATCTGCGGTTCCAAAGAGCCAAGACGAAGCCGCTCCACGCCTTTGATCTCATGGATTCTTAAAATCAGTCCCAACAGCAAAGAAGTGCCCTTTCCATAGCGTACCTTACTTTGCGGCTGTTCCTGCGGCTGATCCCCCGTCTGCGTTTTTCCTTCCAATGCGTCCCGCAGTTCTCCGTCCTCAAAATCCACCCCATAGGAGCTGATATGGATTCCGGTCAGCACAAATTCCCTGTATCCTGCTGCCGCAAGCCCCTCAATTTCTTTGCAGATATCATCAGGTATGCGGGAACGGACCCTTCCCCTGGCAAAAGGGATAATACAATAAGTACAGAATTGGTTGCATCCGTCCTGGATCTTAATATAAGCGCGGGTATGTTCCGCCGTCTTCGTCAGTTCCATCTCTTCATATTCGCTTGTGTGATTGATGTCGATAATATCCGTCCTGGATACGGCGCCCGGCTCAAATAACGCTGACATCCGCCCGTTCCTGCCGGTTTCCTTCAGGTATGCTTCCACGATTTCCACCGTATCCTTTTTTCTGTTATTGCCGATCGCAAGATCAATGCAGGAATCCTGTCCGACTTTTTCGGCATCTGTCTGCACATAACATCCTAACGCTACCACCAGCGCATCAGGATTTCTTTTCTTAGCCTGATGCAGCATCTGTCTGCTTTTCCTGTCCGCAATATTGGTTACGGTACATGTATTTACCACATAAATATCCGCTATTTGATCAAATGGCACAATTTTGTATCCCTTTTTTACAAAGTTTTGTTGCACAACGTCCAGTTCATAGGAATTTACCTTACATCCGAGGTTATGGAATGCTACATTTTTCATTCGTTTTCTCCTGACTTTTTGTAACCTTTTCGTATTGACTTTTCCCTGTCCAACCTTTAGTATAAAGGAGAAGGTATTAATTGAAAAGGAGGAATTTAAAATGAAAACAGTACAGATTTCATTAAATTCAATCGACAAAGTAAAATCATTTGTAAATGATATTACAAAATTTGATTATGATTTCGATTTGGTATCCGGCAGATATGTCATCGACGCTAAATCAATCATGGGTATTTTCAGTCTGGACTTATCCAAACCGATCGATTTGAATATCCACGCTGAGGATAGCATTGATGATGTATTGGCAGTTTTAAAGCCTTACATGCTCTAATCAAATTTTGTCATCTGCTTTTCAGGGCAGATGACACTTGTCAACGAAAGCAATGCAGCCGGCAATACTGCCGGCTGTTTTTTATTTATTTTCTACAAAATGGCTTGAAACATTTCAAATACAATGTTAATATAAAGTTAAATAAGAAAGCACCCATTCCAAAGGTGGATGCTCCGGGTTTAGGTTAAAGAATGTCCTTATGGACACCGCCTATCCTGTTTGCAGACAGGATAGGCATTTTTATTTCCGCTTGTTTCTCTTGTCGAGAAAGGCAAGTAGCGCAACCATCAAGCTGCCGAAAGACATTAGCAAAGCTAATATCCCAATAAAAATCGAAACGATCTCAAAAGCTGTCATCAGCGCCACCTCCCTTCTTATGTATTCCGGCAAGCCGGTATCATAACCCGGGAGGCTGCCACCCTGTCATGGGTACTCTCCATAAATATATTGTACCGTGAATCATCAAAGCGTGCAATATAAAACGCAAATTTGTTACCCGAATCTTATTCCACATCAATAATCTCTCTCGTCGATAAAGCAGTTTCCACCATTTCGTCGATTTTATCAAATACGTTTTCCTCATGCGCCCGTATTACCTTCAGGTTCGGCTTTGTAACCGGATGCTTTGCCACAAAAATAGTGCAGCAATCCTCAAAGGGCAGAATAGAAGTCTCATAGGTATCGATCTTTTCGGAAATATCAACAATATCCTGTTTGTCAAAGGCAATCAGCGGGCGGTACACCGGTATCGTGCATACCTCATTGGTCGCCATCAGCGCCTGCATGGTCTGGGAAGCGACCTGCCCGATGCTTTCTCCGGTCACAAGACCGAGGCAGCCGGATTCCTTTGCAATCATTTCCGCAATCCGCATCATATAGCGGCGCATAATAATTGTCAGTTCGTCGTGAGGGCATTTTTCGTAAATGTAAAGCTGGATATCCGTGAAATTAACGACATGAAGTTTCATGGGTCCCGAATAAGCCGCTACATATTTCGCAAGATCCACCACCTTTTGTTTTGCGCGTTCGCTTGTATACGGCGGCGCATGGAAATAAACCGCATCCAGAGTTACCCCGCGCTTACTGATCATATAACCGGCGACGGGAGAATCGATCCCGCCGGACAAAAGCAGCATCGCTTTTCCGCCCGTACCAACGGGCATACCGCCGGGACCCGGAATAATCTCGGAATAAATGTAAATCTTTTCCCGGATTTCCACGTTCAACTCGATCTGGGGATGATGCACATCCACCTGCATCTGCGGAAACGCATCCAGGATCACGCCGCCCAGATCCGCATTGATTTCCATGGAGGATTTGGGATAATTTTTCCTCGCCCTCCTGGCGCACACCTTAAAAGTCTTGTTTTTATCGGGATAGACGTTATCGATAAACTTCACGACGTCCTCCCCCAGCTTCTCAAAGCCTTCGTCCTCCACATAGACCACGGGGCAGATCCCGGAAATGCCGAAGACCTTTCCCAGCGCGCCCACGGTTTCATCAAAGTCAAACTCCGAAACCGCGTCTACATAGATTCTTCCCTGCGTCCTCCTGACCGTAAACGTTCCTTCGATTTTGTCCAGCGCAAACTCGATCTGTCTGACCAGAGCCTCTTCAAAAAGATATCTGTTTTTCCCTTTTACGCCGATTTCGGCGTATTTAATCAAAAATGCCGTAAACATATGCTACTCCTCTTTATTTCTGCCGTTGTTTCTTATCGTTATTTTCTCCCCGCCATGCCTTTTACCGCCTCGTATATCTGCGAAGCATCGGCGCAAGCTCATATAAGCATTGCAGCGTATAATCCAGTTCTTCTTTGGTCGTAAATACGCTGAAGCTGAAACGCAGCGTTGCGTCCATCAAACGTCTTTCTATGCCCATAGCTTCCAGGGTAGCGCTTACCGTGTGCTTGTGGGAAGAACATGCGCTTCCCGCGGATACATAAACGCCCTTTTCTTCCAACGCATGTAAAAGCACCTCGCTTCGCACGCCGGCAATCGACGCGCTGACAATGTGAGGCGCGCCCGTCTCGTCCTGGGGACCGTTGATAAAGACATAATCCAAACGGCTCAGCCCTTTTATAAAATAGGATTTTAATTCATAAAGTCTTTGTGTATCCTCATCCAGATTTTGATAAATCAGTTCCGCAGCCTTTCCAAGCCCTGCAACTCCCGGTACGTTTTCCGTGCCCGAACGGAAATTTCTCTGCTGCCCGCCTCCGAAAATAATCGGTTTGATCTTTACCTGCTCGTCAATATATAAAAATCCCACGCCCTTAGGTCCGTGAATCTTGTGACCGCTGACAGATACCATATCGACATTCCATTTTTTCGGATAAAGCCTTAATTTTCCAAATCCCTGTACCGCATCCACATGAAACAGGGTATTGGGATTCATTTGTCTGATCAGAGCGCCTGCTTCCTCAATGGGCTGGATGGCTCCCACTTCATTGTTGACATACATGATCGATACCAAAACCGTATCCTTGCGGATCGCCCTTTTCAAATCCTCAAGCCGAATCCTTCCCATCCGGTCCACGGGCAGGTAAGTGACCTCAAATCCCTGCTCCTTCAAATATTCCATTGTCTGCAAGACAGCCGGATGTTCTATTTTGGTCGTAATCAAATGCTTCCCCATACGGCGGTTTGCAAACGCCGCTCCTCTCAACGCCCAGTTATCGGATTCCGTTCCGCCGGAGGTAAAAAAGATTTCCTTTTCCTGCACCCTCATAAGACCGGCTATGGTTTTCCTGCTGTACTTAATATATTTCTCGGCTTCCACGCCCTTTAAGTGCATACTGGACGGATTGCCGTATTCTTCCGTCATAATATCTGCAACCAGACGACTGACCTCAGGGTAGGCTTTCGTCGTTGCAGAATTGTCCAAATATACTTCCATAAATAACTCCCTTCATAGGTTTCCGATGCAAGATCATTCTAATTTTATCATATGAAAACGAGTGTCCCTCTGATACTGTCCTAGTTTTGTCAACTGATAAAATACGTCTCATTTTAGCATATTTTTAACACTCTCTGCATATATATTCAGTTCTCCAGATGATACATCAGAATAGAAAGCAGCGCCATGCCCGCGGTCTCGGTACGCAAAATCCGTTTGCCCAGAGTAACCGCCTCAAAGCCCGCCTGCTCTGCAAGCGCCACCTCTTCCGGCGCAAAGCCGCCTTCCGGACCGATCAAAATCGCAACCCTCTGTCCGGGAGAAATACCTTCAATTAACTTTTTAGTGCGCTCCATTCCTTCCGCAAGCTCGTAGGGAAGCAGTTTTACCTCCATATCCTTCGCATAAGCCAATGCCTCCTGATAGGTCATGACCTTCGGCACGTCGGGAATGATCCCGCGCTTACTCTGCTTCGCCGCCGCCTCGGAAATCGTCTGCCAGCGTTTTACTTTCGCCGCCGCCTTTTTTTCATCCAGTCTGACGACGCTGCGCGCCATGGCGACGGGAATCACCTGGCAGGCTCCCAGCTCCACCGCCTTCTGGATAATCAGTTCCATTTTGTCTCCCTTAGGCAGCCCCTGAAATAAATACACCCGGCAGGGCAGCTCTATGGCGTCCTCCTTGATAAAACGGAGTTCGCACTCTATCTCATCCTCTCCAAGGGAAACGATGCCGACACGGTATTCCTTTCCGTCCGTTCCGTTAGACAATGCTAATTCATCGCCGGGCTTCATCCGCAGCACATTTTTGATATGGTTGACGTCTCCGCCGCGGATTACCGCACGCTTCCCCTGAATTTGACCGGGTTCCACAAAAAACTGATACATCTCTCCGCTCCCTTTATGACAGGCGCGCCGTCACGCTGACCCATTCGTTTTGTCTGGCCACTTCCAGCACTTCCAACCCTTCAGCCTTTACCGCGTCCACAACGAGCTGTTCTTTTTCCGCGATAATGCCGGAGGTAATATAAATACCGCCTTTTTTTAAATGCCGCTTTACAACGGGAGTCAGAGGGAGCAACACTTCGGCAAGGATATTTGCCACGACAATATCATATCTGCCGTACCCTACCCGTTCCTGCACTCCCCGGTCGGTAATGATATTGCCGATCATCATTTCAAAAGCGTCCCCCGGCACGCCGTTCATTTCCATGTTTTCACGAACCGCCTCTACCGCGCAGGGGTCCAAATCGGTTCCCACCGCCTCGCGGATGCCGTACATCAGGGAAACAATGGCGAGAATACCGCTCCCGGTCCCCACGTCCAGCAATACGGTATCCGGCGTAATATATTTTTTCAATTGTCTGATACACAGCTGCGTCGTCTCGTGCATACCGGTCCCGAAAGCCGTGCCCGGATCAATATGCAGCACCTTCTTATCCGCGTCCTCCGGCTTTACCTCTTCCCAGGAAGGCGTGATCAGCAAGTCGTCGATATAGAACTGATGGAAAAACTCCTTCCAGTTGTTCATCCAATCCTTGTCCTCGGTTTCGGAAATCACGATGCTTCCCTCACCGATATCCATATACTGACGGATACCGTCCAGCTTTTCCCGAACCGCCTCCACCAGCGCATCCATATCCACAGGTTGTCCGCTGCTAACCATAAAATAGGAGTTGTCCGCCGCTTCACTCAAGCCGGGTCGAAGCGCTGTTTCTTTGGCGTTTCCGTCCTCCGTATCATCCTTATCGCCGCCGGCGTTTTCCTCATCCGGCACCTCCACGAAAAAGCTCAGATAAGCAATGCCGTCGTCCGCCGGTCCGTCCGGCAGAATATCCACAAACATCTGCTCTTTTTCCCATGCGGTCAAAGGTACGTGATCCTCGATCATCGCTCCTTCCAGACCGATATCGTATAAATCGGAGATTATGATATCCTCCGCTTCCGTCACCGTCTTAACGGTCAGTTTTTTCCACTTCATATTGTTCCCCCGCCGCTTTATTTTAACCGCAGAGCCACGGACATCTCATGCGCCGCCAGCCCTTCCGTATGCGCCATGGTCATGCAGGTCTGCGAAAGATTTTGCAGCCCTTCTTTGGTAATATATTGCACGAAGGAGGTCTTTAAGAATGTACCTACCCATACGCCGTTGGAAAATCTGGCGTTTTTCATAGTCGGCAGCGTATGATTGGTACCGGAACAATAATCTCCCAGCGCAACCGGTGCATCCTCTCCGATAAAAAGAGAGCCGAACTGATAAAGCTTTTTGCTGTATTCCTTCGGGTCCTTCGTATGTACTTCCAGGTGCTCCGGCGCCGCGTCGTTGGCAATCTGCGCCATTTCCTCCATATCATCGGCAATGATAATGGTCCCGTTGTCTTCAAAGCTCTGCATCGCGGCTTCTCCTGTAGGCAGCTTCGCAGCAAGCTCCTCCATGGATCTTAAAATCTCGGGCACCTTACTTTCATCGGTGGTTACCAGGATGGATTTGGCAAAGGCATCGTGTTCGCTCTGCGCCAGCAAATCAATGGCAATATATTCGGGATTCGCCGTTTCATCGGCTACGATCAGCACCTCGCTGGGTCCCGCCAGAGAATCGATTCCCACCGTGCCCATGACCTGACGTTTCGCCTCCGTCACATAACGGTTGCCCGGTCCCGCAATCAGATCGACCTTTGCTATGGACTCCGTTCCGTAGGCCATCGCAGCTACCGCCTGCGCTCCGCCCACCGTATAGATTTCATCGGCTCCCGCAATATCCATTGCCACCAGAGTCGCCGGATGAATGGTTCCAAACTGCCGGTTAGCGGGAGAACATGCCGCCACGCGCTTAACACCCGCGATCTTAGCCGGGATCGTCAGCATCAGCGCCGTACTCGGCAAAGGGAACCTGCCGCCCGGCACATAAAGCCCCGCCGCGTCTACCGGAATCAGCCGGTGCCCCAGCTCTACGCCGGCAACAGGACTTTGCACCTCCAAAGGTTTAATACAGTCAAGCTGCGCTTTTGCATAAAAAGCAATCTGCTCCGCCGCTTTGCGAAAACTCTCAACGACCTTGTCGTCCACCTGTTCATATGCTTTATGAATATCTTCTTTTGTCACTCTGATTTCATGCAAATCCGCATGATCAAATTTTTTTGCCAGATCCTTTAAGGCTTGGTCTTTATTTTGACGCACCTCACAGATAATATCCGCGACCGCCTTTGTCGCCTGTGCGTCCCGTACTTCTTTTTCCTCTTTCGCCGATTTATAATATTTCACAGTATTACCCTCCTAAATCTATGGCTATTGTATCAGCAGTTTTGCAGATAGTCAAAATTATTCTTAAATCCCCAAGTATTATAACATAATCCTTTCTTTTATTGGACATACTTTCCATATGAAAATCAAAAAATCCAACAACAAGTTTAACTTCCTGCTCTCCCGTTTAACCCTTGAACGCTTCCTTTCGTCCGTCTTTCTCTTTTTTACCGCCTCCACGGCAGGCTACGTCTGGGAAGTCCTTCTGACCCTCATTCTGACGGGAACGCTCTGCAACCGCGGTTTTCTCTACGGTCCGTGGCTCCCCATCTACGGGTTTGGCGCCCTGTTTCTCTCCTTTTTGTTAAAACGCCTTTCCTCTCGCCCTGTAAAAGTATTCTTTCTCTCCGCACTCGCCGGCAGCCTGCTGGAGTTAATTACCGGACTCGCTCTTCATACCTATTGGCATATCCGTTACTGGGATTATTCCTCCCTCTCCCTGGACTTAAACGGCTATATCTCCCTGCTGTCCTTCCTCGGTTTCGGGCTTGCCGGTTCCCTCTGGATCTGCTTCCTCTCCCCGCGCCTCTTGCGTTTCTGGAACAGGCTCTCCCTCCGCCTTCGCAAAATCCTGGTCTGCGCCTTCCTCGCCGTCTTCCTTCTGGACTACCTCATTTCCTTTCTCCGCCCCAACACCGGACCCGGAATTACCTTCCAGCCGTAAAAATGCGGGCGCCGGAAATTTTGCAGAGATCAAAGGAAACCCTTAGAAACACGTCGGTACTTAATCCGCGTCCTTTGCGGATTTACGTACCGCTACGTGTTTCTGGAACGCAAGTGTGTTTCCGTGATATCTGTAAAATTTCCGGCGCCCGCATCCCGCGGCTCACGCCGATTTTACTTGAAATTATTTAAACAATCCTTTTTTCTTCTTACTGTCTTTCCCTTCGCCTTTTTTGTCCGTCGCATTTTTGACCTCGGTCAGGGAATTACCCGTTTCCTCGTCAAACTTGCGAAGCAGCTCTTTCGCTTCGGCGGAAAGTTTTGTGGGCGTCTGTACGACTAACGTCACATAATGATCGCCCCGCACGTCCTTGTTGCGTAAAGTAGGCACGCCTTTACCTTTCAAACGCACCTTGGTATCCGTCTGGGTGCCTGCCTTCACTTCATAGACAACCTGACCGTCAATGGTATCAATCAAAATCTCGCCGCCCAACGCCGCTACCGCAAAGGAAACCGGTACGGTTGAAAAAATATTATAGTCCTGTCTCTGGAAAACCGGATGTCTCTGCACCAGTACCTCTACCAGCAGATCTCCCCTGGGACCGCCGTTTGTACCCGGTTCGCCTTTATCGCGGATACGGATGCTCTGACCGTCGTCGATTCCTGCCGGAACGGAAATCTGAATCTTCTTTCTGCTGGCAATATAGCCGCTTCCGTGGCAGTCGGGACATTTTTCCTTGATGATTTTACCCGTTCCGCCGCAATCGGGACAGGTCTGTACATTACGGACCGTTCCGAAGAATGACTGGCTGGTAAATACGACCTGACCTTTTCCGCCGCATTTGCTGCAGGTTTCTTTTGTCGTACCCGGTTTTGCCCCCGTCCCGCGGCAGGTCTTACACTCATCCTTTAACGTCAGCTCAATTTCCTTCTCTGCGCCAAAGCACGCCTCCTGAAACGTAACGCGGACGCTGGTGCGGAGGTTTGCGCCTTTCATAGGACCGTTGTTCGTCCTTCTGCTGCCGCCGCCAAACATTCCGCCAAACAGGTCGCCGAAAATATCGGAAAAATCCATTCCGCTGAAATCAAAGCCTCCCGCTCCGCCGGCGCCTTCAAACGCCGCATGACCGTATTGATCATACTGTCTGCGCTTTTCGGGATCGCTGAGGATTGCGTATGCTTCGGATGCTTCCTTAAATTTCTTTTCCGCTTCCGCATCGCCCGGATTCATATCAGGGTGATATTTTTTGGCAAGGACACGATATGCTTTTTTAATTGCGGCTTCATCCGCATTTTTATCCACTCCAAGGACTTCGTAGTAGTCTCTTTTTTGTTCTGCCATAATTATTCCTCTAATCTAATACCCGAGAAAAGCACTGTCATAAAACAATGCTTTCCCGTTTCTTATCATAATCTTTTGATTGCTCCGCCTTCTATCTTACACTTCACGATAGTCGCCGTCAACTACATCATCCTCAGGTGCGCCCGATCCTGCGTTCATATCGGGACCTGCGCCCGATCCCATATCAGGACCCGCTGCGCCGGACGCCTGTGCCTGTTCATATACTTTGGTAAACAAAGCCTGAGCGGATGTCATCAGTTTTTCTTTTGCAGCTTTCATTTCGTCCAACTGGCTGTCGGATAATTCCTGCACATCCTTTGTCTTCTCAAGGATATCCTTTAACGCCTGTAAATCAGCCTCTACAGGAGCTTTTTCACTGTCGGATAATTTATCTCCCACTTCCTTCAGCGCTTTTTCAGTCTGGAATACGAAGGAGTCCGCTTCATTTCTGGTATCGACGGCTTCTTTTCTCTTCTTATCCTGCGCTTCATATTCTGCAGCTTCCTTAACTGCCTTTTCAATATCGGCATCGGACATATTGGAACCTGCCGTAATGGTAATATGCTGTTCCTTTCCTGTGCCAAGATCCTTAGCGGATACATTTACGATACCGTTTGCATCGATATCAAAAGTAACCTCGATCTGAGGGATTCCTCTCGGAGCCGGAGCAATGCCGTCCAGTCTGAACTGTCCCAGAGATTTATTATCCCTTGCAAACTGTCTTTCGCCCTGCAGTACGTTGATATCAACGGCTGTCTGATTATCCGCCGCCGTAGAGAATACCTGGCTCTTCTTGGTAGGAATGGTTGTATTTCTTTCGATCAGTTTTGTTGCAACGCCTCCCTGTGTCTCAATGGAAAGAGAAAGAGGAGTTACATCCAAAAGCAGGATATCGCCTGCGCCGGCGTCGCCAGCCAATTTACCGCCCTGAACGGAAGCGCCTAACGCTACACACTCGTCGGGATTCAAGGATTTGTTCGGTTCTTTTCCGGTCAACTGTTTTACTTTTTCCTGTACGGCGGGGATACGTGTGGAACCGCCGACTAACAATACTTTACCGATATCGGAATTGGTAAGTCCCGCATCCTTCATAGCGTTCTGAACGGGAATTGCCGTTCTTTCTACCAGATCAGAGGTCAACTCATCAAATTTCGCCCTTGTTAAATTCATATCAAAGTGCTTCGGTCCCTCTGCCGTCGCAGTAATGAACGGAAGGTTAATATTCGTTGTGGTAGCGGAGGATAACTCTTTCTTCGCTTTTTCCGCCGCTTCTTTCAATCTCTGGAGCGCCATCTTATCGTTGGATAAGTCAACGCCTTCCGTCTTCTTAAACTCGGAAAGCATCCAGTCGATGATCTTTTGGTCGAAGTCGTCGCCGCCAAGGTGGGTATCGCCGTTTGTTGCAAGAACTTCAATAACGCCGTCGCCGATTTCGATAATGGAAACATCGAATGTACCGCCGCCTAAGTCGTATACCATGATCTTCTGTTCGCTTTCGTTATCAAGACCATAAGCAAGCGCCGCTGCGGTAGGCTCGTTGATAATACGTTTTACATCCAGTCCGGCAATCTTACCGGCGTCCTTTGTTGCCTGACGCTGTGCATCGTTGAAATATGCAGGAACGGTAATAACCGCTTCCGTTACTTTTTCTCCCAGATAATTTTCTGCATCGGCTTTCAATTTTTGAAGGATCATTGCGGAAATCTGCTGGGGAGAATATTTCTTGCCGTCAATGATACGACCTCTGTCAGTACCCATATCTCTCTTGATAGAAGAAATCGTCTTATCCGCGTTGGTAACCGCCTGACGTTTTGCAGGCTCTCCTACCAGTCTCTCGCCCGTCTTTGTAAACGCTACGACGGAAGGAGTTGTTCTTGCGCCTTCCTGATTCGCGATAACGGTGGGTTTACCACCTTCCATAACAGCTACGCAGCTGTTTGTTGTACCTAAGTCAATACCAATAATTTTACTCATAATGCTTACCTCCCGGGTCATTGCCCTATTTTAATTTAATATGTTTACTGTACTACGGCTACCATGCTGTGTCTTACGACCGTATCATGGTAAAGATATCCTTTTTGCAGCTCCTGCGCCACTACTCCGGATTCATACTCCTCAGACTCAACCTGCATAACCGCGTTGTGCAGATTAGGGTCAAACTCCAGACCCACCGCCTCAATCGGTCTGACTCCGATGGCTTCCAATTCAGTTACCATCTGTTTATATATTTTGTTCATGCCGTCTACGAAAGGACTGTCTTTCTCGTCCTCCGGAACGGTCATAAGACCTCTTTCAAAATTGTCGATAATCGGAAGCATCTTTTCAATCACGCTTTTTGCCCCGGTTTCAAACATCGCCGTTTTTTCCTTTTCGGAGCGGTTGCGGAAATTTTCAAATTCGGCAAGCTGTCTCTTTACCTTGTCTTCCAGCTCCTCTATTTTTTCCTGCGCCTTATCCTTCTTTTTCTCTTTCTTTCCGAAAAGCTTCTTACTGTCGTCTTTGGCGCCTTCCTCTGTTTCTCCGGCTTCTTCGGGCTTAGGTTCTTCTTTGCCGCTTTCCTTTGACGCGGTTTCCTGCGTTTTGTTCTCCTCTTTTGGAGTCTCTCCTGCTGCCTTTGCCGCTTCCTTCAAATCAGCTTCCGTTTCCTCTTTTGAAATATCCTGCGTCGTTTCGTCCTCAGCTTTTTGCTGTTTTTGTATTTCCTTTTCCATATCAGGCATTATCTCATCCCTTTCTCTACTTTCTGTCCTATGTTTCTCTATAATATAAGGCTTCTAACTGCTTCATCAAATTCTGCAGCGTTCCGACTACTTTTTCATAATCCATACGCTTTGGTCCGATGATACCTATGGTTCCTTTCATGCCTTCTCCCAACTCATAGGTTGCGGTCACTACGCTGCAGTCTTTCATGGAAGAAACCGGCGTCTCATCTCCGATATATACCTGAATGCCCGTATTGTCTTCCTTTTCCAGCGTATCCTTTACCAGCGTGGTCAACATCTGTTTCTCTTCAAAGGTACTGATAATCTCGCTTGCCTTCTCCTGATCCGCAAGCTCCGGATATTTAAAAATATTGTTGGCTCCCGACGTGTAGATCTGTAAATCGTCGTCCGCTTTGATGGACTCCGCTACCGCGTCGATAACCTCTCCCACAATATCGCTGTGGATACCCGCCTGCTGCTTTAACCTTGCCACCATTCCCAGATTGATCTCTTCGATCGGCAGCCCGTTCAAATGGGTATTTAACAATACATTGAGCTTTAACAGCGTTTCGTCATCCAATTCTTCGGATACGGTCAGCATATTGTTTTTAATAATATTCCCTTCCAGTACGATGACCGCTACTAACTGCAGTGCATCCACCCTGGACAACTGGATAAACTTCAGCTTGCTGCCGTTATAGCTGGGAGTCGAAATCATCGAAGCATAGTTGGTATTTACGGCAAGCGTTTTTGCAACCTGTTTTAAAAGCTGGTCCATTTTTTCTTCTTTTTCCAGAAGAAGACCTTTCAGCTCCTCAACCTCTTTGGTCTTTTCCTGCATCTGCGTATCCATCTGCGCCATCATGGTATCTACATATAATCGATAGCCCTTATCGGAAGGAATACGCCCTGCGGAAGTATGAGGCTGGATGATATATCCCATTTCTTCCAGATCCGCCATCTCGTTCCGGATCGTTGCGGAACTCAAATTCAGGTCCGTGTATTTGGAAATGGTACGGCTTCCTACCGGTTCGCCGGTCTCTAAGTAATTTTTAATGACCGCCTGCAGGATTTTCATTTTTCTTTCATCCAATTCCAAGTCCTCACTTCCCTTCTTCAAATCCGACGTCCGCTTCTCTATGGGATATCTTATGCAGCTTCTTTTTATTTGTTAGCACTCGTTTGGATAGAGTGCTAATATCTTTTCTGTACCTAACATATCACTCCACTTTTCTATTGTCAACAGCTTAAAACGAATTATTTATTAAAAAAAAATAAAGTATCAGGAGGTAAACAAATAATTTATTTTACAGCAAGGTCCTATATTTTCTTTATTTTTTAACACTTACTGCCATTTATTGCCATTTTTCTTTCTTTTAATATGAAAAATTAAGCATATTTTCTATTGTACTGTATTTCTTTTATCAAATTCGGGCTCAAAAGTCCGGTTCATACAAAGTTTTCCCGGATATTGTCATTTTTTAAATATAATATGCCTAGCTTGATGGGAAACAGGAGGCGAAAGTCATGGAGGCGTTTTTACAAAAAATACAGAAAAACTATTCTTTGACAGATAAAGACATAAAATATCTAAAGTTCACATTTACTGCTTTGCTCTATGATATTTCCAAGATGGTTCTTCTGTTTGTATTTTTCTTTATGATTGACAAGACCGCTGCATTTTTACTGTGCATGTCTTTGTTAGTGCTTCTGCGCGGAAACCACGGCGGTTTGCATACCAAACACTATTTCAGTTGTTTTTTGCTTTCTTTCTTCTTTTTGGTATTTTCGATCTGCATTATGCCGGCAATTTGGGAAGTTCCAAAGCCGGTTGTTCTGGTCGGGTTGACTCTTTGTATTCTGATTCATTATCAAATAGGACCTGTCAGAAGCGAACAGTGTCATGTAAAGGACCCCGGTATTTTTAATCGCAACCAATTTCATACTTTTATTATTATTTTCGCATTTTTGATTCTTTCTTATTTATTACCTTCTTCAGAATTGATGACCTGCGGATTTTGGATTATTGTTGCACAATCCGTGCAATTAGTAATTGCAAAATACATCCAACAATATAAACGTAAGGAGGCGACAACATGAAAGCAAAATTATCCAACATCCTTAACTCCGGTTGCAAAGCCGCAATCAACCTTTGCCTGGCATACGGCGTGTTCATTATTATGGGCAGACACAGCCTTGTCCTGTTTGGCGAACCGGAATTTCCACAGGATTAAATAAAAAGCATTTAAGCAATCCACAACTGCTTAAATGCTTTTTTCTTTATTTATACAGAGGATATAAAGGCATCCGCACCCTGAATACAATATAATTGACTTCCATTTTTTCTACGTTCTTTATCTGGAAGATACCGTTATATTTTTCCACGGTTCTTTTTACATTTCCCAGTCCCAGACCACGACCTTTTCCCTTTGTGCTCTTCCCGTTCTCAGTCATGCCTTCCATCTTTGCAGACTTCCATTCACACGGGTTGGATACTTCTATTGTCAGATCATCCTCCGACTGCATAACATAACATTCTATTACTTTTTGTTCTTCGGCAGCTACTGCTTCCAGCGCATTATCAAACAAATTGCCGATAATCTCTACCAGGTCGGGAAATCGGATATACTTTTCCACTTCATGTATCACAATCCTATATCTTACCAGAATATTCTTTTTCTTTGCCTGATTGATCTTGGTATACATAAAGCCTGCCAGAACGGAAGGAATATCCTCTCGCAACAGCTTATTCGCCATGTTTTCCAATACTAACTCAGAACAATACTCGTTCTGCTTTTCAACCAGTTCAGACAGATCATCCGTCAGCGCGTTCATGCTGAAAATTGCCTGTAAATGATTGTTAAAATCATGCTGCCGTCCTCTGACTTCCTCTATCAGTTCCTTATATATCTCGTTATATTTTTGAAAGGTTTTTAACTCTTCATCCTTTTGGTGATGCAGCCATTTTTCCTTCTGCCACTGAAATATCAGATAAGCAAACACAAAAATGCAGATTGCCATTTCCAACGCTGTTTTCCAATATATTTTATCATGCTTTTTAAATATGCCAAAGGAATACAGACATACAAGCGCCGCAACAGCCAGGATTATCTTTCCTGCTATTCCGTTGTTTAATACCGGCATAATATATTTAGAGAGTTTGCCATATTTGTGAATCAGTAAAATGATGATAAAGGTCGCAATATTGATCAGGAAATAAATCAGGGTTCCCACATATAATGTACGCAGAAGCAGGCAGGCAACCATCACACATACAATCTGAACAACTCCAATCAGTACGATATCCACAACCGCGTACAGGCAGGCATCATACAGTTTATCCCCAAACTCAAACATACAAAATATGATCAAGCCTATGTAAAGGATTGCCTCCATCTCCTGCGGAAGCCATCCCAACTCGATAGACGACTCCACAATCAGATCTGCAGCAATATAGAATATGCCTGCAATTGTTGTTATTCTTCTCTTTTCATGCAGGGCAAACAGTCCGGTTAAAAGCGCCAGCACCTCAAACAACAAATAAAGTCTATCAATCATACAAAAACTCCTCACTTACTTTTCTTTTGTAGGTTGTCCCAATCAACAAATCTCCATAATTCCCCTTCAACTTTAATCTACTATTTTTCACATCAATCTTCCAGATAAACTTTCGATTCACAATGGTATTCCGGTTGCATTGTATAAAATGGCTGCTGAATAATTGTCCTTTGATCTCGCGCAGGGAGCGGTAATAAAAAATACTCACGCCGTCAACGCTTCTTAAAATCAGCTTCCTGCTTTTATAATAGATGTATACAATCTCATCTACCTTCTGTGCAAGAATCGTATCGTCATCCCTTAAATGAATGTACCTTTCCCCTTCCTCCTTCTGGGGTATCTTCAGCGCCTGTATGATTGCCTCCCTGACCTGTTCTTCATAAAAGGGCTTTTCCAGATATTGAAAACAATGCAGTCTGTCATATGCGTATAATTTTGAATCCGCGACGGCGGTCGTTACGATTACCGGTGAAAATTCATATTGGCTGTTTTCCCTCAAAAGCCTGATAAAATCCAGTCCGGAAGCGTCGTTGGGGTCTCCCCGCTCCAATATGATATCTACAAGGAATACCGTTATCCTTTCTTTAAAAATAATTTTACAGGCGTCCGAATAATTTGCAACATGGAAAACTTCTATGTTTCCGTTTATCTTTTCAATAATTTTCTTTAAAAATTCCGCTGAGTTTTGATCGTCCTCTACTATCAATATCTTTTTCACTTTGCTCCACCTCGTTTTATTTTCTTAGTTACTTTATATTAAAAGGCATAGCAAAGATAAAGCCGGCTACTAGTCTTCTCTAATATCCAGCTTTACATGTGGCTCCGGTCGCTTACTATTGCATTCCCAGCAGAGCATCAACAACAGTATAAAATTTGTTCCTTTCTTCCAAGGTCAGCTTCGCAACTTTTTCCTCATACTTCGAAAGCCGTAGTCGATATCCTTCCTGCAGCGATCCGCATAACAGCTCGTCCGCAGTAGCATTCAACTCGTCCGCAATTTGAATAAAGGTTTCTAAGCTTGGTGTCCGGTCCCCTCTCTCAATCATTCCGATATATGGTACACTCAAGCCGGTTACTTCAGCCAGTTGCTCCTGCGTCATCGATCTCGACATTCGCTTCTGCCTTATTCTTTTGCCCATATCATGCAAGTCCATCGGCAAACCCTCCATATAGTATATTTTTATACTTATTAGTATAGGTTTTACCGATTTTCTCATACAGAAACCCGCTGTCTTACGCCTTTACGATAAGTTACATTTGCCTAAAAAATAAACCGTCACAAATTGTCCTGATACATCATAACACTTTGCAACGGTTTTTTTCCTATCATTTACATTCTTCAGTTTTTATGTAGCTTTAAATTGCAAAGCTTCCCGTCACCTCTCCGTTGATGACGTAATATGCGCGGGATTCTTCGGGTTTAACGTATAATTCAACGCTCTTAAAATCCGACACCTTTTTACCCAGGTCATATTTCCATACGTCCTTTGTAATCTTTACAAGATCCTCGTCGGTGTAGGATTTTCCGGAAAACTGCAGATTAACAACAGCCTTTACCGCTTCCTTCTTTGCAGGCGCTTTTTTTGCCGCCGGAGCTTTCTTTGCTGCGGGCGCCTTCTTTACTGTTTCCTTTTTAGCGGGCGCTTTTTTGACCGCCTCTTTTGCTACGGCTTCCTTCTTAACAGGCTCTTTTACTTCAACTGCCGCCTTTGCCGCCGTAACTGCCTTTGCTGCAGGTTTTGCCGCTGTGACTGCCTTCGCTGCGGGTTTTGCCGCTGCCGCCGCTTTACCTTTTACCTCTGCCATAATAATTCCTCCTTTTCGCACATTTGCATGCGTACCATAGACTTATTTATCTTATTACGTTTTTGATAGGCTTTTCTTTATTAAAAGAATATACCCCAAAAAGCCGCAGATGTCAAATCTTACGGCAAATCTAATGCAGATTTTTACCAAAATAGTGCATATGATAATAGGTTCTCGCCTTATCCACCTCGGAAATCGTCTTTTTCGCCTCCTCCGGTTTTAAGAACAGGGAGCTGGCGCAGTTTTCCAATCTTTTTTCATAAGGCGCATATATATAAATATGAAGACTGTTTTTATGATTCTGAAATAAATAATCCGAACATCTGCCGACAATAATACAGGAACGCTTTTCCACAAGCTCGTTCATAACCTTTTGCTGGGCGTTAAAAATATTGTCCTGGATTTCAAATTCCTCCAAAGAGATATGCGAAATGTGTTCCTACAAGCTGTTCCACTCCAAGACCCTGCCGCCCCGGTTAAGCAAACAGGAAAAACTCGCCCTGATCACGGAGCTCAACAACCGCGGCGTGTTCCATATCAAAGGAGCCATTACGGAAATAGCGGAATATACAGGCATTTCCAAGGCGAGTATATACCGCTATTTGAATCAGATCTGATTGTCCGCAAGCCGCTGCCACGCTGCCAGTAAGCCGCTGTCAGTAAACTGCTGTCAGCGCACCGCCATAAAGTAAATCAATACAAGGGCGCCCAGTACAATCCTGTACCAGCCGAACACCTTGAAATCATGTTTTTTGATATATCCCATCAAAAACCGAATGACCAGGATCGATACGACAAAAGCAACGACCATGCCCACCAGCAAAATAGCAAGCTCCATAGAGGTAAAGGTAAAGCCGAACTTCACAATTTTTAAAAGGCTTGCGCCGAACATAACCGGTATCGCCAAAAAGAAGGTAAACTCCGCGGCAACCGTGCGGGATACGCCGATCATCAACGCGCCCACAATCGTCGCGCCGGAGCGGGAGGTTCCGGGAAATACTGCGGCAATCAACTGAAAGACGCCGATCAAAATCGCAGTCGTATAAGTAATTTCTCCGAGGCTGTTGATTTTCGGTTTTTTCCCTTTATTGTGGTTTTCCACAAGGATAAACAAAACGCCGAATACAATCAGCATGATCGCAACCGTCTGGTAATTGTAAAAATATTCCTCCAGCACGTCGTCAAAGGCAAGCCCTACGATCGCGGCGGGCACACACGCCGCCAAAATCTTAAACCACAGCACAAACACGTCCTTGCGGATCACGCCGCCGTTTTCCCGCGCCTTTTTTCCGAAATAAAACGGAAAAATCTGGTTCCAGAACAGCACGACAACGGCAAGAATCGCCCCGAGCTGAATTACCACCTCAAACATGGACCAAAATTCTTCACTGACGTCCAGCGTCACAAACTCATTGAGCAAGATCAGATGTCCCGTGCTGCTGATGGGGAGCCATTCCGTAATTCCTTCTACAATGCCGAATAAAATCGCCTTTAAAATTTCAATCATCAGATTCTCCTAACTTAATTTCAAATATTTTTTCAGATCCTCAAAGGATTCTTTTGCGTCCTCGTAGCCGGTCTCATAAAGCGCCCTGAGCTTTGCCTCGTTCTTTTCAATCCTTCCCACATTGGGATTGACCTTCGGACGGATGACAAAAATATGCCCTTTTTTCTCATGTTCTTCAATAAAATCCAGCGTCTTATTGTATACAATATGCCTTCTTTGCATATCCCTGACAAGCGCCGGATATTTCCGGTAACGCACCTTGATCGCTTCCATATTGGAAGTGGGTTTTCTGCGGTATCCGACTTCCTTGGTCATAATGACGACGTTCTTTTTATTCCCGTCCTTTAAGGAGCGGATAATCGGAATGGAATCCGCGATTCCTCCGTCCAGATAAGGAGTCCCGTCGATATACACGTTGTTGGAGACTAACGGAAGGGACGCCGACGCTCTGACCGCCACAATATCTCTGTGCATTTCCCGTAACGGCTTATACTCCGCCTTTCCCGTGATAATATTGGTGACTACCGCATAAGCTCTTCCGCCATAATTCTGAAACGCGTCATAATCATAAGGATCAAGCTCGTTGGGAATCGTATCGTAGCACATTTTCGCCCCGAACAGATCTCCCGTCGTAATCAGACTGCGGAGGCTGCAATAGTTTTTATCCTTAAGATAATTTACGGAGACACGGTACGCTCTTTCCTTCTGCCCCGACAGATAACTGCACAGATGGCAGGCTCCTGCGCTGACGCCGTAACAGTCCGAAAAATATAAGCCCTGTTCCATAAAATAATCCAGCACGCCCGCGGTATAAATGCCTCTCATCCCGCCGCCTTCCAGGATCAAACCGCTCTTTACCATTCGTTTTTCCGTCTCCTGTTTTTCTGCTTCCCTTACTTTTTCTTCCATCAATTTTCCACCTCTCTACATGCCGTAATCCTTTGCAATTTTACGAAACGCCTCTAAAGAGCGTTCGACCTTTTCCGTCTGAATGCAATAAGCAATCCTGAAGTATCCCGGGCATCCGAATGAATCGCTGGGCACCAGGCACAAATCATACTTTAACGCGTCCTGACAGAATTTTTTGGCATCGTCAACGGGCGCCTTCGGGAAAATATAAAAGGTTCCGCCCGGCTTGACACAGCGAAATCCCAACGCCGTCAGCTCTTTATAAAGGATATTCATATTTGTCTCATAAACCGAAAGATCTGCGGTTTCCTCCAGCATTTCAGCTACGGCTAACTGAATCAGGGAGGAAGGGCAGTTATGTCCGATTCCTCTGGAAATCTGCGTGCACATATCCACGATCAGCGCGGCGTCCGGACAGTTGGGGCTGACCGCGACATAACCGATACGCTCTCCCGGAAGGGACAGCGATTTGCTAAAAGAATAACACATCAGCGTATTGTCATACAACCGGGAAATACAGGGAGAATCCACGCCTTCAAATACAATCTCCCGGTAAGGCTCATCGGAAATAATATAGATCGGATGTCCGAACTTCTTTTCCTTTTCCTTTAAAATCTGCGAAAGCCTCTCAATGGTCTTTGTGGAATACACGATTCCCGACGGGTTGTTCGGGGAATTGATCAATACGGCTGCCGTCTTTTCCGTGCACATCGTATCAAACGCCTCGAAATTGATCTGAAAGCTTTCCGTATCCGCAGGCACGACTTTAAGCACCGCGCCCGTCTCGGAGATATAAGGACCGTATTCGGGGAAATAGGGCGCAAACGTAAGAATCTCGTCGCCTTTATCCGCAATGGCGCGCGCAGCATGGGCGATGGCGCCCGCCGCTCCGCTGGTCATAAAAATATCTTCCGTTTTGTAGGGCAGCCCGTATCTTTGGCTCAAAGACGCGGCGATTTTTTCCCTCACCTCAGGCAGTCCGTGACTGGGACTGTAGCCGTGCAGCGCCACCGGTTCTCTGGTATCCAACAGCTCTTTGATGACCTGATGGAACCTTTGGGGCACCGGCACCGAAGGATTTCCCAGGCTGTAGTCAAATACATTCTCATAGCCGATCTCTTTGCCTCTTGCCGTCGCATACGCCGAAATCTCCCGAATCACGGATTTCATACCCAGCATATCCTGATATCTTTTTACTATCATCTTTTTCTCCCGCTTTCTGTTTGTCATTTCTGTTTATCATTTTTGTGTATCAAAATAGTTTTGCAGATCCTCAATCAACAGCGCCGTCCGCTCCTTCGCCCCCTGATTGTTCAGGTGCAGGTATGTGTTGTAAAACAGCCCCTGGTCCATTAGATAATCCTCATATCTGGAGATCAGCGGACAATCCAACAGCATGTCGATCTGATCCGAAAACGCTTCATATTCTTCCCTGGGCGGCGTATATTCACAAACAGGCGTCGGATAAGCCGTTACCAGAAGGGTCGCCCCCTGTTGTTCCAGCTCGGCGTTCAATTCATTGATCCGCTCGATCGTTTCATCCCCGATCGCCGGGATGTGCACTTCGCTGAAATCCGTATCCGGTACAAGCCCCGGTCTGTCGTAAATATTGTCTCCGTACTCGTTAAACTGCAGGCGGCTGTATTCGTCTCCGCTGTCCTTATTGCCGATCCCCTGACTCCAAAGGTCCAAACAATCCTTTAAATAGGTGGGATAAGCCCTGATCATATTTTTCCAGTCCCTGGGTCTGATATAGCTCCACAGTTCAAAATGATTCTCTATGGTAATCCATGCAAGCTGTTGGTTTTTGATCACGTCCCCGTCGTCAAAATTGCTGTAGCTTAATATCACAATATCTCCTTCGCAGACATTTTGCAGCGCCGCCTGTTCGTTAAAGGGATTTCCCAGTCCTCCGTGCATACCCATATTGACCACGGGAAGCCCGAACGCCTCCTCTATCATTTGGGAATCGATGCCGAATACCAGATTGGAATTGCCCACCAGCACAATCTTCGGACCTTCTATGGAACAAAGTCTTTCATTTTTATCTATGAACGACGCCTGATAATTATTCAAATACTGGGGCATAACGATCCCAAAACAAAACAGGATCACCAAGCAAAGCATCAGCAGGCACTTGGCAAAGAAAATCAATTTCTTTTTCATGTTTCTCTCCTAAAACTGGAAATATATAAACTCCGTCTGGGTATAATCCATCCCGTAAGCTCCATACATCATGATCATAAAAAGCAGACCCAGATAAACAAGCCATCGGAACCACGTCCCCTGCTTCATCACAAGGGCGCACACGTCCTGATAACGGTTTTTAAGCACATCCACAACCGCCAGTATCAGAAATGCAAAGATCAGCGCGGTCAGCTGCTGCATACTAAAGCCCATTCTGTTGACTGCAAGCCCGAAGATCTGGGGAAATTGCAGGCTTACCACAATCTGTCTGATAATGGCAAACGCCTGTCCCACGCTTTCCGCCCGGAAAAACAGCCAGGTAAAATCAATCAGGAAAAAGGTAATCAGACCGCAGCCCAGACGATAACTGAACCGTCTCTCGTCCACATGCAGTTTTGCCTTCGCCTTTTTCCGGAAGCCCTCCGTGGCGTCCTCTACAACTCTGTAAACGCCGTTTAATACACCCCAGATAATATAATTCCACGCGGCGCCGTGCCACATGCCGCTGGCAAAAAAGATAATCAGCGTATTGAGATACTTGCGCGCCTTTCCTTTCCGGTTGCCACCCAGGGGAATATAAAGATAATCCCGGAACCACCCGGTCAGGGAAATATGCCATCTGGACCAGAAGTCCTTAACGCTGACAGCCTGATAGGGCGCGCGGAAATTTTCCATCAGCCGAAAGCCCAGTACCTTCGCGCTGCCGATGGCAAGATAAGAGTACCCTGCAAAATCACAATAGATCTGGAACGCAAACAGCACCGTGGCAAGAATAATTTCCACTCCGGTATACGCCATATAATCGCCGTAGACGGCGTTTACATATACCGCCGCGTTATCCGCTATGACGATTTTCATAAACAAGCCCCACAGCATCAGCAAAAGCCCTTCTCTGACTCTGTCCACTTCAAACGTATGCTTTTCCTCAAACTGTCCCAGAAGATTGTCGCTTCGCTCGATAGGTCCCGCTACGAGCTGCGGGAAAAAGGAGACGAACAGCATATAGCGAAACAGGTTTTTCGTCGCCTTCGTTTTGCCGCGGTACACGTCCATGGTATACCCCAGCGCCTGGAAGATATAAAAGGAAATGCCCACGGGAAGGAGAATGTCAAAAGCCGGGATACGCTCCTGCCTGCCCGCAATTCCCAACAAACGGTTGCAGTTTTGTACAAAAAAATTGGCATATTTATAAAAAAACAAAATGCCCAGATTGACGGCAAAGCCGCCGCCCAAAATCCACTTCGCCAAAACCGTTTTGTCTTTTCGCCGCGCCGCGTCAATCCAAAGTCCCGCCAGATATGTAATAAAAGTGGACCCGAATAAAAGCAGCGCATACGCCGCGTTCCAATTCATATAAAAATAATAGCTTGCCAGCAACAGCCATGCATTACGCAGCTTCAGATATTTTGCAGGTATCGCAAAATACAAAAGCACCACAATCGGAAAAAATACCAGATAATCCAGAGAATTGAACAGCACGTCCTATTCCTCCACTTGAAAATAATATTGCAAATCGTTTTTATTATACCGCCGATTCATGCCTTTTGGCAAATCCGGAGGCGTACGCCCCGTTTTCGTAAAAATATCTAAAAAAACAAAAAAAATGTGGGCACTATCACTCTAGGCTTTTCAGACATTCTTTGTTATGATTTTGGCAGGATGAGTAACAATCCTGATTGTTATTCTTTCACCTTGTGGACCCCGCGTGCGGCGGGGTCCGTTTTTGTTGCGCTTACCGCCTTACAGCGCGCTTATGATTGCTTCGATTTCCTCCATACTGTGGAAACCGACTTCCTTTCTGACCAAATTTCCGTCCTTAAAAAAGAGCAGAGACGGAATATTGGTTACCTGAAACTGTGCCGCAAGCGCGTTTTCCTGATCCACGTTTACCTTACCGACCCGGATATCCGTCCGTTCCTTGGCAAGCTCCTCCACAACCGGTCCCTGCATCTGACACGGACCGCACCATGACGCCCAAAAATCCACGAGCACAATTCCTTCTCCCTTTATTGTTTCTTCAAAATTTCCACCGGTCAACTCTATTGCTGCCATTTTTATTACCTCCTTTTCATCCTTTTCTTAGGTTTTCATATCCAAATGATTTTATACCACGATATCCGCATCCGCTGCAAGACGCTTGTCCCGCTTTCCCGTCACGCCGAATTTTTTCATGGTCCTGTAAAAGTCCACGGCGACCACGATGCCGCCCAAAATCCAGATAACCGGTTCGGAAATACAGATACCCAGATAACCGATTCGCGGTACTAAAACGCCCGCCACAATAAACTTGCCCACAAGCTCAATCGCGCTCGCCGTCAGCGGAATGATTTTTCTGTTCAGCCCCTGCAGGGCGCTTCTTAAAATAACCAGTACGGCAAGGGCAAAATAGAAGGGCAGGTTGATATGCAGATACTTTGCCGCCGTATCGATCAGCTCCGCATTATCGGAGCCGGTAATCATATGTACCAGCGGCTCTGCAGCGGCAAATACCAACAGATTGCCAAGCGCCGCAATGATAAACGCGACGAGAAAAGCCGCCTTGATCCCCTGCAAAATCCTGTCCTTTCTTCCGGCGCCCAGATTCTGGCTGGCATAGGTTGAAGCCGCCATACTCAAGGGGCTGAACGCAATCATCAGCATTTCTCCGATTTTCCGCGCCGCCGTATGCGCCGCAATGGTTACCGCTCCCAGACTGTTGATCGCGCTTTGAAGCGCAATGGACCCTACCGATACCACGGAAAACATCATCGCCATGGAAAGCCCCGTCACAAACAGGTCGCTCCCTATGCCGCGGTCCCACCGGAAATCCGCCTTTTTCACATGTAACTCAGGACACTTCATCACGACATAGACCGCGCACAGAACCACGGAGATCAATTGGGCGATGACCGTCGCCGTACTTGCTCCGGAAATACCCATCCCCGCAAATTTTACCAGTACAATATCCAAAATCACATTGCAGACCGTACTGACGATCAAAAAGACCAGCGGCATGACGCTGTTGCCGATTCCCCGCAGAATGCCCGAAAACATATTAAACAGCATCGTTACCGCAAAAAACATCAGTACGATCCGGATATAGGTATAGGACTGTTCCAAAATCTCCACAGGCGTCCGCAAAAATACAAGCAAAGGCTTCACAAACAACATGGCAATTACCGTCATCACCAGCGCAACGACCAAAGACAGCATCATGGCATGGGCAACGGCTTTGCTCATGCGCTTTTGGTCCCTGCCGCCGAAATACCTGGCTATGACAATGGAAAATCCGTTTGTCATCCCAACCGCAATGCTGGTAAAAAGACCGTACAGCGCGGAGGTGGCGCCCACCGCCGCCAAAGCCTCTTCTCCCAAAATGTGCCCGACGATAACCGTATCCACCACATTATAAAACTGTTGGAATAAATTGCCTGCAATAATCGGCAGCGTAAACAGAATAATTACCTTAATAGGTTTTCCCGTCGTCAAATCATTCGATGCCTTCATCCAAATCGTCCTCTGTAGTTTCCGTTTTGCACGCCTGCTTTCCCCTAGGGAAAAGCAAGCCGCGTCTAAAAGCAATCTGCGTCTATTTCATATTCTACTACAAAAAAGAAGGAAAGACCACAGCTAATGCCGCAGTCTTTCCTTTAAAATGGATCTACTATGAGATAAACCCTAAATGAATATTGTCCTTAAGCTTTACCCTTGTCTTTGTTATTCAAAATTTCAAATACGACTGCGGCAAGAAGAACAAGACCTTTTACTACCTTCTGCCAGTTTGCGTCGATACCCATCAACGACATACCCAGGTTAATAACGCCGATCAGCGTAGCACCGACTACCATACCGGATATTTTACCGGAACCGCCGTATGCGGATACGCCGCCGACAACGCAGGCGGAGATCGCATCCATTTCGTAGTTCGTTCCTGCGGTAGAGTTCGCAGCCTGGAACCTTGCAACTACGATATAAGAGCTGATAACGGTCAAAATCGCCATATTCAAATAAGCCAGGAACATGATCCTTCTGGTATCAACACCGGAAAGTCTGGTTGCCTCCGCATTTCCGCCGATCGTGTAGAAATAACGTCCCAGCGTCGTTTTGGAAGTTACAAAGCTGTAAATCAATACAATCGCAGCTACCCAGATCAAAGCCGTAGGAATACCGCCCGCAAGCGCCAGCTTATAAGCAAATAACATAATAACCACTACGGAAAGCACGGATTTGACAATAACCGCCACCATGGAGTCCGCTTCATATCCCTTTTTCAGCTTTCTTGCTCTTGTTGTGAAATTCAGTACCACAACTAATACGCTGGCAATGATGCCTACTGCCATACAGGGAATATTTAAGGTTCCCACCGGCGAGCTGAATACCTTTCCGGAAAAGACGGATAAAAATCCCGAAGGGAAAGGTGCGATACTACCGGTAGAGCTGTTTGCGCTCAACAACGCCGTACCCCAGCCTCTGAAGGCAAGATATCCGGCAAGGGTCGCAATCCACGGCGGAATGTTCAAATATGCAATCAGGAAGCCGAGTACACATCCGTATACAATACCTACCAATAACATAATCAGAATGGAAACCGCAGGATTCATTCCCTTAACAACCATGCAGATACCGCCGATTGCACCGATAAAGCAAACGAAGGAACCGCACGATAAGTCGATATTACCGCCGGTCAGCATACACATTAACATACCGGTCGCCAGAATATATACATACGCGTTCTGCGTAATCAAAGCGTTGAAGTTCAAAGGCTCAAACATCTGTCCATTTGTCATAATCGTAAAGAAAAGGAACACCAGAACCAGGACAATCAACATTGTATTTTTTCTTAATACTGTTAAAATATTTTTCATCTCTTATCCCCTCCTTATTTCTTTTCTTTCCTGGACATAACGTCAAATATGATTGCAACCAAAAGCACGACGCCCTTTACCACTTTCTGGTAGTTAGCTTCCATACCCATGATACTCATACCCTGGTTGATAACGCCCATCAAAATCGCACCGATGACTACGCCGAAAATATTTCCTTCGCCGCCGTATGCGGAAGCGCCGCCGATGAAACAGGATGCAATAGCGTCCATTTCATAGCCCTGACCGAAGGTCGGCTGTGCGTTGCCCGCTCTCGCTACCGTAAGGATACCGGCAAGACCGGACATCAGTCCCATGTTGATATAAGCGAAGAAGTAAACCTTTTTCGGATTGACGCCGGAAAGTCTGGTCGCTTTTTCATTGCCGCCTACCGCGTACAGGTAACGACCCATTGTAGTCTTGGTCGTAACATAAGAGTAAGCCAGCAATACAACCGCAATCCAGATCAAAGCCGTGGGAATACCTTTGTACTGAGACAGTTTATAAAATACCCAGATGATAACCGCGCACACAATGGCAATTCTGATCAGCACCATTGCAAGCGGAGATACTTCATACCCTTTTGCCTTTGCACTGATCCTGTTTCTGAACACTACAATCGCATAGATTGCAGCAATCAGGATACCAGCCGCGAGACAGGTAATGTTGATGGAACCGTTTCCGAAGAAATCGGGTACGTAACAATCAGCTCCGCCGCCGAATACGTTTAAGAAAGTGGTATTGCTGATTCCGACCGCCAAACCCTGCAATACGACGTTGGACAATCCACGGAACACATACATGCCGGCAAGTGTGGCAATAAAAGGAGGAACCTTTACGTAAGCGATCCAAAAGCCCTGCCATACACCAACCAGAAGACCGCCGATCAGCATAACGATAACCGCTACCCATACATTGACATTCTTCGACATAATAACCGCGCCGATGCCGCCTACAAAGCAGACAACGGAACCGCAGGCAAGGTCGATATTACCGCCGGTCAGAATACACAAAAGCATACCTGCCGCCAACACAAATACATAAGCGTTCTGTGAAATCAGGTTATTGATATTTTGCGGATACAAAATCTTGCCGTCTGTCTGCCACCAGAAAAAGGCAATGACAATAATCAGGGCAAAGACCATCGTGTATTTTTTTAAGACATCTGAAATTTTCACTTTACTCATCTTTACTCGCCCCTTCCTGATTGTAATATACTTTCCATAATATTGACCTGAGTCGCTTCGCTTGCCTGCATTTCGCCGACAATCCTAGACTCATTCATAATATAGATACGATCGCTCATACCGATGACCTCCGGAAGCTCGGATGAAATCATAATAACGGATTTGCCCGCCGCAACCAGATCGTTGATGATACAATAGATTTCGTATTTCGCGCCTACGTCGATACCTCTGGTAGGTTCATCCAAAATCAGAACGTCAGGGTCTGTAAACATCCATTTTGCAAGCAATACCTTCTGCTGGTTACCACCGCTTAAGTTGCCTACATTCTGCTCAACGGAAGGTGTCTTGGTCTTTAATTTTTCCTTATATTCCACAGCCACCTGATACTCTTTATCCACATCGATCACACTGTGATTGCTGACGCCTGTCATATTGGCAAGAGACGTATTGACGCGGATGGAATTGCTCAGTACCAGACCGTTGCCTTTTCTGTCTTCCGTTACATATGCGATTTTGGCATTGATCGCATCTCTCGGGCTCTTTAAAACAACCTCCTTGCCGCTGATCTTCAGCGTACCCGAAATGTTCGTGCCATAGGAACGACCGAAAATACTCATGGCAAGCTCGGTACGTCCCGCGCCCATCAGACCGTAGATACCTACGACCTCTCCCTTATGTACGTTCAGGTTGACATCGGATACAACCTTGCGTTCCGGATACAGGGGATGATAAACCGTCCAGTTTTCCACCTCCATATTCATATCGCCGATTTTTACATCATGGCGTTTCGGGAAACGGTCCGTGATCTCACGACCAACCATGCCTTTGATGATCCGGTCTTCACTGATCTCCGTCGTGTGGCAGTCCATGGTTTCAATGGTGGAACCGTCGCGGACAACCGTAATTTTATCTGCTACATATACAACCTCATTTAACTTATGAGTGATAATAATCATCGTCATGCCCTGTTTTTTAAATTCAAGCATCAAATCCAAAAGGGCTTTGGAATCCGTCTCATTCAAGGAAGAAGTCGGCTCATCCAGGATCAACAGTTTTGCCTTCTTTGCAAGCGCTTTCGCGATTTCTACCAACTGCTGTTTACCTGTACCGATTTCCTTTACCTGGATTCTGGAGGACTCGGAAAGTCCTACCATTTTTAAATACTTATCCGCTTCGGCATATGTTTCGTTCCAGTTGATGGCGTTCTTTTTGCCCCGCTCATTGCCCAAAAACATATTTTCTCCAATGGACATCTGGGGAACAAGCGCCAGCTCCTGATGGATAATAACAATGCCTTTTTCTTCGGAATCTTTAATTTTATGGAACTGGCAGACTTCTCCGTCATAAATGATGTCGCCTTCATAAGTTCCATAAGGGTAAATGCCGCTTAATACATTCATTAAGGTGGATTTACCTGCACCGTTTTCGCCTACCAGCGCGTGTATTTCTCCCTCTTCGACTTTTAAATTAACATTGTCCAGAGCTTTTACACCGGGGAAGGTTTTGGTGATGTTTTTCATTTCAAGCAATACCTTTGCCAAATGTATCCCTCCAATCTGAAGAATTTCTCATAGTTTCCATTTTATTTTCTGATATACTCGGTTTCGATTGCCTTACTAGAATAAACAGGCGGGTAAATACCCGCCTGCGTATTTATGATTTTACCGGATCTCTCCGATCTTACTGAAGGTCTCCTTCGGTGTAGTATCCGGAGTCGATCAACAGCTCTTTGTAGTTATCTACGTCTGCGAATACAGGAGCGCAAAGGTAAGAAGGAATGATGCCTGTACCATTGTCATAAGACTCTGTATCGTTTACGTCAACTTCTTCGTCATTTAAGATCTGACCTACCATCTTAACAACCTGGCTTGCAAGAGTACGTGTATCTTTGAATACGGACATGGACTGTTTTCCAGCGATCATGTTCTTAACGTTCTCAATATCGCAGTCCTGACCGGTTACGATAGGATATTCGCCGTTGTAGTTAGCTGCTAAAGCGTTCTCTACACCAAGAGCTGTAGAGTCGTTGGAGCAAAGCCATGCGTCTACATTGGTTCCGTCAGCATAGAAAGAAGAAAGAATGTTCTCTGCTCTGGACTGTGCTGTCTCTGTTGCCCATGTAGGAGTAGCGGTCTCATCAAAAGAGGTCTGTCCGGAAACAACTACCAGCTTACCGGATTCGATGTAAGGATTTAATACATCCATAGCACCGTTGTAGAAGTAACCAGCGTTGTTATCACCGGGGTCTCCTGCGGTAATCTCAAGGTTGAAAGTTTCTGTTGTGTTGTCAAGGTCTAAGGTATCAACAATGTACTGACCCTGAACGGTACCTACCATGTAGTTATCGAATGTAGCATAGTAGGAAACTGCATCGGAGTTCATTAACAGACGGTCATAAGCAATTACCGGAATGTTGGACTCTTTTGCCATGTCAAGCGCTTCACCGAGGGAAGAACCTTCGATTGCTGCGATAACCAGTACGTCAGCTCCGCTGGAGATCATGTTCTCGATCTGGGAAACCTGCGTCTGAACGTCGTTGGAAGCGTACTGAAGATCTACTTCATAACCTGCTGCAGTAAGCTCTGCTTCCATGTTGGAACCATCCTGATTCCATCTCTGTAAATCTTTGGTCGGCATGGATACGCCAACTCTTGTTCCGTTAGAAGCTGCGGGTTCTGCTGCTTCTTCCGTTTCTGCTTCCGTACCTGCGTCGGATCCTGCATCTGTGCTGGCTGCTTCGCTTCCGCATCCTACCAGCAGAGAAGCTACTAATGCAACACTAAGTAATGCGCTAAGTAATTTCTTTCTCATGTTAGAAATCCTCCCTTATTATAAATTTTAATTTTCCGGAGACTCTGCTGTCTCCTTGTTACGCTATCAATATACCACAGGTCAAATAGTAAATGTTTGCGAATTTCTGCATTTTTTTGAAAGCGTGCACGAGCAAATTTTAAAGGGGTAGCATTTTTTTGTCCGATTTTTTTGAAATCACAATTTTTTGCTAATTCTTTTCTCAGCGTTCCACTACATTCAGGTATACCTCGTCCCTCAGGTGAAACCCGCTTTCTATAATCACCTCATCCATATTGTCCGCATTGACCGCAATTGGCTCAAGCACGATGCTTGGGATTTCATACGTCCCGTCCGACAAAGTGCCGTTGATTCCCGAGACCGCCTCCCCCTTTGCCAGCGCGATCGCACATTCCGCCGCCGCCTTTGCCTGTTTTTCCACCGGCTTGTAAACGGTCATAAGCTGAGTGCCTTCCACAATTCTCTGACACGCCTCCAGTTCCGCGTCCTGTCCCGTCACAATGATCGAACCCGCCCTTCTCTTTTCGGCGAGCACCCGTACCGTCTGCGTGGCGAGGCTGTCGTTTCCGCACATGATCCCGTCAACCTCGTCGAGGACCTCCGGATGTTCATAAATATAATCCGAAGCGTATTCCGGTTTCCAGTTGTCCGCATACATAATATCCACGACCTCGATATCGTTATTTTCCATAACCTCCGTAAATCCGCTGTTGACCATCGCCACATTATTATCCGATGTAGGACCGGAAAGCATCAGCACCTTTCCGCCGGAAAGCCCTGCATCCACCATCGCCTCTCCCATCAGGGTGCCGACCTTTTCATTATCAAAGGATATATAAAGATCCACGTCCGCATTGTGAATCATGCGGTCATAGGCAATGACAGCGATACCCGCGTCCTTTGCCTTCTGCACCACTTCCGCCAAGCCGTCGGAATCGATGCCTACAATTACAATCACATCCATATTCTTTTCAATCAGGTATTCGATCCGGTCAATCTGTTCTTGGGGATCGCCGTTAGCGTTTTGCACATTTACTTCCGCGCCCAGCTCCTTTGCCGTGGATACAAATACATCCCGGTCCCTCTCCCAGCGTTCGATCAGATAAGAGTCAAAGCAGATGCCGATCTGGATTTTCCCGTCGTCCTCCTTCACGTGGCTTTCCTCCCGCACAGGCGCGGCGCATGCGAACAGCCCCGCCGAAAGAACAGCGCAGAAAAACACCGCAAACGCTTTCCGGAAGAACCGTCCTTTTTTTCCGTATAATCCGTAAGAGAGTTTATCTTTCACCGCTTTTTCCCTCCTTGTACTCTGTAGGCGTAACGCCCACGTTCTTTTTGAAGGTACGGCTAAAATAATTCGGGTCGGAGTAGCCCACCTGCGCGCAGATTTCCTTCATGGAAAGCGAGGAAGACAGCAACAGTTCCTTCGCTTTTTCCATGCGGACAGCCGTGACATATTCAATAAAGTTTTCTCCGGTTTCTTCTTTAAATATTTTACTGAAATAATAAGGACTGATATTGACTTCCTCGGATACGTCGTCCAAAGAGAGCTCCTTGTGGAAATTGGCGTTGATATAGGCTTTCGTCTTCGCCACGATACCGTTGGACTGTGCTTCTTTATTATTTGCTACGTCTCTGACCGCCGCGTCCATTTTATCCACAAACCAGCCCCGCAGCTTTTCCATATCGCTTCCCATTCCCATAATGGTCGGCAGATAGTCCTGACGGGAGCGGAAACGGTAGGTCTTAGAGCTTCCCTCATAGCCGATCTTTTCGGCGCGCAGGACAAATTCCAATGCCTTTAGTTTAATATCGCTCTCACAGTCTCCGTAATTTTCCACCATCCAGTCAAAATAACGGTTGACAGCCGTATGCTGCTGCTCAATATTTCCCTTTTCCGTATGCTCAAATATCTCGCGCTCCGTTTCCACCGGATAATTCTCTTCATAATCGCAGCCTACGGGAATATCGTCCACATGCGCCACGCTTCCGTCCGACTGGATCAAAACATGCAGCGCCTCGTTATAGGATTTCATAGCGTCCTGCAGCCTTCCGATATGTCCAAAGCCCATGCGGAAAGATATGTCCATGCGGCTGCGTAGCTTGCGTACCATTTCCCTCGCCTTATCAATAACGGCAATTCTTTCATTATAATCCTGTTTATCCTCTGCGGCAGGGATGAGGATCGCGATTTTATTCGCCATAACCGAACCCATAATGCACTTAAAATATCCTTTGACGATCTCCCGCACCTCGTTGTAGTGGTTCTGCACGCGCACGGAAGTCCCTACCACGTTGGTCATATGGTTCTTAATCTGACTTTCTCCGAAAATAAGCACGCCCATATAACAGTAGTCCTCTTTGATTTCCAGCAGATTTTTAAAATTTTCCACATCTTCGTCAAAGTATTCCGAAAACAATAAGTTATAGATCAGTCCGTTTTCAATAATGGGCACCACCGTTTCCATTTTCTCACGGATCATCAGATCCTGGCTCCGCTTCTCCCGCTCCTTGTCAATAATCGACATGGCGCGCCTGAGCACTTCGATGATTTTGCTTTTTTCGACGGGCTTATTGAGATATTCCAATACGCCCAGATTGATCGCTTCCTTGGCATAATCGAATTTGTCGTAAGCGGACATAACGATAAAAATGGTATTGGCGTTATTTTCCCGGATCTCCCTCATCGCCTCGATCCCGTTAATCCCCGGCATCTGTATATCCATAAACGCAATATCCGGGCGGAAATGCTCCGCAAGCTCAATGACGTTTCTTCCGGTTTTGGCAAACTCGATCTGGCACTGATCTTTAAATTCTTTTTCTATAATAAAGCGAAGGGAATCGATCACAATTCCTTCGTCGTCCGCCAGCATAATCTTATACATTGGGAACCTCCTTTTCTTTTCCTAAGGGAATACGGATCACAACCTGCGTTCCCTTGTTGTATCCGGGACTGCTGATCGCAAATACGTCGTCCCTTTCATAAAACAGTTTCAGCCTTCCTATCACGTTATCCAGACCGATTCCGTTGGAATCTCCCTTTAAATCCGTCTGCTTCAATTTGGAAGTCATGATCTGGTCGATCTTTTCCTGCTCCATGCCGATCCCGTTATCCCGGATGCGGATATAAGCGCCGTCCCCTTCCCGGTATACGGCAAGCTCTATCTTTCCTTCCCAGGAAATGTCCCGGATTCCATAGTTGACGCTGTTTTCCACGACAGGCTGGAGGATCATCGCGGGAATAGCAAGATTCTCCAGCGCCGGGTCCACATCCTTCTCGTAATGGATTTCTCCCGAAAACCGCACGTTTAAAATATAAATATAATTATCAATCAGTTCCAGCTCCTCCCGCAAAGGTACGGTATCATGGTCCTTTTTGATATTATAGCGGAAGAAATCAGCCATATTCTGAATATACTCGTAGGTCCGGTCCGCGCCCTCCATCATGGCAAGCTGCGCCCCCGCATTCAGAGTGTTGAACAAAAAATGGGGATTGATCTGCGCCTGCAGGTATTTCAGTTGGGCGTCCTTTAAATGGGTTTCCATTTTCAGCTCCCGTTCCTTGAGCACGCGTTCGTTATCCATACTGGTTTTTAACCGCTCGATATAATTGCGGATACTGATGATCATCTGATTAAAGGCATTGGTTACGACGCCGACCTCATCCCGGGAATTTACTTCCATCAGGTCTACGTCAAAATCGCCTCCCGCCACCTGATCCGCAACGGCGGACAGATTTTTCAACGGCTTGGTAATATTTCCCACTACCATTATGACCAGCAGAATATTGCTGAACGCCACAATGACAAATACAACCGTATTGACAATCTCCACATATCTTAAAGTTACGGACAAAACGGAATAGTTGGCGGAATTGCTCTTAAACTGCTCGTTGTTCAGGCTGCTGATATAGGTCGTAATATAGCCGTATATGGTGTCCGCCTCTTCGCTGTAGGTTCTGTACTTTTCCACGTTGCGCCCGCGCTTCGCCTCCACCGCAAGCTCCGTCAGCTCCAGATATTGCGCGGACATTTCCTTGATATTGCGTTCCATCCTCTGGGATTCGTTTCCGGTTACCTGATCGGAAAACCTCTCAATCTGCTCCGAATAGTCCTGATAAGCCTTATAATAGCCGTCCATGGCGTCCGTCGTCTTCGTATTCAGATAATTGATCAGTCCGGTCTGCACCTGCTCCAGAGAATCCGACAGCTTATTCAGATTGATATTGCTCACATAGATCTGATCCAGGCGCTGCAGCATATTGTTGATATTGCGGTACATAAACAGATTCACGATCAAAATCAGGATCGTCGTCAGACAGTATACCATGACCAGCTTGGTTTGGATCGGCAGATCGGCAACTTTTTCTTTTGCTTTCATCATTCCTCTCCTCCCAGATAATCCTTCACGTTAGATTGGTTTACCACATAAGTATCTACGGTAAAATATTCGCTGACATATCCTGTATCCAGATATTCCGATAAAGCGGTGGCACAATACCGCCCCATCTGTTTTGCGTCCATGGAAACGGTGGAATAAATCACTTCCTTCTCCACCCCGTTTAAAATCGTCTCGGAATCGTAATAACCGATAATATTGGTAATGCCTACCTTATTGTAATCGATTACCGCCTGATAAGCGCAGGAGGTATGAAGCTCGTTCAGGCAGATCAACACGTCGGGAACGTCCTCTTTTCCCATAAAAATATCCCTGATCGCTTCCTCCGCCGCAAAAGCCCCTTCATCGTCTATCAGATAAGCCTCCAGTTCAATCCTGCTTTCCAGCTCCGAATCCTTAGCAATTTCCTCCCTGATTCCGGACATCAGTAAATTCTGCCCGTTCCCGTCCTGCTCCTGGCTCGCCAGTACCATGACCCATATTTTATCTTCCTTTTGCGCGCCGCTTTGTTCCCGGTCTGCCAGGATATCTCCGACGAGCTCGCAGGTCTGTCCGCCGTAGGTCTGCCCCAGATCATAACGGCTGATCCCCACAAAGCTGATGCGTCCGCTGTCGGGCACGTCTTTGCTGACCACGACGACGGGAATCCCGCTTTCATTTGCCTTTGTAATCTCGTCGCGCAGCGAACGGCTGTCCTCGCCCTCTACGATAATTCCGTCCACGCCGGAAGCAATGGCGATTTCCATGCGCTCTTCCATGGAATATTCGACGCCCAGATCTCCGGCAAACAGCTCTACATAATCTCCGACTTCCTCTCCGCCCTGCTTTGCCCCGGTATATACCTCCTGCCAGAACACCGCTCCATCGTTGGACGTAATCATAGCATAATATTTGTCATAATCTTCATATTCCAAATTCACTTCCACCGGGTCTAACTGATCCATCTGTATTTTAAATATGGCAATGCCGCTTAAAGTCACCAGAATCATCAGCCCCAGCAGGGAAAATGTCGTAACCGCGAAGGCGTTTTTATGAATTTTTCTTTTTTCTTTTCTTTTTTCGTCCCGATTGGTTTCTTTCCGCTCTCTTTTATTTTTCAATGGTTTCCCTTCCGTCTCGTCCCTGCGCGACCGTATAAATATATTGCTGCATCTTAACGCCGTCTGTTTCTATTTCTCTGTCCTCGCGAAAGCCAAGCTTTCTGCAAAGCCCCAGGGACGCTTTATTTTCTTCCCTGAAAAGCACTCTGAGGGTCGTAAATCCCAGCTCCCGGGCGGCATACTCCACAATCGCCCTGCAGACCTCGGTCGCGTAGCCCTGTCTCTGATAGGGGGTTCCAATGACATATCCCAGCTCCGGCGTATCAAAGCCTTCCCTGCACGCCAGCCCCGCCCTGCCGATCAGCCTGCCGCTTTCCTTTTGTATGACCGCCCAGATCCCATAGCCGCAAAACCGATATACCTGTTGCGTATAATCCCTGATATAGGCGCGCTCCGCCTCCCGATCCTCGTACAATCCCTCCGTATAGAGGGTCACCGACGGATCGCGATAGATTTCATACAACTCGTCCAGATCGTCTTCGGTCAGCTCCCGCAGAATGCACCGTTTTGTTTCCAAAATGACCCACGGGAGGTTTATAAAGCGGCAATAAACCTTATCCATATAAAAAAGATCCACGCCTTCCAAATCCGTTACCGCATAGGGAATATCCGCAAAGCTTCCCTCCCGGTTCCCGTCATGCAGGTAAAGCAAATACGCAACGCCGGATTTTTTTGCCTCCGCGCACCGCTCGATCCTGTCCGTTACAAAAAATGCGTTCGCCGCGTCCTCCGGCATCCCCCGCACAATCCCGCCATGATAGTCCTTTTTCAGCGCTTCTATCCAGTTTTTGATTTCATCCGCCGGCACCCGTTTTGAAAAATCATAACCGATCAGCGAAATATTGTTTCCGTGCACGTTCGTCATGATTGTAGTATAACACAACTTTTCACAGATGTGCTTCTATTTCCTCGTTTTTTCTTTACGTCCCGGCTTATTTCCGCTACAATATACAAAGAATTTTAAAGGAGGCAATCACAATGGCACAAAATCCGATTGTAACGATCACAATGGAAAACGGAGACGTCATGAAAGCGGAGCTGTATCCAGACGCCGCGCCGATTTCCGTAAACAATTTTATCAGTTTGATTAAGCAAGGCTTCTATGACGGCTTGATCTTTCACAGAGTCATCCGCGGCTTTATGATTCAGGGCGGCTGCCCCGACGGAACCGGAATGGGCGGTCCGGGCTACTCCATCCGCGGCGAATTTGCCCACAACGGGGTCAAAAACGACTTAAAGCACACCGAAGGCGTACTTTCCATGGCGAGGGCAATGCACCCCAATTCGGCTGGAAGCCAGTTCTTTATCATGCACAAGACTTCCCCGCACCTGGACGGCGAATACGCTGCGTTTGGGAAAATTACAGAGGGTATGGATATCGTCAATAAGATAGCGGAGACCGCAACCGATTATTCGGACAGACCCATTGAGGAACAGAAAATCAAGACCATGACCGTCGATACCTTCGGCGTGGAATATCCGGAACCGGATAAGATACTTGCAGGTTTCTGACGCGGCAAGACAAAAAATCAGAAAAGCTGAAAGACAGAGCAGACCCCGGGTGGTGGAAGCACCCGGGGTCCGTCTGTATATGTTAAACTAAGGGATTAGATAAACGCTTATTTATTCTACATCCTGTAATGCTGCGAAGCCTTCTTCTCCGGTACGGATCTTAACGACTTTATCCACGTTGTATACGAAGATCTTGCCGTCTCCGATATGTCCGGTGTAAAGCGCTTTCTTAGCAGCTTCGATTACCGTATCCACAGGAATTTCGCTGACAACGATTTCCAGTTTTACCTTCGGTAAGAGCGTTGCATCCATTTCAACGCCACGGTACATTTCTCCGGCGCCCTTCTGTACGCCGCAGCCCATAACCTGTGTAACCGTCATACCGGTTACGCCCAGATCGTTCATGGCTTTCTTTACTTTCTCGTATCTGGACAGCTTGGAAATAATAACCACTTTGTAAATACCGCTTGCAGATACCATGGGAGCCTCCGTAACTTTTACAGCCGCCGCTTTTGCAGCTTCGGACGCTTCCTCGTAATTGTCCGTTCCGAGGTTTGTATTTTCGTTGACGTCCATCGTCATCGTGTTGGAAATATCCATAATGCTGAAGCCCGAGTAAGCGGATGCAAGACCGTGTTCGCAGGAGTCAAGACCTACGATCTCTTCCTCTTCGCTGACTCTCAAGCCGACTGTCGCTTTAATAACCAGGAATGCAATGGTAATGGTAACCGCCGTCCATGCGGCTACGGATACAAAACCAAGGAGCTGTTTGCCTAACAGTGTAAAGCCGCCGCCATAGAATAAACCGGTCAAAGTATCATTGCCGGGCGCGGAAGTCGTCGCAAACAAACCGACTGCAATCGTACCCCAGATACCGTTTAAACAGTGAACCGCTACGGCTCCGACCGGATCGTCGATATGGAGCTTGTAATCCAGAAGCCATACGCCGAATACAACCAACAGACCGGCTACAGCGCCGATGATCAGAGCGCCTGTCACATCCGTTACGTCGCAGGGTGCGGTAATTGCTACCAGACCTGCCAAAGATGCGTTCAGACACATGGAAACATCGGGTTTGCCGTATTTAATCCATGTAAAGATCATACATACGACGGTTGCGATCGCCGGAGCTATGGTTGTGGTAACAAATACCGAACCGAGCTGCTCAACGCTCGTACATGCCGCGCCGTTAAATCCGTACCAGCCGAGCCAGAGGATAAATACGCCGAGGCAGCCGATAGGGAGGTTATGTCCGGGGAAAGCGTTTACTTTAATGATTTTACCGTCTTTGTCTTTTGTAAACTTTCCGATACGGGGACCTAACATTTTTGCACCGATCAAAGCGGAAATACCGCCGACCATGTGGATCGCACAGGAACCAGCGAAATCATGGAAGCCTAACTGCGCTAACCAGCCGCCACCCCAGATCCAGTGTGCTTCAATGGGATAAATCAAAGCGGAAATAACCGCCGAATAAATACAATAGGATAAGAACTTTGTTCTCTCAGCCATCGCGCCGGAAACGATGGTTGCCGTTGTTGCACAGAACACTAAGTTGAATACGAAGTTGGACCAGTCAAACTCAGCATAATTTGTGAAGATATCAAAACCGGGTTTTCCGATCAGCCCTACCACATCTTCGCCTAACAAAAGTCCAAAACCGATCAGGATAAATACCACGGTACCGATACAAAAATCCATCAGGTTTTTCATCAGGATGTTTCCCGCATTCTTCGCTCTGGTAAAGCCGGTCTCTACCATGGCAAATCCTGCCTGCATCCAGAAAACCAGTGCGGCTCCGATTAAGAACCAGACGCCGAACACTTCGCCGCTTACGGCGCTCATAATTTCTTCTGTCATAATCATTCCTCCTCAACTAAAAAATGTAAAGTCTATGCTCCCACCATTCCACTCCTTTGTGGTCACATCACTTTACATTTCATAAATTTTTTTGAAACGAAAAATCCCTTCGTTCAAAATATAAAAGGCGCCGAGAACTATCTCAGCGCCTTTGCTTGTAATGAAGTATATAGCAGGGGAAAATAAATGTCAATCCCTAAATTTAAAATTTTTTAATTTTTATTTATGTGATTTTTTATATTTTGTGACGGACAAAGGCCCTCCGGCTCCCCACTGCGTTCAAAATTTGTTCATAATTCTTTTAAAGATTTTTAATTTACATAACATTTTTTATCCATTTCTCCCCCATATACTTAAACTATACAATAAGTCAATAAGTGTGTTAGTTATAAAACTTTTTCATAATAAATGCCGGGTATTTCGCAATATCCGGCATCCTCCCTTTTTATGGATCAATTTCTTTCCTGATATACTCCGCAAGATTATCCCCAATCGCTTTTGAACCCGCCGCGTCCGGATGCAGTCCCTCGTCGCTGTAGGAAATTTCCCAGCCTTCCGTCTCCACAATGCTGCACCAGGCATAATCCTTTGCCGCCGCCCGGATATCGTCTGCATGGCTTTGGTTAAAGGGTATCATACATACGACCTTTGCATCAGGATATCTGCCATGAATTTTTAACAGCAATTCCCGATAGCCTTCCGTGAAAACATCGCTTTCTACTCCGTGATCATTGGTTCCGGTATTGATGACCGCCAGGCTGCAGTCCGGCATATCGCTCTCCGGGATCGGTCTGGATACGGAATAGTAGTCCAACGCAACACTGTTTGTCTGAAAAGATCCCGCCGCCGCGATTCCCGAACCTCCAAAGCCTATAAAATAGGGCTCCATCTCCAGATTTTTTGCCGTATACCACGGAAACGAATGGGTCGCGCTGTTATAGTCGCTGACGGCATTATCGCTTAACGTCATGATTCCTTCCGTAATGCTGTCTCCGATAAACAGAATCGTCTTTTGTTCCGGAAGGATTCCGTGCACTTTTCCGTCGCATTCGATCCCATGAAAAGCCACGCCGGTTTCGCCGTACCATTTATCCTCCCGTTCCGTTATGCCGTCTATGACGACGCATACCTCATGCTTTCCCCGGTCGGGCAGTAAGATGCTGCCGTCGGTAATCTTTTTTCTCACAGGTTCGCCGCCGTCAATCGTATAAGCATAATAGGGCGTTTCCAGCCGGGAAATCTCGGTAAAGAGAAGCTTTGCGCTTTCCGCTCCCTCTGTCTGAAAATGAATCATGGCTCCCTGATTGACCGTGACCCATGCCGTTTCCCCGTTGATCTCTTTCTCAAACCAACGACCGGACAGCGTAAAACGATCGCCAGAACCGGAAGTATTTATGTGCAAAACCACCAAAACAGCCACGATGAGGGCAAGTAAAAACAGTATCCTGATCCGTTTTTTTAATAAGTCTCTCTTTTCCATCAATGCTCCTATTATTCGCCGCTCCTACTATTCACCGCATTTGCTATTCGTTTTTACGGATTGCTCTATGGATTACCTTACAAAACTTACAAAAAAGGAGTTGTGCACTCGTGCACAACTCCTGCATTTTTCTTTGGAACCGATTACGCCTGTCCGACAGAACCGAATAATTCCATTTTCTCTTTTACTTTAGCTTTGATAGCGTCAAATCCGGGTGCTAACAGTTTACGAGGGTCAAAGCCTTTGCCTTCCAGGTCTTTGCCTGCTTCGATGTATTTACGTGTAGCTTCTGCAAATACTAACTGGCACTCTGTATTTACATTGATCTTAGCAACGCCTAAGGAGATTGCTTTTTTGATCATGTCGTCCGGAATACCTGTGCCGCCGTGAAGAACCAGAGGAAGATCCCCTGTCTGCTGCTGGATTGCATCCAGAACGTCAAACTGTAAACCTGCCCAGTTTGCAGGATATTTACCGTGGATATTACCGATACCTGCTGCAAGGAAGTCAACGCCCAGATCAGCGATCTTCTTGCATTCGTCAGGGTTCGCGCATTCTCCCATACCGATTACGCCGTCTTCTTCGCCGCCGATGGAACCAACTTCAGCTTCGATGGAGATTCCTTTTTCATGAGCTGCTGCAACCAGTTCGGTTGTCTTTGCAATGTTCTCTTCGATGGAGTAATGAGAACCGTCAAACATGATGGACGGGAAACCTGCTTCGATACATTTATAGCAGTGTTCGTAAGAACCGTGGTCAAGGTGTACGGCTACGGGTACTGTGATATTCTGGTCTTTGATCAAACCGTTTACCATACCCATAACAACATCATAACCGCCCATGTATTTGCCTGCGCCTTCGGATACGCCGAGGATAACAGGGGAATTGCATTCCTGAGCTGTTAATAAGATTGCCTTTGTCCACTCTAAGTTGTTGATGTTGAACTGACCAACAGCATAGTGACCTGCTTTTGCTTTTTTAAGCATTTCTGTTGCTGAAACTAACATTTCTATTACCTCCGTTTTATAATATGATTAAAAAATAACATTTTTATCGTGTTTATTATACCTTATCTTTTTTTAAAATGGAATAAGAAGATGCAAATTTCTTACTTTTTCCTATCAGGAATAATCAGATGCAGTCCCTGATATTCGTTTTTGATTGAAACGGCTTTGTGTCTGCCCCCAAATTCCCCGTCCAGGGTCCACGGAATTTCCTCCGACGCTTCAATCTGAATGGACGAAGTCTTAAAGCACTGCATATAATCGCTGTGTATTTTATGCCCTAAAACAGAGGTCAGAATCAAGTTGAGCTCGATCATATTGTAGGGCATTTTAATTAGCGTCACTTCAAACAGTCCATCGTTGAGATCCACATTTTTCCCGGTAATTTTGGAAAAGCCGCCTACGGAACGGGAATTTGTAACCATTCCGAACATATAATCCCCTTCCAGGGTCCTGTCGCCGCAGGTAATCCGCAGATGATAGCAGGGAACGGAGCTGATCCGCTTCACGCCCTCAAGCAGATACGCAAGATGCCCGAGCACGTTTTTGATCTGCTGGTTGGTTTCATAGGATACGTCCGTAAACAATCCGAACGCCGCAATATAGACAAAGATATCATCGTTAAACACGCCCACGTCGCAGGCATAATTCCTGCCGTTTACTATATCCGTCGCCGCCGTTATCATATTTCCGGATATTTTCAGGCTGCGGGCAAAATCGTTTGTAGTCCCGGCGGGCACGTAACCGATGGGAACCCGGTCCTGCCGATTCATCATTCCGGTCACCACTTCATCCAGGGTCCCGTCGCCGCCGCTGCATACGACCAGGTCGTAATCCCCGCTTCTTTCCATGACCGCCTCTTTTCCGTCTCCCGGCTTCTGGGTCGGTCTTGCCGTAACCGTATATCCCGCTTTTGTAAAGATATCGATAATATCCAGCAGATTGCTTCTGATTTGTGCCTTACCCGCATGGGGGTTATAGATGAAAAGTAACTTCTTTTCCATTTTTCCTCCAAATAACCGAAAAGAGGACACCGTCCCGTGTCCCCTTATATTACATTCCTGCAAGCCTACTCTTTTTCATTCCCGCTAATGTAATTCTCAAGATTGGTAACTGCCGCCTCTTCGTCATTTCCATTTGCAGTAATGGTAACTTCCTCTCCCATATTAAGCCCCAGGCTCATCATTCCCATAATACTTTTTGCGTTTACCTTTTTACCCTCTGCTTCAATGTAGATTTCGCTGTCAAACATGCTTGCCTTCTGTACAAGTACCGCTACCGGTCTTGCCTCCAGCCCGTTTGCCAACTGAATTTGCATGGATCTTTGAATCATTTCTATGCCTCCTAATTCAATCTTAATCGCTCTGCAAGCTCACTTAACTTTCGTAACCTGTGATTTACGCCGGATTTTCCGACAGGGGGATCTGATAATTCCGACAGTTCCTTGAGCGTAGCGTCCGGATAATCCAGACGCAGCCTCGCCATTTCCCGCAAATTTGCCGGAAGTTTCTGCAAGCCCATATGCTCTTGAATATACAGGATATCCTCCACCTGTCTTGCGGCTGCGTTTACGGTTTTCGTAATATTCGCAGCCTCGCAGTTTACTCTGCGGTTTATAGAATTTCGCATTTCTTTATAAATGCGCGTATTCTCCAGTTCCATCAATGCTACGTGCGCTCCCATCAGCCCCAGCAGATCTACAATCGCTTCGCCGTCTTTCAAATATACCACATGATACTTCTTACGCAGCACTTCTTTTGCTTCTATCTCAAATTCCTGTAAAATCTTAATCAAATATTGCGCCTGCGGCTCCTGATCACAGACAAATTCCATATGATATCCCTTTTCGGGATTGCTCATGGAGCCCGCGGCAAGATAAACGCCTCTCAAATAGGCGCGCCTGCAGCAATCCTTTTTCAGCAGAATGGGATTTGCAATACCGTTGATATCCCCGTAACAGCCCGCAACCTCGTCGTAAAGCTTCAGCGCCATAAGGACCTCGTTCGCCTCTTTTTCATCCGCAATCCGCAGTTCATAAACAAGATTTTTAGACTGTCCGGCATGTTTCCTCACGGAAACACCAGAATATATATTAAATGTTTTTTTCAATAATGTAAAGCACTTTATTGAAATTATCTTATTTTCCGTAGAAATCCCTATGACAGGTCGACCATTCTCGCCGACCACCAGATATCCGCAATATTCAAAAAATGCAGCTAATTCCGCAAGCTGACAATGTCTGGCGCTTCCTGCAGCCAGAGCTAATTCTTCTTTTACCTTCCCGGAAAAGGACATAGATCCACCTTCATTTACCAAATCGGTCCGCATCGCGGTGCATCAGCGTCAGCCCGTAGTCGCCCTGATCCTTCAGACGCTCGTAAAGGGCGTTGGCAAGGGTCACGCTGCGGTGCCTGCCTCCCGTGCATCCGATACAGATTACCAGCCGGTACTTTCCTTCCTTGACATAATTGGGAATCAAAAACTGTATCATATCCGAAAGCTTCGTCAAAAAGACCTCCGCCTCGGGAAAGCTCATGACGTAATCCCTGACCTCCTGATCGTTTCCGGTTTTCATCTTCAGCTCATCGATATAAAAAGGATTCGGCAGAAAACGCACGTCAAAGACCAGATCCGCCTCCAACGGGATTCCGTGCTTGAAGCCAAAGGACATAATCTGTACCATCAGGGAATTGTAGGCTTCATTTTTCACAAAAATCCGGTCCAGTTCTTCTTTTAATTCCCTGGTCAGAAGGCTTGAGGTATCAATGATATAATCCGCCCGTTTGCGTATCCCGTGAAGAATCCGCCTTTCCTTTTGGATGCTTTCCTCGGTGCTGCTGCCCTCGATGGGATGGACCCTTCTGCTTTCCTTATATCTTTTGATCAGGATATCATCCGAAGCGTCCATAAACAGGATTTCATACTCCAGACCGTTTTTTTTCATATCGTCGAGAGCCTGATTGATTTCCGCAAACGATTTGTCGGAACGAACGTCCAGTCCTAACGCAACTTTTGTAATTTCGCTCTTGGGAAGTGTGATCAGTTCTACAAATGTACTGATTAACGCCGCCGGCAGATTGTCTACGCAATAAAATCCGGCGTCCTCCAGCATTTTCATCGCCGTCCGCTTCCCTGCGCCGCTCATTCCCGTTACCACTACAAACTTCATTTGTTCTTCCTCTCGTTCATTCCGCCTGCCGAAAACGCATCAGAAAGTACCGATTCTGATTACCTCAGGCTCTAATGTAACCGAAAATTGTTCCTTTACCCGTTCCACGACTTCATCCATCAGCTCGGAAATATCCGCAGCCGTGGCATTTCCCACATTGATGATAAAGCCGCAATGCTTCTCGGAGACCTGGGCGCCGCCGATCCGGTATCCCCGCAGTCCCGCGTCCATAATCAGCTTTCCTGCAAAATATCCTTCCGGTCTTTTAAAAGTGCTTCCGGCACTGGGGTACTCCAGAGGCTGTTTGCTTTTTCGCCGACATGCAAAATCTTCCATTTTTTCCCGGATTGCCGCCGCATCCCCCTTAGCAAGGGTCAGCCGCGCCTCAAGCACAATAAAAGGTCTGCTTTTGATAATGCTGGTACGGTAACCAAATTCCATCGTATCGTTGTCAAGCTCCAGCAGTTCCCCGTCTTCCGTCATGACCGTGACTTTGGAAACCACCTGTTTCATTTCCCCGTCATAAGCGCCGGCATTCATAACCACCGCGCCGCCGACGGTTCCCGGTATCCCGGACGCAAACTCCAGCCCTGTCAAGCCGCTTTGCGCCGCTGCCTTTGCCACTGACGAAAGCAATGCACCCGCCTGCGCCGTAACCGTTTCGCCGTCCGTTTCAATCCGGTTAAAGCGGCTGCCAAGATGAAGGATCACGCCTTCATAGCCTTTGTCGCCCACCAGCAGATTGCTGCCGTTTCCCATGACCAGATAGTCACGTTCGGTCTGTTTCAGATATTTTATCATATTCGCAAGCTCCACAGGGGAGCCGATTTCCACGAAGAAATCCGCATTTCCGCCGACCCGGAAGGTCGTATGCTTCGACATGGGTTCATCCGCTTTGATATATTCCTTCGGAATCTGAGATTCCAAAAATTCATACAATGCCGTATCCAATTGTCCACCTGCTATTCTTTTACTATATGGTATGTTACTTTCCGATAATTATGCTGTGGACTAAGCAAGTACCAATTTTGCAGCGCCGTAAATTCCCGCGTCGTTTCCGAGAGTCGCCAGCGTAAACTGAACGTCGCGGCTTGCATGGAACACATAAGGCGTATAATTTTTGCGGATATAACCTAACAATACTTCGCCGGCTTTGGATACGCCGCCGCCGATGACAAACGCTTCGGGATTGACCACGCAGGCGATGCTCGCGAGCCCTTTGCCCAGATATTCGCCAAACTCTTCCGCAATTTCAAGCGCCACTTCGTCTCCCGCTTTTACCGCGTCCCAGACGTCTTTTGCGCTGACCTCTCCCATTTTCAGACAGGTAGGTTTGGTATTTCCTGCAAGCTTGCGGTTGGCAAGTCTGACAATCCCCGTAGCGGAGGTATACTGTTCAAGACAGCCTTTGTTTCCGCAGCCGCAGACTTCCGTTTCTTCATCGTTTACATGGATATGTCCGATTTCTCCCGCAGCTCCTCTGGCACCTGTAAGAATCTCTCCGTCCATAATGATGCCGCCGCCGACTCCTGTTCCCAGCGTCACAACGACGATGCTCTCAAAGCCCTGTCCGCCGCCTTTCCACATTTCGCCAAGCGCCGCGACATTGGCGTCGTTGCCGCCTTTTACCGGCATACCGTCCAACAGCCTGCTCAGCTCATCATTGATATTGAGCACGCCCCAGCCTAAATTTACACATTTGTATACAACGCCCTTTGCGTCTACCGGACCGGGAACGCCGATTCCGACGCCCACCACATCTTCCTGCGCGATGGATTTTTCCTGCATCTTTCCCTTTACGGCATCCGCAACATCGGGAAGCACATTGACGCCGCCGTTTTCCGTGCGGGTCTTAATTTCCCACTTATCCAGCACGTTTCCTTCTGTATCAAACAATCCCATTTTAATCGTTGTTCCGCCGACGTCTACGCCAAAACTATACTTTGCCATTTTCCTGTTTCTCCTTTACCCTTCTGTTTTACGCTCCGATTTTTTCGCCTCCGCCTAATCCTCGCGCTTCTTTGCCAGATTGTTCTGCACTCTTGTATACAATTCCTGCGCCGCGTTGTAGCCCATCTTTTTCTGACGGTGGTTTACCGCCGCGGACTCGCAGATAACCGCCAGGTTACGTCCGGGTCTGATGGGGATGCTGTGGCACACCAGTTTATTTCCCAGATACTCCGTATATTCTTCTTCCAGTCCCAGGCGGTCGTATTCTTTATCCTTATCCCAGTCCTCCAGCTTGATGACAAGATCGATCTGGCTTGTCTCCTTTACGCTGGACACACCAAACAGGGTTTTGACATCCACAATACCGATACCGCGCAGCTCAATAAAATACTTGGTAATTTCCGGCGCGGAACCTACCAGCGTATCTTCGCTTACTTTTCTGATTTCCACAACGTCATCGGTTACGAGACGATGCCCTCTTTTAATCAGCTCCAGCGCCGCCTCGGATTTACCGATACCGCTTTCTCCGGTAATCAGTACGCCCTCGCCGTATACGTCCACCAACACGCCGTGGACGGAAATGCAGGGAGCGAGCTGTACATTCAGCCAGCGGATAATCTCAGCCGTAAAAGCCGAGGTCGCCTTTTTCGTCATAAGGAGAGGAATCTTTTTCTCCAAAGCGATCTTGAGGAATAAAGGATCGGGCTGTAATTCGCGGCAGAATACAATCACGGGAATCGGACAAGATAACAGCTTGTTATAGATTTCTTCTTTTCTAGCGTCTTCCATACTGTCCATATAAGTATATTCCACAAATCCGATAATCTGCAGACGGGTCGCTTCGTAATGTTCAAAATATCCCGCCAACTGCAGCGCCGGTCTGTTGATATCGGGCTGCGTAACCTTCACACCGCTGATATCCAGCTCCGGCGTGAGATTTTCCAGTTTAAATCTTTCGATGATTTTTTCCAATTTTACACTTGCCATATGTTTCCCTCTCTTTACAGTTTGTTTTTTGCTGTTGGTTTTGCTGTATGCTAAATGTACGCCAAATCATGGCTTTACCCATTAGTTTCATCATAGCACAGTTTTTTTAGTCCCGCAACGGAGTTTCCGTCCGAGTTTCCTCTGCCGCTCCTTCCGCGGTTTCCGCCTGAGTTTCTTCTGCCGTTTCCGGATGAAAAAAGCGATAGATTTCCTCAGCCTGGGACAGGGGAATTTCCGGCACCTTTTGAAGCTCTTCTATCTGCGCCCGCTTGATTTCCTCTATGGATTTAAAATATCTCATCAGCGCTTTCCTTCTGGAAGGACCGATGCCTTTGATATCGTCGAGCACGGAATGGACCCCTTCGCTGCGCCGCAGGGATCTGTGATACTCAATGGCAAATCTGTGCGCTTCATCCTGAATCCTTGTAATCAGCTTAAATCCTTCCGAATCCCTCTCGATGGGAATTTCTTCATTATTAAAATACAAGCCTCTCGTCCTGTGGTGGTCGTCCTTTACCATGCCGCAGACCGGAATATCGATCCGCAGGCTTTCCAGCACCTCTTTGGCAATATTTACCTGACCTCTGCCGCCGTCCATCAACAACAGGTCCGGAAACTTCGTAAAGCTGCCGAAGGTTTCGTCCATCTGCTTTTCCCGGTACTGTTTTTTCTCCTCCAGCCCGTGCAGAAATCTTCTGGTCAGGACCTCTCTCATGCAGGCATAATCGTCGGGACCGTCCACGGAACGGATGCGGAATTTCCTGTAATCGCTGCGCCGGGGTTTTCCCTTCTCATAAACGATCATGGAGCCTACATTCTGAAAGCCGCTGATATTGCTGATATCAAACGCTTCGATGCGCTCCACCTTTTCAAGTCCGATTGCCGCGGCGATCTCCTTCACGGCTCCGATGGTCCTGCCTTCCTCCCGTTTGATCCGTTCTTTATCCTTACTTAATACCAGCTCCGCGTTTTTCGCCGCCAGAAGCACCAGCTTTTCCTTGCTTCCGATTTTGGGCACAACCAGGCGCACCCTCGAACCCTTCCGGGCGGACAGCCATTCTTCGATCAGCGCATGGTCGCCGATCTCTTCCTGGAGCATAATGGTACGGGGCAGAAAAGGCGTTCCCGCATAAAACTGTTTCATAAAGTTTTCCATGACTTCGCCCCTTGGCATATCAGCCACATTCGTCATATAAAAGTGTTCTCTTCCGATCAGCTTACCGCCCCGGACAAAAAACACCTGCACAACCGCATCCTTCTCGTCGGACGCCATGGCAATGACGTCCTTATCCTCTTCGGAGCTTTCGGTAATCTTTTGCTTTTGCGCCACGGATTTCACACTGTTTAACAGGTCCCGGTAACGGATTGCCTCCTCAAAATCCATTGCCCCGGACGCCTCGTTCATCTTTTCTTCCAGACTCCTTAAAATCGGCGCATAATGTCCGTTTAAAAATTCCAGCGCGCCTTCGATCTGTTTTGCATATTCTTCTTCGCTGACCTTTCCGGCGCAGGGAGCGCTGCATTGTTTCATATGATAGTTGAGGCAGGGTCTGTCCTTTCCCACATCCCGGGGCAGTACCTTGCGGCAGGTTCTTAAACAAAACAGCTTATTGAGCAGTTCTATGGTATCCTTGACGCTGCCTGCACTGGTATAAGGACCGAAATACTTGGATTTATCCTTTTTCATGCTTCTGGAAAACACCAGCCTCGGAAAAGCCTCTCCCATGGTTACCTTAATATACGGATAGGTCTTGTCGTCCTTTAACATGGTATTGTATTTGGGTCGGTGCTCTTTGATCAGATTGTTTTCCAGGACTAACGCCTCCAGCTCCGAGTCCGTCACGATATATTCAAAATGGTCAATCTGTGAAACCATTCTTTGTATCTTTACCGTCTTTTTTGTCCCCGCACGAAAATAAGAGTGCACACGGCGGTTTAAATTGATCGCCTTGCCCACATAGATAATCGCATCGTACTTATCGTGCATAATATAAACGCCCGGATCGTGAGGGAGTTTTTTCAGTTCTTCCTGAATGTTGAAGGTCGGAGTGCTCATAATGGTACCGTTGGATAAAAAAAGTAATTGACGTACAGCGCGGGACCTGCGTATGTGCAAATAGTTACAGATACGCAGGTCCCCTGGTTTTTGGTTGCGGTTTAATCTTCTTCGGTGTCAGCGCCGGAATCGGTTTCCGTATGTTCTTCACCGGCTGCACCGGGCTCTTCTGTTTCCATTTCGGGAGAGTAGGTAAGAGGAATTTCAACTTCCGCAAAAAGATCGTTTTCCTGATCCGCTTCTGCTTTCTGCGTCGTTTCTTCCTTTTCTTCCTTCTCTTCTTTTTGAGCGCTCTCGGAAAGCTGCGCTTCTTTTTTATCATCCTCAGGCGCGGGGATTCCTTTTTCCCTGCGGTAGATTTCCATAAATTCCTTACCCGTAATGGTCTCTTTCTCAATCAGGTGCGCCGCGATTTTATCCATAACCGCGCGGTTTTCCTTCAACAGGCTCTTTGCCTCTTTATAGCAGGATTTCAGAATCTTCATAACCTCTTCGTCAATTCCCGCTGCCGTCACATCGGAGCAGTTTAACGCCCTGCGTCCCTCCAGATAACGGCTTTCGGTAGTTTCCAGTCCCATCAGACCGAACCGTTTGCTCATGCCGTACTGAGTTACCATGCTGCGGGCAATATCGGTTGCTTTTTCAATATCATTGGAAGCCCCGGTGGTTACGGTATCAAATACCAGCTCCTCCGCCGCTCTTCCGCCTAACAGACCTACCAGCATATCATGGAGCTCCGCTTCGGTATTCAGATACTTTTCTTCCTCCGGCACGTGCATAACATATCCTAACGCGCCCATGGTACGAGGCACAATGGTAATTTTCTGCACCGGCTCGGAATTTTTCTGCAATGCGGAAATCAAAGCGTGACCGACCTCATGGTAGGACACGATCTTTCTTTCCTGCTCGCTCATAATGCGGTCTTTCTTTTCCTTACCTACCAGGACAACCTCTACGGCGTCAAACAGATCCTTCTGGCAGACTGCCTTTCTGCCCTCTTTTACCGCATTGATCGCCGCCTCGTTGATCATATTGGCAAGATCCGATCCCACGGCGCCGCTTGTCGCAAGGGCGATCGCATCCAGATCCACGCTGTCGTCAAGAAGCACGTCTTTGGAATGAACCTTCAAAATATCCACGCGTCCCTTTAAATCCGGTTTATCTACAATGATACGCCTGTCAAAACGTCCCGGACGCAGCAGCGCCTTATCCAGAATTTCCGGTCTGTTGGTCGCCGCCAGAATCAGGATACCCTTGGAAGAGTCAAAGCCATCCATTTCGGAAAGCAACTGGTTCAGGGTCTGCTCTCTTTCTTCGTTTCCGCCGCCGTATTTGGAATCACGGCTTCTGCCGATCGCATCAATCTCGTCGATAAAGATAATGCAGGGCGCATTTTTCTGTGCTTCCTTAAACAGATCCCTGACACGGGAAGCGCCGACGCCCACATACAATTCTACAAAATCAGATCCCGCAAGGGAGAAGAACGGCACGTGCGCTTCGCCTGCAACCGCTTTGGCAAGCAGCGTCTTACCGGTTCCGGGAGGTCCCACCAGCAGCGCTCCCTTCGGCAGCTTCGCGCCGATCTGGGTATATTTGCCGGGATTGTGCAGGAAATCCACAACCTCCTGCAGAGATTCCTTTGCCTCTTCCTGTCCCGCCACATCTTTAAAGGTAACTCCCGTTTCCTTTTGTACATAAACCTTGGCATTGCTCTTTCCTACGCCCATGGGTCCGCCGCTTCCGCCCATTTTGCGGAATGCAAACATCAAAAGCGCGTAAAGCAGTACAATCGGCAGAACCCAGCTCAGAATGCTGAAAATCAGTCCGGAATTATCCGGTATTTCCCTGGTGTATTCCACCCCGTATTCATCTAACAGCTGGTAGAGATTATCGTCCTCCAAATTGCCCGTATAATAAGTTTCCATGGGCTGGGCGCCTCCCAGCACGGCGTTATTGCTGACCCCGCGCTTTTTCGATTTGGGCGTGATCTGGATTTGCGTATCGGTTATCAGTACGCTTTGTACTTCGCCCGCCTTTACCATCTGTAAAAATGTGCTGTAAGCGATCTCCTCGCTGGAGCCCGCCATCATATTCATAAACAGACTCATCCCCATCAGCGTAACAAGTACCGCGATCAGCAGCATGAACAGACTCTGCTTCTTCTGCGGTCCGTTTCCGCCGCCGGGATTTTGATTATTCTGATTATTATTTTGATTATTGGGTTGATTATTGTTCTCCATATCGTTCCTCCAAACAGTCTGCTACTATTATAAAATCTGATTTCCCATAAATCAATATAAACATTGTGAATTTTGAGTGTCCGTTCTTAAACTTTTCTAAACTTTTTTGAACTTTTTTGATACAAATCCTAGATTTTAGACAATCTTCATTGTATAATACATGAGTATATTAGGAGGACTATTTCATGGCAGTAAAATATGTATTTGTAACAGGCGGCGTTGTATCCGGTCTCGGAAAAGGAATTACCGCCGCATCTTTAGGAAGATTATTGAAGGCGCGTGGTTATAAGGTAACCATGCAGAAGTTTGATCCATATATCAATATCGATCCGGGCACGATGAATCCCATTCAGCACGGCGAGGTTTTTGTAACCGATGACGGCGTGGAAACCGATCTGGATCTGGGGCATTACGAGCGTTTCATCGACGAGAGCCTGGATAAAAATTCCAACGTCACCACGGGAAAGGTTTACTGGTCCGTTCTGCAAAAGGAACGCCGCGGCGATTACGGCGGGGGCACCGTTCAGGTTATCCCTCACATTACCAATGAAATCAAGAGCCGCTTCTACCGCAACTTCAGCGACGACGATATGCGGATTGCCATTATCGAGGTAGGCGGAACCGTCGGCGATATCGAGAGCCAGCCATTTTTGGAATCCATCCGCCAGTTTCAGCATGAAGTGGGACATGAAAACGCGATTTTGATTCATGTTACTTTAATCCCGTATCTCTCCGCGTCCCAGGAAATGAAAACCAAGCCCACCCAGGCTTCCGTTAAAGAGCTGCAGGGAATGGGTATTCAGCCGGATATTATCGTATGCAGAAGCGAGCACCCCTTAAACCAGCAGTTAAAGGATAAGATCGCTTTATTCTGTAACGTTCCCAACAACCACGTATTGCAAAATCTGGATGTGGAACATTTATATGAAGCGCCCCTTGCTTTGGAAAAAGAAAAAATCGCCGATGTTGCCTGCGAATGCCTCCATCTGGACTGTCCCGCTCCGGACCTTTCGGATTGGAAAGAAATGGTGGAACAGCTCCGCAATCCGAAGCACGAGGTTACCATTGCCCTCGTCGGCAAATATATCCAGCTTCACGACGCTTATTTAAGCGTTGCGGAAGCATTAAAGCACGGCGGTATTTTTATCAATACGACCGTTAATATCAAATGGGTCGATTCGGAAACCGTTACCGATGAAAACGTCGGGGAAATCCTTGGCGGCGTCAACGGCATCCTCGTCCCCGGCGGATTCGGAAACCGCGGCATTGAGGGCAAGATTAAGGCAATTACCTATGCAAGGGAAAATAATATTCCGTTTTTAGGGCTTTGCCTTGGTATGCAGCTTGCCATTGTAGAATTTGCAAGAAATGTAATCGGCTTTAACGACGCCCACAGCGAAGAGCTGGACCCCAGCACCACGCATCCGGTTATCGCGCTGATGCCCGATCAGAACGGCGTGGAAGATATCGGCGGCACTTTAAGGCTGGGATCTTACCCCTGCGTACTGGATAAAAGCTCCAGGGCATATGCTTTGTACGGCGAAGAAACCATTTATGAAAGGCACCGTCACCGCTATGAGGTCAACAACGACTTCCGCGCGTCTCTGACGGAAAACGGCATGAAGCTGTCCGGTATTTCCCCGGACGGGCGCATCGTGGAAATGTGCGAGCTGCCGACGCATCCTTTCTTCATCGCTACGCAGGCGCACCCCGAATTTAAGAGCCGTCCCAACAGACCGCATCCTTTATTCAAAGGCTTTGTAGAAGCCGCTTTAGAGCAAAGCCGCAACTAAAATAAAGAATTTAAAACAACCGAACCAAACAGACAAAGCAACCAACAATAAAACAGGGCTGCCGCATTGCAAATTTTTATATCTGTCAAAGGAAACCTTTACAAAAACGCCGGTACTTAATCCGCGTATTTTGCGGATTTACGTACCGCTGCGTTTTTGCAGAGCGAAAGCGTGTTTCCGTAACCGATATAAAAATTTGTAATGCGGCAGCCTTGTTTGATTGCGTTACCTGTTTTATCCGCTTTACCGGTTCATCTGATCCAGAATTTCCTGCAGCTTATCAAAATCGATCGTACCGTCCTGGAAGCTTACCAGCGCCCGAAGCGGCATATACTGCATCATGGCGTCCTGCATTGCCTTGGAAGAACTGCCAAGCCCTTCTCCCTCGGTCGCGTTGGTGTCGCACGCCTCAATCATCGTACATGCAGCGTACAGGGGTTCCAGATATTTCGCAGCCTTCTCATCTTTATTGATGTCGCCGAAGGTTGTATTTAAATGGTATTTCTTGCGGATCTTGCGGGTCGCTTCTACACAGACCGTATCCTCTAAGCGGATATCCCTTGAGGAACTTCCGACGCAAATGTCAAATTCGCCGCCTTCTACATAGAAATCCCTGATCTGTACATTATAATAAGCAAAATCCCTTGCTTTCAGAGTAAAGGTAACCGTCTTGGTCTCTCCCGGAGCCAACTCAATTTTTTCAAATCCTCTCAGCTCTTTTACCGGTCTGATTGCGGTGCTTTCCCGGTCTCCCACATAAAGCTGCACCACTTCCTTGCCCTTTACCTTTCCGGTATTGGTAATGTCTACGGACACGGTCAGGGTCTCGGTATCCTTCATGGATTTCTTATCCAGTTTCAGATTGGAATATGCAAATTCAGTATAACTGAGCCCGTATCCGAAGGGGAACAGCACATCCATTTTCTTCTTATCATAATAGCGGTATCCTACAAATACCCCTTCCCTGTATTCGACTTCATCCTCTTCTCCGATATAATATAAATAAGAGGGATTATCTTCCAACTTAACCGGGAAAGTCTCTGCAAGCTTTCCGCTGGGGTTGACTTCGCCGAACAGAATGCGGTACTCCGCTTCTCCGACCGCTTCTCCGCCCAGATACGCCTCCAATACGCCTTTTACCCGGGGCAGCCAGGGCATTTCCACGGGCGAACCGTTATGAAGGACAACTACCACATTAGGCTGTACCTTTGCCACTTCCTCAATCAGATGATTCTGGCTTTCCGGCATCTGCATATGCGTCCGGTCATAGCCCTCGGATTCAAACGCATCGGGAAGACCGGCAAAGATCACGGCAACCTCCGCTTCCTTTGCTGCAACAACGGCTTTTGCAACGAGCTCTTCGTCAATGACATCCTCCGCATCATCATAGCCCTTGGCATAGGTCACATTGGGCAGCCCTTTTGCCGCTTCCCATGCTCCGGTTACCTTAAAGCTGTTGATATGGGAGCTTCCGCCGCCCTGATAACGGGGTTTTTCTGCATACTGACCGATAAATGCGATTTTCTGTTCCTTCTTCAAAGGAAGGATGCCTTCGTTCTTCAATAAAACGAGGGACTCCTCCGCTACTTTTCTGCTGAATTCATGCTGTGCCTGTCTGTCAAACACGGCGTTTTTATCCCTGTTTTCCATATAACGGTAGACAATTTCCAGAATGCGGATTACTGTCTTATCCAATACCGCCTCGTCCAGACTGCCGTCTTTTACCGCCTTTTCGATCAGCTTGTCGTTGACGCCGCAGGACGGCGGCATTTCCAGATCCAGTCCTGCCTTTACACCTGCCACGCGGTCGTTGACTGCGCCCCAGTCGCTGACAACAAACCCGTCAAAACCCCATTCGTCCCGCAGAACATCCGTCAGCAGCATTTTATTCTCTGCGGCATAAGTCCCGTTGATCCTGTTGTAAGAGCACATAACCGTCCATGGTTTTGCCTCCTTTACCGCCGTCTCAAAAGCAGGCATATAGATTTCCCGCATGGTTCTTTCATCCATTTTGGAATCGGAGGACATTCTCCTGGTCTCCTGGCTGTTCGCCATAAAGTGCTTAATGCTGGTGCCCACATGTTTGCTCTGCACGCCTTTGATATAGCTCGCCGCAATTTCTCCCGCCAAGTAGGGATCTTCCGAATAATATTCAAAATTGCGCCCGCAAAGCGGCGAACGCTTAATATTTACCGCCGGTCCCAAAATAACACCGATACCTTCCGCCTGACACGCTTCGCCGATTGCCTGACCCATCTCGCTCAGCAATTCTCTGTCAAAGGAAGCGGCGGACGCGCATCCCGCTGGATAACATACTGCGACGATACTGTCGTTGACCCCGAGGTGATCTCCTTCATCCTTCTGCTTACGGAGTCCGTGAGGTCCGTCCGATACCATCATCGCGGGTACTCCCAATCTTTCTATCGCCTTTGTGTGCCAGAAATCTCCTCCCGAGCAAAGGGAAGCTTTCTCTTCCAAAGTCATTTGCGCCACAATTACTTCTATTTCACTTCTTGTCATTTGATAACCCCTTTCTGACAGCCCTTCCTGCCATTTCTTTCTGAGCCTATGCTAACAAATTTTCCGCTCTGCTACTATCCCGTTTTTTGACCTGTTTTTAGGTCGATATTGACTTTTTATAAGACACATGGTACTTTGGGAAAAAGGAGGAAACAGGGATGAATATTTATCACGAGCAGGTAAAAACCGACGTTGCTTTGCCGATGCGCTTTGAAATCTATTTTACGGAAGGCGAATTGTTTCCCATGCACTGGCACAACAGCCTGGAAATTATTTATATTTTATCGGGAACGATGGAAGTAACCGTCAACGACCGGCTGACCCGCCTTCTCTCCAACGACTTCATTATGATCAACTCCCGGGAAATCCACGGTACCCATTGTATCGGTCCTACAAAAGTTTTTCTGCTGCAGCTTCCTTACCGTTTCTTAAAAGATCATATTCCCGAATACGATTTTGTACGTTTCCGGGATTCCCGCGGTCCCTTCCGTTTTCCCGGCGAAAATAAGCTGAAACCCATTTTTGACCAAATGACTGCATTATATACCGATACCTCCACCGAGGGACGGCTCCGCCTGACCTCATTACTCTACGGACTGTTATCGGAGTTAGTCGCAGGTTATATGATCCGCCTGACCGAAAACGATAAAATAAAATCCGACAAAAACTTCCACCGCCTCTCAATGCTGATGGACTATACGGAAAACCACTATAACGAACAGATCGGCATTTCCGACGCCGCAAATCTGCTGCACCTGGACGAGTCGTATTTTTGCCGTTTTTTCAAAAAATATATGGGACAAACCTTTCTGGAATATATCAATTCCATCCGGCTAAGGCATATTTGTGAAGATATGATACAGACTGATCTGCCTCTGATGGACATTCTGGATAAACACGGCTTCCTGAATTATAAAGTTTTTTCCAAACTGTTCAAGGAAACCTACGGCATGACTCCAAGACAAAAACGCGCCGAATGGAACTCACAGCCTAAATAAAGTGCACGAAAAATATAAAAAGTATAAAAAAATGCGGCTGTTACATTTAGAAATTTTTATATCGATCAAAGGAAACCTTTATAAAAACGCCGGTACTTAATCCGTGTATTTTGCGGATTTATGTACCGCTGCGTTTTTGTAGAGCGAAAGCGTGTTTCCGTGATCAATATAAAAATCTATAAATGCAACAGCCGCATCTTTCTATACTGCTCTATGCTGTTTTTATTCGTAAATTTGGAACATATTTGTCTGAGTGGTCAGATTGTCGGCTACCTGGTTCAGGCTTTCGGTCGCCGATTTGATCTCGCCGATCGTAGCGGCAAGCTCTTCTGCGGAAGCTGCGGTTTCCTCTGTCGCCGCCGCATTTTCCTCTGCAATTGCGGAAAGGCTCTCTACCGAAGCCATTACCTGCCCTCTCGCATCGTCCAGCATCTTCGTATTGGAGGCGATCGTATCGATGCCTTCCACTGTTACCTGGAGACCGTCGTTTACTTTATCAAATACCCGCTTGGTCATTTCCACCTTATCCGCCTGCAGACCGATAATCGCGTCTACGGTGTTCATGGTCTTAACCGCCTGCTGCGTATCTTCCAATAAGTTGTTGATAATTCCCTCAATGGTTTTAGCCGACTGATTGGACTGCTCCGCAAGGTTTTTGATCTGTTCCGCCACTACTGCGAAGCCGCGTCCGCTTTCGCCCGCTCTCGCCGCTTCAATGGAAGCGTTTAACGCAAGAAGGTTTGTTTCATTGGCGATGGATGCAATCAGCTCCGTCGCTTTATGTATTTCCTGTGCGGACTCATTGGTCGTATTGGTCTGTTCGTAAATAACCGCGATCTGGCTCTTAACTTTCTGAGAGATCGCTTCCAGCTCATTGACGGTTTCCACGCCTTCTTCGCCCGCGCCCTTCATCTGCTCTGCATTTGCCAGCAGACGGTCAACCGCGCTGGAGGTTTCCGCAATTTCTTCTCCAATCTTGATAACCGCATCGGTAACGGACTGTGTCTCCGCCGCCTGCGTGGTTGCTCCGTTCGCCATATCGGTCATGGATCTTGCCACATCGTCCGACGCGTTGTTGGTCTGTTCCGCCATTTTATCCAGTTTGCCAGAAGCTTCCACGATGACATCGGAGGTATTTCCCACCTGTCCGATCACGTTCTTTAAGGAAGTGACGACATTGTTCGCATGTCTTGCCAGCGTGCCCATCTCGTCTTTTCTTGCCAGATCTTTCTTGTCAACGCCGTGGGTCAGATTTCCTTCCGCCGCATAATCCATCGCCTTGATCAGACGGTTGATGGAATTAACAAGACTCCATACAAATATCCTCATAACCATAGCTACGATCGCTATCGTAATCAATGAAATCAATACAATATGCCTGATCATCGTCGGCGCCTCTTTGCCCATGACAAGCAACGCGGCGATGCTGATCTCAATACACGCAATCACAATCGGCGCAATTGTAAAAAACATCAGCTTTGTTTTCATGGTAAATATGGAAGTCGTCGTCCTTGTTTTCTTCTCTTTCATCACGTAACCCTCTCTCAACCTGCTGCCGGCACCGAACCGGCGCAGTTTTTCCTATAGCAACATCTTATCACGAATTGCCTCTTTTTAAAAGTCCTATCTGTACACAAATTCAAGTATTTTTGATCCGGTTCCTGCCCTCCGCTTTTCCCTGGTACAAAAGGTCGTCCGCCCTTTTAATCAGCATATCTATACTCTCTCCGACCTCGTATTCGGTAAACCCGAAGGTCATCGTCACGCCAAAGCTGTCATCTTCATAAGTAAACGTCATATTGAGAAGCTCCGCCAGAAAATTTTCCAGCTCGGCAAACGCGCGCTCCTTTTCTTCATGGTAGACAAGCAAAAATTCTTCTCCGCCCCATCTGGCGGCAAAGCCCGCCTGATCCGTATATTTCTTAAAAAGTTCTGCGATTGTCACGAGCACCATATCGCCGCAGTCATGTCCGTAGCGGTCGTTGACATTTTTGAAAAAGTCAATATCTCCCAACGCAACGCAAACGGCGTTCTTTGTATCCCGGTCCGCCTTGTCCATCTGCTTTTCCAGTTCAACGCGCCCTGCCCTCCGGTTAAGAAGCCCCGTGAGGGGGTCGTTGGAAATCAGCTCCTTAATCTTCTTTCCCACGTCAGCCGCGTGCCGTCCCATCTGTCCGATTTCATCATTTCTTTTAAGCACGACCTCCGGCATTTTTTCATCGAAATCATCCTCGGCAAGACCGCCGATATAGCACCGGATCTTATCCAGTCTGTCCGCAAGATTTCTCGCATAGGCGGAGGCAATCCCCAATATAATCAAAAAGGCAAGCACAAACACAAGCACGATCCGCATAACAATGGTACTCACATTGGCGACAACGCTTTCATTGGTCATGCCGGCGAACACCATGCCGCACACCTGTCCCCGATCATAAAGCGGAACATAATAACCATAGTAGCTTTCGCCCCGGATCTTTACCTTGCTGGAATAATACTCATTCCCGTTGAAGATCGCGTCGGTTATCTGTTCGTTTCCCAGTACGGAACCGACGATCCGGTTCCCCTCTTCATCGGCAATCGTCGTCACAACGCGGGTATCCTCATAAAAAATCGTGATTTCCGCTCCCGTATTTTCTTTGATGCGGTCGGCAAGGGCAAAATCATTGGTCAGATCCGCTTCTCCCATATAAAAACGACCGTCCTCATACCTGATTTCTCCCGGGTAAGCGATACCATACATATCCGTCGTCTCTCTCGCTATTCCCGCCAGAGATTTGCGGATTTCCAAAGTCATGCCTTCCGAAACGCTCCGCTGACCCATAATGACCAGTATAACGCCCAATACAAATATGGGCACCGCCATAACCGCGGCAAGCGAAAAAAATAAATGCCCCTGTTTTCCTTTTTTCATATTCTGCCCCTTTTGCTTTTATGAAACTATTTTATCAAATCCGCTTCCCATCCTCAACAGATTTTTCCGCTCCCGGAACACCCTTCCAGAAAGTCCGAAATGTCCATGACAAACTCTCTTCTTGGCACATATCGCTCTCCGGCAAGCTTGGGAAACAACCGTTTCTGCTGTTCCTTTGGCTCTTCGATCAGTTGCAGCTTTTTGGCGCGCGGAAGCTGTTTGATCGCATACTCCAGCCGCGCCGCCGACCGGTAGGTTTCCGCCTCCCATACCATCATAATTCTTTGTATCCTGCGGCTTTTGGTATATTTCGCGCCTTTTTCTGTTTTAAAATAATGATCTCTCATCCTCTGTCCAACGTCCTTCGTAATCCCCGTGTACAACGATCCGTCCTCGCACCTTACCATATAGACAAAGGATTCCTTTTTTTCTTCCATTCCGATCCCGTCCCGTTTTACTTGTGCAGTCCGAAATACTTATCCGGATAATCCGTTCCCGTATCCACCTGCATCCGGTGTGTGTATTCCTCCGGATTTTCCGCCATTTTCAAAAAGGTGTCAAACGCCGACAGAATCATCTTTGCCTCGTTATGCTTCATATCATAGGTATCCGCGTCCAGCTTAGCCTTAAAATGATCCATCTGCCAGATCAGCACGTCGATCACATGATACCCCTTAATTTCCACCCGGCTGATAAACTCCTGTTTGACCAGATAATATACATACTCCGTATAAATATCGTCCCGCTCCAGCATCCGCGCCCAAAATTGCGCGAAAAACTCCTCGGACAGTCCGTTTTTGACACAGGCTTCATGGGTAAATGTTTTTACCTGTTCTCTGGTAATATGTAATGTATTGGTTTCTGACATATCCTTTTCCCTTCCGTAGCGCTGTTTCTCTTTTCTATTCCGGTTCCGCCGTCCGGTCCGCCCGCTTTTCAACGCCTTCCAAGTCAAAAGCCGGGATAAAGCTCTCCTTTGCGGTCTTTCCCTCCTGCATATAGCCCCGGGTAATGCCGAGGGAAAGGGCGTATTCGATGGTCTTATCATATTCATAAGACGTAACCCTCCGGTACAATTCCTTCATTTCCGCTTTGTCTTCCCCTTTGCTTTCTCCGGGCTGCAACGCTTTTGCAGACGGCTTCATCGGCGTATACTGATTCATGATGCTGAAATAAATCCGCTCTCCATAGGTTTCATAAAGATATGCGATGATCCGCTCGGCTTCTTTCCTTTTCCCCGGCAGCAGAAGATGGCGCACCACAACGCCCTTTTCCATCATGCCCCGGGAATCAAACGCGGGCTCCCCGACCTGCCTTACCATCTCGGACACGGCAGCCTTCGCCTTTACCGCATAGTCCCCGGCTTCGGAATAGTTCTTTGCGGTTTCCGGCTCCATATATTTAAAATCAGGCAGATAAATATCCACCAGCTTATCCAACAGCTTCAACGCTTCCGGCTCTTCATACCCGCCGCAATTGTATACAACCGGGATTCTCAGCCCCTGTTCCTTCGCCCGAAGCAGCGCCCCTGCAACGGTGGGAATAAACATGACCGCCGTGACCAGATTGATATTGTTCGCGCCCTGTTGCTGCAGTTCCAGAAAGATTTCGGCAAGACGCCCCGCGTTTATCTCTTTTCCCGCCCTTCCCCGGGATATTTCCCTGTTCTGGCAGAATACGCATCTTAAATTGCACCCCGAGAAAAACACGGCGCCGGAGCCTTCCCTGCCGCTGATGCAGGGCTCCTCCCAATAGTGCAGAGCCGCCCTCGCCACCATGGGAAGGGGTCCCATGCCGCAAAATCCCCGTTCCCCGGTCAGGCGGTTTACCCCACAGTTTCTGGGACATAAGCGGCAGCTTCCATATTGAGCGATTTCCAATTCGGATAACGTCGTTTCGTCAATCATTTTATTCTTCTTCAATTTTTATGTATTCCCATAACAATATTTTTTTCTGCTGCGCCTTTAATTCCCGGTAGGAATCGTAATCTTCGACAATCCATTTGACGCTTTCTTCCCCGGTCTGTCCGGTTTCTTTCTCTTCTCCCTTTTCTCCGTCTGATTCCGCCGTCTCTTCCCTTACCTGCACATCATAATAAATAAAAATCCGATATTCCCCGGACCCGTCATAGGACGGTTGAATACTCACATTGTATAAATCTCCGTCCCCGTCCCGGTAAAAATAATCATAATGCGATACGGAAAGCGTCAGGGAATCCATTTCCTTCCCTTCGTATTCCAGATCATCGTCCTGTCCGATATACCCCTCTTTCCCAAGCGCCGATAAAATATCGTCTCTTGTTTCAGCGGAAACGGCACAGCCGCCAAGCATCAGCATTACCGTCATCAAAATGCAAATTACCGGGATTTTTCTCCCGAAAGCCCCTCTCGCTTCTCTTCTCACTATCCTTTTTCCTCCCTGATCCTAAAATACCCTGCTTCTCAAAATCCAATTACCCTAATCGATCGTCTCTATAAATTTTCCGATCTCAATCCATGCCTTTTTGGATTCCGGAAGCATCTTCGCCGCCATTTGAAAAATGTGGAACATCCCCTCATAAACGGTCAGCCGCACTTTAACGCCCTGCTCTCTCGCCTTTTTTGCGACGCTGACGGAATCGGAAAGCAGCATTTCATAGCTGCCCACCTGCAAAAGCATCGGCGGAAATCCTTGAAAATCCCCGAAAAGCGGAGAAATATAAGGGTCCGTCGGGTCATGGTCTTCCACATATTCCTTATTATAAATCAGCGTGTCCCTGCTGCCACCAAACAAAGGATCTTTATCATAATTCGTATCATAGCTCTCCCCGCTTGCGGTCAGATCCGTCCAGGGAGACATGGCGATCAAGCCGCAGGGAAGCGGCGTCTGCCGGTCTTTTAAATAATGGCACAGCGCCATGGCAAGACCGCCTCCGGCGGAATCGCCCGCTACGATGATCCGTTCCGGCGTCCACCCCTGCTCCATCAGCCAGCAATAGGCGGCATAGGCGTCTTCCAGCGCAGCCGGATAAGGATTTTCAGGCGCCACCCTGTAGTCAACGGTGAGCACGCTCATTCCTCCGCTGACTTCGCAGTATAATCCCGCAAACATACGGTAAGCGTTCCGCATGGCTCCCACATAACCCCCGCCGTGAAGCTGTAAAATGATCTTTTCCTCATTCGCATTTTCCTTTAAGGACAACAATTCCATCGGAAAATGTTCCAGCTCTATTTTTTTCATTTCAAAGCGCTCCGGGCATTTCCATTCCGGCTCCGCTTCCCCGATCTTCTTGCGAAGTTCGCCGCTTCTGATCTTTTTGCCGATCAGATGGTCGTGGGTCGCATGAGCAATCAGGTCGCGCACAACCCGTCCGCGGACACTCGCCTCGCTTTCGGGAATCAGTTTCTTTTTCCGCATAAAAAGTTCTCCCTCGTCCGTTACATATGGCTAACGCACATGAAATCTGCGTTTCAATTCCACCCGCGCTCTCCGGTCCCCGATGATTACCGTTCCCAAAAATAAAAACACGGAACACCCAAGGGCAGCCAGCGTCAGCTCCGGATGGGTTACAATTCCCGCAAAATACAAAATCAAAGGCACCAGACTGCACAGGATCATAAAGATCTGCCACATCAGATAGCTCTGCCAGCCTTTGTTATTGACAATCATCAGTACGATAATCGCGGCGTCCACCAGCAAAATTCCCGACGGAAGAACATAATTGACCGACCAGCCGTTATACCCGGCTACAAAATCAATCACGACCATCATGGAAATCGCTATGAGCACCAGCACGGTTACCTTTGCCTTATAACCGCTTTGCCCCAAGATCGCAAACCGGAACAGCAGATAAATATAGAGGAAAGACAGCCCCGTAATCGCGCTCCACCAGATCTGCGACTCCATGAAAAAATTGCAGGCGACGAGAATGGATTCCGCAAGAATCGCACAAAACAGATAAATTCTGCTGATCAGAGCGAATTTTCGGCTTCTGATCCTTACATCGGGATACATGTTCTCAACTTCCACCGTCTGTTCCAAAACCGTGTCGCACAATGGACACCGTTCCGTCTCATCCAGTATTTCCACGCGGCATCTGATACATTTACTCATAATTCACCCCATTGCTTTCTATTTCCACATCGATCCCGTCGGCGGCAAGCTTCCGAAAGAAGCCCCGCTGCACCGATACGTCCGCCAGGTCATAGCTGAAACTGAATACAAGAGTATCCTGATAGGAACAGATCGTTCCCTTCAGATGCTGCCCCTTGGACATAGCGAGAAAGGCATGGAACATTTCCACATAAGGCTCGTAAGCCTCTGCTAACGTAATATTTCCGATATTGGTAACCGTCCCCGTATTCGCCAGAGCCGAAGTCGTATAAATCTGCCTCATGGCAATGTTTTTGAGAAACAGCGGCGTCGCCCGGGCAATCAAGATTTTTTCGTTGGAAACGTTATAAGAAAACAGTTCCTCCAAATGTTCCCGGTTAATCTGATCCCTCAGGCTTTCGCAGGTTAAGGAAAGCACTTCTTCAAACGTATAATTTTCTTTGACCGGGCAAAATTCCGCCGATACCATGGCAAAGAAATTTTTCGTAGTAATGGAATGGAAAAAGGGTCTTAAGTTGACCGGCACCGCTACGCGGATGGGCTTTTTGGACGGCATCGCATGCAGGCACTCCGTATACACGCTGTAGATATAAACCGCTACCAGGTATTCGTTTATGCTGACCTCGTACCCATGACACACCTCTTTGAGCTGAGGAATTTTCATAGAGCCGTGCATTACGCCAAATTCCCCCGGTTCCATCTTTTCTCCTTTGATCAGATACGCTTTCTTTGACTGGTATCCCTTTTGCGCCTTCCGCTTATAATTTTTCAAAAAACTGTCTTCCCGGTTCAACGAGGTATCGCTGCTAAAGGAATCTCCCAATTTTTCCCGCAGACTCGGATGGGACAGGCGCAGATACTGATAAGTCAGTTCCTTCAAAAAATTGATGCCTCCCATACCGTCGGCAAGCACATGGAAAACCTCCAGATTGATCCGGTACTTGTAATAGGTTACCCGGAACAGATAGCTGCGGTTTTTATTCTGCCTGATAAACCGGCAGGGAAACGTATTTTCCTCGCATACCTTCGGCGCAGGCTTGCCGTTTTCTTCCAGATAGTACCAGAACACGCCCTGACGAAGCCGCAGATTAAAGCCGTCAAACTTGGGCAGTATCATATCTAACGCCTGCTGCAGCAGATCCGCCTGCACCAATTCCTTTAAGGTCACGCTGATGCGGTAGACGTTGCTCATGCTCTCTCCCGCTATTACCGGAAACAGATGCGCCGTATTGTCCAGCCTTTCCCACCGCAGATCTCGGTAAGATTTCTTTCCCGGTCTTTGCCCCGGTCTATTTCCCGATGGATTATCTTTTTTATTTTCCCCTTTTTGAAGATTATCTTCCCCGGGAATTTTTTCAGATTTTCTTATCATTTTCTAATCTCCGTCAATTTATGCGCGGTTTCGCGCATAATACGAAAGAAACTCCCGAAAAAACAGGAGTTTTCTGTCAGTTGTCTCAGGATTTCAGATACCATTGGCGGTTCCTTTCACCAATCGTATACACCCGGTCCGCAATCGTATTATGGCTTTTAATATTTCTTACCTTTTGAGAAAATTTATCATCGTTTCTGTCGTTTAAAATCTCCAGGTCTTCCCCCGAAGGGTTCATTCTGATTCTCGCTTTTGCAATCAACTCCGTCGTTGTGATCCCCGGATATTGTGCAATCAAATCCAATACAACAGGTACAATCTGATCTTCCGAATAACAACTCATAAGCATGCCTCCTTACTTAATCGGGTAATTGGTTATCAATAAATGCTCCGCATTTTTATCGTTCCGGTCCTGAAAGCTGACCGTATAACGCTTATCAAAACGGTTGACATACAGTCTGTCTCCGTTAGCTGTTGCTAATCCATCGGGATACAATCCCAGGATAAAATCCGTATTTTTAATAATCAGCATAAAATAGGCTCTGCAGCGGCGGATCAGATAATCGGCAAGCCTCGTCTGGTCGCCCTGTCCGAACTCATTGCCCGCATATGCGCTAAACTCCGTATCATAGGGCGGGTCCAGAAAAATAAAATCCCTTTCGCCCGGCTCAAATTGCTCAAAAAACGCCTCAAAATCCAGATTGGCAACTACCGTTTTGCGAAGCTGTTTTGCAAGCTCCGCATTGCAAAAATACGCCGTCTTTTTGCTCATGGATTTGCGGTTATAAGAAATCCCTCCGTAAGGGACGTTAAACTTTCCTTCTTTATTATACCGAAACATGGAGGAATAACAATACTCTCTCATAAAAAACCAGATAGCCGCCCCAAAGGGTTGTTCGATCCCCAATTCGTCAATATGATTGTATAAATACCGGAAATGCGTATAAAAGCCGCTTTTGAAGGCGCCCTCTATATTCGCCGACACGTCCTCTTTGGAAAGCTCCTTCGCCTTCTTTTCCAAAGACGCCATCCGGACAATTTTATTGCAGACGCTTTCTGTCAATTCCTCTGTGAAATGTTCAATCGCCGCATTAAAATTTCCGTTCAGCAATCCGTTGAACTCTTCCTCATGGTCTTTTACAAAACGGCTTATGGCTTCTTTTAATTCAGGCGCGCCGCAGGGTGTAATCCGGTATGTCTGATATATCTGCAGCAGCTCCTCTTCATGATTTTGCACAATCCGGCTTACATTCATCCAGTTGTAATCTATCTGGCGCAGTTTTTCCAAAAAAACTTCGTTTTGCTGCGCCACCAGCCGGTAAAGTCCGATCAGCTCCGCCGACTTATCGTTAATATAATATCTTTCGCTGTCCAAAGATAAATATACGGAACCGCCGCCTACAAAGGGCTCGTAATAATTATTTGCATCAGGCGGCAGATTCGGAAGTATATATTTTAATTCTTTTTCTTTTCCTCCCGGATATTTCAACAGAGGAGGGAGTCTTTTTTCCTTCGGCGTTACCACTTTCATGTTTCCTTTCAGGTTCATGGATACTCATAGTATCTCTTTTATTATACCAAATTGTATACCGGAAAGCAAAATGAAATCCGTGCTTGATCCGCGCCCGGTCCGCCGGTTTTAATCTGCCGGCTTGATCTTCCTGCTTGATCCGTCGTCCTTTTGCGGACCGCTCTACTGCGCCCCTTCCTCTTCCGTAGGATTCACATGGACCATGATATGTTTGACCTTAGGGAAATTGCGCTCAATCTCTTCATGAACGGTTTCTGCGATTTCATGGGCTTTTTGCAGCGTATAGGAGCCGTCCACGCTGATTTCAATATCAACATAGATTTTATTGCCGAAAATCCGCGTCTGAAGCAGGTCGATGCCCAGCACGTTTTCATTGCTCATAACACATTCGTAAATCTGTTTCTCCGTCTCTTCATCACAGGAATGATCCACCATTTTATCTATGGCGTCTTTAAAAATATCATAAGCCGCTTTCACAATAAACACGAAGATAACCAGGCTCGCCACGGAATCCATAACCGGAAAGCCCAGTCTCGCACCGCCGATACCGATTAACGCGCCTACAGAAGAAAGCGCGTCCGAACGGTGATGCCACGCGTCCGCCATCAGCGCGCCGGAATCAATCTTTTTCGCATAATGCCTGGTATACCAGAACATCGCTTCTTTTGCCGCGATCGATACAATAGCCGCCGCTAACGCCAAGGTTCCCGGCACCTCCAGCGTCTCATAATTTCCCTGCAAAATGTTTTTTAACGCATCCGCGCCGATTCCCAGCCCTGTGATAAACAGCACCATGGAAAGGATAATCGCCGCCACGCATTCCAGTCTCTCATGCCCGTAAGGGTGGTCCTTATCGGATTCCCTGCCCGCCAGTTTAATCCCGACCATTACCACAATGGTACTGAATACATCCGATGCGGAATGAACCGCGTCGCTGATCATCGCTCCCGAATGCGCCGCCACGCCTGCAAAGAGCTTAAAGACGGAGAGCAGCAGATTTTCCACGATCGTAATCGTTGATACCCGATTGGCGATTTTTTGAAAATCATTGCCGGTTCTGTCAGTTTCTGTTTTTGCCGCCTGATATTCCTTCATATTGGTTACCTCCCCGGAATTTGCCTTTTTCATGACACAAGTCAGTCCTTTTTTGTTGCGGAATGTCTCTATGGCACTTAGTATATGTGGGGATCTGAAAAGAAGTACTTTTAATAAAAAAGTATAAAAAGACACCCACGATCCAGTATTAACAGTTACTGTCCCGTGGATGAGAATTTCCACTGTCACTCCTGTGACCCGACTCCATGACGCTATGTCACGGTCTGTTCAGTTTGTACTGTAGATTGATATGCAGTGCAAAGAGTTTACATAGGATAACATAGATCATTCAATTTGTCAAATATCCACAATCCGGTTTTTTCCGTTTTTCTTGCCATCGTACATTCTCTCGTCCGCAAGGATAATGAGTTTTTCCGGATTTTCCCGCTCATCGCAAAATGCGATCCCGAAAGTCATGGTAATGCGGATCTTCTGTTCCCGGTACCTGACCGCCGTTTCCTCAATCAGCTTCCTGATCCGCTCCATTACCGCAGACGCATAGGGCTTATCGCCGTACAGCAATATTAAAAATTCCTCTCCGCCCCAACGGAAGGGCACGGCTCCGTCCGGCAGGTTGTTTTTGATTTCCGCCGCCAATTCGGAAAGGACGGTATCCCCGCACTCATGCCCGTAAGTATCGTTGACTGATTTAAAGCTGTCGATATCTCCGAGAACGATGCAATACGGCTTCTCCGATTGCTGATATTCCCGGAAATAAGCCGGAAAACGCCGGCGGTTGTTTAACCGGGTCAGCACATCGTAGTTTGCCAGATAATCCAGCTGCGTATTCTTTTCCCGCAAAAGCTCGTTGCTCATATCCGCCTTATATCGGTTGTAAGCAATATCGGAAAGGACGTTTGCCGTCACATACAAAAAGTTAGCGGCACGGTCGATGGTTTCCCGCTCGAGGATATAAACCGTATCCAGCGCCTTCAGATAACCCTCCGGGTCTACCCCGATCTCTTCGGCGATTTTACGGTACTTTTCCGGATTGGGCTTGTCGGGAAGCACCTGCCCGCCGATAAAGCAGCCGATCATTTCTCCTTCAACTATAATCGGCGCCGCATAATCCATGAGCCCCGCATGGCACTCATAGACGCAGGAACGTCCTTTATGGAACGCAAGCTCCGCGCCCTTTTTATCGCATTGCTCGCACCGGGGTCGTCCGATTTTTGATTGGCGTGTATACTCCATACAAAAGGTTGTAAAGTTGGACCCCTTTGTAACGGCAATTCCGTCTTTATCCGTGGTCAGAGCCGCCATACCCGTCATAGAGGAAAACGCGTCCTGTATTTTTTGCAAAATCTCCACCGGAATATAGTCCGTCAGAGTCGGTCCTTTCGCCCGACCGGGGATTCCCTTATCGTCCGGCTCTTTTACCAGCATCTTCTCAAAGTCCCGGCGCGGCAGGGGCCTGGAAAAATAATAACCCTGTATATAATCGCAGCCGTGGCGGGAGAGAAAATCAAGCTGGCTCTGTGTCTCGACTCCCTCCGCAATGACCCTTGCATTCATATGATGGGACATATCGATAATGGAATGGATAATGCTCTTGGTCTTGGAATCCGTCCCGATTTTCTGTACAAATCCCATATCCAGCTTAATAATATCAAAGTCATAAGCGCTAAAGGTACTGAAAGAAGAACAGCCGCTCCCGAAATCGTCCAGCAAAATCTGGGCGCCCGCCTCCCTTAAATCGGCGATCAGATTCGCTTCATGCGCCGACATGGCGGCATAGGCGGTTTCCGTTACCTCAAAACGGGGCTGAATGTCATAATTGTCATTTCGCAGGCTCGTAAAGATCGTATCCATCATCTGAGAATCGTAAAAATCCATCCAGGAAAGATTGATGGAAATTGGAACCATACGCTTTCCTTCTTTTTGGTACTGTGCATAGAATTTACGGACTTCATTCAGGACGAAACCGTCCACCTGGGTAATCTGTCCGCTTTCTTCCAAAACAGGAATAAAAACGCCCGGAGAAATGATCCCCTTGCCGGGATAATTCCAGCGGATTAAGGCTTCCGCCGAAGTCAGCTCTCCGGTACGCGCATCATAGATCGGCTGATAATAAACTTCAAATTCTCCATTTTCCAGCGCAGACTGCACCCGCCCCTGAATCTCCGACCGGATAATATAATTCACCCGCATGGATTCTTCAAATACGGCATAGGGTTTTATGTATTCGTCAAAAATATGCTGCATCGCAATTTTCGCATAATCGCACATGGTACTGACCGGAAGCGTTTTATCCTCAATCGGATAAATACCGCACCGGATATAGAGCTGTATCTCTCTGTTTTCCAGCATCAGGCTGGTTTTGCATATTTCCGGCAAATAATCGACGTCCAGCCGCGCCCGGTCCACGAGGCAGAGAAAATGATCTCCCTCCGTCCGCGCGACTAAAACAGGCTGCAGCGCGGAATATTTAAAGTGACGGTACATTTCCCGCAGCACTTCGTCTCCCACCGCCGTACCGAAAAACTCATTGACGCTCTTGAAACCCTTGATATCAAATATCACGACGGCATAATCGCCCGGCGCGTCAGCCGCATCCAGAAACAGCCGCGCCTCGTGCAAAAATCCCCGCCTGTTCAGCGCCCCAGTCAGAAAATCCATGTTTTCAATATCCGCGGTAAATTCTTCATGAATGTCTTTTAAATAAAGATATACGATCTGATCATCGTCCCGATACTCCGGCGCGGGAATCAACTCCATGGAAACCCAGCGATATCCGCCATCGGTTTTTCGTCTGTAATGGCAGCCGATCCGCCGATTTCCTTTTTGAAACGCCGCCCGCAGGTAATCCAGATCCGTAAACAAGCGGTATCTTTCCGCATCGTCGGGGTGCACCGGCGCTTCCCCTGCAATCCCTTCCGTCCACTTAGAAGTCTTTTCAAACCCGCCGTTTCCATCTCCCCGCCCAGTGGACAGCCCTTTGATTTCCACATAACAATCCTGCGTCAGATTGACTTTCAGGATTCTATCATAAATATGGGAAAGCATTTTCAACGCTTCCTCTTCATATATTTCGGTAGTCACTTAAATCTCCTCAATTCCTGTCTCTTTGCTGTCTCTTTGATCAGACGCTTTTATTGACAATTTATTATATCATTTTTAAGTGAAAAGTACTATTCCCCTTTTTGCGCCATTCGTTTTCCTTTTGCACAATTCGTTTTTCTTTTGCACAATCCGTTTTCCTTTTGTACAATCCGTTTTCTTAACATTTTTCGACACACGGCATACTATATAAAGAACCCAATCATTAGGAGGAATTATCATGAGTATGCCGAAAATAGAATGCTCTAAAGTCGATAAATGCTGCGCTGCGGCATCCCTTCTTCAGTCTATCGCACTGGAAGAGACCGCCATTTCCCATATCCTGAATGCGGAAGGCGAAAAACTGCAAAAAGCGATTTCCCTCGGCTGCGAGCAAAAGGATCTGCTTAAAATCAACAAATCCGTTGAGGATATGATCGATAAAATTACAGGTCTTGAAATCGTGCTGAAATCCAAATTGGATTTGATCAAACCCATACTTGACGACTGCGACGAAAAGCCGCACAAACCCGAATGCTAAATAAGGCGCTGCCGCAGTAAAAAACGGAAGCTGACACGAAAAGCCCCGGCATATAAATCCGCGGATTTTGCGGATTTATATGCCGGGGTGTTATATCCGGCTCCAAGCTCTAAAAACAATACCCTCATATCCTTTTGCTGTTTTACCATCTATTTCTTTTACTGTAATCTGTTTATTTCGTTTTGCAGTTTTTCCAAAAAACGACCTGCATGGGTGCCGTCCATTTGCGTGTGATGAAATTGAAAAGAAATCGGCAGATAATACCGGAACAACCTCTTTTTGTATCTGCCCCAGATAATAAAGGGATTATTGAAAATGCCGCTGTTCATACCCACAGCTCCATCCAATTCCGTAGATACAATGGCTGATGTACCAATTACCATGCTGTCAGCGGAGAGATCCCGATCCTGACAATTGTCAGCAACCTGCGATGTATAACTTAAATAATTTCGATTAAACGCATTTAAATCGCTCGTAACCGGAAGATCACAGGAGCTCACTTCTCCCTCTTTGTTTTTTACAATGGTGTTGACTGCGATCGTGTCATATTGTATCAGCTTATCGCCAACCGGAAGTAAATAAAATTCTTTTATATCTGCTGCCGCTTTTCCGATGCAATAGTCCATCAGCATATTGAATTTCAAATGCTTCCTTTTACTGATTCTGACTAAATTGGTTACATCCATCGTTTTAAAAAAGGTTACCATCGGATTCGGTGCCTTCATCCAAAGCTCAAACGCCGCAGCCCTGGTAGTATTTTTCGGATTTACTTCAACTGCCATGATTGCCTCTCCCTCTTCTACATCACATAATTTTTCCCAAATTGAAGTATCGACTCCACTTAATCCAACTAAAGTTTCACGGGCTTTTCGCGGCTATTTCCCTCCGACCCGTGACATTGATACCACGCACTCCACATGTGTGGTCACCGCAGTTGAAACACATATCCTCTGCCTCGTGTCCTGAAAAAGAACACATATCATTATCATTCAACAAGTCGTGATTATCGCTCATTTTAAGCTCCTCCTTGTTGTTTTATACTGCCTGCTTATGAAGATTTTTGTACCTGTCCCTTGCATCCGGCACACTACAATCATCCATACCCTTTAATACAAAGGTAAGCTTGTATGGGGCAGTACTGCCATCCTCTGCAATCTCTCCGACAATCACCTTCTCCACAATGCTTTCAAATACCAGTCTGTCAAATTCATCCGTCACATCGGCATTCTTAAGCTTTGCTCTAATGGTTTTCATACGGCTTGCAATATTCTTCTGGGACAGAGCATTCTCGGAAAACAACAGCTTCTCTTTCTCACACTTGTCCAGTTTGTGATTCAATTCACTGTATTTTTCCTCATAAGCCTCTTTAGAAATTTTATCATCCAGATACATGTCGGTCAATTTCTTTCTCTTTTTTTCAAGAGTCGAAATTTCCTTCTCCACTCGCTTTAGCTTCTCAGTGCTGTCATCCTTTGAAATAGCAGCTTCCAATGAGGAAAGCACCGATTCCAGCACATCATCGAAATTCTCAGCCAGTAGCCGAAACATCTCCAGAAATGCATTTTCTATGATAACCTCATCAATTGCCTTGCTGTGCGGACAGTTTTCAATTCCTTTATTGGCTGCCGTCCTGCATTTCCATACAGGCTTTTTATGCTGTGTATCCTGATGATGGGAACGCCTTGTAAGATTCGTTCCACAGAAGCCACACTGACACATACTGCTGAATGCGTACTTCCTTGCGAACTTGGTTCTTGCCCCATCGGACACATTCTCATTGGTACGATATCTACTCTCACGAATCTCCTGTGCCTTGTTCCATATTTCCTCCGAAATAATGGGCTCATGATGATTCCTTGTATAATACTTATTGGATTCCCCACGATTATCAAGCCGCCTCTTGGAAATCGGATCAACGGTATAAGTCTTACCCATAAGCAGGTCGCCCTTATACTTCTCATTCTTTAGAATGCCCCGGATACCACTATCCGTCCACTTAACCTCGCCCTTCTTATTCACTTTTCCCAATCTCGTAAGCTCCTTCGCAATCGTATAAGCACCATATCCCTGCACATACAAATCAAAAATCATACGGACTGTCCCAGCCTCTTTTTCATTGATGGTTATGCTTTTATCTTCCGGGTGATAATCATAGCCAAGACAACCATTGAACCCCATCAGCTCTCCTCTGGACATCTTCATCTGAACGCCCAGGGAAACATTCTGTGACAGTGATTCCACCTCATTCTGTGCCAGTGCAGATAGGAGTGATAACTGCATTTCACTCTCCATGGTGGAAGTGTCAATATTTTCTTTTTCAAATATGACTGTCACTCCCTTTGCCTTCAACATTCTTGTATAAGAAAGCACATCCACAAGATTTCTCGAAAATCTGGATACCGACTTGGTAATGACAATATCCACCAAACCGTTCATACAGTCATCAATCATGTGCAAAAACTCATCTCTCTTGGTGGTCTTAGTTCCCGTTATGCCCTCGTCCGCATAAATGCCTACAAGCGCCCACTCCTTATTTGCAGAAATTTTGTCCTGATAATACTCCTTCTGAGACTTAAAACTCTGCAACTGCTCCTCTGCATTTGTACTGACACGCACATATGCCGCCACTCGTTTTCTTGTGATGGTAAGTGGCTTCCCCACCAGTCTTCGGTCCCTGATAACAGGGCCTTCAACCTTCTTAATTACTTCTACCTGTCTTTCTTCCATGAAAAAACTCCTTTCAAAAATCTGTCTGTATACGTTAAGTAGGCAGCAACAAAATATCTGCTACTGCCTACACTATAAATCATAATGAAAATGTTAACGAATGTACGGATTATGCAGTCATAAAACTGATAACATCATATTCGCCCATAATATGAATTCTTGTTCTGTTGTACTCATCTTCCGTAATCAGTCCCTTACGAAAAATCCATCCCAACACCGCAAGCTTCTTACTCAACTCCAGCTCCTTCGTCATAAGCTAACACCTCTCTTTCCTAATAATCTGACTTATCACCTTCTTTCTGCATAAATGCTGTGATAATACACGAATTGCTGATAAGATAAAGTTCTTTTGGCTTCCATTCGTATCCTATGCCGTCAGCGTTACAGCTGACCTTTAGCGTATTGCCTATGGGCTACTCCTGCTCGAGTTCCTTTCCCACCTTCATTCAGGAATGCCTCGGCATTCTTGTGGCGAAACGCACACCGTGTGTAACACGGTAATTTCCTTGTGCGTTTCTGCCATCCGCCGGAGGCTTCTTTATGTTAATAAAGAAGTGTCTTCCCTCGCTCCTCCTGATTTCCCAGTTCTCTTCGCAAGGTCTGTTGGCATAAGATACAGCTCATGAATCCGTTCCGGATTATTTATCAAGGTTCAAAATACAAAAAGATCTGGTAGAACATTTGTTCTTTTTGTGTTATAATCTTCTTGTAGCCAAGCCATTTCTCTCATGGCTTCTGGTGGCTACGTTTTCATGGGTTAATGATACGAAATTTTGTCTTGGATTATCATTGACGGAAAGTTGACCAGAAGTTGACGAAAAAGTTAGGAAGTGATGAATTGCAGAACCGCATTACCTTCTCCAACGTAATCGGAGTGTTATTGGAAAATAAAAAGAAAACTTATGCACAGTACCAGATGATTGAAGATATCTTCTACGACTGCCTATGCAACATGGATTTATTTGAAAAAGAGGATTTTGAGAAAAATGTTACCTACAGCAGATGGTGTACCGGAGAACGCCCGATACCCAAGGAAATACTGTGCTTTTATGACAATTGCGGATTTGACGACATTCAGGACAATATTCAGGATGATGTAATTCCAAATCTCATCAATGTGCCAGCCACAAGGAAACTGCTTTTAGAATTGGTTATGGACAGTTTGGATGTAATTGGTACAAAAAAGGCGGATGAATTTGCCCGGATAACAGATGATGCCGAGTTTATTACCGCTCTTGTCCGTTATGCCATATTAAATGACCATGACAGCAGGCACACCCTGTTATCGCCTGATTTATCGGATATTCTGCTGAGTAACAAGCTTCCTTCTGTAAACCGCTATTTTCTCGGAAGAAAAGAGGAAATAAAGGTCGTTAGCAAAGCTTTGCAGGAAAACAATCTTGTATTTATCACCGGCACTGCCGGCATGGGTAAAAGTGAACTGGTAAAGGTCTATGCCAAAAAGAATGAAAAGAAATACACCAACATAATTCACTTATTTTACGATGGTGATTTAAAGAAATGTGTTGCTCAGATGGAATTTAGCGACGATACCGCGGACATGAGCGAAGATATGCTCCTTGACAGGCATATGAAACTATTAAAAAAGCTCCACTCTGACAGTCTCATTATCATTGATAACTTCAATGTTCTGCCAAAAGAGGATGCTTTCTTTAAGGAATTTATAAAATTGAACTGTAAGATACTTGTCACCAGCCGGTGCAATATCTCTCAGTTTGAGACGGTAAAAGTTTCTGAAATGGACGCAGATACAGAGCTTGTAGAACTGTTTTATAAGCATTGCCCTTCTGCAAAGAGTTCTGAAGATGTGGTAAAGGACATTATCCAGACGGTGGGCTGTCACACCCTTACTGTATGCCTGTCTGCATTATCTCTGACAGCCAGCGGTATGGAGCCGGAAAAACTGCTTGCTGAACTGAGAACCTGTGGACTGAATATCGCCTCTGGGGAAGATGTGGAACTGTATAAAGATGATGATTTTACCGACGGACTGATGATAGAGCATTTACGAAAGCTCCTACAACTTGGTAAATTGTCCAATCAGCAATTGGACATTCTTCGCAATCTGTCTCTGCTACCGGTTGCCGGCATATTAAAGAACAGCTTCAAGAACTGGATGAAGCTTGATAACCTTGCGGATGTAAACCACCTTATCAAATACGGATTTATCAACGAAGATACAGATAACAAGAAAATCAGCCTGCATCCACTATTACAGGAAGTGATTTCCATTGAAACCATACCAACCGTGACTGCCTGCCGGACTCTGCTTAATAGCCTCCACCTTATCTGCCTGGCACATGGCTTGGAACTTCGCAGACCAGAAAATATCATTGCTTCCCTTATCAGTGTATCAGAGCGCATTATAGTAGATGATGGTGCATATTTCTTACTGTTTTTACAGGATATGTTCCCATATCTGGACAAATATCTGGTATCGGATTACCTGCCGAAACTAACTGGTAGAATCAGCTACCTTATGGAAGAATATAAACTGGATTCTCCATGTGACAGGGCATTGCTACTGGATTATAAGGCAGAGTGTTTTCTGTTGAAAAAAGATTACGGAAATGCAGTTAAGAAGCGTGAAAAGGCAATCAACATCATGGAAAAGTTTCATACTAAAGATGCAGATATGCGAACTGCAAACCTGCTATCCAATCTGTACAACAACCTTTCCAACACTTATCTGCTGATGAAGCGTGGAATTGAAGCAGCCAATGCACTCCATACAGCCTTTGATATCCGTATGGAATATGCACACTTGGGACTAACTGAATCCCATGATACTCTGCAACAGATGATGAACCTTATCAATATACTGTTGCTGGCAAAGGATGTGGACAATGCCAAGATTGTATTGGAACAGTATGAATCATTAGTGCAGGAGCATCTGTCAGATACCTCTCTTGATTATGGAATCTGCAAGCTGAGCAAAGGCATCATTAATATGATGGAAGGAACGCCAGAATCGGCTGAGATTAACTTGCTTGCGGCAGAGAGTATTATTGGTAATGCTGTTGGTACGGATAATGACTATATGAAAACTACTTATAGATATTTGAATAATCTGTATGCACGTTGGAAGAAGCCGGAAAAGGCGATTGAATACAGGGATAAGTTTCTTGGGGTGAAACAATCGGTTTTAAAACAATTAGAATAATATTAATTTGTGATGCATAAACTAATACCACCACTAAAAATCCATTTGACAGCTTTTGCTTTCGATGGTATATTATCTTTAGTGGTTGTGCTGCGTTGCTTGCGAGGCGCGTGGCCGGTGGAGTTCCATGCGTGGACTCCACTTTTTTTATACCACAAATCATAGAGAAGGGATATATATGGCAAAAATATTTTTCACTTATGAACAACAATTGAATAAGCTACAGCAGGAAAAAAATCTTATTATTCCAGATACCGATGCTGCCAAACTTACATTGGAAAAATTAAGCTATTATTCCCTTATTGGGGGATATAAGGAGTTGTTTAAGCATACTCCATCACAAAAATATATATACGGAGTAACCTTTGATGAAATTGTTGCCTTCTACTACTTTGACGAAGAATTACGATCTCTCTTTATGAAGTATATTCTTCATGTAGAAAGACATATAAAGTCACTTCTATCGTACCATTTCTGCGAAAAATACGGAGAAAATGATACAGAATATTTGGACATTAACAACTATACACTGACCAAAAAGAATTATGCACAAATTAATCGCTTGGTTCACTCCATGCAAAAGGCAATTGCATCACCAAGCCAATATACATATATTTCTCATCACGCAAACACCTACGGAAATGTTCCTTTATGGGTTGCTATGAATGCATTTACCTTTGGACAAGTCTCTAAAATGTTCCAATACATAACAAATGATGTACAATACAAAATCAGCCAAAAATTTGAACATATTACAGAACGTGAATTACACCAGTTCATAACTGTGCTTGCTCGCTGCAGAAACGTATGCGCCCATGGTGAAAGACTGTTTTCATTTCGAATTCATGAAACAATTCCAAACACCCTGTTGCATAAAAAACTGCAAATTTCACAGAAAAACGGAAACTATCTCTACGGGAAACAAGACTTATTTGCAGTTGTTATTGCCTTACGCTATCTCATTAGTGCCGAGGATTTTAAAATATTCAAATCCGGCTTAACTAAGCTTATCAACAAGGTACTTAAACAATGCCCGCATCTTACCCGTAAGCAATTGCTAAACGAAATGGGATTTCCTGAAAACTGGGATAAAATTATGAGATACAAAAAATAGTTACTTTTATGTTATCTACATCTTATAATACATATGGTTGTGCTACGGAAACTTGCGATGCCCTTGCCGGTGGAGATTCATGCGTGATCTCCACTCCATTATAAAACAGACTAGGTTTGCCCTATAATTTGGGGCAAACCCAGTCTGCTTTTTATCAATTTTAATATATATTGAAGATTTTACCCTAGATTGCATACATATCTTCCACTATTCCTGATATATTTGAATCGCGATATTAAATGCTTCCAAAAATTCTTCTCGTGATGTCGGCTTTTGTTCTAACGGAAAATCATGAATTAACTGATACCCCCTGAGCGCATATGCATTCAAAGTTTTTATTCCTTCATCTGAAAGCATTGTTTCATTATCACTCAAATAACGTAACATCATTTCTTCAAGTTTTGGACTCTGAACATCAATTCCTTGTCTTTTGGCCTCCGTTGCGACTAATAATCCTGCAATTTGTGCCCTACAATCAACATATGGTTTAGGATAGCTCTCCGTCAAATCCTTTAAATCTGCGGAATCTTCATCCAATTGTACTGCAGCCATCCCTATCATTGCACAACAATAATACACATCAAACTGGTACTTAAACTTGTTTTTATTGTCCTCTCCATGTGAACCATCTGGATTAATTATATCCGAGAAAAATTTTTGAGCACTTTTTGAAAATTTAAAATGCATTACTATTCATCTCCTTTATCATTACGCTGATAAGAATCAAAAAACTCTTTACCCATATGTATCTCCACACCACCCTGTGTTGATGCTATAATGGTAATAAATTGAGTGTTTGGCTTATCATAAAATCTATTTGCAAAATGCTCAACTTCTGCCGACTGGACAAACGCTATCATTTGATTAAAAACATCTGGAATGATATCTGCCACAGCTTGTCTTTTATCAAAATCCATTTTGCCGGTAGGTGAATCTATTATAAAAGGAAATTCTAACTCCGCATCTTCAAACAAAGTACCAAGAAAACAATACGCAATTCCTAATGTCTGACCTTCACTCGCCCCATCACGATTCTTAAGTTTTATGTACTTGTTTATATCTTCAATCTCGATATCATCATCTTTTATCACTTCTTTAAGTTTTTCATTTGTTTTATGTACAATTTCCTTTTTTAACTCAGTGGTAGCCTTTGATCTTATATCGAGGAGTAATGCTTCTACAACTTCTTTTCTATTTAATGCAATACTTGTTCTAGTTGCTGCAGCAATTTTTTGTTCATAATCTTTGAAAACAATCTGAGCTTTATGAATGTTATTATTTTCATTCAACTCTTCATTAGACTCATCTTTTGATTCAATTATATCAAGTTGAGATTTTGCTACTGCAATTGCATTTCCCAGCTCCAAAATTCGCTCATTTAGCTTAAATGCTTCTTCGCCCCCTGCTTTTAATAATTTTTCCGCATTATTATTAAAACGTGTTTGAAGACGATTTCCTTCCTCTCTTAGTTCCTTTAGATGTTCATATGCTTCACTTAATCTTTCATCATATGAATTACTATTCAAACTACTCTTTATCGCATTTAAAACCGACTGCTGATCACTTCCCAAATATTTTTCTACATTAATAAGAATAAATTGGCGTTCTTTATCCTTTATTTCTCTTCCACATACACATGTATCAGCCTCTGATAACTCTACAAAGAAATCCCTTGAAATAGTTTTGGGTAGTTTTAACTTCGTCATACTACTAGTAAGTTCATACATACGCTCATTAAACTCTGGACTTATCAAATATGGCGACTTCATTAAATTTAGGATTTCAGATATCTTTGCATCCACTGCATCTTTGTTATGTTGCTGTTCTTTAATTATGTCTTGTTTCTCAGCATTTAATTCTTCGTAATTTTTATCAAGCTCATTTCTACGCGCAATTTTACTTTCTTGTTCAGTTTGATATTCTTCTATGTCAGCCTTTAACTTCTTAGCCTTATCTTTAAGTGTCTCTATTATCTTGCAAACACTATCCCGTCTCGTTTTTAGATTACTAAGAGAACCTTTACTTCCCTTGGCCCCTTCTGCTTCTTGAATTTCTGTAAGAATCCTTTGATTACTAGCAATTATGTTATCTAGCTTGTCCAATCTATATAAATATTTTATGGTCTCTTCCGCTTCATTGGAAGAACTATCCATCGTCTTTTTTGCTTGCTCACCATCAAAAACAAAACGACTAACAAACTCAGGTGAAAAAATGTCTTTTAACGAATCCGGCAAGTGACGTCCTTCCTCATATCCACCATTCACTGTTGTCGTTGTATTTATAGTTGCAGCTCCTGCTCTATAGTCAAGGCATAAAAAATACTTGTATTGACGCTCATCAAACTTAACAGTAATACTAAACTCACCTGCATCAGAAACACCTGTAGTAGGTGCAAATGATTTTACATCACTTGCACTCCACTCAACTGCCGTACCATCTAGTAAGCCTTTTAATAGTGTCATTGTAGTAGTTTTTCCTGTGCCATTTGCCATCATAATAAAATTATTATTAATAACATTTCCTGTGGCATCAACAAAAGACAATTTTAAATCAGCAATCTTTCTGATATTTTTGTATTCTATTCCAAGAATTGACATTTTCATACTTGTTCCTCCTCTTCCTCAATGAGAGAGAGTGCTCTTTTTAAATCATTTTCACTTGCATTGTTGTTGAATACATTTTTAATATACTTCTTGAAAACAGTTCTGAAGTCTGAAGAATGATTAGATGCATCAATCACATTATCAATTGTTTGCTCTATTATTTTATTCCTCATATTCACCCCTCCTTGTTTCTGAGAGTGCTGTAAGCCATTCTTTTCTCTCTTGATCCGCATTGTGATCATTCTCTTCTGCATCCTCAAGTACAAAATCTATAACATTTGCAACTTTATTCGGGTTCGTTTTATCCAATCTTAATGCCCGCCCTATTCTTTGTGTTGTTACTAACCGAGAGCGATCTGATGCAAACAAGAAAATGTTTGTTACACTACTAATATCAATACCTTCTGATACCTTTTTACAAGTAAGCAGACAATTTATTTTTCCCTCCGCAAAATTTACAAGATTATACTTTTCATCATCTGCATAATAAGTATGATATTTATCTGTATACTTAATTAAAACCTCTTGCAACTTTAATCCATATTCCATAGTTTGAACAAAAATAATACACTTTTGTAGCAGTTCTAGTCTTGATGAAATTAATTGTTCAAATTCATCAATCTTGTTTATGGCAATTTTATTTACTAATGCTAACTGAGTATACATGTCCTTTTCGTCATAAGGCTCTCCTTTTTCCTTTTTTGCACTAAATGCGGCAATAATTTTCTTCTTTTTCTGTTTTTCTGCTTCTGTAAGTTCATAATTTAAAGGAATGTAATTGAATTCACATAAAATCCCTTTTCTAATCGCATCCTCTAACGAAAACTTAAATATTATTTCACCAATCTCATTTTGCAGAAAGTCATTACCGGCTTCGTCATATTCTCGCTCTGGGGTTGCGCTTAATCCCAATCTATACTTATATGGTGATATCTTTCCTGAAAGATTATCAACAAATGAACTAGAACCAGCCCCATGAACCTCATCAAATATAAACAATGTATCTTCTTTGTAATTACCTGGTGCCTTATCTAAAAGTGTTAATAATTTTGTCAAATTATTTGCTTCTCGGGAAACCAATAACAAAGCTTCATCCGGATGCATAATAAAATCATTCATGCGCTTATGCGAACCATAGTGATAATGAATCTGTTTATTCTTATACACTTCTCGCATTTGTATTGCCCATTGATCTAACAAATCATTTCCATACATCGTAATGATAACACGCTTTATCTTTCCCTCTTCAAAAAGACGATTCATTATCTTTATGGCTGTAATAGTCTTCCCTGTTCCTGTAGCCATTGCAAGTATACCATGTTCCTTTTCCATGAAACATTCTACCGCTTTATCTTGATGTATCCACTTGTTAGCTTCACTCTGTTCCCTTTTATAAGGTCTCTTTGAAGTACGCAACTGAAAAATCTGCTCTTTTACTGCCTTTGGAATGGTATATATCTTTAGATTTTTATCATTACATCCCCATATTTTCTCAAATCGCTTAATATCAGCTTCAACATATTCTCTTGTGCCAGACCATGTCTTAAATACTTTAATACTTTCATAATTTTGAAATCCATGTTTACTATCATTTATCGATCCAGAAAAGGAAAGTGCCTGTTCTTCATTGTAAAAAATACCAAATTTATCATGAAAATCACCTTGCTCAAGTCTTTTACATGGAATAGCGAACCTCATATCAATAATACCATCATACAACATCCATGAAAATGCATTTAAAATATCTTCTTTCATTTCCTTTTCTAAGGTTTTAACATTATCAAGAAGTGCAATTTCAAATTTATTATATGCATCTGTATCATTATTTTCCGAATTAACTATGGCATCTGTATCGTCATTAGAAAGAATCGGGCTTGTTATCAGGCGTATTTTCCCTCCTCTCGAAGCAAAATCACTCATGCCCTCAATATTGTACGATATCCAACCTGTTGTAAAAAAACCAACCCCTCTATCAAACCTTTCTGCCCATTTTAAACACGGTAAATACAATTCTTCAATCAAATTGTCTTCCGATGTATCTAAACATGGTTTTACCTTTGGATAATCCATAAATTCCCTCCATTTCTATAGATTCATATCTAATCTACATAGATGATTATAAAAGTCCTTACTATATCTCTTCTCATCTTCTAAAAGCTTAGCCCCTCTATCTAAATGGGCTTTTACTATTCCCGGAAAATATTCCTCTTCATTTAAAGCTCGATGTTCTCTGTTTATTATAAGTGCTTTAAATAAAAGATCATGATCACCAAAAATGGTTTGTCTGCTCAATTCAAGTCCTTCATTATCTGTTTTATAATCATCAGGTTCAATACACCCTTTTTTCACTGAAAGTGCAATTGCTAACTTAGAAAGAATATACGGCTGTAAACCTAATACTTTCCCAAGCGAATTAAATATTTCTTGGGTTTGCTTTGCAGTATGCAACTTATTTGTCATGACGCACATCACCTCCAAAATATATATCTTCTAAGATTTCTGTATTTCCTTTTGATGTATGATTTAATATGAATGTATTTGACACCACATCCGATATTACATCTTGATAATCTCCAACAATTTCCTCATCAGTAGAAAGAATAATAATTTGTCCATTCAATTTTTTGAAGAATCTTTCTAAAATTTTCTCCCTATGTTCTTTATCAATTCTAGCAAATGGAGTATCAACAATATATGGAACATCTATTTTATTCAACTGTGATAAAGCCTGATATAGTGCCATAATAAATATTTGCTTTTCACCTGCTGATAATTGTTGTTTTACCTCTACGGGTAGCACAATTTCATTGACACCGCTATCCATTTTGTTCTGCATTATCTCATATGCATGCATACCAATTTGAGCAATCAGATATTCACTACCGCTTTTATCCAACATTTTTTTCAAATTCTCAATCTTATACACTTTATTCTTATATGGAAGAACATTAAGGTTACTATCTATATGAATCCCATCTATCAAATCCGATTTATTTATTAATAAACCAAAAAATTTCTGAAAAGATTGTTCTACTTGTTTAATGCTCTTTTTATAAAGAATGTTTTGCAACTCATCAAATGCCAGCAAAGCTCTAGCTGATATATCATCTATAGATTGCTTTTTTAACAAAACCTCATAATTAGATTTTGCTTTGGCCAATTTAGAAGAAGAAACCGCTTTATCTGCTCTATACTTTTGCAACTCTGAATCTATCTTAATTAAATTGACGGTTTTCTCTGCCTTCTTTTCATTTAGGTCGCTCTTTGCTTGAAGATATGCTTCATAATTCTCAACACTACTACATTCCATTTTCTTTCTAATTCTTTTTACGTGCTTCAATGATGCCTCAATATCATCTGTTGCAGCTTTAATTCTCTCAACATCAAATGAATTAAGACTATTTATTTTGGAATTTAGCTCATACCTATCCAAGTCTGATAAATTCAATATCGGCTTGATTGCAGCAGTCTTACTCGTATAATCAATTATATCATCAATAATTTTTTCTGTTATATCACCCGATAATTCAATACCTGCGTTTTGCAAAACATTTTCAATAATATCTTTAATTGGTGGTGTATCTATTGTATTTTTTACATTTGCATCTATTTGTGCCTTATGCTCTACTTCAATTTGTTTCTGTAATTCCTCTAATTGTGTTCGGAGAATTATAAACGGAAGCACATTATTAGCAATATCTTTCAACCACTTTCTATTATCTTCTCTTCTAATCTCCTCCTTTGCAATTCGCTCTTGCATTGATCGCCACTCTTTTTTTGATATACCACCCGTTTTTGCATATCTCTTTTCTAAGGATGCTAATTGGTCATCAATTATGGCTATTTCATTTGAAACCTCCTTATACTCATCTTCAGCAGATATAATTCTTTCACTTAATAAATTGTCATCAGAAACACATTTATCATATTCTTTTGATATAGCCGCTCCATCTTTAGATTTTACACGCGATATTCTCCTAAAATTTTCACGTATAATATCCATAGTATCTAAATTACATAACTTCAAAAATGCCTCTTTAAAATCAGAATTTTTATTACTATTAAAGATAAAATCACTGATTTTTTCCCCATCAAAAAAATAGAATCTAAATAAATTTGGGGGTATTATTTGAAGTAAGAAGCTTTCAAAATCACTCTTTTCTGTTTCCGAAACAAATTCTCCATCCTTTGACAACTTAAAATTTTCAGATATTTTCTTGCCTTTAATTTTCCAACTTCTATCAAATCTATATATATGATTATCCTTTCCATCATCTAAAAGCAACTCAATACTAACTTCTGCCTCACCATTTTGTAGCTTTTCATTTGCATTTATAATTTTTTCTATTTCCTCATAATATTTCGCATTATTAGCTTCATATCCATATGCAACGCATCCATACAAACAGATTTTAATAGCATTAAAGAGAGTTGTTTTTCCTGCACCGTTTTTCCCTCCTATTAATACCATTCGCTTTGATTTATCACTAATATCAAAAGAAATTTTATTCTCACCTATATAGGGACCCATATTCTTTATTTTTATAGTTTTAATTTTCATTGTTAATTACTCCTTCGACAGCATCATAATGCAACCATCCCTGATTGATAATCTGATCGAAAGCTTTTTGCATTTTATTATTTCTTGTAATATGCTTATTTGTATCAACTGACACAATGAGCTTTGTTATCAATTCTACCGGAATGTTATGCTTATCAGAAACTTCTTTTATCGCTATAATTGCCTCATTATCAAATCGAGGTACTTTATATTCATCCCAAGACAATTTTTTCCCCTTTATTTTAGAATAAGTATCTACTAAAGTTCTGCACGTAAGATCCCCTTCTTCATCCCACATTTTATCAATTACCTTTAACTCTACCTCTGTTATCAATTCTAACCCTGTCTTGTTTTCTAACTCCAATAATCCTTCCAGTATTATTCTCCTCGCTTCTAGAGTAAATGGACCCATTCCAAAACTTCCATCTGCTTTTTTGTATACAGATCCATTCCTACGCTTAGTATCCCTGAATTCACTATCCTCTCTCATTTCCAGCAATCTATTTCTAAAATTTCTAAGTAATGTAAGCATTTCTACTTCTTTTTTATCCTTAGATTTGTTAATAAAATTCTGGAGCGATTTATCCTCCTTAACCATTGTGCAGCACCAACACCCAAATCGAGAATTACCTGTTACAGGAATTTTATCTCTATCAATTTCACCTAAAACACTTTTTTCTTCTCCTAAATTCTCCCCTTGATACAAATTAAAAAGATATTTCATATCAGAGCCCCAAGGACTTTTACAATCATCCTTTAGTAAGAATTCCCAAACCAATTCATTAGGTATCTCTGTAATAGGATTATATACATATGCATTGGCTATATCATTATGCATATTTAGAAGTTTGCCCTCTATTTCACGTGCACTTATTGTTTTTAAACGACTAAGGCTTTCTCCTTTTCTAACACCAAGCAAAATGATAATTTCTCCGCTCTCTTTTATCCTTTCATTAACAAACTTGTTCATAGGATTAATTTTCAAACGTTCGGTGCACCACCTAAATCCAGGAGGTTCTGGAGTTGGGTATCCTAACCCTATTACCCTACTCCAAAATGTCTGTTCAGCTTCCGGATATATAATTTCCGCATGCATATTTATATTATCTCTTTCTGCAGCTTTATTAATGTTATCTGAAGACGAATGCATATAATTTTTTACAATAGGATTTTCAACCATCGTATCAGATGTTATTACATATACCTTTTTGCTTAATTTTTCTCCCGCATCTCTTAATCGTTTCATAGCTTCATATACAAGGCTCACTAATAATGTGGAATCTTTCCCCCCACTATACCCAATAAGCCAAGGGCGTGCATCATGATTATATACAATCATTATTTCTTTAATTATATCTTCAAATGCCTGAAATTTACCATTGTATGCCATTTATATCTTATCCTTTCATAATTAATTCTTTCTTATGTTCTTCATCACTAATTGGCAACGAAAGAAGTCTTTTTATCTGAACATAAGTTAAGAATATTCCCTGTTCATTTCTGTTAATCTTTCCATTAGGTTTAATTGCCCTATTCATCCAGCACTCTTCATTATTTCGTAACCAATCAATCTTCTTAAGTCCAGCTAATGCTAAATCGACATCTATTTCCGGATGTTGACAGAAATATTCACCCAATCTACCTAATGCAAGAATGATTAGTCCTTGCGTTGTAATATAATCTTCTCGTAAACTCTTTTTGCTTAATTCCCCTTTGTCCATCTCATTCCATTCCCGCATATTTACTACTACATTTTTCCAGAAATCAAATACGAAAGTTTCTGCCTCATTATCATCTCCTAAAATTTTTACAATTCTCTTATTCGCTGTGTAAAATGTATTTAATGTAAATATATTGGATGAAAATTTACTTAAATTATCTTTTTCCTTATCCGTATACTTTCTCAAAAAATCAATTGAATTGACTACATTTTTAGTAATGATAGCCACTCTATCTTTTGATTCATACAATGTATTTAATGATTTAGATGTCGTCACTGCATGCTTATTTAAATCCGTAAACATCTGCTGACTCGCAACCAACCCTTTATCTTGATATATTACAATCGAGATTGTTTCGTTTTTTAAGGTTTCGTCTTCTGTAATCGCTGCTTCAATTGCCGCTTTTCTGTGTTGTCCATCGTTGATTAAAAAAGAGGCATCCATATCTATTTCTAGCAATCCAGTATTTGAATCCGCACAGGACTGTACAAAACTCATATTACCATCCACTGAAGCCGCAAGTGCAGAAAAAACATAAGATTCCCTATTATCTAAAATATAGTCTCGTATCTCTGGAATCCTTAACTCATTAAGCTTTCGCTGTGCTCTATGCTCTGGTGCCACATCATTATTATCAATAGAAAATATTTTTCCTAATAAACCCAGCGGAACCATACATATGTAATATACCTTACCTGCTTGTATACCTTTAACTGCTGGAAACTGATACTTTAGCATATTCTACCTCCATCATTCATATATACTTAAGTATATACGTAAGTAGCATTCATGTCAATCAATTCCTACAATGCTTATCAAACAAATAAAATTGTAACTACATCCCTTCTAGTAAAATATAGTTACCATATATAATACCCTCTCAACATTTGGAGACTTTTTTACCTACTTATTTTATAAATCTATAAACATCTTTGCTTTAGATGACATTATATACTTTTTGCTTCTTATACCTTACTATTGTAATTACACAGATGCTATCAGATTTACTAATAGCATCTGTCTTACTTTATCGGCTCCCATTTCTGCTAACCCGAACCAGGTCTTCATAATACTGACTATCCTTCACCGATTCAATCTCCGCCTTAACACACTCTTCCTGCCATACTTTACAAGCCTCCTCATACTTCCGCTTCTCCTCACGCACCGCAAAGAGTTCCGTAAAGAATTCCGCAGCATTAGCATACCCGGCGTCCCTAAGCACCCTTGAAAGTTCTGTTTTCATCTTCTCCGCCTTTTTATCCAAAAGCGAAATTCTCTCCTGCAATTCCTTCCTCTGCTTTTTCTTAAATACTCCTGTACATTCAGACAGCTCAATTTCCAGATTGCTACGCTCCTGTTCAATTACAAAGATCTCCTCATTTTTACGCTTCAATTCTACATCCAGTTTCGTAATAGCCGGATATTTTGACAACAGCAAGGGTTCTATAGGCTTCTTAGGAAGCTGCACCTTTTTCTGCACTTCTGCAGCTAACTTAGGTTCGTCCTTTGGCATCGAGATAACTTTCTCTACAATCTTCTCATGAACATTGTCTACAACTCTTTCAGCCACTTTAGCTGCCGCTAGTAATACCTTGGATACAAGCAGTTCCAATGCTTTTATTGCAAGTCTAATAATCTCAACCAGATAAGAGGGATTATTCCCATATAATTCAATAGAACGCTTAACCTCTTTCGATATCTTTTCACGCTTCACATCTAAAATATCCTCTTCTGAAACTCCTGATATCAATGCTCTGTCTACTGCCTGGTTCCATCTGACACGCTCCATATTGTCAGCTTCTATCTCTGCTGCCTTGGGATTGTTTTTACCAATCTTCTTGGTAGCAAGATACACCCCATTCCTGTCAAACACATGGAGTTTGTCCTCTTCCTTTATGGCACAGACATTAATTAGATCTGTATATAAACGCTTCACCTCATCTAAGAATCCGTCAGCCTTAAATAGCTCGTTTTTCTTGGTAAAAAGATTTTGCTCATACACTTCCCCCTTCCTGATAACCTTGCACTTCTTACGTATGTTCCCGGTTTCATCCAAGATTTCTTTCTTGGTACGCCTATGCCTACCCTTCTCGTCATAAAACATATTTCTGGTAGCAATCTTTTCGATTGGTTTATCCAAAAGTTGACGCTCTGCAAATATCAGATGAATGTGGTAATTGGTCTTTCGCTTGTTATGATGCAGTGCTGAGATACATTCCACCTTATAATTCTGCTTAAAATGGTCTGTAAATCGCCTAAGCAAATATTCCGGCTCATAATATACAAAGGACTCCGGCAACGCTATAATCAGTTCCCTTGCCTCAATACACTTTCCCTCTGACCCACTCTGCCGAAAACTTTCCTGGTTACATTTCGCCAGTTCTCTCCAAAAACTCCTCTCCGAAACCGTAGTATAAGTAGCATACAAATTCTCCCGCTTTGCCTTACTTGATATATAAGTAATTCTGCCTGACACATTGGTCAGCTTATTCATCTGCACAAATGAATTTCTTGGCATCCTAATCATCTCCCTTCTAATGCTTAATGTGAGTGGATGCATAGGCATCCGTTTACGAACCCATCGCCGTATCCGGCGTAATAGCTCGATGCAATCGCGAAATACACAGAGTACAAAACGAAGTTTTGTGCGATGGGTGTATTTCGCTCTCAAACGCCGAGGGCTGGATAAAAAATCTATCTTTAGCAAATACAGAAAAAGCCATATACCTTCGAAAAGATACATGGCTTCATCAAAGCTAATAGCTGTATTTAATTGGCTACATAATTTGCCGTTTCCGGCACCACTTATTCCTACTGCAATTATGGCTACATATTCTTTCACAACTGATGCTACATCGCTTTTATTTACAAAAGCTTTGTAGCCATCTGCTATCATTCACCACAAAAACTGAAATCAAGAAACTCGTTAATATCAGGTTCTATCTGATACTTTTTCTCATCCTCCTCAGTGTAATCTTTTTTTCCACATCCATCTCCTCCAACCATAGCCTCTTGCCCTTGCTTCGACTCTTGTACGGCTGCTGATACCTGCTCTGACATCTGCATTCCTGCTACCATCTGTGGCATTGGCACCTGTTGTTGTACAGGCACCATCCCCTGTAATCCCAACACGGATAAAAAAGACTGCTGTTGCATCATATACATGCCCGCCAACCCCGGCAGATTATCAAGTACCTTTTGCTCTACTGCCTCAATAATTCCTTTTACAAATGCATCCTCCTTCTCCCTCGATTCCAGATAGGGATCTCGTTTGAGAGCAAGATGCCCTGCATAGTAGTCATTGATGGCAGCTATAACAAATTCATTTTGAGAGCGAAAGTCCTCCTTCACCTCTTCTGAGTGAAGAATTTTCCATGCTTTTCTTTCCGCTTCTTTTTTCTCATTGAAGCGGAAATTATGATTTCTTACGGCCATTCAATCACCTACTTTCGGTTCTTCTGACGAAGCATCATATAACAGAAGTATTCATACCCCTTGGCATTTGCACAAATATCATGATTAAAGGTTGTCCTGTCTGTATTGTACTTTCCAAACATTTCCACCATTCTGGCACCGCCACCCATAACATACAGCTTCATCAAATCTTCGTTATACTCGTAATCCCGAAGCTTCTGAAACAATTCCTGTACATACTGTTCAGCAACCTGCTTCATTGCTGATAAATATGACTCACTTACATCCGCATCGCCATATCTTAAGAAATCATTGATAATTTCATCTGGTAATTTTGTTCCGGTCCTATCCATTATTCGATTCTGAATACGGATAAAGCATTGATTCACACCCAGTTTTTCTGTCCACGACTTACTTTCAATCGGTCTGCCGTTATTCAGATACATAACATTCATTGTACCATTGCCAATATCCACCAACAGGTTCATTCCCTTGAAATCCTTCAAATTCTCTGCAACAGCCGCATAGCCCTGTGGCATGACTGTGCAATCCACAATTTCGATAAGATAGTTCACCTTTCTGTATTTCAGGGAAACATATCTTTCTCTGGTCAGATACTGCTTAAAGCTGTCTCTCTGCGCCTGTACCCACTTCAAAGGAAGTCCCACCGCTAGATGAATTCTAGCCTCTGTAGGACCTCTTGCCTCAAGCTCCTTTGCAATCGCTGCAAGAGTCAGAATATAAGTATCATCATCCTCCTGCTTGTCTGCAACAAAGCCCTTGTGACCTTCACCAATAATATAATAAGCACCATCATATTCGATATACTCCTTACTCAGCACCGGTTCACTGTCACAGTTCACAATTCCGGTAGGAAATACTCTGTGGGCGGTTTTCACATTGCCATAACCATTATCCACGCCCAAAATAATAGTTCCGTTCATATTGTATTCTCTAATCTCTCTCATACTAAAATCCTCCAAATTCTAATGATACTGGCGAACAATGTCGCTTAACACGATCTCTTCCGCCATTTGTTTTGCCTGTTCCCGAAGCTTCCACATTTCCATTGTGGAAGCTGAATGCTGTGGCTTATGCTTTGCCAGATACTGACTCACGATTCCTTCCAGCATTTCATAAGCCTCTTCATTTAGCTCAAAAGCTCTGGCACTCAAGGTTCCCATACGAATATGGTGCCTGTACCTTTCTGCATGATTGGATTTCATATAATCTATCCATAACAGACCATATTTTCCAATCCACACATCTGCTTCCTCCGAAACAACAATATTCGGATAAAACACTCCATCCGCCTCTGTATAAGTGCCACCCATTGCTTCATAAGTTGATAATTCTCTGCTCATCGCTACTACCTCCATTCCTTTATCTTGCTCTGCCACGACTGCTGCCAAGGCTTTCCTGCTTGCTGTATTCCTGCTTCTCATGCCACTCCTTCAGAAGCTGTTCGATTAAATCCGTCTTCTGCTTTGGTGTATAATCCTCCGGGAAATACTTTGCCAATGCATCTGCACGAAGCTTTATCTGCTCCCGCTGATTTGGCTTTTCTTCCTCCAAAACCATACAAATCGCATCCATATCCAATGTTCCGTGCTGGCTCATTACCTTCAAACGACACGCCTGAGATAATGATGGGGTACACTGCTCCAAATCCATAATGGCATGAAGCTCGTACTGCTCCTCTTCCTTCAGATATGAAAGCTCCACAGCCACTGTAAAAGCAACCTTTCCTTCGTCCACCATATTCAAAATCTTAGGAATAAGATTGGTAAGGCGGATATATCTTTTAATCTGAGCCACGCTCTCCCCTGCCTGCTTTGCAAGCAACTCGTTACTTCGCATAGCACCATAAAAAACATCCCCCGGCTCCTTTTTGGCAGACCTCGGTTCAACTTGAGCCAAAGTAATATCATCTGCCAATACCTTTTTCCCCTGATGCTTCATAGCCTCCAGTTTCATTCGATAGGCAAATGCTTTCTCACTGGGCTTTAAATTCTCCCGATGCAGATTTGAATCCACCATCGCCACAACTGCCTGGTCATCATCAAGCTCTCTTATGACAACAGGAACCTCTGTTTCCCCAGCCCATAGAGCTGCTTCCTTTCTTCGGTGTCCCGATATGACCTCATATCCATCTCCATAAGGATTCGTCCTCACCAGGAGCGGCACAAGCACACCTTCCTTTTCAATACTTCTCATCAGCTCGCATAATTCCGTATTGGTCTCCACCTTAAACGAGTGATTCCTAAAACTATGCAATTCGCTGATAGATACATTCTTAATCGTTTCCATACAATCGCTCCTTTCATCAACGCATATAATCGTTACTCACGAAACCTAACTCCTTTAACCAAAAGAAAAACCGCTCACTTTCAATTTTCTTGAAAATGAACGGTCTCTCACGCTACTTTTATTAAGTTGAATGATAATGTGATTTTGTTCGTATTTTCGAGGTTGGCTCTGAACAATCTATTTCCGTTTTGATGTGTTTCCACACACGCTATCCAATACAACCGACACATTTACTCCGTCGGAAATTGCTTTTCTGTATGTTTTTCGGTCACTCTGGTCGAACCTAAAAAACCTCTCAAAGTGCCTAAAATCAAGGATTTTTACATACCGGTCCGATGTAGTGCAACTACCGTCTCCACATGCTCCGTCCACGGAAACATATCCACCGGCTGCGCCTTCTTTACCGAGTACCCTCTCTTCGTCAAGTATTTCAAATCCCTTGCCAGCGTTACCGGGTTACAGGAAACGTATACGACCTTCTTAGGCGCGAGTTTGACCAAAGCGGAGAGGAACGTCTCGTCGCTTCCCGAGCGGGGCGGGTCCATCATTACCACGTCCGCTCCTGCGCCGTTCTCAGCCATCTGCACCATAAATTTGCCCGCATCATTCTGATAAAAGCGGATATTTTTGATGCCGTTTGCCTTTGCATTGTTGACGGCGTCTTTTACCGCATCCCGGTTCGATTCTACGGAAACCACTTCTTTCGCGTTCTTTGCCGCGATCAGTCCGATTGTGCCGATGCCGCAGTAAGCATCTACTAACCGTTCTTTTCCGGTCAGTCCGGCAAATTCAATCGCTTTTTGATACAGAATTTCCGTCTGGGCATGGTTGACCTGATAGAAAGATTTGGAAGAAATACGGAAACGCACGCCGCAGAGCACATCTTCGATATAGCCTTTCCCGCAAAGCACGGTTTCTTTCTCTCCCAGCACCATGCTCGTCTTTTTATCATTGACATTCAATACAACGGTGGTAATCTCCGGATGTTCCTTTCTAAGCGCTTTGACAAAATTATTTTTGGAGGGCAGAATGGGAGAACCCAGTACAAGCACCACCATGATCTGTCCCGTCGCCTTACCGACACGGATCAGCGCATGACGAAACAGTCCGTATCCCGTATCCTCGTCATAGGTTTTGATCTTAAAGGATTTCAAAAGGCTGCGGATCGTCGCTACAATCGCATCCGCTTTTTGATCTTCGATCCGGCAGCTTTCCACCGGTACGACCTCATGGGTGCCCTCTTTATAGGTTCCGGAAATCACTTTCCCTTTCTGATACGAAAAAACGGCATGGACCTTATTACGATAGTAAAAAGGTTCTTCCATGCCTATTATTTTTTCGGTCTTGCAGTAGGGCTTTAAATTAGCTTCCACTAATTCCTGCTTTTTTGCAAGCTGCCCCGCGTAGGTTTCTTTCCCATATCTGCACCCGCCGCATGCTTTGACCGATTTACAGTCCAATTGGCATCCGCCGCCCGGCTGCGGCTGGGTTTTTACCCGGGGCTTCTGTATTTTATGTTCCGTTCTGTTCACGACTCATTCATCCCTTATATCAGTATCTGCCGACAGAACCAAAAAGCTCCATTTTCTTCATGGTTTCTTTTTTCACGGCTTCCACTTCATATGGTATCATTTCCGTCATGCCTTTTCCAGTATTTTTGCAATTCTCTACCACGGCTTTCACTGCCGCCACATTGATATCCGTAAAAATATTGATCTTGCTGATGCCCTTCTCAATTGCCTTGCGGAAATCATCATCCGAAAGCCCGGAGCCCCCATGCAGTACCAGAGAGGTATCGGGAATCTGTTCCGCAATTGTCTGAATCCGCTCAAAGTCCAGCTTGGGAGGCAGTTTATAAGCGCCGTGAGCGGTCCCTACGGCGATGGCAAGGGCGTCCACATCTGTGCGCTCCACAAAATCTCTCGCCTGGTCGGGCTGTGTATAATAAAATGACGGATCTGTCTGCGTCTCTTCTTCGTCTGCCGGATTATCTCCCACATGTCCCAACTCGCCTTCGATGGTCGCGCCGTAGGAATGTGCGATATCCGCCATTTCTTTTACTTTTTTGACATTATCTTCATAAGAATCCGTCGAGCAGTCATACATGATCGACGTAAATCCCAGTTTTAACGCTTCCACACATTTTTCATACGTAAGCCCGTGATCATAATGGATTACCACCGGCACTTTCGCTCTTTTCGCCATGGGAATCAAAAAGTAGGATAAATCCTCTAACGGTCCGTAGGGCAGTAAAATCTGCGCCGTTCCCATGATAACCGGAGACCCCGTTTCCTCCGCCGCAGCGATAATTCCCCTTGCCATTTCCAGATTAACCGCGTTAAACAGCCCTACCCCATAGCCGTCTCTTCTTGCGGGAATCAGTACATCCTTTAAATTTGCTAACATACGTTTCCTCCTTATAAATTCTGTTTTGCCCAGCCGGCGTCTATCCGCTTCTCCATTTCCGCAAAGGATTTAAGCCCGCTTAAAGCGTCTACTGCCGCCACGCAATTCGCTCCGGTAGCCGCCGCTAACTGCAAACATCTTTCAAAGGGATACCCCTTTACCATCGCCGTCAAAAACGCGGCTATGGTCGTGTCCCCGGCACCGGTTCCCGAAATCACGGCGTCCGGCACATAGCTTTTTTCAAATCCTCTTTTTTCTGCAAAACCCGACAGTTTCAGTCCGCTTCTCTCTGACAGCTTTGCAAAATCCTCCGCCGTTCCCGTCTGATAGTAAAATCCAGCCGCGCCGCATTTGATGATGACGAGCTTACAGCCCATGGACAAAATGCGTTCCGCTAAAGGCGCCACGTCCTCTTCCACAGATAGGATTTCCGTAACGTCCCTTCCCGCCGCTCGTTCCTGCCATTTACGATATTTCTTTTTATCCAGCATATAACAGATTTCCTCCGCGCTGGGCAGAAAGAAATCCACATAGGGAAGAGTCTTTTCAAAAATATGCTCCCAGTCAGCCCTGCCTGCCGCCGAATTTTCATCCACAGCGGCAAGATCCAGAGAAGTAAGGCACCCCTCTTCTTTGACTCTCCGGAAAATTTTTGTCAGTTCCTTACCTTCATTTTCATACATACTCGCCATAATCGGCGGATAACCGAAATGAAACAGCACGGCTTCCCGGATCAGATCAAAATTCAGATCCCGTTCCGTAAAGGTATCGTTGGCTCCCGGATTATGTAAAAAAATCCTGTCGATTCCGGGGACGGCAACGACCACCGTATAGGAGGTGGAAGAGTCCGGGTCAACAATCATGCCTTCCGCCGCCCGGTGCTCGTCCAGAATGTTTAAGATCATTCTGCCAAACTCATCGTCGCCCACTTTTCCCATCAGAGAAACATCCGCTCCCAACGTCTTCATGGCGAGCCCGGTATTGGCAACGCTTCCGCCCGTATGGATATCCGCCGCGCCCACATGCAGCAGTTTACCCGGCACTAACAGTTCTTCAATACGCCTGCATTTACCGCATTGAAACATCGGTGTAATGTCGATGCAGATATGACCTGCAGCAATGATTTTTTCCCTCATGCTTCCGCCTCCTTTTCAGCTACCTGTTGCTTTTATTTTACCTGATCGATACCCATAAGTAAATTCATGACATACATTTCCAACGCTTCAAAATCTCTGTTTTCCACGCACTTTTTCTGGAAATCATAATCAAACCGGTCGACCTTTTCCTCCAGCGCCTTAAAAATCTTCAGGCTGTTTTCCAGATGCTTATAGCTGTCTTCGTTCTTTGTGGTACGCATTGCTTTAACATCCAGTCCCACATACTCTCCGTTAGAGCCGTAACCATTTTCTTTTAATACCTTTACCTGGTTAAAAGCCGCCCGCAGGTTCTCTACGCCAAAGCTCTTGTCCTGGTCGTACCGGATTCCGTTCTGATCGTTCAGATGCACGGTCATCAGCTTGCTCATGGCAAGAGCAAAACCGATTTCATTCGCCGGATCAAGTCCTGCAAGAATCGCATGGGCGCTTTCCAGATTGCCCCCTACGCGGGAAGGATCGATGGTCGCCGCGGAAATCGCCATAACATGCCCGATAGTGCCGCAGATGCTTCTGTCAATGGGTTCGTTGGGTTTCGGTTCGATACAGATGCGGATGGTCGGATCATAGGCAAGCATCTTGTTAATTGCCTCAATCAGTTTTTGCGTCGCCCATACGGGGGATTTGCTTTCCGCACAAAGCGTCCCTTCCCTTGCCAGCCAGAGCACGATCAAATCACAGTCAAGCTCTCTTGCGATATCGATGGAACGGTAAGCTCTCCACATGGCGTATTCTCTGTCCGCTTCACAGGTGCTCATAAAACCGCCGTCTGCCGTATGGGGGTCCATCCAAAGCCTGGGCGCCACAAACTCCGCTTTCAACTGATATTTATCCAACAGCTTTTTGACTTCCCTTGCTTTCTCTTTGATTTCCTCTTCGGTGTAATCATTGATGTTAGGGACCGCATCGTCATCATGAAACTGGATTGCCGAAAAGCCGATCTGTGCAAATCGTTTAATCTTTTCTTCAAAAGCAATTTCATCCCTTGTGGCGGGTCCGTAAGAATCCGCTCCCGTATGAACATTCCACGGTCCTACTGAAAATTTAAATGCTGACATAAACATTACCTCGCTTTCCTTTGCCATATATTTTATGGTTTCAGTATAGTGAGGAAATCATCGGCTTTCCTTGTGCAATTTGCTTTTTTCGGTAGACTAATTTGCTTTTTTCTTTCGTTTCTCCTTGACTGCGCCGCTTCACTTCTTCATAATAAATACCATCACAGACACAGGTAACGATTCCCGAAATGACCGGAAGAAAGGCGAAGACATGGCTGTCCATCAAAATACTACCCGGAAAGAAAATGAATACGAAGTCGTGGAGCACGAAATCATCAAAAATTTCAAGATATTTATGGTGCGCCTTGCTTACCGCACGCCCCATATCCACAGAGATTTTGAATTGGATTTTTTATTAGAAGGAGAAGCGCGAATCGTCTGCGACAACGTTTCCCTGACGTTTCACGCACCGGACTTTTTTATTATCAATCCCTTCGCTCCCCACGAAATCCATACGGAAAATCCGGCGCTGTTTTTATCCATACAGATACAGCCTTCCTTTTACCAAAACTATTTTCCGGAAATATCCCATACGGAATTTTCTTTTTGCAGCGCCGCCGATACTCTTATGAGAAATGCTAAAGGGAAAGAAATTTTTCATACGACTTTTTCATCCGCCCTTTCCATGGCGGAACATTATTTCAAAACCGACCACGGGTTTTCTTTATTCTGCGCCGCCAAGCTTAACGAAATTTTTTACTCGCTGATTACGTCCCTGCCCTATAAGACCATCAGCGACGCGGAGCACCGAAAGCAGAAGCAGCAATATGAAAGGGCGCGGCGGATCGCCTCCTACATTGACGAACACTATCAGGAAAAATTATTGTTAAACGATATCGCCCGGGCGGAAAATCTGTCTTTGTCTTACCTGTCGCATTTTTTCAAAGATCATTTTCAGATGTCCTTTCAGGAATACCTCATGCGATTAAGATGTGAAAAGGCGCGCCAGCTCTTATTGCTGACGGACCATAATCTCTTGGAAATCAGTATGGAATGCGGGTTTTCTGATGTGAAATACTTAAATAAAGGATTTCGCCGTATCTACGGCGCAGCGCCCCGAGAACTCCGCCCCCGGGAGGACGGGACCCGTCCGCCCGAGCAACAGTCTGTGATTCAATCTACTTCTCTGCAGAGCTCTCAACAGTTTCTGCCGAAGGAGGAAGCTCTGCATATTCTTTCCTCTTTAGCTCTTTGACGATCATGACCGCCGTAATCAGCCCTGCCGTACCATCCGCCACCGGACCCGCGTACATGATACCGTCGATCCCCATAAAGAGCGGGAAAATCAAAATCAGCGGCAGCAGCAAAATAATCTGTCTGGTAAGCGCCAGAAACATACCCCGCTTCGGCTTGCCGATCGCCGTAAAGAAATTGGAGGTAATGGGCTGTAAAAAGTTGATAAATGTAAAAAACAGATAAACCCGGAAATAACTGGTTGCAAACCGGAAATACAGATCCGACCCGTCTCCGAAAATAGCGATAATCTTTTGCGGAATCAACTGGAACATTAAAAACGCACAAAAGGACAGGATAAAGCCTACGGTAACGGCTCGTCTGTACGCCGTCTTTACCCTCTGATACTTGCCCGCCCCGTAATTGAAACTGACCAAGGGCTGAAGTCCCTGGGAAATACCGATGACAAAGGACATAAACACCTGATTTACCTTTGTGATAATTCCCGCGCAGGCAATGGGAATCGCCTCTCCGTAAGCGGACAGCGCGCCGTAATGTTTCAGGGAATTATTCATTACAATCTGCACAATCATCATGGAAAGCTGGTTGCTGCACGGAGCGGCTCCCAAAGACATGATACGGGTCACATATTCTTTTTGAATCCGCAAATGCCTTTTCTCAATATCCACCGATTTACAATGCAGCATATAGGAAAAAGCAAGCAGAGCGGATATGACCTGACCGATTACCGTGGCAAGCGCCGCGCCCGCCATTCCCATACCAAAACCGAATACGAAAAGCGCGTCCAATATCGTATTGATGATCGCTCCCGAAAGGTTACAGATCATCGTCATGCGGGGACTGCCGTCTGCCCGGATCAGATGACCGCCGCCCGTGGCAAAGATCGCAAACGGGAAGCCAAAGGCAACAATCCTTGTATAAGTCATGGCATAATCCAGCACATCCGCCGGAGAACCGAACAACTGCATCAGTTGTCTTAAAAAAACCTGCGTAATCAGGCAGAGCACGGCGCCGCACAATACCAGCATGACCGCCGCATTCCCCATATAATATACCGCTTTTTCCTTATCGCCTTTTCCCATGGCAAGATTAAACGCCGAAGCGCCGCCGATACCGAATAACAATCCGATCGCGATACAGGAAATGGAAAGCGGGAAAGATATATTCGTCGCCGCATTTCCCAGCTCTCCCACGCTTCTGCCGATAAAAAACTGATCCACAATATTATAAAGCGATCCGACCAGCATGGAGATAATGCTGGGAATCGCAAATTGCAGCAGCAGCTTATTTATTTTTTCCTCTCCCAGGGCATTTCTGTCCGTTCCACTTTTTTCACTCATTTTCTTAACCTCTTTGTCACTCATTATATCATACCACTTTTTGGGAAATTGAGTATTGCTTTTTTTACAAATCTTTTGTATAGTATATATTCTGTAGGTTTTTGACAAGATCTGCATACAAATATTTGAAAAAATCTGAATAATATAAAGGAGAGACTACTATGCAGGATAAAACAACTGAAATATTTAAAAATGCGCCTGTGCCCAAAGCGGTATTGAGCAATGCAATCCCTTCCATTATCAGTATGATCATGGTACTTGTATACAATCTTGCCGATACTTTTTTTATCGGTCAGACCAAAAACGCATATATGGTTGCAGCCGTATCCGTTGCAACGCCGGTATTTTTAATCTTTATGGCTGTAGGCATGCTGTTCGGCATCGGCGGTACTTCTCTGATTTCCCGTATGCTGGGCGAAGGAAAGCAGGATAAAGCAAAAAACACCTCGTCCTTCTGTTTCTGGACAGGTGCCGTCACGGGCGTTATCGCCGTTATCTTTATTTTGATCTTTGCAAAACCCATTTGCCGTATGGTAGGCGCCAGCGACGATACGCTCGGCTATGCCTCCCAATATCTGTCGATCGTTTCGGCGGGCATTCCCTTTCTGATTATCGGCAATACCTTCAGCAATATTATCCGTGCCGAGGGCAATGCGAAAAAAGCAATGATCGGTATGATCATCGGCAACCTGATGAATATTGTCCTGGACCCGATTATGATCCTCGGTTTCGGCTGGAATGTGGCGGGCGCTGCGATTGCTACGGTAATCGGAAACGTTTTTGCGGCTGTTTACTATATCTGCCACCTCGTTTCCAAAAATTCCATCCTGTCCATCCGTCCCAAAGACTATATGGCAAAAAACAAGATTGCGGCAGGCGTGCTCGCCATCGGTATTCCCGCCTCCTTAAACAGCATTCTCATGAGCGTTTCCAATATCATCATCAATAACATGATGCAGAAACACGGCGATATGGCTGTCGCCGGATTAGGCGTCGCCATGAAGGTAAATATGATCGCCGTCATGCTGTTAATCGGACTGGGTACGGGCATTCAGCCCTTGCTGGGCTATTGCTACGGCGCGAGGAATAAAACGCGCTACCTTGCCGTATTGAAATTTTCCCTGATTTTCGCCTTTTGCTTAAGCGCCGTTATGACTATGATCTGCTATTGCGGAGCCGGTCCGTTAGTCAGGGCTTTCCTGGACGATCCCGACGCTTTCGGGTATGGAATGTCCCTTGCCAGAATTTATATTTACTCCGGACCTGTGATCGGCATTCTTTTCGTACTGATCAATGCCATCCAGTCCACGGGCGCCGCTCTGCCGTCTCTGATTCTTTCCATCAGCAGGCAGGGGCTTTTATATATCCCCATTCTGCTGATCTTCAGAACCGTATTCGATACGCCGCAGACGCTGGCGCTGGCGCAGCCCGTTACCGATTACCTCGCCGCTACCCTTGCTCTCGTACTGTTTATTATTACGTATCATAAATATTTTAAAGACTTCCCCCAAGCTGTGGAGTCCGCACAGGATCAGTCGATGGAAACGACTTCATAGTCCTGGTCTTCAACGGCTTTCTTTAAAACCTCATCCGCTGCCGGGGCGCTTAACGTAAGGACCGCTGTTCCCGTCTCATGGCTGACAACAGCTTCCGTTACCTCCGGCAGCGCTTCTAACGCTTTTTTCACTCTCGCCTCACAGTGTCCGCACATCATTCCGTTGATTTTCATTGTTTTGTTCATTATTTTTACCTCTTTTCCTTTCTTTTTTGTATGCCTTCTCTTTCTGTCCCGTTTGGTGCTTCTCATATCAAACAGGTTCAGACGCAGCGCGTTGGTTACGACGCAAAAGCTGGACAGGCTCATCGCCGCGGCGCCGAACATCGGATTGAGCTTCCAGCCGAAAACCGGAATCCAAACGCCCGCCGCAAGGGGTATGCCGATCATATTGTAGAAAAACGCCCAAAACAGGTTCTGATGAATATTGCGAAGAGTCGCCCTGCTTAGGCGGATTGCCGCCGGCACGTCCATCAGACTGCTTTTCATCAAAACCACGTCCGCGGCTTCAATCGCCACGTCGGTTCCGGCTCCGATCGCAATCCCCATGTCCGCCCTTGTAAGCGCCGGGGCGTCGTTAATGCCGTCTCCAACCATCGCCGTCTTTCCCTTCTCTTCCATAAGCCTTTTGATCACGGCTTCTTTTCCTTCCGGCAAAACGCCTGCGATCACTTCGTCCACGCCCACCTGGGCTCCGATCGCCTGTGCCGTCCGTTCGTTGTCTCCGGTCAGCATGACTACATAAAGTCCCATATTCTTTAACTGCGCGATCGCTTCCCTGCTGTCGTCCTTAATCGTATCCGCTACGGCAATGATTCCGCACAATTTGCCGTCCTTTGCAAAAAATAACGGCGTCTTTCCCTGATTGGAAAGCTCCCTGGCGCGTTCTTCCATTTCCGGTCCGACATCGGCTTTCGTCCTGATAAATTTCAAGTTACCGCCTGCTAACTGCCTGCCTTCCCAGGTTCCGGTCAGCCCGTTTCCGGGAACCGCCGTAAAATCATCCGCAGCGTCTGCCTCTACGCCCTTTTCCTGAGCATAGGCGATTACCGCCTTTGCCAGCGGATGCTCGCTCTTACTCTCCAGCGCATAGGCGATTCGCAAAAGTTCCTCTTTTGCATTCTCATCGGTTTCATCTTCCCGGTCTTTTCCGCAATCCTGCCGGTAAGGTATCATATCCGTAACCTTTGGTTCGCCGTTGGTAATGGTGCCCGTCTTATCCAGTGCAAGGACCTCGATCTTACCCGTTCCTTCCAGGGAAGCCGCCGTCTTGAATAAGATGCCGTGCTTTGCCCCCATACCGTTGCCTACCATAATCGCAACCGGCGTGGCAAGTCCCAGCGCGCAGGGACAACTGATGACCAGGACGGATATTCCCCTCGCCAGAGCGTCTCCTACGCTTACGTCCCCGGTATACGCCCCGATGATCAGCCAGACCAGCATCGTAACCGCCGCGATCCCGATGACAACCGGCACGAATACGCCTGAAACCCGGTCCGCTACCTTTGCAATGGGCGCCTTTGTGGCGGCGGCGTCGCTGACCATCTGAATGATCTGCGACAGTGTCGTATCCTCTCCGACTCTGGTCGCCTCGCATTGAATAAAACCGGACTGGTTGATCGTAGCCGCCGATACCGTGTCTCCTTTTTCCTTATCCACAGGAATACTCTCTCCGGTCAGCGCCGCTTCGTCCACGGTGCTCGTTCCGTCTGTGACAATACCGTCCACGGGTATGCTTTCTCCGGGGCGCACAACAAAAACATCGCCCTTTACCACCTGATCGACGGGAACCGTCGTTTCCTTACCGTCCCTTACAACAACCGCCGTCTTCGGCGCAAGATTCATCAGACTCTTCAGCGCGTCGGTCGTCTTTCCTTTGGAATAAGATTCCAGCATCTTGCCGAGGGTAATCAGCGTCAGAATCATCGCCGCCGATTCAAAGTAAAACTCGTGCATATACTCCATGACCTTACCATGATCCCCGCGCATCTGCGCGTCCGTCATGGCAAAGAGCGCATAAGTGCTGTAGATAAAAGAAGCTCCCGCTCCCAGTGCCACCAGGGAGTCCATGTTGGGAGACCGGCGCCAAAGGCTGGTAAAGCCGTTGATAAAAAATTTCTGGTTGATAACCATAATCGCAATGGTAAACAGCATTTCAAACAGCCCGATCGCCACATGATTCTCGGCAAAGGCTTCCGGCAGCTTCCATCCCCACATCATATGCCCCATGGAAACATACATTAAAGGCAGCAAAAAGCACAAGGACGCGATAAACCTTCTCCGGATCACCGGCGTCTCCCTGTCCTTCAGCGCATCCGCCTTTGACCCCGGAAAGCCGGACGCGCCTTTAGCCGTTTCCTTTTTTAACGACGCGCCGTATCCTGCTTTTGTAACCGCCTCTATGATCTTTTCGGGGTCTGCCGTACCTTCCACGCCCATAGAATTAGTCAAAAGGCTTACCGATACGGCAGTCACGCCGGGTACCTTGGAAACCGCCTTTTCCACATGGGTGCTGCAGGCGGCGCAGCTCATTCCCGTTACCGAATATTGTTCCATACGATCCCTTCTTCCTGGTCTCTCCTAATATTTTTTGATGCCTTCCCCGATAGTTTCTTACCGTTATTTCATCAGCTTGTGCATCATCTTTACAAGCTCGTCTATGACATCTTCGTCCCCCTCGCGGATTCCGTCCGCAACACAAGTATGAATATGATTGGACAGCAGTTCTTTATTAAAACTGTTTAACGCTGCCGCTGCCGCCGCGCTCTGTGTCAGAATATCCACGCAATAAGCGTCTTTTTCAACCATGCCGCGAATCCCACGGATCTGTCCTTCAATCCGCTTTAACCGGTTGATCAGATCCCTGTACTCCCCTTCTGACCGCTGTTTGGTCTTTCCGGCGCAGCAGCACTCTGCTTTCCGTTCTTCCTGCGCGCCCTCTCCGGCTTTGTCATTTTCCATTTCCGCTTCCCCCTGTCTTGTGTTTATTGCAGCCTCATTATATACCCCATGGGGGTATTTTGTAAAGTAAAAAAATTTCTTTACACTTTTGCCCTTCTTGCCGCCCGGACATGGTTTCTCTTTAACACCATCTCGCCGAAAGCGCAGATCTTATCGGCAAGTCCTACCAGAAACGCCTCCCGGGATTTGGGAAAATGCCAAAAGGTCAGCGGCCACATATGGCTTGTAATAATATTCTTTTCTTTGTCCGTCAAATGAAACTTTTTCTCGGCGTTTTGAAGCGCCGTCATGGGATGCCCGAACCAGTGCGCCCTTGTGCTGATCTCCTTATTGCCTCTTGCCTGGTACAAATAAAAATCGTGAAGCATAGCTCCCTTGGCAAGGCTTTTTTCATTCACATTCAGATGAAATCTCTTCGCCAGATGATAGGCGCAGATCGCCACTCTTGAGCTATGGTCATAGAGGTTCGATATTTTATGATTGGGATATTTTTTCAATTCCATAACCGTAGGATCGCTTCTCATTTTCATAAAAGTGTCCCAAAATTGCTCTTTTCCGCCGTTTTCCTTCTGCATCATACGCCTCTTCTTTCTGCCGTTTCCGGCTCATTTTCCGGCTTATACCGACTGTTTTCTGTACGCTCCTAATGATTAGACCTAATGATCAGACCTCTTATTTATTATATTATCATATATCTTCTCCCAAATTAAAAAACCTATGAAAAGTTCAAAGAAATTTCACAGGTTTTTTACTTAATATTTTATACCGCTTTTATTTAATTCTCATTCGCGGCAATCTCACCGGTCCCGTCCTCCGCCGTCCGGGTCGAGCCGAGGCTGCGGTACGTATAGATAATGACGATAACCGACATGATAAAGGTCAACACATCCGACACCGGCATGGAATATAAGACGCCGTCCAGTCCGAAAAAGACCGGAAGCAGAATCGCAAAGCCAACGCCGAATACGATTTCCCTGACCATGGACAGCATTGTGGAGGCAAGCGCCTTTCCCAATGCCTGCAGGTAAATAAACGTCGCCTTGTTGACGCAGGCGAGAACAATCATACACAAATAAGTGCGGAACGCCTTTAAGGCAAACTCCGTATAATAAACGCTTTCGTTTGCAGCTCCGAAGATGGCGATCAACTGCCCCGGGAGCACTTCCACGATAAACAGCGCCACAAGACCCACGCACGCCTCCGCAATGAGCAGGTAGGTAAACAAATTTTTCGCACGGTCTTTTCTGCCCGCTCCGATATTGTAGCCCACGATCGGTATACATCCCGCCGCCATACCTACGACAATGGAAATGACAATCTGGAAAAATTTCATAACGATCCCCACAACCGCCATGGGTATCTGCGCGTATTCCGTCTGCCCGAAAATCGGGTCCAGCGCGCCGTACTTACGGATCATATTATTGATTGCCGCCATCGCCGCCACCAAAGATATCTGCGACAAAAAGCTGCATACGCCCAAGGGGATAAATTTACCCACAACCGCCCAATTGATTTTAAAGCTTATCTTGTGCAGCTGCACCGCCTTTAAATGGAATAAATACCAGACCGCAAGAACAGCCGTTACCACCTGACCGATGACCGTGGCAACTGCGGCGCCCATCATGCCCCATTTAAAAACAAAGATAAAAATCGGGTCCAGAATAATATTGATCACCGCTCCCGCCAAAGTGGAAATCATGGCAAACTTCGGGCTTCCGTCGGAACGGATAATGGGATTCATCGCCTGCCCGAACATATAAAAGGGAACCCCTAACGTTATATAAAAAAAGTATTCTTTAGACTGCCGGAAGGTTTCCTCATTTACTTTGCCTCCGAACGCCGTCAGAATCTGATCCTGAAAGATCAGATAAACCGCCGTCAGAATCACGCTCGCCGCAACGCATAACAAAATGGAATTGCCGATGCTTTTATGCGCGTTCTCTTTATTGCGGGACCCGAGACACAGACTCACATAAGCGCAGCACCCGTCCCCGATCATGACCGCGATCGCCAGGGCGATTACCGTCAGCGGAAAAACCACCGTATTCGCTGCGTTCCCGTAAGAACCGAGGTAAGACGCGTTGGCAATGAAAATCTGATCTACAATATTATACAGAGCGCCTACCAAAAGAGAGATAATACAGGGAATCGAATACCCCTTCATCAATTTTCCAAGCTTTTCCTCCACCAGAAAAGCATTTGCGTTTTTTTCTTCCATAATTTAATAACTCCTCCTTACCTGAAAACCGGGCGGCGAAACCGTTATACAGCTGCGGACCGGACGGCGCTGTTCCCGCCTCCCGGCAAAATAAAAAAAGCGCAAGCCCGTTTACTTGGACTTACGCTTTTCGCCACTCAGCATATGAATTATAACAAATTACTTCAAAAAATTTCAAGCATAATTTTTATGTTTCGGATACAATATTTATCCTTTTTACTTTTCGCGCCGTTCTTAAAAATGATACGTCAGACTGCAAGGTCCACATGCTGAACGGTTCCCACGCCTCCGCTTTCTTTCAAAAAGACGCCTGTCTTGCGGATCACTGCGTTGGTATTATGATTTTCCTGATTTTTCAGTGAAAATTCCGTATCGACATTTCCCAGATAGATCGCGCCCACGTCCGCTTTTTTCAGATCCAGAAGCACGTCCCTGCCGTCTTCATCCTTTGTCCAGATCTTCAGATCCTTAAAAATGCTGTCCGCTTCGTCGATCCAGCCGTTGCCGTCCTCATCGTAAGCCGCAAGATCCGCGAAACCGTCTCCGCTTTTAGTCCCGAACAGCTCTGATCCGTCGTTGATCTTTCCGTCTCCGTTTTTATCCAGCGCCAAAAAGCCGCTGCCGTTTTCCGTAAAGGAAATCTCCTCTTCTTTGCCGTCTGCATCGAGATCAAACAGAAACTTCATATCGGATACGCCCGCCACGTCGGAATCCAGGTTGATAACCAACGGGTCCGTCACCACATAATTTTGCTGGGTAAAGGTTTCGTATTTTTCGCAAAAGGCTCTGCTCATCTCCACCGATACTCCGAAATTGATTTCGCGACCGTCCGCCGTTTTCGCCGTTCCCACCGTCTCAAATGCCGTAAACTCCGCTTCCGACACAAAACCTGAAGTTACCGTGGTTCTCGTCCAGACATTTCCTGTATTGACTGCGCCTCCCGCATTCCCCGATGCTACGGAAACAGATGCCGCCCGGGACGCGATGGTCGTCAACTGGGAAGCTGTCGCAAAGGAAGCGCCGAATGACGTTTTATTCGATCCGTTCAGCGCGCGGATCAGTTGCAAAAGCATTTCCAGCCTGGTCTGATAAATACTTTTAGGTCCCTGGATAAACTGTCCGCTGCCGTTTTGGGTCGTTTTGCTTTTTTCAAGCATCTTCTGCAGGTTTTCCTGCTGTTTCTTTTCCTGTTGTTCTTTCTGCCCGAGCTGATATTCCTTTAATTGTTCCATCAGGCTCTTGCCCTCGGCAGAAACCTCCAGTTTTACCGCCTGCCCCGCTTTTTCGCTGATGCTTGCGGTTTCTTTCTGCTCATAGTAAATATAATCCCGTCTCGAGGACATACCTATCGTACTTGAACTGATAATCATGGTATCGACTCCTTTCTAACCATTGATCGGCACAGGGTAATTCCTTTTACCCTTTTCATGCAAATTGCGATGTGCTTTTTATTCTTCGCTTGTCTTCAGGCTTGCCGCATAGTCGTCAAACAATTTTTCCGTCGCGTCATACGTCCTCTGGCTGATGTCCGGCAGCTCCTTGCCCCAGGTTCCGGTCGCCATCTTAAAGCCTTTTTCAAAGGCGGAGCGCATTTCTTCCATTTTATCCGCATCGCCGCCTGTCAGCGCCATGGCAAAATCAAAAATCCTCTGGGAAGTCTGCTCCACGCCCCAATAACCGTCGTCGGCAATATCTTTCTGCGCCTGCGCCTTGGTAGCCGCGTCAACGGTAAATTTGCCGCTTGCCAAAAAACTCCATATATCGTCTGCTTTTCCCAATGCAGAACCCTGCTGGCTCATCATCTGGCGGACCAGCTCCGTCATCTGCGCCGTACGCGCTTCCATATCAGCCTGTAACTGTGCAACGATCGCGGAACGGTCCATTTTGGACGCTGCAGCCTTTCCTTCCTCCGAAGGCTCATAAACCGCGCCCGCCTGGGTCTTATCCGCCATGCTTTCCGCCTGTTTTGCCTTCGCTGCGGTATTGTAATTGCTGTACGTATCTGTATATACGCCGTTTACTCCGTTTATTCCACTCATAATTTCCTCCATTCTGCCGCCTGTTGCGGCGCTTCCCCTTTAAAATGTCTCGTCGTAAAGATATCCGGCGGACATCAGTTTTTGATAATCTGCCGTATTCGTATATGCGCTGCCTCCGGCATTGGTGCCCTGTACCGCCGCGGTTCCGATCTGAGCGGCTTTTCTGACAACCTTATCCGCATAGGAATTGACTCCCTGGAATATCAGCTTTAATGTGGAAATATTCGCCTGCTTCAAAGCATCCTCATCCAATTTGAGCTTGTTTACCGAATCAATGGTAATTCCCACGCTCTCCAACAGCTTTTCGTTAGCCTCCGTTGTCTGTGTCAGCCAGGACGCGTTTCTTAAAACGCCTTTGTCGTCGCTCTCACCTGCCGAACCGATTACCGTATTGTAATCCTCCACAAATGCCTTAACCGCTTTTACGATTGCATCCCAGTCATAGTCTTCCTTTTTCGTCACTTCGCCTGTTTTTTCATCCTTCGTCTCGATGGTCTTTTTTTCAAACAGGTCTTCATCCATCAGATCCAGCACGGAATTTTTCAACTCGTCCGCACTATTTTTCAGCAACGACAGTTGCTTCTTCTCGCTCTCGGCTGCAGCGGTTTCTTCGGCGTCCTGCTTTTTATAGTAAGCCTTTAACAACTTACCGTAGCTGCCGTTTTTAATGCTCATATAGTCCGTCAGACTGAAAGCACTCTCGCTGCCCGATGTCCCGATGCCCATACTGGTAAAAATATCAGTATAGTTTGTGTTCACACTTGACATATTCATCATCCTCCTTGATTAAATTTTCCAAACAGCGAATCCATTCGCTAATCTGTCATATTGTATATCGGCTTTTTGTTCATAAACATTAGCCTTTTTCCAAAAAAATCCTGCTTTTTAAACTCATTTTTCTAAAAAAACCTGTCTCCCGTTAAAAAACTTTTGTAAAAAAAGAAGGAAGTCCCCTGCGCTATGATTTTGCCGTCACAGCCTATGGAACCTCCTTCTGAAATTTTTCCCGCAATTTATTTTTGCAGATTGATCTTACGCCCCGCAAACCTGCCTTTTGACTTACAGGTTTACCTTGGGAAGTTTTGCGATGGATTTTGCAAGCTCTTCATCCGTAGGAATATAATCGCTCATTTCGCCGTCGTTGTATTTCTGGTATGCCACCATATCAAAATATCCTGTTCCGGTCAGACCGAATACAATATTCTTAGCCTCTCCGGTTTCTTTGCATTTCATCGCTTCATCGATCGCAACCTTGATCGCATGGCTGCTTTCGGGAGCCGGAAGGATTCCCTCTACCCGCGCGAAGGTTTCCGCAGCCTTAAATACCTCTGTCTGCTCCACGCTTCTTGCCGTCAACAGTCCCTGATCGTACAATTCGGACACAACCGAGCTCATGCCGTGATAACGAAGTCCGCCCGCATGATTTGCGGAAGGAATAAAGCCGCTGCCTAAAGTATACATTTTAGCAAGAGGACAAACCTTTCCCGTATCGCAGAAATCATATGCGTAAGTTCCTCTCGTCATACTCGGGCAGGAAGCGGGTTCAACGGCAATAATCTGATAATCCGCCTCTCCTCTTAAAATTTCTCCGGCAAAAGGAGAAATCAGACCGCCCAGATTGGAACCGCCGCCGGCACAGCCGATGATCATATCCGCTTTTATGCCGTATTTATCCAGCGCAGCTTTTGTTTCCAGACCGATAATGGACTGATGCAGCAATACCTGGGAAAGCACCGATCCCAATACGTAACGGTATCCCTCCTGGCTGGTTGCGGCTTCCACGGCTTCGGAAATCGCACAGCCGAGGCTGCCCGTGGTGCCCGGAAATTCCTCATTGATCCTGCGTCCCACATTGGTATTCATGGAAGGAGAAGGCGTAACCTGCGCTCCGTATGTACGCATTACTTCGCGGCGGAAAGGCTTCTGCTCATAGGAGCATTTTACCATAAATACCTGACAGTCCAGATCGAAATAAGAACAAGCCATGGAAAGCGCCGTTCCCCACTGACCTGCGCCGGTCTCCGTCGTAACGCCTTTTAAGCCCTGCTTTTTCGCGTAGTAAGCCTGCGCTATCGCGGAATTTAACTTATGGCTGCCGGACGTATTGTTTCCTTCAAATTTGTAATAGATGTGCGCCGGAGTCTGTAATTTTTCCTCCAGGCAGTAAGCCCTGACTAACGGCGAAGGGCGGTACATCTTATAAAAGCTGCGGATTTCTTCGGGAATGTCAAAATAAGCCGTCGTATCGTCCAGCTCCTGTTTTGCCAGTTCCCTGCAGAAAATACCAGAGAGTTCGTCTTCGGTAACCGGCTGCAGCGTGCCGGGATTCAAAATCGGCGCGGGTTTCTTTTTCATATCCGCACGCACGTTATACCACTGTTTGGGCATTTCCTGTTCTTCGAGATAAATTTTGTAAGGGATTTTCTGATCCATTTCGGTTCCTCGCTTTCTTTTATTTGTATATGGGTTGCGTTTTAGGCAGGGCTTCCGCTGCATAAGCAGAGGCTCGCGCATTTCCTGCGCTCGCTCGCGTTGCTCGCCGTATAGATCCGGTTCAGGCTCCTTTTGCCCGCGCTCGCGCGGCAACGGAGCCTGAATCGGATCTATACGCCTCTGCTTATCGCGCAAAAAATCCTGTCCTATCTTGCGATAGGACAGGAGTAATTTTACTTCTGCGGTGCCACCTAACTTCATTCTGATGAATGCTCTCTGCCGTGTACTGTCATACACGTTCTGCGGTAACGTGCAGCTACGTCGCCCCTACTCCCGTTTTGCGGTTTCAGTTTGCCCTCACGGGTCCATTCGCCTATCTTCTCATTACCGCAATCCCACCGCCTGCGGCTCTCTGAAAATGTTCCGAAAGGGTACTCCTCCCGATCAAAGGTTTTCAATCATTGTTCTCAATGTAACCGATTTCTGTCATTCTGTCAAGTGGTTTCAATGGCAAACTGTTTCAATGGCAAACAGCGGTTCTCCTGCACGGACCTTCCCCTGCGCCAGCAGACGGATTCTCTCATGCTCTCCCAGTTCCGTGCATACAACCGGCGATACCATGGACAACGCGTTGCTGTTGAGATAATCAAGCTCCAGCTTCATCAGCGGCTCTCCCTTTTTAACCTTTTGTCCTTCCGCCACAAGAACGTCGAAGCCCTTCCCTTTTAATTTTACCGTATCAATACCCACATGAATCAAAAGCTCCACGCCCGTATCCGTCACAAATCCGATCGCATGCTGCGTTTCAAAAACGAAGCCTATGGTTCCGTCTTCCGGCGCTACGACAAGCGAATCCTCCGGCGTCACAACAGCGCCGTCGCCCATCATCTTTCCGGCAAAGCCTTCATCGGGCGCATTAGAAAGGTCCGCCGCAATCCCGGTCATCGGGCTGGAAATCGTCAGCGTTCTGCGCGGGGCGTTTTTCGCATCTGCCGGGATATCCTGATCCGTCACATCCGGCTCGGCTGAATATTCCTCCGCGAGATCCGGCTCGGCTGAATATTCATCCGTGAGATCCGATTCGGCTGAATATTCTTCCCCCAGATCCGCGTCTCCCAACGCCTCCAGATAATCCTCCAGATTGGATTTGATGACCGTGACCTGCGGACCGTAAATAACCTGTACGCCTTTTCCTTTGCGGATAACGCCCGAGGCTCCCGACGCTTTTAATGCTTTTTCATCCACCAGATTAATATCACGAACGGTACAGCGTAACCTTGTGGCGCAGCAGTCCACATCGCTGATATTTTTCTTTCCTCCCAAGCCCTTTGTGATCAGCGCGCTTGCAGCGTTTCCGTCCTCTCCGTTTTTTGAGGCTTTGTGTTCCGTTCCCTGTTGTGCCGCATTGCGCGCATTGACATCGGCTCTTGTATACAATTTGGTTTCTTCGTCGTCATCCTCGCGACCGGGCGTTTTAAAATCAAACTTTTTAATCATATATTTAAAGATGAAATAATACAGGAAGAAATAAATAATCCCCGCCGGAATCAGCCTCATCCAGCTTGTTTTCTCATTTCCCTGTAAAACGCCGAATAAAAACAGGTCTATCAGACCGCCCGAAAAGGTAAGTCCCACCGCTACGTTCAGTATATGAGCGATCATATACGCCGTTCCGGCTAAAATAACCTGTACCACAAACAGCGCGGGCGCCACAAAAAGGAACGAAAACTCCAACGGCTCCGTAATACCGGTCAGCATACTTGCCAAAGATGCGGATAACAACAATCCGCCCGCCGCCTTTTTCTTTTCCGGCTTGGCGCATTGGTACATGGCGAGCGCCGCCCCCGGGAGCCCGAAGATCATAAAAATAAATTCTCCGGAGAAATATCTTGTCGCATCGGCGCTAAAGTGCGTCACGTTCGCCACGTCCGCCAACTGGGCAAAGAAAATATTCTGCCCGCCCTGTACAAGTTGTCCGCCGACTTCCATGGTGCCGCCCACCGCCGTCTGCCAGAAAGGCATATAAAACACATGATGCAAACCAAAGGGAATCAGCGCCCTCTTGATAATACCGAAAAGCAGGGTGCCGAAATACCCCGTACCCGTCACGATACCGCCCAGGGCATAAATGCCGTTTTGCACCGGCGGCCACAGGAAATACAGAATAATTCCCACAAACATATACACCAAAGTGGAAATAATCGGCACAAAACGGGACCCGCCGAAAAAGGACAGCGCATTGGGCAATACAATCCTATGAAAACGGTTGTGCAGCGCCGCTACGCCAAGCCCTACGATAATACCGCCGAACACACCCATCTGAAGGGTGGGAATCCCGCAGACAGAAGTGACGGTTCCTTCCAGCACGTCGCCGATGATATCGCCCTCGGGCGTAATCTTTTCATTGATTAAGAGCATAGCGCTGATCGCCACATTCATAACGAAAAAGGCAATCAACGCCGACAGCGCCGCCACTTCCTTTTCCCTTTTTGCCATACCGATCGCAACGCCTACCGCAAAAATAATGGGCAGGTTGTCAAACACCGCGCTTCCCACTTCATTCATAATAATCAAAAGCGCATGTAAAACGGTCCCTTCGCCAAGCAACCCTTCCAATCCATAGGCGGCAATCGTCGTCTCATTGGTAAAAGAGCTGCCGATCCCGAGCAGCAGTCCCGCTACGGGAAGAATGGCGATGGGAAGCATGAAGCTGCGTCCCACACGCTGCAGAACACCAAAGATTTTATCCTTCATTTTGATTTCTCCCTTTTTTATCTTTAGTTTCTGCAAACTTTTGAAATTTTATTGAAATTATTTGAATAAATTTAATAATCTATCGAAAAATCCCAATTCTTCCTCTTCCGTTTCCGCAACAGTCTCGGTTTCCGGAACCGCAACTCCTTCCGTCCTGATCACAAACTGTACCGATTGTATATTTTTATTACGCTCCGATACAAAGGAAACAGGTTCATAATCCGAGCCGAACAGATCCGATACGGTTTCATCCACCTTTTCTTCCAGTTTTGTGTCCAGATCCCCCGTCTGTTGTGCAAACTCGCCGGTTCCATCCGCCAATTCTCCGGTTCCGTCCGCTAACTTTTCTGCACCATCTTTTAATTCTTCCGTTCCGTTATAAAGCTGCCGGCTTCCGTCGGATAAGCTCTTAATGCCGCCGGAAACAGCTCCTGCGCCCTGATTTAACGCCGCCGCGCCGTCATATAGCTGCGAGGTGCCGTCCGCCAGGTTTTGCGCTCCCGCCGCAAGCGTCGCCGCGCCTGCGCCGGCTTCGTTTACGCCCGCCGTATACGCCTGCAGACCCTGATAAAACGCCGCGTAGGAATCCAACGATGCCTTAGCAGAAGCTAACTGATCACAACTAAAATCTTGTGTTTTCCTCCATCAATCATTTTCTAGTAGAAAATTTGGAAATCAGCATACCGGCAACCAAGAAAATATAAAAATAGGGCGTAACCGCCGATAACCCCTTTTCCTGGGCAAAAATAGATGAATAAGCAATCACGGCGCCGAACGGCACCATAATAAAGATCATGTTAAACATAAACGGTAATGCCGGTTTATAAAATGCGTCCGCCAAAACAAATTTCTTGCGTTCCACTTTCGGATATTTAATCTTACAAAATGATACGCAGATCAAAGCAATTACCGTGAGTGCAAATAAAACGATAAAGGACGCTTTACTGCTCATATGGTTCTGCACCTGTATTCCGATGAATGGTCCTGCAGCCATACCTAATGATATTGTCAGGGCAAAACGATTGACCCCCTGTCCTACTTTGTCCTGCGGAAGAACATCTCCCGCCAAAGTAGTTGTTGCAGAGCCGCACACGGAATACACAACCCCCATGTACAAACGGATGATTACTAAAATTCCATAAACAGGGAATACTGCAAATCCCAGAAACGGCAGACAAAATAAAGCTAAAAACAGCATATATACATGATAACGGTTAAAGTTGTCCAAAATATACCCCGCAAAAGGTCTGAACAATACCGTAGCGATTGACATAGATGTTAAAACAATCCCGATTTTAGAACCGGTAATCCCATTTTCCTGACAATAAATCGGAAGAATCGGTACCGAGGCATAAAAGGTTGCCATCATCAGTAGATTCGTAATAAATAATAATATAAATTTCTTATTCCAAATTTTATCCATAATTTTGAGCTATCCGATAAACGATATTTCTGATAGCTCATACCTCCTTTTATAGTAATTTTTACTCCTCGCATAAAAAAATAGCGCAAGTCTGTCTTCCGACTTACGCTTTACAAGTTATATTCTCTTTTCCAAATTTCTTATATCGCGCCGTATTCTCCTGCAAACTCCATGATTATCTTTTTCACTGTTTTCGAGTCTCTTTAGCCGTATTTCTAATAATCTGATTTTTTCTTCCGGTTTCATTTTACTGCCCTCCTTTTCATAATTTTTTATAATATAACACACTTTTTTCGCACTATGAATTGAAAATATGTTATAATTGATAACCTAAAGTTATTGAAAAGGAGAAATAAGATGACCATAGATAATTTGAAATGCTTTATTCTTGTAGCAGAAAATTTAAGTTTTGCACGCGCCGCAGAAACTCTTTATATTTCCCAGCCTGCCGTAACAAAGCAGATAAATTCCTTAGAACAGGAACTTGGCGTAACATTATTTATTCGTTCTACCCGCCATGTCGAACTAACGCCCGCAGGAATGTCTTTTTATAAAGATGCGAAAGATATCGTGCTGAAATCACAAATGGCAATCGACCGCGTGCAAAGGCTTAACACAAGCTTCGCTTCCATTCGGATCGGGCTCAGTAACCCGATCGCGCTTTTTTATCTCTCGCCAATTTTAAAAAAATTATCAGAAAGCTATCCTGATATCCGCCCTAACGTAGAAGTACCCGGATATAAAATAGTACTCAATCTTTTTTTAGAAAATAAGCTGGATCTTCTTTTCTATTATAAAGAAAATATGCCGAAAAAGGCTGAGATAAACTTTGCAGAATTAGAAAAAGACGCTCTTTCCTGTTTGATGCCTTCCTCTCATATTTTAGCTTCAAACACATCTATTTCCAGTGAAGAATTAGCAAATATGCCAATCATTGCATGTAATCCTTTAAATGCTCCTTTATCCACGGCTGTCTTTCAACAACAACTGCTCGCCAAACATCCTGTAGATAAAGTTTTGTATTGTGATAATATTGAAGTGGCACATTGCATGGTTGCCGCAGGACTGGGTATTGCCATTATCCCTGAGCTTTTAACTTTAAAATCACCCGACTTTGCATCTGTCCCGCTATCAGACGCGGCTCCGCTTTCTTTCGGGATTTTTTATCATAAACGAAATAAAAACCCTGCATTACACAAATTTTTGCAGCTAATCTGATTACGACAGCTGTCCTTTTTTATTCAGTAGTATACAGGGGGCAGCTATCGTTTCTTTTTTACTAAAAATATCCTGTTCATTCCCGCCTGCCAGGTATAAGGAAACTCCACATAACGTTCTACTTCTCCAAATTTATTGAATATTTCCATCCAATAAGGGGTATCCTCCTGCCTTAAATATAAAATTCCATTCTCGCCATACATATTTTCTCCCAGCTCATCGTATTCCATATCAGCCAATTCTTCCTCGGAATAAAAAGGATTCAGCTTTATAAACCAATATCCATCCTCGCTTAATACTCTGTCCATCTTTAATATGGTTTCATAACTCTGATCCTTCGTCATAACATCCAAAACATTTGATAAAATAATCCCATTAAATTTGCCATTCTCAAACACATCAAGGAAATTGGCATCACCACTAAAAAAATGCAAATTTTTGTAGCTGCTTTTCTTTACCGTTTCTTTTGCAAAGGCAACTCCTTCTTCAGCAAGATCTATTCCTACTCCTGTTCCTTTTTTCTTATATTGTGCATATTGAAATAGAATATCACCTGTCCCGCAGCCAAAATCCAGCACATTGCTTGTCTTATATGCAAGCATCATCAAACAAGTATCAAATAATGGTTCTACAGTTAAATTTATATTCCTCAAATCAACCGGATTACTATTTGAATAAATTTTATTCCATCTGTCTTTCTGTTCTTTATACGTATCCATTTTGATATTCTCCTTCCGGGCTCATTTCGTATTACCCCTCAACATAAAGTATTTTACAAAATTCTACCCATTTTGAAATTGAGACTTTGTTATCAAAAATAACCGTAAGTTATCAATGGACAGACGGATTTTTCTCTGATACTCTTAATGCTTATCATAAATCCTTTGAAATTGCGTATAATATTATTGCAGATTCAGCCGAAATACTGCTTGCATTTAGCAGATATTAGTGGTAACACATCTGTCAGTGATCAGGTTGCAGAAACTTGCGATGCCTGCGACCGGAAGGAAGACCTGCCGATTTTCCTTTTTTGTACAAAAATATAGGGAGATAAATATGCCAAAGAAAGTAATCAACCCTTTTATTACATACTTTGACCAGTTAAATCTCTTGACTTAAAAAAATAAACTACTTTAAGCGATGCATTTCCCCTCAAATTGGGCAAATATTACCTAGTATAAATTATTATAATTTCTTAAGCAATTATAGCAGGATATATTTTCATCGCAACAATATTGAAATACCTTATATGAGCAGATCTAAGCGATAAAGCCACAGCATCTCTATTCATTAGCCTCTTCACATGACCGGCTCCTCCCGGAACATTATCGTAAATTAAAGATTAAGAACCTTAAATCCGGAAAAGCCCTCAGTAATCTTTTAGAGTCGATCATTCTCTTGGAAAGTAAAACAATCGTTTCCACATGGCATGAGCGTGCAATTGTATTTTCCGAAATCAAAATGGGCAGAAGAAAGCCCCCAAATCTGCTTGGACTTGGAGGCATTATTCTACTCATCTTGATATTGTTACCGACTTAACATTTTCTCAAGCTGCTTTTTAAAACTGGCAAAATCAACCATCTGATATAAATCATCGCAGAACATTCTTACAAAATCATCTTCTGCTATACCTGTTGCAAATAAATTGCTCATTAACATGTCATATAATTTTTTACCATTTCTATCCTCTGTATAATTATAATTGGATTTATAATCATTAATAATATTTTTTATTGACCTCACATGAAAAAATTTATCTCCAAAATATTTTATAAAATTCACATCCTGCTCGGAAATTATCTTTTTATAAATAAATTTTTCCAGACTGTTTACTGGTAAAAATGTTTTTGGTAATGCCTCAAATTCCGTTTTTTCTTTTACATCATCAACAACATCTCCATCAATAATACTGATTATTTTTTTGCCAACCCCTAATACCGCATTATCTTTCATGTCACGATGTAGTCTCAAATTATTATACCAATCACCACATGGTACAACATGTATCAAACGACTCACGCGCATATTTTCTTCTCTCAATACTTTTTCTACTATTTGCTTTGCTAATACATCTTCTACCAAAATCAAATAATCAAATCCATCTGGAGTATATAAATCCCTGATCACATAGCTTGGATATGCTGGAGTATTAACAATAATATTTCCATCTATATTTTCTATTTGATATATCCTTCTCGGTAAAATTCTTCTTATTATTTCCGCAGAATGAGTTGAAAAATAAACAGGAACATCATGTTCTTTACTAAGTCTATTCAAAAAATCTACTAAACGAGAAATGGCACTTGGATGTAAAGCCAATTCTACTTCATCAATAAAAATTAGTAGTCTATCGTCTTGTTTGTAATTTTTCTTTTTGACCTTATTGTTAATAAAATCCAAGAGGGAAATTAACATACATTCCCCTGAACTCATTTTAAATTGACTTATAAGCTTTCCATTTACTTCTGCAAAATATGGAAGTCCTTCTAATTTGTGCGAAGCCGCAATAACTCTATTTTTAATCCGCTTAAGTGTTTTATAATTGTCATAATTATCATGAAGGATTTTACTTAAATTTCGTTTTACAAATTCGTCCGCATCACACAAATGTTCTTCATTAGGTATAGTTTTTGCAATACTAATATCTCTAAATCTAGTTCCATAAAAGATACCTCCTTCGTAAAACCCGTCAAATGGTAATTTGTTAGGAAATATATCATTTTCCCATCGTTTGCGTCTGTGGCTATATTTCCAAGTTGTTCCACTTTCGCCAATATCAAATTTTACATACGAATTATCATCAAAGTCTGTTTCGTCCAATTGGGACAAAGATGACCCCCCTCACCAACTGTGATAACGCCAGCATTATAGTACTCTTACCCGTTGCATTTTCTCCTACAATAGCATATAATCCTGCTTCTACCGGCAAACTTAATTGTGCCTTACGGACATTCTTAATATTTGCAATTTCTATTCTAAGATCTTCCAATTTTTCCGCCACCTTTTATATTTTTCATTTTCAGTAGTTTGGAATTTATAAAACTTTCCAATAACCATCTCTCTTTCCATTTATTCGAACTATCTTGCCCTCTTTAACCAATTTTTTAATAGTTCGTTGAATGGTACTTACGGATACTCCCACTTGTTCAGCCAATTCCTTCTGCTTAATTCTTGGTGAAAGCAATATTGCTCTTATTACTTTAACCTCCATTTCTGTTCCGTCAAAATTCAAAACTTCATCCAAAACTTCATCCAAAACTTCATTTTTATCATTTAAAACTTCATTGGTAAAATTAAGGTTTTTCAATATAACTCTGAATTCTGTCGCATTTGAATAAAAGGCCGGCTTTTTATCTTCTGTATAATTTGGTTCCACTTCATATGCCTGCATGATCTTTTTAAAACCACTACCCCTTCGTTCCATATAATCAAGTCTGCTAAAAATATCTGCAACTACTGGATTTCTACGTTTTGACGGAACATTGTCAATGTCTCTGTCTTGAATTAATGAGCCATCATACATTCCACCTGGTGAATATATTTCCAAACGATCATCAAAGATATCAATATGGACTTCACTTCCCATATCTAAATAATCACGATGCACCAATCCATTAACCAGACCTTCAAAAATGCTTCTTTCTGGATAATCCGGATATTCTACTCTTCTATCAGATTCCTTTTTCCACATTTTCTTCGAATTTCTTCGTGCAAAGTTCATACCTTCTTCCAAAAGCAATATAAGGCTGCCTGTATATTCCTCATCATCCAAAGCATCAATAACTCCCGATGCTTTATCTATACCATTCCATCTGGTACAAAATAGTCTTGAGCAATAAATGGGAGATTCATCAGCAAGCAAAGCACCTGCATTTGTCAACATTCCATTCTTATCAACAATACCAAATGATTCAAAATCTTTTAATTCCATGCTTTTTTTCGTTTTTTATGATATGCTGCTTTTAACTTTGAAAAAGAATAATCCTCAAAATTATAATCTGTTATAAGGCTGTCATATGTCCTGTTTTTTCCTCTCAAAACTAGTCTCTTCAAATCTGTAGCAGTGGCCATTACACTCTCATTGCCGATTCTGACATAGGCAGTATAATTTCCCTCTCCTACATAATAGTAAGGTGTCTCTTCTCCCCGATATACTTCCAAAGTTACGATTTCCTTGCCATCTACAAGATGCGCTTTTAACAAAACTTCTGGAGTTGGGTCCATTTTTACCTTTATCTGTTCACTAATAACTTCCATAGCTTTCTTTACATCATCAATCCCCACCACAGAGTCATCATCCGCAATACCAAAAATAAGTACACCGCCCACACCATTGGCAAAAGCACTTACGCTTTTCAACCAACTCTTTGGTTTTTTCACCCCTAGCATTACTTTTTTATCATACTCGGTTGCTTCACCGATCAGTTGTTCTAATTTCATAACCTCTCCTTATATTTTTCTCTATTCCTGAGACAATATGTTTGGATAATATATATTAATTTCTTTGAGATAATCACTGGCATTATACCTATAACTGGCACAGCCTTCCAGTATGCTATATGCTTTTCTTTGTATTTTCATATTAGAAGAATTCCTAATAACATTATACGCTATACCTGCAAACAAATCATAATTCTCAAAATGTCCATAGCCGGTTGCTTCCGAATATGTTCTATCTATCTCACCCAAAAGTGCCAACTGATCTATTTCATTGAATTGTATTAATATTTTCCAAAATGTATATAGCTGTTTTCTTATGATGTAATTTGAAAGTTGCTCCTGCCTCATAAGTCGCATGACAAATTCTTCTACATCCTTAGAAATCTCACCTCGTTGCAAGTTCTCCTCGATATTCTTGATTTTTTCTTCTTCCGAAATCTCTTTCACAGAGCTATTTACATCCTGAATCATTTCTTCCAACACAGCATAGCGTTTAGTTCTATTACGATCTGTTGCTTTGCTGATAACAAAAGACAACTTTTTGTTCAGCTCACTTTCGCCTGTAATATAATCAATTATTTTTCCAATCGAATATATGTCACTCAGTTTGTCCAATGCAGTAAACTCATGCAGTCCTATGGGATCAATAAAATAATGTGAGTTCTTCGGGGTTGATGTCGATTTCAAACTATGGTTTATCATGGTATCTTTACTCAGTCCAAAATCAGACAATACAACATGTCCCTCTTTAATTAAAATATTTCCTAAATGCAAATCCCTATGTATTATGCCTGCATCATGAACGTCTTTCATTCCTAATAACAGTTCCTCAATAATTTGCAAAATCAACCTATCATCTTTAAATGGATTATTCTCCAAATAATCATAAACATTGCAGTCGCACTTTTCCATTAAATATGAATCATTGTTCTCATCATAATTAAAAACCTTCAGAACATATGGTGACTTAGCCAATCTAAGCATATTTTCATACTCGTACTTAAATCTCTTCTTCCATGCTTCTTCTGATCGGTATTGTGCCTTAAGCTGTTTTTTGTAAATCTGTTCATTAAACAGAAAAATCTCACAATAACTCCCCTCAAAGAGTTTATAGTCATTCTTTATCTGTATCATTCCTGCATCATCTTTTAATTCCAACCCGAATCGTTTTAGAAAGTCTTTGGATTTATCCATAATAGTATTTTTCATTTCTTTCCGATATGAAGAACTATTAACTAATGTCAAAATGGCTCCAATTACTTGTTGTTTAGTTTCCAAGTTCTTATTGGAATATTGATTAAAAAGGCTTTCTGTTTCAACATATTTCACATTCGCTACCGTTTCAAAGTAATCTTCAATAGATAAATAATCAATCCCAAGAATGGAATCCTCCAGATAATAATCTAAATTTAATCCATCATAATGAGCCCCATAATATCCCCGCTGGTCCACTTCGACTTTTTCCTCGAAAAATACATTGTCATAATACTCAAATAATTTATTGATTACTGATTCCATTTTATCCCCCTTCTCATTATAAAAATTATATCATATAACGCCAGCGTATTAATCAAATTTTACTTAAGTTAGCAAAAATCTATTCCATACACTCATGTTTTGTTATCATGTCAAGACTTTCTAAAAGAAAGCTATTATAACGTTCAGGATGAACCTTAATCATTTTTATTGGTTCTAAATTTAATTCCCCCTCACACATATCATGTGGTATTGAAAAACCAATTGTTTTAAAAAGTTCTACTGTTATCTCAGGTAATACAAAATGCTTATTGCATTTTTCACATTGTATGAAACACAATTCTTTTTCTTCATCATTAAGTCGAATCAATTTTTTATCTGCTATCATCTCCATGAAAAAATAGACCAAATCTACTTCCTTTTCGATTACTGTATCTGCCAATTTCATAAACAAATCGTACTCTTTCTCATTTAATGGCTTGTCTTTAGAATTAATATCCATATTAAAAATAGTTTCTCCGTCCACAAATGAATAGTTTTGGTTATATCTACTGAAAACAGATTGATAATGCATTTGATAATTTCTTAATTCTTTTAATCTTGATATTTCGCTACTTCCGATTATATTTTGGATTTCCTCATAGTATTCATTTGTTTTGTATTTTCCATTAATCTCTTTTATAACATTTTCAATACTTACTGTTTTTCCAGGATTATTGGGCAATCCTTCCGTTGATTGTTCAACAACACCAGCAATTGTAAGTGGATTACTTACGGGCATCTTATGTGCAGGCAATAACTTTAAATCATAAAATACATTCATAGATTGTGCATACAATTCTATAAACGAATACATCAATATACACAGATAATTACAATAAAACATTTTTTCATCATACGACACACTATATTTAATCATGGCATACGCAGGAAAAATATTATTGTTAATATAATTTTGCAAATGAGCAATAAGTACTGTTCCCCCAAAGATAGTTTCATTTGAATTATATTGGCTGTATTTCATATTCGAATGATACAATTTATCTTCAAATTTTTTCTTCATATTACTAATCATTAAATTTATTTTTTTCTTATTAAACTGATTAATTATCATTTTGTAATTTCCTTTTTCCGCGAAACACCAATTACCGAATCCGTTTACAAAGACTTACTTCCAACATATTTCTCTTTTTATATTTTTCAAAAATTTTTAACTCTGGATTTGGTCCTATAAAATCTTGTAAAAATTCTGGTAAATATTTTTCACATATATCCTCCCGTACAATTGCTTGACCACCATAAATCAAAAAAACATCGCATCCATTTGACTATTAATAACCATTGGTTTTCCATTAACTCGTGTACACATTTCTATTGCTCCCTTCGGTTTCACAGGACACAATCTTCTAATTTCTAGCGTACGTTCTTCGTTAAACCAGCCTATCCACTCAGTCTGTCCTCCAATATAATCATCTTCCAATTCTATCCAATAATATGTTTTATCCTCCACAATTTCATAATTATTACAGCAATTAAGATAATTACTATATAATTCACTATATCCGTCTTCGCCTTTAATTTTTCTTTTCGTTCTTTAATTGATTCTTTATAACATTTCAATTCTAATAAATAATCAATAGATACGTTGAAATATGTAGCAAGTTTAACTAACGCATATGTGTCTGGTCTATATCCACTTTCGTATCTCTGAATAGATTATACTGTAATTTGCAATTGATTTGCTAATTTCTCTTGGCTCAATCCGGCTGCCAATCTCAATTTCCTTAACCGCTCTCCAAAACCATTCATTCTGCATATCCTCCTTTGTCCCAATTATATCATCCTATAAAAATGATTTATAGCGACAATTTTGTCCTAATATAAAATATTCAAGAGATTTCATGAATAAATCATTAACTTAGTCACTGGTTTGTTCACTTTCAATTCGTATAAATCCCGCAGCTTAATTTCACAATTGAAAACAATCACTGACTTTTGACAAGATGTAATAAATTTCATTAACATCGCATTTATGCTTTCGGTGAACTAATTAGTGCACTCTACTGATCATTTACCGGACATTTTATGATCATTCATGTTTACACTGCATTTTGTATCATTTCCTGAAACGCTGCTCTCTTGTCAATTCTGCCCCTGCTTCCATAATCTACATAAACACCCGCAAACAGCCAGTTGGACTGCTCTCTAATATAATTCTTATAATAATCCTTTTGTAACCAATGCTGCTTTTCTGACTCTCATATTTCGTACTGACACGGCAATATGCTGCTACCCGCAATTTTCTGATAGCATCTTTTTGGGGCACTTCAATTTTTCTTACCTTTTTCATCCCTTATTCCATCCAATTCCTGAATACAATTAACAGTAGTATTCTTTAGAATTTATTCAAAGACCAAATGGGATAAGTATAACTTTTTCACCAATGAATTACAATATTCTCTTTCCCTCCTTACAATGAATCTAACAAACATCTTACTACAATTCACTATAACTGTAATAAGTCGTACGTTATCTGTAACAAGTTGCATTCAGGATATAAAAAAGACATTATCGTGTTTCTCATTCCTAAATGATTTTACTCTAATGTCTTCCCTTTGTTTTCTGTTTTTTGTTTTACCTTTTCTTTAATGTGCCGGATCAGCACCTCTTCTTTGCAACAGGACGGTACTCTCCACGGTACTTTCATTGTCCCAATCAAGTTCGTACAACTCCTGATTGTTGAAAAATACAGGAAAACGGAACTTGAGACTTCTTAAAATTCTGCCATCCTCTTGTTCTGCCTCGTAGATATTTACTTCCTCAAGGAAGCTCCTCATAAATGTCTTCTTCTCCATATCTGTAAATCTGTCGTACAGCTTATCAAAGAATAACAAAAACTGGTATACATTATCACCAGATATCTTTTCCTGTTTAATATTATACAGCCTTGTCTCCACCGCTTCAATGGAAGTTTCAATTTCCTCTATCTCATCATAGAACTTATCCAGCCTAACCTGCATATCTTCGTATTTCTTATCGTAGTGTTTATCAGATACAGATAAATTATCCATCTGATTTGCAAGCTTATTCTTTGCACCAGTTACCTGCTTTAATCTGTCTTTTAAGCCTGCATGCTCTCTGTCCAATTCTTCCGTGTCAATGCTGTTACCAATATGCTTTTGAATCTCCGCCTTGAATTTTTCATTATTCACAAGTTTACGGATTACCTCTTCCACCGCCGCATTAATTTTGTCCTCATTCCACTGCTTTCGATAAGTACACTTATAACCATTCACATAAGTTCTGTGTTTGCAGGCATAGTAAAAATAATCCTTATAATATCCGCCATCCGGATGCTTCTTGCGATTCACATTGCCATACATACCGCTACCACACACCGGGCATTTGATAATCCCCGATAGAATATGCTCATGATCCAGACTGTGGGTTTTGATGTTGGCAACACCGGTTTCCTGTCTCTTTTTGTGTACCTGATTCCACAATTCTTCTGAAACAATTGCCTCGTGAATACCATCATTTAATATATAGTTATCCTGCTTTACCACATGATACTCATTCCTTGTTCCGGGAATCTTCTCATTCTTTCTTCTTCCAAAAGCAAGCTTTCCACAATAAACAGGATTATCAACTACACCTTTTACAAAGGATGTAGAAAATCCTTCAATGGTATTGTTCTGGCGAAGCTTTTTCTTGTATCCGCTGTTATTTAGGAATGTGGCAATCGCTGCAATTCCCATAGTGGTATTGGCAAACTTATCGTAAATAATTCGAATAACCTCAGCTTCATCCTCGGCTATATGCAGTTCACCGTTGATTAACTGATAACCGTACGGTGCAAAACCGCCATTCCACTTACCTTCTCTTGCTTTCTGTCTACGTCCTTCCATGGTTTGAACTAATATATTCTCTCGCTCTATTTCAGCTACCGCAGATAAGACAGAAATCATAAGCTTTCCTGCATCCTTGGAACTATCGATACCATCTTCTACACAGATAAGATTAACACCGAAGTCCTGCATTCTTTGAAGGGATGATAATACATCCGCTGCGTTTCGACCAAATCGGGACAACTTGAATACAAGTACAAAATCGACGTTATCTTTGCCGCTTTCGATAGCTTGAAGCATCTGCTGGAATTGTAGTCTGCCTTCCACGCTTTTGCCGGATTTACCCTCGTCGGAATATTCCCCAGCGATAATCATGTCTTGGTAATCGGCATATTTATGTAATTTATCTTTTTGTGCATCTAAGCTGTAACCATCTACCTGCATGGTGGTGGATACACGGGTGTAGATGTAGCATTTGAGTTGTTTTTTCATATAATCACAACCTTTCTGTTGCTAAAGTTAAATATCTTTCTATCGTCCCAACAAAATTATATATCTGTTCCAACTAGATTTCAATAAAAAATAGGCAACCAATAATGAGTGCCTATTTCTTCAATGAGATACATACTTATCTCTGTATAACTATTTTTATTCTAATCCCTCTTTCTTTTGCAGAGAAAATTTCGAATTCGTAAAAATTATTTCAACAATATCAGAAAAACACGAAAGTACATTATACTTAGTTATGGGTGCTTCGCCAGGGTGTCCAGAATGGCATCTCATTTCAAAGCAACTTACCAATCTTGTTTTTTGATTAACGTCAATCATTTCCATCCCCTCTAAAATTGCTAAGATATCATTATCAAATACCATCCGTAACTCACTTATAGAATGTACATTTTGATTTTTGTTAAACCTCTTAAATCGCCCTGTTGTTTGATTTTTCATATATTCTGATGTAGAATTAAATTTATCAAAACCTACATTCTCTATAACTCTATGTATCCTATCAATGGCAGCGCACCACATCAAAACAACTGCAGCTTTATAAAAACCATTTTCCCAACAGCCCAAAGCTTCACACAAATACTCGTTTTCTTCTTTATCTTTGATTTTATCAAGTAATTCTAAAACTTCACTAGACATTTTATTTACTACTACATCACTTTCATATGTATGGGTTTGCAAGAAAATGATAATTTCACTTTTGTAGTTATGCCTAATTATATCCATTTGTCTCAAATACGAACTACGTCGACTATTAGTACTTGATAATTTCAACAATTCTTCAAATGCACCATTATATTTGTCCAATACTTCTTTTGATACATTATACATAGATAATGATTTTGCATAATCCGAAAACCATTTCGCCGACATATAATTTATCTGGTTCCTTTGTTCTCTATTTGTGATTTGCACCGTACTAGATTTATTAACCAAATTCCACAGTGTTTCAAAATCATCAAAGTATTTTTTAAGGTTCTTTATTAATTCATCCATATTTATATTTCCTTAGCCAACTCTGATATGATTTTTGCCAATTCTTTCTTTCCCTCTATTGAAAGACTATAATTTGCATTTTTATCATATTTATCATTAAAATTGTCAATAAAACTACTATTCTTTTTAAAATTCGTTGAGAAATTTGGCATATCGTAACATTTCATAGCCTGACATCTCTGACGTACTACTTCACCATTAAAAGTCATATCTCCATTAGGATCGGAAAAAGAATTTTCAAATGCAGTCAATAAAGCAATTCTCATTTGACATTCACTCATTTTGGTACTTCCCAATGTTTCATATAAAGGCATTAATTTATCATTTTCCTTATAATAAAGATTATTAATGTCCGAAATACTTATTCCATTAGTACTCATAAATTTCTGAACTTTAATATGGAAATCTGTTTGCTTTATTTCATCTGTCTGGATACTTTCTTCTGTATATCCAACATCAATATTTTTACTTTCTTCTACAATCTGTTGTTGTTTGATTTCAGGCTTTTCCCCTCTATAATCCGTTATATACTGATTAAGTAAAATTTCAAAACATCTTTCTTGAAATTTTTCTGGACACTGCTGCACAACCTCGATAATATTCTTAATTTCTTCCTTTAACTCTAAATACATTAATACTTCCTCCTTATTTGATAATTTTTCCCTTAATCTCTCCCACCAGTTCATGCACCGTCGTACACGGACACATCTCCGATGGCTTTGTTTTACCTTCTCTGATACACTGCTCCAGCTTCTGCTGTGCTATCTGAATTGCCTTTTCCTCGTCACCTGCTTTGCAAAGTTTTCCATACATCAGCTCATCAGCCTTGGAATACTTCTGTCCGGTCTTAGTTTCATATACCCGTCCAAAATCCGAACAACATGTCCATGAATCTTGGATTGCTGGCATGGAACCAAAGTAAGCATACATCCATATTTCAAAACATGGATTAGACCAGCCCACCTGTATTCCTTTACTCACTGCCTCTGCAATAATCTCGTCAAATCCCTGCACTTGATCTCTGTCAAATACAATCCAAGGTATACGATATTGTGCATCATAAGCAGTGAGTTCCAGACATTTATCAATCATGGCACGAGTTTTTGTCTCTACCACCTTTATTACGAGCTTGTTTCTCACATCCTCCGGCAAAGCCTGATGGAGTCCTGTGAAGAAACATCGCTCTGTAGCTTCTGTATCCGTAACAATCAAATAGTAACCCAATTCCGGCACCTTGAATTGTTTTCTCTGCTCACGAGTTTTTCTGTTACCTGTTCTGTCCTTCTTTGCCATCCTAATCCTCCCTAAAAATATCAATACTCTTTAAGGTAGGAATCGCACCATACTTTCCAATCAGATAATTCTTCTCATAGCTTTCATCCTTACGGATACGAGCGCCATCCTCGTCTACGAAATCTGCCAATGAATACAATGTAGAAACACCCTCTTCATCCTTCTCCACAAACCAAATTTCATCACGGCGTAAAAGCTGATTAGACAGCTGCCATGTGTCATGAGTAGTAAACACAAGCTGAGCATGGTTTGTATTTATCTCCGGATTTAAGAATGTTAGCAAGAAGTTTCTTACAAGTAACGGATGCAGACGAGCATTTAATTCATCAATGAAGAATACACTGCCCTTCTCCAGTACTTCCTGCAATTCCGGATATAAAGCAAACATCTTCAATGTACCTGCTGATTCTAACTCCAACGGAATCTCCGCCATTTCATCCGAACCAATCATCTTATGCAGTGCATTAATCTTATACTTTTCTTCTTTAGAATCTCCTTCCTGGGGAACCTTTTCGATTCGGAAGTCTCTGATATGCTCATCAAAGGATGCAAAATATTCTACAACCTTCTGCTGAACATTCTTGTCGTTCACAAATCCCTTCGGCAATCTGCGGGACATAAAGAAGTTTGTAAATGGGTCACCAAAATCCGCAAACTCATTTGAAAGGAACCAATCTCTAATTGCCTTACACTTACCAATCTTCAGCTTTGCTCCCAAAGACACAATGAGTACCTGCTTTTCCAAAGCTACCTGAATATTATCTCTGCTGTTTTTCGGAAATCCGGACAAATCTAACTCATCTGCATTACGGTAAAAAACTGTACTGTACTTTCTTGCAGTCTTTGCCTTAGAATTTAACCATTCTTCTGTTACACCTTCTTTGTCGATGCAGAATCCATAGTTATATGTCTTCTCAGCCTTATCTCCCGGCAATGTAAAATATACCTCAAAACTAGACTCTGCATTTGCTGATGTGGTATCAAACAAAAACGGTGTCGGTCTGAAATGCTCAAACTTTTCCTCTTCATCACCGTACTTAAATGAATCTGCAACATAATCAGACATATATTCAAAAGCGTTGTATATATTAGACTTTCCACTTGCATTTGAACCATAAATAGCAGCAACCGGCAAAATTTTCTCACTACCAATCGTCACTACTCTGTCTGAGAACTCGGTCATCTTTGTAGCAGATAAATCTAAAGTAGCCTCTTCTCTAAAGGATTTGAAATTTTTAAAATTAAACTGAATTAACATGATTGCTACCTCACCTTCTTTTCTACTTTCTATTATATGCGGTTTTTGAAATAAATCAACCCTCAAATGTGACTTTTTCTCATTTTAATGTATTTTTTTATGTTGCAATATTAAAAAATCACTCAACTTGCACTTTGTACAAATCAAGTGATTCCTCATTGTTTAATCCGTATCATTATTTTCAATTCTTTATTCAAATACTTTTTTGAACGCTCTTTCGTATGTATCACATCCCGCTTAATCAATGAACCCTCGCCATGCAAAATTTGCTTCGCAAATGGCTCGGTCTACATATCAAGTCTTCGATGAACACTTGTTACAAATTTCGCAGGATGCCGGTAACCCTTATGCAACTTCCATAAACCGCTCCAGAAATCTCTTCGCATAAGTCTCATACCGAAGTCTTTTTCCTTCTGCATCATCACGCCAAGTTTCCGGGTCAAACTGAAGCTCTACAGCTATATCACGCAAAACCTCCAGACCGTACTTCTCCATCATCTCAGCAAGAAATGTGCAGCAGCGTTCAAATTCCTTATTCAAAGCTTCCCTCCTTCCTTAGTCGCTTCTGCATCTTTTCAAAATAATTCTGATAATTCTTTTCTAGATGATACAGCCTCGCTACGGAAAAGGCAATATTTTTGATTCAAAAAATTCCGCTTACATATTTCCGGACTTTCTTTCACTTATCACTTCGTAAACCTTATTCACTTCTACATTCAACTTTCTCATATATGCCACCAGCTGTTCCTTATCTGTCTCTGAATATAAACCGGAATTATTATTATGTACAATCTGATTAATATTCGTACCAATGTGATTTACTTCATTGATAAGCTCCCTCAATAAAATCCTCATCTCCGGATAATCCGTAGGTTTCTGCGATATCATAAACCTCAGATACTTGGACTCGGTCATATTCATCTTCTCTGCTTTTTCTGCCAGCTCTGCGGCTTCCTCCGGACTCAAACGAAACTTCTTTACAAGACTTAATCTGCCTTGGGACATGCCATTGCCTACCTTCTACAGTTCTGCTCAAAATTCATACTGATAATTTCTCATGGTGTCTTCTGCTAGATACGCATTTTGTATATCCATTGCAAAATGCATCTAGTTAGGGGCAAAATCCCCTAAAACCCCTGATATTTATATAGGTGTGTCACTTTTTGACGCACTTTTTGAAAAAGTACGCCTCTTTTTGACACACCTTTTGGAAAAGTGCTCCACTTTTTGGCACACCTTTTTTGATGATAATTTTTCGTGCCTTGGATGGTGTGTCACTTTTTGACACCCTTTTCGGAAAAGTGCTCCACTTTTTGACACACCTTTGGAAAAATGGCGCCACTTTTTGACGCACCTTTTCAAATTCACAAGTATCATTCAGAAACTACGTCTTCAATAATCTGCTTATCCATTTTATTGCTTACCTATGTATTACCGAAACACGTACATCATAATATATTCTTCTTCGTTTTCATCAATAATCTCGAAGCCAACATTTTTGTACATCTTCACTGCATAGTTTGCTTTCTGTACTGCCAAGGAAGTTTTCTGATACCCTCTTTCTTTTAACTCTTCCAACATCCGTTTCATCAGCATAGTTCCAATCCCAAGACCTCGATACTCTCTATATAACGATATGGCAAAAGACGGAACACCATCTTCTACATGTCCATAATCATCCATATTACGAACCCAGACAGCACCGACTATCTTTTTGTCAACTTCAGCAACAAAACAAATATCTCCTTCCTGCTTGCCAAAATCCTGCACATAAATCTGTAATTCCGGTGCATTTATAATCTCTTTTGGCGGTGCATCTACACCTTCTGGAATGAAAATTGCTTCATACAGGAAATCATCTAGCAATGCTATTTCCTTGTTGTTCATATGCCTTATATTATAACTGATTTTATTATGAAAACCAATCAAAGTTCTAATTTGATTTACATCATATTCTTTAGCTGGAAGAATAACTGCATTTTTACCTATTATTTCTTTTACTATACGTAATTCTAACTCTTGCCTGTGTTTAAAATGACTGATCATATCCTCAAAAGCACTACATTCATGTTTCCTCCCATAGGGAGAGTTCACCAAATATTCTAACATCATCTGATACCATAACTCATTTCCATTCTCATCACAGCGTTCTTTTTGAATTATTTTAATATTCTCTTCCAACTTATCACTATAGAGATAAAATAATATAAACTTCTTTGCATCAATGCACCTAAATAAATTGCGATAGAACTCTATAATTTCTTCATCACTAAGCATATGAAACAAAATAAAATCCTCTATTACATTTTGAAAGAAAGAACATTCAAATAAATATCCTGTATCTGTAAAATTTTTAAACCTTGTTACTATAATTTCCTTTAGCTCCGCCAAAGTTTTTCGCCCATTATAGACTTCATAATTCTCCAAATCTTTATAAAATCCCGGAATATCCGTAATTATCCTAGTGTAAGTAATGATATAATTCTCTTGTTCCCTAACTGTATTTTTTATAATTTCATCCCTTATCGAATTGTATTTTTGCAAAACAGCCTCATATTCCTTCTTCGACATTAAAGCACACCAAGCCAATTCTATCGGAGAATAATCTCCTTCCCTACATACATGTAACTCAGGATTAAACTTCACAATATTATTTATCAGCGTGCTTTTTCCTGATCCTTGAATACCTTCAACAAATATATTTTTCATAAAGCAAATCTCCTATCAAATTATAATTCAATTACCTTAGTTGCTATTTTTTCGCAAAATTTCCTGTCATGTTCAACAAATAGCATGGTTGGCTCATACTTTAAAATTAATCTTTCTAACTGCATCCGCGAAAAAATATCAATGTAATTTAATGGTTCATCCCAAATATAAAGGTGTGCCGGTGTAAGTAAACTAGTCGCCAACAAAACTTTCTTTTTCTGGCCTTCCGAGTAAGTTTCCATATTTTTAGTAAACTGCTCTCGTCCAAAATCAAGCTGCCGAAGTATGGTACAAAATAAACTCCTATCCAAGTCATGCGTTTTACAATAATTTGTAACATTACCTTTAAGTCCGATTGTTTCCTGACCAACATATGAAATAACAAGACCACTTGCCACCTCACATAGTCCTTCTTCAATTATACAAACACCTATATTGGAATTACATTTTTCTAGGATTTTTCTAATAATTGTTGTCTTTCCACTTCCATTTTTCCCGGATAATACAACACGATCACCCTTTTTAATGTCAAAAGACAGCCCTTGAAACACTGGTTTATCTGAGTCTTTATATTGCAAACTATACTCTTTTACATTAACAAGACTATTTTTGTAATGAACAAGCTGAAACAACTTTAAATCTTTAGGATATTCTATATCTTCTAAAAGACCCTCCTTTTCCTCAATCTCTCTTTCAATTCGTTTTTCCATCTGCTTTACACGACTCTGCATCTTTTTTGTTTTGGCTCCTATAAAACTTCTTGTGCTTAAGCATCTGTCATGTTCTTTTATCGGATCAAATCCTATTTTGGTGTGTTCATTTTTATCTGCCCACTTAGCAACCTGTTCTGCCGCATGGTTCAACTTTTGAATCTCCTTTCGGTGTTTCTCATTTTGTGCTATCGCAAATTTATCTTTACGTTGCTTATTCTCCCACCAGACCGAAAAATTACCATTTTGTACTTCGATACTGCAACGATTCAATACCAGACAATGATCTGTGCATGCATCCAACAAATCTCTGTCATGAGAAACCATTATAAAACCCTTTTTAGAAGCTAAATACACCTTCACACACTCCCTTGCATTTTGGTCAAGATGATTCGTCGGTTCATCAATTAATAAAAACTCATTTTCCTGTGAAAACAAAACTGCAAGTAATATCTTTGTACGCTCTCCGGGACTTAAGGTACAATAAGGTCTATACAAAATCTCTGAACTTTCCGATAGCTCTTCCAACTCACAAATTACTCTCCATATTTCACACCCTGGCTTCAAATCTTCCATAAATTCTGCCACAGGCATTTGCTTTTGGTATTCTGCAATTTCATAAGGAAAATAATCAAACTTCGTTGATGCACTTATGGAACCTGTAAACTGATATTTTCCAAGTAATAAATTCAAAAAAGTTGTCTTCCCTTTTCCATTTCTACCAATAAAACCTAGTTTCCAATTTGTATCAATCGAAAATGAAACATTCTCAAAAACATAATCAAAACTCCCTTCATATCCAAAGGTGAAATTATTTATACTAATTTGTGCCATATACATTCCTCCTCTCATGGTTACAATAAAAAAAGAACCATTCGTTGCCAAACAGTTCCATTACATACTATAACCTCATATGGTTCATCAAAAGAAGGAAATACACCCAACATTGTAATCATTTTTATGCACACAAAAAGAGAGGTTATGAGAACATAATCCACTTTTGGCAACATGACAAGTAGTATGGGCGATATCGCTCATACTGCATAAACATTCATGTAATCAAAAGTAAATTATCTTCTCATCTTTTCACCTCTCTCCTTAAGATAAAGCCATTCTAACACTCCGACTTTCCTTTGTCAACAAAGGAATATACTAATTCAACTCATTCCACACATCCACATAATCCTGCAAGCCACCCGGACGCATTGCAATACTCACATAACTTGCTGGCTCTTTCCTCGCAAGTCTGGCAAGGATTCCTGCATCCTCCGGCTCATCAAATACAACCTGCTCCTCTGACTTATCACAGTCAATCACAAGTTGCTTGCCCTCCATATCTGTCATAACAACTGCATTCCTGCTGCCATCATACTGATATACAGTATAGTTTAATGCCATGTGCTCACCTCTCTAAATCATCCCAAAATGATCCAATGCATCCTTTATCGCTTTTTCCTTTTCTTCCGGACACTGAGGTTGTCTGCTATCCTCTGATTTCGGAAGATTATAATTCTCTCCAACCTCTATTCCGCATTTTCTTTTTACCTGTGAAATATACAGATTAGAGACCTTCAACCCATGCTCCTTTAATACATAATCCTTAATCTCCGCATAAGTCGCCTTACTCTCTGCTGAAGTCAAATCCATCTCACCTAACTCTATTTCAACCTCGATTACATCATCCGGTTTCCGTTGGGACAAGAGAACAACCGTTTCCACATGCACCGTCTGTCCAAACTGGTCCACCGCCCTGACCCGCTTCAACTCATACCCGTTTCCGCACAGATACTTTAAATCTCTTGCCAATGTTGCCGGATCGCAGCTTACATAGACGATGCGGTCCGGTTTCATCTTGACCATGGTGTTCAGGCATTTTTCGTCGCAGCCCTTTCTGGGAGGATCGACTACGATTACATCCGCTTTAATCTGTTCCTTTTCATATTTTTCCGGCAGCACTTCCTCCGCTTTGCCCACAAAAAATTCCGCGTTGGCGATGCCGTTTAACCCGGCGTTCTCCTTTGCGTCCTCGATTGCCTGGGGAACGATCTCCACACCGTATACCCGTCCTGCCTTCTTTGCCAGAAAAAGAGAAATCGTGCCGATGCCGCAATACAGATCCCACACCGTTTCCCTGCCGGATAAGTTAGCATACTCTAACGCAAGCTCATACAGCTTTACGGTCTGGGCGGGATTTACCTGATAAAAGGACAGCGGGGATATCCGAAAGGCGACGTCGCCGATATAATCGGTAATATAACCGTTTCCATAGATTACCTCAAAGCTGTCTCCCATTATGACGTTGGTATCTCTGGTATTGGCGCTGATGCAAATGCTGGTAATGCGCCAGTTTTGATCATTATCCGCCAGTTGAAGTCCCAGCAGGCGGCGGGTCAGTTCCTTCGCAAGCGGAAACTTCTTCCCGTTTATGACCATGCAGACCATGATTTCGCCCGTGGCAAATCCGCAGCGGATCAGCACATGGCGCACCAGCCCCTGATGCAGTCCCTCATCATAAGCCGGAATATGATTTTCTTCCATAAAAGCAAGGATCTCTTCCAGTATTTTGCGGTTGGGAGTTACCCCCAGCTTACAATCTGTATTTGCAATGATCGAATGGGTCCTGCCCGCATAAAATCCTGCGACCGGTCTGCCTTCCTTATCCGTCCCTATAGGATACTGCGCCTTATTGCGATAGTGAAAGGGATCTTCCATGCCGACGATCGGCTCCATAACTTTTCCGATTTCCTCTTCCGAAAATCCGCCGATCCGCACAAGATCATGAAACACCTTTCTTTCCTTAAAACGGAGCTGTTCCTCATAGCTTACCGCCTGCATCTGACAGCCGCCGCAGACTCTGGCATACTCGCAAAGAGGCTCCACACGAAAAGGAGAAGGTTTCACAACCTTCTCTAATCTGGCGTAGGCATAGTTTTTCTTCGCTTTCATAATCTTTGCCGAAACGGTATCCCCGATCACGGCATCCTTGATAAACAAAGTGTATCCGTCCACCTTACCGATGCCCTCTCCATCCATACCGGCGTCTTCGATTGTCACGGTTACTCTGTCATTTTTACGATAAACATTTTTTTCGCTCATAATCCATCCCAAATCAATTCATTGTCGTGGCGCGGACATTGCTCTCAAGCATACGGTTATACCCCAGCCAGCCTGTTTCATTCGTTCCTTCTAAAAGTTCCTTAAAGGTTTCCAGCTTTGCGTCGGTGTTGTCCGCAAAGTTCAGCGCCAACGCTTCTATCAATGCCGGTTTCTTGGGCGAGCCGTATTCCAGTTCGCCGTGATGGGCAAGGATACAATGTTTGATTTCTCCCAAAAGAGTAGCCGGGAAGCCCGGTATTTCCTCCGCCGCATCGGATACCATTTCGCTGCCGATCACAATATGCCCCAACAGGTTCCCGATATCGGTATAATCGTTTTCGGGAAAAGCGGAAAGCTCTCTCGTTTTTCCGATATCATGGCACATCGCCGCCGTCAATAGCAGATCCCTTTTTAAAATCGGATACTGGGTGCAATAATAATCGCACAGCTTTGTGACGCTTAGGGTATGCTCCAAAAGTCCCCCCACAAAACCGTGGTGAACGGTCTTTGCCGCCGAGGAATGACAGAATTTTTTTGCAAAGTCCTGATCCTCAATGAATAATTTTTCCAATAATTTCTTACAATAAAGATTTTCTACCGAAGCAATCAGTTTTTTCAATTCATCATACATCTGTCCGATATCTTTTTGGGAAACGGGCAGATATTCCGACGGGTCATATTCCCCTTCCTCGCACCGTCTGATTCTTTTCACATTGACCTGGAACGCTCCCTGAAAGGATACGATTTCGCCGTACACTTCGATAAAATCCAAGGCGTCGAAATCCTGAATCCCCATACTGTTCGGGTCCCATATTTTCGCGTCCATGGTGCCCGTTTTATCCTGCAAAATCACTGTTTCATAAGGTTTGCCGTTTTTGGTCACGGCAGACTGCCTGTGTTTGCAAAGATAAATGTCATATACTTTATCCCCGTCCCTGTAGTCTTTCAAATATTTCATTCGTCCAATACCTCCGGTTTTATTTCGCCTTCTATATCGATATATTCTTCTCCGTTAAAACGTTTCAGCTCGAAGGTTACCGTCAATTCGGCGCGCATCGACCTGATCGCGTTTTCAAAATCCGTTTTGCTGCGGATTTCCGTATTTCCCAGCCGGACGATGATATCGCCGTTGGATACGCCGCCGTTCATTGCCGGAGAGCCTGCGTCCACTTCTGTTACATAAATACCGTAAGGTATTCCCTGTTCCGTATGGATTTCTTCCGATACCTCCGCTCCATGCACGCCGAGGTACAGGCGCTTGTCTCCGTTGGAAAGCTGTTCGATCAGTTCTTTGACGTCCGAAATGCCGAAGCAGGCAAGTAAGGCGCCGCTGGCGCTTGCCGCCGATTCCTTTGTGATAACGCCCAGTATCTGACCGGAAGTATTGATAATAATGCCGCTGGCATTTTTTTCGCTTCCGGTTATATCCGTAGTCAGCACGTCATAGCTGTAATCCGCATAGGTAATGCTTTTCTGATTGGAGGTCACAATGCCGTAGCAGACGGACCCGCTTTGTCCGAGAGGGCTTCCGATTGCGATGACAGGTCTGCCCACAATAGACGGCGAATTGGAATTGCCCAGTTCGGCGACCGCGACGCTGTCCTGATCCACTTCCTCCAGCATTGCGTCCGGTATTGTAAAAATCGCCAGCCCCGTATTCGGATCGCTGTGCCTTAGCTCCGCTTCCAGCTTTTTATCATTGGATAACGTAATGGTATAGGTGTCCGCATCCGGCAGTCCGTTCAGATCCGCTAGAATATACCATTGACCGCCGTTTCGCGCCACAATGACGCCGGAAGTCTCGTTTACGTTTTCCACCTGATTCTGAAACCAGTCCGTTTCCTGGGATACCCCGGTCACAATTACAACGGATTTGGAAGCCTCCGTTGCAATCTGATAAAGCTGGTCATAGATCGATTGATAGGTCTGCATAACCAGTTGTTCGTCGCTGATCTCCTGCTTGACCTGCTCGCTGATCTGCTCTTCCACCTTGCTTTCTTCCAGGACGGTCTCTTCCGTCAGCAGCTCCTCCGGAGCAGTCTCCACCTCTTCTTCCGGAAACTCCACTTTGGTAATTTCCTCCGGCGACAGACGGTTGCTGATAACCGGCTCTAACAACAAAAAAGTAAGGCAGGCGACTCCGCCGAATATGACCGCGCTGCATGCGGTAAGCATAGTCTTACGAAAGAGTTTCTTTTTATTGATGGGTTTTTCCTTAATCGTTTCATTCACAAAAGAATACGGCTCTTTTTCTTCCATCCCGCGCCTCCCTTATTATTGAAACCTCGCTCATTTAAAGCTTCTTTTTTTCAAAAGATTATACAGTTTCAGTATATCGGATACGGCATTTCTTGTAAAGGTTCGTAGTATTTTTTTCGGATCTATGCTATACTCATCTCATGAATAAGAAAGCATTTAAAATATTAGAATTTGACAAAATCATAGAACAATTAGCCGCTCATGCAGACTCGGAGCCGGGCAGAAATCTTTGCCGCAAAATCGCTCCGAAAACCGATCCGGAACAGATCAGGCTTTACCAGCGGCAGACAGCCGACGCCGTAGGACGCCTGCTTAAAAACGGTTCCGCCTCCTTTGGAAACAACAAGGATATCGGATTCATCACAAAACATCTTTCCATCGGCGGAAACTTAAACGCCGAAGAGTTGCTTCTGCTGGCGGGGCTTTTGGAAAATGTCGCAAGAGTAAAGCAATACGACCGCACGGGCGTTTCCGACGGCGATTCCCCTACGGATCAGGACAGTCTGACCGGATTTTTTGACGAATTGGAGCCGCTTAGCAATTTAAGCGCCGAGGTCAGACACTGTATCCTGGGTCCCGACGAGTTTGCAGACGACGCTTCTCCCGCTTTAAAGGATATCCGCCGCAGGATTAACGGGACCGGGGAACGAATCCATTCCCAGCTTACTTCTATGGTAAACGGGTCTCTCAGAAGCTGTCTGATGGACGCGGTGATTACAATGCGGAACAACCGCTACTGCCTGCCTGTGAAGGCGGAATACAAAAATCAGGTGCCCGGTATGGTCCATGACCAGTCATCCACCGGTTCCACCCTGTTTATCGAACCTGCCTCCGTCGTAGAGCTGAACAACCGTTTAAAAGAGCTTGCCTCTTTAGAAAAGGAAGAGATTGAAAATATTCTCGCTTCCCTCTCCGCTTCCTTCATGCCCTATGCGGACACGCTGGCACGCAACGCTCAGCTTATGACAAGGCTCGACTTTATTTTTGCCAAGGGACGGCTCGCTCTGGAACAGAACGCTACCGAGCCGGTTTTTTCGGAAGGAAACGGCATCCGTATCCGCCAGGGCAGACACCCTCTGTTAAACCCCAAAACGGTAGTCCCCATCGACATCCGTCTAGGCGGCGAGTTTAACCAATTGATTGTAACCGGTCCCAACACCGGCGGCAAAACCGTTTCTCTAAAGACCGTAGGACTTTTTACGCTGATGGGGCAGGCAGGACTTCATATCCCCGCTCTCGACCGCAGCGAATTAAAAATATTTCAAAATGTATTTGCGGATATCGGAGACGAGCAGAGCATCGAGCAATCTTTGTCCACGTTTTCGTCTCATATGAAAAATATCGTATTTATGCTGAAGGAAGCCGACAGCCGCAGTCTGTGTCTGTTTGACGAGCTTTGCGCGGGAACCGATCCCACCGAGGGCGCCGCCCTTGCCATTTCCATCTTATCCACCCTTCATAAACGCGGGGTATGCACGATGGCTACGACCCATTACAGCGAGTTAAAGCTCTATGCCTTATCCGCAGACGGAGTGGAAAACGCAAGCTGCGAATTTAACGTGGAGACGCTTTCTCCCACCTATCGGCTTTTAATCGGTATTCCCGGCAAAAGCAACGCCTTTGCCATTTCCGGTAAGCTGGGGCTTCCCGCCTCGATCATCGAAGACGCAAGATCCCAGTTATCCAAAGAAAACACAGGTTTTGAAGATATCATTGCCGATTTGGAAAAAAGCCGGCTGACCATCGAAAAAGAACAACTGGAAATCGCTTCCTACAAAGAGGAAATCGAGACCCTGAAAGAACAGCTTTTGCAAAAACAGGAAAAAGTCGACGCCGCAAGAGAGCGCATCATCAGAGAAGCCACCGAGGAGGCGCGCGATATTCTGCAGGAAGCAAAGGACGTTGCCGACGAGACTATCCGCAACTTCCACAAATACGGAACCGCCACTCCGATGCAGGAAATGGAGAAGCAGCGGCAGAAGGTAGGCTCCAAAATTGCAGAAAAGAATGAAAAACTTGCCCTGAAGGCGAAAAAGCCGAAAGGACCGGGACTGACGGCGGACTCCGTAAAACCGGGCGAAAAAGTCCGCGTCCTTTCCATGGGCGTAGACGGTATCGTTGCCTCCAAGCCGGATAACAAGGGGAATCTTTTCGTACAGTGCGGGATCATAAAGTCCAAAGTCAACTTAAAGGATCTGGCTCCCGCAGCAGAGGAAGAGATCAAGGTACCAAAGCTGGTCCGTTCCCATTCCTCCAAGATCAAGGTATCCAAATCCGCCTCGATCTCCCCGGAGATCAATTTGCTGGGAATGACCTGCGACGAGGCGATCTCGGTACTGGATAAATATCTGGACGACGCCTATATCGCGCATCTGCCCAGCGTCCGCATTGTTCACGGCAAAGGAACCGGCGCTTTGCGAAAAGCCGTTGCCGATCACCTGAAACGTCAGTCCTATATCGCTTCCTTCCGCCTCGGCGAATTTGGAGAAGGCGACGCGGGCGTTACAATCGCCGAATTTAAATAGTATGTAAACAGGAGGTAACCCATGGTAAATAAACAAAAAATCCTGATTGTAGATGATGATGAAAATATCGCGGAATTGATTTCCCTTTATCTGACAAAAGAATGCTTTGAAACGTCTATTGTATATGACGGCGAATCCGCATTGGAAGCCGTTAAAACCTTTGAACCGAACCTGATTTTGTTGGATCTGATGCTACCGGGAATAGACGGCTATCAAGTCTGCCGCGAAGTGCGCGCATCCTCCCAGGTCCCCATTATCATGCTGTCGGCAAAAGGCGAAATCTTTGACAAGGTGCTGGGACTGGAACTCGGCGCCGACGATTATATGGAAAAACCCTTTGACAGCAAGGAGCTGGTGGCGCGGGTCAAGGCGGTCCTGCGGCGTTATAAACCCGCTGCCGCCGCGGCGCCGGAAAACACTGCCGCCGCTTCCAAAATTAAGATTGCGGAATACCCGGATCTGACGATCAATCTGACCAACTATTCGGTTATTTACAAGGGAAAAACCATTGAAATGCCCCCGAAAGAGCTGGAGCTTTTGTATTTCCTTGCTTCCTCTCCCAATCAGGTCTTTACAAGAGAGCAGCTTTTGGACCAGATCTGGGGTTACGAATATATAGGAGACACCCGTACCGTGGACGTCCATATCAAACGCCTCCGCGAAAAAATCCGCGACCACGAATCCTGGCGTTTGTCCACCGTATGGGGTATCGGCTACAAATTTGAGGTACTTTCATGAAAAAAACGTTATATCTGAAATTTCTTCTCGCCTATATCATATTCGGCTGTTTCGGCTTTGTCGCCGTAGCGACCTTTTCCTCTTCTCTGACCCTGGAGCATGAGACCCGCGAGACCGCGGAAACCCTCTACGAGGAAGCGTCGCTGATCGCCAAGACCTACGCCAGCGACCTGTACAACAGCCAGATTACGGTAGAAAGCGCCTATGACCAGCTCAATGCGCTCGCCACCTACCTGTCCGCCTCTACCTCGATCTGGATTGTCAACCCTTCCGGAACGGTAGTCGTAAACTCGCTGGAAATGCCGGATATTTCCAACCCGAAGGTCATTGAAAACTTTGATCCTTCCATAACGGCGGATTCCTACTATATCAGAAGCGATTTTTTCGGAGAATTTGACGAGGAAATGTTAAGCGTATACACGCCCATTACCTCCAATTATAAGATCAAGGGCTATGTGGTTATTCATCAGCCTATGAGCAGGCTGCACCAAAGAAGCGACGGTTATCTGAGCATTACTTATATCACTCTGGTAGTCCTTCTTTTCCTTTCGTTGATCATCCTTTTATTTTTTACGGAAATATTTTACTTCCCGTTAAAAAAAATCATCCATGCCACGGAACAATATGCCGCCGGCAATATGCACTATGAATTTTCCATCGACAGCAACGATGAAATGGGATATCTCGCGGCTTCTTTGAACTATATGGCAAGTGAAATCGCGCGTTCGGAAGATAACCAGAAGAAATTTGTGGCAAATGTCTCCCACGACTTCCGTTCGCCCCTGACCTCGATACGCGGTTATCTGGAGGCTATGATCGACGGCACGATTCCGCCGGAAATGCACGAAAAGTACTTAAATATCGTATTAAACGAAACGGACCGGCTGACAAAGCTGACCAATTCTCTTTTGACCTTGAACAACCTGAATACGACGGGCATGGTTTTGGAAATGTCGGATTTTGACATCAACCGGGTCATCCGCAATACGGTCGCCACCTTTGAGGGTACCTGTAAAGAAAAAGCCATCAGCATTTCCCTGATTCTGACCGGAGACGTTATGATGGTACACGCCGATATGACAAAAATCCAACAGGTCTTATACAACCTATTGGATAATGCAATCAAATTTTCCCACAATAATTCGACCATTACCATCGAAACCCGTGAGAAACACAATAAATTATTTGTCTCTGTCAAGGACACCGGAATCGGTATTCCGAAGGACAGCCTGAAGCTGATCTTCGACCGCTTCTACAAAACGGATTTGTCCCGGGGTAAGGATAAGCGGGGCACCGGGCTGGGACTTTCGATTACCAAGGAAATCATCCACTCCCACGGAGAAAATATCAATGTCATCAGCACGGAAGGCGTCGGATCGGAATTTATCTTTACGCTTGCCGAAGCGGATGTGGAGGAGGAATAGGGGCGGTTTTTCATGGACCGTGCACAGAAGGGCGTTGCAGATTTGCCTGTTTATTTAAAAAGAAAGCAATTCTTTTTAAGAATAAACAAGCAAACCTGCAACGCCCTGTCCTGTCTGCCCCAGTCTCTGAAATTCCGCCATAATATATAGTGAGATTATCTTAATCCATTGACTTTTTGAACATTGTTCAGTATAATGTATTTGAACAGTGTTCAAAAGAGGTGTAATATGAATCATAAGGAAGCAATCATACAAGCAACGATTGAGCTTATAGAAGAAAATGGTAAACATCCGGAAGAAATTACAGTTCGTGAAATATGTAAAAGAGCAGGCGTTGGCTTAGGTCTTGTGAATTATCATTTTGGAAATAGGGATAAACTCATTGAACTATGTGTTGAGCGTATGATAAATGGGATTGTTGAAAATTTCCAGCATATACAGGAAAAAACAGAGGGACTGACACCTTTTGAAAAATTGAAATATCTCGGCAATATGACGCTTGATTTTTTGTTTGAACATGATGCTGTATCCAGAATTTCTATTCTTACCGATATGCAAACGCCAAAAGACAATGACAATACCAACAGAACTTATGCGGCATATTTGCCGCTTGTTGCTGCTTGCCGTCCTGATCTTGATGAAGCAGATATTAAAAGAAAAACTTTTTGTCTGATTACGGTTATGCAGCAGATGTTTCTGCGGTGCGACACATCATCAAAGCTGATGGATATTGATTTCACAAAAAGAGAAAACCGCGAAGCATGGCACAGCCAAATTCTTCACGATATTTTAGAGGTATAGAAAATGAACATTACTGTCATAAACGGAACAGAAAAGCGCGGTGTAACCCATCGCTTAAAAGAGATATTTTTAGCAGAGTTTAATGATAAAGCAGATATTACGGAATATTATCTTCCAGAGGATTGTCCCCATTTCTGCAATGGCTGTACCAGTTGTATGCTAAAGGGTGAAAATACCTGCAAAGATGCAGAATATATCGGAAGAATTGAAAAGTCGCTTTTGGAGGCTGATTTAATCGTTATGACATCTCCTGCCTATGTGTTTCATTCTACAGGTGCAATGAAAACGTTTCTTGATCATTTTGCTTATCGCTGGCTGCCCCACCGTCCTGCTCCGGAAATGTTTGGAAAACGTGCCGTGATCATCACGCAATGCTTGGGTGCCGGAGCAAAATCTGCAGCAAAGGATATCAAACATAGTTTGTCTTGGTGGGGGATTTCTAAAATCGGAATATTCACCGGCGCATTGATGAGTGATATTTTCTGGGATAAACTTTCAGAAAAGAAACGGGCAGAACTTACAGGGAAGATTAAAAAATTATCTCAAAAATTCGCACATATGGATTATACAAAACCTGCCCATACAAATCTGAGCATAAAAGTCAAATTTTCCTTTTGCCGTATGATGCAGCAATCGCTACATAAAAATGACCCCAAATATCCGGATGGAAAATATTGGGCAGAGCAAGGATGGCTTGATAGCGGCAGACCATGGAAATAGCAGTAAAAAGGTGCTGTCACATTTTAAATCTTTGTATTGATCACGGAAACACGCTTTCGCTCTACAAAAACGCAGCGGTACATAAATCCGCAAAATACGCGGATTAAGTACCGGCGTTTTTATAAAGGTTTCCTTTGATCAATACAAAAATTTATAAATGCGACAGCACCTTTTTTGTTTTTATCCCTTCCAATGCAGCCTGTGAAGCTCTCCTTCCAGTTGCATCGACGCAAACTTCTGCTGGCGCAGCGCTTCATACAACACGATCGCTACGGAATTGGACAAATTCAGGGAGCGGATCGCGGGCTCCATGGGAATACGAATGCAGGTTTCCTCATGCTCTACGAGGATTTCCTCCGGGATTCCGGCGCTTTCCTTTCCGAACATGATAAAATCATCGGGACCGAACGCCACATCCGAATATACATGCTTTGCCTTTGTGGTCGCCATCCAGATCTTCGCGCCTGGATGCTCCTTTTGAAACTCCTCAAAATTCACATAGGTACGAACGTCCAGATCCTTCCAGTAATCCATCCCCGCCCTTTTTAACGCCTTTTCGCTGAGAGAAAATCCCAGAGGCTCAATCAGGTGCAGGCTGGTGCCCGTGGCAACGCAGGTCCTTCCGATATTGCCCGTATTTGCCGGAATCTCCGGCTGATGTAATACAATGTGCATTTTACGCCTTTTCCTGCTCTTTCCGTAATTTTTCTATAAAATCGGCAAGACGCCCGATGGCAACCTTTAAGTCTTCCAAAGAATACGCATAGGAAATTCGTAAGAAGCCTTCTCCGCAGTCTCCGAACGCGGTTCCCGGTACGACGGCAACCTTTTCTTCCTCCAACAATCTTGTGGCAAATTCATCGCTTGTCATGCCAAACTCTTTGATACAGGGAAATACATAAAACGCGCCGTAAGGTTCAAAACACGGCAGCCCCATTTCTTTAAAAGCGTGCATCAGATAGCGGCGTCTCTGATTATACGCCTCGCGCATCTGTTTTACGTCCTCGTCGCCGTTTCTTAACGCCTCTACAGCCGCATACTGGCTTGTGGTAGGCGCGCACATAATCGCAAACTGGTGAATCTTTATCATTTGCTCGATAATTGTTTCGGGACCGCAGGCATAGCCAAGTCTCCAGCCGGTCATGGCATAAGCCTTGGAAAATCCGTTGATCAATATCGTCCTCTCCTGCATACCGGGCAGGGAAACGATGGAAACATGCTTTTCTTTATATGTAAGCTCCGCATAAATCTCATCGGAAATCACAAACAGGTCATGTTTGATAATTACCTCGGCGATTGCTTCCAAATCCTTTTTCTCCATAATCGCTCCCGTAGGATTATTGGGGAAAGGCAGGATCAAAACTTTTGTCTTTTCGGTAATGGCTTCTTCCAATTCCGCCGCCGTCAGACGAAACTCGTTTTCATTTTTCAGGTTAATGATAACGGGCACTCCTCCCGCAAGAATCGCACAGGGCTCATAGGAAACATAGCTGGGCTGGGGAATCAGCACCTCGTCGCCCGGGTCCAGCATAGCGCGCAGCGCAATATCAATCGCTTCGGAACCGCCGACCGTAACCACGACTTCCTTATTGTAATCATAATCCACATTCTGACTGCGTTTTAAATACCTGCTTACCTCCATTTTTAATTCCTTCAAACCCGCATTGGAGGTATAAAAAGTTTTTCCCTTCTCCAGGGAATAAATGCCCTCGTCCCGGATATGCCAGGGCGTATCAAAATCCGGTTCTCCCACGCCAAGGGAAATCGCATCCTTCATTTCACTTACGATATCAAAGAATTTCCGGATTCCTGAGGGCTTGATCTCTTTAATCTGTTTGGATAACGGATCTCTCATGGTGTCACCTTCATTCTTTCATCTTCGTATTTTTTCGTCAATATAGTCCCGTGGTCTTTGTATTTCTTTAAGATAAAATGCGTCGCTGTGCTCAATACGGAATCCAGCGTGGACAATTTATCGGATACAAAAGAAGAAATTTCCTTTAAGGATTTCCCTTCTAAGGTTACCAGCAGGTCAAAGCCGCCGGAAATCAGATAAACGGAATTTACTTCGGGATATTTGTAAATGCGCTCCGCAATATTATCAAATCCCTGTCCCCTCTGGGGCGTTACTCTTACCTCAATCAGCGCGGACACCTTCTCGATACTGGTTTTTTCCCAATCGATCAGGGTATGGTAACCGCAAATAACTCCTTCTTCCTCCATTGCCTTTAATTCGTTGGCAATCTCAATCTCCGGCGCTCCCATAATAATCGCAAGCTCCTGAATATCAATTCTGCTGTTTTTTTCAATAATGCTTAACAATTGTTCTCTCATTTCTGACTCCATTCTGCCTGTTTTGCCAGGGCTTTATACAATTCATCGGTTTTCGGCGGTTCCAGAAATCTGATTTCTTCGCCGTTCGTTACGATCCTGTCATTGCTGTCCGTCACTTTGCCGACAACAGCTCCATGAATATGCGCTTTTTCCAGTTCCCTGACCAGATCATAACCGTTATCCGCCGCGATCAGCATGCTGCCCGACGACATCAGCTCATAGGGATTGATGTCGAAATAATTACAAATCTCCACGGTCGCCTGCTTGATCGGTATTTTCTTCAAATCAATTGTCAGTCCAACGCCTGCGCTTTCTGCAATTTCCCAAAAGGCTCCGAACACGCCGCCCTCCGTGATGTCGTGCATTGCGCTCACGTTGGACTTCACGGCGATTGCAGCCTCCGGTATAACGGAAAGCATCTGTTCATAGGCTTTTGCTTCATCAATCAGGTGTCTGGGAAACTTCTTTGCAAGCTCTTCTTCTCTTTCCTTCGCTAAAATGGAGGTTCCTTCCAGCCCGATCCATTTCGTAATTACAACGTCCTGTCCGGGTCTTGCTCCGTTAGTCGCCAGCAGACGACCCTTTTTAACCTTGCCGATACCGGTAATCGTCACAACCGGGCGGGTAACCGCGTCGGTAACCTCCGTATGCCCGCCGACCACCTGAATGTTTAACTCCCGGCAGGAAAGCTCGATCTGCTCCATCATCTGCCTGATTTCCGGCTCCGTAATATCCGGCGGAAGCATGGCGCATACCAGCATTCCGATTACCTCGGCACCGCTGGAGGCGATATCGTTGGCGGAGATCATAACCGCCCATCTGCCGATATCCAAAGTGGTGCCCGTGATCGGGTCCGTAGACAGGACCATGACCTCGTCCGGCTCCAGGGCAATCGCGGCGCAGTCTTCGCCTACCCCGGCTCCCACAAGCACCTCCGGTCTCTGCGTCTTTATTTGTTTTAAGATAGAACGTTTTAACACATTCTCAGGTACTTTCCCTATCTTCATATGCCTTCTATCCTCAGGTTACGTAGTTTCTATCATCGTTACATACAACTTTAGGAAGCCCGTTCATCTTTGAACTGACTTCCTAAAGAAAATTTCTGTTTATTCGGAATCTTACTGTGCAGCCGCATTCTGCGCGTCCTGTGCAATCTGCTGTTGTTGCTGCTGCATTGCTTCCTGCGCCTGCTGTGCCTCCAAAGCCTGCTGCTGTTGCTGCTGCTGAATCGCCTGCTGCTGCGCTGCAGCCTGCTGTTCCGGGGTCTGCGTCGCCGGTGTTGCTCCGGACAATACCGCCTGTACATAAGAGATACTCTGAGTCGCTATCGCCGCCTGGATAGCGTTGGATACATTGGGGTCCGACGTCGCCGTTCCGACTGCCGCCGTGCGCGGAACCGCCTTGTAGGTGCTCTTATTGATCACTTCTCTGCTCTCTTCCACGCCGTCAACGGTTACGATCTTCCAAAGCTGTGCGACATAACCGGTATGGGCGCTCTGTACATTGATATAGCCTACAGGCTTGCTGCCGTCCCCTACGACCTTTTCGCCTTCCGCCGGAATTGTGCTGAGCACTTCGCTTTCAAAAGTAACTTCTCTGTTTTCCGGTCTTGTCTCTACGCCGTAGATATTAAAAGTAATCTTCTTATCCTTGGTATATCCTTCGATATAAACCGGATGTTCCAGATTATTGACAAACTTAAAATCCTTGGATGTGCCGGCAATCGCCGCATCGGCTGACGGGTCCACGTAATTGACGATCATGGAATGATTGGATCTTTCCGTAACCTCCAGCTCCGCCCGGATAACCGCATTGTAAAGGGTCGTGGATACCTGACAGATCCCGCCTCCCAGGGAGTCTACCACAAGTCCTCCTGAATAAGAGCCCGCCATATAATATCCGTTTTCTTCGGTAAAGGGACTGATCGCCTCATATACCGAAAATTCGTCTCCGGGATAAAGGGTTACCCCGTCGATCAGCCTGCAGCCGTTCGCCACATTTCCGGAACGGTTGGCACCGGAAGAGGAATAGCTGGTCGTAAAGGTGCCTAACAGATCGGTTACCTGGGACAACTCTTCCTTCGTTCCTCTCGGCTCGTCGGTTTCGACCACAAGATCAATGGACGCGTCCTGGTAATCCCATTCCTCGGTCATAAACGTCACAACCTCGTCCGCGGACGCTTCCGCATTGATGACCACGCCGGTTTGTCCGTCCTCGATGACAAATTCGCCGTCTACCCGTTTTAAGGTAGCGTCGACCGCTTCCACGTTAAATTCATCGCATTCTTCTTCAATAATATTTTCAATTGCCTGCTTGTCAACGGCAAATGTCAGGGGAAGCACTACGTTTTCATGCTCCAGATCCTTTAAGATCTTATATCTTTCCACGACATTTCCGCTTTTCCCGATTTCCAGCGCCTGGGATACCACGTCGGCATTTGTCCATGTCAGACCGATATCCTCGGCAAGAACCGTATGAGAATTGCCGTTCATCGCGTTTAACGTAATCTCCGCCTGCCCGATTTCGTCGATGTATTCCTGGATCTTCTGGATCGCCTGTTCTTCCGTCAGACCCGACACATCCACCTGATCAATATAAACTCCGTTTTCGATTGTATCATCCGCACTCTTTGCCAATACCGGTTCGGCTGTCATACCGGTCAGCAGCACAAGAGCGGAAAACGCAAATAAAATGTTAATAAACTTTTTCATATTCCACTCCTTATGATATACTATTACATGGGAATAATTGACACCGCCATCGGAATAACCATTGCCAGTATCAGCAGGACAATGATGATCCGGGAAATGATTTGTTTACTCCTTTTATTAAACATAAAATCACCTCTTCTTACGAAAGGATATTATAAACGATGTTCGTATTTTTGGCAAGTTTTATCATCTTCATTGCATGGCTCACTTACGAGCTGAAAAAGCACGAAAAACTGGAAAAAAACTCCTTAAACGACTTCTGGGCAAAGGAACGGGAGGCGAACCGGACAAGGAAGAAATCCCTCGACGACCTTGCCTATGTTAAGATTCCCTTTGACTGTATTCCCAAAAGCCTCCTGCCGGGGGACGATACGGTTCAGGACTGTTTATCCGTCCTGCAGGGTCTTTCGGATAAAAAAATAGTAAATTTTACCGGTTTTTCCAATACCGATCTGAAACTGCAATACGGGACCGCCAATTTGACGGTTCTGTCCGAATACGACGAAAATTATACCCTGTATGCCCGCACGATTTACCGCCTCGCGCTCGCCTATTACCAAAACGGCTACGAGAGCAACGCCCGCATCCTTTTGGAAAAAGCCGTGGAAAGCGGTACGGATATCAGCGGCAACTATAAGCTGTTAGCCGATATTTACCAAACGCACGGCGAAACCGATAAAATCCGCGGGCTTCTGACCCGCGCTTCCTCCCTGCGCTCTGCTGCCGGGAAAAAGATCATCCGTTCCTTGGAGGAATACGTCCGTGAGCACTGATCAACTGATCCAGATACCTGCCCGCCTCATTTCTGGTCATGCTCTTTATATCATATGCGCTTTCTATCTGATAATAGGACAAAAATCTCTCTAACTGTTCTATTTGTTTCTTCGTAACAGGACTTTCTTTTTTTACCTTGTAAATCAGCTCCTTCGGCGCAAATACTTTTTCGGCTTCCGCGTCCTTTCCGAACTTTTCCTTTAATATCCCGTACAGATCAAGAGTGGCATCCACATCGGACAGGGCGCGGTGCGCGTTGTGGGGAATTGCAAAATGCCGGCACAGATAAGGCAGGGAACGGCTCTCCAGATCCTGCAAATATTTCCTGGAAATCGCAAGGGTATCGATTCCTTTTCTTTCAAAACTCTCTCCCGCATTCACTGCGGCACGCTTCAGAAAGGAATAGTCAAATAAAACGCTGTGCCCCATAAGGCAGCCCGTATTTTCAAAGGACAGAAAATCCCCGATGACCTCGCCGATAAACGGCGCGTCCCCAAGCGCTTCGTCCGTCAGTCCCGTCAGCTCTGCAATTTCCTGATCCAGCTTCCGCCCCGGATTGACCAGGGTGTGAAACGAGCCCGCACGCTTTCCGCCCTTTACCGAAACGGCGGCAATCTCCGTTATTTTATCCCGTTTCGGGTCCAGTCCCGTCGTCTCAATGTCTACAACCGTATAACTGTCGCAAAAGCTCTCCATCTATTTTTTCTTCTGCCTTTCCTTATAATCATTACAATATTTTGTCAGAAAGCATTCCTCGCATTTGGGGTTTCTTGCAAAACAAATCTCTCTTCCAAAGGTAATGATCTGAATGTTATACAAGATCCAATGGTCCCTGGGCAATACCTTCATCAGATCATACTCTATTTTTTCAGGATCGTCTTCCTTTGTAAAGCCCAGCTTTCGTGAGATCCGCTTGACATGGGTATCCACGACCACGCTGGGTTCGTGGAAAATATTGCCGCGGATTACGTTGGCGGTTTTTCTCCCCACGCCCGCAAGAGAAGTCAACTCTTCCAGCGTCCGCGGCACCTCTCCGTCATACTTTTCCACCAGGTCCTGACAGCAGGCAATGATATTTTTCGCCTTATTGTGATAAAAACCCGTAGAGCGGATATCCTGCTCCAGCTCTTTCAAATCGGCGCCCGCAAAGTCCGCCGGGCTTTGATATTTTCGGAAAAGATCCTTTGTCACAATATTCACTCTGGCGTCGGTGCATTGGGCGCTTAAAATCGTAGCAATCAAAAGCTGCCAGGGCGTCTCATGATTCAGATAGCATTTATATTCCGTTGTATACACTTCATCCAGTTTATCCAATATTTCCTTTGTTCTCTTCGTCATCTCGTTTCTCCTGTCCGCGGCTCCCAGATAGAGACCGCAGCTTCGTAGGTCAGCGGATTCCTGTTTCCGTAGTCAAAGACCGCAAACTGTCTTTTCTCCATTTTCTCATAAGTCGGCGCGTCTGTACAGATATCGTAAAAAAACGGCTCGATATGAAGCGTCCGGTTATTTCCGGACCGGTAAAAAAGATTTCTTTCCTGTTTGAACTTCGCAATATCTACAGCAAAGTCCGGGCGGCTCTTTGCATTTTCCCGTAAATACACGTCCATGGTCAGAAGCTCTTTCAGAAGCGCTTCCTTTGCATCGGTCTCCTCTGCCGCAAATTCAAGCAGCACCCGGTAACGGTAGATGCGCGAAGGCGTGCTGACAAAATAGCCCTTCCTCTCATAAAAGGCTCCCAGCCGCTCAAACATGGCGAAGGGACTTTCAAAAAACCGTTCCAGATACGGAAGCGTGCGGGTAAACTGATTGCTGTTATAATAGAGCTCCACCATTTCTTCAATCTGCTGTAATCTGCATACGTCGGCATAGGAGAGCCATTCAGTCTGCAGCACCTCATAAGGGGGCCGGTCGGTATAAAGCAGTCCGTAATCCTCACATTTTTCCGCCATGTAAGAACCGCTTAACACTTTCAGGAAACCAAGCTGCAACTGTTCCGGCTGCATGGCATAGACCTCGTCAAAGGAGTGTCCGAAGCTTTGATAATCCTCATAAGGAAGCCCGGCGATCAGGTCCAGATGAATATGGATATTTTTACCCTGATGAAGCCGCTCCACAATCCGCTTTAACTGATCCACATCCATGCGCCGGCGAATCTCCCGAATGGTTTGGGGATTGGTCGTCTGCACGCCGATCTCCATCTGCGCCGCGCCGGGTCTTAGGGTATTGAGCAGGCGCAGCTCTTCTTCGTTTAATAAATCCGCCGCAATCTCAAAGTGGAAATTGGTAATCCCGTTATCATGTTCTTTGATATACCGCCAGATTTCCATGGCATGATCATGATTGCAGTTAAAGGTCCTGTCGATAAATTTTACCTGCGGCACATTCCGGTCCAGAAAAAACTGCAATTCCTTTTTGACGGTTTCCAAATCCCTTAAACGAACCGTTTTGTCTATGGAAGAAAGGCAGTAGCTGCATCGGAAAGGACACCCTCTGGAGGATTCGTAATATATAATCCTGTGCTCAAACTGCGAAAGGTCCTCATAAAGAAAGGGGAGCCTGCTTAAATCCGTCAGCTCTCTTTCTCCGGTTGCGATTACCGCTTCTTCCATACGGAATACAATGCCCCTGATCTCTTTCATCGCTTCCTTCGTTTTCGCTCTGGCGTAATGGCGCAGCAGCTCCAGAAAGGTTTCTTCCCCTTCTCCCACCATGATGCCTGTCAGCTCCGGATAACTGTCCAGCACCTCTTCGGCGCGGTAGGAAACCTCCGGTCCGCCCAGCCAGATCGGCACATGGGGCAAAATTTTATGAAGCTCCCGCACAAGAGACAAAACCTCCGTAATATTCCAGATATAACAGGAAAAGGCGATGACGTCGGGGTTTTGCTTATAAATTCCGCTCAATATCTCATTAGGACGCTGGTTAATGGTGTATTCCGCAAGGCGGACCTGCTCCCCCAGCCCCTGCCCGTACTTTGCGGCATAGGCGCGCAGGCTGTACAGCGCGGGGTTGGTATGTATGTACTTGGCATTGACGGCTGTCAGCAGAAACTTCATTCCTCCGCCGCCTCCGGATATTCATTGCACAACAGGCGGTAAGGCTCCTCGTCCTCTTCAATCTCCGGGAATCTGCCGACCTTTTCATAAAAACGGTTATCCGTGTTGTCGTCGTTGCACATGGAAACCTCGCCGATCAGCACGTCTCCCGTGCCTTCCGCCACATCAAAATCGTGGTACTGGTGCGGCGAAAGGGTAATGCTCTCTCCGGGATGAAGCAGGACTCCGGTACCCGCCGGCACATAATAGGAACGCCCGTCAGAATTGACAAGCACATCCGTATCCGCCAGTCCGCCGTCTCCCGTATCGTTATATACATGGATAATCAGCGTACCGCCGCCCCGGTTGATAATATCCTCGCTTTTTTTCCAGTGAAAGTGCATCGGGGAATGTTGTCCTTCCTTGAGCATCAACACCTTTTCCGCATAAACCTTTTGATATTTGGGGTTATTCTGGTTGCCGTTTCGCAGGGTAATCAAAGAAAAACCGACTTTGTTAAAATCCCCGAGCCCGTAATCCGTAATATCCCAGCCCAGCATATTGTCCCGGATTTCGTCATATTCATGATTTTTATGCCGCCATTCCTCCGGCGTCCAGTTGCAAAAGGGCGGCAGCTTAAAGCCATGCTCCTTTGCTAACCGTTCCATATCTCTGATACACGCATTGATTTCCGATCTTTTCATTGTCATACCCCGCTTTCCGACTAATTTCTTCTTAACAATATCTTCCGTCTCTTTCTTATAACGTCTTCATAATTTCCTGTCCGGTGGGCAGCGCCGGGATTCCTCCCATTTTCTGTACGCAAAGCCCTCCGGCCGCGTTACCATATGCTAACGCTTTTTGCACAAGCTCTTCGGTAAAATCGTTCGCTTTCTGCACGCCGCTCATCAGCACGGCGGATAAAAAGCCTCCCCAGAACGCGTCCCCGGCTCCGGTAGCGTCTACTGCATGAACCTTTTTCCCTTCTACGACGCCGCTCTTTCGGTCAAAATAATATTTTGCTCCCTTTGCGCCAAGGGTCTCGATCAAAACGCGGATGCCGTACTGTTCCATAAAACGGGGGATATTTTCTTCTCCCCCTACGAAGGACAATTCCTCATCGGACACCTTTAACAAATCCACAAAGGGTAAAATCTTTTGCACCTCCTTTTTACATCTTTCCTCATCGTGCCAGATCATATCTCTGTAATTGACGTCAAAGCTGACTAATTTCCCTTTTTCAGCCGCCAGCTTCATCGCTTTATAAACCGCGTCTTTACTGGGCTTACCCGACAGGGAAACGCTTCCCGCATGCAGCAGGCGGCAGGCGTCAATATCCGCCTCTTTGACGTCCTCCTCGGACAGCAGAAGATCCGCTCCGGGTTTTCTCACAAACGTAAAGGATCTCTCCCCGCCTTCATAGAGGGTCACAAAAGCCAGCGTCGTTACCGCTTCGTCTGTCAGCTTTGGACAAAGCATTTTCACGCCGTCCTCCTTCAGCGTATTTTGCAGCATTTTCCCGAAATCATCGTTGCCCAGCACTCCCAAAAACGCCGTTTCCAATCCGTTTCTCGCCGTGGCGATCGCCACATTGGCAGGCGCGCCTCCGGGATTCGCCGTATAGCTGCGCGGCTCCTTCCCCGGCGTAAAGTCTATCAGCATTTCTCCCATACATATAATGTCCATAGCTTTCTTCCTCACTTTCCGTATATCTCGCTTTTCCTATATTTGTATTATACTTCTTTCTTGTAATTTTCGCATCTGTTTATTATAATTATGGTATCGTTTTCACATTGTAATAAAAAAACGGTAAAATTACAACCGCTTTTATCATTTTATATTAAAACAAAGGAAAGAGAGAACCAAAAATGACCATCAGCGATATTGCAAAAATGGCGGGCGTATCCAGCGCCGCTGTTTCCCGCTACTTAAATAACGGCTATTTAAGCGAAGAAAAAAAGGAAGCGATCAGGGAAGCGATTGAAAAAACGGGCTATACGCCTTCCAAACAGGCGCAGATGCTTCGGACCAAAAAAACCAATCTGATCGGCGTCGTCATCCCGAATATCGATTCCGAATCCGTAGCGCGGATGGTAGCGGGCATTACCAGCGTTTTAAACGAAGCGGGTTATGAAACCCTTCTCGCCAATACCGAAAATAATGTGGAGAAAGAACTCTCTTATCTGAATATCTTTAAGCGCAACCGGGTAGACGGCATTATTTTTGTTGCCACCATTCTAACCAAAAAGCACAAAGAGATTTTAAAGGAAATAACGCTTCCCGTCGTCATGTTGGGACAACAATCCGACGATCTCCCCTGCATCTATCACGACGATTACCATGCGGCGTATGATATCGCCCGGGAGCTTATCAAAGGCGGCTGCCATAAACCCGGGGTAATCGGCGTTACCAAGCAGGATATCGCCGTAGGCACGCACCGCCTCCAGGGCTTTCTGGACGCCTGCCGGGACGCAAATATAACAGTCGACGGCGACCGGATCAAGACCGGTCCCTTTTCCCTGCAGTCCGGCTATGATAACGCCGCATGGATTATGAAAAAATATCCCGATACGGACGCTTTATTCTGCCTGACCGACCGGATTGCCACCGGCGCGGTTACCTATCTCAAGGAAAACGGCATTTCCATTCCCGACCGGGTCTCCGTCTGCGGATTCGGACACAGCCGCACTTCAAAAGTCATCACGCCCGCCCTGACTACGGTCCATTTTTATTACCGCACCTGCGGCGAAAAAGGCGCCGGTCTTTTGCTGTCCCTTTTACAGCAAAAGGAAGTGCCCATCAAATCCATTCAGCTCAATTATGAAGTCATCGTACAGGACTCCGTAAAAAAGTAATTCAAAAACCCATGTTAGTTTTTCACAATTTTCCCAAGGCGATTTCATACGTTTTTACCAATTTACTTTCCTATTCTTCCGTACTATAATAAAACCGCGATATGAAAACGATTTCATTTTTCTAATTCTTATTTATACGCAGTTTTAAACATTTTTCGCGTATTTATTGCTTTTTATTTAGTGTTATCGTTTACACAATGTATGATAGGGAGGTTATTCTATGGATTACAACAAAACAGCCGCCGGCACAAATTTGATCGAATTTGATTTGACAGCGATCAGGGAAGCGGGTTACCCTGTCATTACACCGATTATCATAACCAATTCGGATGATTTTAAAAAAATTACCCTTCTCAAAGAAGGAAACTGTACAGCCGGCGAAACGGTTTGCCGGATAAAACAGTAAAAAATGCGGAGGATAGAAAATGGAAAATACGCAGACACATAAATTTCAAAATTTTCAGGCAAGAATCGCCGAGGCGGAAAAGCACATTGCGGCTGTGCAAAACTCCCGCTATGCCCTAAAACTGCACCTGATGCCGCCGGTAGGCTGGCTCAACGATCCCAACGGGCTGTGTGAAAAAGACGGATTGTACCATATTTTTTTCCAATACTCGCCTTTTGACGCCGCGGGCGGCGATAAATTCTGGGGGCACTATCAGACCCGGGATTTTATCCGCTATGAATACACAGGCGCGCCCCTCGCTCCGGATCTTCCCATAGACCGTGACGGCGTATACTCCGGCTGCGCCCTTGTGGATGACGACGTGATAAAACTATACTATACGGGCAATGTACGGGATGAGAATACGGACGGTATTATGGAAGGCAGAGAAGCCAATACTGTTTATGCGGAGACAAAAGACGGCATTGCCATGAGCCCAAAAAAATGTCTGATGACCAACGCCGATTATCCTTCCTTTGTTACCTGTCATGTCAGGGACCCCAAGGTATGGAAAGAGGACGGCGTATACTACATGGTACAAGGCGCATGGTCAAAGGATTATAAGGGGTATGTCCTGATCTTTACGTCCGAAAACGGCACGGACTGGCGCTACCGCAATTTTCTCACTACCGAAGAGACTTTCGGCTATATGTGGGAGTGCCCTTCGCTGTTTTCTCTGAATGGAAAACAGGTGCTTTCCGTTTCCCCTCAGGGCGTTGAAAGCGAGGAATTTCGTTACCAGAACATTTATCAATCGGGTTACTTCCTTCTTGACGGCGATTTCAGAGGCGAATATTCGTTAAACAATTTTTACGAGTGGGATATGGGCTTTGATTTTTACGCCCCCCAAATTTTTGAAGACGAAAAGGGCAGGCAAATTTTGATCGGGTGGATGGGAATCCCCGATGCGGACTATACTAATCCTACGCTGACCGACGGCTGGCAGCATACGCTGACCTTTCCCCGGGAACTGCGCTTGTCTTCTGACGGCGCCCGAATCCTACAGTCTCCTCTGAAGGAATTGGAAAACCTTCGCAAAAAACAGGTTCTTCCAACAAAACAGTCTGATGGAAAAACCCTTTATGAAGGTTTAAGCCTTTACGAGCTCCTGGTCGATCACATCACGGCTTCCCTGTCCCTTACGATTGCGGACGACCTGCATCTTGACTGGGACGAAGCCGCAGGGATTTTTGCCCTCTCCTTTACCGGAAGCGCGGGATACGGCAGGACAACGCGGAAGGCAAAACTGGATAAACTTGACAATCTTCAAGTTTTTGTAGATTCTTCCGCAATTGAGGTATACTTAAATAAAGGAGAACTTGTTTTTTCATCCAGATTTTATCCGAAATCTCCCTGCCATGATCTTTGGCTCCAAGACGGCGGTTTCGCCATAAGCGGCGGTTGTTCCCAGACGCTTTGGGAATTATCCCCGATTACGACTACTTATGACAACAAAAAATAAAAATGAAAGATTAAAAATAACAACCAAACAGGAAACGGAGGTATTTACTGTGAAAACATTTGATTACACCATTAAAGATCCCATCGGCATCCACGCAAGACCCGCAGGTCTGATTGTGAAAAAGGCAAAGGAATTTGAATCCTCTTTTACGCTGACTAAAGACGGCAAAAGCGTGGATCTGAGAAAACTGATGGCTTTAATGTCTCTTGGCGTCAGAAGTGGGGACACCGTTACCATTACCGTTGAAGGCGCGGATGAAGATACCGCTGCCGGCGCTATGGAACAATTTTTTGCGGAAACCATTTAAGGGGGTTAAGCCTATGATCCGTGTAAACGGCAAATCAATTGTAAAAGGAATTGCAATCGGTCGGATTCTGAAGTTTACCAAGACCGAAAACCAGGTAAAGCGGAGCAAAATATCCGACGTAGAAGCGGAAATCAAACGCTATGAAGCCGCAAGAGCCAAGGCGGAAGAGCAATTAGACAGCCTTTATCAAAAGGCTTTGAAGGAAGTGGGAGAATCCGGCGCCGCAATCTTTGAAGTCCACAGCATGATGTTAGGGGACGACGACTATGTAGACAGCATCGTCAATATTATCCGCACCCAGGAGGTCAACGCCGAGTTTGCCGTAGCCACCACAGGCGACAATTTTTCCGAGCTGTTTGCCTCCATGGACGACGAATATATGAAGGCACGCGCCGCGGATATCAAAGACATATCGGAACGCCTGATCCGAATCCTTTCCGGAAACGCCGCAAGCGAAAACAAGATGGAAGAGCCCGTCATCATTATGGCGGAGGATCTGGCTCCCAGCGAGACGGTGCAGCTTGACAAGGATAAACTCCTCGCCTTTGTTACCCGCCTCGGTTCTTCCAATTCCCATACGGCGATCCTGGCGCGCACCATGAACATTCCCGCCCTGATCAATGTGGACATTTCCGATGAATGGAACGGAAAAACAGCGGTCGTAGACGGCTATGACGGAACGCTGATCATAGATCCCACCGAGGAAGTCCTTGCCTTTATGCGGGAAAAGCAGAAGGAAGACGAAGAAAACCGCCGGCTTTTGCAGGATCTGAAGGGAAAGGAAAACGTTACCCTGGACGGGCATAAAATCGATGTTTACGCCAATATCGGAAATGTATCGGACGTTGCCTACGCCCTATCCAACGACGCCGGAGGAATCGGTCTGTTCCGGAGCGAATTTTTATATCTGGAAACCAAGGATTACCCTACGGAAGAAGAACAGTTTAAGGCTTACCGCGCGGTCGCGGAGAATATGGCAGGGCGCAGGGTCATCATCCGCACGCTGGATATCGGCGCCGACAAGCAGGTCGATTATTTTCATCTGGATCAGGAGGATAACCCCGCCATGGGATTTCGCGCCATCCGCATCTGCCTGACCCGACCGGAAATATTCAAAACCCAGTTGCGCGCCCTGTTGCGCGCCAGCGCTTTCGGAAATATTTCCATTATGTTTCCCATGATTATCTCCGTAGACGAGGTAAGGCACATAAAAAGCATCCTGGAGGAAGTCAAAACGGACCTGAAAGAACAGAAGGTTTCCTTTCAGGATGTGGAAATCGGCATTATGATAGAAACGCCCGCCGCGGTTATGATCGGCGAAGAGCTGGCAAAGGAAGTGGATTTTTTCAGCATCGGCACCAACGACCTGACCCAGTATACTCTTGCAATCGACAGGCAGAATCCCCGTCTGGACGCGTTTTACGACCCTCATCATCCCGCCGTATTGCGAATGATTAAGCAGGTTATTGACAACGGTCACAAAGAAGGCTGCTGGGTGGGGATCTGCGGCGAGCTTGCCGCCGACCTGACGCTGACCAAAACATTTCTGGAAATGGGAATCGACGAGCTGTCCGTTTCCCCCTCCTCCATCTTAGGTCTGCGTAAAACTATACGGGAAACCACCTTGAATTAGGCTGAACTACTCATTGACACGCCCCTTTTTCCCCTTTATAATTTGTATAAAGAGAAACGGAAATGGGGGCGTTCCAATGCAAAAAGTTTTATTATCCGACCTGACAAATGGTATGATCACCGCTGAAGATGTTTTTTCTGTTGATGGACAGTTAATTGTCCCCAAAGGAATCGCATTAACGGAAAATCTGATCGCAAGACTTTTTTCTTTTGATATTTTTTCCATTAAAATAGAAGATGAAATACTGACAACAAACGTAACGGACGCTGATCTGACGGAAAAGTCCTATGCCGAAAAGCTCAAGGCTTCTCCCGATTTTCAGGCTTTTAAAGAGGAGTTTAAAGAAACGGTTGATAAACTGACCTTTTCCCTAAACGCTCTTGTGGAAAAAAACGCGGAATTTGACGTCCAGGGTCTTTTATCCGACACCGTAGGTCTGATTGAACGCAGGGATTATCATACGGGCATTATGGACATGATGCTCAATATGCATGATTACGACGACTGCACCTACGCCCATTCCCTGAATGTCGCCTTGATCTGCAACATCTTCGCCGGCTGGCTGCATTTCAGCCCCGCCGAAAAAGAGCTTGCTACGGCATGCGGTCTGTTCCACGATGTGGGCAAGATCCAGATTCCTGCGGATATTATCAAAAAACCCGGCAAGCTGACGCCTGCCGAATACAATATTGTTAAGACCCATCCCCTGGAGTCCTACAAGATGCTCTCCCGCTACAACCTCCCCGATGAGGTTAAAAATGCGGCTCTGATGCACCACGAACGTTGTGACGGCTCCGGTTATCCCTACGGCTTTACTTCCGAAAAGATCAGCCGTTTTGCCAAGCTGGTAGCGATCGCCGACGTATATGAAGCGATGACCAGCCGCCGCACCTACCGGGAAGCGCTGTGCCCGTTCCGCGTTATTACGCATTTTGAGAACGACGGCTTACAGAAGTACGATCCCGAGTTCCTGCTGCCGTTTCTGGAAAACGTCGTAAATACTTTCCTGAACCAGAGGGTCCGTTTAAGCAACGGTCTGGAAGGAAGCATCATCTTCATCAACCCGGTGGCGCTCTCCAAGCCCACGGTCAAAGTAGGGGACAAATTCTTAGATTTAAAGAAAATGAATAATCTGGAAATCGAACAGATCATTTAGCACATCGATATCGATAAGCCAAAAGAAGCGGGAGCTGTTGACAGACAGATAAAATATTTAATGACCATCTATAAGCAATGGCTCCGTTCTGAACATAAACCCCTTGAATCATTTCATACAATACAATTTATAACATTAAAAAAGCCTGAGAAAATCTCAGGCTTTTTTCAAGCACGAGACGGGATTCGAACCCGCGACCCTCGCCTTGGCAAGGCGATACTCCACCACTGAGCCACTCGTGCACAAAGCGGGTGATGGGAATCGAACCCACGTATCCAGCTTGGAAGGCTGGTGTTCTACCATTGAACTACACCCGCGCAGTGCCCAGAACCGGAATCGAACCAGTGACACGAGGATTTTCAGTCCTCTGCTCTACCGACTGAGCTATCTGGGCTTGCCGCATCTTTGCCTATTTTACAAGACATCCTATGACTTGTCAAGAAAAATGCGGTATATTTTTACATATATTTTCAGATATATTTTCTACATTTTGAAAATCGCCAGCGCATCGTTCAGACTGTCGGCAAGATGCAGCAATTTTTCGGAAGACTCTTCCAGATTGTTCATCGTATCGCTCATATTCTGAGCCGCCTGCATCGTTGATTGTGCGGACGCTGCGTTCTGTTCGGAAATTGCGGACAGATCCTGTACGACTCCCTTGATCGCATCTCCCGAACCGCTCAATACATCCATCTTTTCTTTGATGCTGCCGATATTGCCCAGGGAATTCTCCACGCCCTCTGCAACCGCGTTGTACTTTGTCTTGGTCTCTTCCAGCTTATTCTGCTGGTGGTCCATATTGGCGCGAACCTCGCCCATGATCTCCACCATCCTGTCGGATTCGGACATCACTTCCTCAATGATCTTTTCAATCTCATCCGCGGAATTATTGGACTGTTCCGCCAGCTTGCAGATCTGCTCCGCCACAACTGCGAACCCTCTTCCCGCTTCTCCTGCCCGCGCCGCTTCTATGCTGGCATTTAAGGACAACAGATCGGTTTCGTCCGCAATAGACTGAATCATCGCTACAGCCGTATGGATGCTCTGTATGGACTGATTCATAATTGCGATCTGGTCCGCTATCCTCGTAACCGAAGCTTTCGTATCCTCATTGGAGGAATTTAACTCGCCGATAATCTGCTCCGACTCCTTCTCCGCAGAAGACATCTGTCCCGCATGTTTTGTCAGAGAATCCACTTCATCCGTAATATAATTGATCTGCTCGCCGATCATCGTCACATTGTCATTTGCCGTCGCCGTTCCTTCCGCCTGGGTCGCCGCCCCCTGGGAAATCTCTTCCACGGAACATAACACGCCTTCCACGGTTTCCTTCGTATCCTGCGCCATATCCGTCAGCCGGTTCGCCGAATATACCAGATCATCCGCAGAGCTCTTAATATTGTTTACAATCCTGCGAAGCTCGGTCTGTAACTGAACGGAAATCCCGTAAATATCGCCCAATTCGTCATTCTGTCTCAACTGTTTTTCATCGGGAACCGCACTCAGCTCTCCGGCAACGATTCTGGAAAGAAATTCTTTCGTCTTTTTCATGGTCGCAACCATAGCGCGGGACAACAGCATGATAATCACCGATGCAACCACAACGAAAATCAAAGAGAAAACAATGATTTTCATAATCTGGCTGTTGATCGTCCCCTGAATGGAGGAAGTCTCCATCGCAACCTCAATAGCTCCCACAACCGAGCCGTCCGAGTTGATTAACGGCTGGTAATAAGCATAGTAGCTTCTGCCCTGAATATCAAAATTTTTCTGGAAAGCATGCTCTCCTGCTGCAATCCGCTCATAAATTTCCTTATCCAGAGACGTTCCGATTGCAATTCCTCCGTTTTCCTTTTCAAGGGTTGTGATCAGACGCATGTTGCCGAAAAACAGACTTGCTTCAAATCCCGTCTGCTCCTTTAATCCGTCAATCAGTTTGCTGTCGCCGGAAATAACCGTATCTCCCTTGGTAACCTTTCCGGTCATACCCTTCTTATAATCGCCCTCATACAAATTCGTATAAGTTTCGTCTAAGGTCGCGGCTACGATCTGCAATGATTTCTCTATCTCGTTTTCAATTCCCGTACGCAGCGCGCCGGCACTGAAAACGGTAATCCCGATACAGATCAGGATCATCGGAAACAGGCAAAGCCCTACCAGTTTGCGGGAAAAGGTCAGGAAACGCTTTCTCTCCTTAAACTGATATTCCTCCGGCTGTACCTTTGCCGCACCGTCATATGAAGTATCCGCTTCCCTTTGATCATCCGCCATGTCTGCGGCGCCCGCTTCGGATTCTTCATACGCCGTATCGGCGGTATCCGCTTCGATTTCTTCCGGCGCCGTGTCTGCGGCACCCGCTTCGTCCTCATACGCCGTATCGGCGGTGTCCGCCTGATCCTCTTCATCCGTCATATCCGCAGCATCGGCGGCGGTCTCATCCGTAGCGATTGTCTCATCCGCGACGGTTGCCTCATCTGCGGCAGCGCCCTGCTCCGCGGCATTTCTTTCCTTCATCAGATCGGCAAGTTCATCCTCCACCGAGATATTCTGCTCTTCCTCCGTCAGTTCCACGGAAGCCAATAATTTTTCCAATTCATCTTTGTCCATTTGTAAACCCTCGCCTTATTACCCAGTTACCATAATTTTAAACATAACCATGTATTTATTTTAACACATTCCTGCTTGCACATTCAATATGTTTAGAAAAGTACTTTCGGTATCTTCTGTAGAAAATTCCGATATTTCAGTCAGCCAGCCGCCCTGCAATTTCCATGACCATGCCGGATACCCGGTTTTTTTCCAGCCAGTCCCTTTCCGCAGAGCTTAACAGTCCCAGCTTTTGGGACGCCGCGATCTGATTTGCCATACCGAAATAGTGCATCAGCTCCGGATAACCTTGGACCCGGTCCAATACGCTTTCGCCGTAAGCCTCGTATTCGTGCTCGCAGCTTGTAATGATCTGCATGGCAAGCTTTAATTCTCCGTTGATATCGCTTGCCTCCATAAGGACGTCCGGTCTCTTCTTTATGTATTCCATAAAGTAAGCCTTTGCTTCCGACAGCCTCTTTTCCATAATCAATTCCGACAGCCGGTTTTTGACTTCTATGGTCTCCTTCTTCTCTCCGACCATTCCAACGACGGATTCATGTACCTTCAGACCGTTTACCACGGCATAGACCTTCAGCAGAAATTCCGACAAAAAGCCAAAGACCCGTTTATGATAATCGTCATAACCGCTAAAGTCCATCTGCGGCTCCATGCAAAAGAATATTTCAAACAGCCAGTTGACATAGGCGTCAAACAGTTCCCGCCTGCAGATGATCATATTGCCGAAGTACGTCTTATTCTCATGCACCAGCTTCTCAAACACCGGATAATACGCCGGAAACTTCTCTTTCAGTACCGCGGCGAGCAGATCCAGGTCCTTAATATGGTGATTTTCTTTGAATCCGTCATAATAAGCGCTCCTTAAAGACAACGTCTTAGTCGTCATCATATCGTATTTCTGCAAAACCGCTTCGATCTCCGCCGCCGTATACGCCTTGCCCTGTGCATTGATCAGGTATCTGCGGTAATGGCAGCTTCCTTTAATATCCGCATCGGGACAGTTCCTCGCAGCCCAATACAGTCCGGTCAGCTCGCTGTAATAACAGTTTTTGCCCGATATCTCATCCCCGGTATCGTCCCCCTGATAGCCCAGATCGGGTTTGCCTTTTCTGCCCACATGGAGCGGCACATAGATCGGGTCCTTTGGCGGTTCAAACGCCTTATGGGTGCATACATAAATCCGTACCTTCAAACTAATGCTCCTATCTGAATACTGCTTTTATCTGAATAGCGCTTTTATTTGAATAGCGCTTCTATCCCAACAGATAATTGACAAACTGCTGCGCCGTCCTGCCGGAGATACCTCCGTGGCTCAATTCCCACTTATTCGCCTCCGCTTTGATCTCATCGTCTGACATGGTAATGCCCGCCCTTCTGGCAAGACCGATGGCAATCTCGTAATATTCCTTGGGCGTCGGCTTGGAATAGCTGATGGTAACGCCGAAACGGTTTACCAGAGATAATTTTTCCTCCATGGTATCCGAACGGTGCAGCCCGTCCTGAAACTCCATATCGTTGCGGTCGTTCCATGTCTCTTTAATCAGATGCCGCCTGTTTGAGGTGGCATAGATCAGGATATTTTCCGGTTTTGTCTCCACGCCGCCTTCGATAACAGCCTTTAAAAATTTGTATTCCACTTCAAATTCTTCAAAGGAAAGATCGTCCATATAAATGATAAATTTATAATTGCGGTTCTTGATCTGGGCGATAACGTTGGACAGATCCTTAAACTGATGCTTGTAAATTTCAATCATCCGCAGACCCTTATCATAAAATTCATTGACGATCGCCTTGATGCTCGTGGATTTTCCGGTGCCGCTGTCGCCGAACAGTAACACATTGTTAGCCTTTCTTCCTTCCACAAAGGCTTTCGTATTAGCGATCAGCTTCTTTTTCTGAATCTCATATCCGATCAGATCGTCCAGCATGACCTTATCCATATTGTTGATCGCCTGGAACGTAATATGTCCGAATTCATCCACATTTCCGATCCGGAACGCCTTGTTCAGCCCAAACATGCCGACGCCGTAGTCTCTGTAAAAATCCGTTACGCAGGCAAAAAATTCTTCTTCCGTCTTTGCCGCCGCTAACTTTCCGCTCAAAGCCCGTACCTTTTCGCTGACGTTTTTATTGTACATCAGTTCCGGTTTTCCGATGGCGCGGTAATCCGAAAGAGTGGAAAAGCAATCCACTCCCAGGGCGTCCTCCAGATAACCGAAATCGTAATGGAACAGCTCCATAAAAGCTTTAAAGTCGTTTTTTGCAAAATGGTTGACGCTTCCGTCGTTGGCTCCTATTTTTTCACAGGTAATGCTGAAAGGATTTTCATCGGTAATCAAAAGATAGGTCAGATAATTTTGCCATAAATTTTGATCAAAGCCATAATCCGTCGCCACAATCAGTATTTTTTTTATCTGCCGGTAAACCTTCGTTACCAGCTCGTCCTTGTCAAACGCGCCGGATTTTACCTTTCCGCAAATATCCGAAAGCTCCATTAAAATACAATCCTTCGGCAAATCGCCGTATATGATTAGTTTTGATATGATCTGATTCAACGATATCACTCCTTTGTCTCTGCCATTTTCAGTTTAATGTCCTGTATGTTTCTGGTAATTTCATCCAAAGTCTGCATGACGGCGTCCAGCTTTTCTCTTTCTTCCTCGTCGATCACCCCGTCCTGTATGATGTCGATCAGCGTCTTGGAAATTTCATCGATATCCTGCGCCGATCCTAAAAATCTGAGTATCACTCTGTCCAGATTATCACAAGACTGATGGTGTCCCTTCTCCGTCGGCTGATCCTTTAACAGATAATCCAGACTGACGCCGAACATATTGCTGATCATGACCAGCTTTTCCGTTTCCGGCAGCGTCACGCCGGATTCCCATTTGGAAACGGCCTGTCTGCTTACCATCAGCTTATCCGCCAGCGCCTCCTGCGACAGCTTGCTCCTCGTCCTCAGACTCAATATTTTTTCTGCAAAACTCATACTGTAATCTCCTCATAATATTTTTAAATACCTGAATATAAGCCGCTTCTTTGCGTCCCGCCCCTCCACGGTTGTCAACTTTAAGTTGCCCTTCTCTCCTTCCATCATAACATACCCCTATAAAAAAGCAAGAGCTTTACTTTTTCTTGACATTAGTACGAAATCGTACTACAATCCCATTTGTACGATTTCGTACTAAGGAGGCTGCCATGGAATACATTGTAAACGCACATTTAAAACGATTTAATCTGCTGACGTCGGAAATCAACGCGGCTTATCACGACGCCGCCCTCAAAATGGGGCTGTCCGACAGCGCGTTCCACATTCTCTATACGCTCTGCTGGTGCGACGGCGAATGTCCGCTTTCCGATATTACAACGGGCGCCAGCAAGCAGACCATCAATTCCGCCTTACGCAAACTGGAAGCGGAAAATATCGTCCGTTTGGAAACCTATCAGGGAAGGAAAAAGAAAGTCAGTCTGACAGATGCAGGCTATGCTCTCGCAAAAAACACGATCCTTCCCCTCATCGCCATTGAAAACGGAATTTTCGGAAGCTGGTCGGACGAAGAAAAAAATCTCTATATAGAATTAACCAGACAGTATTTGTCAGTTTTTACAGAAAAAATAAAGGAGCTGTAACTATGCGAATCCAACTTTCAGATCATTTTAATTACTCAAAATTGCTGCGCTATGCGTTCCCTTCCATCATCATGCTGGTATTTACTTCGATTTACGGCGTTGTTGACGGTTTCTTCGTGTCGAATTTTGTCGGCAAAACGCCTTTTTCGGCGGTTAATTTCATCATGCCGTTTTTAATGATACTGGGCTCTGTGGGATTTATGTTCGGAACGGGCGGCGGCGCGCTGATCTCTCAGGCAATGGGCGAGGGAAAGCCAGAAAAAGCAAACAACCTGTTTTCCCTGATCGTCTATACCTCTATGGTATGCGGCGTTATCCTGGCGGTTTTAGGTCTGATTTTTATCCGCCCCATAGCGGCTGCGCTGGGCGCCTCGGGACAGCTTTTGGAAGACAGCGTTACCTATGGACGCATTATTCTGGCGGCAATCCCCGCATATATTCTGCAGTATGAATTTCAATGCCTGTTTTCCACAGCGGAAAAGCCCGCGCTCGGTCTCTACGTGACCATTGCCGCAGGCTTCACAAATATGATATTGGACGCGCTGTTTGTAGCGGTCTTTTCTTTCGGACTGGAGGGCGCAGCCGCAGCTACGGCAATCAGCCAGTGCGTCGGCGGCATTATTCCGCTCATTTATTTCGCACGCCCCAACCAGAGCCTTCTGCGGCTTGGCAAAACCGCATTTGACAAAGGTGCGTTGGCAAAAACCTGCATCAACGGCTCTTCCGAGCTGATGAGCAATATTTCCATGTCCGTCGTCAGTATGCTTTACAACGCGCAGCTTTTAAAATACGCGGGCGAAGACGGCGTTGCCGCTTACGGCGTGCTGATGTACGTCAGCCTTATCTTCCAGGCGGTATTTATCGGCTATTCCATGGGAACCGCCCCGATTACCGGATACCATTACGGCGCCGGCAATCATCCGGAGCTGAAAAACCTGCTGAGAAAGAGCCTTGTGCTGATCGGCACATTCGCCGTGATTATGTTTGTTTCCGCCTTTGCCCTGGCAAGACCCCTTTCCCTCATCTTTGTAAGCTACGATGAGGAATTGCTGAATATGACGATTCATGCGTTTTCCATTTTCTCGTTCTCATTCCTGTTTTCGGGATATGCGATTTACGCTTCGTCCTTCTTTACGGCGCTCGGCGACGGTTTGACCTCCGCGGCGATATCCTTTTTGCGTACTCTCGTATTCCAGATCGCGGCGGTGCTCATCCTTCCGCTGTTTTTTAAGCTGAACGGCATCTGGCTTTCCATCGTCGTCGCGGAAGTAATGGCTTTGATCGTCGCCGTGCTGTTTTTACGGGTCAAGCAAAAGAAGTATCATTATTAAGGCGCTGTTATTGGAAGCTTGCAGGCGTCAGGACGCCTGTTCAAACTGCGAGTTGTACAGCTTTGCATAAAAGCCGTCTTTGGCAAGCAGCTCTTCGTGTCTGCCCTGCTCTACAATATCGCCGTCCTTCATAACCAGAATCAGATCCGCATCTCTGATCGTAGATAATCTGTGAGCGATAATAAAACTGGTCCGCCCCTTCATCAGATTATCCATAGCCTTCTGGATGCGGATCTCGGTTCTCGTATCGACCGAGGACGTCGCTTCGTCTAAAATCATGATTTTGTTGTCCGCCAGAATTGCCCGGGCAATGGTCAGCAACTGTTTCTGTCCCTGAGATACGTTGCTGGCGTCTTCGTTTAATTCCATATCATAGCCGCCCGGCAGCGTGCGGATAAAGTGATCGGCGTGCGCCGCTTTCGCCGCTTCGATGACTTCCTCGTCCGTAGCGTCCAGTCTGCCGTACCGGATATTTTCCATGATGCTTCCCTGAAACAGCCAGGTATCCTGCAGAACCATACCGAAAGCGTCTCTTAACTCCCGGCGGTTAAAGTCTTTGACATTATGCCCGTCGATCTTAATGGCTCCGCCGCTGACGTCATAAAAACGCATCAGCAGTTTTACCATAGTGGTTTTTCCCGCGCCCGTAGGACCTACAATGGCGATCTTCTGTCCCGGTTTGATGTCCGCGCTGAAGTCATGGATAATAATCTGGTCTTCCCTGTAGCCGAATTTTACATGGTCGAAGGTAACGGCTCCCTCCAGGTCTGCGGTGCTCACGGGATTTTCCACAACCTGGTCTTCCTCTTCTTCCTCCAAAAATTCAAAGACTCTTTCCGCCGCCGCAACCATGGACTGAATCTGGTTCGCCACCTGTGCAATCTGCTGGATCGGCTGGGTAAAGTTCTTAACATATTGGATAAACGCCTGAATATCTCCGATGGTAATAACGCCCTGTATCGCAAGGATTCCTCCGGTCAGCGCGACCCCCGCATACCCGAGGTTTCCTACAAACACCATAATCGGGTGCATCATGCCCGAAAGGAATTGGGATTTCCATGCGGAGTCGTAAAGCACATCATTGGTCCGGTCAAATTCATCGATAACGTCCTCTTCCTTGTTGTAAGCCTTGATAACCAGGTGTCCGGCAAAGTTTTCCTCTACCTGCCCGTTGATATGTCCCAGATATTCCTGTTGGGAACGGAAAAATTTCTGGGATTTTTTCATAACCAGACTGATTAAAGCAACGGAAACCGGCAGAATGACCAATGCGATCAGGGTCATCAACGGCGAGATGGACAGCATCATGACAAGGACGCCGATCATCGTCGCAACGGAGGTAATGATCTGCGTAATACTCTGATTCAGTCCCGTTCCCAGCGTATCTACATCGTTGGTAATCCGGGAAAGCACCTCTCCGTAAGTCCTGCTCTCAAAATACTTCATGGGCATACGGTTGATTTTTTCGGATATCTCTTTTCTCAGGCGGTAGCAAACCTTCTGGGTAATGCCGCTCATAATGAAGCCCTGCAGGAAGCTGAACAGGGAGCTGATCACATACAGTCCCAGTGTGATGAGCAAAATCTTCCCAATCCGGTCAAAGTCGATGCCGCCCGTCTGCGTGATCTTGTTCATCAGTCCTTCGGAAAGCACGGTCGTCGCCTTTCCCATGACCTTCGGTCCCACAACATTGAAAACCGTGGCGACCACGGCAAAAACGATAACGCAGAATACCGCAATCTTAAAGCTGCCCATATAGGTAAATATTTTTCCAATGGAGCCTTTTAAATCCTTGGGCTTTTCGCCGGGCGCCATGCCGCGTCCTCCGCCCATAGGACCGTTTCTTCTGGAAGTTCTTTTTATCTTCTGATCCTCGCTCATGGATTACGCCTCCTTTTCTTCCAGTCCCAATTCCTTTGCGGAAAGCTGGGATCTGGCGATCTGTTCATATACCTCGCAGTTTTGCAGCAGTTCCTCATGGGTACCCATTCCTACAATCCTGCCTTCATCCAGCACAAGTATCCTGTCCGCATGAATGATCGTACTGATACGCTGCGCGACAATGAACACCGTGCTGTCCTTTACCTTTTCCATCAACGCTTTTCTAAGCACCGCGTCCGTCTTCATATCCAACGCGGAAAAGCTGTCGTCAAATACCAACACCTTCGGCTTTTTCACAATCGCCCTGGCAATTGCAAGCCTCTGCTTCTGCCCGCCGGATACATTGGCGCCCCCCTGCGCGATGGGGCTGTCGAACCGTTCCTTCTTTTCCTCGATAAATTCCATCGCCTGGGCAATCTGCGCCGCCTCTTCTATTTCCTCATCGGTTGCGTCATGCTTACCGAATCGCAGGTTCGACGCGATGGTTCCCGAAAAGAGCACGCCTTTTTGCGGTACAAATCCGATATTTTCACGCAGATCCTTCATCTTCATATCCCGGATATCTACGCCGTCGATCGTAATGGCTCCCTCTCTGATGTCATAAAATCTCGGCAGCAGATTTACCAGCGTGGACTTACCGCAGCCGGTACTGCCGATAATCGCCGTAACCTCTCCGGGCTTTGCTTCAAAATCAATATCCTTAAGCACATCCTCCTTTGCATTGGGATATGCAAAATAAACATGGTCGTATTTTACAACGCCTTTTTCCACGGATACCGTTTTTGCATCCTCTTTATCCTCAATGGTGGATTCCGTTTTCAGCACTTCATCGATACGGTTAGCCGCAACTCCCGCACGGGGCAGCATAATCGACATCATCGTCAGCATCAAAAAGGACATGACAATCTGCATGGAATACGTAATAAAAGCGGTCATTTCGCCGATCTGAATCATTCCCGTATCAATCTTCTGCGCCGCGACCCAGGTAATCAGAATTGCCGTTCCGTTCATAATGATCATCATACCCGGCATCATGACCGACATCATGCGGTTGGTAAACAACTGCGTCTTCATCAGGTTTTTGTTTGCCTCGTCAAACCGCTCTTCCTCTTTCTTTTCCCTTCCGAAGGCGCGGATGACGGAAAGTCCCGTCAGGATTTCCCTGGACACCAGGTTTACCTTGTCTACCAAGGTCTGCATAATCTTAAATTTGGGCATGGTAACGGATACCAGCAGCAAAACAAAGCTGACGATCACAATGACCGACAGCGCGATGGTCCATCCCATTCCTGCGCCGGTTCGGGAGACCTTCATCACGCCTCCTATGCCGATGATCGGTGCATACAGCACCAGACGCAGCAGCATAACCGATACCATCTGTACCTGTTGGATATCATTGGTGCTCCTCGTGATCAGAGAAGCCGTAGAAAACTGATCGATTTCCGCATTGGAAAAACCGATGACCTTCGTAAACACCTTCTGCCTCAGATCCCTGCCTATGCCCGCTCCGACTTTGGACGCGAACAAGCCCACAAGAATAGACGCTGCTCCCATGAGCAGCGCGACTAAAAGCATCTTTAACCCAGCCGACAGCAGATAAGAAATCTGCATCCGGTCAACGTCCACTCCCGCTTCTTCATTACAGCTTGCGGTAAATTGCAGCGCCTGGGACCTTACCATGCTCTCGCCCGTCGTCTCCACCATAGCTTCCACGGAAGCTCTCGCCTGACTGAGCATCGCTTCTATCTGCGCCCGGTCGATGCTGCCCGACTGTGCGGCGGCAGCGACCTGATCCATATCAACCTCTTCGCTGTTTTCCATCTGATATGCAAGCACCGCCGGCACCAACAGCTCTTCATCCAAAGCCTCCAACTCTTCATCCGACAGATCCTTCGCCACATAGAGGGAACCGTCCTTCTCAAAGCTGTTTTCCCATGCTTCCTTTTCCTCCTCCGTCATCATCAGCATGATCGTCTGATAGGATTCTTCCGTAACTTTTTCCGGCAGAATATACTCTTCTCCGCCGTTGATAATTCCCACATCAATGATGTCGGATGTATACTGCGGCATAGCGAGATCGCAGTACGCCTGCACCATCAGCAGACAGAAAATCAGCACGACGCTTTTCCAGTACGGCGCCATATTTTTGAATAATTTTCCCATAATCCGCTCCTTCTTATTCTCTTATTATACCTATGAAAATAAAGACACATCTTGCATTATTTATGCTTCCCGGTATTTTTTCAATAAATTTTACATTTATTTTAGAAAATTTAGAAAAAATTCCACAGTCTTTTTCTATTTTAGTAAAATTTCTTTTTATATTCAACAGATAATTCCGGAGTTCACAATATTTACAAATTTTCGCTCCTCTTTTATACTTGGTTTATGGATTCGTTTATTATAACCCCTCATGGAAAACTGTTTTATACAATTGAATCAAACCGCGCCTCCGTTTTATCTTACGAAGGCGGCGATCATCTGCTGCATATTCCCGAAGTCATAAAGAATCGTCCGGTTACCCATATCGCTCCCAAGGCGTTTTTGGGCTGCCGACAGATCGCGCAGTTGATTCTGCCCTCCCGGATATGTGAAATCGGCGACTGGGCTTTTTCCCATATGACAGGGCTGAAATGCCTAAGCCTGCCGCCCTCCGAAATCAGCCTCGGCAAACAGGTTTTTCTGGACTGCCCCTCTCTGACCGAAATCCGGATATCGGATCTGCCGTCGGACGATCCGTCCCTTCCCTTTTATCTGGCAGCTTCTCTTCAGATTCTCAAAAATCCTCTGCTGTTTCGTCCCGCCGACGCCGGAAGCGAAAGCTGGTACGAGGACTTTGACCGCGCGCTGTGCCGTTTTCTCGACCATCCCGACGACGAGGGGTTTGAGCCGGTCTATCTGGGCTGGTTTGAAGACGAGGACGTTATGGCTACCCAGCATCCCCGTTATATCAGACAAAAGCGCCTGGAAAAAGCGGCGCTTACCATGAAACGCCTGCGTTTTCCAAACGCTTTGCATAAAGAATTTGCCGATATCTATAAAGATTATCTGCTCTCCCGCTTTACCCCGGGAGTCTGGGAATGCTTCTGTTCGGACGAATTTGCCTGTGACTGCGCCTATCTTAAAATCCTGTTGGATTTAGGCTGCGTAACGGAACAAAATATCGACGCCCTTCTTGCCGACGTCAACAAAATCGGCGCCTGCGAAGCGGCTGCGATGCTGTTGCAATACCGGCACACCCGGCTGGAGTCAAACGATTTCTTCGTCGGTCTGACCTTATAATTTTTCTTATTCCAAATTTCTAAAATTTATTATTTTTCATAGCTCTTTTCGATTTCTTTTACCCGTTCGTATAAAAACGCATTGACGGGCACATAGATTTCGTGCTTTTGCGCCAGCCGGATTATCGTTCCCGCAAACATTTCGACCTCGGAAGGCTTGCGGTTGATCCGGTCCTGTCCCATGGAGGGCGTTCCCTCCGGATTCAGGGTTTTGAGAATGTCCACATACTGGTTGATGTCCTTTTCCGACAGCGGAATCCCCTCCGCCGCGGCAAGCGCCACAACCTCCCGCATGGCGGAGATCATGATGCGGTTGGGTTCGCCCTTTTGCAGCACTCCCGCATAAGTCGTATCATATACCATACAGGTCTGGTTGACGCCTACATTCAGCATAAATTTACTCCACATACGATAGAGAATGTCTTCCTCTTTGACATAGGGCATCCGGATTTCATCAAAAAATGCCGCCAGCCTGTTCAGCTTTTCCTCCCCCTGTCCTTTGACCGTGCCGATATGCAGCTCTCCCATCCTGGTATACTGCAGCCGGTTGTCAAATTTCATGGCGTCCATGCCCTGCGCCACAGTATAGACAATGTTGTCCCTGCCATAGCGTTCTCCGATCAGTTCTTCGCTGGAAATACCGTTTAAGACGGAAATGATAATCGTATGTTCGTCAATACAGTTTTTCATAACGTCCAGCGCGGCTTCCAGACCCGTATATTTTACCGCTACGATAAGCAGATCCGCAGGCTTTGCCTCTTCCGCCGCCGTCAGATGAAAGCGCCGCTTTTCCCCGTTGATATAAAAATCCCGGTCCCTGTATTTATTGACCCGGTCCCTGTCCATAACATAAGTAACCGCATCCGTTCCTTTTTGTCCGGCGATATGCGCGCCGTAAAGCAGCCCCAAAGCTCCCATGCCTACAATCGCAGTTTTCATTTTTTCCGTTCTCCCTTTCCTTAATCAGGATCTTTCATCAGGAGAATTTTATCATATTCCGCCCTTTTGCGACAGATGTTTTTTATTTTCTGACGATGCTGTAATACACCTTCGCCGTCCAGGTATAAACCAGAATATACAACAGCGAGAAAACGATAAAACACCCCACCGTACAATAAACGTAGAGCCGCGTATTCATCAGATTCAGACAAGCCAGTATCTTTTCAATGACCGGATAGGCAAAGATGATATGAACGCCCGCCGTAAGCAACGGCAGGAAAAATACGGTCAAAATCTGCGAGTGGATGGACGCTTTGACATCCTTCTGGCTCATGCCCACATTCTGCATGATAATATAACGGTCCCTGTCATAATATCCTTCCGTAATCTGCTTGTAATAAATCATCAGGATTGCCGCTACGGTAAACAACAGTCCCAGGAAAATACCGATAAAGAACAAACCGCCGTATAATCCGTAAAAGCTGTTCCTGGACTGCGCCCTGCAATCCGCATATCCCGTGACGCCGCCCAAATCCAGCGTACCTAACCGGTTGTTGATTTCTTCATATGCCTGTTTCAGCGTTTCCTCTTCGCCGTCCGCTTCAACGCCGTAATAATACCGGATGTTGCTGCAGTTTTCCCCGTAAATTTCTTTTTGCCATAAATACATGCTGTCAATGATTTCCGGCGAATTTACGATAAAGAAATAAGTGTTTACAATATTGGAAGCAATCTCGCCATTCCCCACAAACTGATCCAGTCTTTTAACAACTTGAAACTCATAACCGTCAAGTAAAACAGTATCCGATTCGATATCATCCCTGCCACAATAAACCATAACTTCATTATCATTAAGTTCAACATTTTCTCCTGCCATCGCATTATAATCATCTAAAGAAAGGAACGCCATTTCGCACAGGTTATCAAGCTCCCAGTAATTCATTTCCTGCGTTATGCTGTAGTTTCCGTCCTTTTCGTTTACCGCAAAATCAAGATAACGGTATCCCTGACTTTCCGTTGCTTCCAGCCCGAAGCCGGCAAGCACCTCCGAAACCATGCTTTTCACGTTTGCCGCGGCGCTTTCCATTTTCGCCTGATTGGTCTCGTCATAAGCCTCGTCGCTCAGATAAACATTATACTCATTAGGATATCTCGCCGTTATGACGTCTTTCATCCCGATGACCAGCGAAGTCGTCGAAGATACCATGACAAGCACCATCGTGGATAAAATACAGATATTTGCCAGACCCACCGCATTCTGCTTCATGCGGTACAGCATACCGGAAACCCCGATAAAATGCTTGGTCCGGTAATAATAACGTTTGTTGGAACGAAGCAGCTTTAATAAGGCGATGCTGCCTGCCGTAAACAGCAGATAAGTCCCCAAAATAACCAAAATAACCGCTACGAAAAAGACAGTCAGCGCTTCGAGAGGATTTTTTACCGTAACCGCCAGATAATACCCTGCCCCAAGGCACAGCGCTCCCAGAAGCGCCAGAAACCATTTTGCCTTCGGTTCCTTTTCTCCCACATTTTCGCCTTTCAAAAGCTCTACCGGTTTGGAGCTTTGCAGTCTCCTGACCGCATTCAGGAAAATAAGGGCAAAAATAACCCCGAATAAAACAATTGTGGACAGGATTGCTTCTTTGGAAATATAAAATCCCAGAGGAATTTCCGTATCCAACAGCCTCAAAAGCACAAGAAACATCACTTTATCAAGCGCCATCCCGAAAAGGAAGCCGATCGCCAGAGATACAATCCCGATATAAATCGTCTCAAGCCCTACCACCTTCATCAGATGTTTCTTTTCCATTCCCAAAACGTGGAATAACCCAAATTCCTTTTCCCTGCGCTTCATCAGAAAGCTGTTGGTATAAAACAGGAAAACAGCGGCAAAGATCATCACGACCTTGCAGCCGAGCCCCAGGGTATAGGAAACCGTCGCTCCTCCCCACAGATCGTTTATCCCTTCGTTTAAGGACAGGGACTTCATAATATAATAAAACGAAATCGTAATAATACATGTAATGATATAAGGAATATAAATTTGCTTGTTTTTCTTAATGTTGTTTGCCGCTAACCTGGCGTAAAAAAAGTTATTCATCCAGATCACCACCCGTCGATAAAAATGTCAGCGCGTCGGAAATCTTCTGATACATTTCCTGATTGCTGTTATTTCCGCGGTAAATCTGATGGAATACCTCTCCGTCCTTGATAAACAGCACGCGCCCCGCATGACTCGCCGCCTTTACGGAATGCGTTACCATCAGGATCGTCTGCCCTTCGTCGTTGATTTTATTAAACAGATTCAACAGGCTGTCCGTAGAAGCGGAATCCAGGGCTCCCGTAGGTTCGTCGGCAAGAATCAGCTTCGGCTCCGTAATCAGCGCCCTCGCTACCGCCACCCTCTGTTTTTGCCCTCCCGACACTTCATAAGGAAATTTTCTGAGCAGATCATGGATTCCCAGCTTGTAGGAAATCGCTTCCACCCGCTCCCTGATCTCGGGATATCCCTTGCGCTCCAGTACCAGAGGCAGGGCGATATTGTCATATAAAGAAAACGTATCCAGCAAATTAAACTCCTGGAATACAAAACCGAGATTATCCCGGCGAAACGCGGACATTTCCTTTTCCCTGATCCCGGATAAATTCTTTCCGTCCAGAACGACTTCTCCACCCGTAGGCATATCCAGCGCCGCAAGTATATTTAAAAGCGTCGTTTTTCCCGAACCGGATTCTCCCATGATCGCGATATACTCGCCTTCTTCTACCACAAAGGATACATTGGAAAGGGCTTCCACCTGATTTCCTCCAAATCTTGTCGTATAAATTTTATTCAGGCTTTTTACTTCTAAAATTGCCATGATATTTGAACCTCCTTTTCGTTTTGTATCCAGAGTATAACAAAACAGCCCTTCTGTCCGACATCGATTTCTGTGACATTTGGGCTGTTTGATGTGACATTTTTGTAAGACTTTACTCAACTTCCATATAATTCTTCCTCAAATCTATGGAAAACCGGCTTCCTTTCCCGGGCGTCGAAACGACGTTGACCGGAGTGCCCAGCAGATCCACCGTGCGCTTGACCAGATACAGACCGATCCCCGTGGATTTTTTATCGGCTCTGCCGTTATAGCCTGTGAAGCCCTTTTCAAAAATACGGGGCAGATCTTCTTTGGCGATGCCGATGCCCGTATCCTCGATATGCAGAAACGGTCCGCTTTCCACCGATATCGTAATCGTCCCTTCCTCCGTATACTTGATGGCGTTGGAGAGAATCTGCTCGATCATAAAGGTCAGCCATTTTTTATCGGTCAATATCGTAACATCTGTTCCTTCATAATCCACACGCAGCCCCTTCATCACAAACCAGGACGCATATTTACGGATACAACTGCGAATAATCTCATCCAACGCATATTCTCTGATCACCAGGTCCTTTTGCGTGCTGTCGAGACGGAAATAGGATAATACCATATCCACATATTGTTCGATCCGGGACAGTTCCACCAGAAGCTTCTGGTTTTCCTCGGTATCTTCTTCCTGAAGCAGCAGGCGCATAACCGCAATGGGCGTTTTGATCTGATGCGCCCAGGTGGAATAATACTCCATGCTTTCTTCCTTAAAGATCCGCAGCCTGCTCTCCTCCTTGGAAGTGTTTTCTATCCACTCCAACAGCAAATCCCGGTAATCGGTCTCGATCAGTCCGCTTCCCCGGGGTATCTGCCCCGGCGCCAGATACCGGCTACCCGACAGTTCCTTTAACTCGCGGTGCTTGGAGTACCAGTGGATAAAATGCACCGGCACAAACACAAGCAGCAACAAAAGGCACAGCATCGCAGCATAGTGCACGGCTTCATTTTCAATCCGGTATAAAAAGAAAATGAACGCAAAAATACCCGCAAATATCAGGTCGATCAAAATAACAAGCCGATGCCCCCGCAGATATTCCAATAAGATATAGACAAAATTTTCCTTCCCGGAACGCTTTTTCCTATCCAATGATATAGCCCTTTCCCGTCTTGGTTTTAATGAAATCCGTCAGCCCGATCTCGCTAAGTCTCCGGCGAAGTCTTGTGATATTGACGGTCAGCGTATTTTCCTCCACATAACAGTCATTCTCCCAAAGCCTGGTCATCAAAGTATTTCTGCTGACTACCTTACCTTTATTTTCCATCAGGGTCTGCAAAATACGAAATTCGTTTTTCGTCAGCTCCAGCTTTTCTTCTCCGTAAACCAGCGTCATATCGTTGAGATTTAAGATGGCTCCCCCAAACTCCAACACGGGAACCTTTCCCGCCAGATCATAGCTTCTCCTCAGAACCGCCTGTACCTTGGCGTTCAATACATTCAGATCAAAGGGCTTTGCAATAAAATCGTCTCCGCCCATGTTCATCGCCATCACGATATTCATGTTATCCGACGCCGAGGATATGAAAATCACGGGAACGCCGGAAACCTTCCTGATCTCGGTGCACCAATAATAACCGTTATAAAAGGGCAGCATAATATCAATCAGCACCAGATGAGGGTCAAACTCTGTAAACGTCTCCATGACATTGCGGAAATCCTTAACGATTTCCACCTCGTTGCCCCATGCTTCCATTTGCCTTTTGATTACCTCCGCCATGGAGGAATCGTCCTCAACGACCAAAATACGGTACATACTTCCGCCCTTCCTATCCGTTCGGCTGACCCGGCAACCGCCCATGCTCTCATTCACAGAACCGGTCATCCTTTAAGACGTCGATCAAGCCTTTGCTTAAAATTTGTTTTTCACCAATATAATAAGTCAGATAAACAAGAAAAACAATCCCAAAAGAAAAGATCAAAATCGGTCCGAGGGGCATGTTTTTGAGAAAATCCATCAAAGCGACCCCGCTGGATTCCAAGGCAAACCACACGATCGGGCAGTTGAGCAACAGGCTCAACAGCAGGGGCGCCGCGCTTATTTTTAACGCTTCCAGCCATAAGATCTTTTTCAGTCCCTTCGGGGACATTCCTACCGACAAGTACCTGGCAAATTCCCGCTTTCTCTCTCTGATCTGCCCCAGAGTGGATGAAAATACATTGCTTAATCCGGTCAGGGCAAGCACTGCCGCCGCCACCGCCGCAATAAACCGCAGCCCGCTCCTGATTCGTTCGTCGTCAGCCTGTTCTTCCAAACGACTCTCCACCGTTTCGCCGCTTTCCTTCAAAATGCCTCCTTTTGCCAAAACGTCGTTTTTTGTAAGCTCTGAGAGCATATCTTTCATTTCCGCGCTCTTTTTTACGTCGCTTTTCCACGGCTCTCCCACTTTAACGTTCAGGATACTTTCTTTGTCAGAGAGAGTTTGCGGCGTTTCGTTTTGTAAAAAAGCCCCCTGCAAAGATCGAAAATACTCCTCGTCCGTCACGACCGCAAGGGAATCGACGCCCATTTCCTCTCTCAAAGCCGGAAAATAATCGCAAAGTCCGATCACATTTGCAGTCATTTCCGCCGTTTCTGCATCTTCCGTCCCGCTTTCCCCCATACCGGACCCGGCTGACAATACCGTCGTTTCCGTTTCCTTCTCCAGAAAAGGAATATATTGTCTGTCGGTCCGGTCGCTGTTTTCTCTGTCCCAGATACGGTTGACGATTACGACGCCCTGTCCGGGCGCCGCGCCTTCCTCAAGACCGCACTCTTTTCTATACTGCATAAAGCTTTCGTTATCCATGACAAATACGGTTGCCTCAATGGATTTTTCTCCCGCCCGCAGACGCAGATCAAATGTCTGGTACAAAATGCAGCTTTCCACTCCCTCAAGTCTTCTGACGCCGGTTAATAGGGCATGGTTATCCTCCGTGTTTCCTGTTGCCGTGATCCTTATATCCCATACGTTTTCATATCGCTCCCAATAAGTCTCCTTTACGCTGAGAGCGGAAATTCTTTCTATATTAAAAAAGGTAAAAAGAGCCATAACGGCAAGAAACAGAGCCGCCCCGGAAATGCGGAGACTCTTCCTTCTGGTATATAAAGACCTCGCGGCAAGCTCCCCCTCTATGCCAAAGAGAATCGAAAAGAGCGAAAACCTTCTGATTTTGCGCGGCTGTTTTTCTCTGTTCATCATCGCGTCCAATACGGAAATCCTGCTGATTTTTTTCGCCGGTATCCACGCGGAAATGCAAAGAGTAAGCGCGGATATCCCAAAGGACAGTAAGAAAACCCAACTGCTGAATCGATATGTCGGCTCATAGGTTCTGACGGTTTCTCCCAACTCTATGATAACTCGGATAAGGCGCCGGCATACAAAAGTCCCCGCCGCGGTTCCCAGCAAAGCAGGCAGAAGGCATACGCCCATTGTCTCATGCACCAGCACGGATTTCAGTTGTTTCGGCGTAGCCCCTACGCTTTTCAGGATTCCCAAATGCCGGATTCTGGCTTTCATGGAAATGCCGAAGGTATTATAAATCATCAATATGAGAGAAGCTGCCGCTAACACCATAATTGCCGCGTAAATTTTTGCCGCCGTCGTAATATCGACGGTTTTCGTTCCCGTCTGCAGATAAGCGCGGTAAACATAATCCTCCCAGAGATTATAGAAAAAGCTGCTGATCAGGGACAACAGTAAGGACGCCAAAAACGACACTGCCGTCAGGAAAAACAGTAATCCCTTATTATTTTTAAAATATCTTGCCGAATAATTTTTCCACATGGACTACACCTCCCCGGCGCCGGATACGCTTTCATCGGAAATAATGCTCCCGTCCCCGAGCCGGATAATCCGGTCCGCCTGCAGCGCAATGTTTTCATCGTGGGTAATCAGCAAAAGGGTCTGCTTATATTTCCGGTTGGAATATTTCAACAGCTCAACCACCTCCTTGCTGTTTTGGCTGTCAAGATTCCCGGTGGGCTCGTCGGCAAGAAGGATCGCCGGCGTATACATCAACGCCCTGCCGATGGAAACCCTCTGCTGCTGCCCTCCCGACAACTGCCCCGGTAAATGCTTTCTTCTGTCTTTCAGATCAAGCAATTCCAACAACTCTTCCAAATACTCTTTCTGCACCCTGCGCCCGTCCAGCCTTAAAGGTAAAGTCATGTTTTCTTCCACATTTAAAATCGGAATCAGATTATAAAACTGATAGATCAGCCCTACCTGTCTGCGCCTGAAAACGGCAAGCTCTTCCTGGCTTTTATGGCTCATATCCGCTCCGTCTACATAGATTTTTCCCGATGTGGGAATATCCACGCCGCCCAAAAGATGCAGCAAAGTGGATTTCCCGGAACCGGATTTTCCAACCACCGCCACAAATTCTCCTTTTTCGACTGTAAAAGATACGCCCCTTAGCGCCCATACCTCGTTTTCGCCCTGCCCGAATTTTTTACATAAATTTTCCGCCCGCAATATTTCCATCTGTTTTCCTATCTCCTTTTTTTCTCTTTCTCCTGTTGCGCCTACGCCGCCCCGCCCGGATTTCTGCCGCATTTTCAATGCACCCGCAGGAATTCCTGTCACATTTTCAGTACACCCGCCCGGATTCCTGTCATATTTTCAGTATACCCGTCCAAAATGACAGTGCCATGACTTTTTTATAACAATTTTGTCACAAAAAAAGAGCCTTAATAGGCTCCTTTCACAAATCGGATTTCAAATGTGACTCCGCTTCCTTCTTCCCTGTTGCGGGCGGTAACGCTGCCTCCCTGCCTTTGAATTATCATGTTAGCAAGTGCTAATCCGATTCCGTAGCTTTCCTTTTTTGCATTCCTTCCTTTATAAAAACGTTCAAATATATGAGGCATATCCTCTTTTGAGATTTCATCGCCGTCGTCTGAAATCACAGCCCCGATATAGAGAGGATTCTCCGTTACCGATACCCTGAGCTCCCCGCCCGTCCGGCTATGCTCCACACAGTTTTTTAACAGATTGGCAAACGCCTCCACCGACCAGCCGAAATCTCCCAAAAAGCAAACCTCTCCGTCCGCCTCCTGCAAATAGCGGATATTCTTTAACTCCATGGGAATTTGCAGCGGCTCGACAGCTTTGTCTATCACTTCTTTCAGCGAAACCCTTTCCTTCTGAAAGGAGATCACTTCCGATTCGATAGACGCCATTTTCAATAAAACCGAAAGCAGCCAATCCATTGATTCTATCATCCGCTGCATCTTTTGTAACAGCAAAAGTCTTTCTTCTTCATCCGTTTCCTCGTCTCCAAGACGTTGTAAAATCAGACGCGCCGACGTCATGGGCGTTTTCATCTGATGGGATATGTCGGCAATAAAATTCTTCAGCCAATCCTTCTCGCTTTTCAAAAGCTCCGCCTGTTCCCGCAGATGCAGCGTCGTTTTGTAGATTTCATTTGTCAGTACCGCAAGCTCCCCTTCCTGATAAACCAGTAAATTGAGGTTTTCCCCGCCGTGCAATACCCTGTCCAAATCTTCGCTTAAACGGCTGATACGCCTGTACCTGCAGGCGGTATATCCGAAAAACATCGCTCCTAACAGGATACAGACCGCAAGCACATAAAAACCGTTTACCGTCCCGAGGAAAAAAGCGCCCGTCACAAAGGCAAGAGAACAAAGCGCATATATCATAAATTGCTTTTTTATCTCCGGATTTCGGAAAAACACGAATCAATCACCAACCTTATAACCCAGACCGCGCACGGTTTTAATGATTTCGGGAGCAGCGGGGTCTTTTTCGATTTTCTCCCGCAGACGCTTGATATATACGGTCAGCGTATTGTCGTTTACAAAATCTCCCGCCGCGTCCCAGATCTCCTCCAACAGGCGCGTCCTGGATAATACCTCTCCGCGGTGATTTAAAAATACTAATAAAAGCCGGTATTCCAGCGCCGACAGCAGGATTTCCTCCCCGCCTCTGGATACGGAAGCTTTTAAGGCGTCAACTTCTAAATCGTCTACGCGGATTACCGGCGACGCTTTCCCGCATCTTCTCAACACATTTTTGATCCTGGAAACCAGTTCCAAAGGTTTAAAAGGCTTAACCACATAGTCGTCCGCACCCACCGAAAACCCGGTCACAATACTGGATTCATCGTCCGAAGCCGTCAGCATAATAACCGGAATATCTCTATCTTTTTTGAGCAGGGTGCAAAGGGAATAACCGTTTCCGTCCGGCAGATTCAGATCTAAGAGCACCAGATCAAATTTCTCCTGCTCCATCATTTTTACGGCGACCTCCCGGGAAAAAGCCGCGGCAACAGAAAAACCCTCTTTCCTTAACAGGATTTCCAGATTGCTCACAATATCCTTTTCGTCTTCCACGACTAAAATACGGTACATGCTTTCGCCCTTCCCATTCGTTCGGCTATTTTTATCCGGCTAAAAGTCCGGGTGCTCTCCCGACCAGCCCGCCTGCGGCAGACATTCGAGGAAATACCGGTCCTCTTTTGTTATGGTAAAGCCGAAAATATCCTGATTTTCCAGCATACGTTCCTTTGCGGAGGCTTTGGGAATAACCGAAAATCCTTCCTGATACAAAAATCCCAGCAAAAACTGCGCCGGCGTAACTTTGTACTTTTCAGCCATGGATAAGACGGTTGCATCCTCCAGAACCCGCCTTCTCCCCAGAGGGCTCCATGCCTGTACCAGAATATCGTTTTTCCTGCAATAATCAACTGCCGTCGGCTGCAAATATCCCACATGCAGCTCCAACTGGTTTATCATTGGTTTTACCTTTGCGCTTTCCATTAAGGTTTCCAGATGATGGGGTAAGCAGTTGCTGACTCCGATGGCACGAATACGTCCCTCCGAATAGAGGTCTTCCATCGCCCGCCAGGTTTCTTTCAGGCAATGCTTCCAATCCGCATCGTCCGGCGCTTTCTTCGGCCAGTGAACCAGATACAGGTCCAGATAATCCGTTTTCAATCGTTCCAGACTTCTTTCAAAAGCCGCTTTTGTCTGCTCATATCCCATTTCATCTTTCCAGACCTTGCTGGCAAGAAACAGCTCTTCTCTGGGAATCTGACTTTCCGCTACGGCTTCTCCGATTTCGCCTTCATTGCCGTAAAAAGAAGCCGTATCCAGATAGCGGTATCCCGCCTCCAAAGCCGTCAGGATCACCTGCTTACCGTTACCGTCTGTGGAAAGGTAAGTACCGTATCCCACAGCCGGCAGCCTCACGCCGTTTGAGAGCTGAAATGTCTTTGTTTCATCCATGTTACCCATATTTAATCCCGCCTTTCCTCTTTGTTATCATAGCATTCGCAAAATCTTGCGGCAAACGCCGGTTCCTCATCATGTACATACAAATGTGAAATATCCCCGTAAGCGCTCATCCGAAAGCTCGCGATGCCCTTTCTTCTTTCCTCCGTCACAAGCGTCGCTACCGAAGTGGGCGCCGCGCAAAGTCCGTGCCACAGGACCATGGGAGATATTCCCAGCAAATGACCGATCAATACGCATCCCACGCCAAAATGACAAAAGAACACAATCGTATCGTTATTTGCCTGCCGGACTTCATAATAATGGTCTTTTCGCACATATCCGTACTTTTCCAACAGTCCGTCCAGTCCCTTTACCACCCAGTCGTACTCTTCTTTTATCTTACCCTGTTTTAATATATCCTGGTCAAACCACCGGTCATACCGGTAAAAATTTTCTTCCGCCGTCCAGTCCTGGGGCAGCCAGTCCCATGCAATCGTCTCCTCTTTTTTATCGGGACGCATGATACGCGGCGCAAATTCTCTGAGCCATTGGCATTCCTCAGCCGTGCGGTGCATCTTTTCAAGGGTAAAGGACGCCGTATCCTTCGCCCTGCCCAGAGGGGAAACATAAAAAGCCTTCACGTCCAGCTTTGACAATCTTTCGGATAAATACCGCGCTTCCCTAAAGCCCTTTTCCGTCAAAGAATCGATACAATAATCGGGATCTCCGTGTCTGACAATCAAAAGTTTCATTCCGCAGCCTCCTTTTCATGATTAACCGTATAAATGCCGATACAGACAAGTACGAGGGAAAGTACGGTCAACACGCCCGCCGTCTCCCCTTCTCCGAGTAGGACTGCCGAAAGCACCGCGCCAAACACCGGATTCATAAAACCAAATATTGCCACTTTGGACACCGGATTGTATTTTAAAAGCGTTCCCCACAGCGAATAGGCAACCGCGGAAATAAACGCCATATAAACAAGCAGCGCAACGCCCTCTCCGCTTACGCTGGTCAGCCGTCCTCCGAACAGTAAGCCTATGATAACCAAAATAACGCCGCCCAGCACAAACTGATAGCCGCTGAGCATGACCGGATTTTCCGTCTTGGAAAACTCCTTTACCATGACCGAAGAAAAGGCATAGATAATCGCGGAAATGATAATAAAACCTTCCCCCAGAAACGTTATATGCAAATCCAGCCCGCTGCCGTTTAGGTTAATCAGTATCATCCCCGCAAACCCGATCAGGCATCCCAAAATCTTTTTTGCATTCAGCTTCTCCTGGTGCATCAGCAGGCTTGCAATCAAAATTGCCGAAAATACATTGACGCCGTCAAGAATAGACGCCTTGACGCCCGTGGTATGCGCCAAGCCGATATAAAAGAAAATGTACTGTCCCACCGTCTGCAGCATACTCAAAATAAATATTTTTCCAAACGCGCCCTTATGGGGCTTCAAAAACTGCCGTCCTCCGACGCTTCCGAATATAATCGCCAGGATTCCTGCCAGCGTAAACCGTATTCCCGCAAACAGAATCTGAGAAAAAACATCCGTATCCGGAATGGCAAACATCCGGTAACCTATCTTAATACAGGGATATGCGCTTCCCCAAAGAGCGCAGCATATCATTGCGCCCAGCCATACAACCACCGTTTTCTGCATAAATTTTGTCTGATCCGAGTTGTTCATTTTACACACATTTCTTTCATTGGTTTTATTACATCACTGTATCATTTTTCATTTCTATGTGCAATTATTTCATTGTATAATTTCCAATACTAAATCTGCAAAATAAGTAATAGCCGTCCTGCTCTCAACAAAGTTTAGGATGGCTATTACTTAATAACTATTTTAAATTTTCGCCGGAACAGGTAGCGCGCACTATCTGTCGGCTGTCTTGTTAAGCACATTATATACACAAAGAAAACGAAATGTCAATTAAAATATATCCTCTGCCTGTTCTTTTCTGATCTTTGTTTTTACTCTTCCGCCAACCGGCTTTCTCCGGTCGCGTAATCAATCTCCACTCCCGGCTGACAATTATAGACATATACACAAAAGCAGATGCCTTCGCCCCGGTCTTCTACGGACCAGCCTTCCATCAGCACGCCGCCCGCCACCAGATTATCGCCCTCATAAACGGGCGTTACCCGATAAAGCACATGATTGCCGGTAGCTTCCACATAATCGTTTACCATATTTTCAAAGGGCAGCATCCCTTCCACATTCAGATAACGGGTTCCCGTAATCAGATTTTTTTCATTGGCGTTTTCCCCGGTAAGCTGATAGCCGATTAAGTGGCACCGGTTATAAAGATACTTTCCGTCCACACAGTCATATTTTACCGTGTGCCAGCCGGAGGGCTTAACCTCTCCGATCGGTCCCCGTTCCTGTCGGGGCATCAGATCCGTCCCCACGTTGGCAAATGCAGTCCCGCATCTTCCCAGGGCGTCCAGATCACTGTAACTTTCAAAAGATTCCGTCGTATAGTCCGTCTCGTCAAAGTCAGGCAAATTTCCGTTGATTTCCACATAGGGCGTTCCGTCAAAGGGCGGTATTTCCTCTAAGAGGATCACGGACTGATCCGCCGGGCTCCCGGCAACGATTCCCCAATCCTCTAAGCTAAGCTTCCCTTCCCTGTCTGCCAGGGAAACGGCTGCCCCGCCAAAAAGCAAAAGGAGGAAGCACAAATAAGACGTCCATACTCTTCTTTTTTTCAGTTTATCTTTTCTTTTATTTCTCCGAGCCAATGATATCAACTACTCTTATTCTTCTATATGCTCTCTGCCCTGGGCGATAATCGTGCGTACATGTCCGTCCGCAAGGGAATAGAAAACGGATTTTCCCTCTCTCCGGCTTTTTACCAGCCTGTTCTGTTTGAGAATTTTCAACTGGTGAGAAATCGCCGACTGCGTCATATTCAACGCCTGCGCCAGATCGCATACGCAGACCTCCGCTTCAAACAGGACATATAAAATCCGGATACGGGTAGAATCTCCGAATACTTTAAACAACTCCGCCAGATTGTATAATTCCACCTCGTCAGGCATCGTCTCATTCACAATTTTTAAAAGATCCTGATGCACCTCTATCGTATCGCAGCATTCCAATTCTTCTTCCGCCAAACTATCACCCGCTTTCCTTTTTATTCTAGCATTTTTAAAGCTTTTTGACAAACAGCGCCCTGATTGCATTTAATACCGCGATGACCATAACTCCCACGTCGGCAAAAATCGCAAACCACATATTCGCAATACCCAATGCGCCCAACAACAGGCAGATGATCTTAATGCCGATGGCAAATACGATATTTTCATGCACAATGCGGATACATTTGCGGGAAATCTTAATCGCCTTTGCAATCTTTAGCGGATCGTCATCCATCAAAACAATGTCCGCCGCCTCAATCGCCGCATCGGAACCAAGGGCTCCCATGGCGATTCCGATATCCGCTCTGGATAAAACGGGGGCGTCGTTGATGCCGTCTCCCACAAAGGCAAGTTTTTCTTTTCCGTCCTTTGTATCCAACAGCTCTTCTACCTTTGTTACCTTGTCAGCCGGCAACAGTTCGCTGTATACCTCTCCGATCTCCAGCTCCTTTGCCACCTGGTTCGCCACTTTTTCAGCGTCTCCGGTCAGCATAACCGTCCTTGTAACGCCGGCTTTTTTAAGCTCCTGAATCGCTTCCTTCGCATGGGGTTTTAAAATATCGGCTATCAGAATATGTCCTGCATACACGCCGTCAACCGCCATATGAACCACCGTTCCCACGCCATGGCAGTCTGTATATTCCACGCCGAGTTTTTTCATCAGCTTTGCATTTCCCGCCGCCACAAAAACGCCGTCGACTTTAGCGGTTACGCCGTTGCCGCTGATTTCTTCCACGTCGCTGACCCTGCTTTGGTCAATGGGTCCGCCATACGCCTTTTGCAGGCTCTTACTGATCGGGTGGGAGGAATAGCTCTCCGCTAACGCCGCATATTCCAGCAATTTCTTCTCTTCCATGGGGCTGTGGTGTACACCGACAACCTCAAATACTCCCTGGGTCATCGTTCCCGTCTTATCAAATACGACACATTTGGTCTGCGACAAAGTCTCCAGATAATTAGATCCCTTTACCAATACTCCTTCGCTGCTGGCTCCGCCGATTCCTGCAAAAAAGCTAAGCGGGATACTGATCACAAGCGCGCAGGGACAACTGATAACCAGGAAGGTCAGCGCTCTGTAAATCCAATCTCCCCATTCCGGCGACAAGCCCATAAGGAGGCGGACAACCGGAGGCAGAAGCGCAAGCGCCACCGCGCTATAGCAGACAATCGGCGTATAAAAACGTGCAAATTTTGTAATAAAGTTTTCGGATCTTGATTTCTTGGAGCTGGAGTTTTCCACCAGATCCAGAATTTTAGATACGGTGGACTCGCCAAATTCTTTGGTCGTCCTGATCCTTAAAAGTCCCGTCATATTGATACAGCCGCTGATTACCTCGTCTCCCTCTCTCACTTCTCTCGGAAGGCTCTCTCCGGTCAGCGCGCTGGTATTTAAAGCCGTATTTCCTTCTACGATAACTCCGTCAATGGGGATCTTCTCTCCGGGCTGCACTACGATAATCGTTCCGATTTCCACTTCATCGGGATCTATCTTTTCCAGCTTTCCGTCCCGCTCCACATTGGCGTAATCCGGTCTGATATCCATCAATTCGCTGATATTTCTCCGGCTCTTACCCACCGCATAGCTTTGGAACAGCTCCCCGATCTGGTAAAAGAGCATAACGGCAACGCCTTCTTCATACTCTCCCAGCAAAATCGCGCCGACTGTCGCCACCGCCATCAGGAAATTCTCATCAAAAACCTGTTTATTTAAAATTCCCTTGACCGCCTTTTTCAGAATATCATATCCGATAATCAAATAAGGCACAAGAAAAAATCCAAACTTCACATATTGATTTTCAATGGGAAGCAACTCCAGCAATACAATAAGTATTGCGGAAATAATAATTCGTACCAATACCTTTTTTTGTTTCTTATTCAAGAAAACCACCTGCTTTCTGATCCCAGGTCCCTATACGGGGAACCTGCATTAAAGATAGATTTCAGAGTCGTCCTCAACTTTTTTACAATTTTTCAAAACGTCCTGCATGACTGCCTTCGGGTCCTGTCCCTCTTCAAATTCCACGATCATTTTCAAGGTCATGAAGTTTACCGTTGCATCCTTTACGCCGGCTGTCTTCTTCGCAGCCTCTTCCATTTTATTCGCGCAATTTGCACAATCCACATCAATTTTATAAGTCTTTTTCATCTCTTATTCTCCCTTTCCGCTTTCTGAAATTGTTTTTATTTTCTTTCATATGAACAATCATTCATATGTTTGAGTTAATTATAGCACCGGACATCAATATGTCAAGTGCTAAATTGAAAATATGTTATATTACTTTTACATCAAACACTTCCTTGAAAAAGCGATGGTATGCCTGGTTCATTTTCGGTCCCGGCATTATCATCTTCCCGGGAGATAATTTACTGCAGTCACTTTTTACAAAGGATACATCCAGGATAACGTCCCGGTTACATTGTGTGCATTTTATCCGATAGGAGGCATTGATATTATAGTCGCCGGTCTCGTTCATATACCCCAGCTTATATGCAATTCCGCCAAAGGTAAGTATTCCTTCGCTGTCGCTGATTTTTATAAACGACGTCGTTTTAATATACCGGCTCTGAATGGTTGAGCCCAGCTTATACATCACATAGCTTATATCCGTATTGCCGACCAGATACCTGATCCCGTCTATGGTCAGCACTCCGTCGATTTTTTCACTCGCCTTTCTGTGTCTGTGAATAACGACAATTGTAAAAATCGTAAAAAGAAGCAACCCCAAACAGGTCCAAATCATAAGGCTTTATCCCTCCATCCGGCTTTTCGCATCGATAACTCTCTGTTTTCAACACTCCTTTGCCGCCCTGCAGGTTGCAGCGCTTTCCTTTTTCAGAGGTTTCAGCAGGATAAACAGACTGATTATGATAACCGGGACGGAAAGGATCAGCAATCTGAGAGGACTTTGCAGCGCGGCGCCGGACAGCCTTTCATCGGAATAGGTCAGCCCGAGAACGGTGGCTCCCGAGAAAATATTGTTGGCGGCGTGCATAAAGGCTGCCGCCCAAACGGAGCCGGTTTTCTTTGTCAGATAAAAGAGTATCGTCCCAACGGCAATCGTAAAGACCGTAAATACTGCGAACCCGGTCCACGGTTCCCCGAAATAGCCGTGTCCGAAATTATGTCCCGCATAAATCGCCGGAAAATGCCAGACGCCCCAGATAACGCCTCCCAGCACAACCGCTTTCGTCGTCCCGTACAGTTCTTCCAGCTTCGGATACAAATAGCTTCTCCAGCCGATTTCTTCGCCGAGGGCTCCGAAGCTGACCAAAAAAGCCGTCGATATCCCCGAAAGCGGAATGAGAAAAAGCAGGTTGCGGGAAATCCCCACAGCGTCCAGAGCGGACAGATCAAATGCCTGCGGAAATATGGCATAATATAAAAGTTCTCCCAGATCAAAATAGACAATCGGACCCGCCAGCGCCATAACAAACCAGATCCATTTATGATTTTTCAGGTCAATTCCCAGCAGGAGAGAGCCCTTTCCCGTTACGGGAAAGCCTTCCTTTGTCACTTTTCTCGTGACCAGCGCCGCAATCGCCGGGCAGAGCATACTAAAGGTCAGAATAAAATTCGTCGTCTGGCTGTCATAGCTTCCCCCGCAGAGGAAATAGGGAATCATCACACCCCATACCAGCCCGAAAACGATCAAAAGGTAAATAAGGATTCGTTTCTCAGTCATTTTATTGGTCATTTTCCCACCCCTTTCCGGCAAAGAGCCGACAGGCTATCCGATAAGAAAGATAATACAACAACAGCGAGACATAAGGCGCAAATACGTTAGCGCACAAAACTACCCCAGTATGCCGATCCAAATAATGTAATATGCTGATAAAATTGATTCTGTCAAATATTGCCAGATCTCCGAAAAGCAAAAATACAATGATGAGGAAAAACACGGCAACCAACAACCCCGTTTTGATCCGACCGCCCGCTTTTGTGCCAAAGCCGATAAAAAAAGGCAGTTCTACGGCGGGCACCAACAGAGCCATACAGAAAAGCACAGGGAGCACGGACTGGAACGCGGGCGCCAGTTCCTGCACCATCCGGTCCTCGCAGCCGATCAGACATATGCTTTGAAGTATCATGGAAACCGACAGGAGACTGTAAAAGGCAATCAGCACAAACACATATTTAGAAGCAACATATTGCTGCGGCGACAACGGCAGGCTTAAAAAATATTGTTTTTGCTTTTTCCCTTCGTCTGCGAAAATGATGCTTATCTCCAATTTTCCTATCATAAGGCAAAGCAATAACGCAGTCACAAGCAGACTCGCCGCCCAGACCGCGATATCCGTTTCTTCGGCAGGAAGCGTCAGCCTGCAAAGAATCATCGCTCCCATGATCGATAAAATTCCTATGACATACACCTTGCCTTTTACCGCGGCAAAGTCCTTATACAACAATCCTGCCATCAGATACCTCCCTTTCTCCCCTTAAAAACCAGACACGATCCGGCAAAAGATAAAAGCATACACCCTGCCGCAACAAGAAAAACGAGGACGAAATGCTCCGTCATAAAATTTGCCGCAGAATCGATCATGCCGCTGAAAAATGCGTCCGCTTCCGACTCCGGTACGGAGGAAAGATTTTTTTGAACCGCCAAAACCGCCCCTATGATGAGAAGCAAAAAGGGCGCGCACTGTATCAGATCCGCTCTCTCGACGCCGAAAAGGTAAAGCATGAACAGGACAAAGCTCATATAAATGAAAAGCAGTCCGCCAAAGCACAAGATATATGCCAGCAGCTCTTTCAGAGGGAAAGCCTCCGAAACAAGAGATACAAAATATCCCGCCGTCAGGGAACCCGCCAGACCTGCCGCTGCAAACAACAGACAGGACAAATACCTGCCGCCCACAATCTGCCTGCAGCTTAGAGGCATACTCCGCATGATTTTGACAAACCCCGCCTTTTGGTCTTCTTTAAAACACTCCACGATCATGCTCAAAAAAGAAAGCGGTATAAAAAGCGTCAGCCAGATGGGAACCTTAAAAAAAGAATAAAACGCTTCCTCGTCTACCGCTCCTTCCGCTTTCATTTCCTCCAGCCCTCCGGCTATATTTCCGTACCGGGAGCTGGCAATCAGCAGAACCGACAACACAATGACGCTGACCGTCACAATAAAAAACAACTTTAAAGTTTTTCTCAGACAATACATGTCCTTTCTTACCAAACCCGCCATAAATTATCCGATCCTTCCCTTTTTCGCTCCCGCATCCTGCGCGCGATTTACATAGAAAATCATAATTTCCTCCAGCGTCGTCTGTTCCATGACCATTCCATCATACTTGCGCGCGCATTTTTCCCGTTCGGCAACAAGCACTTCCGTACAGAAAGCGGATTGTCTGTAGGAAACGATGTCTTCTTTCTCGATTTTTTCCAAATCCTCTTTTTTGCATTTGATCAGTCCGTGGCTTTCCAGAAGCTCGTTTTTGTCCCCCGACAGAATGATTTTTCCGTGATCGATAAACGTTACCATATCGGCAATCCGCTCCAGATCGCCCGTAATATGGGAAGATAACAAAATCGTATGGTTTTCCTCCATCACGAACTCCTGAAAAATCTGTAAAATCTCATTTCTCACAATCGGGTCCAGCCCTCCGGTGGGCTCATCCATAATCAAAAGCTCCGCCTCATGGGAGAGCGCGACCGCAATCTGCAGTTTCATACGCATCCCCCGGGAAAAAGAACCGCAGCGTTTTTTCCTGGGCAGGGAAAAACGTTTCAAATAATCAAAAAACACTTCCTCCCGCCAGTTTTGATAAATGTTTTTCATAATGCTGTTGATTTCATTTGCGGTCAAAAATTCATGAAACCCCATCTCATCAAAGACGACCCCGATTTTTTCCTTTAGCGCGGCTCCCTGCGCCTCCATATCCTGTCCGAATACCGTAATGCTGCCCCCGTCTTTCTTTATAATATCCAGGATCAGCGAAATCGTCGTCGTCTTACCGGCTCCGTTTTGACCGATAAAGCCGCAGATACAGCCCTGCGGCACCGAAAAACTGATATGGTCCAGCTTAAAATCCTCATACTCTTTGGTTACGTCCTCAAGCTCCAATACATATTCCATGGTTCTATTTCTCCCTTTCCTCATACAACGCCTTAAAAATCTCTGCCAGCTCATCATAGGAGAGCTTTGCCATTTCCGCCTTATCCAAAATCTCATCAAACAATTCTTCTATTTCATAAACAACCGTTTCCTTTACCATTTCGCGGTTGATTGCTTTTACAAAGCTACCTTTTCCGGTGTAGGATTCGATAAAACCTTCCCTTTCCAATTCCTCGTATGCGCGCTTTGTGGTAATAATGCTGATCCGCAGCTCTTTGGCAAGCAGTCTCATGGATGGGAGCGGGGTTCCCTCTTTTAAATCCCCGTTTAATATCATCGCTTTGATCTGCTCTTTAATCTGCTCATAAATCGGACTGTCCGAACTGTTTGTAATAATAATGTCCATCTGAATGCTCCGTTTTCATATTGTATATATTCAATATACACAATTTATATGCTTTGTCAAGACCAAAAAGACGGGGCTGCCGCATTTAGAAAATTTTGTGTCTGTCATGGAAACACAAAAAATGCAACAGTCCCGTCTTTTATGAAATAACCCCTATTCCCCCTGCTCCTTCCTATTAAAAACAATAAGAAGAATCCCTGTGATAAGCAAAAGCAGAAAAACCAGAACGACAACGGCTTCCGCTGCAAAGGCGGCGATCGCTCCCCCCAAAGCCGCGCCCTGCGGATTGTAATCCAATGCGGCATAGCAATCCTGATACAGCGTCATGTCAAATCCGTTGATATTTTTGATCTCTGCGGAATCCTCTTTTACAAATACATCCACTTTGGGAGAGTGTATCCCCTCCCTATATACCCGGTCGGGAAGATCCGTCTCCACGATTGCAAAACGTTCTCCCGACTCCATTGTCACAATGTAAACGTCAAATCCGCCTTCCGTTCCCCCGTATTGAAACCCCGGCTCCGCCTCGTAACAGGTATAGCCCTTATCCAGCGCTTTCTGCGCGATTTCCTTCTGTTCATCAATTTCATCTCTGCCCCATCTGTCCGATATTCCGTTTGTATAAATCGTACCGAAAATCAGAACCGCCAGGGAAATAACGACAAGAATCTTTCCCGCCGTCCGTCTCCGCTTTCTTTTTTGCGCTCTAAGGCTGTCAGCCGGCATTGTTTTTCCCCCTTTTTACTAATAATATCGTTCTACTCCAACGTAAGATTGATAAATTCTCCCTGATATAACTCCAGCGTCAGCTCCAGTCCGTTGCTCTCATAACGGATATAGGTAAAATCGGGATCTTCTTCATGGGCGAAAGTCTCTCCCTCTCCGAAGCATGCCGCAAAGTCTTCGACCGTTACCAGCGATTTCCCCCGGTACTCGATCTTCGCGTCCTCTATGCCCGCGATCACTTCTCCTCCGGCAGCGCTGACAGTATGAAAACCGAGCGCTTCTATCCGGTCCTGTCCGTCCACATTAAACTTCACGTACGCATCATCCTCATACCGCCAGTAGGAATCCATGAGTTCTCCGTCCTTCATTTTTTTACTCGCCCGATCCCCTATTTTCATACCGTGAAACGATACTTCCCTTAAATCGACGGTTTCCGTCTCTCCGTTTTTGCCGCCTTCCTGTCCCGAAAATCCGTCTCCCTCATTTCCCTGCGAAGCCGCATTCCCCAAAAGCATCAGGAAAAGCAAACCCAGCAGAAGAAGACCCAGACCTACGGGCAAAAAGACTTTCCCTAAAACAGCCCATACGCTGTTTTTTCCAAGGGACGCCTTATTGGGATTTTGCGGATCATAATATACTTTACAGTCTTTTCCGATTTTTTTCTTTACCGTCCCCCGGTTATAAGCAACCGTTCCGGCTTTCCTGTATTCCACACCGTTTACCGTATACGAAAAAACAGGATACGCGGTTCTCATCGTTCCGGCTCCTTTGATTCCGGCTTTGACTCTGCCGGAGCCTCCCATATTGTAATTCACATGATCAAAACACAGATCCACAATGCGTCCGTCTGTAACCGCTTTCTTCTTTCCGCTTCCCTTTCCGATCCCCCAAAAAAGACCTCCGAGAATCCCGCATATACATCCGATACCGACTAAAATCCATCCGGCAACCTGCATGATTTTTTCCTCCCGTCAATTTGTTTGTATCGCAACCCCTTTCTACTAATACTTTTCATTTGGCAAAAAGGTTGCAGACTGATTAAAATTTTCTGCGTTTTCATTTTCTTCTTCCGGAATGAAGTCTTCCTCGGGATAACGGTTTGCCGCGTTCCACAAAATCCATTCCTCATAACCTGCATCATATACAGCCTGTATCTGTTTCTTGATCTGTTCCCCTCCGTAGGAAATATGACCGGGCACCCAGGTCGCCGTAAAGCTTTGCAGCCAGGGACGCACAACCGCCCGTTCTTCTACTGCCACAGTCCTCCGTTTATTGTCAGACGCCGCCAATGCCGCCGCCACCGTTTCATAGGGATGCGCGTCGGGTACGTCCAGCCCGTACACACCGTTTCTATAATGAGAGGGATAGATCATCGGGCTTAAAACGTCTACCGCGCTTCCCAGCTTTTGGTAATTTTGCCCGATGCTTTCTCCGTCCCCCTCATTATCAATAATCGTGCCGAATACATCGGCTCCGACCACCACATCTTTTTCATGAAGCCTCTCGCAGGCAAAGGCAAGAAAATCCAGTACTGCCTGTTCCTTGGAATAGGCGTTTGTATCCACGCCGTAATCGACAAGCCCCGCATCCTTTCCCGACGGGAATCTCACATAGTCAAACTGAATTTCGTCAAACCCCAGCTCCGCCGCCTTAATCGCCACATCCGTGATATATTTCCAGACTTCCGGTCGATAGGGATTTACCCACGCCGCGCCGTCGGTATCCGTCACAAACTTTCCGTCCGCCGTTTTCAGCGCAAGCTGCGGATTGCTTTCGGCAAAATTGGGATCTTTGAAACAAACGATCCTGGCTATGGTATGGATATTATGCTCCTTTAATTTTTTCATCAGCCCATCCATATCGGATATGTACGCGGTACATGCGCCTATGCTCTTTGCTGCGGCAAGATCCATTTGATACGTAATGAAACCTTCGTCGTTTTTGATGTCGATGACCATCGTATTCAGTTCCGTCTCATCCACCAGCGCGATGAGTTCGTCCATATGACTGCTGCCCGCCATGGGACCCGTGACATAAATTCCCTTTACCTTGACCGGTTCCGCTTCATTTTCGGAAACCGTCAGTACGGGAAGCTCCGCTCCCGAAACGGTCCCTCCCGCAAATTCCGCAAAATTTCCCGAAACAGTTCGTTTTCCGGTCAGCGCCGCATTACCGGAAACGGTTGACGACAGCTCTGCCCCCGTGCTTACCGCCGTGGTCCGGTCCTGCTTTTGGGTATATATACTTATGCCGATGCAAAAAATCACTGCGACCAATACAATAAAAAAATACTTTTTTTGATTCATCCGATCATCTTCTTTTTTTGTTTATCCTATTACCTTTTGACCCCAACATTATTTTATTATAACATTCATATATTTTACTGTCATTATGGAACCCGCGGAAAAAATAATACAGAAGAAACAACGAAAAAAATGAGAAAGATTGTCAAAAAGATTGCTGTTTTGCGGCTCCTGCACTTGATTTTTTTCCAAATCGGCGTAAAATCAAAAACAGATATGGTAAGTATGCAGGACAAAGGCGTCAATCCGGGTCCCGCATGCTTTTTTTTATGCCAAATCGGCTGCATTCAAAACCGAAACGGAGCAACAAATATGTATCAAATGCGTTTTCTGCCTGCGGGCGATCAGGCGATGGTCGTAGAATTTGGTCAGGTCATCGACGATAACATCAATCAAAAAGTACATCAGTTATCCGCTTGGATTGAAACCCGGGACATCAGCGGCATTTTGGAGCTGCTGCCTACGTTTCGCTCTTTAATGATCTATTATGATCCCTATATCATTCCTTTTGCACAATTGAAGCATATCATAGAAGAATTTGATATAAATGCACCGGCGGATGAAAATCAGGTAAAAGTTATCCACAAAATTCCCTGCTGCTATGGAGCGCGCTTTGGGAAGGATCTCCATGATATGGAAAAAATCACAAAGCTCTCCCGCGAGGAAATCGTGGCGATACACAGCGGTACGGACTATAAAATCTATATGCTGGGATTCCTGCCCGGTTTCGTCTACCTCGGAGGCTTGGATAAACGTCTGGAAGCTCCCCGGCTGACCTCTCCCCGGATCAAAATTGATCCCGGCAGCGTCGGGATCGGCGGAAACCAGACCGGCGTATATCCTCTCGCCTCGCCCGGCGGCTGGCGGCTGATCGGCGCAACGCCGCTGCGTTTCTATGATCCCGACCGGCAGGAACCGATCCTTTGCAAAGCGGGAGAATATATCCGGTTTGTCCCTATCGGTATCGACGATTATTACGATATCCTCCATATGGTCGTCAAAGGAAACTACCGCCATGAAATCCTGACCTGCGGCTTCTCAGAAAGTCCTTCAGGCGAAAGGAGGTCTCTGTCATGAGTATCAGAATCCTTTTCCCCGGTCCCCTTTCCACCATTCAGGATGCGGGGCGCTTCGGCTATTTAAAATCCGGTATCGGTACTTCCGGCGTTATGGACCGGGAAGCCTATGAAACCGCAAACCGCCTGCTGCAAAACACAGCCGGCGAAGCGGTCATAGAGGCAACCCTCTTAGGTCCGGCGCTTTTTTCCGACAGCGGCTGCGTCTGCTGTATTACCGGCGCGGACATGACGCCCACGCTGGACGGACAGTCCGTTCCCATGTACCAGCCCTTTTTGATCCGGGCAGGACAGACGCTCTCCCTCTCCGCCGCCGTCAACGGCTGTAGGAGCTATCTCGCCTTTGCGGGCGGAATCGATGTTCCTTTGGTATTGGGCAGCCGCTCAACCAATCTCAAATGCCGCTTGGGCGGTTATCGGGGCAGGGCGCTGCAAAAGGACGACGTCCTTTCCCTGGGACCTGCAACAGCCGACGTTTCCTCCCTGCTGCAAAACAAGGCTCCCAAACCGTTTTTTTCCTCCCCGGTAACGGTTCGCGTCATTGAAGGTCCTCAGGCGGAATATTTCACGAAGCGGGGAAAACAGACTTTTTACGGACACCCTTATACAGTCTCCCCGGAAAGCGACCGCATGGGATACCGACTGGAAGGTCCAGCCGTGGAAAGCGAAAACGGTGTGGATATCATCTCGGACGGCATCGCCTTTGGCGCCGTCCAGATCCCTCCCAGCGGAAAGCCGATTATCCTGCTCTCCGACAGACAGACTACCGGAGGTTATGCCAAAATCGCCACGGTAATTTCAAAGGATATTCCCAGGCTCGCCCAATTAAAACCCGGAGATCAGGTCCTGTTTGAAAAAACCGATCTCTCCAAAATACAATCATAGGAGGTCCTTCAATATGGATTATACCAACGAAAGCCCTGCGAAAGTCAGAGAACTGATTCGCCGGGGGATCATTACCGGTCCCACCGCCGGCATGTGCGCCGGATACGCACAGGCAAATCTTGTCATTGTGCCCCAAAAACTTGCTTATGATTTCTTACTGTTTACCCAGAGGAATCCAAAATCCTGCCCCGTCCTGGAAGTCAGCGACACAGGAAGCCGCAGCCTGCGCTTTATCGCAAAGGACGCCGACATTGCCACGGATATTCCCAAATACCGAATTTATGAACACGGCGTTTTAACCGGAGAATACACCGACGTCTCCCGCTTCTGGCGCGACGACTTCGTCAGCTTCCTGATCGGCTGCAGTTTTTCCTTCGAGTCGGAGCTTTTAGAAGCGGATATTCCGGTCAGACATATTGAAGAAGGCTGCAATGTCCCCATGTATCTGACCAATATTCCCTGTACGCCTGCAGGCGTCTTTTCGGGCAATATGGTCGTCAGCATGAGACCCCTGCCCTATGATCAGATCGTCAAATCCGTATTGGCGACCGGAGCCATGCCCAGGGTACACGGCGCTCCGGTACATATCGGCGATCCTGCCGCAATCGGCATCAGGGACATCAACACTCCCGATTTCGGGGACAGCGTTACGATTAACCCGGGAGAGGTGCCTGTCTTTTGGGCTTGCGGCGTAACGCCCCAGTCCGTAATCATGAATATCAAACCCGATTTTGTCATTACCCACGCCCCGGGGCATATGCTGATTACCGACATCAAAAACATAAATCTGAAATATTGAGGAGGTCTTTATCGTGAATAAAGTTGATCTAAACTGCGATCTGGGAGAAAGCTTCGGCAGTTACAAGCTGGGCATGGACGAGGAGGTCATTCAATATATTTCCTCCGCCAACGTCGCCTGCGGCTTTCACGCATCAGATCCCCTCGTCATGGCGAAAACAGTGGCTATGGCGAAGGAAAACCATGTGTTTGTAGGCGCCCACCCGGGTTACCCCGATCTGACCGGCTTCGGTCGCAGAAATATGAATCTCACCCCTCAGGAGGTAAAGACCATGGTCATGTACCAGATCGGCGCACTGGCGGCTTTCTGCAAGGCAAACAGCATGACATTGCAGCATGTAAAGCCCCACGGCGCCATGTACAATATGGCGGGAAAAGACCCGGTTCTTGCCGAAGCCGTCTGTGAAGGGATTTATGAAGTCAACCCCGATTATATCCTGTTAGCCCCCTGCAGCGGAGAAATGCCGAAAGCCGCCGCACGGACCGGTTTAAGATGCGCTAAGGAGGTCTTTGCCGACCGCGCCTACGAAGAGGACGGCTCTCTCGTTGCACGCAGCAAACCGGGCGCCGTGATTACCGACGAAAACATCGCCATAGAGCGCGTCCTTTCCATGGTAAAATACGGAAAAGTCGCCGCCGTCACAGGTAAGGAAATTTCCGTGGAAGCGGACTCCGTCTGTGTCCATGGGGACGGCATAAAGGCTGTGGAATTTGTCAAAAGAATTAAAGAACGCCTGTCGGCGGAAGGCATCTTAATTACCCCGATTCACGAGCTGGTATGATAGCATCAAGAAAGGAAAGGACAGGGAACGGAAGCATGATGAAAGAAAAACCGGAAGACATAGTATTAAGATATTCCAAAAGGGGCATGACCGTTTTGCGGGAAGCCATGCAAAACAACTACTGCCTCGAAAGCGCACAGGAGATTTTATCCTGGAAAAAAGGAACCGTTTTTCTGACCACGGGATTTTATGTTGCCGGATTTGCCGAGACCGACGGACCTGCGGGCACGGTCATGCTCGCAAAAGCGCTGCAGGTTCTCGGCTACCGTCCGGTCATCGTCACGGATTCCTACTGCAGGGATTTCTTTGAACCGGAAGAGATCGAAGTTCTTTACCTGGAGCTTTGTGCAGACGAGACAGACTGCCGGCGGTTATTGGAGCGCTACCGCCCGGTAGGATTGATTTCCGTGGAAAGATGCGGGAAAAATACACAAAATGATTATGCCAATATGCGCGGCGTCAGCATTGCCGCCCATACCGCTCCCGCCGATCTGCTGTTTGAGCTCGCCTCCGGCACAATCCCGACGATCGGAATCGGCGACGGCGGAAACGAAATCGGCATGGGAAACGCCGCCGACCTTATTGCGGAGAAACTATCCCTTGTGCCCTGTAAAGTATGCGTAGACAAACTTGTCATCTCAACCGTATCCAACTGGGGCGCCTATGCCGTTATCGCCTGCCTGGAACAATTAACCGGCGCAGGCGTATTCCCTTCCTTCTCACAGATTTATGACTATATTGACAAAACCGTCCGTCTGGGCAGCGTAGACGGCGTATTAAAAGAACACGTGATCAGCGTGGACGGTTTTGGCATGGACGTGGAAAAGGAGATTGTGGAGGCGCTTGCCGCCGCAATCAGACCCTGATTATGTCACAGTAAGTATGTTGCAATAAAAAAAGACTTCAACATCCGCTGATCGGATTTGAAGTCTTTTTTTCACTGCCGCAGACCGGAATCGAACCGGTACGATGTCGCCACCACAGGATTTTAAGTCCTGCGCGTCTGCCAGTTCCGCCACTGCGGCGTATGGATGGAGGTGGATTCGAACCACCGAAGCAATTTGCAGCAGATTTACAGTCTGTCCCCTTTGGCCACTCGGGAATCCATCCTTGTAAGAGCCTTCGGACATGCTAACGAATTGCTCTGACAATATAAATTTATATCATAGTTTGATGGCAAATGCAAGGATTTTTTAGTCCCCTCTGTGCCGTAAGACGATCGCCGAAGTCTTGGGCAGAGTCAGCTTCAATTTACCGCCTTCTACCGGATGCTTTACAATCTCCGTCGTGTATCCGCCGTCCTCAGTCAGCATGATCTGCTCCACTTCACAGTTTTTGGGAATACCGGCTTCCCAGATCGAAAATTCTCTCTCACACTCGTGATCGTTGTTATTGACGATAATAATATAATGATCGTAATCGCAGAATCTGATATAACCGATCAGATTATAATCCGAAGCAAGATATTTCAGACTGCCGTAACGGAAGGCGTTGCTCTCCTTGTGTATCCGGATCATATCCTTATGGAACCGGATCATTTCATGATCTTCATGCCCCCAGGGATAAGTCCTGCGGTTATCCGGGTCCGTAAAGCCGCAAACGCCCGCTTCGTCGCCGTAGTAAACCGTCGGCGCGCCCGCCCACGTCATCTGTATCACGACCGCTTCTCTCATAACCGCCTTGTTGACGCCCTGGTTCGCCGCCTCGGAACCGAGCGTATTGACCCTGCCTACCTTTTTGTTGGTTCTGGTCAGGAATCGGGAGTGATCATGATTGGACAGCTCGTTCATCGCCACATAAAAGGAATCTCCGGAAAACGCCGTGCTGTGATAGTGCATCGCGCCCCAGAAGCTGTCTGCGTTTCCGTACAGATCTTCCCGATAGTCGTCGCTATGCTTCTGCATTCCGGTCAAAAACCAGGTAACGGGCTCCATAAACGCGTCGTAATTCATAACGGTATCCCATTCGCCGTTCTGAATCCAATCCTTGGGACTGCCGTAATGCTCCGCCAATACGATCGCCTCGGGATTCGCCTCGCGGACCGCTTTCCTGAAATCTTTCCAGAACTTGTGGTTAAATTCCGGAGAGTGTCCCAGATCCGCCGCCACGTCAAGCCTCCATCCGTCGGCATTAAAAGGCGGAGAGACCCATTTTTTCCCGATATGCAAAATATAATCATACAGCTCCTTGGACGCTTCATAATTCAGTTTGGGCAGGGTATCATGTCCCCACCAGCCGTCATAGGTGGGATTATACGGCCACCTGTTTTCATCAAAGAAATGGAAAAAATTCCGGTAGGGACTGTCTGCCGACACATAAGCGCCCTTTTCATAACCTTCAAAATTTTCATAAATTCTTTCCCGGTCAATCCATTTATTGAAAGAACCGCAATGATTGAAAACGCCGTCCAGAATCACTCTCATGCCGCGTCTGTGCGCCTCCTGCACCACGCGGATAAACATCTCATTGGACGCTTCCAGATTTTTCTTGTTTGCCACGCGGTTGATATAACGGGAGGCAAAACGGTTCTCCTGCTGCCCCGGCGCAAGCAGATCCCCCTGATCGTCCACAATCTTCCCGAAATGGGGATCTATATAATCATAATCCTGAATATCATATTTATGATTGGAAGGCGATACAAACAGAGGATTGAAATAAATAACTTCGATCCCCAGATCCTGCAGATAATCCATTTTGTCAAGAACGCCCTGCAAATCTCCGCCGTAAAATTCCCTGACGCCCATAACCGCAGGGTATTTATCCCAGTCCTCCACCCGGGTCACATGCTCTCCGATATAGTTGTACTCGTCTGTGAGCACATCGTTGGTAGGATCTCCGTTGCAGAACCGGTCCACATAGATCTGGTACATAACGGCGCCCTTCGCCCATCTGGGTATCTGCTGTCCCGGAACAATGACAAATTTATAATAATCCTGTACGTCCTTTGCAACGCCGCGGTAGTCATACACGCAGACAATCTTCCCTGCGGTAACCTCAAAATAATAGGATACCTTTTCGTCATCCAGCTCCAGATCATATTCATAATAGTCGAACAGATCGTCGCTTTTAAACTTCAGCATCAGGTGTTTCTCGCCTTTGCATACAAAATACACTTTATCGATATTATTTTTAGCCGAACGGAATTTTATTGTGACAATACTATACGGTTTTGGATCGGGCGGACAAACAAACTCTGCGGACGTATCCGAAAATAACGCCCTTTTGTTCAGAACGGGGCGCATTCCAGAAATATATTGCTGGCTTTGCTCCAACTTAGATAACTGACTGTACAACATGTATGAACCCTCCATGATTCACCTACTATATTTTATTCTATCATAATCAGTTTTGACAATCCAGAAAAAATATTACCGATCCTGAAAAAGGGCATATCCAAAAAAGGACAGGAAAAAAGACAGCAATCAAATCGCTGTCTTTTTCGAGAAGGTATTTCTTTTGGGGTATAGCAAAAAACTATGTAATGTATTGGGGGGTTACGAGTATATTGTAGCAATACCCCCCTCTAAAGTCCAGATTCAGCATTCACAAATATTACAAATTAAACGGGCAATTTTGGGTCAATTTGCACAAAACTTAAAATAACGCTTCAAATTCGCTCATGGTAATCCGTTCTTTTTCCAACAGCAGATTCGCGCATTTATGGAGGACTTCTTCATTTTCCATAATAATCGCTTTCGCTTTCGCATAACAGTCGTCAACAATCGCCTTTACTTCGGTGTCGATCTCGCCCGCCACAAGCTCGCTGTGATTCCTCGTATGCGCCAGGTCCCTTCCGATAAATACGTCGTCGCCCTCTTCGTCATAGTTGATCACGCCGATATTTTCCGACATACCGTAACGGGTTACCATCTTGCGCGCGACCTCCGTCGCCTTTTTGATATCGCTGGAGGCTCCCGTCGTAATATCGTCAAAGATCAGTTCCTCGGCGATACGCCCTCCGAGAGACACCATAATCTCATGCAGCATCTTTCCCTTTGTCAAAAACATTTCGTCCTTTGCCGGGAGCGGCATCGTATAGCCCGCCGCGCCGGGACCTGTGGGAATAATGGATACCGTATATACCGGACCTACGTCGGGCAGCTTATGGAACAAAATAGCGTGCCCCGCCTCATGATACGCGGTAATTCTCTTTTCTTTATCGGAGATAATACGGCTTCTTTTTTCCGTACCGATTCCCGTCTTGATAAACGCTTTTTTAATATCTTCCTGATTGATATACGCGCGGTCGGATTTTGCCGCGATAATCGCGGATTCGTTTAAAAGGTTTTCCAGATCCGCTCCGGTAAATCCCGAAGTCGTCTGCGCCACATGACCCAAGTCCACGTCGTCGGCAAGGGGTTTGTTCTTTGCATGGATCTTTAAAATATCCTCTCTGCCGCCCACGTCAGGCGCTCCGATGGCAATTTTCCGGTCAAACCTGCCGGGTCTTAAGATCGCCGGGTCCAAAATATCCACACGGTTCGTCGCCGCCAGGACAATAATGCCCTCGTTCTCTCCGAAACCGTCCATTTCCACCAGAAGCTGGTTTAAGGTCTGTTCTCTTTCGTCATGACCTCCGCCCATACCGGTGCCTCTTCTTCTTGCCACCGCATCGATCTCATCGATAAATACAATACAGGGATGGTTCTTCTTTGCGTCTTCAAATAAATCTCTGACACGAGACGCGCCCACGCCTACGTACATTTCCACGAAATCCGAGCCGGAAATGGAGAAAAACGGTACGTTGGCTTCTCCGGCAATCGCTTTGGCAAGCAGGGTTTTACCCGTGCCGGGCGGTCCCTCCAGCAAAATGCCCTTGGGGATTCTCGCTCCCAGTCTGGCATATTTTGCAGGCTCCCGCAAAAAGTCCACGATCTCTTCCAATTCTTCCTTTTCTTCCTTCAGCCCCGCGACGTCCTTTAAGGTAATCTTGTTCATGCCGCCGACCGTGAGCCTTGCGCGGCTTTTCCCAAAATTCATCATCTTGCTGCCCGCGCCGCCTCCTGCCTGACCGCCGGCAAGCATCATGACAAAGATAACGCCCACAAAAACGACAATCGCCGGCAGCAACAGCTTAAACCACGTCTCCTGAGGCACGTTATCCCGCAATACCGGAATCCCGTTTTCCTCCAGCAAATTCTCCATATCCTCTACGTCAGCCACATACAAAACGGCGTCCGTACCGTCTTTAAACTCAATATTCAACTGTCCGCTGGGCACCTGCTCGTTGGGTTCAATTTCAACCTGCAAAATCTTTCCGTCAGCTATGTCGGCTTTAAACTGCGCTCTGGTATACGCCCGCGCGCTTCCTTTCGCCATTTCCAAATAAATAGCAAACAATAACAATACAACAATCGGGATAAAAAACATTCCCAGTCCATAAGATTTTTTCTTCAATGCCGCCTCCTGTTATCCGTCCGATTCTACCACGCCGATATAGGGAAGGTTCCTATATTTTTGTGCATAATCAAGACCATATCCTACTACAAATAAATCCGGGACTTCAAACCCGGTATAGTCCGCTTTGATATCAACAACCCGTCTCTCCGGCTTATCCAGCAGAGAACATAATTTTAACGTCTTGGGATTTCTCTTTTTGAGAATATCCATCAGATAACTCAACGTCCTTCCCGTATCCACAATATCCTCCACGACAATGACGTTTTTCCCTTCAATGGATTCGTCTAAATCCTTAATCATACGCACTTCGCCGCTGGACTGGGTTCCGTCCCCATAGCTTGCCACTGCGATAAAGTCCAAAGTAAGCGGCAGCTTAATCCTCTTGGCAAGCTCGCAGGCAAAGAAGCTGGCTCCCTTTAAGGTACACACAAGGAACACTTCTTCCCCTTCATAATCTTTGGTAATCTGTCCGCCCAGCTCTCTGATGCGGTCGTCCACTTCCTCTTCCGAGAGAAGTTCTCTGATTTTGTCACTCATTTTCTTTTCCTCCGGATATGGTAATTTCCAAAACTTTTTTTGTTTCCTCCGTCACTTTATAAAAACTGCTGATCCGATACCCGGGAACCCATATCACATGCTCCCCGTCTGCAATCAGCAACAGTCTGTTTCTCTCCAATAAGGGGATTTTCTCATCAATAAAATAATCCTTCAGCTTCTTTCTTGCCGTCCCGCTGCAATAAAAGTAGTCGCCTGCGCGCCGAGTCCTTAAGACCGGACAATTATTTATTTTATCATAATCAAACCATTTCGTATACATCTTACAGGGAATAGTCTGCGCTTTTTCATAAGAAAAAATCCTGCAGGTTACCGCAAGCGGTTCCGCACCCGGCTCTGAGCAGACCCGGATTTCTCCCGAAAGATTGAGCCGCGTCTCTTCTTTGAGCGTCTCTTCTTTGAGCGTTTCTTCCTTGCGTGTTCCTTTTTTGAGGGTTTCATCAAAAGTCCGGATTACGGCAAGATCCTTTTGCTCCAGCACGGCATGTATTCCGTAGATCAGTTCCGCTCTCCTGCCGCTCTGTCCTTTCAGAAGTCCCAGCACGCTGTCCACATGCGCCCTGGAAATGTCCCGTTTTCTGCCGCAAGTGCGCCAGAGCATTTCGTATACCACCGCCGATCTTAAATACGGGTGCAGCTTTAACAGGGCTTCCTTTTCTATCCGGCAGCCGTCCGGCGTTTTCCGGACCAGAGTCTCATAGGTCTGTTCCGTGATCTGCTCCAGAAAGTCCACGGCGTCCGCCGTAATCTCCGCGCTTTGCGCGATATGCGCGACGCTTCCCCGGCAGATTTCCGCCTCCGCCATAGGAAGAAGGTCGTGGCGGATTTTATTGCGGGCATATTCCGTATCAAAATTGCTGGCGTCCGTCACATAATCTATCTGATGTTCGGTCAGGCAGGCTTCGATTTCCTCTCTCGATGTGCACAAAAGAGGACGGATATAACAATCTCTTACGGGACGCATCCCTGTCAGCCCCTTTATACCGCTTCCTCTGAACAAATGAAACAAAACTGTCTCCGCCTGGTCGTTTTGATGATGCGCCAGGGCGATTTTCGTCCTTTTCCCGCCGTTATCCCGCACCGTCTCTTCAAAAGCGCGGTAGCGCAGGCTTCTTGCGGCTTCCTCCGTACCAAGACGCCGTTTCGCGGCATAAGTCTTTACATCCACCGATACCGTCCTGCAGGGAATGTCCCACCGACGGCACAGCTCTTGCACGAACGCTTCCTCCCCGTCCGCTTCTTTCCTCAATTGATGATTCACATGCAAGGCGGTCAGGGAAAATTCCATCAGGGGGGACAACTGCTTCAACAAAAAGAGGAGGCAGACGGAATCCGCCCCTCCCGAAAGTCCCACGATTACTTCATCGCCGGAATCTGTCATATGATACTTTTCCATATATTTCCTGACCTTTGTAATCATCGTATCTCCCAGCCACGCAAATGACACCGGTCGGCGCAAGGCTGACGGTCCGATCGGTTCAACTGGTTTTAATATAACGTCTTTGCCCGTAAAAATCAAGTATTTGCCCAGATCCCCAGGACAATGACCGTCATATCGTCCTGTATTCTGCCCTCGGCGTTGGCGATTGCCATATTTAACAGCATGGTCGCCATCTGTTTCGGATTCTCATAATCCAGTTGTCCGATAAATTCCTGCAGGGGCATCCCGCGATAGTTGGTTTCATAGGCATCAACTACGCCGTCCGTCATCATGATCACATAGTCCCCGTCCTCGACGCCGTAGGCAAATTCTTCCGGCTCCTCCTTGGAGAAAATACCTAAGGGCAGAGAATCCGACTCGATCTTCCAGACCTTGCGGTCCCTTTTGATAAAGGAAACAGCTGCCCCATATTTTAAAAAACGGCATGTCCCCTGATACAGATCGACTTCACAGGAATCCAGCGTGATCGTCCGCTCCTTTGCTCCCTGCAGATACATCATGGAATTTAAAAGGGTAACCGACTTTTCCATATGAAAGCCCGTCTCCATAAACTTGTCCAACAGATCCATCATTTTTTCGCTGTCTCTCGCCGCCTCGGGACCGGAACCCATCCCATCGGCAATCGCCGCCAGATAAATCCCTTTTTCAAATTCCTTCAACAGATAGCTGTCCCCGGAATCCGTCTCGTCTTCCTTTTTAGCCTTTGCCACGCCGTCGATTACAAAATAATTGACCTCTTCTTCAAAAATCAACGTTACCGGCTCGTCATGAACATAGGAAGCGTTGGCGTTTGTCTGCCGCAGCCTGCGGTGGCAAAGCTCCGATACAAAATCCATCAGATCGTCGGTGTGATAAATTTCATCCCCCGTCGCCCTGACGCACATGCCGATTTCCAGATGCTCTTTTACCTCAATCACATACAAATCTTTGATGACCAGCCCGTTTTCCTTTAATCCCTTCCATATCCGCTTTCGGATTCTCTCCAACAGATATGAGGTCGCGTAGGTTTCATTGGCAAGCTCGCTCAACACCCTTGCCGTTTCGTCAAGCTGCCCGGCAAGGAGAATATTTTGCTCCTGCCTTGCCTTATATAAATAGAGCTGCACCCGGGATTTCGTCTCTTCTTCCGGCTTCTCTTCAAAGCTTTCGGCAATTTCTTTCAATGTATCCGCATAAAGAATCAGCTTGCGCCTGCCGTATTCGGGCAAAACGGTATGGCTGATATCTTCTCTTTCCTTCAAGTTCCACTTCATATGCACCACTCTTTTCCGTTTTTGCCACCATTATATAGAATTTTGCCCGCAGACTTTGTCAAAACAGGTCGTCCCAAACCGGAAATCATCTGACAAAAAAAGGACATTCACCGATTTGTTTTTCCTGCACTCGGTCAATGTCCTACTCCATTTTAAATACAATCTCGCCCTCCCGGACCAGTCCCAGCTTTTCCTTTGCAACCTCTTCGATATAAGCCTGCGTCTGGGTGTATTTTCTAAATTCTTCTAATTCAATTGTTCTCTCTTCTTCTGCGGCAATCAACTCATCCAATTCGGCTTCTCTTTCAGCATAGGCGTCCTGCTTTTGTCTCAGCGAGTAGCTGTTTATGGAAACAACCACCAGCAGCATGATAACCACCGCCGAAACCAGAAACATGCCGAGTCGGTTCTGCCTCTTCCCCCGGAATGCGACTCTACGGCTCATAGCTTCCCCTCTTATCCTTCCGTTCCTTCTGTTTTTTACGTTTACATAATGTTATCTTAACCTTTTTTATATGGCTCGTCAACTTCTTTTTTGCCTGTTTTTTAAATTTTCTTTTTCCCTTCCTCCATTTGCCGGAAACCCTGTTAAAAAGGCGTTTTACGGGTCTGAATAGCATCTTAAAAAACTTGGATACAACATCTAGTATTCGCTTAATAAAGATTGACATAATTTCCACAAGATGTTCCCCGATCACATACTTGTAAACCAACATGCCTACCGCGGCTCCCGCTATGGAAAACCACCGTATGATACCGTTATTGGTTTTATAAAGCATATAAAATAAAAACAGGGCGGCGCCGATCCAGAAGATTAAGTCCTCAAATGCAATCCACGCCGTCCCGTGGCGTTTGACCCTGCGAAAAATTCGGAGACAATCATAGACAACCGTGATACAAATACCGGAGAGAAAGCAATATAACAGAAACCGCCCTTCTTCAACAATCTGTCCGCTCATTATTTAAACAGTTTCCCTAACAGGGATTCTCCCTTGCCTCCGTACCCGGAAACCTCTGAATAGGTAAGGCTGTCTATTTTGCCTTCCACGTCCACCTCTCCTTTTTCCAGGGTCAGCCTGTTGACATGGAGATCGCTTCCCTTGATCATTAACATGCCCTGATCCGTTTCCAGTAAAATTTCCGCCAAATCAAAAGAAAGCACATCAGACACTCCGCTGACCATACATGTCCTTCTGTTCGTCAGCATCAGCTTATGCGCTCTCTGTTTTGTATTCATATCGTCCATCTGCATACCTCCTCCTTATCCGGCACCGGTACAGCCTCTTTGCCATTGCTGCACCTGTACATTAAAATATATTAGAGGCGGTAAAAAATATGCCTATAAATAACGGAACATTTCCTTTGCTTCTTCTTTCCTTACGGTTTCCGCCACGGTAAGGACTTCTACCTTTACGTCTTTGTTCCCGAAGTTGATCAAAATCTCATCCCCGACCTTTACTTCCGTGCCTGCTTTCGCCACTTTGCCGTTGATCATCACACGACCTGCGTCGCACGCTTCGTTTGCTACGGTTCTTCTCTTAATCAGCCGGGATACCTTTAAATATTTGTCCAGGCGCATCTTGTCTTTTCCTTTCTAACGGTTCTTTTTTACGAAAATAAAGAAGCCTTTGCTTGTCCGCAAAGGCTTCTGTTCGTTCACTTCAAAATTAAGCGTTTACTAAATCCTTTAATGCCTTACCAGCTTTGAATTTAGGTGCTTTGGAAGCCGCGATAGGCATTACCTCGCCTGTCTGAGGGTTTCTTCCTTCTCTTGCAGCTCTTTCGGATACTTCAAATGTTCCAAAACCTACTAACTGGATTTTGTCACCTTTCTTTAACTGTTCTCCTACTACGTCTGTGAAAGCCTTTAATGCTTTTTCTGCATCTTTCTTAGAGATTTCTGCCTGATCAGCGATAGCTGCTACTAATTCTGTTTTGTTCATCGTGAACTCCTCCTACTACTGAGTATTATCATAATTTTTTTGCGTTACCTACAAACGCCTACAAATATTTATAATCTCTTTTCAGCTATTTGTCAAGAAAATATTGTAAAAACAGGCATTTTTAGGCATTTTTTCTATTTTGGCAAATCATAAAAACATTTTATAAAATTTCGCAATTATTTTTCTAAAGCGTTTTTTTGCGGACGATTCGCGATATGACTGATTTTCCTTCTCCGCCGCCTTAATTTCCTGCCATGATTTGACGTTAGCCGGATCGGGAGCTCTGCCGTTTAAGGGGGTTCCGTCCGGCTCAAATACATGAGGATGCCTGCGGATCATTTTTTCGCTGATTCCTTTGATCACGTCGTTTAAGGTAAACAAACCCTCTTCCTCCGCGATCTCGGCATGCAGTACAACCTGCATCAGCACGTCTCCCAGCTCTTCCTTCATGCTGTCGCCGTTGCCGGTCTTTTCATACAGTTTGATCCCGGAAACGGCTTCCGCCGCTTCCTCAATCATACATCCGGTCAAAGAACCGTGGGTCTGCGCCTTATCCCAGGGACAGCCGTATTCGCTTCGCAGCGTTTTTATGATTGCCTGAAAATCATCTAAAGTGTATTGTCTCTGTTTTTCATCCGTCTTATTCATTGACTGCAGCGCCTTTTATCCGATTGATCTGTTTTTTGCTTACATCATGCCGCCTATCATGGCAAGGACTTCTTCGCCCAGCGCGGCGGATTTTTCATTTGCGTCCTCCAAAGAGGTTCCTTTGACGCCGTAGTAGAATTTAACCTTCGGCTCCGTACCGGAAGGACGCACGCAAAGCCATGCGTCGTCTGTCAGATCATAATAAAGTACGTTGGAGGTGGGAAGTCCCGTAGGTTTTTCCTCTCCGGTCTTAAGATCCCTGATCACGCCCGTCTTGTAATCTCTTGCGGATACGACTTCATAAGCGCCAAATTTCACCGGCGTATTTTCCCGGAGGGTATTCAAAATTTCCTGGATTTTCGCAAGCCCTTCGATGCCTTTTAAGGTAATGGATTTGATATCGTCCTTGTAATAGCCGTATTTTTCATACAGATCGATCATCGCATCCCAAAGGGTCTTGCCCTGGGTCTTATAATAAGCCGCAGCCTCGCAAAGCGCCATGGTCGCCACGATGGCGTCCTTGTCCCTTGCATGAGTACCGATGAGGCAGCCGTAGCTTTCTTCAAAGCCGAAAAGATAAGTCCCTTTGCCCTTCTGCTCAAAGCCGAGGATCTGCTGTCCGATATATTTGAATCCGGTCAGTACCTCAATCAGTTCCACGCCGTATGCCTTTGCAATGGCGTCCGCCATGTTGGTCGTAACGATCGTCTTGATCAGCGCGCCGTCCTCCGGAAGCCCTTTCGTCGCTTTTCTCTGTCCGATCTCATAATCGGCAAGAAGGCAGCCGGACATATTTCCGGTTAAGGAAATATATTCTCCTGTCTTTGCATCCTTCACATAAACGCCCAGTCTGTCCGCATCGGGGTCGGTGGCGAGCACCAGATCCGCATCCACTTCCTTCGCAAGCTTCAGTCCCAGTTCAAAAGCTTCAGCCGCTTCGGGATTCGGGTAGGAAACGGTGGGAAATTCTCCGTCCGGAAGTTCCTGCTCGGGTACGACATAGACGTTTTCAAAGCCCAGTTCTTTCATAACGCGCCTTGCCGGGATATTTCCGGTTCCGTGTAACGGAGAATATACAATCTTAATATCCTTCTGCGCCGCAGCAATCGCGTCCCAATGGATAACCTGGCTCTTTAATTCCTCAATATAAGGATCGTCGATATTGGCGCCGATGGTCTCGTAGAGTCCGTCAGCCTTTGCAGCTTCCTTGTCCATGGTTTTCACGGTATTGTAATCGGTAATCGCCGCTACCTCCGCCATAATGCCTCCGTCGTGGGGCGGCGTGATCTGCGCGCCGTCTTCCCAGTAAACCTTATATCCGTTGTATTCCGGCGGATTGTGGCTTGCCGTAATATTGATTCCGGCAATACATCCCAGCCTGCGGACCGCATAAGATAATTCGGGAGTCGGACGAAGGGATTCAAAGACATAAGCTTTTATCCCGTTTGCCGCAAGGCAAAGTGCCGCTTCATCGGCAAATTCCGGGCTCATGCGCCTGGAATCAAAGGCAATCGCAACGCCCTTTGCGGCGCCGCCCTGTTTTAAAATATAATTGGCAAGTCCCTGTGTGGCTTTCCGGACCGTATAGATATTCATACGATTTGTCCCGGCTCCGATCACGCCGCGCAGCCCCGCCGTACCAAATTCCAGTTCCCGGTAAAAACGATCCTCGATTTCCTTTTCATTTCCCGCAAGCGCTTTTAATTCCGCCTTGGTATTTTCGTCAAAATAGGGGTTTGATAACCAGCTTTCATACGCTTCCCTGTAACTCATGATTGTCCTCCTTGTACTGTTTCATTCCTTTACTGCTGCAATATTTAATTTTTTATATTTAAATCACGGCTTTTGCCGTATATTTAACGATATTTGCCGAGGTTCCCCCGCCTTCTCCTACTGCTGTAAAAGCTCCGAGAAGGAATAGGTCACATCTTTCTGACTGTCGTCAATCTGCAAAGTATAGCTCCTGGTCTGGTATCCGTCCCGCCGCAGCGATACGATATAAGTGCCCGCCTTCTTTTCAAAATTCACAGGAACGATGCCCACATAGCTTCCGTCCAGATACAGTTCCGCTCCTTGGGGCGCGTCGATATATACCCGATATCCCGATGTCGCTGCCGTAGCCGCGGAATTGGAGCTGACGGTCTCCTCTTCCTCCTCTTCGTCTCCATCGGATTCTTTCAGGGTAATATTCAGGTTAGCAAGGGTCTCCCCTACCTTGACATACTGTATCTGCGTGCTGTAGCCTTCCGCTTTGACCCGGATCTGGTGTATCCCGCAATCCAGTTCGACTTCCTGACTGTAATCGGTCAGCTCGCCGTCAATGTACAACTCCGCGTCCGCGGGCGTAATCGTAAATATGATTTTTCCGGTTTTTTTGATTTTTTCGGTCTGCAGTTCGGAAACATCCACCTGGGTCTCTTCATCCCGTTTTACGGAAATTTCCTTGCTGCCCGCAACGCCGTCTTTGCTGATATAGAGCGTATAATCGCCCTCGGGAACGACTAAGAGCATCTCTTCATTTACCCGCGTAATCACAGCCTGTCCGATCTCTACCCAGCCGCCCACAAAGGACTCATGACCGGATAACCTCACATAGCCGTGACCTGTTTCCACGGCAATACTGTATACCTCATGATCCGCCGCCACGATTTTCAGAGTGTCCGCCGGATTGATCTCTTCCAGCAGGATCTGTTCGCCGCCGGATAAGACCGATACGTTTTCATGAAGCTGATACTGGCTGCCTCCGAAATTCATCGTATAAGCCGCTCTGTTGATATCAAAAGAAGAAATCCCTTCATAAGTCGTTACCTGATCCAACAGCTGCACCGATTTGGCAAGCTTTTCATCCTTGATAAAGGTCACTCTGACCATATCGCCCTCGGCTAACTGCCCTGCCACGAGCTCGTCTCCGAAACGGTTTTTTATGCCGGTGGCGCCGTTGTATTCCAGCGTGTACGTCCTGCCCAGCACCAGATTATACAGCCGTATCCGCTTTTCCTCCTCATCGACGGACATTACGACCGCTTCATCCATGGAATCGGCAAGTTTTTCCTGATATGTATTTTGTACCAATGCCTCCTCCGCCTCCGGCTGGGACTGTTCTTTTCCGCAGCCGGCAAAAAAACAGCATACCAATACCAGAAAGAGAAGGGATCTTATTCGCTTTTTCATTCTCGTACCTCTTAAATCCAATTTAAAGTATAACATGGATTCTCCGATTCCTAAAGTAATTCCTTGGAAAGCCTCTCCAAAAAATCCATCCGCGCATGTTCTATCTGCACCAGCGCGTTTAATTTTTCCAACTGCCTCCTGGGCGGCAGAGATTTTCTTTTATTGAGATATGCGTTGGCAATTTTCCAAAATCTTTCGGGATATAACAGCCTTGCGTACAGATATCTTTTTTCGTCGCCGCTTAAAGGTCTGTTTTTCATATATTCTTCCAAAATGGAAAACCCGAGAGTATAGGACCAGTTGTTTTTCTCCAAAATTTTCCTCAGAAACAGATATAAATCCCGTATCTGAATATCCATGCAGCACTTTTCAAAATGCGTCGCCGCAATCCCCCGGCAAGTCGCCAGCAAAATGTTATGCTGGTTACACTCTCCATGGCAATACATTCCTTTTTCCATTACCGCCGCCGACAGCCGTTTCAGACAATCTTCGTCCAGAAACCCTTCGGCATCCTTTGCGTTTTGCTCAAAATAATTGTATTCCTTTAAAAAGGAAAGTTCAAACTCTCCTTTTTTGGATTGCTTGCGGATAAAAGAGCGCACCCGGTTCAACTCCGCGTCTCTCTTGGAAAAATCCCGGATCAGCATTTCCTTATCCGATACGATTTCGGATAACTCATCCTCCTCCGCAGATGTCCCCAGCGCTTCCCCAAACTCCATAATCTGATGGAGTCTGGCAATTTCCCCTACAATATAGCGGCATTCTTTTTCATCGCTTACATTACATTCGCTGCCTTCTACATATTTTTTTACAATATAATTTTTTCCGTCGGAATCCGTCACATACAATAATCCTTCTTTATTGGGAATCAGATTATCGACCTTACAAAAACCGGATGCCTCCACCCGGTTGCAAACCTCTCTGCACAATAAAAGCCGTTCCGTCCTCCCCGTATATTCCGACAGGCTGATGATCCCCTTGTCCGTATCGACGATCATGACGCCTCTGCCTTTTTTTGCAGTATTTACAGTAAAATCATATTGATCAAGCACAGCTACCGCTCTATCGTTCATGCCTCATTTCCCCCTTAGATAGGTCATACCTATCTTATGAAAACAAAGCACCAGATATACCAATCGCGGCATTCCTAATTTCATTTTTTAACCGCTGTCTCATCAAGATATTTCAGATAATATTCGTGAAGTTTTTCCTTTTGATTGTTTTTGGGATCTTCCAATACGGTTTCCAGAAGTCTTGCCAGCATTTCGCCGATTTCCTTCCCCGGCTTCATGCCCCAGGCGATCAGATCTCCTCCCTTTACCGCAAGGGTCCTTAAACTGACGCACTCCTGATCCGCCAGAATTTCTTCATACAACGCCGTTACCGCGTCCAGCCTTTGCTGTTTTTCTTCTTTTTTATAATCGCTTTGGGCGTCCAGGTCCGCCTGTTGTACCTTCAAAAGCAGGGGAAAAACCTCTTCCCCGATTCGGTTTACCGCCCTGCGGACGTATTTCTTACCCGGTTCCACGCGATAATCATGATAAAGCACCAGGGCGCTTACCAGATGAATGGTATCATTATCAAATTTGAGCCTTCTCAATATTTTTTTACAAAGCGCCTCGGACTGTACCGCATGTCCGTGAAAATGATCGATGCCTTTCTCGTCCGTCGTTTTGCACAACGCCTTTCCGAAATCATGGAACAACATGGCGAGCCTCAGATTCTTGTCGGCTTCTATCGCCATCATTGCGTGAATGGTATGCTCCCCCACCGTATATTTGTGATGGGGATTGTGCTGAGTCGTCTCCATAATCGCGTCAAATTCCGGCATAAAGACCTTCGTAATGCCCAATTCATACAAATCCCTCATTTTTTCGGGATGCAAAGATTTTACCAGCTTGATTAACTCCACCTGAATGCGCTCCGCGCTGATATGAGTCAGGTTCCCTGCAAGGGCGCCGATCGCCTGTTTCGTGCCTTCCTCTATTTCATAGCCGAGCTGCGCCGAAAATCTTACCGCGCGCATAATCCGCAGCGCGTCTTCTTCAAACCGCTCCGCCGGATTGCCTACCGCCCGGAGAATCTTTCGATCCAGATCCTCCAGCCCGTGAAACTCATCCACAAGCCCGACTCTGTCGTTGTAGGCAAGGGCATTGATCGTAAAATCCCTGCGGCGCAGGTCCTCCCTGAGGCTTCCCGTGAAAATCACTTCCTTCGGGTGCCTGGAGTCTTCATATTCTCCGTCGATCCGATAGGTCGTTACCTCGTATCCTACGCGGTTTAGCATAACCGTTACCGTGCCGTGGGCAATGCCCGTGTCAATGGTCCGCCGAAACAGCGCCTTGACCTGTTCCGGCTTTGCCGATGTGGTAATATCCCAATCGTCCGGCGTGCGCCCAAGCAGGGAATCCCTGATGCAGCCTCCTACGGCATATGCCTCAAAGCCCGCGTTTTCTATTATATCAATGATTTTCCTGACATCTTCGGGAAGTGTTATTTTCATGGTATGATTCTTTCTTTTTGATTTTGTCCGGATATCCCGGAATATTTTGGGATATCACAAATATATGTTAATCGTAGATTTGGCTATAGTATAGCATAGGAATAATTGCTCATGCAATTTTGAAATGAATTTACCGAATATTTACCAACAAATACAGGCGTTAGGTATTTGTTGCTGCTGATTTTTCACTAACTGTTTCTGCCTCCTTCGGCGTTATTTTTCCCTTTTCTTCAATAAATTTTATTAACTTCTCTAACTTACAAAAATCGCTTGTTTTAAAACTTCGTTCAATATTAAATCCCTTTTATCGCATAAAAATCTCCACTTCCATTTTTCTGGCTCCTGCTCCATGAAGATAATAGACCATTCCCTTTCCCTTTTGCCAAATGATTTTACGATACTCTTTCGTCCCGCTGGTATAACTATTGTATAAATAGTAAATATGAGTATCTCCAATTACTTCGACATAAGAATACCAACCGTTTTCATCTTCAATCCTGTCGATTTCTTCATTACAATTTACTAGCAAACATTCTTCTTCCAGAAAAGATTGTTCATCCTTTTGTATCACTTCTATAACCGCTTGATCCGTCTCTTCGGTATATCCTCCTGTTTGATTATATTCATATAACGGTCTAAGATAAATCTTATCTTCTGTTACATAATAATAACCCAAGTAGCTTCTCCCCATGCCGATTTTATCTATAGGATCTTCGACTTCCGGCTGCTCCAATTCAATACGATATAATGTGCCGTTTTCAAATTCCTCTAATTTTTCAATATTTAAGTTTAATTCATATACTTTTTCTTCTCCCTCCAAATTGTTAATTTGTACATCACAAATTACTTGCGTCCGGTTATTTTCAAAAAAGAAGTCATTTTCTTGCCTCTCATCTAATGCCTTATTTTGAAATCCTTTAAAAATTAAAGTCATCATTGCGCCAAATAAAATTAAAAATACAACTGCTAATGCCCTTTTTAATCCATTCATATTGTTCTTCTTCCTATCCGTCTTTTATACAGTTAATGACTTCAATTCTGCACCTTCCTGTAGAGCTCAACCTCCATCAGTCGGCTGCCTGCTCCGTGAAGATAATAGACCATACCCGCACCCTTTTGCCAGACAATTTTACAATACTCGGTTGTCCCACCATTACGGCTACTGTATAAATAAAAAATCCGTCTGTCTCCAACTGCCTCAACATACGAATACCATCCGTTTTCATCCGGTTTATCGCTGGTCTCCTCCTCACTGCAAACAATATAGCACTCCTGTTTAAACTTCTCTTCATTCTCTAATATCTCTTCAACGATCCTATGATCTTTTTCATCCGTATACCCTTCCATATCTCCTAACGGTCTTAAATAAATTGCATCTTCCGTAACATAATAATATCCCAGATATCTTGATCCCATCCGCATTTCATCCAATTCATCTTCCACAGGCGGCTGTTCCAGTTCTAATTTAAAAAGAGTTCCTTGTTCTAACTCTTGAATCATTGTTATATCCAAAATAATATCCTGCTTTATTTCTCTGGAGCTAAGGGGATAGATCACCCCGTCATATTTTATCTGCATTTCATCTTTGTCAAAAAAATATTTATTGTCTGCACTTTCCTTTTCTCTCCCTGTAAAAAGAAACAGTAACACCAAAATTACTCCACATATCATTAAAATAAGAAAAATACACAGCTTGTTTTTTATATTGTTTTTAATCATCCTGCAATCCTCATTTGTTTTATGATTCTTTTTGTCTGATAATATATCAATCATTCAGCCAAGTGGGAGAGTATATATCATCTGCATATTTTAAAAGTATGATATTTTGACCATCACTTAATTTGATATCATAAAATCCATTTGTTTTATTATTTAATATATACATTTCGCCCATGGCTGTCATATCAACATCCTGGCACATCAATGGAATGGTAATACTAAAAATTTCCTTATATGACTCATCTTCATGTAACAATATTGCAAGATTATCCCCATGTGCTCCAGAATGAAGTGGGGATCCTATATATACTATCTTATCAACAAGACCATCTTCATTTAAATCAACATCATAATATTTTATATATATCATTTTACTATTTGTTATTGTTTTTACATCCTTGATATCCTGCTTATAGTATTCTAAAATATCCGGATTCTCGAGACCGTCTTTCATCTCTAAGACAATATTTTGATTTCCCGACCGTACCCTGATGATAATCATGACTATTACTAATAACAAAAAAACCATCATCACTAATAACTTATTTATCATTGACTTTTTATTGGACTTCATTTAAATCATATCCCCTTTTGCTATCACGTTTACTACTATAGATCAGTTATCAGTTATATTTAACGCCTTCACAATTTCATTGTATTGATAACCGAAAATGGCGAAAAATCAGGGAACATAATCAGTCTGGCTTTCTAATATTTGTGCTCAATGTAATAGCTACACCTGTTCTAGTTTGTCATATATCATTCCATAACACAGCATTTTTCGAGTATAGAAAGCCTTTTAATCACCTTGTAACGCCTTGTAATTGCCTTTTACTTCAATCTGATATAAAAACATAAAGCAGATTATCTCTTTTATATACAATTTTATAATAAGTATAATCACCTACCCTATCTTTAATTTCCTCCATCTCGTCTCCCGTTCTTGAAACTATTACCTCGGCATTCCCCATAACATCCATAATATTTGAAAAATTTTTTGCATCCTTAAGCCCCAGATAATTCAAATATTCATCTTCACACTCTTCATAAAATACAAGGTATAATGGTTTGCTATTGGTATCCCAATCTGAGCATATAAACCAATAAGGCTTATTTTTTGAATATATAACCGGAAAAGGTAATATTGATAACATCTTTTCCGTTTTACTCCCCGTCACTTCTTCAATCTCATTTATTGTCATATTTAAATAATCCTTTATTTCGGAATTTGACGGTAAAATAAAAGAATTTGCTTCCTCCGCTATCTCCTTCGGAAGCCCATTAAGAGTTATTTCTAATTCGTTATTTAAAATAGCAGAATCGGCGGCTTCCATTATATTTGTTCTCTGATATTCCACTTCCCCAATACTTAGCATTGAATATAATAATAAACATATTTTTAAAATGTATATTTTCACTCTTTCTCCTCCAAAAGATCGTGGTTCTCCGTCTGGTCCTATTCCAAACAATTCATCCAATTCTCCATTTTTGCCCCGATTTTGTTCTTGCCATAAAATGTTTTATTTTAATAAATCATCATATGTCAAAGCAGATGGTGCCGCTTCCATCATATCAAACAGATATGCCGTTTCTTCTTCCCACTCTTCTTTACTTACAACCTTAGTTCCAATCAAGTATTGCATAGTACCTTCATCGTTATTTTCATCATAAATTCTGCCAATACTGTAATACTTTTCCTCTATTAACTCTCCGTTTTCATCATATTCATAATATGAATAACTTGTATCTGTATGGGAATCAATAGCATAGGTTTTGCCGTTACCTATGGGCTTTTCCTGGATTCGGGTTCTTAGCCACACTTCAAAACTTTCCTTCTGCTCATTATATTTAATAATAAGTGTTTCCGCTGTAATAAAAATGCAAAATTCTTTTTTCCCGTCCCCATCCATATCAACAATATAAAAATAATCGTAACCACTATCTAACTCACTATAATAAACTGTTTTCTTTTCTCCCGATTCTATGTAATTGATAATCGGAATCTCATCGTTTAAAAACTGCAATAACAGATTCTTATCAGCATCTGTCGAATTATAAATGTGCTTATCCCTTGGTGTAAACTCTGTAATTTCATTTTTCTGTTCCTGTCCCTCTGTAATATCACTTCTCTTGTTTAAATAAAAACAACCATTTTCTATTTGAAAAGAGTCCCATTTTATTGCATAATCATTCGCAACAACCTCATTTTTTCCACACCCTAAAAGTAAGAATATCATGGCACATAAACACATCCATAAAGTTAGTTTCGATTTAACTTTCATTTCAATCTTTTTACCTTCCTAAATACTCTAAAATGCTCCCCGCTTCATGAAATTAGTTGTTTTTTCGTCCTTATTATAAATTATACTTGCATCATAATTGCATATTTTTTATATGAACTTTTATTTTAGTTTAATAACCCCCATCATATCCAAGGTCTCCTCTTCATCTGTTTTAGCATAAACAACAACATAGGGTCCTTTAATATCCCCAATATAATCAAAAACCGGTTCTAATTTTTGTTTTCCGTTTAAGCCAATCAGACCATATTTTTTTACACACATTTCTTTGTCTGCATAAATATATGCCGGAATAATATCATTTTCGGAATCATAGCTACAACTGCTAATAATAAATTGGGACGCAGCGCCATCAAAAACGATATTTCCCTGCTCATCTATGACACTATAATAATCCTTTGATACAAAGGCAAGTCCATCATGAAACTCGCCCACATAATTCGTCAGCCCTTCAACACTGTCATATGCCGCATAGTCTATTACTATCTGGTTCTGAAAATCAATATATGCCCACATATCCGTTTCGCCATCATAGTTACAAATTTTAACTGCCGCCTTTCCCTCGCTGAAATTTCCTGCATCATCATATTGTAACTCTATTTTTACATCTCCTTTTTGATCAACAAACCCCCATTTCTCATTTTGCATAACAGCGGCATAGCCTTCTTGAAAATCTTTTATCTCATCATAAACGCATTCCACGATCATATTCCCGTTTTCATTCACAAATCCCCATTTATCCCCTTTTCTTACTGCCGCATATCCCTCTTGCAAATCATGTATTTCTTCATAATCGTAGCCAGCCAGCAATTCCCCGTTCTGATCAATCACTCCCCACTTTCCGTTTTTCTCTACCGCAGTCAATCCTCCTACAAATGCCTTGACATTATCATATTGGCACGGAATAATCATTTCTCCTTTTAAATCAATAAATCCCCACAGCCCATCTTTTTTAACAGGGCTTACTTCTTCCTGAAAGCGGCGGGTATCTTCATATATTTCTTCCCATACCGCCTGTCCGCTTTCATCAATGTAAAAAGCCTTTCCATCTTTTTCGACACTTGCAATGCCATAATTAAAATCGGAAATATAGTCATATTCAAACGGAACCACCAGTTCTCCCATTTCGTTAAATACCCCATATTTCCCATTGTCATTTATTGCAATAATCATATTATTTTCTGAAAAGGATAGGTTTTGATACGCTCCGGGATCTATGATCCATTCTCCTGAAAAGTTGTTTTTTTCATTGGTATTTTGAGTCTCTTGCTCAGATCCTTCTGCATCGCCGCAGCTACACATTCCTATGCAAATAAAAGTCAGCATATATCTGTACTCGTCTCCCTCTCCTCTCTGGCTGATTTTCAATTCCCCTTTTCCCCATACCGTAATCATCGTATTCCCCATGCTTTCTAAAACCGATATTGGAACAATGTTTTCTTTTTGGCATCCTGTACATAAAATACAGCATAGTAACATGGGTATTAGAATACTTTTTATTCTCATATCCTTAGTCCTCCCCCAAAATAGCATACCGGCTGTATATTTTTTACCTTCTATTCTCCAAATAATTCTTCATAAGTATAAGTCACGTTTTCAATCTCCTGTGCTGCCAATTGTTCCGCCTGATAAAAGTCCTTTGTCAATTCGTCAAATTGTTCCTCCGTGACTCTAAAGTAAGGCGACATTTCGCCATAAATATAATATCTCTGTCTCTCTATTTCTTCTGCCATTTCAAGTTGTAAACTTTCATCGGAATAATAAGGCAGCGTCATTAAGTATGCTACTTCATCCTGTTTTGTACTTTCATTATAAAATCCTCTGATCCAAAAGGTAACAGAACATACTTCTTCTCCATTTTCATTCAACTTATATAGCGCGCTACCCGAACCATTTTCCCAACAAATACTCCTGCTTCCGTTTAAAGAATAATAAGATACCCCCAGATTCTTCCATAAAATAAAGCGATCCTGATTGATTTCATATTTAAATATAAAAATAAATCTCTTATCTGATATACACAATTCCGGCATACTATCTTCATCCATGTCGAAAAAATAATAATCATACAAATGCTTATCATATATCAGCTCATCTGCACTATCATTAAGTACTTTCATTGGGGTAAAATCACTTAAATATAGTTCTTCTCCTGTTTCAGGATTAAAAAATCTTACTTCATTTTCAACAAGTTTTTTAAATTTTTCTTTATAAAAATTATATTGCGTTAAATCACCCTTTTCAAACGCGCTGTACCATTCAATCCCGGCGTAAGCATTTTTTAAAAACTCATATGCTTCCTGATCTGCAAAGGACATTTTGTCATAGGAGAAATCCAAAAAACCGTTGTAAACTCTATTCGCGGGTGATTCCTTGTTTTCCACATTTGTTATCGGCTCCTTGGCAATGGTTTCATTCCATGCAGTAGACCTCAATTTTATTTCAACAGGATCTATTTCCCCACAGCCTGTCATAGTGCTTATAATAAATATGGCGAGTATTAAAAATTTAAGAGCTATCTTATTTGTCATATTTGCATATTTTTTCATTTTAACTTTTTATTCCCCAAATAATTCATCATAAGTATAAGTTACCTTTTCAATTTCCTGCTCTGCTAATTGCTTTGCCTGGTAAAATTCCTCCGTCAATTCATTATATTGCTCTTCTGTTACTCTAAAATAATAAGTTCCCGTATCTGCATCGACATATCCGTACTGTTTCATTTCATCAGTTATTTCAATCTGCTTATCTTCCTCTTCATATTCCGGCAGCAATACAAAATATGCTATCTGTGTTTCTTCTTCCTCTTCCTTTCCATACGAGCGTTCTTCAAAGCTTACGCTATAAATTATTCTTCCATATTCATCTAATTTATAAAATGTTTGGCTTGTTTCGAATCTGTCATACAATACGGTCCTGCTCCCCATAAGAGAAAAGTAGGAGTTTTCCATATAATTCGTCCACAAAAGAACCCTATCCTGTTCACTGTCATATTTAAAAATGAGAAGAAATCTCATATCTTTTAAACACAATTCGGGATAGCCATCCTGATCCATATCAAAAAAATAAAATTTAAGTTCCGGGAAATCACTATAATCCTCCGTACCTAAATAGTCTTTCAAAAATAGGTTCTTTCCCGTCCTCGGATTATAATAGTTACGTTTATTGTCCACCAGTCCTCTAAATATCTCCTTATAAGAATCGTATGAACCTACATTACCCCTCTCAAATTCACTGCTCCATTCCATATCCGAATAGGCTTCCTTTATATCGGTATATACGTCCTCGTTTACAAAATTATCTTCAAAATACGGGAAACAGAAAAAACTTATAAAACGCCTTCCTCTGGGCAAATTCCCATCATCTTTTATGACATTTGGCCAAATTTCTTTTACGGTTTTATTTCCATATAGATCCACCCGGACCTGATCCCCTTCTACAAATGTAGTATCTGCCGCCCGGATGGTTGGAGGTGTCGTATCTTCCACGATAACCGGCACCGCAATTTCCCTTCCTTCATACCTTATTACCGCCTGATATTCCCCGACTGCCATAGGATCTATTTTTGACGTGTCCAGTTCTGCATCAGAAACAACTTTATCCTGTTCCCGACCTTCAACACTAATATAATCCAATATATTTGTTGAAACAGATTCTCCTAATTCAATTTTTACATCCTTTATAGAGATATCTAATTCTCCACACCCATATAGCATGATGGATAGTATTATAATCTCCAGGAATATCACCATTTTTTTCATGTTTTTATCCCTCATCTTTTGTTGCGTCTACTGATTGCAAATAAGAAATCCCTGTTTGAACAAGTCCTTTTTGTATCCTTTACTCAGTTATCCTTATCAACCTTTTTAAAATATATTTCTCCGCAATACTCATCATCATACAATAAAGGCTCTGTTTCTCCCCAATAAGTATAAATATCTTCTCCCTCGCGTCTGAAACTTAAAAGAACACAATTTCCTTTACAATTTAGCCCAATGTTATGATCCTGTAAATATTCTTCAAAAACCAGACTGATCCACTCATTATCCCCATATACTTTTGCTCTTGCCCGAACCATTGTCGTCTGTCCATCCTGATAAAGATCCGCATAATATTCTCCCTTCTCTTCATAAATTCTTATTTCATAATCCATTACCATAGGCGGATCGGATGCTCCTTCAGAAAACTCATAATATCCAATCCATGAATCTAAATTTTCTTTACTTTGTGACTTATCTTTACAAAAAACAATAAGCGCAATGGTCTGAATTACAATTATCAATATAAATAAAAAATATATCAGTTGTCTTTTCGTTTTACTATTCATACTCTTAATAATCCTGACCTCCTAAAAAATGTCCATCTTCTGTCTGCAAATAAACATACTCAATTTTATGATCTCCGGTATCATATACTTCCGCTACCAGTTGGACCTGCCCCCAGCCATTTAATTCGACTGTTTTGATCTGTTCCTCCGCTACAACAAAATGTCGGCTATAGGTTTTCAGATTATATACTTTAAATGTATAATTTCCATTACGCTCCCCCTTTTCAGTCTTTGTATTATAATAACTGACTCCCTCTGTTTTATATACAATCTCTGCTTCTATTTCATTTCCATTCTTAAAAATAAGTTTTATTGTTCCACTATTTCCCGACTCATCACTAAAATGACATTCCGCTGTCCCTTCCTTCACTTCTCCTACCAAATCCGATACATAATCGGAATTATTATAAAAAAGGTCACGTGAATCTGGCTGTGCGATTGCTCCTGTTGCAAACTTTCCATTTAAATGCCCGTCCGTTATTTCCGTAATCAGAAAGGATGACTTTTCATAAGCCTCTCCGCCCTCCCAATCATCTACAACCCATATTTTATTTATATATTCCGCATAATCCTTCTGATAATTGCATCCGGATAAAAAACAACACATATAAAACAATATAAAAATTTTAATCTTCTTCATATACCAATTCCCCGTCACTAAATAACCCGTCTTCCTTCTGTAAGAAAACCCACTCGGCGTCCTCTATATCATCTGCGTCAAATCTTTCAATCAAACGAACATCCAATAGTCCATCCCCATTGATATCTTCCACATATCCCTCTTCAATCCACGCCCCGGTGCGAAAAGGAGCTTGAAATCGATATAAAATATCTTCCTCCTCATTTGTTAAATAAGCCACACCATAAAAAGCTCTTGTTGTATCAAATCTTCCTACTACTAATTTAACATTCCCCCATGAATTTATATTTGTTTTCACTTCTGAAATAACCGTTACAGTATCCTTCTTATCCTCCAGATTATACGGTTTATAAATACTTCCCGCTTTTATTTCTTCTATTTTCTCAGGATTGTTTAATTTTATATAGGTTAAAGTTACCTGTATTTCACCTTCATTATTAAATACTAATTCCAGTTCTCCTTCATTCCCATAATCATTTTGAAAATGACACTTCGCAATACCATTCTTTACTTCTCCCGAAAATCGCGGAGCACCATCCCCAGGCTCAATTCTCCCTCCCTCTGTAACTTTGCCTTCAATATAACCTCCGTCAATATTTGAAATATAAAAAGAAATAGTATCATCATATGAAACGCCTAAATCTGTGCCTTTCCAACTTTCCGGTATCCATATCTTATACAAATAGGGCTCATAATCAAATTCATCTTTTCTCTCAATCTGCTCTTCTTCATTATCAATACTAATCATATTGGCAGAAATTCTATTTTTAAGAGGCAATCCTTTCTCCGATCCTGTCAAATTTTTAGGTATCAATATTTTATATAAATAATCATCCACAACAACCTCACTTTTTTCACACCCTAAAAGTATGACTATCATGGCACATAAACACATCCCTAAAATTAGTTTTGATTTAACTTTCATTTTAATCTCTTACCTTCCTAAATATTCTAAAATGCTCCCTGCATCATGAAATTAGTTGTTTTTTTGTCTTTATTATAAATTATACCTGCATCATAATTGCATATTTTTTCATTTTAACTTTTTATTTTCCAAATAATTTGTCATAGAATCATTTCAACCGGTGGTTTTTCATTTATATCCTTTTCCATAAAACAAAGCAATCCTAATCGGTTTCTAAATTATACTCTTTCGCTGATATTATTCTTTTTCCTTTTTATAAATTAAACCAATATCAATCGCCAGTTTTTATCCCGTCTGCCCCTACCAATTCCTCATAAGTATAGGTAACATCCCGCAATCCTTTATAATCTCTATCATATAGCTGATCATATAGCTGAAAATATGCTTCCGTCAGTTCTTTATATTGCGCTTCTGTTACTCTGAAAAAATAATCTTGTCCCCATCTGTCATAATAGCACTTTTGCCTAAGCTCTTCTGTCATTTGGATTTTTTTATCTTCGTCTGCATATCGGGGCAGATAAACGCAGTAAACCATCCCCTCCCGGTATGAATATTGGTAAAATCTAACCCTCATTTCCAGTGTCGCATCTTCTTTCAATTTAAAAAGGTCATAACCTAATCCGTCATTACTACAAAAAATCGTCCTGCTTCCTCCCAAATGATAGTAAAGATTTAGATTTGTCCATAAGACAATCTGATCCCTGCTTTTGTCATATTGAAAAATCGCTAAAAAACTACCGGGCACATAAATACACAATTCTTGCGCTCCGTCGCCGCTCATATCAAACAGGTAATATTCGTAATCTGCCATATCGTAACTTCCTTCGATTCCATCCGGCACCACTACTGAAGGGTAATCCTTTGACGGAAAATCTTTCAGCAACAACTCCTCTCCCGTTTCCGAATCCAAATAGGTCCTTTCAAAAAGCAAAAATTCCTTAAAAATGCTCTTATATTCCTCTAAATCCGCCGGATTCCCTTTTTCAAATTCAGCCTCCCATTCTATTTCCCCATAGGCGCTTTTTAACATATCGTAAATTTCATCGTCTGCGAATTCCATTTCATAAAACGGGAAATCATCTATGTCGTCATAGATTCTATCACTTGGTACTCCTATTTCTTCATCATTTATAATTACATTCGGCTTAAACTTCATTGTTGCTTCGTTATTATAAGAATCAACAGCCTTAATCATTATTTCTTCATCCGGTCGCAGCCATATAGAATCCAGTTCCTTACCGTCTTCAGCGTTAATAATATAGATGACTACATCTGAAAGATCCGTTGCTTCTGCCAGATCATTTGCCTTTACTTCCTCCAGTTCTCGGAAACTCACATTTTTTAAATAAATTACCGGTGGAGTAGTGTCTCTGACCTCTATGGGAATAGTAATCTCCTGATTCTGATAACGGACAGTTGCATGATATTCTCCAACAGCCATATTGTTAATCTCCGAAATATCCAATTTTGCTTTTCTTTCCAACTCCTCTTCTTCCTCCGGAGCAGAAAAGACATAATCTAAAATCTTTTGCGGGGCATCTTCTCCCAACTCAATAACAACATTTTTAGGCTGTATATCAATGCTTCCGCAGCCCGTTAGAATAAAACTGAGAATAAAAACGCTTAAAAAGCGTATCACATTTTTGGAATAAGCCATTACAATTTGTTCCTCCAATATAACTTCATTTATTGTATAAAAAGAAGCTGCCCTTGAAACCACAATTTAAAAACTACAGGAAACAACACGGTATCGTTTTTACTCTTGTACCTCTTCTACTTGATATTTTCCATCCGAATATCTTAAAATTAGTCTATTCTCAAACCTTAAATTAAAAATTTCTATATTATGAAATCCATTTGTTTTTTGTGACATTATGAACATTTCTCCCATTTTGGTGTCTCCTTCTTCAAAACAATCTTCAAAAAGCAAAACAGTCAATAAAAGAATCTTTTTATATGAATCCCCCTCATTAAGTAATACATGAAGGCTATCTCCATGAGTACCCGTATGGAGAGGCGAACTAATATATACTATCTTATCCATAAGACCATCTTCATTTAAGTCAGTATCATAATATTTTATACTAATTCTTTTGCTAGTTGTTATAGTTTCTACATCTATAATATCCTGTTTATAATACTCTAAAATTTCCGGGTTCTCGAAACCATCTTTCATCTCTAAAACAATATTTTGACTTTTCACTTGTCCCCGGATAACAAGTATTACTATTACTAATAGCAAAAAAACCATGGTTACTAATAGCTTATTTATTATCGATTTTTTATTGGGTTTCATTTAAATCATATCCTCTTTTGCTATCACGTTTACTACTATAGATCAGTTATATTTAACCGCTTTTACAATTTCATCATAGTGATATCTGACCTCCCTTATGTTTTGATTTGTTTTTTCTTCTGCATCTAAATAATAAGAAATCAATTCTGCATATTTTGACAGATATAAATCATATTTTTCCGGATCTCCTTTATTGAAATCTGTATACCATTCAACTCCTTCAAAGATTTTATTGATATCTATAAATACATCCTCATTGACAAAATCCAGCTCATTTGCCATATCGTCATAACTTTCAAAAATCTGATCTGCATCCATATCGTATGTATATTGATATTTTTTAATTTCCTTTTCTGCCCATGCCCTTGCATCCCGCATATATTGTTCTAATTCCTCAAACTGCTCTTCTGTAACATAAAAATATCCTCTTCCATCCCCGTTTACTATCTGATATGAGTTTTCATAAAGTTTATCCGATACTATTATTTCTCCTTCAGCATTTTTACAGGGAATAGCGATTATGTATTTATAGCCGCAATAGTTCATATAAGTACTTTCTTCTTCTCCATATTCATTCAAAATATTCATATATTCCGGTCTTCCGTCTCCGCTAAATACTGTCCTTGTTCCTCCCAACTGGCTATAACTCCCTGTTTCATACCAGAGATATACTTCATCATTTTGTACATCATATTTAAATACATAGATACTTACCGGTGCAATCACTTCTACACAAAGCTCCTGTGCTCCATCTCCGTCAAAATCGTAAATATAATAATGATTGGCTTCCATATCATAGTATAAATGACTGCCGTCCGGCTCGTTAATTTGTTGTGCAATCAGAGAATCCAGCGTTGCTTTCTCTCCGTTTGCAGGATTCAGATATTCTCTTTCCATCAGGAGCAACTCCTTATATTTTTGCAGATGAAGCTCCAACCCCTCTTTTTTTCCCGGTTCAAACTCCGGATACCATTCAACTTGTCCGAGGGTTTCCTTTAATTCTTCATATGCGGCATCATCTATATATTCTAAATCTGCATCGCGTAAAGAGAAAAAATCACTATATTCTCTTGTATTGTTATCGCTTATACTTGAATTTTCCTCTTCTGCTATTTTATCCTCCAGAATTGCATTTGAATTTTCTGAAACTTCCGTCTTCCTTTGGACTTTCATTTCTCCTTCTTCTATATTTTCTTGTAGCTTATCATTCGGCAAATTGCAAGCAGACAAGAATATAATTAAGTTTAGTAAAATGCAAACATATAATAATACTTTTATCTCTTTTTTAAACCCAAACATCTCTTTTTGCTCCTTATTATTTATCAACAATAATTTCTTTTAACCGATAATCATTAGGATTAAAATCTGGCATGTCTCCTTTAATAGTAAATTCTATAACCATGCCGCTCACATCATCTGGTGAAAACTCTAAAGCATTTGTAGCATTTGGTTCTCTAATTCCTGTTTGTACCATCCCATTTGGAACATTTGTAATTACTTCATATGGTAAATTTGTTTTTGTTCCCTCATTGGGATATTTATTATACGTATGAGCCTTTAAATCTGCTACAACACAAGGTATTTCAATCATTTCATTTGGAGTATTGGTATCACTTATATTTTGGAGTATTAGTGTAATATCCCTGTTCTTCAAATATTCTTCTGTTAATGTTCCTGTTACAGGATAGTAATAGTCTAAAATTCCAACTCCGACTGCAACATTATATCTATTCTCCTCATTTTTTAAAGTCTTTGCATCTCCTTCTTCATATATTCCACTTGCTCCCCAATTGTACGCTGGATGAAATATATATTCAATAATCGTCTTATTCTCTAAATCAAATATAATTTCATCAATTGTATCAGGAATAATATATTCATTAGCTCCATTAACAATTTTGACAGAATCATATTCTATCATTTCTTGTTCTCTTCCCAATTTAATATATTCATATCCCATACACCTTGCCGCCTCTACCTTTGCCGCAATGCTTTCCGCATAAGTAAACGATCCTCCAGGAGTACTCATTAAAGTAATAATCGGTGTTCTCAAAAGAAGATTATTATAATACTCCTGCCCATTGTAGATCCTGACATTGTCCAAAAGGGTATTCTCCTTCGGCAGTCCTGCGGCGTCCCTTCTGCTCTGGTACGCTGCCTTTGCCGCATCTGTGGGGTTGTTTACTGTAGGTTTTAATGCCGGTCCGTTTCCTCCTTTTGCGACCCGGATATTGTCCTGGAGGCTGGGAAGTTGGTTCTTTGTTTTTGCATGTCCGCTGGGATCGGCAAAGTTAACCGGGTTATTTTCCGCATAGGTATAACGGTTCTGACTCAGGATACTTTCTATTCTTCCTGCATAGGTGTCTTTGCTGGTAAAAGTTCCTGTGGTCATGTTGTAGTATCTTGCCCTCAGATATTGGATACCCAGGGTTTCGTGAGTGTATTCGCCGTTATATGCGTAATTCTCATAGGTTTGTCTGATACCGGTTGTCCCGTCTGTCGTCCGGATGGTAACTTTGTAGGAATCCGTTGTGTAGGTGGTTCCTGTCCCGCCAGGGGTGTAGGTATAGGCGGTTTTTTTGCTGCCGCTTATGAGGTTTGCCACGCTTCCGGTGCCTGTATAGTAGTAGGTGCCGCGGACGGTCATGGCTGCTGCCGAATCTCCTGTCGCAGGGGAAATTCCTGCAAAGGGGGTGTTTCCCGCAGAAGGGGCGCATCCGGTCAGGGTGTAGCTTTCTCTGTTTATGCCGTAGGTGTAGTTTACCGTGGCGTCTCCCATGCCGCCGTTTGTGATGTTTTCCGCAAGTACTCTGGCATTGGCGCCGGTGGTATCGTTGACGTAGCTGACCTGCCGGTAAGCGTCCGCCGCGAGCTGCTGCCCGGTGGTGTCCGCGACGGCACGACTGATCAGATCGAAGGGAGTTCCTTCTTTTTGGACGGTCTCCGCTGCGGCGGAAAAGTCCGTTTCATAGATTTCTTCTTCCCAAAGCACGGTAATGTCGTCGGTAAAATTCATTTTGTCATGGAGCCAGGTTTTAAAGGGCGTCGGCAATGGGAGAAGGATGTCCGCAGCCTGGCAGAGGACGCCGTACCAGAAGGCGGTAAAGCCGTTGCTGCCTGTTTGATCCTCAGACAGAGGGGCTTCTCCCGGCGGACTGTTTTGGGTCACGTTGTTTTGGGTCAGGCTGTTTTCCCTTTGGTCATAGCTTCCGGTAAGGGTTTGGGGTTCTTTTTCTTCCGCGTTATTCTTTCCCGTGCTGCCCTGCTCCGCCTGAAGGGTATCCTGTCCTGCTGCCGTCGGTGCGTCCGCATCCGGGCTGTTTTGGGTATCGTCCGTTTCTTTTTGTATCAGCTCAGGCATGTATTCCATCATGAATACACGGTTGTCGCTGCCGTCGTAGAGGGCGGCAAGGAGCAGGTTTTCCCGATCCGTTACGGCGCTTAGGCGGTTTGATGCGTCGTAGAGGTAGTAGCGGGTCCGGCTTCCCTCTTCTTTTATGAGGTTCCCGGCTGCGTCATAGGTGTAGCGGGTTTGTCCGGTAAGGCTGTCTTCGGCTGTTGCCAGTCTGCCGGCTTCATCGTAGGTATAGGTGGTTTTTTGTGTAGCACCGTCTGCCTCGGTCTGCATCATAAGACGGTTGCCGGCGGGGTCGTAGGCATAGGTCACGGTAACGGTTTGGTGTTCTTTTTTTCCGTCGGAGGTGCCTACCAGTTGCGTCAGTTCCGAGCGGATGAGCTGTGACATACCGTCGTATTGGTAGATATATTCCTGTTCCACGGTAAGCCCGTCCTGGAAAAGTCTGATTTTTTCGTTTGTGATGTTGCCTCTTTCGTCGTAGGCGTATCCGTAGGCGGAAATGGTTTTTCCGTCGTATTGGTTGACAAGTCCGGTGATTTGTCCCAGTTTGTCATAGGCGATGCGGGTTTCTCCGTCTTCTCTGATAACGCGGGTCAGGTTGCCGTCTTTGTCGTATTCATAGCGGGTTGTTCTGCCGGTAAGATCGGTTACGCCTGTCATGCGGTTTAGCGCGTCGTAGGTGTAGGATACGGTTCCGCCGTCGGGGTATGTCACTTGTGTTATGTTTCCGTAGAGATCGTACTGGTAGGTAAGGGTATTTCCGTCTCCGTCCACGGCGGTTATGAGTCTTCCTGCAGCATCATAGGTGTAGGCGGTTTCTCCGGTTATGTCGTTCATTTTGGTCAGGCGCCCCATGGAGTCGTAGCTGTAGGAGGCGTCCGACAGGCTGTCGCCGGTCTGTTTCCGGGTCAGGCGGTTTAACTGGTCATAATCGTAGGTTGTCCGACTGTCGTTTGGATCGATGCTGCTTTGGAGGTTGCCGTTTTGATCATAGGTATTTTCGGTCCGGTTTCCCAGAGGGTCTGTGATACTAAGGAGGTTTCCGGCTTGGTCATATGTGTAGACAGTGCTTTCTCCATTGGGGTCGGTAACTGTTGTAAGGCGGTCCATGGCATCATAGGTATAGGAGGCGGTCGCGGTTCCGTTATTTACGGCAATCAGCCTGTCACAGGAATCGTATCCATAAGCATAGTGTTCTTCTTCCGCTATGCTTTCTCCGGTCAGCCGCCCTTTTGCATCATAAGTATAGGTATTCCGGTATCCTTCCGCGTTTGTTACCATGGTTAAGTTGGAAAGGCTGTCATATTCGTATGCCGTTACTGCCTTTTTAGGGGAAACGGTTTCTGTCAGCCGGTTTCTTTCATCGTAAGTATAACCTGTCACGCCGCCTAATGGGTCCTTTACAAAAGTCAGATTGCCGGTCTCATCATAACTGTATGTATAGGTCCGGTCTCCGGTGCTGTCTATGCCTTCTCCTTTGCTGGTTTCCGACAAAAGCTGTCCTTCCGTATCATAGCCAAACTGCCTGGACAGCCCTGCCGCATCGGTTGTTTTTGTCAGGTTTCCGGCAAGATCGTATTCATATCGGTATAGAGCGCCGTCCGCGCAGGTTACTCCTGTCAGGTTTCCTGCCTTATCATAAGTATAATTCGTTTTGCCTCCCATTGCATCAGTTATTTCTACAATTTGGTTTAAAGAGTTATACTCATAGTTAGTTTTTTGTTGGTCTGACCCTTCGCCTCCTTTCGTAAGAGCGGTTACATTCCCAACGCTGTCATACTCATATATGGTTTCCAGTCCCGTAGGTCCGCAGACCTTTATAATTCTGCCCGCTTTATCATAAGCATAGCTATAGTTTGCGCCGTCAGCCAGGGTCTTATTTGTCAGGCGGTTTACCGGATCATACGCATAAGCCGTCCTGCTGCCGTCGGGCGCGGTCTCCTCCATAAGATTGCCGCACAGATCGTATTCATAGGAAGTCTGATTTCCCAGCGCATCCGTGACGGCAATACAGCGGTCCATGGCATCATAGGCATACTCTGTCATTCTCTCTCCGCTTTCCTTTACCGCCACCAGGTTGTCCGCCGCGTCATAAGCAAAAAGGTCCTCTGCCCCATCCTCGTGAATCATGGAAATCAGTCTGTTTCGCGCATCATAAGAATAGGAAACTTCATTTCCCTTAGGATTGGTCATTTTAATCAGGTTGCCCGCGCTGTCATATTGGTATTCGGTGGTACGTGTAAGAGAATCCGTTACCGTAATTACATTTCCCACCTCGTCATAGGTATAAACGGTAACTCCGCCGTCTGCAGACTGTTCTTTGGTCAGTCTTCCAGCCTTATCATAAGTATAGCTTTCCGTTGCTCCCAACGGGTCTTTGACTGAAATCAGGTTTCCGGTCTCATCATAGGACATAAATGCTTTGCTGCCCCGGGCATCCCTGATGGCGGTCAGTCTGTTTTCAGCGTCATATTCATATTCCGTTCTGCTGCCGCGCGCATCCGTCCGGCTTAAAGGATTTCCGTACAAATCATATTCATAGGTCGTTTTGTTTCCTATCGGATCAACCTGTGCAGTCAGATTGCCCGTTACATCGTATTCATAGCGGGTAACTGCTCCCAGCGCGTCGGTTTCTTTGATGATTCTGTCAAAGGCGTCGTATTCGTATGTTGTTTCACGGTTTAGGGCGTCTGTCATTCCGGCAAGCCTTCCCTTTTTATCATAAGTATATCCCGTTACGCCGCCGTCCGGTGCGGTTTCAGACAAAAGATTACCATTGGCGTCATAGGTATAGAGGGTCTCTCTGCCCATTGCATCCGTAACGGATGTGTTTCTGCCCAGGCTGTCCCATTTATAAACCGTCTTTTGCCCTAACGGATCTGTAATGCCTGTCAGATTACCCGTTTTATCATATTCGTAGGTAGTCAGATAATGTCTTCCGTCGGCAGATGAAACCAGTCTTCCCATAGCGTCGTACCTATAAAGAAACTGCGTTTCATCCGGCAGGGTTTCCGCAATGAGATTTCCGTTGCCGTCATAGGCGTAGGCGGTTGTGTTTCCTTCCCCGTCGGTTTCCGTCAGCAGGTTTCCGTCTCCGTCATAGGTATAGGTCTGCGTGATCCCGCCCGGCGCCGTTACCATAGTCAGATTGCCCGCGCCGTCATAGGTATAATGGTATTGATATCCGCCTGCCGTCGTCTCTTTAACCGGACGGTTTTCCTCGTCGTATGCAAAAACGGTTTTTCTTCCTTCTGAATCGGTTCTTAAAATGCAGTTGCCGTTTGCGTCGTATTCTTGCATTTCTTTCAAACCGTTAGCAAGTTCCGTACTGATTATCTGTCCTTTTGCATTATATGTATACGCCACAGCAAAAACGCCGTCCTTTGTCACAGAAAGCAGATTTCCTCCCGCATCATATTGATAATGAGTCTGAATCCCTTCTTCATCCGTATAAACAACAACTTGTCCATAATAAGGGTCATAAGTCGCCGTTACGGAATTTCCCACTGGGTCTTTCGCGCATATCACGTTATCATGTGCATCATAAGTATAGGTATATATTCCGCCTTCGCTGTCCGTAATTCTGATCAGGCGGTTCATCTCGTCATATTCGTATCCGGTCATATTCCCCTCGGGATCTTTTTGGCTCAATCGGTTCCCGCCCACGTCATAAGTATATTCATAGCGGTTTCCCATAGGATCAGTCACGGATAAAATATCGTTGCTTTTGTTGTAGGTATAGCGGGTCACGCCTCCTAAGGGGTCGGTTACGGACTGTACCAGTCCGGTTTTGCCGTACACGATTGCGGTGGTATTTCCTTCCGGTGTTTTCATCACGGTATTTCTTCCCATAGCATCATAGGCAAAGGTGCTTGTGTTCCCTTCCGCGTCCGTATAGTTTACAATCTGCCCGAGAGCGTTGTATGCAAATTTTCCTGTAACCTTTTCGTTTGTCCGTGTCTCGGTCAGATAATTTCCCATATAGTGATAAGTCAGGCGGTTTCCGTTTGCATCCGTCTTTTGAATCAGACGGTTCCGGTTGTCATAGGCATAAACGGTTGTATTTCCTTCTTCATCAATGGTTTTTATAAGATTCCCGTCTGCATCGTATTCGGCGGCGGCGGTGTTTCCCAGAGGGTCTGTCACGGTCAGGAGGTTTCCGTCGCTGTCATAGGTATAGATGTTTTCGATATCCCCGGTTTGTCTGCGGGTAATATTTCCGTTTTCGTCATAGGTATAGGTAGTTTCCACTCCAGCCCGGTCGGACTGTACGGTCAGGAGGTTGTCCCGGTACTGTCTGGTTTCGGCGCTTCCGTCCGGGTAGAGGATTGCGGTGGTGCGGTAATTGTCGTCATATTCATAGATTGTCCGGTTGCCCCGGGCGTCGGTCGTTGTTGTTTTTCCTTTTTGGTATTCTAAACGGATTTCGTTTCCGTTTTCGTCCAACTGTCTGACAACCCTGCCCATAGCGTCGTAGGTATTTTGTACGATTCTTGTATTGTTTTCGTCATACCAGGAGAGCATACGGTGGTTTTCATCATAAAGGAAGCGTTTGCTTGCTCCCAGAGGGTCGGTCACTTTGGTAAGGTTCTGGCGGCTGTCATATTCATAATAAAACACGCCGCCGTTTGGCATGGTAACGGAGGAAATAAACCCTTCGGGGGTAAGAGTGATTTTCATGGTCACGCCTTCTCTGGTAATGGCGGTTAATTTCCCTTCGGAATTTCTTTGTATGGTCAGAGTTTCGCCGTTTTCTCCCGTGGTCTGGATGAGGTTGCCGCCCGCGTCAAAAATGCTGGTGCTGTCGTCTTCTTTTGTGACGGTATAGCGGTAGACGGGATAGGTCTGTTCCCCGGCGGAGAATTGGGCTTTTGCCTGTCCGGTCTGTTCGCGACGCAGTTTGAGCCGGTATCCTTCCGGCGCGCTGTAGGCGCCGTTCCCGTCGGGCGTAAAGAGAATGCTGCTTCCGTCCTGGCGGTTATAGCACAGGGAGCCGTCGGGAAGCGCACTGATACTTTCGTCAAACAGTGAGGTAAAGCCCCTGCCAAAGCTCCCCGCCCGGTCAGCATTTAGAGCATTGTAGGATCTTGTGAGGGCGAAGGTGCCGAAGCTGTCGGTATAGGAAAAGTCTTCCTGGGCAAGGTAAAAGTTTCCTGTGTTGAGGTTGACGGGTTCAAAGCCAAATTCACAGTGAAGCGCTCTGCCTAAGAGGGCGCTGTCGATGGCGTTTTTTTCTTCATCAGTAAGCTCTGCGGGCTGGTAGGGGGTGTTTTGTTTGGGGTTGCGGATAAAGAGGGTATTGTTTTCCACCAGGAGGAGGTCCGCAGCTTTGTTGTCAAACAGGAGGGTTTCTAAGGGTACGCCGTAGTAGTCCGCAATTTTTTTCATGGTATCGTACCGGGTCACGCGGTAGATGAGGAAGTCGTCGCTTTTTGTTTCACTTCCTGTCTGGTCCTGATACGCTGCTCGGGCTTTGATTGAGTAAAGGGTGTCATAGGCAAAATCGGTAAAGGGGTACGCGGTCTGCCAGTTTGATGTTACGTCCCGGTAACGGAGCGTCCCCGCAGGAAAAGCGGATTCAAAGGCAGTGCTGTCCGGAAAGGTTTTATCGCAGGCTGCGGAGAGGATCAGTCCTTTGTAGTTTTTGGCGGTATCGGAGAGTTCATAGGAAAGGGTGCTGTAAGGGCGCGCCAGTCCGTCCGCAAATACGCCGTAGCATTGCATTTTTCCGTCCGTAGTGGTAAGAGTCATGGGGCGGAGGTTGACGGTGGTATCGTTCAGGCTATAGTCTATGGGCATATCGGAGTCTTGCCATTCTATGGTAATGCTGGGGGTGTAGGCGGTATCCGGGTAATTTTCGGAAGCAAACACGGCGCCGGGCATGGTTTCGTTTGTCGAGATCAGGACAAGTCCGTGGCTGTCATAGATGCCGTTCATCCAGCCGCTTACAGAGTCTCTGATATCGAAACTGTGCCAGCCTTTTCCTGCGGTTTCCATGCTGTCTTTTCCTGCTGCGTAGCGGTCGATTGCTACGGAGTTGTCCCATGTGATGTCGGGATAATAGAGGGGATCTTTCAGCCGGTAGCAGCCGATGTCGAATCCGGTGTTGTCGTTGATCTGGTAAATGTCAAGTTTTGCGGACAGAACGTCTACACCTGTCAGTCCGGCTTCTATCATGATGCTTTGGTAGAGAAAGGTAGTAATGATGTAGCTTCTGGTTTTTCCGATGCCGTCAAAGAATCCGGTGCAACTGACGGTGTCTTCGCGGATAGGACCTGCCACGGAGGATACGGTAAAGTTGTCGATCTGTCTGTCCAGGACGGTTGTGCTGGGATCGATTTTTATGGGATAGGTTCTCTGATCGTCAGAAAGCCATTGAGAATCTGCAGTAAGTATAAGTTCATAGGCGGTTTCCTGTTCTTTTAGCCGGAGCTCTATGTTTGTGGAGCTGTTTCCCGCGGCGTCGGTCATTTGAGGCGCGCTGATGATCATGGCAGGAAAATTTCCGCCGGAAGTTGTGTCAGCGGATGCGGAAATCCCATTGGCGGACAGGGTATTGTCAGCAGGCAGAGCGCTGTCGTTGGCGGATACGGAGATTCCGTTAGCGGACAGGGTGTTGTCTTCCGGATAGATGTAAACGCAGTTGTCCTGTAATTCTGCGCGGATTCCGTCTTTTTTCAGGATATAGGTAAAGGTGCTGCGTTCCTGGGGCGCTAAGAGAATAATGTCCTGTTTGATTCCGTTTGGAAGGACGGTATATTGGACGTCGATATTTTGGTAGACTTCGTTGTAGCGGATGGCGTTTTCGGAGACGACGGCTTTGGTGTAGTTTCCGCTTTCAGGTTGGAGGGTGGTTTCGGTGCGGTTGGCGGAGACGGTCAAAGCTGCGGTGTCGGGTGCGGCAGAATCTGTCGCTGCGGTGTCGGACGCAACGGAATCTGTCCCGGCAACGGCAAGCTCGGCAACGGCGGTCCCCGCGGCGTCGGACCCGCCGCTTTCCGGTACGGTAAGGGTGACGTCTATGTCGCTTGCTTTGTTGCGGTAAGTTTTTTCTGTTCCGTTTCCGGAAACGAGGGTGTTGTCGATGGGTTTTTCCTGTCCGTTTTCCCGGTAGGTGTTAGGGTAGGAAGTAAAAACGGTGCGGCAGGTGCCGTCCGGCATTTCCCATGTCCGGTAGTATCTGCCGGTTTTTATAAGGGTTCCCGGCTGGTCGGTTTGTTGTGCGAGGTCGGGGCTGCGGAGGGCAGAGGGGTCCCGGGTTTCTTCCGCTTGTTGCGCCGGGAGCGCAGAATCCGTCCCGGGGGCGTGGTTGTCGGATAAGATTCTTCCCTGCGCGGGCGCAAAAAGGGCTTGTTCCTGCTCATTTTCTTGTTTTGTCTGTTTTTGTATGTCAATCTTTTCGGAAAGTCCGGGCAGGGACCGGGCATAGGCGGGAACTTCCTGTGCAAAAAGAAGGATGAGGGCAAGCAGGAAGCTGAAGGCTCTTTTTTTCCATTGATTTTTTTGTTTATTCATGAACGGCGCCTCCCTTCTGTCTTGCCGGAATACGGCACCAGATGAATACGAGCGCCGCAATTTCTAACAGGGCGCACAGGATCATGCCTGCGCCGCAGATTCCTGCGCGGTCAAGGAGAAAGAGAAGGATTCTTCCGGCGGTTCTTGCTGCAAAGAGAATAAGCCCGTAAGCGGCGTATGTTTTTTTACGGGTTTTTGTTTCTTTCCCGGCATGGTCTTTATCCCGTATGCTGCCAAGGAGGAAGGCGACATAGAAGCTCCCGAGGAGACTGCTTAAAGTTTCTGTTATATTTTTTGAGGTTTCTTCCGGCAGATGCAGACAGTTTGCCATAAGATATGTGAGTATGCCCATTGCCGCAAGGAGACAGACTGCGACTGACAGAAAGCAAATGATTGTTTTTTTCATAGATTGGATTCTCCCCTCTTTTATTTTCCGGATCGCCGGATTGAAATTTTTCAGCCCTTTACATTTTTTTGGCGTTTATTATAAATGATTTTTTGAAGTTTGTGTTGTTTTTGGCAAAAATTGTCATTTTTTTGGTAATTTTTGTAATTTTAACGGGGGTTGGGAGCAAAGAATTGAGTCAGAATAAAGACGGAGGATTTTCTCAATTTTAAATTTTATCCTTTATTTTTCAGTAAATGTAGTATAATATAGTCAGACAAATATGTCCGGATATACCATCATAAATCGGAGGTCTGTATGATGAAAAAACAAATTTTACTGCTTATACTTCTTATTCCGGCGCTTTTACTTACCGCGTGCGGCGCTCAGTCTCCTGCAGAAGAGACCAAACCGGAGGCTTCGGAGCAGATCAATGATACCGCAGCCGCAGACCGGGAGGACAACTCACAGACGACCGTTTCCTCCAACGAGAAGGTCGAACCGGTCCCTCTTTCTCACAGCATCAATGCCTTAGGCTACGATCTGTTCGCGCAATTTACCCAAGCCGGACCCGAAAATATCTGTTTTTCCCCTTATAGTATTGAATCGGCACTGGGCATGGCGGCAGCCGGCGCATCGGGCGACACCTTGGATGAAATGCGGCAGGTTATGCAGATTAGCGACATGGATTCCTTTATCAAGGATCTTTCCCTTTCTGCGGATAAACTGGAAAACGACGCCATGGATATCCGCATTGCCAACTCTGCCTGGTATGAAAAAGATCTGACTTTTTCCGACAGCTTTGAATCCGAATACCTTCCGCTCCTAAAGGACGCTTATAAAGCGGATTGTTTTGAAGAAACTTTATCCGATCCCGCTACCGTCCAGATGATGAATGACTGGATCGGCGACGCAACCAATGATAAAATTACCGATATGGTAAACGAAGTCCCGGATGACGCCGTGCTTTTATTATTTAACGCCGTTTATTTCAACGCGGAATGGGCGCTTCCTTTTCCAAAGGAAGGCACTTATGACGAAGCCTTTAACGGAACCAACGGAGAACAGACCGTTCCTTTTATGCACCTGTCCGAACAATATTTTAAATATTATGAATACAAGGGAATTCGCGCGCTCCGCATGTACTATAAAGACAGCGATATGGCAATGGATCTTTTGATTCCCGCCGATGAGGACGCAGATGTGACGGCGCTTTTTAACGCCCTCTCCCTTGAGGAAAAGCAGGCTCTCTACGACGGGCTTTCCGAAGCGGAAGAAATCTCGATTGCCAGCCTGAAACTGCCCCGCTTCACCTTTGAATCCGACAGCATACGGTTAAACGAATACCTCAAAAACCTGGGTATGGTAAAAGCGTTTACCAATGCCGCGGAATTTGACAAAATCAGTGACGAGGTCCGCATCAGCGATATTTTCCACAAGACCTATATCCGCGTAGATGAAAACGGCACGGAAGCCGCCGCCGTCACGCAGGTCATGATGAACCGCATGTCTCTTCCTGCGGGGGACCCTGTTACTTTTGAGGTCACAATGCCCTTTATGTACTATATCAGCGATACTTCCGACGGAACGATTTTATTTATGGGAAGCATGAGTCACATAGATGATTAGAGAAAGGATGATTTTATGAAATACCGTATCCAAGCCTACATGGCGTACATAGACCGCCTGCTTCAAGATAACGACAGCGGGCTGTCCTATGAGGAGCTGTCCGCAGAGCATGAAAAACAGCTTGCCTATTTTATGCACGAAAGGCTGGTGCATTTGCTTGTTACCTTAGCCTTCGCCATCCTTGCCTTCGGAACCTTTTTTATGCTCTGCCTGGATTTCTCCATTAGTATGCTGGTTTTATTGATTGCTTTTCTGGTGCTGTTGATTCCTTATATCATGCACTACTATCTGCTGGAAAATTCCGTCCAGTATATGTATAAGCAATACGACGCCTTACAGCAAAAAATCCATCCCGGCGCTTTTCAATTAGAAGAAAAATGATGAACGAAAGAAAGGATACCAAATCGTGACAGATATTTTATTTGAATACGATCATCTTCTTATGCGCTCGGAATATCGGACACCGGACCCCCATAGTCATTTGGCGGTTCATCTGATTGCAGCCGTAAACGGGAACCTGCATTGTCAGATTGCAGGAGAGACCTTACATACGGACGCGGTATTTATCGCTTCCGATATTTGCCATACCGCGTTTGTCCATACCGGCGAGTTGCTTGTATTTCTCTTTGATACCTCCAGCCGGTACGCCAAAGAAATAAATAACACCTATTTGAAGGACAAATCCTACTGCTGCCTTTCAAAAAACGAAACCGAAAACATCCGACACATATGGAAACAAAGCAACGGAGATCTTCTTACCGCCGATTCGGCAATCCTTGACGTTCTTCATTTAAAATCAGCCGCCGAGATTTCGGAGGATAAACGCATTGCTGAAATCCTGGCGTTTTTAAAATCTCTTGACGAGATACCCGAAAATATTATTCCCCTGCTTTGCGCTCAAGTCAGCCTTTCCAAAAGCCGTCTGTCACATCTGTTTTCTGAAAAAGTCGGGATATCTTTACACCGCTATCTTGCTATGGATAAATTGCGAAAAGGTTATATCCACTATCAAAAATACGGAAACATTACAGAGGCGGCACTACGGGCGGGCTTTAATTCCCCTTCCCATTTTGCTTCAACCTGTAAAAGAATGTTTGGAATTTCTTTTTCCGAATTTATTAAAAGTTAAAATAATAAAAAGTCGGCATCTAATTGAAAGTTTAATAATTCAAAAAATGTCATAATCAAGTCACTACAGATTAAGGAGGCATTTTTTGATGAAAAAATACGATGTAAAACAGCCAATCATACTGAAAAAGGGCGTATATAAGTTAAATGACGAAAGTAACTTTAATTTTCAGTTAAACCGCGTCATTAACTGGGACGGAGGGCGCCTTATAGATATTGAAAAGATTGCCGCCCGCATAAAAGTAAGCGCGGACTGGAAGCGGGAACTGATTGCCCTTGGCAGTGAAGCCATGTCCGAGGAACGGATTGAAAACGCCATTGCTTATTATCGAATGAGCGAATTTTTTATGTATGACGGCGATCCTGATAAAAAGAAATACTATCAACTGGCAACCGATTTGTTTTATCAGTATTATGCCGACTATTTTGAGGGAGAAAATCCCAGAATAGAGCGATTTGAAGTGCCCTATGAAACTGTCAGGCTTCCTGTTATGCGTGTTATTCCCAAAAATGAAAATAAAGGGCGAATCCTGATTCATGGCGGCAACGACAGCTATTTTGAAGAGTTTCTTTTTACAATTCTTTATCTACAGGAACAGGGCTTTGAAGTTTATCTGTTTGAAGGTCCCGGTCAGGGCGGCGTAATGCGGCTGCAGGGTATGCACTTTACCCATGAATGGGAAAAACCGGTTAAAGCTGTTCTTGACTATTTTAATCTGGATCAGATTACCATTATCGGCATTTCTCTCGGCGGATATCTGGCTCCCAGAGCCGCAGCTTTTGACAAACGAATCGCCCGGGTCGTAGCATGGTCCATTTTTCCGTGCTTTCAGGACGTCATCATAGGAATGGAATCTCCCGGCGTACAAAAAATATTTTATCTTTTAATGAATTTACATGCAAAACCGATTATCAACCTGATATTCAATACTCTTGCCAAAAAAGAACCCGTTATTGACTGGGGCTTAAAACACGGCATGTATGCCTATGAGGCAAATAGCGCCTATGATTATGCCCGGAAATTGAAACTTTATGATATGGAACCTGTCGCGGACAAAATTACCCAGGATATGCTTATCATCGGCGCAAATGAAGATCACTTTATCGATTATCGCATTGTCAGTCGCGAAATCAACATGTTAAAAAATGTTAAAAGTCTGACCTTCCGTTTGTTTACGGATAAAGAGGACACTCAGAATCATTGTAACGTCGGTAACGGAAAACTTGTTCTGGATACGATCTGCAACTGGATCACTCAAATAAAATAGTGATTGACAAATGTTCCTGAAATGTTAAAATATAAAAAACAGGAATAATTCCTGTTATGAAAAATTTACCAAAAGGAGAATGATTATGGCTGATTTAAAAGGAACAAAAACAGAAGCAAATTTAAGAACCGCTTTTGCGGGAGAATCCGAAGCAACAAATAAATACACTTATTATGCGAGCAAGGCAAAGAAAGACGGCTATGTACAGATCGCCAATATTTTTGAAGAAACCGCCGGAAATGAAAGAGAGCACGCCAAGATGTGGTTCAAGCTTTTACACGACGGCATCGGTTCTACCGTGGACAACCTGGTAGACGCCGCTAACGGAGAAAATTATGAATGGACCGATATGTACGCAGGCTTTGCCAAAGAGGCAAGAGAAGAAGGATTTGACGATATCGCCGCCCTCTTTGAAGGCGTAGCGGCTATCGAAAAAGAGCATGAGGAAAGATACCGCAAACTTTTGGCAAATATCCAGGGAGATCTGGTATTCTCCAAAGACGGAGACGTGATCTGGCAATGCTCGAATTGCGGACATATCTGCATCGGCAAAAAAGCCCCCGAGGTTTGCCCGGTCTGCGCTCATCCCCAGTCTTATTTCCAGATTAAGGCGGAAAATTATTAAAAACGACATTGGAAAGCAGGAATTTATCAGTGTCCCATGTATTGATCATAGACGAATTGACAATTCCATATGAAATTATCCGGAGCAAACGCAAAACCTACGGGATCAGCGTTGCGCCCGGCGGAAAAGTGACCGTTCGCATCCCCTTACGGGGCAGCGAACGGTTTGCTGTTTCCATGGTGGAGGAGAAAAAAGACTGGATCGCTTCCAGCGTCCGTAAAATGCAGACTGTAACGCCAAGACCGCCGCAAAAAGGAAAAACGCCTTATGAAAGGCGTTTAGAAGCTCCCTACCGGCATGCCGCAAAGGAATACATTGTTAAAAGAGCGGACTATTTCGCCGATCAGTTAGGCGTAACTTACAATACGATTACCATCCGCGATCAAAAGACCCGCTGGGGAAGCTGCAGCAGCAAAGGAAACCTTTCTTTTAACTGGCGGTTGATTCTCGCGCCCCCTAAGGTCCTGGATTACGTAGTCGTCCATGAGCTCTGCCATCGCAGGGAAATGAACCACTCGCCCCGGTTCTGGGCGCTGGTGGAATCCGTTATGCCCGACTACAAACAGCACCGCAAATGGCTGAAAGACAACGGAGACAAGCTGGTTTTAAATACCGCGGAGCACTAACCCTCCGCGGGAATACAGTTTTTATCTCCCAATCCGTTGATATCTTTGTAAATGCCGATCCCCAGATCAATGATCAGCCCCAGATACAGAATCGCATAAAACCAAAGGGGAATAACCGTACTCTGCGCCAGATACATCGTGTATCCCGCAAAGGAACAGGTGATCGCAATGACCGGCACATAAAATTTCTTGGGATTATAAAAAGCGACAACCACGCTCAGTACATCCGCCAAAATGCCGTATCTTTCGTGCATATGGGGCAGGAAATAAACAACCACCATTACAAAAAACATTCCCATACGGATGATCAGATCTTTTGTAAATACAAATTTCTTTCTGGCGATATAATAGAGCATTACCATCAAAACGGCGAGGGTAAAATAAATGCCCGCGTCGGCGTATTCTCTTAAAAAGCTGTCCGTACCGATGATCTGATAGATATTCGGAAACTTATGGGACAGCGCATAGATATCCATTTCTCCGTTTGCCTGAAACAGATAAACGGTCAGAAGATCCCACAGATTCTGCCCTGCTGCCCAAGCCGGGATAACCGAGATAAAATAAACAACCGGGAGCCACAGGAAATGCTGGATTTTCATTTTTTTCTTTACCCACAGCAACAGATACAAAGGCGCGATGAACAAAGTCTGCAGTTTAAAGGAAAAAGCGATTCCGTAAAAAATCAAAGAAATATTGGGTTTATCTTTCAGCATAAACAATAAGGACAGCATGACGAAGCTGGTAAAAATAATATCGCACTGCGCCCACATGGAACCGTTTGCCACAATCGTCGGAACAAAAAGCATGATCGTATAGGTCATCAGCGCTTTCCTCTTATCCGCCGTACCCTCGTATACGATTAAAGCCACCGCGATCGCAGCCACAAAATCAAAGAAAATGGAGACCATCTTCATCAGATACAGCGTATTAAAAAAAGGGCAGATACTGATAAAAGACAATATGGTTAAATAGGGCGTCGTATAGTCCACGTATTCAAATTCCGCCGCAAGCCCTTTGAATCCGCCGCCCGCTTCACGCAGCGTCGCCACCCAGGGTTCAAAAAACACTTTATAATCCCCGGCAACTACATTTCGCAGCGCATAACGGATACAACAGCCGAAAATCGTCGCAAACACTACCAGTAAAATGTCCAGAAACGCGATCTTATGCTTGCCGGACTTTCCGATGGTCCATTCCTTTTCTACAAGCCCCCGTAAAAAGTTATCTACCATATCTTCTCCTTTATCTACTGCTTATTTCTATTTCACAAGACGTAACGTCTCTCTTGCAATGGCAAGCTCTTCATTGGTAGGCACTGCCATAACCGTAGTCCTGCTGTCAGGCGTGGAAATAATCACTTCTTCCCCGCGTTTATTATTTGCTTCTTTATCAATCGTTACTCCCAGGTAACCAAGATACCCGCAGACCTGCGCTCTCGCGCTGCAATTGTTTTCGCCGACGCCTGCGGTAAATACGATTACGTCCACGCCGTTCATCGCCGCGGTATAGGCTCCCACATATTTTGCCACGCGGTAACTCCAGGTATTTAAAGCGGTTTCCGCCTTTTCGTTTCCTTCCTCCGCCGCGGTTCCCAGGTCACGGAAATCGCTGGAAAGTCCGCCGGATAAGCCGAGGACGCCGGATTTTTTATTACAGATATCGATGACCTCGTCGGCGCTCAAGCCTTCTTTATCGGCAATAAAGCTGATGATCGCCGGGTCCAGATCGCCGCTTCTCGTTCCCATGATCAAGCCCTCTAAAGGGGTCAGTCCCATGGAGGTGTCCACGCATTTGCCGTTCTTAACCGCGGATACGGAAGCGCCGTTTCCCAGATGGCAGACGATAATCTTCAGATCCTCCCGTTTTTTACCGAGAATCTCCGCCGCACGGCTGCTGACAAAATCATGACTGGTGCCGTGGAAACCATAACGGCGTACTTTATATTTTTCATAATATTCATAGGGAAGTCCGTATAAATAAGCTTCTTTCGGCATTGTCTGATGGAAAGCGGTATCAAAAACGGCAACCATAGGCACGCCGGGCATGATTTCCCTGCAGGAATTGATCCCGATCAGGTTCGCCGGATTGTGCAGGGGCGCTAAATCGTTGCACTCCTCTACCGCCTTTATCACTTCATCGTCAATAACGACACTGTTTGCAAACTTTTCTCCGCCATGGACGATGCGATGTCCCACCGCGCCGATTTCATCCAGAGATTTTACGACTCCGACCTGCGGATCTACCAATTTTTCAATCACATATTTGACTGCCGCGGTATGATTGGGCATATCCGCCTTTGTCGTGATTTTCTCCCCGCCTGCGGGCTGATGGGTAATGGCGCTGCCGTCAATGCCGATTCTTTCGCAAAGTCCCTTTGCCAATACCTTTTCGCTGTCGCTGTCGATTAACTGATACTTTAAAGATGAGCTTCCGCAGTTAATAACCAAAATATTCATTTCCTGTTTCCTTCTTTCCCTGTTCTTTCTTACGCAAAACGCCCCGCCCCATAAAATATGCGGCAGGGCTTTCTTTTTCTATTGTACACATTCCATGCGGAAAAATCTAGTATGCTCTTCCCCAATATACCATTTTTGCCGCAGGCTTTCCGCAGCAGACGCAGGTATCGGACAGATGCTCCTGTTCAAAAGGCATACAACGGCTGGTAACGGCAAGTTTTTCCTTGATTGCGTCCTCGCAAGCCTGATCGCCGCACCACATCGCCTTTACAAATCCGGTCTTTTCCGTAAAGCATTTTTCAAACTCTTCCATGGTCGTCGCCACATAGGTATGGGAATCTCTGTGCGCTCTGGCTCTTTCCAGCATTTCCGCCTGCATGGTGTCCAGAAGCTTTGCTACCTCCGATTCCACGTCGTCCAGCGAACAGGTCAGCTTTTCTCTTGTATCGCGGCGCACCAGTACGCATTTTCCCTCGGCAATATCTTTCGGTCCGATTTCCACTCTTACCGGAATGCCTCTCATTTCGCATTCGGAAAATTTCCAGCCGGGACTCTTATCGGAATCATCTACCTTAACGCGCAGATTGCTTTCGTGGGACTTGCTCAGGCGTTCCTTCAATTCGTAAGCCGTATCTAACACACCGTCCTTCTTCTGCTGAATCGGTACGATCATAACCTGCGTAGGCGCTACCTTCGGAGGCAGCACCAGACCGGAATCATCGCCGTGCACCATGATAACCGCGCCGATCAGACGGGTCGTCATGCCCCATGAGGTCTGATGTACATACTGTAATTTATTATCCTTGTCCGTATATTGGATACCGAATGCTTTTGCAAATCCGTCGCCGAAATTGTGGCTGGTGCCGGACTGCAGCGCCTTCCCATCGTGCATCAGCGCTTCGATCGTATAGGTAGCTTCGGCTCCCGCAAATTTTTCCTTATCGGTTTTCTGTCCCTTGATCACGGGAATCGCCAGTACTTCTTCACAGAACTTCGCATAAACATTCAACATCTGAATGGTTCTTTCCTGAGCGTCCTGCGCCGTCGCATGAGCGGTATGTCCTTCCTGCCACAAAAATTCGCGGCTGCGAAGGAAAGGTCTGGTCTCTTTTTCCCAGCGGACAACGGAACACCACTGGTTGTATACCTTGGGTAAATCCCGGTAGGACTGAATATCGTTTTTATAAAAATCGCAAAACAGCGTCTCGGAGGTAGGTCTGACGCACAGTCTTTCCTGTAAAGGCTGCAGACCGCCGTGGGTTACCCATGCAACCTCGGGCGCAAATCCTTCTACGTGATCCTTCTCTTTTTGCAGCAGACTTTCGGGAATAAACATCGGCAGATATACGTTTTCCACACCGGTTTCCTTAAATCTTTCGTCCAACTGTTTCTGGATCAGCTCCCAGATCGCATAGCCCGCGGGTTTAAATACCATACATCCCTTTACGCTGGTATAGTCCATTAACTCTGCTTTCTTTACCACATCCGTATACCATTGTGCAAAATCCTCTTCCATGGATGTGATGGATTCTACTAACTTCTTGTCAGCCATCTCTACTTCTCCCTTTCCTAATCCTTTTTCCTGACTTTAAAAAACGCCGGTCTTTGGTCCTCAAGGAACCGAAAAACCGGCGGTAATTTTCTCTCTGAAGGTTTCCCTACCGTACTAATCCTCTTCAACGCCTATCTATTGGCTATTTTAGGCATAAAAAGCGAATTTGTCAATGATTATTCTGATTTTTCGGGCGAAGCGGACATAGCATCATCTGTCGTCAGGTTCACTGTTGCTTTGCCCGGAAAGCAACCAATTGGAAAACTTCTTCCCCCGTCCGGGATTCCATGACAAGTCCGGCGTCCAGCCCGCAGTCGTCCATGTAGGAAAAAATATCGATACTTCCGTCTCCGTTTTTCCTGTAAAGAAACTCCCTTCCGTTTATGGTTTCCACGCTGTCAACCTCCGCCGTCAGGCTCTGATACATCTCCTCTGACACACATGCTGCATTTAATACGGCGTCTCCGTCTTTATTTACAATATTAAATCCGTTATTGTCGGCTACCAGTTCAAAATCATGACCTTGCGTGGTATCCACATAAACGATCATATTGCCAAGATCCTCGAGGCTGAAATCATAGGCTTTATACGAAACGCTCTTTCTGTCTTTTTCCGCATCCGGAAAGAAATCCTCCTGTTCCTCTTTTCCCTGCTCTCTCTCTTCTTCCTTTTCCTGTTCCGGCGTACTTCCTACCGAAAAAGAGCATCCTGTAACTGTAAACAGCAATACCGCCGTCATTATAGTCATTATGAAAGTTTTTCCTGTTTTTCTCAATTTTTATTCCTCCCTAAATTTTATAGAAAGCGCATTTTTATATTCTTCCGGCGACGGAGCCTTATCTTTTTCAAATTCTACCGCCCGTATACAATAGTAATAGTCATCATTGAGGGTAATCATGGCAATCAGCGTTCCCTGCATCTGTCCGTTTTCATTTTGAAAATACTTTGTAAAATAACGGACATCATTCCCCATAATGGTCGTCTCCTTGACGTCCGTATCCTCAATTCTTCCTAAATACAAAAGTTGCCTTTCCTCAAACCACGCATTGGCGTCTATGCGCTTCCCCTTGCTGATCACACTGTTTTCCGGATTTTCCGTATCTATCATCGCGCTGTCTTCTTCATGGGTCCGGTATAAGAAAATATCCAGCATGACAGAAAAGTTATAATTATAGTAGGTTTTTCCGCTGCATGATTCATCCGACATTTCGTCGTCATAATAAAAATTCTCCGGCAGCCCATAATTTACCGTTATGCCGTTTTGCGATACAGATCCTTCGGTCGTCGCTTTTTCCTCTTTGCGGTTAATTCCCATCGAATGCGAATCCGACGCGGGACGATTTGTCAATTCATCCTGCTTTTTACCATTTCTAACCAAAAAGATAAGCGCCCATATGATCCATACAAGGAACAAGATGAAAAAAATGAGCAGACCTGCTTTTCTTTTATTCACTTTTCATCTTCACCCCCTGTATCTTACCTATCCGCAATTTTTTAACGCCTGTCATATTTTTCATGGAAGTACCATAGCAAAAAAACGAAACTGATACCATCAATTTCGTTTTTCAAATACGCAATTTAGAGTTGCATCCTTATATTTACCGGGTTTTAACCCGTTTTCCCTTCCTGCTCTGCAAATAGGAACAAGCGAGAATCCCATCCAACAGAAGAAAAAGACAGGTCGCTCCAAAGGGCATCAGCAACGTTTTAGAATAATATTCAAATTTCATTTTTTTGGGATTGCCCTGATCCGTAAAGCAAAATATCATATCTCCGCCGGCAAGACCTCTGGTATCCAGCCAGACCCGATCCTTGGCATAGTTTCCTTCCAAATCCAATTTCGACACTTCCACATAGGAATACTGTTCAATAATCTGGTCCACATGGGCGATATCCGAATTCATCCGTTCCGAATCCGTAGCAAATCCGGTAATCAGGCGGATCGTAGCTACGGCGCAAGCCGCGGTTATTACCATGCAAAGTATCAGCCCCGTCATTTGGATAGTTGAGAGTAGTCCTCCTCTTTTCCCGTCTTTTAACTCTTTATCCTCCGCAGCCGGGATTTCTTCTATATTCTTATCCGTTTCCTCCGCCTTAATTCCAAAAACCATATAATCAAGGCTGACCTCATAGATCTTCGCCAGAGCGAACAGTTTATCCGTATCGGGCAGCGTTTTATTTAATTCCCAGTTTGACACGGATTGTCTGCTTACCTTCAGCTCCTCCGCAAGGTCCTCCTGTGTAATCCCCATTTTCCTGCGTAACGCAAGAAGCCGTTCTCCCATCGTATCCATAGATTATCTCCCTATAAAAGCATTGTAATATTTAAAAGATGAAAAAGCAATCACGAAAACAAAGCCTATTCCACCCGGTACAGTCTTTTATAAATCTCATAGAGCACCAACATATACAACGGACCCCAGATCACGCCCGCCGCGCCGAAAACCTTGGCGCCCACGTAGACGGAAAACAAAATCGCAATGGGAATCACTCCCATCCTCGCGCCGATCAGCTTCGGTTCCAACAATTCTCTTGCCAGGGCGCTGACAATAAAAGTAACCGCCAGGATCAAAGCGGAAATCCCGTTACCCATGAGAAACTGCAAAAGCGCCATAGGCAGCAGGGTAATGCCGGTTCCGATAAAGGGAAGTACGTCCAACAGCCCCGTCACAATTCCCCAAAGCAGCGGATGGGAATAACCGCTCAACAAAAATCCCAGAAAACAAAGCATACTGACGATAAGAATGATTTCAATCTGCGCCCGTATATATGCGCCGATGAGAAGAATCAGTTTTTTCATCATTTCGACGCCCTCTCTGAGAATATGAAATCTTTTGGCTTTTTCAAGCATCCATTGGTAATCCTTCGCTAACAGAATAACCGCAATCAGCGTGACCAGAAGAAACATCACTCCGCTAAACAACGCTTTCCCATAGGTAACCGTATGATCCAGTATCTTAGGAATTACGTCTATTTTTAAATCGTCTATAAAAATATTTACCCTTTCCAAAATCAGATTTTCTATGGTAAGGGAGCTGATGCCCAGATTATCCTCCACCGCATCGCAGCAGCTATGGACAAGATTTGAGAACTGATCCTCGTAAAAGGTCACGTTGACAATCAGTTGTTTCAGCTTTGATACGCATAGCCCCGAACAGTACCATATCCCGATTCCCAATACAATCAGAACAACCGATAGGATGCTTCCCGCAAGAAACCCTTTGCCGATTCGCGTCTTTTTATGAATATAATTGACAGGTTTGTGAATCAGAAATACAAAAATACCCGCAAAAATAAAAGGCAGCACATATACGACCACATATTTGATCAATACAAACAATAAGACTGCAACTGTCCCGAATAAAATTTCCCGCTTATATTTTCTGATTTCATCATAAAAAGTCCCCATACCATCACCTTTTGATAGTATGAGGAGCGAAAAATCATTTATACTGTTAAAGTGTGGAAATCAGCCCGCGAAATCCCGTAAAACAGGCTTTTTCGGCAAAACGGTAAATTCTTCTGTTTTTCCTGTTTTTGGATGTTTGAAAGATAGTCTGTGGGCGCATAACGCCACATCTTTGACGCCCAATTCTCTGCTGAGATTTTGGCTGTCCGCGCTTCCGTATTTGAAATCTCCCAAAAGAGGCATACCCGCATTTGCCAATTGCACGCGGATCTGATGATGCCTGCCTGTTTGTAAATGAATCCTAAGAAGAGCCGTTACGGCAGATCCTGATCCGTTCGGTCTGTTCGATCTGCCAGGTCCGCTTATTTCATTTGTTTTGACAACTTCATAGGATAAAACCGCTTTCTTTGCATTTTGGTCACATGCTTTCCCAACCCTTGACAAATTGTTCCTGCCGTCTTTGATCAGGAAATCCGTTAATGTAATTTTTTCCGCTTGTTTGACTTTTTCCTCTTCCGCCAAAACAACGGCGAGATATTCTTTTGTTAAAGCCCTTTCCGCCGCCTGCCTGCTGAGTAACGCCGCCGCCTGAGGCGTTTTCGCAAAAACAAGTATACCTTCCACCGGCTGGTCCAGACGGTGAATCAAACCAAGATACGGCTCTTTCGGCTTTTCTCCCTTATGATTTGCCATCAGATAATTTTTTAGCTCGGAAACCACATCCGTCTGCAGCAATCCTGCTGCCTGAGTCGCTATTCCCGCCGGTTTATAAACAACCAGGATATCCGAATCCTCATATACGATCTCTGTTTTCATTTCATCGATCCTTTATTTACAGTACATGATAATGAGGAATAATATCCTCGTAGGTGCCGTCTTTCATCAAAAATCCTCCCGGAATAACTCCAAGACGGACAAATCCCAGTTTCTCATAGAGGCGAAGCGCCTGTTCATTGGAGCTTACCACCGCGTTAAACTGCAAAATACCATAGCCCAGCTCTTTTCCTTTTTCCATGCAATGAGTAACCAGCTTTTCTCCGATATGCTGTCCTCTCAAACCCTTTTTGACCGCATAGCTGGCATTGCAGATATGACCGCAGCGACCTATATTATTAGGATGAAGAATATACAAGCCCACGACATTTTTGCTCTCTGCATCAATGGCAATTCCCGTAAAAGACTGTTCTTTAAAAAAACGGTCCCCGGTTCCCTCCGTCAGCGGTTCCTTTTGCGGAAATGCAACGCCGTCTTCCACAACTTCGTTCCAGATGGCAATTGCATCGGAGATATCTTCTTTTTCGTATGGTTTGATTATGATGTCCATTTTTTTACACTTTCTTTTCTAATTTTAAAATATAATTTCCTTTAATTCCGCTTCGCCCGCGCCTTCATAGATAAAGTATAAAGCATGTTTTCCATTTGAGCTATTCAGCTCCCCATAATAATCGGTCCATTCCGTTGCGGCGGTAATGGGAATTACCGCGACGACGGCTCCGTCCATAGCGTCCCTGACAACAAATCTTCCGTTCTCCGTGCTGCGAGCCCGGACGCCGACAGATGTATTTGTGTCAAACAGAAAGTATTTATAGCCGATCAGGGTTCCTTCCTTGATTTCTCCGATAAAACGGTCCTCTCCCCGGTTCGTCACATTAGGAAAACTCTCCGTATATATTTTATTGGAACCGTGGGGCATATGTCCGTTTGTAATATTACAGGCAATGACCGCCGGATACCGCCCCTCTGCTTTTAAGGGTCCCCCGTTTAAACCGCAGGAGGTTATTTCAACCTGTGCAATCCTGCCGTCTTTGTCAATGGCGATCTTTTCAGCGCAAGCCTGTCTGCTGTAATCGGACTTATGGGTCAGGCGGTGGTAAAATACATACCATTCCCCGTTTATTTGCTCAATACTGCCATGGGTCGTCCCCGTCATATTCAGCCTGTCCTTTTCGCTTCTTTTATCCAAACCGATATCTCCGTTGGAAACGATGGTTCCCCCGAATACAAAATCCCGGTCAGGATAAGCGCTGGTAGCATAGCAAAGCTCATGGTTTTGCAGGGAAGAATAGATAAAATAATAGGTATCTCCCACCTTACGCATGGAGCTTGCCTCAAAAAAAGGATGTTCTTCAAAGCCGGTCCCCTTGGTTTTATAGGGAATAATATGTTTTGCTTCCTCTGTAACCGTCAGCATATCGTCGCCGACCGTTACCATACAGGGACCCATAACGCTGTCCGGCGTCCCGAGTATTTCCTCCCGGCTTTTTCCAAACATTTCCATTTCGTCTTTCAGATATTGCTCGTTTTCGGGAAAGTCCTCCGCCTCTTCATAGGGATATTGGGTTCCGTAATATATGCGGATGATTCCGTTATCGTTGATCACGCCCGGATCAAAGCATACGTATTTTTGCATGGGACTGCCGTCCTTATTTTTCACATATCCCAGATATTCATATTTGCCCGCTGGCGTATCGCATACGGCAACGCTGATGGGACCGAAATATCCTCCCTTTCCGAACTTACCTGACATACAGTAATATAAATAATATCTGCCGTCGTTCCCTCTGACCACGTCCGGCGCGTACATATACTGTCTGTCAGGGTAATCCGGGTCCTGATCGGCACGGTAAATAACCCCTTCGCATCTCCAGTCGGACAGGTCGTCTACCGGAGCGGAATACACTGTATAATCCAGCATACAGAAGGTTTCTCCGGCTTCTTTATCATGGGAACCGTACAGATACACTCTGTCGCCGAAGACATGAGGCTCTCCGTCCGGAATATATTCATTCAAAGGTAAAAACGGATTAAATACTTGTTTTTTCATCCTGAAACACCGCCGTTTCTTATACTTTAAATCTGTATCCTACGCCCCAAATCGTCTCGATATATTGAGGCTTGGAGGTATCAAATTCAATCTTCTCCCTGATCTTTTTGATATGAACGGTAACGGTGGCAATATCTCCGATAGAATCCATATCCCAGATTTCCCTAAACAGCTCTTCTTTGGTAAACACATGGTTAGGGTTTTCCGCTAAAAATGTAAGAAGATCAAATTCCTTTGTCGTAAAAATCTTTTCTTCTCCGTTGACATAGACTCTTCTCGCCGTCTTGTCAATTTTGATGCCGCGGATCTCCACGATATCGTTGCTCTTCTGATTGGAGCTGATCAGTCTCTCATATCTGGATAAATGCGCCTTTACTCTCGCCACAAGCTCGCTGGGACTGAAAGGCTTTGTCATATAGTCGTCCGCTCCGAGACCCAGCCCGCGGATTTTATCAATATCATCCTTTTTTGCAGATACCATGATAATCGGAATATTTTTCTTCTCCCTTACCTGTTTACAGATATCATAGCCGTCCACGCCGGGCAGCATCAGATCCAGAATAATCAGATCCACTTCACTGTTCATCGCCGTCTCCAGCCCTTTCGTGCCGTCGTTTTCGATCATGACCTCGTATCCGCTCATCTCCAGATAATCCTTTTCAAGATCTGCAATCGCTTCTTCATCTTCAACAATCAAAATTTTACTCATCTTTATCAACCTCTCTATATTTTCTGATAACAAAGTGCATACAGGTGCCTTCTCCTTCTTTGCTGGTAGCCCAGATATATCCTCCGTGATCCTCAACAATCTTTTTCACAATGGATAACCCGATGCCGCTGCCGCCCTTGGAAGAATTTCTCGACGCATCCGTCCGGTAAAACCGTTCAAAAATCCTGCTCAAATCCTTTGCCGCAATACCTTTTCCGTTATCCTCAATCTCAATGCGGATAGAATCTATTTCATCCAAAATGCGGATTTCAATGGTCCCTTTTTCCTTATCCAGATATTTGATACTGTTGCCCACAATATTGTTGATAACCCTCTTTAACTGCTCCGGATCGGCGATAATAACCGTATCGTCCGACACCAGATTGTAGAAATTCAGTTCAATATGCCTGGATTCCAGATCAAGCCCGACCTCTTCCACGCAGTCGTTAAAATACTCGCTGACATTGATCCTTTGAAAATTATAAGGAATCCGGTTGCTGTCAATTCCCGAATAAATAGTCAGCTCGTTGATCAGCCGGTTCATATCGTTTGCCTTATTGTAGATGGTCTTAATGTAGCGGTCCATTTTTTCAGGGGTATCCGCCACGCCGTCCATAATGCCTTCCACATAACCTTTGATTGCCGTAATCGGCGTTTTCAAATCATGAGAAATATTGCTGACCAGCTCCCGGTTCTTTTTTTCATTTTCCATGATTTCATCTGTGGATTCCTTTAAACGGAGCCGCATATCCTCATAATTATCAAATAACTCTCCGATCTCTCCGGCATAGTGATTGCTGAGCCGATAATCCAGATTTCCTTCGGCAATTTTTTTCATCGCGAGATTCAATTCGCCGATGGGATTTACAATTCCCTTGTGAATCCATTGTTTCAGGACTAGGACGGATATCAGCAGAATAACAACGATCGCAATCAGAATATCCACCATAAACAGCTTTAAAATCTGCGGGTCCACCTTAGCATGAAACGACTGTTCTCCCAAAGTAACCATAAAATAGGACTTGATCCCCAGCAAAGAAATAAAGGTTAAAATGATCGGAATAATTACCATAATCATACAGGCAATCACTATTCTGGTTTTTAACGAATTTTTTTTCCTGTTTTTCTTCATTATGATTGATCCCTTCAAACATTCATATTATATATGTTTTTTGAAAACTATGTCTATGTAATTAAGCGGATTATCATAATTTTTATAAAAATTTTAGAACCTTTCAAAAAATAAATGAAAAAAATGATTGACAAAGGAGACGTCTGATCCTATAATAAAACAGTAATCATTACTGATTTCTATTGTGAGGTGATTTATGGCAGCTTTAAAGTACAGCCGTCAAAGGGAAGCCATTAAAAACTTCCTGATGACCCGAAAAGATCACCCTACGGCTGAGATGGTTTATTCCAATGTGCAAAAGATTTATCCAAATATCAGTTTGGGAACTGTGTACCGCAATTTAACCTTATTATCCGAAATGGGTGAAATTCAAAAACTGCATTTAGAAGACGGCATTGACCATTTTGATGCCGATACCCGCCCCCACAATCATTTTTTATGCACGGAATGCGGAACGGTATTGGATATCGATTATTCTTCCGATCGCGACTCTGACATCGATCGGGCGGCAAATTCCGGCTTCGACGGCAAAATCACGGGTCACATTACCTATTTCCAGGGAATATGTCCCGCGTGTTGTAACAATCAACTTGTTTCAAATGGTACTTGTACCATTTCATAATCTCACTAAAAATATTTTATAAGAAAAGGAGAATGTAAAATGAAATTTGTATGTAGCGTATGTGGTTATGTTTATGAAGGAGACGCAGCACCGGAGAAATGCCCCGTTTGTAACGCACCTGCTGAGAAATTCATCGCTCAGGACGCAGAAAAAACATGGGCGGCAGAGCACGTTGTAGGCGTAGCCCAGGGCGTATCCGAAGACATTCTGGAAGATTTAAGAGCAAACTTCAACGGAGAATGTACCGAAGTCGGTATGTATCTTGCAATGGCTAGAGTTGCACACAGAGAAGGCTATCCTGAAATCGGTTTATATTGGGAAAAAGCCGCTTATGAAGAGGCAGAGCACGCTGCTAAATTTGCAGAACTGCTCGGCGAAGTCGTAACAGACTCCACAAAGAAAAACCTTGAGATGAGAGTAGAAGCCGAAAACGGCGCAACAGCAGGTAAATTTGATCTTGCAAAACGCGCGAAAGCCGCTAACCTTGACGCAATCCATGACACCGTTCATGAAATGGCAAGAGACGAAGCTCGCCACGGCAAAGCATTTGAAGGTCTGTTAAAGAGATACTTTGGCTAATTAAAAATCCTGTAAAATCAATGTTTTGAGGGTTCAAGGGTATGTTAGAGCAATCTGACATGCCCTTTTTATGCAGGTGGTTGTGTCTGAAAGTGGGTTTTGATTTTTGGATTTCATTTTCTTTAGAGAAACACACTTTTCTAAATATGGGTTTAAAAAAGAGATAAGCCTTAACTTATCTCTCTTGAGTATTGCAATAGACAAACCGGAATTTTACTTAGACTTATCTTTTACTGGTTCTCCATTTTCGTCAATTTCTCCCTCAAACCACGCCATAATACCAAACTTACAAAATGGGCATATTATCGCATCTTTGTAAACCTCTTGCTTGCAACGTGGGCAAATAACATATTCTTCATTTTTTACATTTTCCATCTATTTATCGCTTCCTTACAAATTCCGATTGTATAATCACTTAATTTAAGGGTTTCATTAGCTGTTATATTTTATTAATAAACTCCCCGCTAACCCTTATAAACACTAACTTTTCTGTAGGTGAGCTTTCCCTTAGGTATTCCCTTGTGTTATATCGTTTCACAAGGCTTTACGAACCCTCGTAAGGGAAAAAATAAGGGAAGCAAAATCGCATAACACATTATAGCATAATATGAACGGACTGTGTGAACTGCTTGAAATGCTTTTTGAATTTTACAGAAAAGAGGATTGGTTTAATGAACATAATATATGCAGATTACAACATTTATCATAACAGCATTGATATATGCACTTATGCCGGATATATTCTTCGGATTGATTGTGCAAAGGCAGAGGAAGGATTAAAGACAACACCTAATTCAGAGTGTGCCTTGAATGCTTTGGCAATAGACAATCCTGTGAAGTATGCTCGACTTTATCTTGACGGTACTATGCAGATGTGGATAGATGCGGAAGATTCGTTGGAACTATGGTAAATAATTCTTAAGTCAAAACAAGCACCAAATGACTTGTAATGTCATTTGGTGCTTGTTTTATAGATTCCATCCTCGATAGTGTATGTTGCTTCATAAACTATTTTGCATTGTTCATCAATGCGGAAAATGTCTATATAGTTATCAATCAGTAACTAACGGCAGACTTTTCCAGCATCTCTGCCCTCGTTACGCTCTTAATGGGACTGCAGAAATGTGTGTAGGTTTAAAATAGACTTCTTAATCCTATCTACCTGTCCTTTGGCATAAACCCTTTCTGTATGCTGCTTATTAGCTTCTCTTCTATATATCCGTTATTTTTCTTCGTTGGTTTCTTTAAGGGGCATTTTTCTCCCCATAGTGTTCTTTCATCTGGCAACATTTAACTGTCACATGAACATAACAGCTATTTCTGCTTATTCGCATTGTGGTTCATTATATTGAATAAAAATAGCATAAAACACAATGTAATCGGAAACAGGAGTCCAATGCGCATGCCCACATGAATACTACCTCCAAACATGTCCGCAACCCTTCCTACAATGGCTGGACCTATGCTTCCTCCAAGATCACCTGCCATTGCTAAAAGTGCAAACATTGCAGTTCCTCCTGTTGGAAATGCCTTGGAAGAGATGCTGATTGTACCGGGCCACATGATTCCTACAGAAAACCCACATACAATACATCCAGCAAGTCCAATGATCGGATTTTCTGAAAATGACGCTAATAAATAACATACAAAACATAAGATACCGGAACCAATCATAAATCTGTTTAGTTTCATTTTATCACCGGCTTTTCCAAACAACACTCGTGAAATTCCCATCGTCACAGCAAACATACAAGGTCCGGCAATATCTCCCACTGCCTTTGAAAAGCCTAGGGCTGATTCTGCGTACGCAGATGCCCATTGTGCCATTGCAAGCTCCGATGCCCCGGAACAGACCATCATCACAATGGCAATCAGGAACATGGGATTTGAAAATAATTTTCTGATTCCCATTCCCTGTCCTTCCTCTACTAATGATTCAATCGGACAAGTTGCAAAATTAATAATATTGATAGCAGGAATTAATGCAAAAATAACAGCAAGCCATTTCCAGCTGCCAATTCCAAATAGCAGAAAGAAAACGGTCGAAACAAGTATAGTTCCAACTGCTCCCCAACAGTAAAAGGAATGCAGAAGGCTCATAGTAGCCTCCTTGTTCTCAAACGGACATGCTTCCACAATAGGACTTCCTAAAACCTCGATTAAGCCACTTCCAATCGCATACAAAATGACACTTATAATAATACCAATAAACGGAGATGGAATTATTTCCGGTAAAAATGCCAAACCTACAAGGCCTGCAGCCGAACATACTTCAGAAGCAACAATGCATACTCTATATCCAATTTTGTCCACGTACTTGGCACAAAACAAATCTACCAAAAGCTGTGTAAAGAAAAAGGATGTTGATATCATAGCAATGTTTCCAAGTGAAATATTGTAATCTGTATGAAATTTCAGAAATAGTAAAGGTGCAAAATTCGCAGCAACTGCCTGCGTAATAAATCCCAAATAACACGCCAATTTTGTCTTTTTATAATTCTTCATCATTTTTCCTCAACTCTCTTTGTTGTTATTCTTAGATAATGCTCATCTCCACACCAAACACTTCCCTCATAGAACGCACCTAAGTATCTTGGTTCACAATTCACTATAAATGACTTTTCAATAAGCATTAACATAAATTCATTTACCTGTTCCTCATTATCTAAAATGATAGAAATACATTCTTTTTCATCACATAAACCAAATTCAACCTGTGCATACATTTATCTTCTCCTTACGGCTAAATAGAACTATATAGCAATTTTGTTTATTTTTCACTATATAATATCGCAATTATGCTGTATAATATCGTAAAACAGATTGTTCAGGAGGGGACTGCCATGTCGCAGAAAGAAAAGAAAAAGCTTGTAAGTATAAAAGCCGATGATACACTGATGGAAACTGCTTTACATGGGACTCATCTTTTTCCATACAAACTCTATGATGAAAACATAACCGATTATGATTTTAACTGTATTGACTGGCATTGGCATACCGAATTTGAATTTGTATATATCGAATCCGGTATAGTTCACTTTAATGTAGGAGAAGATAATTTTGACATGTCCGAGGGACAGGGAATATTTATTAATTCCAAAGTTGTTCATAAAATGCATTCCGAAAATGACGCTGTAATTCCAAATTTTCTCTTTCTTCCGTCTCTGATTGCTCCGAAAGAAAGTTTAATCTATCAGAAATTTGTGTTACCCTTTCTGAACTCATCTTTGGGTTATTACATTTTTTCTTCTTCACAGGAATGGCAGAAAGAAATTTTGTCTGAAATGCAAAAGCTTATACAGTTTAGCAGAGGTGAAATAAATGAACTACAAATATCTGTTCAATTACAAAAGATATGGGCACTCATAACTTCAAATGTTATTTGTTACCCAGAAACTCAAAATGAGAATGCTTCCTCACTTGCACGGTTACAAATGATGATGCAGTTTATACATTCGAATTACCCTGAAAGCATTTCTCTTTTGGATATTGCCAAAGTTGGGGAAGTGAGTATCAGTACTGCCTTGAATTTGTTTCGTAATGTACTGAATACATCTCCTGTCAACTATCTGATATGCTACAGGTTAAGGAAGGCAGCATTACTTCTTACCAATACAGAAAAAAAAGTAAGTGCCATTTCAATAGAAACTGGATTCAGTAATACAGATTATTTCTGTAAAACATTTAAGAGAATGTATTCCTTAACTCCTACAGAGTATAGAAACGTAAAGAAATGAATTATCCGACGAAAAAAGGGCGACTTATCTCGCCCCTTTATCTCTGCTATGGTAATTCCTTTGTGTATGCTGCTGATCAGCTTCTCTTTGATATATCCGTAATCTTTCTTCAAAGGTTGCTTTTGGTGGTGTTTTCTCCCCATAGTTTTCTTCCCATGTGGCAACATCCATCTGATACTTATACGTGGCATCCTGAGCGATTTTAATTGCATTATAGAATTGCTGTACAGTATCGAATCCATATCTTTTTACAATACCGGATAATCCCGATTTGAGAATATCTATTTCCTCATTCTTTCGCTCAATCTTACTGTCAAGCTCCCTCTTCTTGGTTAGTCTTGAAATACCGTGCAAATCGTCTCGTTCTATCTCCAGCAAATTCCTCTCATGCTCTGCTTTGAAGATTATTTCGTTTTGCTTATCCAGTTCATTCTTAATTCGCTGTAACTTTGGATAAACAGCTGCATCCGGTGGCATGGCAGGTTTGGGTGGTATCTGCGGTTTGTGCGGTTCTGTAACCTCTTTATTTTCAACAGTTGGAACAATCGCAATGCCTGGCGTCGATACTACTTCCTCAGCATATAGTGCTTCCTCCTCTCGTAAATGTTACTTAGGGGAAAGAGGTGGAAGGATTATATAAGTGAGCGGATAGCTTAGGCTATCTGGTTACGAACATTATGCCGTATCCGGCATGAAAAGCTCGATGCAATCGAGAAATACCCAGAGTACAAATCGAAGATTTGTGCGAAGGGTGTATTTCGCTCTCAAACGCTCTCAAACGCCGAGGGCTTGTTAAAAAATTAGTACATGAAAATATACATTGTTTTTTACATAACTTTTTGGCTATCACACATCTATCATCTTCCTATCCTCATTCCCTGAAAATTCCGGTTGATACCAGAGAAAGCACATGATATAATCTATTTGCGTGTAGGTATATCATGGCTTCGGTCTGATACATACCATTGGGGCGGTTTCATAGGAAGCCGCCCTTTTAAGTTGTCACTTTTCGTGCGACAGCTTTGACAGTATTCTTATCTCTCAAGTCCCTGCCTTCATTGGCTTCCATAAACGTTTCCAGTATATCGGTTTTGATAAGAACCTTTCTTCCTACCCGGAGTACCGGAAGTTTCTTCCATTCCACCAGATTCCGGAGAGTGTTTCTCCCGATACCTGTGTAGTCAGCAGCTTCCTCTATGGATAAGGCAATCTTCGTTTCTGTCATTGAATCACCTCCTTGCAAATCGCATTATGCAATTTCTGTAGTAGTGATACTATAACGCTTTTATATCTTCTTGTCAAGCATTACGAAATCCAAAAAACAATTATTGACTTGCATATTGCAATTATAAAAGGCATGTGATATAGTAGTACCATACCGAAAAAGGAGGCGTACCAATATGAAAGATAAAGAGTTACGCAAGCTAATCGGTAGCAGGGCAAAACAGCGAAGATTGGAGCTTGATTTGAAACAGCCTTATATTGCAGAGAAGATGGGAGTAACTCCCTCTACTATCCAAAGATATGAGGCAGGTACAATCGACAATACCAAGAAGCTGGTGCTGGATGGTCTTTCAGAGGCACTTCATGTATCTGTGGAATGGCTCAAAGGAGAAACCGATGAATACGAAACAGACATTACGGATAAGAAAGAATTACAGATTCGTGATGCAATGAGCAGTATTCTAAACCGACTTCCCTTTGACCTAAGTAATGAGGAAGCTGATTTCTCGAAAGACTTATTGCTACTGATATTACAGGAATATGAGTTGTTTATGGATTCATTCCAGTATGCCTGTAAGAATTTCAAAGGCAATACGGAAAATGCGGACATAGCAGCCACAATGGGGTTTGAATCAAACCAAGAGTACAATGAGATAATGTTTCTTCGGGAGATTACCCATTCTGTCAATGCCTTTAATGACATGGCAGATGTGATAAGACTCTATTCCAAAAAACCGGAGACGGCTACACAAAGGCTTGCAAATCTTTTAGCGGATGATTCCGAATCGGTATAGTTAGACAACCGGAGTTATGATATACTTACACGCAAGAAGCATTTCATCAGTTCCGATTGTCTGATATCGAAAGGAGACACACGATTATGGCAAAAGGATCTGTAAGAAAAAAAGGAAAGAAATGGTACTACCGCTTCTATGTGGAGGATGCAAGTGGCAATCTGGTACAGAAGGAATTTGCGGGAACAGAAAGTAAAAGTGAAACAGAAAAGCTGTTAAGACAGGCAATGGAGGATTACGAAAGTAAGAAGTTCATTGCAAAGGCTGACAACATTACCCTCGGAGAACTGCTCGACATTTGGGCAGAGGAAGAACTAAAGGTCGGCACATTAAGCAATGGAACTGTTGGTAATTATCTTCAGGCGGTCAATCGGATTAAGCAACACCCTATCAATGACCGAAAGCTGAAAACAGTCACTTCGGAGCATTTGCAACAGTTTATGGATTTGCTTACCTTTGGTGGAACAGCCGGTAGCTTTATTTCCAAAGGCTACACAAAGGATTATGTGCATTCCTACTCTGCTGTGTTACAGCAGGCATTTCGCTTTGCAGTATTTCCAAAACAGTGGATTACCTTTAATCCCATGCAGTATGTGGTGTTAAAGCGAAAGACGGAAAATGTGAATTTATTTGCAGAGGACGATGCCGAAGATGTGAATGCCAAACCGCTTACCCACGAAACGTATCAGAAGCTGTTGGAACAGCTTGGCAAAAGAAGTAAGGATGCAATCCTTCCGGTTCAGATAGCTTATTTTACCGGGCTACGGCTCGGAGAAGTTGCAGGACTGACTTGGCAGGATATTAACCTTGAGGAACAGTATCTTACTGTAAGGCGAAGTGTCCGCTACAACGGAGCAAGACACAAAACAGAAATTGGTCCTACAAAACGGAAAAAGGTGCGTGTGGTGGATTTTGGCGATACTCTCGCCGGAATCCTAAAGACAGCCAAAAAGGAACAGCACAAGCAGCGTTTTCAGTACGGACAACTGTACCACAGAAACTATTACAAAGAGGTTCGGGAAAAGAATCGTGTGCATTATGAATATTATAATCTTGATGGCACTCAGGAAGTACCGATGGATTATACAGAAATCTTCTTTGTATGTTTAAGGTCAGATGGGTGTCTGGAACTTCCAAGCACAGTAGAAACAGCCTGCAGGAGTGCCAGCAGGAAAGTACCTGAGTTGGAAGGCTTTCACTTCCACACATTAAGGCATACCTACACCACCAATCTTCTGTCAAACGGAGCACAGCCAAAGGATGTCCAGGAGTTGTTGGGACATTCCGATGTTAGTACCACAATGAATGTTTACGCTCACGCAACGAGGGAAGCAAAGCGAAATTCCGCAAGACTTCTGGATAAGGTTGCAGGGCAATAAACAAAGATTTCCCTTGTAAGTTACCCATAAGGGCAAAAACAAGGGAAAATACATACAAGTTCACGATTCGAGGCTCTGAAAGCCTTGAAAAATAAGGAAAGTTAGTTGGATTGATAAACAACTCTCGATTTATCAAAATGAATTATACCATAATCTGTTTAATAGTACCATTTTTTGATAATATTTTTACCCGTCTATATAATGTAATGTATCGTAGATACTGGATAATGTCCCGTTTTCTCAATTTTTATATAGGATAGGCAGAGGTGTACGGATTTATTTACCTTATCCACTAATAATTAACATGTAAATAATATAAATCCGTTTTGAATCTTGTAGAAAGGGAACTGTCGGAAACCAATAATCTCTTTTTCTTTTTTATAAAAAGAAGTGACTTAGAATATGAGGAATAGTATAATATGAACAGATATTTTGAGAATAAGCAGGAATGATTAGATATGATTTTGGGGTAGAGGGTATTATATTATATTATGAAAGAAAATGAAATTGTCCTTTTTACAGACGATAAAATAGAATTGGAGGTTCCAATTACTCCAGATCAGGAAACTGTATGGTTGACGCAAGAACAGATGTCCATACTATTTGATACAGCACGTTCTTCCATAGCATATCACATTGGCAACATATTTAAAGAAGGGGAACTAGATAAAAATACTTCTGTCGAAATTTTCGACAGAAGTGAAAATAAAGCATCCAGACCGCCTAAATATTATAATCTGGATGTGATTATATCAGTAGGGTATAGAGTGAAATCTAAGCGAGGCGTTGCTTTTAGAAAATGGGCGAATGCTGTATTAAAAAAATACATAATCAAAGGCTATGCGGTAAATCATAATCGTATGAATCAGCTAAATGAGGTAATACGAGTTATGAAGAGAGTAGAAAGCAACCTTGATACTAAGCAAGTGCTGACGGTAGTAGAAAGGTATAATCAGGCATTGGAATTGTTGGATGCTTATGATCATCAGAATATGGAACGTCCGAAAGGAAATAAGGCAACATATATTCTGACTTATGAGGAATGTAGAAAAGTTATTGATAATATGAAATTTGGAGATAGTAGTTCTTTATTTGGTAATGAAAAGGATGATTCTTTCAAGGGAAGCATCGGGGCAATTTATCAAAGTTTTGCGGGAGAAGATTTGTATCCCACTTTGGAGGAAAAGGCGGCAAATTTATTATATTTTGTCACTAAGAATCACAGTTTTTTTGATGGAAATAAGAGAATTGCAGCATCGGTCACGAAAGCGTGTTTCCGTGATCGATGCTGCAATTTATAAATGCAACAGCCCTACCTTTTTTATTCCATCAATGCCCTTAAAAGCATAATATGGTATTCCTCATCCTGAATGATTCTGGCGAGTACGGCGCCCACATATTCATCCTGAATGTTCCTTATGTGCATTTTGTACTGGTTGATCGCCGCCTGTTCATCTTCAATTCCGGATTGCAGGATGCTTCTTGTATTTTCAGGGGATTTCAGATATTCGGGCGTCCACATCAAACGTTTTCCGTTGTTCTGCCTTGCAATAAAATCAACGTTTCCGCCCAACAGAACAATCAATTCGCCTAATTTCTGAAGATGTATCATTTCCGCCATTGCAATGCCTAAAATGGTTTTTGCGACCGCACATTTTTCACGGGACAGGCGGCTTTCATCCGTGATATATTGTGTAATTGCAGACATTTCCGACACGGGACCGCAATAGTCAAAGCTCAGAATATTGGCGTACATCCTGTTTTTTTCCCTGACCTGTATGGGCGGGTAGGGCAGCTCCATCATAATAGGCGATACACCCATAAAATTACAGGTATTGACAAACATATTATCATTTTCTTGCATCATGTGATCGGTTCCTATGATCCTTCTTTATGATAATATATTTCGATTTTATTTTCGTATGCTTAATATTTTTCCCGCCCGATAATAGGAAAAGTTAAAGTCCAAAATTCCCATATCCTCATATTCCGTCCATGGATTTCTCCACGCATATTGCGTATCGGCTTCTTCCAAAAACACCCCTGCCTCTTCCATTGCGGGCACCGCATCGGCGCTCAGGGTATAAAGATACGCCTGATCCGCCAATTCTTCCTGGCTCAGATTGTATTTTGCAATCCAATAATCCGGTCTTGCCAGAGAAAATCCGATATATAATACCGTTACGACGACCATTGCATAAGAAAAAAGAGGAAAATCGGTTCGATAAACGGTAACCATACATCCGATTAACAGCAGGCTGATGACCACCAACGCCCATAAAACCAGCACTCTTAAAAAGGTCAGTTGATAAGTCTGTACATACAGGATCATCCTCATTGCCGACGAAGCGATCATAATAAAGGTACAGCAGGAAAAAACCGTCATAATGACCTTTAATATCCGGTTTTCCCGGAATCTTGCAATACAGATTAAAACAATTACCAGATTGATCATGCAGACAAACAACAGTTGGAAAAATCCCTCTCTTGCATATCCCGCATAAGTGTATCCGTCCGGCAGACGAAAGCCGCCGATAAATAAGTAGGAGATCTGAATAACGGAAAAAATCAGGTATACCATCGTAATGATCGACAGAAAGGTAATCGCCGTTATAGGTTCCCATTTCTTTTTTTCCGCCGTTTCATCCGCAATTTTCCCTTCCGCAAAATAGGAAAGCAGACTGTAAGAGCCGACGATCCCCAGAACAATCAACAGCAATAAATAAAAGGGTCTTTCCGGCATACGGATATTGGAAAACAATTCCTCGAACAAATTGCGGAATACCGCGTCCGCGCTTACCAGCAGACTGACAATCACAAGCAGAAGCGGGATGGAAATAAAAATACCAAGCCAGATGTATTTCGCCTTGCTGTTTTTATCCTTCTCCTTCGCACCGCCTTCAAAGTAAGCGGCTGCATCCATATAAAGATGCCTGCAGTATCCTACGGAAAGAATGGGCGCCAAAAATATTTCCTGTAAATATTTCCCGAATCCCCATTTCTTTGTATTACAGAAATGAGTAAACAGGAAACTTAAAATCAATAAAATGATGCCGCAGGTGTTAAAGAAAACCAGCACCCGGCTCCCCGTCAGGCAACTGCTGACGCTTAAAATCTCCCATGCCGCAAAATAAAACAGGGCGCTTGTTTTTGTTGTAATAGCAAGCTGACGGAAACCAAGCATAAACAGTATCATCGTTGCCACGCCTAAAACCGGCATTGTAATTCCGTGGAAGCCTTTATACAGACAGACTGTAAATAAAATACCGTAGATCAGACAGCCCGGTCCGAAGAACTGAAACTTCTGCCTCAATTTGCTTTCTTCTTTTGATTTTATATCCAAAACCGGCTGCGGATTGTTTATACTTTCCGTAATAACCTCGTTCATACTCTAACGCTCCCTTCTTATTCTCCTTCTTGTGTAAAGTCCCCCGGGGATTCTCCGTTGGGCTGCCATTCCAAAATATCTCCCGGCTGGCAATCCAATGCCTTACAGATTTTATTCAGCGTATCGATTTTGATCGCCTTCGCTTTTCCGTTTTTCAAAATAGAGATATTTGCCATTGTAATGCCGACTTTTTCGGATAATTCTGTTACGCTCATTTTCCGTTTTGCCAGCATGACGTCTATATTTATTATAATCATCGTCATCACCCTTCTTACTTTAAATTGTCAGTTCCGTTTCTTCTTTGAGCGCGGCGGCTTTATAAACCAGATGAGATAACGCAGCGGCGGCTATTGTTACGGCAATGCCTCCGAAAACCACCAGGATACAAAGCAGAGTCAGCCCGCCGTGGTTCATATCCAAAACATAAAAAATACAGCTTCCCACAAACAGAAACAGCGAATCAAACGCTGCCAGCCCCGAAATATACTTTAACAGCCTTGCGTTAATTGCCGAAAAGGAATTGTCCTTTCCGATTTCCACGGCAATCCGATATCCGCAGATCAGCACCAGATAACAGGGAATCGCTGTCAGCCAAATGAAAATCACCCATGATAAATAATAATATTTATACGACGGTTCATTATATAAAATTGCCTTTCCCCCTACCGGAATAAAATACAAATAAATAACCAAGCCGCAAATCCCGATCCCGATCATTACCGCCTTTAAGGAATTTGCAAGTCCTTTTTGACTCATACTAAAACCTCCTGCATTTTTAATATCATATTTGTTTTTTCTTTTCCATAATATACCACTGTCATTTACGCATGTCAACAATTTTTTATTGATTTACAATAAATATTTAAAGAAATACAAAAAATAACGGCGGAATCCTACGGACATTTCCATAAGCCTTCCGCCGCTATTTCAATCTTTTTTCATAAAATAAGCCGGTAAAATAAGTCAATCAGCCCGACCGTTGTTACTTTCAGCCATATAAATATTTTTCCTGTTCCGGCGTCAATACGTCGATCTGCTTTCCTAAGAAATTCAGCTTTCTGACCGCTACATCCCGATCCACTTCTTCGGGTACATCGATCAGTTTCTCGGTTAAGGTATCGCCTTTTTCTACCAGATATTTTGCCGACAATGCCTGAATGGCAAAGCTCATATCCATGATCTCCGCCGGATGTCCGTCTCCGCAGGCAAGATTAACCAGTCTGCCCTCGCCCAATACGCAGAGGGTATTTCCGTTGGGCAGCTCGTAGCCGACAATATTTTTTCTCATTTCCCTGGAAGAAACCGCAATCTCACGCAGTCTCGCCATATCGATTTCACAATCGAAATGACCGGCGTTGCAAAGAATGGCGCCGTCCTTCATTTCCATAAAGTCTTCTTCATCGATAACTTTGTCGCATCCGGTTACCGTCACAAAGAAATCTCCGTATTTTGCGGCTTCCTTCATGGGCATCACGTCGAATCCGTCCATTACGGCTTCAATCGCCTTAACGGGATCGATTTCCGTCACAATCACGCGCGCTCCCAGACCTTTCGCCCTCATTGCCGTCCCTTTGCCGCACCAGCCGTAGCCCGCAACTACAACGATCTTTCCCGCAACGATCAGGTTCGTTGTCCGGTTGATTCCGTCCCATACGGATTGTCCCGTACCGTACCTGTTATCAAAGAAATGCTTGCACTGTGCATTATTTACACGCACCATGGGAAACTGCAACTTCCCGGCGCGGTTCATCGCCTCCAGACGGATAATGCCCGTTGTCGTTTCCTCGCAGCCGCCGATAACCTGAGGAATCAGATCCGTAAATTCGGTGTGCATCATATTGACCAGATCTCCGCCGTCGTCAATGATAATGTTGGGACCGATCTGCAAAACCTGTCTGATATGATGATTATATTCCTCGTCGGTAGCGCCGTACCACGCGTGAACTTCCAGTCCCGCCTTAACCAAAGCCGCCGCCACGTCGTCCTGGGTGGATAACGGATTGGAACCCGTTACATACATTTCGGCTCCGCCGGCTTTCAATACCTTGCATAAATAAGCCGTTTTAGCTTCCAAATGCACGGAAAGAGCGATTTTCTTTCCCGCAAAAGGCTTCGTTTTCTCAAATTCCCCTTCTAAGGTTCTCAACAGATCGCAATTTCTTCTGACCCATTCAATTTTCTGTTCTCCGCCGGGAGCCAGATTGATATCTCTGATTTCGCTGCTCATACTTTTTCCTCCATATTGCCGTTATTCAATATTAGTTTATCGTTTCCCTCTTTTGCTGACAAGTTTTTTTGCGTTTTTCTGTTATTTTCTTTATCAGGACAATAAATGTTATGAAGAATCGCCGCCAATTCCCAGGGAGTTTCCCTGCTTCCCGCAGACGCCCAGGATAAATAGATCGTCAATATCGCTCCCGAAAATGCCTGCAGCTCATAAAAGTGCTCGATTCCGTCCTCGGGCTTTTGCCACTTTTCCATAACATATCCGCAGACCGCCTCCAGAAAATGATAACCCAGACCGCTTTGAAACAGACTGTCCAAAAAATCCTTATATTTTTCAAAGTAAGTAAAACAGCGGACCAGGCTACGCATATCATAATAGTTTTCCGATATGGGATGTTTCTTTACATCCTCCCGATAAAGATACACCAGATCATCCAGATAAGAAAGCAAAATCTCTTCCTTGCTCTTATAATTGCGGTAATAGGTCATTCTGGACACGCCGGCTTTTTGCGTAAGCTCCGATACGGATATCGCTGACAGCGGCTTATCCTTCAGCAACTGCATCAACGCAGTAACCATACATTCCCTTGATAATAGGTTTGCCGGGTTTTTCTTGGATTTATTCACGAACAAAACCCCCTTTTTTGTCACACTTTTCGTTTCGTTTATTGCACTTATTTTTAGATAGTGTTACAATTTGTCACACTTAATTATAATTATATATTATAATAAAAAAAATTATTTTCAAGTAATAAAATTGTGATAAAAGGATGTGTAAAATTGGAAAATTACGTTATCAGTTGCTGCTCTACCGCAGACCTGACGGAGGAACACTTTCAAAAGCGGAATATTTCTTATATCTGTTTCCATTATGAACTGGACGGAAAAGAATATTACGACGATCTCGGGAAATCCATTCCCTTTGATCAATTCTATTCCGCTATGCAAAACGGCGCCGAGACAAAGACCTCTCAGGTAAACGCCGAAGAATTTGAAACCTACTTTGAAGGCTTTTTAAAAAAAGGATTGGATATCCTCCATGTATGTTTATCTTCCGCTCTTTCCGGCGTTATCAATTCCGCGACGGTTGCCAGAGACGCCCTCCTGGAACGTTACCCGGATAGAAAAATCTATATTGTGGATTCCCTGGGCGCCTCTTCCGGCTACGGTTTAATTATGGACCGGCTCGCGGACTTGAGAGATTCCGGCAAATCCATTGATGAACTGTATGAATGGGTCAATTCCCACAAGCTGAACCTGCACCACTGGTTTTTCTCCACGGACCTGACCTTTTATATTAAAGGAGGCAGAATCTCCAAAGCGTCGGGAACTATCGGAACGATGTTAAATATATGCCCTTTACTAAATATGGATCATATGGGAAGACTGGTCCCAAGATATAAAATAAGAACAAAGAAAAAAGTCATTCAGGCAATTGTTGATAAAATGGAGGAATATGCCGAGAACGGGCTTGATTATTCCGGCAAATGCTATATCAGTCATTCGGCATGTCTACAGGATGCAAAAAAGGTTGCCGCCCTTGTGGAAGCCCGCTTTCCCAACCTGAACGGAAAAGTTGAGATCAACGATGTGGGAACGACTATCGGCAGCCATACCGGTCCAGGAACTGTCGCTTTGTTTTTCTGGGGGTGTAAACGTGAAAATTAAAAAAGAAGCTGTCGCTAAATTTATTCGCGCGGTTACTGTTCCTCCCGTTTTAGTCTGCGTGCTGATTTTGGTTCTCTCTGTAGCAAGAGACGACATTTTTTATGAATTGCGGGATATTATTATGTCCTTTGTCCTTTTAGGTGTGGTTCCGGTGCTTGCCTATCCTTTGCAGCGCTTATTACCGGGTTTTCAGGATAAAGGGCGCGAAGGGCAGAGAAAACTTGCTTTTATTTTAAATATCGCCGGCTATACGCTTGCCTTTATTTTAGGTTTTGCCTTTCATGTCAACGACAGGCTGATGTTGATCTATACGACGTATTTTTGTTCCGTCATCATCCTTGCTGTTTTTAACCTGCTGCATATTCGCGCAAGCGGACACGCATGCAGCGCGGCAGGTCCCTTTCTGTTTTTCATTTATTTTACCGGCTGGACTGCCGTTATTCCCTGTCTGGTCGTTATGGCGCTTATTATATGGTCGTCCCTGATATTAAAAAGACATACCATAAAGGAACTGACCCTTGGTTTATTAACTTTTATCGCAGCATTTTTATTATCAAGCTGCCTGATATGATCAAAAGGAGAAATGACAATGAAGACAGCAATCATGACAGATACAAACAGCGGAATATCCAAAGCCGAAGGCGAACAGCTCGGCGTTTTTGTTATTCCCATGCCTGTCATTATCGATGAACGCACCTACTACGAAGGAGTTGACCTGACCCAGGAATATTTTTATGATTGCCTGACCGGAGGAAAGAATATATCCACCTCCCAGCCTTCTCCCGGCGACGTTTTGAATATGTGGAAACAAATTTTGTCCTCAGGCTATGATGAAGTCGTATACATTCCCATGTCCAGCGGGCTCAGCAATTCCTGTGAAACAGCGATTTCTCTTGCCAAAGATTTTGACGGCAAAGTACAGGTAACGGATAACCACAGGATCTCCGTACCTATGAAAGAATCCGTTATGGAAGCCGTAAAATACGCTAAGGCTGGAAAAAACGCCGCACAGATCAAGAAAAAGCTGGAGGAAAATTCCTACAACTCCAGCATATATATTGCCGTGGATACATTGGAATTTTTAAAAAAAGGCGGCAGGATTACCGCGGCAGGCGCCGCTCTCGGAACCGTTTTAAATATTAAACCCATTCTTACGATCCAGGGCGAAAAACTGGACGCTTTTGCCAAAGTCCGCGGCATGAAAAAATGCCGTACCAAAATGATTGAAGCAATCCGAACCGATTTAAACACCCGGTTTCAAAATATTCCTCTTAGCCGTCTTCGGCTGGGCGCTGCAGGCGCAGGTCTGACTGAGGAAGAAATCGATATCTGGAAGCGGGAACTTTCGGAAGCGTTTTCGGAATTAGAACTTTGTTATAATCATTTGTCCCTCTGTATCGGCGCTCACACAGGTCCCGGCGCATTGGGCACGGCGATTACCGTGATTGACGAATGATCCTATCGGAGCGGATGCTTTATTTTCTTACATTTTACCTAAATTTTGGAATAAATTGATAAAGCTTTTTGTAATTTTAACCAAGAAACCTTACCGTGCCCGTGAACATATTCATCATAAGGGCATTAAAACAGATGAAAATCCGTTTTTGATTTATACAAAATGTCTATATTTTTTCCCTGTTTCCGGTTATTCTGAAATTTGCAATTCCCGGACAAAAGGAATATGATACAGACAGTTGAAAATGAATCACAATCAATCACCAAACCAAACCTTAGTAAAAATAACGGCGTCAATCATTACTGATTGGCGCCGCTATTTTTATGAAACTCATAAACTCATAATTATTTTTTTAAGCATTTACAATATTGCGCTTTTCGCCTTTTAGGAACGCTTCAATATTTTTATAAACCTCGACGGCTAATCGTGTCCGTGCCTCAGTACTTGCCCACGCCATATGAGGGGTTATGATCAATCGTCTGCTGTCCTGTATCTTTCCCAAAGGATTATCCTGTCCGATGGGTTCCCGTTCCAAAACATCCAATCCCGCCGCATAGATTTCATCTTCCATAAGCGCGCGATAAAGATCCTTGTTATTGACGACGGGTCCTCTCGCCACATTCAGCAAAATCGCCGTCTTTTTCATTTTTTTCATGGCTTCATAATCGATCAGATTTAAAGTCAGATCCGATAAAGGACAATGCACGGATAAGAAATCGGAACGCTCCAACAGCTCGTCAAAATCTACTCTTTCATATTCCGTACTGCTGTTTCTGCCCGTAACAGAGTAATAAATGACATGGCATCCGAAGCCTTCCGCTATTTTTGCGGCTTTTTTTCCGATATTGCCAAGTCCGATAATACCCCACGTCTTTCCTTCCAGCTCTACAAAAGGCTCGTCAAAATTGGAAAAACGATCCTGGGCGCCGTAAGCGCCGGATTTCACATAATTATCATAAAAAGGCAGTCTTTCCAACAGATAAAGCGCCATGGCAAAGGTATGCTGTGCGACTGCCGCCGTGGAATAATCCACGACGTTCGCCACACCGATTCCTCTTTTTTTGCAATATTCCAGATCTACATTGTCATATCCTGTCGCAAACAGGCAAATTAACTTTACATGCGCCGCATCCTTTAAGGTTGATTCATTCATAGGTCCTTTGTTTACGACAATCACATCCGCATCGCGGACCCTTTCCGCAATCTGCTCATCCAGCGTATTTGCATAATAAGTCACATTGCCAAAATCTTCATAGATCGTTAAATCAATGTCGTCGCCGATGCTTTTTTGTTCCAATACAACAATATTCATATCCATTTTATTTCAATCTCTCTAATAATGCTTCTCTCTGTTCTTCATAGCCGGGTTTGCCAAGTAAAGCAAACATATTTTTCTTATAGCTTTCCACACCGGGCTGGTTAAAAGGATTAACGCCGAGCAGATAACCGCTGACACCGCATGCGAACTCAAAGAAGTAGAACAACTGTCCCAGATAAAACTCTGTTTCTTCGGGGATCTTAACCATCAAATTCGGAACCTGTCCGTCCGTATGCGCCAGGATCGTTCCGTTCATCGCAGATTTATTGACAAAATCAACGGTCTTTCCGGAAAGATAATTTAATCCGTCAAGATCCACAGGCTCTGTGCCGATTGTCAGCTCTTCTCTGGATTTCTCCACATTCAAAACGGTTTCAAACATAATTCTTGATCCGTCCTGAATAAACTGACCCATAGAATGAAGATCTGTGGTCAGATCAACGCTTGCAGGGAAAATACCCTTCTGATCTTTTCCTTCGGATTCGCCGTATAACTGTTTCCACCATTCGGATACATAGTGTACGTTGGGCTCATAGTTGGCAAGCACTTCGACGGATTTGCCCTTTCTCAAAAGGATATTGCGGAGAGCGGCATATTTTAACGCGTCGTTTTCTTCGTAAGGAAGGTTTAACGCATTTTCTCTTCCGCTTGCAGCGCCTTCCATCAGCTTGTCAATATCCGCGCCGGATACCGCGATGGGAAGAAGTCCTACTGCGGTCAGTACGGAGAAACGTCCGCCGATATCATCGGGTACGATAAAGGATTCGTAACCTTCTTCGTTTGCCAGATTCTTTAAAGAGCCTTTTGCTTTATCGGTTGTAGCGTAAATTCTCTTTGCAGCGCCTTCTTTGCCGTATTTCTTTTCGGCCATTTCCTTGAAAATTCTGAAAGCGATCGCCGGTTCGGTAGTCGTACCGGATTTGGAAATCATATTGATGGAAAAATCTCTGTCTCCGATTACATCGATCAGATCTTTCAGATAAGTCGTAGAAATGGAATTTCCTACAAAGTAAATCTCGGGAGTTTTTCTCTGATCCTTGGAAATTACATTATAAAAGCTGTGTCTTAAAAATTCGATTGCCGCTCTTGCTCCCAGATAAGATCCTCCGATACCGATTACTACCAGTACGTCGGAATCGCTCTGAATTTTAGCCGCGGCTTTTTTAATTCTTGCAAATTCATCTTTATCGTATGCAACCGGTAAATCAATCCATCCCAGGAAATCATTGCCGGCGCCCGTCTTGGACACCAATAAATCTTTTGCATCCATAACCTGCTTTTTCATCAAATCAACTTCATTGTCGCTTACAAACGGAGCAACTTTGGAATAGTCAAAGGTTACTTTTTCACTCATTGTATTCTCTCCTTTTTACCGGTTTTTACAAACCTTGTTTATAGACCAAAATAAGTTTAGCAAAATAATATTTTATTTGCAAGTAAATACTGGAAAAACCGATATTTTTCTGATATAATCTCTCCGTGTAAAAAAGCCTGTTTTTATACACTTCATAATTTTGACACATCTTTGTTTTATGATACAGACAATTACTACAGGTAAAATGATTACATATAATGAAAAGAGGAATCCATATGGTTTACAAACCCACGGGCGTATGCTCACAGGCAATTGATATTGAACTGGACGGAGACATCATTCAGTCTGTCTCCTTTGTAGGCGGTTGCAACGGCAACCTGCAGGGGATCGCAGCTCTTGTAAAGGGAATGAAGGCACAGGACGCGATAGACAAACTGCGCGGAATTAAATGCGGTTTCAAATCAACCTCCTGCCCCGACCAACTGGCAAAGGCTTTGGAATCCATGATTTAATAAAATATTATTCGTAAATAAAATTTGGGAGAGTATATTATGAAAAGAATCGTTTTGACAGGCGGCGGTACAGCCGGACATGTGACACCAAACATCGCCCTTTTGCCGGGTTTAAAAGAACTGGATTATGATATTCACTATATCGGTTCCTACGAAGGAATCGAATCAAAATTGATTCCCGATTATGATATTCCCTATTACGGTATTTCCACCGGTAAATTCCGCCGGTATCTGGACCCTAAAAATTTTTCCGATCCGTTCCGCGTTCTGAAAGGTTATTCCCAGGCAAGGAAAATCTTAAAACAGATCAAGCCCGACGTAGTATTTTCCAAGGGCGGTTTTGTATCCGTACCCGTTGTCAGGGCGGCGGCTTCTTTAAAAATACCCTGCATTATCCATGAATCCGATATGACCCCGGGGCTTGCCAACAAGCTCTGCCTCCCCGTTGCGGAAAAAATCTGCTGCAATTTTCCGGAAACCTTACAATACCTTCCGGAAAATAAAGCGGTCCTTACAGGTTCTCCCATTCGGGAAGAATTGACAAAAGGCAACAAAATATCCGCGCTGAATCTTTGCGGATTTAATGCAAATACTCCCGTTATCATGGTTATCGGCGGCTCTTCAGGCGCCGCAAACGTCAATAAAGCAATCAGGGACGCATTGCCGGAGCTGTTGAAGGATTTCCAGGTCGTACACATCTGCGGTAAGGATAAAATCGACAATCTGCTTTTGACCACCAAGGGCTATAAACAGTTTGAATATGTAAAGGCGGAATTAAAAGATATCTTCGCTATGGCGGATATCGTAATCAGCCGCGCCGGAGCCAACGCAATCTGCGAACTCCTCGCTTTGCAAAAGCCCAATATTCTGATCCCTTTAATGGCGGGAAGCCGCGGCGACCAGATATTAAATGCAAAATCCTTCGAGTCCCAGGGCTATTCCATGGTCATTTCCGAAGATGATATGACGACACAGCTGCTGGTTGACTCCGTTCATGATCTCTATTTCAGAAAACAGAGCTTTATAGAGGCAATGAGCCGCTCCCACCAGAAAGATTCCATTCAGACAATTTTGAATTTGATCGAAGAAACTGTAGAAAATCATAAATAAAAAATAGTATCTGTCACGGAAACACGCTTTCGCTCTATAAAAACGCAGCGGTGCGTAAATCCGCAAAATACGCGGATTAAGCACCGGCGTTTTTATAAAGGTTTCCTTTGACAGATACCATTTTTGATAATTACATCAACCGCTTATTATTTCATTTGTTATTTTTTATTTGTTTTTATTGTTTTCTATTTATTGTTTTCTTGGAAATCCTCATTTGGGGTTTCTTTCACTGTATTTTGTGTGTTTTCTTCATTATCGTCTTTACTCAGCATTTTTGCTCCCAAGGCTCCTGCGAGAACGGATTTTATATCAAATCCCAGGCTCTGGGTCAGCCCTTCCGTTATCTGAGTTGTGGATTTGGTAATATCTTCTATCAATTTCGCGGTATTTCCTTCTCCGTACATCGTGATCTTATCAATGTTTTCCAAAGGTTTCGCCACGTTTGCCGCAACATCAGGCAGAATATTAAAATACATTTCCAAAATGGAAGCATCTTTCATCTTCGCCATAGCTTCCGCTTTCTTATCGATACCTTCCGCTTCTGCAATAGCTTTTGCCCGGATCGCTTCTGCTTCCGCGATACCTTTTGCCCTAATTCCTTCCGCTTCCTGCTCCGCCTGATATTTCATCGCATCGGCATTGATTCTCATAGCCTCCGCTTCTCTTTCCATCTCAAATTTGCGGGCTTCTGCGTCCTTCTGCCTTTTGTAAAGTTCTACATCCGCCATCTGCTGCTGCCTGTACTTATCGGCATCAGCCTGTTTTTTAATGGATGCGGAAAGTTCCTGCTCTTTTACCTCCGCTTCCTTTTTCTTCAACTCGATTTCTTTTTCCTGTTTTGCGATATTTGCCTCGGCGCTGGTCACTTCAATCGTTTTACGCTGCGCTTCCTTTTGAATCTCATAAGCGGCGTCCGCTTCAGCCTGTTTGATATCGGATTCTTTCTTTAACTCAGCCTGCTTAATACGAAGCAGGTTCTGCTTTGTCGCAATATCCGTATTCGCCAAAACCTGCGCTTCATTAGCCGCTTTCTTTGCTTCTGCTTCGGCAATCGCCACATCTCGGTCCGCCTGTGCCTTCGCAATGGAAGCATCCTTTTGAATCTGGGACATATTATCCTGTCCTAAAGCGACAATAAGTCCTTTTTCGTCATCGATTCTTTGAATATTACAGGAAATAATCTCTATACCAAGGGCATTCATGTCCTTCTGAGCCTTTTCCTGTACTTCATCGCCAAATTTTTTCCGGTCCGTACATAATTCTTTTAACTTTACGGTACCGATGATTTCACGCATGTTACCCTGTAAAGAATCTGTCAATGCAATGACGATTTGATCTTCCCTCATATTCAGGAAGTTTTTCATTGCTAATTTAATACCTTCATCGTCAGTCTTTACCCTGATCTTTGCAACTGCGTCAATATCTACGCCGATAAAATCCAAAGTCGGTATATAACCGTTTGTCTTAATATCAACGCTGATCTGCTTAACAATCAGATTATCTTTACGTTCCAAAAACGGAATCTTGACTCCGGCTCTACCAATTAGAATTTTAGGTTCCCTTTTAAAACCCGAAATAATATAGGCAATATCCGGCGGAGCCTTTACATACCCGCTTGCAATAATAGCCAAAACAGCTAAAATAATAATTGTAATGATCATAATTTAAATCATTTCTTAACCCCCTCTGTATTTAGTTTTTACTATTATTTATTATAGCACAGGCATTTTCATTTTTCGACAAATTTTACTCGTACCGGAGCGCTTCGATGGGATTCATTTTTGCCGCTTTGTTTGCCGGATAATATCCGAAAAATACGCCGATCATCATAGAAAATACCACCGAGAATATAATACTTCCCACGGAAGCGCTTGCGTCATAACCCAATACGGATACCGCCGCAGAGCCCAAAATCAGTCCCAGTGCAATGCCGATAAGCCCGCCGATTAAACAGATCACAATGGATTCTGTTATAAACTGCAGCCGGATGGAACCGTTAGTCGCGCCAAGCGCCTTTCTTGTACCGATTTCCCTGGTCCTTTCGGTAATCGACACCAGCATAATATTCATTACGCCAATTCCCCCAACCAAAAGAGAAATTCCCGCGATTATGGAAATCGCGATGGATATGGTGGACAACATTTCGGTCATACTTTCCAACATGCTTTCCATACTGGTAACGCTGACCTCATAATTTTCATTTCTTGCATAATAAACGTTAAAGAAATATTCTGTCTGTTCCATAAAAACGCTGTTATCCGTACCTGTCGCCGTTACTACCGTAAACTGAGTATAGCCATCCTCAGAATGGTTTTGATTCTTTGCGGCTTCCAGAGGCAAATATACGTCCGTCGTGATATCTTCGTCTGACTCGCTGCTGAACAATGCGTTTTCTTCATATTCATAAACACCCACAATTGTATAGGAATAATACTGATTGTTTAGATTGATATCCACCGGACTTCCCAAAGCCGCGCTGTTATCGCCGTCAAAAAGATTTTCCACCAACTTATCCGAAACCAGAACGACCTTTCTTGCTTCCTCCTGGTCTCTTTCCGTCAGGCTTCTTCCTGCAAGCAGAGTCAATTCGTTGATCTCAAGATAGCCGCCGTTTACCCCTGTGATATTGACATTCGCCGACAAATTGCCGTCTTCCGCCGTCCCGCTTCCTACCGATTCGCTGACGGAGATTGCATCAATGAAATCCGCATATTCTTCCAGATAAGCATCCATCATTTCTTCGGTAATATAATCGTCGCTTGTCATGGATCTGCGATTCCCCGCTCCGAAACGCATACCGTCTTCCGTTACCTCTTCGGTACTGCTTTTTTGTTTCAATCCTACGGTCAGATTATTAGCGCCCATTTCCTGCATGGAAGTCGTGACCGAAGTATTCAGAGAACTTCCCACTGTCATAATGGCGATGACTGAGGCAATACCGATAATGATACCGAGCATCGTCAAAAAAGCTCTCATTTTATTGGATTTCAATCCGGAAAGGGCAAGGAGAATATTTTCACCGATTAACATTCGACATTTCTCCTTTCTCCTATGATTTCACCGTCTTTTAAAGTAATAATTCTTTCGGTTTCTTCGGCAAGCTCTGGGGAATGTGTGATCAGAATAATGGTTTTTCCCTGTTCCTTATGTAATTTATGAAAAATATTCATAATCATTCTGCCTGTTTTGGAATCCAAAGCGCCCGTAGGCTCGTCGGCAAGTATAATGGACGGATTGTTTGCCATTGCCCGGGCAATTGCAACTCTCTGTTTCTGTCCGCCGGATAATTCATCGGGATTGTGCGTCATCCGGTCCGACATTTCCACCAGGTCCAACAGCTCTTTAGCCCGTTCCACCCGTTCTTTTTTCTTTACGGCTGCATAAAGCATCGGCAGCTCCACATTTTTTAAAGCGCTGGTCCTTGCCACCAGATTATAGGTCTGAAAAACAAAACCGATCTTTTTATTGCGGATTTTGGATAATTCCGAATCCTTCGCTTTTCCGATATCCACGCCGTCCAGATTATAAGATCCTTCCGTCGGTCGGTCCAAAACTCCGATAATATTCATAAATGTGGATTTTCCCGAACCGGAAGCTCCTACAATGGATAAAAATTCTCCCTTCTCCACTGTCAGATCCAGTCCGTGAAGGATTTCCAACTCGTTAGGCGTATTCAGATAAAAGCTTTTTCGGATATTTTTCAATTCCAGCATAACTTCCATATCCATCATACCTCCTAAAATCCGTTACCCGGCATTCCACCGCCGCCGGGATTACCGCCCATACCGCCGTCTGGTTCTCCTCCCATGTTTTCTCCGGGCATAATTTCTATATTTCCCATATCGCCGAAAGAACCGGAAGTATTATCGCCTGAAGACTCCGTAGCGACAATCTGCATTCCTTCATACAATTCGTCGCTGATAATTTCGATATAATAATCGCTTTCCATACCTGTTTCAACATAAATGCGGGTCATACTCACAATTGTGTTACCCATACTACTAGTTGTATCATCTATACTGCTAGTTATACTATCTGTATCAGTACCTATACTGTAAGTATAGTTTTTTTGATTTTCCGTACTGATTGTTTCAATATAAGTCTTTCCTTCTTCATCCGTTTGGACGCAATCATAAGCAACTGCATATACATCCTGTACTGATTCCAATATAATACTTGTTTTTGCAGTCATTCCGATCCGCAATCTTTCGTTATAATCGTCCAACGTAATCTGTATTTCATACCCCGAAGAGGATGAGGCGGTACCCATACTGCCAGTATCGGTTGTATTTGAATCGGCAGAAGATTGCGGCGTTGGCGCTACAAAGGTAACGGTGCCGTTTAATTCCTCATCATCCGTAGCGTCCGTTTTTACAACCGCTTTCATATCTTTGCTGATATCGGAAATATCATATTCGTCTACGGTCGCTTCTACGATAAAATGCTCCATATCCTGCACGACAAATAATGTTCCTCCTTCATAGGTATCTCCCGCTTCAACATTGAGAGAGGTAATCACGCCGCTGATCGGAGCTGTTACTACCGTCTTCCCTAACTTTTCTTCCGCTTCCTGAATCTGATCGTTTTCCGTTATTTTATTATTTTCCTGCTCCAGTGCAGTAATTGTATAATTGTATTCCGATTCTTCTATTTGATCCGCATTTTTTTCATTTGTCTCAGTTTGTGTATTGATCTTTCCATAATAAGCGCCATATGCCGCATCCGCCTGACTGCTGTATTCTTCATAGGAAGCAAGTGCCTGGCTTTCCTTTTGTTTTGCGCTTTCCAGATTGTTTTTAGCATTGGTTAATGGAGTTTCATATTGAGCGACGGCTTGATTATAATTTGCCTGCGCCGTTTGTAATGCGTCATATAAACTGCCGGTTAGTTCTATATCCGATACGGCTTCCGCTTTATCATATTCCGCCTGCGCCGAATCCAAAACGGTTTTTGCCTCATTGACTTTTGCCGTCCATCCTTCGGATTCCGCCTGGGCGTTTAAAGTATCCAATTCATTTTGCGCTGTCTGCACTGCTGCCTGGGCGCTCTGATATTCCGTTAAGGCTGCGTCTCTCTTTGCAGCTAAAGTATTATAATTGCTCAAAGCCGTATTGACGTCTTCCTGAAGCCCTGCCGCCTGGCTGTTATAGTTTTCCTGCGCTTCTTCTACAGCTTCCTCTGCATCATTTAAGGTTTTTTGATTTTTCAGATTGTTGAGTTTTGCCGTATTTTCAGCCGATTGCAAATCTGCTTCCAAATCCGTACTGTCAAACGTAATAATAACGTCCCCCTCGTTGACGTAATCGCCTACACTGACGTTGACTTCCTCAATCTCGGTACCGTTTAACGTCGTTGAAATACTTCTGCTGTCCGCACTGGCAATCGTTCCCGTCACACTGATGGAAGACGTCAGATCCATTTTCGTAAGAGACGTCGTCATTGTCCTGTTCTCATTATTATTCATCACATTCTGCATTGCATGGATTCTTTGATAAATGTTTACCCCGATAATAGTCCCGATCAAAATCAAAACAATAATAACGCTCAGTATCTTATGATTTTTTATGTATCCGAACACTTTGCCAAATATTTTTTTTAGTATGTTTTCTTTTTTTGACATAATAAAATACCTCCTGTTTCCAGGAGATATTTTATAGAAAAATTGTGTTCATATTTCAAATAAAATGTGTTTAAAGTTTGAAATTTCCTCAGTCTATAAATTTATCAATAACTACGACGATCCCGTCTTTATCGTTGGATTTTGTAATAAAATCAGCGGATTCTTTTACTTTTTCCTGGGCGTTTGCCATTGCAACGCCGATTCCGGCGTATTGAAGCATACTGATATCATTATATCCGTCGCCGCAGCAGATGGTATTTTCTCTGTAAAGACCTACGGAAGATAACATTCTGTCCAAAGAAGACGCCTTATCAATGTTTTTAGGCATGATTTCGATAAAATAAGGATCTGATCTGTAAATACTTAAAACATCGCCCAGCTTTTCCTGAAGCATTTTTTCGTATTGCTCCGCGCGTTCCGGTTCAGCCGTCATCAGACATTTATTGACATCAAAATTTACATATTCCACAAAGTTATCGACTTTTTTTACCTCCATACCGTTGATACGGGATTCAATGCCGATATATTCATCCATTCTTGTGCCGAGAATAATATTTTCATTTTGATAGGTAATCAATCCGCAGTCATGAGAAACCGCAAATTCATAAAGAACGGGAATTACCTCCCCGGGAAGGGTCTTTTGATAAATTACTCTCCCGGTGGCGCAGTCTATAATCCTTCCTCCGTTAAAAGATAACAAAAATCCTCCGTTTTCTTTTAACTCCAGCTCTTTTTCATAACGGTGCATACCATAAGTCGGTCTGCCGGAAGCAAGCATAACCTTATGACCTCTTTTCATGGTATCGATAATCGCATTTTTTGTTCTCTGTGTAATTTCTTTTTTTGAATTGGTTAAAGTACCGTCAATATCCAATACCAAAACCATTGTCTTATTCTTTTCCATAACATTCATTATAAATATGTCGTTTTTTCCTGTCCATGTATAAATTAAACGAATAACAGTCGTAAATCAATTTATTTTTGTATTTTTCTACATACACCTGTCATTTTCAGTAAAAAATATATTGAACTTGCTTTTTGATCTTGTTATAATTTGATTATAGTATTAAAAAATAAAAAAGAGAGGTATGGGTATGGAATACATATTTGAGGGTAAATATTTAAATGAGAACGAAAAAAAATATATTACAATTCCTTTTAATGTATGGGAAGTATGCGAGGACAATGTGGGTGAAATTCCAGTTCATGTCACAATAGGCGACCTGATCTTCGACTGCAAATTAGATCCTTTGAAAAACGGTTATTACAATATTCCTTTAACTGACGAACAATCTGTATCATTTACCGAAAATACTTTTTATCCCGTTACTTTTACAATTATCGGAAAGGAAAATGCAGAAAAGGAATCCAGTCCTTATTCTTATGAAAATCCTATTCGCAAAATAGACGGTATCAATATCCTGATCCAGCCCTGGGACGGTCTCTGCGGTCAGACCTGTTTCGCCATGTTAGCCGGGGTTTCCATTGAACAAGCAAGCAATATTATGCACTGTCGAGAATGGCAGGCAAATATGGCAAAAATTGTTCCTTCTTTGGACTATGTGGGAATCAGACATTCCAATAAAATCATTTATACAAAGGGAAAAGATGTAGAATTGCCGAAATGCTGCATTATTATGGAAAACTTAGGCAGATTCAGCCATTATCTGATCGGTTTTGACAATAAATATTATGATCCCAATAACGGTATTATGACAGAAATCGACAAAGCGAATATAAAGGGTTATCTGGAAATTATCTGCGATTGATTTTTACTATATTATCCCGGGAGGGGTTTTATGAAACGGGAATTGGGAATTGCAAGATGCGGACTTGCTTGCTGTTTATGTTCTGAAAGCACAACTTGTCATGGATGCAATTCGGGCGAATGTCCTGACAAAGACTGGTGCGAAAACAGGAAATGTTCAATAGATAAAGGTTATAATCATTGCTATAGTTGTGAGGAAGACTGTAGAAAAGGATTCTTATCCAAAATAAAACCATATGGTTTTACTTTATTTATTAAAAGATATGGGGAGCAAATGCTGCTAGATTGCTTGGAACGTAACGAAAAAAATGGAATTATATATCATCGTAAAGGCACTTTTGGCGATTATGATGAATTTGATGATGTAGAAAAACTGATTACATTTATTAAAGAAGGTAAAATATAGACAGTAATATGCTATTTTTATCTATCATATCTATAAACCAATAAAAAATAGTATTTTGAACCATATCCATTCAAAATACTATTTTTTATGTAATAATATAAGATCAATCCATAAAATGGAATTATTTTTAGTCGAAGCTGGTCGAACCCTAACCCCTTTGCTAAAACCCGGCAGCTCCTTTTGATATGATTATCATACTTTAAAATTGTGACTAAAAATTGTACGCAAAATAAAAGAATCCTAAACTTACATAATAAAATATAAAAGAATTTATAAATATTTTTGAATGAATAAAAGAATCAGTGCTATACTTTAAAGGTACTTATCACAGAATCTCACTAAGAATAGGAAACTCTAAAATGGAAAATACAAAAAAAGTACTGCTTTTTCAAGTCAGACAGGAGAAAAAAATACAGATAGAAGCATTATGCCGTGATTTGGAAATGAATGCAGTAACAGTCGATCGCAAACAATACCTTGAACCTTTAGGCGTTATTGCAGGAATACAGGGCATCCCAAAATCCGGAAAAATTTATCAGGGTATGGATTTTCCCATGGAAATGATGGTTTTTTCAGGTATCCATCAGGAATTGCTGGAAGTATTCTTACAAAAATACAGAGAACTTTCCATAGATCCCATTGCATTAAAAGCTATTCTGACTCCCACAAATATATTTTGGAACGCGGAACAATTATACCGGGAGCTTTTGAAGGAACATTTGGAGGTGCAAAAATGAAGATACTTTTATTTCTTGCAAAAGGCTTTGAAACAATGGAAGCGAGTGTATTTGTTGATGTTATGGGATGGGCAAGAAATGAATACCATTATGATGTTGAAGTAACCACTTGCGGATTTCAAAAAACTGTTATCAGTACTTTTGGTGTACCTGTAACTGTTGATGTATTATTAAAAGATATTTGTGTAGACGAGTATGATGCGTTAGCAATTCCTGGAGGCTTTGAAGAATTTGGATTTTATAAAGAAGCCTTTTCCAAGGAATTATCCGATGTTATTAACACATTTAACCGTCAGCACAAGATGATAGCAACGGTTTGTGTTGCAGCTCTTGCACTTGCTTATAGTGGCATTTTAACAGGGAAAAAAGCTACGACTTATCATCTGAACAATGGTCACAGACAAAAACAGCTTGCAGAATATGGTGTAGAAATTGTAAATGAACCTGTTGTTAAAACTGATAATATAATCACATCATATTGCCCACAAACTGCACCAGAAGTTGCATTTGTTCTTTTAGAAAATCTTATAGGAAAAGAGAAAATGCTCAATGTCAAATCAGCTATGGGATTTGATGATCCAAATAAATAAAAAGCGGAAAAATCATTGCAATTACCGACTTATCAGGAACTGAAAAAAGTGAAAATTTTATAGATATCACGGAAACACGATTTCTTTCTATAAAATTTTCACTTTTTTTCCTTTATTCTTCTGTTTCGTCAACGGTTGATTCAGACAAATCCTCTTCGATGACTTCGTCAGTGATTGATTCGGGTAAATCTTCATCATTCATTTTATCGATAGTTACTTCGGATAAACCTTCCTCTTCAATTTCGTCGTCTACGGAAATTTTTTCCCTTACTTTGGCGATCTTTGCGATCTTTACATGATCGTCAAGATTCATCAGTTTTACGCCGGAAGTAGGTCTTCCCTGAATGGAAACGTCGCTCATGGCGATTTGAATGATGATGCCTTCATCGGTAATCATCATGATTTCATGATCGTCGTTGACCGCTTTTACGCCGATGACGTCGCCGGTTTTTTCTATAATCTTGTAGCATTTCACGCCTTTACCGCCGCGTTTTTGTACATGAAACTCATTCAGGCGGGTTCTCTTACCAAGACCTTTTTCCGAAACAATCAATAAGGTATCTCCCTGATGTTCCAACTGCATTCCGACGATTTCATCATCTTTTCCAAGGCTCATACCGATAACGCCCATGGATGATCTGCCGGTGGCTCTGACGTCCGTTTCCTTGAAACGGATACACATACCCTTTTTGGTTACTAAAAAGATTTCACTGGAAGCGTCGGTACTCTTTACTTCAATCAATTCATCGTCTTCTCTGATATTGATTGCAACCAGCCCGTTTTTACGAATATTTTTAAATTCATGAAGAGGCGTTTTCTTTACAATACCCTGTTTGGTAACCATGAAAAGATTTTTTTCGGCTTCAAAATCTTCAATGGGAACAACCGCCGAAATCTTCTCGCCGGGATTTAACTGCAAAAGATTTACGATCGCAGTTCCTCTTGCCGTCCTTCCTGCTTCGGGAATCTGATAAGCCTTTAACCGGTAAGCTCTTCCCATATTTGTAAAGAACATAATATAATCATGGGTTTTCATCATCAGAAGATCTTCTATGTAATCATCGTCGATGGTCTGCATTCCCTTGATACCTCTGCCGCCGCGGTGCTGTACTTTAAAATTATCCACAGTCATTCTTTTCACATAACCGAGGCTTGTCATAGCAATGACAGTATTATCCAAAGGAATCAAATCCTCCATGGAAATATCAAATTCATCATAGCCGATCTTGCTTCTTCTGTCATCGCCGTATTTTTCAGCGATTACCATAATTTCTTCTTTAATAACTTTTAACAGCTCTTTTTCATCAGAAAGAATGGATTTTAAATAAGCAATTCGCTCCAACAACTCTTTATGCTCGTTTTCAAGTTTTTCTCTTTCCAAACCGGTCAAAGCGCGCAGACGCATATCCACAATAGCCTGTGCCTGAACGTCGGTCAGTCCGAATCTTTCTATTAAACTGTCCTTTGCAGCCTGGGTCGTAGCGCTGCCTCTGATAATCTTAATGACTTCATCAATATTGTCGAGAGCTATCAGCAATCCCTGTAAAATATGATCTCTTTCTTCCGCTTTATTCAGATCATATTTTGTCCTTCTGGTTACAACATCCTCCTGATGCTTCAGATAATGCTTCAGCATATCAAGAAGATTCAATACTTTCGGTTCATTATTAACCAATGCAAGCATGATTACGCCGAAGGTATCCTGCAACTGAGTATGTTTATACAGATGATTTAACATCACGTTTGCATTGACATCTTTCCGAAGTTCAATGACGACTCTCATGCCTTCGCGGCTGGACTCATCCCTTAAATCAGTGATTCCATCCAATTTTTTATTTTTTACCATCTCGGCAATTTTCAGAATCAGGTTCGCTTTATTTACCATATAGGGCAATTCAGTCACAATAATCCTGTTTTTTCCGTTAGGAAGGGATTCAATATTTGTAACTGCGCGTACCCTGACTTTACCCCGTCCGGTTCTATATGCTTCTTCGCTTCCCGCAGTACCTAAAATAACGCCGCCCGTAGGAAAATCGGGTGCTTTTACAATACCGAGGATTTCCTCGATATCCGTATCTCTGTCTTCCTCAATCCGATTATCAATGATCTTAACAACAGCCTGTACGACCTCTCTTAAATTGTGAGGCGGAATATTCGTCGCCATACCGACTGCAATACCCGTAGTTCCGTTTACCAGCAGATTCGGAAAACGGCTGGGAAGTACCAAAGGCTCTCTTTCCGTCTCGTCAAAGTTCGGAACAAAATCAACGGTATCTTTATTGATATCCGCAAGCAGCTCCATGGAAATCTTGGAAAGCCTTGCTTCCGTATAACGCATTGCCGCAGCGCCGTCTCCGTCCACAGAACCGAAATTGCCGTGACCGTCTACCAAAGGATAACGGAACGACCATTCCTGCGCCATATTTACCAAAGCGCCGTAAATAGAGCTGTCTCCATGGGGATGATATTTACCCATGGTATCGCCGACGATACGGGCGCTCTTACGATGCGGCTTGTCGGGACCGTTATTCAATTCGATCATGGAATAAAGCACTCTTCGCTGAACCGGTTTTAAACCGTCCCTGACGTCGGGAAGGGCACGGGAAGCGATAACGCTCATGGCATAATCGATATAAGATGTTTCCATGGTCTTTTTCAGATCCACATGCTTGATCTTATCATATTCCTTATCAAAAATCTGATCGTCCATACTTATCTCCGTTTCTGAAAACAAGAATTATTAAACATCCAGGTTTTTAACAAACTTGGCATTTTCTTCAATAAATATACGTCTCGGTTCTACTTTATCTCCCATCAGAGTAGTAAAGGTCAGATCAACCTCCGATTCCGTCTCTTCATCAATCGTAACCTTCAATAAAACTCTCTTTTCAGGGTCCATGGTTGTCTCCCAAAGCTGGTCCGCATCCATTTCTCCAAGACCTTTATAACGCTGTATTCTGTTATTCTGATCGCGTCCCACTTCATTTAAAATATTGTCCAGCTCTTCATCACTGTAGGCATACCATATTTTTTTATTTTTCTCCAGCTTATAAAGAGGGGGCTGTGCAAGATAAACATATCCCTGTTTGATCAACTCCGGCATAAAACGATAAATAAACGTCAACATCAAAGTAGCGATATGAGCGCCGTCTACATCGGCATCGGTCATAATGATAATCTTATGATAGCGCAGTTTCGTAATATCAAAGTCATCGTGAATACCCGTACCGAACGCCGTAATCATGGATTTAATCTCTTCATTGGAATAAATCCTGTCAAGCCTTGCCTTTTCCACGTTTAATATTTTACCACGCAAAGGCAGGATTGCCTGCGTTGCGCGACTTCTTGCCGTTTTTGCCGAACCGCCGGCGGAATCTCCCTCTACGATATAAATTTCACAATTTCTGGGATCTTTATCGGAACAATCGGCAAGCTTACCCGGCAAAGACATTCCTTCCAACGCCGTTTTTCTGCGGGTTAAATCTCTCGCCTTTCTTGCCGCTTCTCTTGCCCTCTGGGCAAGAACGGATTTTTCACAAATAATCTTTGCAACCGCAGGATTTTGTTCCAAATAGTAAGTGAGCTGTTCGCTGACGATACTTTCAACCGCCCGTTTCGCTTCCGAGTTACCAAGCTTCTGCTTTGTCTGACCTTCAAACTGAGGATCTTCTATTTTAACGGAAATAATAGCCGTTAAACCTTCTCTAATATCTTCACCCGATAAATTCGGCTCGCTTTCTTTTAACAATTTATTTGCCCTGGCATAATCGTTAAAGGTTTTTGTCAAAGCATTTCTAAATCCCGTCAACTGCGTGCCGCCTTCCGGCGTATTGATATTATTGACAAAACTGAAAATACTCTCGTTATAGGAATCATTATGCTGCATTGCCACTTCCACATAGACGTTTTCCTTTGTACCTTCAAAGTATAAAACATCATTGTAAAGCGCCTGTTTACTGTTATTTAAGTAAGTAACAAATTCCTTAATGCCGCCCTCATAGTGGAAAATTCTTTCCACCGGTTCTTCTTCCCTTAAATCATATAATTCAATTCTCAGATTTTTTGTCAGAAAAGCCGTTTCTCTCAGACGCGTTTTTAAAATATCAAATTCATAAACCGTCGTTTCAAAGACTTCCGGGTCAGCTTTAAAGGTAACCTTTGTACCTGTTTTTTCTTCCGGACAATCTCCAATCACTTTCAGGGGATAACATACGTCTCCTCTTTCATAACGCTGGTTATAAATATGACCTTCCCTGCAGATTTCAACTTCCAGCCATTCGGACAAAGCGTTTACAACCGAAGCGCCGACACCGTGCAGTCCGCCGGACACTTTATATCCTCCTCCGCCGAATTTGCCTCCCGCATGAAGAATCGTAAATACTACTTCAACAGCGCTTTTCCCGGATTCATGATTAATTCCTACGGGAATACCGCGACCGTCGTCTTCAACGGTTATAATTTCACCTTTATCGATTGTTACTTTAATAGTTTTACAAAATCCTGCGAGAGCTTCATCTACGGCATTGTCTACAATTTCATATACCAGATGATGAAGACCTCTTGAAGACGTAGATCCGATGTACATACCGGGTCTTTTTCTGACTGCTTCAAGACCTTTTAGTATTTGAATCTGATCAGCACTATATTCATCATTTTTTTCCTGTGATTCATAATCTGTACTCATCATTTTCCTCCTATTCTATAGTACCGTTCACAACTTTAAATACTTTATTGATTTCAAACCTGTTGTTCACAAATTCATCCAAACCTGTACAGGTAATAATCGTCTGGATATCTCCAATGCTGTTTAACAGATAATTTTGTCTGTTGCTGTCCAATTCGCTTAATACATCGTCAAGCAACAACACCGGACTATCCTTTGCAATTTGTTTTACCAGCTCTATCTCCGCCAGTTTTAAAGACAGAGCCGCAGTTCTCTGCTGCCCCTGAGAACCGTATTTGCGGATATCAATTCCATTTACCATAAACGCAAAATCATCTCTGTGAGGACCGACGCCGGTAAATTTAAATTTGATATCTCTTTCCATGTTTGCCAAAAGTCTGCCTTCAAAATTTTCACATTCCACATCCGGCTCATAAACGACTTTCAATTCTTCTCTTCCGCCCGATAAATTCTTATGGATCTGGTCTATTATCGCATTCAACTGTTCCACAAATTTTACCCTGGACGTAATAATCTGCTTCCCATAGGAAACAAGCTGACTGTCCCAGACGGTAATGGTATCTTTCAGATCGGAATTAAAATAAAAATCTTTTAATAATTTATTTCTCTGATTGATGATTTTATTATATTGATTTAAATTATATAAATAATACTTATCCAGCTGGCAAAGCTCCATATCTACAAAGCTTCTTCTGCCGGAAGGACCGTTTTTGATAATTGACAAATCCTCCGGAGAAAAAAAGACGACGTTTAAAAGCCCAAGAAGCTCTGCTGCTTTTTTTAATTTCTGCCCGTTTATAGCGATTCCTTTGGATTTACTTTTACGAAGATGCATATCAACACGATAATCTATGTTGCCTTTAGAAAGAAAAGTTCTAATGTGAGCTTCTTCTTTAGAAAAATTGATAATTTCTTTATCTTTACTTCCTTTATGGGATTTTGTCGTAGCGGAAACATAAATCGCTTCCAATACATTTGTTTTCCCCTGGGCATTGTCCCCATATAAAATATTAGTTCCTTCATCAAAATTCAAATGAAGAGAATCATAATTTCTGAAATTTTCCAATTCTAATGATTTAATAATCACTTTCTTTACCTATGTACTAAAAATCTGTCCTCATTTTACTTTTCTATCATAATCGTTTCTCCGTCAAAAGAAACGATATCACCATCATAGAGTTTTTTTCCTCTCTGATACTCGGTTTCCCCGTTGACCGAAACAAGCCCGTCCTGAATGGCAAATTTAGCGTCCACGCCGGATTCGGCAAGCCCTGCTGCCTTCAACGCCTGTCCCAATTTTATATAGTCTTCCCTCAATTTGATTTTATATACCATAACAGCCTTCTTTTTATCAAAACTTTTTATTTTTAATTTGTAACCGTAAAATTAACAGGAAGAATCAAATAAAGATAACTATTGTGTTCGTCCCTGATGATGCACGGAGCTTTGGGATTAACCATATAAATATCGATTTGCTCGTCGTCTATTACTTTCAGGGCGTCGATCAAGAATTTGGGATTAAATCCGATCATGATATCCTTTCCTTCTTTTTCGATATCGATAGTTTCATTCATGGAGCCGATCGTGGAATTGATCTTCAATTCCATATCCTCATCGGTAATATTCATAATAATCGGCTTTTTGTCGCCTTCTTTTACAAGAAGGGTAGCCCTGTCGATACAGCTTAAAAATTCTCTTTTATTGATATTCATCTTTGTCTCGTAATCCGTAGACAACATCTGGTCGATCTTAAAATATTCTCCTTCAATCAGTCTGGACAATACGATTGTCTGGTCAAACTCGAATAAAATATGTTTATCCGTAAAATAAATCGTCACATCCTTGTCGGCTTCTCCGGTCAGAATTTTGCTGATCTCATTTAAAGTCTTTCCGGGCACTACAACCTTAATAGGCTCATAGCTGTCCTTTAATTCAATATTTCTCAAAGAAATACGGTGACCGTCAAGAGAAACAACTTTTAAATTGTTGTCTTTGATTTCAAATAATTCTCCTGTCATCAGTTTGTTATTTTCATTATCCGCAATGGAGAAAATCGTCTGTCTGATCACTTCTTTGAGGGTAAACTGACTGATAACTACGTTGGTATCCTTTTCAATCTCGGGAAGATAGGAAAAATCTTCTCCGCTTTTACCCACAATATTGAATTTTGCTTTCTCACAGGTAATGACCGTATTGAAATTGTTATCCGTTTCAATGGTTATCATGTTATCGGGAAGCTTACGCACAATTTCCAGAAAAATCTTTGCATCCAGAGCGATCATGCCTTTTTCAACAATATCTCCTTCGATGATCGTTTCGATTCCCAATTCCATATCGTTTGCCGTCAATTTGATTTCGCCGTTTAAAGCGTCTATTAAAATACATTCTAAAATAGGCATTGTAGTTTTACCGGGAACTGCTTTACTGACAATCTGGACTCCGTTTAAAAGATTTGCTTTTTTACAAACAAGCTTCATAATGTGAATAACTCCCTTCAGAAAAAACTTTGATATCCTTACGCGCGCGATGTTATATAAATATATTTATTTTAAACGTCTTATTAGTAATAGATGTGGAAATGTTCATAACCTTATCTATTATAGCATTTTTCAAGGAAAATTACTACGGATAAGTATGTGAATTACTAATATTTTTTTTGTGGAAAAAACAATACTTATACACTTATTTTCTTTTTGATAATTTCTATCTTGTTTTTGATGTCGTTGTTTTTATCCATTTCCTCTTTAATTTTGTTGATACCGTGGATAACTGTCGTATGATCTTTTTTATTTAATATCTTTGCCGTTGCCTCTAAAGAAGTGGCTGTATATTCCCTGATCATATACATACAGATCTGTCTCGGCATTACAAATTCCGCATTTCTCTTTTTGGAAGTGATGTCTTCAGGAGAAATGCCGAAATGATCTGCGACAATCTTAATAATGAAAGAGGGAGTGATCTCCTTGGGAGCTTCCGGATAAATGATATCCTTTAAAGCGTCCTCCGCAAGCTGCAAATTTAATTCGGTATTGTTCAATCTGGAAGCGGCAATAACTTTTCTTAAAGCTCCTTCCAATTCACGGATATTGGATTTTACATTGGTAGCAATATAATTGATGACTTCGTCGTCGATGCTTTTTTCATAGATTTCAGCGTTTTTACGCAAAATAGCCATACGGGTTTCATAATCCGGCGGCTGAATATCGGCAATTAACCCCCATTCAAATCTGGAACGGAAGCGTTCTTCCAGGGTCTCCATTTCCTTTGGAGGCTTATCGGAGGAAAGAATGATCTGTTTTCCCGCAGTATGGAGCACGTTAAAGGTATGGAAAAATTCTTCCTGGGTACTTTCCTTACCTATAATAAACTGCACGTCGTCAAGTAAAAGCACGTCTACGGTTCTGTATTTTTCTCTTAATTTTGTCATAGCCGCCGCGTTACCGCTTCGGATGGATTCGATCACTTCGTTTGTAAATTCTTCACTGTTGACATACAATACTTTTTTATCCGGATTCTGCTCCAGGATAAAATGTCCGATGGAGTGCATCAAATGAGTTTTGCCAAGTCCCGCTCCTCCGTATAAATAGAGGGGGTTATAGGCTTCTCCCGGAGATTCCGCTACCGCAAGGGCGGCGGAATGGGCGAATTTATTGTTGCTGCCTACCACAAAAGTATCGAAGTTGTATTTTGGATTCAGGTTAGCGTTGACATTATTGATATTGTAAATATAATTTTTTTCCGTAGATTCGCTTTCTTTATCAATATCCTTTTCTAATAAGAAGGAAACCTGGTATTCCTGGTTGAACATTTCGGAAATGGAAACCTGAAAGAAATTTTTATATTTGTTGGTAATATAACTTACGGCATGAGCCTGATCCGAAGGAATCAGAATAGTAACCATATGATTTTCTTCTTTATGGAATTTTAAAGGTTTAATCCATGTATTGTAAGATATGTCTGTTAAATCATATTCCTTTTTGATAATTTCTTTGATTTCGTCCCATCTGTCTGCAATTTCACTCATTCTCATAACTCCTTTTGCTTACCGTAAATCTGAAAAGATGTACCTTTTTATATTAAACTAAAAAGATTTAAAATTCAAATGCTATGATTTTTCCACAAAAGTATGTGCAAAAAGTAGGACAGTTTACATATTAGCGATAGGGAATGTGAAATATGTGCATAAGTTTTTTGAAGTTATCAACAATTTATAAGCCGATTTTATGGGCGTTTCTCAAAAAATTGTAAATAAAAAGTAAATTATCAACACTTATTCACAAACAATTCACAAAATGTGGATATTTTATGTAAATTAAAAAGTTAATTTTACAAATTCTACATCTTGATATTACATTTCAGATAAAATACAAAATGTTGAAAAAAATTTTTTTTATAAAAATTGTATAAAAATTGTACTTTTTAAAAATGTGAAAAAACCTTTAATTTACTTGACTTATGGACTTTCTTCCCATATAATTGTAACGATTGTTTCCGACAAAATAAAGGAGGTGTATTTTCATGAAGATGACATTTCAGCCGAAGAAGAGACAGAGAAGTAAAGTTCACGGTTTTAGAGCCAGAATGAGTACTCCGGGCGGAAGAAAAGTTTTGGCAGCCAGAAGAGCTAAAGGTAGAAAAAGATTATCCGCTTAGGCCGCAGTTTTGTGGCCTATTTTTCTCTGAATTTATATAAGGAAGAAATTATTATGAAATTTTCAGAGTCATTAAAGAAAAACGAACAGTTCCGGGAAGTGTATCGAAAAGGAAAATCCTTTGCAAACAAGTATTTAGTAGTATATGTGTTGGAGAACAATCAAAACAAAAATTATCTCGGAATTTCCGTTAGTAAAAAAGTCGGAAACAGTGTGGTCAGACATCATCTGGCGAGACTGATCCGCGAAGGTTACAGACTACATGAAGATATGTTTAATAGTGGTTTAAACATAGTAGTCATAGCAAGGCAAAGCGCTGCGTCTGTTTCTTATCATGAAATGGAAAGTGCTTTATTACATCTTTTAAAGCTTCATGGCGTTATCAGAAAAGAAGCTTGCGTTGAAATTTGATATGAAGAAAATTTTTATTGCTGCTATTAAATTTTATAGAAAATATATCTCTCCGATGAAGTCGACAAAATGTCCTTATACGCCCAGTTGTTCCCAATATGGTTTGGAAGCGATTGAAAAATACGGCGCTTTAAAGGGCGGATTGCTGGCGGCATGGAGGATAATAAGATGTAATCCATTTTCAAAGGGCGGATATGATCCGGTGCCTTAATTTAGGAGGAAAAAATGTCAGGAATTTTATTAACAAAAACCTCTGGATTTATTATTGGACCTATTGCAACTTTGCTTGGATATTTAATGAACGGCATTTTTACGGTTTTGAATAAGATCGGTATTCCCAATATCGGTCTATCCATTATTATTTTCGTGCTTATTATTTATTTATGTATGATGCCGCTAACCGTAAAACAGCAGAAGTTTTCCAAGCTGCAGTCAAAAATGAGTCCCGAATTGCAGGCGATTAATAAGAAGTACCAAGGCAAAAAAGATGAAAATTCCATCATGGCGATGAATGAAGAACAGAAAGCGGTTTATAAAAAGTATGGAGTATCTCCGACCGGAAGCTGTTTGCAGCTTATTATTCAGATGCCGATCCTGCTCGCTTTGTACAGAGTTATTTACAATATTCCGGCTTATGTACCGGCGGTTAAGAATGTATTTACCGAGCTGGTATCAAAGTTGACGACAATGAACGGCGCTTCCGAATTTTTGCAGACTTTCCAGAATGCTTCTTATTATGCAAAACAGTTTGAAAGCGAAGCTTTTGCAGCCGGCGGCGAAGTCATGAGCAATACCTTTATTGATGTTTTGAATAAAGCATCGACAGCGGAATGGATGTCCCTTGCGGATAAGTTTCCTTCGCTTTCGTCTTTGGTACAGTCTACCTATGATACGTTACATCAGTATAACAACTTTTTAGGATTAAATATTGCTAACTCACCCTGGTATACCATGAAGGAAGCGTTTGGATCGGGACAGTACTTATTGGTAATCGGTGCTTTACTTATTCCTGTTTTAGCTGCCTTATCCCAGTTTTTAAGCGTGAAGCTGATGCCTCAGTCAAATACAAATCAGAGCAGCGGAAACGAAACGGCGGATTCCATGATGGCTTCCATGAAAATGATGAATTACATGATGCCTATTATGTCTGCCATTCTTTGTTTTACATTACCTGCAGGTATGGGAATATATTGGGTAGCGGGTTCCGTTATCAGATGTGTCCAGCAGATAGTGATCAACAGACACATTGATAAGATTGATTTTGACGAGTTGATTAAAAAGAATCAGGAAAAAGCTGAGAAAAAGGTAAAGAAAGAAGTCGATTCTGCTGTTGTAATCAAAAATGCCAATATCAGAACAAAAGCAGCCGGACTCGCAAACAGCAGTATGAGTCAGAGCGAAAAGGATGCTTTGATTGAAGAGGCAAAGCAAAAGGGCATGAACGCCAAGGCGGGAAGTATTACCGCAAAAGTAAATATGGTTAAAGATTACAACGAAAAGAATAATTTAAAATAGGGAGGTTATTTTATGGAATTTGTTGAAGTTTCTGCAAAAACAGTCTCTGACGCCATTACGGAAGCATGTCAGAAGTTTTCCGTTACCAGTGACAAATTGGAATATGAAGTCGTACAGGAAGGATCTTCAGGATTTTTAGGTATCAATGCAAAACCTGCCATTATCAAAGCAAGAGTAAAAGAAGAAGAAAAAACTATTGATATCAAAGCAAAGGATTTTCTTTCCGATGTATTCAAATCAATGAATTTGGCGGTTGTGATCGACGCAGCCTACGACGATATTGAAAATACTCTGGATATTGAATTATCCGGAGATGAAATGGGAGTTTTGATCGGAAAGAGAGGACAGACTCTGGATTCTTTACAGTATCTGGTATCTTTGGTGGTAAACAAAGATGTGGATGATTATATCCGTGTAAAACTGGATACGGAAAATTACAGACAGAGAAGAAAAGAAACGCTTGAAAATCTTGCTAAAAATATTTCTTATAAAGTTAAGAGAACAAGACGTCCTGTTTCTTTGGAGCCCATGAATCCATATGAAAGAAGAATTATTCATTCCGCATTGCAGAATGATAAGTATGTAACTACTCACAGCGAGGGCGAAGAACCTTACAGAAAAGTAGTTGTTACCTTAAAGAAATAATTTTTTGGGGCTGTTGTATGATAAAATAGTGCGGATATTTTAAAAACGGAATATCCGGATCATTTTATGAATGCGGCAGCCTCTTGTATTTTATTTGTAAGAAAAAAGGAATTATGTATGAAAACAGATACGATTGCGGCGATTGCGACAGGAATGTCAAATTCGGGAATTGGTATTATCAGAATCAGCGGACCGGAAGCAGTAGAAGTAGCGGACCGGATTTATCAGTCGAAAAATAAAAATAAAAAATTAGCGGATCAGAAAACATACACCATTCATTACGGATATATTTATGATGGTGATGAATTGATAGATGAAGTAATGGTTGCCATTATGAAGGCGCCAAACAGTTTTACTGCCGAAGATACGGTAGAAATTGACTGCCACGGCGGTATGCTTGTGATGAAAAAAATTATGGAAGCCGTGATTAAAAACGGAGCCAGGGCGGCAGAACCGGGAGAATTTTCAAAAAGAGCTTTTTTAAACGGAAGAATTGATCTGACAAAGGCGGAAGCCGTTATGGATTTGATTGGTTCTACCAATGAATATGCTTTAAAATCTTCGGTAAGTCAGTTAAAAGGAACGGTTTACCGAAAGATAAAAAAGTTGAGAGAAAAAATTATTTATGAAATTGCTTTTATTGAATCCGCTCTGGATGATCCGGAGCATATCAGTACCGAAGGATATCCTGCAAAATTATCGGTTATTGTAGATGATTTGTTAAAGGAATTGTTGGAAATGATCGCAACTTTTGATAACGGAAGAATTATGAAAGAAGGAATCAACGTAGTTATCCTCGGCAAACCCAATGCGGGAAAATCTTCTTTATTAAATAAGCTGTTAGGAGAGGATAAGGCGATTGTCACGGATATAGCCGGCACTACAAGAGACGTTTTGGAGCAGTTTATCAATTTGGACGGTATCGGAATCCATATTGTAGATACTGCGGGAATCAGGGAAACGGAAGATCTGGTGGAAAAAATAGGAGTGGATAAAGCGAAGGATCATGCTTTAAATGCAGATCTGATTATCTATGTCGTGGATTCTTCTAAGGAATTGGACGAAGATGATTGGAAGATTATGGATTTGATGGTTCATAAGAAATCTATTATATTATTGAATAAGTCGGATTTAAATACGGTTGTGTCCATGGAAGATATGGAAAAAGCGATAAAAGATTTTAAAGAGGATTGTGTAATTTTAAATACTTCCATGACGGAGGATGAAGATTTAAAAGAATTGGAAGATACCATGAAGGATATGTTTATTCATGGTAAAATTGATATGAACGAAGAAGTCACGATTACGAATATCAGGCATAAAGAGGCTTTGGAGGAAGCAAGGTCTTCTCTGAAGCTGGTAAAGCAAAGCCTTGCCGATGAAATGCCGGAGGATTTTTATTCCATTGATCTGATGAACGCTTATGCTTCTCTGGGAACAATAATCGGGGAAGAAGTGGGAGAAGATCTGGTAAACGAGATTTTTTCAAAGTTTTGTATGGGAAAATAGCAAAAGAGGGAAAAGAAATGTCTGAATTAGCAAAAGACAACAAAAATATAGTGGATCAGGTGGACGTCTGTGTCGTCGGAGCAGGTCATGCCGGTTGCGAAGCGGCGCTTGCCTGTGCGAGACTGGGTTTGGAAACGGTTATTTTTACCGTCAGCGTAGACAGTATTGCTTTGATGCCCTGCAATCCCAATATAGGGGGATCTTCCAAGGGACATCTTGTCAGGGAATTGGATGCCCTTGGCGGAGAAATGGGTAAAAATATAGATAAGACCTTTATTCAGTCTAAGATGTTAAACGTTTCCAAAGGACCAGCCGTTCATTCTCTCCGTGCCCAGGCGGATAAGGCGGATTATTCCAGAGAAATGAGAAAGACTTTGGAAAATCAGGAACATCTGACAATCAAACAGGCAGAAGTCTGCGATCTGTTGACGGAAATTGATGAAAAGACCGGAAAGAAAAAAATAACAGGTGTAAAAATTTTTACCGGAGGCATTTATGAATGTAAGGCTGTAGTATTGTGTACCGGCACTTATTTAAGAGCAAGGTGTCTTTGCGGAGAAGCCATTACTTATACGGGACCGAATGGGTTGCAGGCTGCGAACCATTTGACGGATTCTTTAAAATCCCTGGGTATTGAAATGCGCCGTTTTAAGACCGGTACTCCTGCAAGAATGGACGGAAGGACCATCGATTATTCCAAAATGGAAGAACAGTTTGGGGATCAGCGGATCGTGCCTTTTTCCTTTTCAACCGATCCCGAAGACGTGCAGATCGATCAGGTAAGCTGTTATCTGACTTATACCAATGAAAAAACTCATGAAATTATCAGAAACAATCTGGATCGTTCTCCTATTTATGCGGGTGTGATTGAAGGAACGGGTCCGAGATATTGTCCCTCTATTGAAGATAAGGTTGTAAAATTTGCGGACAAGGACAGACATCAGGTCTTTATTGAACCGGAGGGGCTGCATACTCATGAAATGTATGTGGGAGGTATGTCCTCTTCTTTGCCGGAGGATGTGCAGCTTGCCATGTACCGGACGGTTCCGGGACTGGAGCATTGCAAAATTGTGAGAAACGCTTATGCCATTGAATACGATTGCATCAACCCTAACCAGTTGTATGCCTCTCTTGCTTTTAAGGATATCATCGGGCTTTATTCCGGCGGACAGTTTAACGGCAGCAGCGGATATGAAGAAGCTGCGGCGCAGGGATTGGTTGCGGGAATCAATGCGGCAATGTTTATTCAGGGAAAAGAACCGATGATCATTGACAGGAGCGAAGGTTATATCGGCGTGTTGATCGATGATCTGGTAACAAAGGAAACCTTTGAGCCTTATCGGATGATGACCTCCAGATCCGAATACCGGCTTTTGCTTCGCCAGGATAATGCGGATCTTCGTCTGCGAAAAAAAGGGTATGAGGTCGGCTTGATAAAACAAGAACAATATGACTACGTGATTTTAAAAGAAAAGCTGATCAAAGAAGAAGTGGAAAGATTGCAGAATACCTCAATCGGCGCCAATCAGAAAATCCAGCAATTTTTAGCGGATCATAACAGCGCTTCCTTAAAAACAGGCACGACTTTGGCGGAGCTGATGTGCAGACCCGAGTTATCTTATGAAATACTTGCTGAAATTGATCCGGAAAGAAAACCTTTATCGGATGATGTGATCGAGCAGGTAAATATCAACATTAAATATGACGGCTATATTAAGCGTCAGATTAAACAGGTGGAACAATTTCAGAAAATTGAAAATAAAAAAATTCCGCAGGATATTGATTATGATGATGTAAGCAGTCTTCGTCTGGAGGCGCGGGCAAAGCTGAAAGCTTTAAGACCTGTGAGCGTAGGGCAGGCGTCCCGTATTTCCGGAGTTTCGCCGGCGGATATTTCGGTGTTGCTGATTTATCTGGAGCAGTTTTATAAAAATCGGAAGGATAAGTAATTTTATTTTTTGATAAAGACAGCAAATGGAGATTTTTATGGATAAGCGCTTGGACTTATTTTGTCAGGATTTGGAACAATTACATATTTCTTTATCGGAAAAACAGGCTGATCAATTTATGAAATATTATGAATTGCTGGTGGAATGGAATTCTTTTATGAATTTGACTGCGATTACGGATTTTGAAGAAGTTTGTAAAAAACATTTTACGGACAGCCTTTCTCTTTGTAAAGCGGAACCTATTATTTTTGATGTATTAAAAAAGAATTTAAGAAAAGACGAAATCTCTTTTATCGATGTAGGCACCGGAGCAGGTTTTCCCGGTATTCCCCTTAAAATTATCTTTCCGAATTTAAAGATTACGCTTTTGGATTCTTTAAATAAAAGAGTAAAGTTTTTAAACGAGGTCATAAACAATCTGGAGTTAAAGGATATTACGGCGGTTCATGGCAGAGCGGAGGATTTTGCAAAAAAAGCCGATTTCAGGAGCGCTTATGATATTTGTGTCAGCCGTGCAGTAGCAAACATGAGTACTTTGTCCGAATATTGTATTCCTTTTGTAAAAGTAAACGGATTGTTTATCCCTTATAAATCTGAAAAAATCACAGAAGAGTTAGCTAATGCTAACAAAGCTGTGTCAATTCTCGGCGGTAAGGTTTTGGATCAGATCGATTATACTCTGCCTGCAAGCAATTATTACAGAAATCTGGTAATTGTGCAAAAAGAAAAGGATACTCCTAAAAAGTATCCCAGAAAAGCAGGGCTCCCGTCTAAGGAGCCCCTTGCTTAAATGTTTTATTATTCAACTCTTTTGGCAAGAAAGAAAACGCCTTCATAATAAATCCAAAGGGTATCGGAATCCGCTACAAAAAATTGGCTTCCGAAAAAAATGTCATTTGAATTGACTGCCACACAGGTAACCTCATTGATATTGTTCCACCACTCTCCGAGATTTGCCTGGTAGGCTTCTGTCAGGCTGTCATAATTGTAAGTATTGCTGTCAGCTTCATAGGTAAAATTGTCTGCGGCGGTTTCTTCGCCGTTTAAAAGAATTGCATCGGCTTCATAAGTAACTTTGCTTCCTCTAAATGATTCCATGTCATCCGAAGACAATGCCGAAACCGACGCGCTTTGATAATCCTTTACTTCCCATGTTCCATAATAAGAAGCGGAGTTATCTGTTGTTTCTGTTTCAGGAGTTTGTGTTTCAGGAGTTTGTGTTTCAGGAGCTTCTGTTTCAGAAATTTCTGTTTCGGAAACTTCTGTTGTTTCCTGTTCCGTTATTGGTTTTTCTTCTTCCTGCAGATTGTCGTTTGCAGTAGAATTGCCGCAGCCGATTAAACTTATTGTTAAAAGTACGATGGTTAATAAAACTGACATTTGTTTTTTCATAATAATGTTTTCCTCATATTTTAATTTATATTTTTAGAAAGTAATGTTCAGGAAAGAAAAAGACTGCATTTTTCTGCGATTTCTTCGGGTTTTTCCAAATGAGGCAGCTTTTTGGTCTTTTCAATGTCGTATACCTCGATAGCGCCGTTGCAGGCTAAATATTCGTCTTTTATCATTTCCACATTTTCACATTCCTTACCAAACAGGATCATAATGCTGTGATCTATATTTTTCAGCGCATGATAAATATTGATATTCATATATCTTCCTACAAAGCTTGCATAAGTATATTTGGAACAGTAATCATTAAGGTGCGCCGCCTCCAGGTAAGCATAGACTTCTTCCAGCTTGCTGTTGCCGAAATCATAATAATAGCTTTCTTTAAATTTTTTAACAATGCTTTCCTTATTACTGATCAGATTGTATACAAAGGTTCCTATAACGGGCATTTCTATTATGTACTTATTGATTTTGGAACGCTTGCTGGGAATCTGATTAAATTTACTGAGATTTTCAGGATTGATAAAAATCAGGTTTTTGATCAATTCGGGATTGATATGACAGGTCATAACAGCAATCACCGTAGATCCTCCGCTGGCTATTACGGTAGTTTTTTTGCCGATAATGTTTTTGATAAAATCATTGACCAATTGTACATATAAAAAATTGGTATAGGTAAAATTGGGTTTTTCCGATAAGCCGTAGCCTAACAGATCAATGGTATACACTTCGTTAGCCTTTGCTAACTCATCGGCAAGCTTGCAAAATTCATAAGAGGAACTTCCGATATCCAAATCATGAATGAGCAGCACGGGATTACCGTTTCCTTTTTTTTGGTACCTGATTTTGCCGAAGCGCCAGTCATAATAATTATTTTCCGTTTTATTCAGAATTTCCTTGGATTTCGCGTAGGAATAATAAAGTCGATTGATTATATGAAGTCCTGCTATGGTCGCAGCTCCCAAAATGGCTATTGTTTTATGATTTTTTTTCATGGCATCAAACCTCTCTTTTCCTTATTATAATAGATTCCTTTTTTTCTTACAATTATTTTAAAAATTATTTTGAAAATATTTCTTTTATTATTTTATGAAGTATTATATTATTATAGCAGGAGGACTGGTTTCTATGGAAAATAAAGTTCAGGAAACATATGATTTGCCTCTTACAATTTTGGAAAATGAAAGAAGCCGGATTACAAGAGAATTGCATGATACTACAATTCAAAATCTGGTTCACACCATTCATCAGACGGAGTTGATCTCACGCTATATGGATGATGATCCTGTGAGAGCAAAATTAGAATTATCATTATTGGCAAAAAATCTGAAAGAAACAGTCGGGGACATTAGAAATATTATTTATGATTTGAAGCCTATGTCCATTAGCGATCTGGGTTTTACGGATGCTCTTGACGAATATTTGATGAATTTGAAAATGACGTCCAAGATTCATTTTGAATGTAATATGAAAGATGAATTGAATCATTTGACGGAGAATGAACAATTGATTTTGTTTCGTATTTTGCAGGAGGCTTGTACCAATGCCGTCAGACATTCGGAGGCGGCAAATGTGGTAATTGGCATTTGCGAATATGAAGAAGGATATTATAAAATAACTGTAGATGATGACGGAGCAGGATGTGAAAAAGAAACTATCCGTAAGATCAATCACTATGGTCTGGAAATATTAAAGGAAAGAGTAGAAATGCTATCGGGCATATACCGGATGGAAACAGATATTGGGAAAGGATTTCATATTACGATTATAATTCCAATGACATGCTAGAGAGGAGAGACATAATATGGTAACGGAAGTAATCATTGTAGACGATCACAAAATGATCAGAGAGGGATTGAAACAATTACTGGAATTGGAAGATAATATTTCTGTAGTGGGAATGGCGTCTGACGGAGAGGAATGTCTTTCTCTGCTGAAAAAGGAAAAGGCGGATCTTCTTTTGCTGGATATCAATATGCCCAATAAAAACGGATTGGATATTTTAAAAGAAATCAAGGATACAAAAATAGATATTAAAGTTATTATGCTGACAGTGCATAATGAAGTGGATTACCTGCTGCGCGCTATTGAGATGGGCGCCGACGGTTATGTATTAAAGGATGTAGGTTCCGAAGAATTGGTTCATGCCATTGAAACGGTTATGAGCGGTGAATCCTATATTCAGCCTGATATGATACCTATGTTAAATTCTAAAATGGTCGTAAGAAACAGCGATAAAGAAAAAATCAAGAATTTGACTAAGAGAGAGTTGGAAGTATTGATTTTGGTTTCTGAAGGAATGTTTAACAAAGAAATTGCAAATAAGCTGAATATCAGCGAACGGACAGTTAAGAATCATATTTCCAGTATATTTAAAAAGATCGATGTGGCGGACCGGACCCAGGCAGCGGTGTTTGCTATTCGGAATAGTTTGATACATATTTAGTGGGGTCAGAGGTTTTGAGAGTTAGAGAAAATGGATTTATTGAAAGGACACGCTTGCGCTTGGATAACAACGCAGCGGTACTAGGATTGTAAAAAACACAATCCGAGTACCGGCGTAGTTATAACAGTCCTTTTGATAAATCCATTTTTTCTAACTCAGCCAAGATTCTTCCTCTCTGCACTTAAAAAGTTTCAAGAGCTTGCGGACGGGTCTGATGCTTAGAATGGTTATTAGGGTGTGAGGGGAGTTATTGAGAGTTAGAAAAAATGGATTTATCGAAAGGACACGCTTGCGCTTGGATAACAACGCAGCGGTACTAGGATTGTAAAAAACACAATCCGAGTACCGGCGTAGTTATAACAGTCCTTTTGATAAATCCATTTTTTCTAACTCAGCCAAGATTCTTCCTCTCTGCACTTAAAAAGTTTCAAGAGCTTGCGGACGGGTCTGATGCTTTGTTTGATTATCTTAGTGATTTTTAAATATTATGGGATTAGATGTAATTTATTTGACATTTTATATCCATTTAGATAATTCGTTTTTTGTTTGTAATAAACTATCACATAGTTACTTTTATGTTTGAATATACTATTATTATGTCTTTTTTATCTATATGTTTCACGTTTCACGTGAAACATTTTTTGAATTTTGGAGTGAATTTCATTATTTCGTGTTTCACGTGAAACATCGACCACAAAATCTTGTAAAAAGGTGTGAAACATTTTTTAAAACAAACCGTGAAACATTTAAAACATCAGATTAAGATTTGGATAAGTAGAAAATTATTGGACTGCATTAGATAGATTTTGATGGTGGATGGTTCGATTTCAGCAAGGGGAGGGGATAGGGGGTGGATTTTGCTGTAATCAAAGGAAACCTTATTAAAAGCGCCGGTACTTAATCCGCGTCTTTTGCGTATTTATGTACCGCTGCGCTTTTAAAGAGCGAGAGCGTGTTTCCGTGATTACAGCAAAATCCACCCCCTATCCCCTCCCCTTGCGTAACAAACCGATTTACCCCCAACCAATTCTTCTTGCGTAACAAATCATTTCATTCTTTTGTATTCAAATAATTTCCACCCAAAAATCTACTTTCATATGGAATATTCAAATAATCGGTGCTATAATCAAAAAAGAATGTGAAAAGAGAGAATAGTGTCGGTTAGGAAAAACCGAAAGGAAGGAAAACTATGGGAAGAATTATTGCAATTGCAAATCAAAAGGGCGGCGTCGGCAAATCGACTACCTCCATCAACTTAGCTGCATGTCTTGCAGAAAAAGATCAAAAAGTTTTAGTAATTGATTCTGATCCTCAGGGTAATACCACCAGCGGATTTGGAATTGATAAAAATTTTTTAGATAATACCATTTATGAATTGATCCTGGGAGAATGTTCAATTGGAGACTGTATTATAAAGGAAGCAATTAAAAACGTTTCCGTACTGCCTTCAAATGTTAATCTTGCTGCGGCGGAAATTGAATTGATCGGCGTTGATGACAAAGAATTTATACTTAAAAATGAAATCGATTGGATTAAGGATAATTACGACTACATAATTATTGACTGTCCTCCGTCTCTGAGTATGTTGACAATCAATGCTTTGACGGCGTCCAATTCTGTTTTAGTACCGATCCAATGCGAATATTATGCTTTGGAAGGATTGAGCCAGTTAATCCATTCGGTTAATTTGATTAAGGAAAGATTAAATCCGGACCTGGAGATGGAAGGAGTCGTATTTACCATGTATGATTCCCGTACAAATTTATCGGGTCAGGTAGTGGATAATGTTAAAAAACATTTAAGCGAAAATATATGTAATACGATTATTCCGAGAAATATCAGGCTTGCGGAAGCGCCGAGCCATGGAATGCCCATTACAATGTATGATCCGAAGTCGATCGGAGCCGACAGTTACAGACAACTGGCAATGGAAATTATGAATAGGAAAGGTGAATAAACTATGGCTGCAAGGGGATTAGGAAAAGGATTGGACGCACTGATACCTGTATCAAGCGAACCAAAAGGAAATAAGAAAACAAGCGCGGCGGGAGAAAAAGAGAAGGGACCGGAAACGCTCGTTAAAATTACGATGGTAGAACCGAACAGGGAACAGCCCCGTAAATCGTTTGACGAGGATGCGTTAAATGAATTGGCGGAATCCATCAAGCAGTTTGGACTTCTGCAACCCATATTGGTACAGGACCGCAAAGATCACTACGAGATCATTGCAGGAGAGAGAAGATGGCGTGCCGCAAAGATCGCCGGGTTAAAAGAAGTACCGGTTATCATTAAGAATCTGACGGAACAGGAAATAGTAGAAATTTCTTTGATTGAAAATATTCAAAGGGAAAACTTAAACCCTATTGAAGAAGCGCTTGCTTATAAAAAGCTGTTGAATGAATTTCACTTAAAGCAGGAGGAAGTAGCGGAAAGGGTATCTAAGAGCAGAACCGCCGTTACCAATTCCATGAGATTGTTAAAGCTTCAGGATGAAGTGCAGAAAATGGTTGTGGATGAAGAGATTACAACCGGACATGCCAGGGCGTTATTAGGTATTGAAGACGGAGAACAGCAGATCGCATGTGCAAGAAAAATCGTCGATGAAAAATTAAGCGTCAGGGACGTAGAGAAGCTGGTTAAAAATATGAATAAGCCGGCAAAAGAAAAAAAGGCGGCAAAAGAAAAGGGCGTAAATTTCATCTATCAGGATATCGGAGAAAAACTGAAAGCCTTATTGGGTACAAAAGTGTCCGTAACGGGAAAGGAAAACGGCGCCGGAAAGATCGAAATAGAATTTTATTCCAATGAGGATCTGGAAAGAATTTTGGATCTTTTGAAATAGCTGCCGACTGATAAACGGAGTGATAAGCGGACTGATAAGCAATTTGGAGGAAACCTATGAACAGTAATTTGTTAAAGAGCATCGGACTGGGCAATTTGGATATTGCGTATTTGTTGATCGGATTGCTCGTATTGATTATAATCCTATTTATTATCTGCATTGTTTCTTTGGTTAAGCAAAAGAAACTGAAAAAAAGATATGAAGCGTTTATGCTGGGCAAAAATGCGGAAAGTATGGAAAAGGAAATTACGGATCTTTTTGCGGATATTGCATATTTAAAGGAAGCCGTTGAAAAAAATGCAAAAGAAATCAGACATATTTACAAGCGTCTGGAAACGACCTATCAGAAATTGGGTATTGTGAAATATGATGCCTTCCAGCAGATGGGCGGCAGATTGAGCTTCAGTCTTGCCCTGCTGGATGAAAATAACGACGGATTTATTTTAAATTCTGTCCATAGTAGCGACGGATGCTATTCTTATACAAAAGAAATCAAGGACGGAGGCTGTGAGATTTCTCTTGGAGAGGAAGAACAGCAGGCATTAGATATCGCAATGAGGGAATGATCCATTTGAAACTGACAGATGTAGACAAATTAAAAGAAAACAGCATTATTGCGGAACCGGTCATGACGGATGACTTTCAAATATTGCTCAATAAGGGAACCGTATTAAAATCCGATTATATTGACAAATTGAAGGAACTGGGCGTCCGGGAAGTCTATATCGAGGATGATTTTTCCAAAATGACGGAGGAGGAAACGAGAAAAAATTCCGTTCAGATCAAAGAGTCGTGTTCCGACAAGATTAAAGATATATTAAAATATCATGTTTATAACCAGGGACAAAAATTATCAGAATTAAAACAAACAGTAGACGAAATATTAGATGATATATTAAGCGAGCCCCAATTGGTACAAAATGTCTGTGAAATCAGAGAAAGAAAGCCGGATATTTATGATCACACGCTGAATTTGTGCAGCATGTCCATGCTGATTGCGTTGCGGATGAACGTGGACCGGGAGGACGTCAGACAATTGGGTACCGCGGCGTTGCTGCATGATCTGGGTCTGCGTTATACTACGGCAAAATATGAAAATGTGGAGCTTAGCAGTTTATCAAAGGAAGATCAGGAAGAATATAAAAAACATACGGTTTACGGTTATTCTGCGATTTCTGAAATGAACTGGCTGACTGACCAGGAAAAGAAAATGATTTTATTTCATCATGAAAATCTGGCGGGTCTGGGATATCCCCTGCATTCCGGAGAATTGTCTGTTTTGACCCAGATACTGGCAGTATGCGAGATTATGGATGAAATGATTTGCGGGATTGGTCATAAAAAGAGAAAAATCTGGGAAGTATTATCTTATTTAGAAGAAATAAAGGGTAAATATTATTACAGTGAAATTATTGATACCATATGCGGATTTATTGTGAAATATCCCGTGGGTACAAAGCTGTTGTTAGACGACGCTTCCATTGGAATTGTTGTAAAGCAAAACGATAAAAACTCGGAAAAACCCATTGTTCAGATTATTCAAAAGGGCGAGAGGACAAAAGATATTTCTACGGAATCAATTACATTGATCAATCTGGAAAAAGATACGGATTATTCTATTTTAGATGTGCAGGAACACTGATTAAATCAGGTTCAAATAAATGATTTTCAAATGACAGGGAGGACATTTTTATGTTAGACATTAAGTTTTTGAGAGAAAATCCTGATGTTGTAAAGCAGAACATCAAAAACAAGTTTCAGGAGGAAAAGTTACCTTTGGTTGACGAGGTAATTGATCTGGATGCAAAGAAAAGAGACTGCCAGAAAGAAGCGGATCAGCTTCGGGCGGACAGAAATAAACTTTCCAAGCAAATCGGCGCACTGATGGGACAGGGCAAAAAGGAAGAAGCCGAAGAAGTGAAAAAACAGGTTGCCGCATCCGCGACACGTCTTGCAGAGCTGGAAGAACAGGAAAAGGAACTGGATGAAAAGATTTTAAAAATCATGATGACAATTCCGAATATCATCGATCCTTCCGTGCCCATCGGCAAAAACGATACGGAAAATGTGGAAGTGACCAAATACGGCGAACCGGTTGTGCCTGATTTTGAAATTCCCTATCACACCGAGATAATGGAAAGATTTGACGGCATTGATCTGGACGCGGCAAGAAAGGTTGCCGGAAACGGATTTTATTATTTGCAGGGAGATATTGCAAGATTACATTCCGCAGTTATATCTTATGCAAGGGATTTTATGATTAACAGAGGATTTACCTATTGCGTACCGCCTTTTATGATTAGAAGCAATGTGGTAACGGGCGTTATGAGTTTTGCGGAAATGGACGCTATGATGTACAAGATTGAGGGAGAGGATCTTTATCTGATCGGTACCAGCGAACATTCCATGATCGGTAAGTTTATCGATACGATTATCCCTGAAGAACAGCTTCCCAAGACTTTAACCAGCTATTCCCCGTGTTTCCGTAAGGAAAAAGGCGCTCACGGTATTGAAGAACGCGGCGTTTATCGAATCCATCAGTTTGAAAAACAGGAAATGATTGTTGTGTGCAAACCTGAAGAGTCTCCGATGTGGTTTGACAAGCTGTGGCAGAATACGGTAGATTTATTCCGTTCCATGGATATTCCGGTCCGTACTTTAGAGTGCTGCTCCGGCGATCTGGCTGATCTGAAGGTAAAATCTTTCGATGTGGAGGCATGGTCCCCGAGACAGCAGAAGTATTTTGAAGTAGGAAGCTGTTCTAATCTGGGCGACGCGCAGGCAAGAAGATTGAAAATTCGTGTAAACGGTGAAAAAGGAAAGTATTTTGCACATACATTGAATAATACGGTAGTGGCTCCGCCGAGAATGCTGATTGCATTTTTGGAAAATAATTTAAGAGCGGACGGTTCCGTAGCAATTCCGGAAGTGCTGCGTCCTTATATGGGCGGCATGACCGAATTAACACCCAAACATGACTAATGGTTTTGTTTCTTCATTTTGAGGTATCAAGTTGCATAAATATTTAAGAGCAATCGGATTCAGTAAATTAAAAAGCAGAAAGCAGATTATCGAGTTGATTTCCATCGTCGTCAATAACGCAGACGAAAGATTGTATACATCTTTGGATCAGGATGATATTATGCTTGCTGAATACAATATGTTTTGCGGAGAAAATATGGGTATCTGCGTCCGGGGAGAGTATGACGAAAACAATCGCTTTCTTATGGATTACTATGTTCCCTTTTTCAGAGGAAACAGGATCAGTTCTTATGCGGATATTTCCGTAGAGCGCCACGCCGAAAAGGAATCCTACGCGGGCGTCTGCGACGATATTAAAGTAGGCGTGTCCCTCATTTTTTATCTGCAGAATATCATTGCCTACCTGAAAAGAAAAAATGCAAACAGGCTCCCTGCCGCGGAAACCTCCTTAAGCCTTGGAGCGCTGTCTACGCAGGGTAAGATTATTATGCCCATTTATAAAAACGAGCGGGACGTCAGAAGGACAAAGAAAATGTCCAAAGACCGCAACCGTTTGATCGCTCAGGCAAGAAAAGGCGACGAGGACGCAATTGAAAATCTTACCCTGGACGATATGGATACCTATACCAATATCGCCAGAATGATTGTCAAAGAGGATGTGCTTTCGCTGGTGGATACTTATTTTATGCCGTATGGCGTGGAATGCGATCAATATACGATCCTGGGAGAGATTATGGATATTTCCAAGGTCAGAAATCCGCTGACAAAGGAAGAAATCTGGCAAATGACCATAAGCTGCAACGATCTGATCATGGATTTGTGCATCAATTCTCAGGATCTGTATGGAGAGCCGGAGATCGGAAGAAGATTTAAAGGTACGATCTGGTTACAGGGATCAATTCATTTTCCCGATGAAATGTAAAGAATTGTAGACGTACAGGTCTTGACTATTCTATTCGGGAATGATAAAGTATCTTATGTGTGTTTCCTTAGTTAAATGGATATAACAGCCCCCTCCTAAGGGGCAGTTGAGGGTTCGATTCCCCCAGGGAACATCAAGAGGGGCTGTCGTATCATGCGGCAGCCCGTTTTTTAGTTTTACAGGATAAAGGTGAATAGGAAAATTGGATTACATCGTTTTTGATTTGGAATGGAACCAATCCGCTTCCGGAAAAAAGTATGCCAATAAAAAGCTGCCTTTTGAAATTATCGAAATCGGCGCGGTCAAATTGAATAGCGATATGCAGGAAACCGGCAGGTTTAACGAGCTTGTCAAACCCAGAGTGTATAAAAATATCAATCGCATTACCGGCAATATTGTCCATCTGGATATGGAACAATTAAAAAAAGCGCGGGGATTTGAAAGTGTAATGAGAGATTTTTTGAAATTCTGCGGGGAGGACTATATCTTTTGTACCTGGGGAAATTTAGATCTGATAGAGCTTCAAAGAAATATCAAGTTTTATCATATGCCGCCCCTGTCGGAAGAGCCGATCCGTTTTTTGGACGTGCAAAAGCTCTTTGCCCTGCAGTTTGAAGGAAAAAAGAGCCAGCATACGCTGGAATATGCGGTTGATCTGTGCAGCATTCAAAAGGATATCCCGTTTCACCGCGCTTTTGCGGACGCTTACTATACTGCGAAGGTGCTTGCCTGTCTGAATCCCGCTTACCGGGAAAGATATTCCTTTGATACCTTTCATCTGCCCGGCAGCAAAAAGGAAGAAGTCCGGATTTTATTTGACGATTATTACAAATACATTTCCAGAGGGTTCGACACAAAGGCGAAAGCGCTAAGCGACAGAGAAGTCCAATACAGCGGCTGTTATCTGTGTAAAAGAAGGGTTGCCAAGTCGGTCAAATGGTTTACCAACAATAACAAGCATTACTATTGCGTTTCCTGCTGCAAGAAACACGGATATATAAAAGGCAAAATCCGTTTAAAAAAAGCGGAAAGCGGTAAAATCTATGTCGTTAAAACGATGAAACAGATTACCGAAGAGCAAATGCAGGAAATCAAAGAAAAAAGCGAATCCAAAAATAACGGTAAAGATCCTTCCTCCGTTTTCTGATTACCGGAAATCAAATCTGTCGTCGCGGAAGGTATTGTTCCGACGGCGGCGCTTGCGGCTGATGCGGCTTCTTCTGCGTCTGGCAAAATTATAATTTCTGCAAAAAGCAATGGTAAAGATCGCAGCGATAATGAGGATCAGAACAAGAAGGATAATGCCTATTACTTTTAAAATATTGATAAAGATCACTTTTCCTCCGGTTTGCGATTCTTCCGGAAGTTCGGAATCCGATATCGAAGCAGGTCCCGTTTCTTCAGAACCGGTCTGACTGGGAGCCTGTACGGCTGTTAAGGTAATGGAAGCGCTGCCCACGTCCGCCCCATGATATTGATAATTGATCTTTGCAAGCATGGAGGAAGAATCGGGGTCCGCAGCTGAGGTTTCATAGGATAAGGATGACGTCAGATCCGCAAAGGTAACGGTTTTTGGAATGATGACGCAGTCGTTACTGTCGATTTCCACAATGGGATCGTTGCTGAAAAAGATATCGCTGTCCGTATTAAACAGGTCGGAATTGTTGACCGAGTAATTTGTTTCATTTTCTGAAATATTGATTTTCTGGAAATTATTGAATCCGTAATCGAATAAAGCGATGGTATCCAAAAACTGGTTCGGGGATTCTTCGCGCATAATGACGCAAATCAGCTTAATACCGTCTCTTTCGGCGCAGGAGACAAGGGTCTGTCTGGAATCCGAAGTAAATCCGGTCTTTCCGCCGATATATCCTTCATACTGATAAGTACCCGCAGTCAGGGAGTTATGCGTCCAAAGATCGATATCGTCGGGCTGGGTATCGGTGGGTGCAATATGATAATAATTGGTGCCCGCCATTTTAGATAAGGTTTCATTGGAAAAAAACGCGCAGGCGATCGTAGCAAGATCTCTTGGCGTAGTATAATGATTTTCGTCATGTAAGCCGTTCGTGGTCACAAAATGGGAATTGGTGCAGCCCAATTCGGCGGCTTTTTGGTTCATCATCGCCACATAGTTGTCCATGCTGCCTGCGATATGTTCGCCGACGGCATTGCAGACTTCGTTGGCGGAATAGACGAGAATACCGTAAAGGCACTGTTCCATGGTAATAGATTGTCCTACGTCCATGCCCATATTGGAGGAACCCTTCTCGATACTGAAAACGGCGTCGTTGGAAAAAGAAACCGTTTCGTCCAGAGAAGCGTTTTCAATAGCGACTAAGGCGGTTAAAATCTTGGTAGTGCTTGCAGGATATAATTTTTCATCGATATTTTTGGCGTAAAGAATGGTGCCGGTATTGGCTTCCATTAAGATAGCGCCTTCCGCGCCGATTTCCGGACCCTGGGGCCAGTTTTCAATTGCATTGCTTTGTATAGGTAAAGATTTTCGGGCTTCCGCTTCCGCCTGATAATCGGTATCTGCATAAACAGTTTTTGCATGAGTAAACAGATTTGCAACACAGAGGACTGTGCAAAGGCTTGCAACGCCTAATTTGTGTAAGAATTTGTGGTGCATGTGAAATCTCCCTTAAGTGAATTGTTTAAACTAAATTTTATGATACACTAAAACAGATAAAAAACAAAGTGAAAAAAGGAGAAAGAATCAAAAAGTATGAGACTTAGAAATATAACGGGATCGAGAGAAGTCATTGCAGCATCAAAATATGTCATTCAGGAGCCGGAACAATATGAAGGAAAAATAAGAGAGCTTTTCGCTAATACGAACCCGGTACAGATTGAAATTGGAATGGGAAAAGGGCGGTTTATCATGGAGCTTGCGGCGCTTCATCCGGAAATCAATTATATCGGTATTGAAAAATATTCCAGCGTTTTGCTGCGTGCGATTCAGAAGATGGAACAAAACGAGCTGCCTAATCTGAAATTTATCCGTATGGACGCGGAAAATATCACGGATGTGTTCGGCAAAGGCGAGGTAGATAAAATTTATCTGAACTTTTCCGATCCCTGGCCGAAGGACCGCCATGCCAAAAGAAGACTTCCTTCCAGGGAATTTCTGGAAAGATATGATGTTATATTAAAAAAGGAAGGAAAACTGGAATTTAAAACCGATAATAGAGAATTGTTTGATTTTGCGCTGGAACAGCTTCCCCTCGCAGGATGGGAAGCGGAAAAAGTAACCTATGATCTGCATCATGATAAAGAAATGAATGAAGGAAATATCATGACGGAGTATGAGGAAAGATTTTCCGCCCAGGGCAATCCCATCTGCAAATATATTATTTCCCGTAAGAAATCATAAGGAAAGAGAATAAACAGTAAGTTTTCTAAAAATCCCGGCAGGTCTTATACATTTGCTTCCACCGCAGGAGTTTCCGGATCTTTGCTGAAAAGCAGCTTTAATAAGATCGGGGTCAGGACGGAGGAGCAGATAATCAACAGGATAACTGCGGTAAAAAACTCCGAAGTGATCATGCCTACGGATAAGCATTTCTGGGCGACGATCAAAGCGACTTCTCCACGGGTCATCATGCCGATGCCGATTTTTAAGGAATCGCCCCAACTGAAGCGGCAAATTTTTGCCATCAGTCCGCAGCCGATAATCTTCGTCAGCAAAGCAACGATTACAAAAGCGATACAGAATAGCAGCAGCCTGGTGTTCATGGAATCAAAGGTCGTTTTCAATCCGATTCCCACAAAGAATATGGGGGCAAAAATCATATAGGTGCTGATATGTGTTTTTGTGTTGATATAGTCGGCGTCTTTCAGGTTGCAGAGAATGATTCCGGCAACATAAGCTCCGGTGATATCCGCAATGCCGAAATATTTTTCTGCGACATAGGCAAGGGTAAAGCAGAGAACAAAACCGAAAATCGGGATTCTCTGGGTATGGGGATTGCGGTTATCCAGCCATTTGAAGAATTTGTAAGCGACAATGCCTCCTACAAGCGCCACGATGAAAAACAAAATCGTTTTGAGAATTACCATGGACGGCTTGACGTCAGGGCTTTTAAATCCGATGACAAAGGTCAATACGACGATACCGATAACGTCGTCGATGATCGCGGAGCTTAAAATGGTAGTTCCGACGATTCCCTTTAATTTTCCCAATTCCTGAAGAGCGGCAACCGTAATGCTGACGCTGGTTGCGGTCATAATCGCGCCGATGGACATAGCGGCAAAAAACTTTGCCGTGCCGACGCCGTCAAAACCATAAAAAGCAAAATACAAAAGCGCGCCGAAAATAAAAGGGACGAACACGCCGTTGCAGGCAATTGCCAAAGCCTTCGGACCGGTTTTGATCAAATCCTTTAAATCTGTCTCCAAGCCGGCGGAGAACATGACAAGGATAACGCCGATTTCCGCCATTTTTGTAATGAAATCGGATTGCTGTACAAGACCCAGACAGCAGGGACCGATAATAAGACCGGCGATAATTTGTCCCGCAACCTGGGGAGCTTTCAGTTTTCTGGCAACCATGCCGCAGATTTTTGCAGCCAACAGTATAATAGCGAGATCCCGTAATATTTCATAAGTTTCCATTTTATGCAGATCCTTTCGTGTTTCCCTCTAAAGATACCCTCTCCGACACAAAATTTAGCACAGAAGGAGGCATACTTCAAGAATATTTTAAAAAAATTTTATAATTTCTTCAGAAAAAAAGAAAAAAATGATTGAAAGAAAAATGTTTGTGTTGTATATTATTATATGTGTCCCGCATTCAAAGGGATAAAAATTCAACTGCAAATGGCGAAGCGTGGCTCAGTTTGGTAGAGCGCTGCGTTCGGGACGCAGAGGTCGCAGGTTCAAATCCTGTCGCTTCGATTGGAAAAGGGCTGGCTTTAACATTGAATAGGGTTGGTTCTTTTCATTTTAAAGAAAAGTTTTTTATTCAAACGGTATTGAAGAGTAAGACATACCGTTTTCAGTGGTAATAATTGCATAAAAAGAAAGAGAAATGTAACAAATGTTGCACCCGCGAAGGATGAAGCATACTCTGCAGGATGATTTTGCGGGTAATCGGAGTATGTTCAGTCTTGTGTGATAATTGCTTTATCACTTCAAAGCATTTTCTCTTTCTTTTTTATATATGCAGGCATTTTACGCAGATCGGAAAAGTCGGAAACACAAAGGCACATTTTTATGATGAGGGTGGCAAGTTGAAAAATGATCAGGGGATAGCGGATTTGTTGGATCAACCGGATTTGTGGCAGCAGTTTTTGGATTATAAAATAAAGCGTCAGCATTTAAAGGGCGAAGAAGAGAAACAGATACGGCTTTATATAGAAGAAAGAAGATTTGAAGATAATAAGAAAAAGATAGTGGAAGGCGCATTTCCGGGAGAATATCCGTTAAAGCGGATCGTAAATAAAGAAGGAACTTCCAAAAAAAGAGTTGTCTATTCATTTGGACGGGATGTGAGTATCACTTTAAAATTCATTGCGTCCCAGCTTTATAAATACGATGATTATTTTGCCTCCAATTGTTATGCTTTCCGCAGGAATACGAAAGCGGGAGATGCTTTGAAACGGGTTTTGCAAAATCCCGGATTTTCAAAGAAATATTGTTATAAAGCGGATATCAGCAATTATTTTAATTCGATCAACGTAGAGCTTTTAATAGAAAAGCTCGGATTTCTCAAAGAACGGGATGAAGTAATCTATGAGCTTTTCCGAAAAATTCTGACCGAAGAAAATGTGAAGGAAAACGGATGTATCAGAAAAGAAAAGCACGGAGCCATGGCGGGGCTTCCCATTGCGCCTTTTTTTGCCAATGTTTATCTGGCGGATATGGATCGGTATTTTTTAGAAAAGGGCATTGCGTATTTCCGCTATTCGGATGATATATTGATTTTTGCAGATACAAAAGAAGAATTGGAACAATATAAAGGGTTGTTGCCGGAAATGTTAAAAAGCTGCGGTCTTTGTATCAATTCTTCCAAGGAGAGCATTTCAAAGCCCGGAGAAACATGGGAATTTCTCGGATTTTCATATAACGGCGGGAAATTGGATCTGTCTCAAAATACCAAAAGAAAGATCAAAGCAAAGATCAAACGAAAGGCAGAGTCTTTAAGAAGATGGCAGAGAAAGAAAAATCTGCCGCCGGATAAGGCTGCAATCGGTTTTATCCGCGCCATGAACAGAAAATTTTACGGATATGAGGATAATGATGATTTTACCTGGAATCGTTGGTTCTTTCCTTATCTGACTGTAGATACGGGACTGCGGGAAGTGGATCATTATATGCAGGAATATATCCGGTATATCATAACGGGCAGGCATTATAAAGGAAATTACCGGATTACTTATGACCGGATGAAGGAATGGGGCTATCGGAGCCTGGTGCATGAGTATTATCAATTTCGGGAGGGAAAAAATTATGGAACAATCGGTAAAGATAATATTGGCGTCCGGCTCTCCGCGCCGGAAGGAATTGTTTGAGCGGGCGGGAATTTCTTTTTCCGTCATAAAAAGCGGAGCAAAAGAGGTAATGACAAAAACCATTCCCGCAGAAGCGGTACAGGAACTGGCGGCGAAAAAAGCGGCTGATGTAAAGGAAAGACTGTCCGAATCGGATTTTTTGCAGGGATTGGAGCAGGATAAGAATAAGGAAGGTATTTTTATTGTAGGAGCCGATACGATTGTTGTTTCCGAGGGGATCGTTTTGGGAAAACCCGGAAACGAGGAAGAGGCGTTTCGTATGTTAATGTCCTTATCCGGCAGGACGCATTCCGTTTTTACGGGAGTCTGCGGTATCTTTCTGGACAGGGAGGGAAAGGTCGTACCGGAAAGAGGCATTTCTTTTGCGGAAGAAACGTTTGTAACAATGTATCCGTTCATGGAAGAGGAAGCGAGAGCATATATTAGGACAGGAGAACCCATGGATAAGGCGGGAGCGTATGGGATACAGGGACTCGGAGGACTTTTTGTGAAAGAAATCAGAGGAGATTATCAAAATGTAGTCGGATTCCCCCTTGCCGCTTTTTGGCGTCTGGGTTGTCAGAAGAATTTCTTTCGATTATAATAAAGGCAGGATTATCACAGGATTTGACGGGATTATTTATGACAAAAGAAAGATATGTAGAATTGGACCTTGCTAAGGGCGTCGGAATTTTGCTGGTCATTACCGGGCATATCCAGTATATCAGTGAAAATTTCCGTAATTTCATTGTCGCATTTCATATACCCCTGTTTTTTATCATAGCCGGTATGCTGATCCACATTCAGCAGGAAGATAAAAAGAGTCTGGCAAAGACGGTTATGAAAAAAATCAGGTCTATTTTGCAGCCGTATTTTATCTTTAGTCTGATTTTCATTATTGCACAATATATCGCATACCGGATCGGAAGCTCTATTACCCTGGAATTGGTAAAGCAAAATATTTACCTGACGGTTATCTTTTTCGGAATGTCCGTTTTGTGGTTCCTGGCAGCTTTATTTGTGGGAGAAGTCGCGTTTTTGGTTGTGATCAAAAGCTGTAAGAAGAAGCTGACGCCGTTTATTCTTGTGGCATGGGCTGTTTTAAGCTGTCTGGCAAACCGCAGATTTTTGCTTATGGGCGGAATTTATGGAGAAAATCCATATCTGATGTACTTTTGCATGACAATAATCCGCATTGGAATGATTGCTTTTTTTATCGGCTTCGGTTTTTATTTCTGGGAGCTTCGGCAAAAGATAAAGATTGCCCCTTCGGTATCGTTAGCCGCAGGCGTTCTTTGTCTTGCAGCTACGATTTGGATCAGCCGGATAAACGGAGGAACGGATCTGCACTATCTGGTGCTCCAAAACGAAGCGCTTTATTTTGCGGGAGCGATCTTAGGAAGCGTGGGCGTTGTCGCCATTGCTTACGGGGTAAAGGGATGGATGAAATATCCCGTATGCAGGCAGCTGTTAAAAGCGTTGGAGTTTTACGGGAAAAATTCGTTGATTGTCATGATGACCCATGTGGATACTTATCTGATGTATGTATCTACGATTCTGGTCATGCACTTTAACCGGGATATCTCGGATTACAACGGGAATATAAAGTTTTGCCTGGAGCTGTTTTTACTGGTGACTGCGGCGGAGGGAATTGTGATTTTGATCATAAACCGCTGGTTTCCATGGATGATCGGCAAAAAACGAGGGGATAAATAATGGATATTATAAGGAAGTTTCAGGATTTTGATTTAAAAAAAGTCATGCGGATCTGGTACGACGGGAATCTGGAGGCGCACGATTTTATTGATAAGGATTATTGGGACCGGAATTTCGGATATGTAAAAAGGGCGCTGCTTCAGGCGGAGGTCTATGTATATGAAATAAACGGCACGGTGGTAGGCTTTATCGGCGTAGACGAGGGCTATATCGCGGGGCTTTTTGTGGACAGGGAGTACCGCGGTATGGGGATCGGCACGAAGCTGATGGAGTATGTCAAAGAAAAGTATGATTTTTTTACGCTGCATGTATTTGAGAATAATTACGGCGCGGTAACCTTTTATGAAAACCGCGGATTGATCAGGCAGGAAGAAAGCGTGCATGAGGATCTGGGGGAAGTGGAGTATTTGATGTACTACCGCAAAAAGAAAAAAGAGGATTAGCCGGGCGACCTTGGAGAAACGGATGTAAGGAGAAACTGCATTGGCAAAGAAAAACGACGGATTTATTATGCAAGCCGGTATTCTGGCTATGGCGGGAATTATCTGCAGAATCATCGGAATTTTATATCGAAGTCCGTTAGCGGCGGTTATCGGGGATGAAGGCAACGGATATTACGGATCGGCGTACAATATCTATACGATTATTCTGCTGATCAGTTCTTATTCCATCCCCTCTGCGATTTCAAAGGTAATTGCCGGAAAGCTTGCTTTAAGGGAATATAAAAATGCTCAGAGGATATTTCATTGCGCTTTTATCTACGTCATTGTGGTGGGCGGAATCGCCAGTTTGTTTACGTATTTTGCAGCCGGTATTCTGGTAGAGGAGAATGCGGTTATCGTATTGCGGGTATTTGCGCCGACGATTTTTTTCTCGGGTCTTTTGGGCGTATTGCGCGGCTATTTTCAGGCGCACAGGACTATGGTTCAAACCTCCATATCGCAGATATTGGAGCAGATTATCAATGCGGTTGTCAGTATTCTGGCGGCATATTTGTTAAAACAGGCTGTCATTGACAGGGACCTGACGACCCAGGCTGTCTATGGAGCCATGGGCAGCGCGCTGGGAACGGGAGCCGGCGTTTTGCTCGCCCTTGCCTTTATGTGGATGGTTTACGGTTTAAACAGGCAGTATATTGCGAAAAGGCTGAAAAAGGATAAATCTAAAAGCGTATTAAGCTATTCGGAGATTTTTAAAATTATTTTCTGCCTTGTCACACCTTTTATATTGAGTACGTTTATTTATAATTTCAGCACGTCTCTGGATGAAACCATTTACAGAAAGATTTTAAAATTAGTGAAAGGTGTGGATGTGACCCAGATTGCGACCTGGTACGGGATTTATTCCGGAAAAGCCGTGGTTATATCCAATATTCCCATTGCAATTGCATCGGCGATGTCTTCGGCAATGATACCGAGCATTTCCGGCAAATATGCAACCGGCGATATAAAAGGAACGAGAGCCAAAATCCATACGGCGATTTTGACAACGATGTTAATTGCAATACCGGCGGCAGTCGGGATCGGTGTTTTGGCAAAGCCTGTGGTCAGCTTCCTTTTCCCGGGGCAGACTTCCCTGGATCTGGCGGCAGATCTCCTTCGCGCTTTAAGCGTTACCGTGGTATTTTATTCTCTTTCCACTTTGACAAATGCAGTTTTGCAGGCAATCGGAAAGGTAAACATCCCGGTTATCAATGCCTTTATTGCGTTGGTGGTACAGACCGCCGTTTTAGTGCCGTGCCTCTGGTTTACGGATTTGAATTTGTATTGTCTGGCGATCGCAGCGATTGTCTACTCCCTGCTGATGTGCATTTTAAACGGCGCGTCCGTAAAGAAATACCTGAATTACAGACAAAATATTTTAAAGGTATTTGTGCTTCCGGCGGTGGCTTCCGCCATTATGGGAGCCGCGGCTTACGGAGTCTATGCGGGTCTGTATGCTTTGATTAAGAGCAATGCTGTGGCTCTTATATGCGCTGTCATTGTGGCGGTGGCGGTTTATGGTGTCCTGATCCTGAAAATGGGCGTTCTGAATAGAAATGATATCGTAGCGATGCCGAAAGGAAAAAAACTTGCCGGACTGTTGGAAAAGCTGCACTTAATTTGATACCGGCGGCGGGATCATGCCCTGGATCGCAGTTTTTGTTCTAATTCTTCGATCTGCCGCAAAGCGCTCTGATAGAGACGGTCTGTTTCTTCCAGTTGGGAGTTGGTTGTTTCCAGCTCTTCCTGCATTTGGTCAATCATATACTGCACTGTGTTGCGGTCCAGTTCTGCAAGTTCCTTTGAAAATAATCCCATAGCGTCCTCCACGTTCCGGCAAATTTCGTATACTTGTCCGTAAATTTCTTTAAATTCAGGGTAGGTATTGATCAAAGACAAAATGGTCTTGGGATCATCTACGGACAGCAGTATCAGCTATGCGTCTAATTTACTGATTTCAGATTTATTATGTACGTTTTTACGAAATATGTCAAGCGGAATAAAAAGATATTTTTGCAGAAGCTCCATGTTTAATCCGGAGTCGGATTTTTGCTCGAAATGATGCAGATAGGTGTCGGGGAATTTGTGAAATTCCGCCGGGCTTTTGTCAAACAGGACAATGGTATAGACATTTTTGATATCCCGATAGCTGAAGTGTTTCCTTTTGCTGTTCCCTGGTCCAGGAAGAGAAAACGGCGGTTAAATCGTAACGGGAATAAATCTCACTAAGCACCTCCTCTCTTGTCCGAATGATGGGAAAGCAGCTTTGAAGCCGGTTTTTCATGCACATGGGCATAGTCCTCCTTTTGTAATGGATTGTGTTTTCACATCGGAATGATTGCTTCGAGTGAAGCGCCGAAATGAGAATGCCTTGCGGCGTTAAGATGAAACGGAAAAATCCCGTTTCCGTCAGATGATAATAAAATACCATGATATAAACGGGAAATCAAGCAAAAAATTGACACAACAGTAAAAGGAATGATAAGATGAGCGAAAGATTTTAAGAAGGAGTATGCAAAATGCAGGATATTTTAATTGTTGTAGATATGCAGAATGATTTTATAGACGGCGCTTTAGGAACAAAAGAAGCGACCGCGATTGTACCTGGCGTCACGCAAAAAATCAGGGAATTTTCCGGAAAGGTATTTTTTACAAGAGATACGCACGAAGAAAATTATTTGGAAACACAGGAAGGGCGCAATCTGCCGGTTCCCCATTGTATGAAAGACACTTCCGGTTGGGAAATTTGTCCGGCATTGGAAAATTTGCGAAAGGAACCCGCCATTGATAAGGTTACGTTCGGCTCGGTGGAGCTCGGTGAAATGTTAAAAGCGGAGGATCGGAAGGAAAAGATCGGAAGCATTACCCTGATCGGACTTTGTACCGATATTTGCGTAATTTCCAATGCTCTTTTAATCAAAGCGTTTCTGCCGGAAGCGGAAATCATCGTTGACGCAAAATGCTGCGCGGGAGTAACGCCGCAGAGCCATCGCACCGCTTTAGAAGCAATGAAAGCGTGCCAGATCAAGGTAATAAATGAAGTATAAAATGATAGGAAAGGCGATCACTGTGACAATAACCGAAAGAATTAACGCTCTGCGCCGGGAAATGGAAAAAGAAGGAATAAGCGCTTATTATGTTCCCACCGATGATTTTCACGGATCGGAATATGTAAGCGATTATTTTAAGTGCAGGGAATATTTAACAGGATTTACGGGGTCCGCAGGGACTTTGGCGGTAACCGCGGATTTTGCGGGGCTATGGACGGACGGCAGATATTTTTTGCAGGCGGAAAGACAACTGCAGGGCAGCGGGATTTCTCTTATGAAAATAGGAGAACCGGGCGTTCCCGCGGTTGAAGATTTTTTGGCGGAGCATATGAAAGAAGGAGATAAGCTGGGCTTTGACGGCAGATGCGTCAACGGAGGCTTTATCAGACGGATTCAGGAAAAAACTAAGGATCATAAGATTTTATTGGAAGGAAGCTTTGATCTGACCGACCGCATATGGAAAAACCGTCCCTCATTGATATTTCATCCGGTGTGGGAACTGGAGTTGTCCCAAAGCGGCTGTTCCCGAAAAGATAAATTATCCGAACTTAGAAAGAAGATGGAGGAACAGGGAGCGACGGCGCATTTACTTACGTCTCTTGAGGATGTTGCCTGGCTGTTAAATTTGCGGGGATCGGATATTCATTGCAATCCGGTGTTTTTATCCTATCTTTATATCACCCGGGAGAGCTGCATTTTATTTGCCGGAGAGGAGATTCTTGACAGCGAGGGGTTGAATCATCTGAGAGAAGACGGAATAACCCTGCGCCCTTACGGAGAGATTTATGAATTTTGCGAAGGGCTCCGGGAACAAAAAGTATTGTTAAATGAAAGCGTAGTAAATGCGAGGCTGACGGAAGGGCTGTTAAAGCATTGTCATTTGGTGACAGGAGAAAATCCCACGGCGTTAATGAAGGCGGTAAAAAATCCCACGGAGCTTTCCAATATGAGAAACGCGCATTTAAAGGATGGCGTCGCCGTTACCCGTTTTATATATTATATAAAGAAATACAGGGAGCTGTCGGCTGCAGGCAGGTGGGAGGAGGAACCCCTTACGGAGCAAAAGGCTGCCGCCGTATTGGAAAATTTACGGAAAGAGCAGAAGGATTATCTGGGAGACAGCTTTGATCCGATTATGGCATACGGCGCGCACGGAGCTATCGTTCATTATTCCGCTACCGAAGAGACGGACGCTGTTTTGGAGACGGAAAGTTTCCTGCTTTCGGATACGGGAGGTCATTACAGGGACGGGACGACGGACATTACCCGGACAATTTCTCTGGCGGCGCAGGGTTTAAGCGAAGAAGAGAAAAAGCATTATACGCTTGTGCTGAAGGCGAACCTGCGGCTGATGGATGCGAAGTTTCCAAAAGGCGTATGCGGGAACAGTCTCGACGCCCTTGCGAGAGAACCGCTTTGGGCGGAAGGGCTTGATTTTAATCACGGAACCGGACACGGGGTCGGCTTTATTTTAAGCGTTCATGAGGGACCTAACGCGTTTCGGACTTACCGGGGAAGGGGAAAGGCTGATACGACGGCAATTGTGCCGGGCATGATCACTTCCGACGAGCCGGGGTTATATTTTGAAGGAAAATACGGCATCCGCCTGGAAAATCTCATTGAATGCGTAGAGGAAGAAAACGGTTTTTACGGGTTCAGACCATTGACCTTTGTACCCTTTGACAGAGAGGCGATAGAACCGTCTTTATTAAATCATCATGAAAAATATATTTTAAACTCCTATCATAAGCAAATTTATGATAGAATAAACATATATTTAGGGGAAGAGGAAAAACTGTGGCTGAAAAAAGAGACTGCACCCATAAATTGACATATAGATTATAAAATTGATAAAACGCAAAAGAAGGAAAAGGAGGACACTATGGCTTTTAAAATTATTACGGATTCGGCATCGGATGTGCCCCAGTCTTTGATTAAGGAGTACGATCTTCATGTGATCCCGACTCCGGTAACGATTGAAGGTACTGATTATCTTGACGGTAAAACGATTTTCCCGGATGAATTTTATGAAATCCAGAAACAGGGAAAGGATATAAAAACATATCATATCAGCCAGTATATGTTTCAGGAAAATTTTGAACCTTATGCCAAAAACGGAGACGAGGTATTGTATATTTGCTTCTCCACCGGGATTGCAGGCACTTTTCAGGCGGCAAATCTGGCAAAAGAGGCTATTTTAGAGGATTATCCGGATTTTAAAATCACGATCATTGATTCCAAATGTGCGTCTATGGGCTTCGGACTGGTGGTCAGCAAGCTTTTGCAGATGCAGAAAAACGGAGCGGATAAGGATCTGATCATTGAAGCGGCATATTTTTATTGCGAACATATCAAACATGCCGTTGCAGTCCGCACGCTGGATTATCTGTATAAAGGCGGAAGACTGAGTAAAACTTCTGCCGTTGCGGGAACGGTGCTGGATATTAAGCCGATTATTGAAGTGGATGAAAACGGAGCGCTGCAGGCGACGGAAAAGGTGCGCGGCTGGAATAAAGCGATTCGCCGAATCGTAGATATCGTTAAGGAAAAGGGAGCTAATCTGGATCAGCAGGTAGTGGGAGCGGTTTACGGAACGGAAGAAGAGAGCATGAAAAAAGCGTTACAGATGCTGAAGGATGAATGCCATATCAAGGGAGCCATCGAATCCCGTGTCGGCTGTGCCATCGGCGCCCATACCGGTCCCGGAATCGTCGGCATCGTTTACCTGGACGAAACCAACATCAACTACGACAAATACCTGGACTGATTAATACTGCAACAACTCCTATTCCTGACAATAATTCTAAACTAAAATTTTAAATTGAAATTCAAAACAGGAATACAGGAATAGTTTGAGAAAAAAACTGTCGCAGTAAGAAAAATTGAAAAAACGGGCAGATATCAAAGGAAACCTTATAAAAACGTCGGTACTTAATCCGCGTATTTTGCGGATTTATGTACCGCTACGTTTTTGTAGAGCGAAAGCGTGTTTCCGTGATATCTGCCCGTTTTTTCAATTTTTCCTACGTTGCCAATATTTTTACGTCGCTAACCTTCTTACGTTTGCAACTGTTTTATTTAGTTTACAAATTTCCTCGTCTGCTCGTCCAGATAATCCTGGTCGTCAAAATAGTTGATCCGCATGGACTGTTTAACGCGCGCCAGGGTCTGCGCCGCTTTTGCTTCGGCTTTAATACTTCCCTGTTTTAAGATTTCCAGTACGCCGGGAATGTCTTTTTCGTATTCCTTTCTGCGTTCTCTGATAGGAGTCAGAATATCCTCCATTACCGCATATAAGAATTTCTTTACCTTTACGTCGCCTAAGCCGCCGCGGCTGTAGTGATCTTCCAATGCCTGGAGATTTTCGTATTCCGGCAGGAATTTTCGGAAATGCTCGTCTGTAGAGAAAGCCTCCAGATAGATAAATACGGGATTTCCTTCCACCTGACCGGGATCATCAACCCGCAGGTGATTCGGATCGGTAAACATGCCCATAATTTTCTTTTTGACTTCCTCGGAAGAATCGGATAAGTAAATGCAGTTATTCAGGGATTTACTCATTTTGGCTTTGCCGTCCGTACCCGGGAGACGCATACAGAATTTGTTTTCCGGCAGCAGGATCTGGGGTTCTACCAAAGTGTCGCCGTAGATATAATTAAATCTGCGGACGATTTCTTTCGTCTGCTCAATCATCGGAGCCTGGTCCTCGCCGACGGGAACGGTCGTCGCGTCGAACGCCGTGATATCCGCCGCCTGGCTGATCGGATAAGTAAAAAATCCCACGGGAATGCCCGCTCCGTTGTTATTGTCGCCGGTTTCGTTAAAACCGCGCAGCTGGATTTCGGATTTTACGGTAGGATTGCGCTGCAATCTTGCAACCGTAACCAGATTCATATAATAAAAAGTAAGTTCTGTCAGTTCCGGTACCTGGGATTGAATAAATAAAGTGGATTTTGCAGGATCTAATCCGCAGGATAAGTAATCAAGCGCCACCTCAATAATATTCTGGCGGACCTTTTCCGGATTGTCGGCATTATCGGTAAGAGCCTGTGCATCCGCAATCATAATATAGATTTCGTCGTAGTTTCCGCTGTTTTGTAATTCCACACGTCTTCTCAATGAACCGACATAGTGACCCACATGAAGTTTTCCCGTAGGACGGTCGCCTGTCAGAATAATTTTTGCCATAATAAAAGCCTCCTTAATCTCTGTATCCTATTGTATCGGAAATGAAATCATCGGTCAATGACAATTCCCTGAATTATTATTTTGTTAATTTTATATAAAAAAGAAAAGAAATCTCTTGACGCAGTATCTTGAAAATACTATAGTGATGGCGGGTTATAATATGACATGGTGTCACTAATTGTCATATATGACTTGGAGAATGCGTTTGGAGGAAGATGGTTAAATGCCAAGCGAAAGATTTTTTCATTTGCCGGAGGATAAGAAAAAGAGGATTATTAAAGCGTCCTTGAAGGAATTTGCAAGAGTGCCTTTTGAAGAGATTTCCATTAACAGGATTATCCGGGACGCGGATATATCGAGGGGAAGTTTTTACCAGTATTTTGAAGATAAACAGGATTTAGAGATGTTCCTGCTGGAGGATTTCCGGGATCAGCTACAGTCGGAGCTGGAAGAATATTTAGTGCATAAAAAAGGAGACATGTTTCAGTTTTTCCAGGACGCCTTAGAGGAAATCGTCAGGATCGGTATGAAGCATGAATTTAAAGACGTCTGCAAAAATGTATTTTCAAGGCTTCGATACGGTCCGCCCTGCAAGGGAGATTTCTTTAAAGAGGAAATCCAGAAGATAGGCGAAAAAATGACCGGAGAAATGAAGCAGATATATTATCCGGAATATTCCGCAAAAGAGATCATATTAGTGTTCGATATCCTGATACAGATTTTTAAGGAAGCGCTTGTCAGGATTTTCCTGTTTGATGAAGAAGAAAACAAAATTTTAGAAGATTTTCATAAAAAAATCGTTTTGATAGAAACTGGCATGAAAACTGTAAAAGAAAAGGAGATTGAAGATGCCCAAGTTTAGTGTAAAAAAACCCTTTACCGTTTTGGTAGCGGTAGTGGCGATCCTGGTGCTCGGCGTCGTGGCGTATACGAAGATGACGCCGGATCTGATGCCCAATATGGATCTGCCGTATGTGCTGGTAGTGACTACCTATCCGGGCGCGACGCCGGAGAAGGTGGAGCAGACCGTAACAAAACCGTTGGAACAGACATTTGCGACCTTGGATAAGGTCGAGTCCATCAGTTCCGTTTCCAATGAAAATTATTCGTTGATTACATTGGAATTTAACGAAGACGTCAATATGGATACGATATCCGTGGACATTTTGCAGGACGTGGATCTGGTCTCCGGAAGCTGGGATGATATGGTGGGGACGCCGTACATACTGAAGATCAATCCCACGATGCTGCCGGTATCGGTTACCGCAGTGGGAATGGAAGATATGGATAACGCCGAGCTTTCCGCCTTTATCGAGGATGAAATTATCCCGAAGCTGGAAGGAATCGACGGTGTGGCGAGCGTTGACGCCTCCGGACTGATCGAGACGCAGGTCAATGTCGTGATCAATCAGGATAAAATTGACGAGGTCAATAAACAGATTACGGCGGCTTTGGACGGAGAGTTTGCCGATGCCCAGGCAGAACTTGACGACGGGCAGGCGGAAATCGCCGACGGAAAAGCGGGTATCGCTTCCGGAAAGAGGGAATTATCCGACGGAAAGATGACGCTGTCAACGGAAATGGCGCAGGCGCAGTCAAAGATTGATTCCGGCAGCACGGAGTTAATTGAGATGAAAATCAAGCTGGATGACCAACTGACACAGTTAAAAGAAAAGAAAACCGAATTAGAAAAGAGCAAAGCCACCTTGGCGGAGCTGCAAAACAGCATTACGCAGGCGGAAAACGCAAAAACCCAACTGGAGACGGGGATTGCGGGATTACAGCAGTTACAGGGCGCTCTTGCCCAGTTAGATCAGGCGCAAGCCGCCTTTGACGCGCAGATCGCACAGATCAACGGGGATACGACTATGACCGAGGAGCAAAAAGCGGCGGCGGTAGCGGCGATTACTTCCAGCCAGGAATATTTGCAGTTACAGGCTTCTTATTCCACCATTGACGCGCAGCTTGCAGCGGCGGGAGCCGGCAGGGATACGCTGGCGGCAACGATCGCAACCTATCAGGGACAGCTTGATCAGGTAAACGCGGGACTTGCAGCCATCGACGCCAAACTGGCGGAACAGGGAATGAGCCGCGCCGAGGTTGGCGCTTCCATGACGGAACTGGAAAACGGTCTGACCCAGATCAATGAAGGAATTGCCAAGCTGGAAACGGCGCTCGCACAGCTCGAGGCGGGCAGCGTACAGTTGAGCGAAGCGCAGAAAACGCTGGATGAACAAAAGACGCTTGCCATCTTCCAGTTAAGCGAAGCGACGACACAGCTTTTGATCGGCGAGTCTCAGTTGGAATCCGCTTCCTCCGCACTGGACGAAGGCGTGGAACAGTTTGAAGACGCAAAAGAAGCGGCGTACAAGCAAAGCGACATGAATAATGTGATTACTATGGATATGGTATCAAATATTCTGTTGGCGCAAAACTTCGCGATGCCGGCGGGCTATATAGAAGAAGACGGTATTTCCTATATGGTAAACGTGGGAGACGTCATTGCCGATGAAGAAGAAATAGCCGATTTGCTGTTGGTGGATTTGGGAATGGACGGCGTGGAGTCTATTTATTTGTCCGATGTAGCGGATGTATTTATTTCCGATAACGCAAACGATGTATATGCCAATATTGACGGAACCAACGGCGTTATGCTTTCCTTTACTAAGCAGTCTACTTATGCCACGGCGACCGTATCCGACAGCATTGAAGAAAAGCTGCAGGAGTTGTCGGAGGAATATGAAGGCTTCCATTATTCGACCATGATGGATCAGGGCGATTATATTTATATGATCATCGATTCCATTATGCAGAGCCTGTTGTTGGGCGCGTTGTTTGCGATTATCATTTTGTTTGTATTCCTAAAGGATATCAGACCGACATTTATTACCTTGTGCAGTATTCCGATCAGCGTTATATTTGCCATTGTTCTGATGTACTTCTCGGGCGTGACCATCAACATGATTTCCCTGTCGGGTCTTGCCATTGCCGTCGGTATGCTGGTGGATAACTCGGTAGTCGTTATAGAAAATACGTACCGTCTGTTAAATAAAGGAGAAAGCGCTTTGAAAGCGGCGGTTGCCGGAGCTTCCCAGGTTGCGGGAGCGATCGCTTCCTCCACGCTGACTACGATCTGCGTATTTCTTCCGATCGTATTTATCGAAGGTTTGACGAGAGAACTTTTCTCGGATCTGGCTTTAACCATTGCTTATTCGTTGCTGGCAAGTCTGATTATTGCCTTGACGCTGGTGCCTGCAATGTCGGCAAAGCTGTTAAAAAATGCAAAAGAAAAACCGCATAAAATCATGGATAAACTGATAAGCGGATATGAAAAGCTGATCCGCGTGGTATTGAGGCATAAATGGATTACGTTAGGCGCGGCTCTGCTTATGCTCATATTCAGTACTGTAATTACCCTGTCCAAAGGATTTACCTTTATGCCGGATATGTCCTCAAACCAGATGTCGGCGACGATTATCATGCCGGAGGATGCGGATTTTGAGCAGCTTCGGGAGACGTCGGATCATATTGTAGACGACGTTAAGAAAATGGATCATGTGGTCAGCGTCGGAGCCATGGCGGAAAGCGAAAGCAGCACGGGCGCTCTGATGGGCGGTTCCGAAGGTTTGAGCACCACATTATATGTCATGCTGCCGGAGGATGAAAAGGTAGATACGAACCAACTGGCGCAGGATATTTCCGCGTTGGGAGATAAATACGGCTGCACCGTGGAGGCTTCCGGCGACGGCGGTATGAGCAGCATGATGTCGATGCTCGGCGGAGAAGGAGTAACCATTCGTTTGTACGGCGAGGATCTGGAAGCGATGCAGGAGACGGCGAAAAATATCGCGCAGATCGTCGAAGGCGTTGAAGGAACGACCAATATTTCCGACGGTCTGGAAGAAACCAGTCCCGCCGTTAAAATAACCGTTGATAAAGAAAAGGCAATGAAGGGAGGCTTGACGGTGGCGCAGGTTTATCAGGAGCTTGCAGGAGATCTTTCCACGGAAACCACGGCTACCTCTGTTACGATGGAAGGAAGCAGCTACGACGTGGTGGTAAAAAAAGGAGAGGATCAGCAGACTTCTTTAACGGATCTTCAAAACTATACCTTTACCGTGACCGACAAAGAGGGCGAGGAAAAGGAAATCAGACTGAAAGATATTGCCGAGATAACCGAGACGGAATCCCTGCAGGCGATTAACAGAGAAAATCAAAAGAGGTATATTGAAATTTCCGCGGAACTGGAGGACGGTTACAACGTCACGCTGGTAACTGATGACGTCAAGGAAGCTATTGACCAATATAAACTGCCCGCCGGTATGACGCTGGAATTTGAAGGACAAAACGAATCCATTATGGAATCCATGGAAGATCTGATGCAGATGATTTTGCTGGGAATCGTACTGGTATATCTGGTTATGGTAGCGCAATTCCAGTCCCTGAAATCTCCGTTTATTGTCCTGTTTACCATTCCCCTTGCCTTTACGGGAGGATTCCTGGGATTATTCCTGACAGGAAAAGAAGTCAGCGTTATTTCCATGATGGGATTTGTTATGCTGTGCGGTATCATTGTAAACAACGGTATTGTATTGGTAGATTTTGTTAATCAGTTGAGGGCGGAAGGCATGGAAAAGACCGAAGCCCTGATTGAAGCCGGAAAAACCCGTATGAGACCGATTTTGATGACGACGATTACAACGATTTTGGGATTGATTGTTATGGCGCTGGGGCTTGACTCCGGAAGCGAGCTGATGCAGCCTATCGCCATCGTATGTATCGGCGGTCTGACTTACGCGACGTTAATGACCCTGTTTGTAGTACCGGCGTTGTACGATCTGCTTAACAGGAAAGAAATCAATGTTGTAAAAGACGAGGATCTGGTTCTGGAAACGGAATAACCGGGTCGGAGAGAAGCTTGTTATGTTATATTTTATTTATATTATAGCCGGACTGGGCGCGGGGATTGTTACAGGGCTTGCCGGACTTTCGGCGGCTGTGGTCATTACTCCTTTTTTGGTCAGCATCTGCGGATGGGAAGGATATGATGCGGTAACGGTAGCGCTTGCTTCCGATGTACTGGCAAGCCTGTTGTCTTCCTATACCTATTATAAAAATAAAAATATCGATGCCAAACGAGGCGCTCTTGTTACAATAACCGCCTTTATCGGAACGGTTGTCGGAAGCTATTGCGGATACCTGTTCAGCCAGGCGCAGCCCGACGGGCTGGGATATCTGTCCATGCTGACGACTATTTTCCTTGGGATTAAATTTCTGGTTAAGCCGGTTACGGGAGGAAACGATTCTTCCGAAGGCGGCAAGGAAAAAAACGGACGGGCAAAAACGATTCTCGCTATGGCGCTGGGATGTCTGATCGGATGGGTATGCGGCTTTACCGGAAGCGGCGGCGGTATTCTGATGTTGACCGTATTTACCTTGGTTCTGGGTTATAACCTGAAAGTCGCCGTTGGAACAAGCACAATGATTATGTCTATTGTAGCGTTGACGGGAACAATCAGTCACGTATCCATGGGAGCCAATATCTATCCCCTGCCGATGGCTGTTATTGTGATCGCCTGTCTGATAGGGGCGCTGGTTTCCGCGAAATTTGCCAACAGATGTGAGATCAGGCGGTTGAACCGGGTCGTAGGCGTGGTGCTGTCGATTCTGGGAATTGTGACAATTTTCATTAAGATAATTTAACGGTTGATAAAGAGATAATTAAAAAAAGAAGCGGCAAACTGCCACCTTAATAGTGGCAACAAGCGGCTTCTTTTTTTATGGAAATAAAAATATGCAAAGCTTGTGTAATTTTACAAATCAAATGAGATTTTGTAGTAATTGTTATTTCTTAGATACTTATTGTATGCAGACCGGTAGCGTTTCTTACTATTATAATTTAATCCTAGGAGGCTTGTGATAATGGATATTGTAAAAGTTTTTGGAACTAATTTAAAGAAGTATCGTACCGCTCTGGGATTATCTCAAGAAGCTTTTGCTGATAAGTGTGGTATGCACCGCACATATATTAGTGCGATTGAATGTTATCGAAGAAGTATTTCTTTGGAAAATATTCAGCGTATAGCCGACGCTCTTGAGATTGATACATATAAATTGTTTCTGGAGGAGAATCAATCATGCAATACTTTTTAACAAATTCTCAACTTGATCGTATGGAAAAGGGACTTAAAGCAGCGATTGCCATTCCTTTTATTGATGATATTGAAGATTACATAGTTGAAGCAATTTTAGAATATGCAAAAGAAATTGATGGTATTGATCCGTTTACTAATATTCGGTCTAAGCGTTTATATGATGTTGTCGATGCAAAAACAAAAATCGGATATTCTGTAAAAAGTTTAAAATGGGCTTTTAAAGTCGGATCAGAATCCGAATTTGAATTGGTAATTCAACGGGCTGATATTTTTAAAAAGGCAGTTGCACTGGGATTTAATCATTTAGATATAAATACTGATCCTCAAATACTTGGTGCCGCGCTTCTTAAGCACTGGAAAATAAAAGTTGAAGAAGATGCTGTTTTTCAGGAGGTAAATGATAAGAGGATATTTGTTCTTTTGAAATCTACTGACAATAAAAAATTTGCATTTTTTGAAGAGGATATTAAACAATATCGGGAAGACGAAATAATCTGGAAATGGACCGATCATACAAAAACTGGTCTTCAAGGCATTCGCAAAGAAGACCAGATGTGCATTTATAGATGGTATCCTAATCAAAAACAGTTTTTTGAACGTTTCAAGCTTCCTGCTAACATTCAAAAACTAGAAATTAGTCCTATTCGGCTAAAAAAAGAACAAGTTGTTAATATTCTTCTTCCTTATCTTGAAGAGCATCAATAATATTATCAGCTAATTGTTCCATAAAATATGGAGGTACGGCATTGCCAATCTGACCAGCCTGATCATTTCTACTGCCCAGGAAATGGAAATCATCTGAAAATGACTGGATGCGTGCAGCTTCTCTCATTGTCAGACCGCGAACCTCTCTTGGATGAGCAAACCGTCCGGAACCAATATGAAATACCCATCGAGTGATAGTTGGAGCTACAGAGGTATAGTCAAGTCTTCCGTATGCACCGGAATATCCGCTCTTTACCTGAAGCTCTTTAGGCATATCCTTTAAGCCCTGTCCCGGACCGATAGAAGCTATTCTTGCAGTCTGAGTTGCTCTCATTACATTGGCAACATGATTGTATAATGAAGTTGAATTGATTCGCATATGGCGTTGATATTCATTTTCAGCTTCATTGGTATAAGGCATTCCATTATATCCTTCTCCCTGATTGACAATTGGTAAATCCGAAATAGCATCCCATCCTGAGAGTATTTCTTTACTTTCTTTTGGAAACGAAGGACATCCTTTTTTTGATGCAAAGAAAAAACATCTTCGTCGTTTTTGCGGAATCCCATAATTGGACATATTGATAATTTTTACTTTAACTTTATAGCCCCATTTTTTTAACGTATCAATAATTTCATCTCTTATGATCCCATCATAAGCATTATAGATTTCGGCAACATTTTCTATAATTACAACTTTTGGTTCTATGAACTTTACAAATCGTAGACATGCTTTATAAAGTTGATTTCTCGGATCTTCAATAAATCTCCCCGAAGCGGGCGTGTTTTTTGAAAACCCCTGACATGGCGGACCCCCTACAACGACATCTATACTTTGAGGATCAATGTCTAAGCTTTTAAGTACTTCTATAGGATTGACATCGGTTATATCCAGATTTACTGCTTTTGCGTTTTTATGATTATGTTGATATGTATTTAATGCCACATCCCATATATCAAAACCGGCAACAATATTAAATCCCTTTTTTGAAAGTCCCCAAGACATTCCTCCACATCCGCAAAAGAGATCCAGCACATTATATTGTTCCATATTCATTCCCTTTCCTGACAAATACGGCTGGTGTTTATTCATTTAAAAATTTGCGTGATTTACAGTCATAAAATAATATGTTTATGTATTTTCAAATTATTATAGCATAGTCTAAACAATGCCGCATACTGAAAAATATAAAATAACTATGGGCTGTAGCGGCAAACTGCCACCTTAATAGTGGCAACATGCGGCTTCTTTTTTTGTTATAATCATTTTCAGGAAATAATTTCCAAAACAAATACCATAATGATGAAAATCGACATCGTTACGATAAAATCCAATAATACGACCGCCAGAATTTTAAGAGGTTTATTGCGGGTTCTACAGGGAGGAAAGAATTTTTGCAGGTCCAGGTAGTTGCAACTGCATAAAACGATACTTAAAAATATGATAAGAACAAAAATCCTTTCGACCATCAGCTTTCCGGGAGTGATGTCTTTAACCTCCAGAGTAAGGCTTAACCAGAATATCATCAGATATCCCACTGATGAGATAAGCATATAGACGGGATTCATGGTCCGAAATCCCGGAGGCAGAAAGTGTTTCCAGCCGTTCGGGGTTTTTGGCGGATTTTCGCAGGGCAATATATTTTGTAAAGCCTTTTTGACGGAAAGAACATCTTTATAACGTTCGGCGGGTTTTAAGCGGACGCACTTTTGAATAATGGGGGAAAATAGATTGTTTTTACATACGGCAGCGGAAAATCCGCCGGATATGAGCGTATTCATAAGCATACCCAGCGCGTAAATATCGGTTTGGACGTTTGAAACTCCGAATCCGTATTGTTCGGGAGCGGCGTAGCCCTTGGTCCCTAAAAGCGACGTGTCTTCCGTTTTATCAAAGGACTGGTACTTTGCGGCATTTAAGTCCAGCAAAATGATTTCGCCGGAGGGCGTTTTCATGACGTTTGAGGGTTTGATGTCCCTGTGAATGATGGGAGGTTCGCAATTGTGCAGATCTATCAGGATATCGCATAATTGCAGCATTATATCCCGGATTTCCCGCCCGGTAAAGGAAACGCCCTGCTCCAGCAAAGCTTCCAGCGTATCGCCTGAAATGTATTCCTCAATAACGGTCAGTTTGTTTTCGTATTCAAAAATATCGTAAATTTTCGGGGTGTGTGGAATGGGATGATCTTTTAAATAGGTATAAATATTCCGGTTGTAGATATGGAGTATTTTTTTGACAAAGATCTTTTGCGTTTGCTGATGTTGGACTAAAAATATTTCATGAGATTCGTTGAGAACGGCAATTTCTTTGTAATAGGATAAGGAAAGTCTTTCCTGAATATCCATGAGATCATTCCTTTCGTTCGTATACTAATATTCATTATAACAGAAGGTGGATAAAATGAAAAAGAAAACAACAGATTTAGAAAAAATTCTCGGGACGACGCATGTAAATGAGTTTTCGGAGTATTTAAGTGAAAACGCAGAAAGTCTGATTTCTTCTGATCGGGCGTTTTCGGAATATATAAGAGCGATTATCAAAAAGAAAAAACTAAGAAAACAGGATATTTTTCTTGCTGCGGATATTCCAGAGCGCTACGGATATAAACTATTGACGGAAGAAAAAAGAACCAGGCAAAGAGATGTGATTTTAAGAATCTGTTATGCTTCCGAAATGACCCTTGACGAGACCCAGACGGCGCTGAAACTGTACCGGATGCCGCAATTGTTTGCAAAAGTGCCAAGAGACGCCCTGATTATGATCTGCTTTAATGAAAGACCGGGCGATATTATCGACGTCAACGCCTTTTTAAAGAAGAACGGTATGGAAGCATTGCGGACCAGCGGCGTCCAGGAATAAAATACCACCCTGGCGGTGGGAACGAAGTCCGAAGGAACGTGCTATGCTGTTTTTGTGGACTGATGATGAAAAGAAAATGGTTTGATATTTTTATAAACGTGGCAGTCCCGATCATAATTGGGGCTGTTTTATATTATCTGTTTTGTCCGGACATTGCGTTTGTACAGCGGATAGATAGCTGGGCAGGGACGGGTCTGCACCTGTTCGTTGTTTCGGATTGTTTTGTTTATCGTATAATCCGGAATTATTTATTTGACTTTCTATGGGCATATTCGCTGATGTCAGGCGCTGTTTTGCTGTGCGGTACGGATTCTTTCAACCGGCGACCGGTCGTTCTGGCGGTCGTTGTCTTTGAAATCCTGATGGAACTGTCGCAGTTATCGCCGGATATAAAAGGAACCTGTGACATTTTTGACCTGATTGCAGAAGGGGTCGCAAATGTCTTGGTAATAAAAAAATTTCCAGGAGGAGATAGGAATGAAAAAAAGTAAAGTGATGGGACTTGTGCTGTTGATGCTTGTTTTTGGCATGATGTCTTTGGGTAGCGGGTCGGATTCCGATTCGGGGCAAAAGGAAATCACAACGGGAAATGAAACGTCTGCTGATTCGGAAGCCGCAGCGGATGCGGAAGGACAGTCTGATTCGGAAACAGCTTCGTCGGAGATTACGATTGAGGAACAGGTTTTGTTTGAAAAGGACGGGCTGAAGGTAACCGCTACGGAATATGCGGTTGATTCGGTGTTTGGAGACGGTATCAGGATTCTGGTGGAAAATGATAATGCTTCGGATATCGGACTTGGATGCGACGCGCTGATTGTAAACGATTATATGATTACGGATTTGTTTTCCACAACGGTTGCGGCAGGCAAAAAGGATTATGAAACGTTGAGTTTATCCAGCACAGGTTTAGAAGCGGCGGGAATTGAAACGGTGGGTAAAATCGAGATTTATTTTTATACGTTCGATCCCAACAGCTATACAACCATCGATAAAATGGACTGCGTTACTATCCAGACTTCGGCGTTTGCTTCCATGGATACGACGCCCAATGACGCCGGGCAGGAGCTGTATAACGAAGGAGGGGTCCGGATTGTGGGAAAATATGTGGACGAAAACAGCTTCTGGGGAGCCGCCGTACTGCTTTATATTGAAAATAACAGCGGCAGAAACGTCATCATTCAATGCGATGATATGTCCGTCAACGGCTTTATGACCACTCCCTTATTTTCGTCAACCGTGTATGACGGAAAAAAGGCGATCGATGAGATTACCTTGTTGTCTTCTGATTTGGAAGAAAATAATATCACGAGCGTAGACGAAATTGAACTTAAATTTAAAATCATAGACGAAGACTTTACAAATTCCGTGGAGTCGGATGCGATTACATTTTCGACAAAATAAAGGAGGAGGAAAAATACGATGAAGACTTGGAAACTGATTTCGGGAATACTTTCTGTAATTATTTTTATCATTGTTGAATTTCAGTCCTGCGCGGCAGGATTGGTAAACACCCTGGAGGAAAACGGCGGATTTTCCGGTTCCATAGGATTTTTGTGCGGCATCTTGATTCTTGCCGGAGGGATTGTTTCTATCGCAACCAGAAACGCGCAGGGCAAAGGCGGAAATATTGCTTTAATCATTATTTTCGGTCTTGCGGCGCTGATCGGTTTTACCGGATACGGGAATTATAGCGATCTTGTGGTTTGGTCGGTATGGGCGCTGGTCAACGCGGTGCTGGCGGTTGTGGATATGGTGAAGAAAAAAAGACAGTCATAATTATAAAAACAGGCGTCGGTCACAGAAATTCGCTTTCGTGATCGACGCCTGTTTTATAGCCGCGGCAACCCTCGGGCAAAGAGTATTGAGCAAACATATTTTTTATGATAGAATCAATTATTACGAAAAATCGAAGATGTTCAGTAGGACAAGAGGGGGAGTGGCATATGCAAAAAGCCGGTCGCAGACTTTCCATTATATTATTTTGTATATGTATAGCCGCGCTTTTGACAGGCGCCGGTTTTTGGTATTACCGTCAGATCAATGACAAAATTTATCAGTCGATGATTGACAATACGCAGGAGCTGGCGGAGCACGACCTGAATGTAATAAGAACGAACGTAGAAAGAAACTGGAGCCGGCTGGAGGCGCTTCACAACCGAATGCTGTATTATGATTATTCCGGTATCGGTGATATGCTGGAGCGTCTTCATGTGGAACAGAATACCGACAATATTGAGAAGCTGTATTATGTGGCTGAAGACGGAAGGCTGTATTCCAGCGATTATATGATTACAGAAGATGCGAATCTGATATCCGAGTTTGAAAAAGGGGAGGACCAGTTTGTCATCAGATATGATGAGGTAAATACCGATATACCGGAGCTTCAAAGGGAATACCTGTTGTATGGGATACGGATACAGCCATGGGAAGTGGAAGGCGTTGTATTTACCGGTATACTCGGCAAAATTTCCATTGACAGTATGCAGGAAGATCTGATTATTGAATCCTATGACGGGCAGGGTTCCAGCAGCGTTGTGGATGAGAACGGATATTATATCATCAATGTCAAAAGATCTTTGAGCTTTCAGGAACGGCAAAATTTTTATACTGATTTTGACCAGAAACGTTTTCTGACAGGCGATGAAGATATCGGAAAAATCGAACAAAGTTTGATGGACGGCGGGATTTTTACAACCATATATCGTGATGAAGAAGGAAATGAAAAGGTAATGACCTTTCAGAAAATCGAACAGACGGACTGGTACTTCATCATGGAAATATCCCGGGAAGTATTTAAGAGGCAGACCAGCAGCATCATGTATCTTTCCCTGATAGCCGGTGTGTTTGTAGTAATTGCAGTCGTGATTGCTTTGGGAATGTGGTATCTGATGATGCGGAAATCTCTTCATGCAAAAACGCAGCTTGAGGCAAGGAATGAATTTTTATCCAATATGAGCCATGAAATCAGGACGCCGCTTAACGGACTGATCGGGCTGAATCATCTTATGGTACAGAATATAGACAATAAGGATAAGCTGAAGGAGTACCTGCAAAAGGCGTCTAACGCGGCGCAGTATTTGCTCGCCCTGGTAAACGATATACTGGATATGTCCAAGCTTCAGGCGGGGAAGGTAGATCTGCACGCAGCCCTGCAAATCTGGAAATCATACTGGATAATGTGATATCGATGCAGCGGGAAAACATAGAAGGCAGAGGGCTGACGCTTTGTGTGGAAGCGGATATCAAAAAACCCTGGATAGAATGCGATGAAACAAGAGTAAAACAGGTACTGATGAATTTGTTGAGCAATGCCGCCAAATTTACCTCTTCGGGCGGAACCATTACCATAAGAATGCGTCAGGAAGAGGAAAGAGAAGACGATGGAAAACAAATAATAACAAACTGTTTTGAAGTGGAAGATACCGGCTGCGGAATGAGTGAAGAATTTCAGAAGCATATTTTTGAAGCATTTACGCAGGAAAGGGATCGTAATGCCGAGAGCCAGAAGGGGACGGGGCTGGGAATGTCCATCAGCTATCTGTTGATGCAGGTAATGGGCGGAAGTCTGTCCGTAAAGAGCAGGCTTGGCGAAGGAAGTACGTTTTATGTGTCTTTCCCTGCCGTCATTACAAAGGAACAGATCCATATGCCCGTGGAGCAGAGCACAGAGCCGGCAGACCTGGATTTGGATAATCTGAATATTCTGATTGCAGAGGATAATGAGCTGAATGCAGAAATTCTGACGGAGTGCCATATTACGTCGGAGGTGGCGAAAAACGGCAGGGAAGCGGTTGAGAAGTTTTCCGATTCAAAGCCCGGGACCTATTCCGTAATTTTGATGGATAAATATGATAATCCAAGACAGTTATTACAAAATATGACGCATTTATCATACGTATATGGAATAATTATTTCTGTTAATGTAGAATATATCATTTTTTTATTGTCTGCGTTATTCAAATTATATTGGAACAAGAAGTACATTTTCTTAATATAGAGATATTGTTTTGTATAATATTTTTTGCCTTTAGTTTTTTTTATTTTACATTTCATTTATATATAAATCCAGAAAAATTAGAAATATCATATATAAAACAAAGACTTCAACTGTATACGGTTTTGGGAACAACTGTAAGTTTTATATTGCTTTTAATCAATGAGAATGGTGGTATAAAGATTTTTATTACAGGTATTTTGCTTGATTACCTGTGGATAAATTATTTTATTACAGATAAAGAAAATAAATTAAAAAAGAAAGACATTTGATAGATGCGACGTCTCGAGTGCTTGTTAATATTTAGGTTCATAATCAGTATGGTCCTATGTCAAGAGATATGCATAATTTTAGAGAAAGTATATTTATGAATAATGAAAAATATTTAGGTGAGCTGGATGAGAATAATTGAATTGAGTAAGACAATTATTGGAGACACACTTTATAAGGAAGATTTCTTTTTTACTTCTGCTATGAATCGAAGCATTGCTTTATTAGATGGAATTTCTGAGATGCTAAGAAATAGAAATTTAGCTTGTGGAGGGATTTTGTTACGCTCGCAGATAGATAATTGTATGCGGATTTTCGCAGCCTTTATTGCAGAAAACCAGACAGATTTTATTGATGGATTTTTTGCAGGAAAGAAAATTATTGATATTAAAGATGATCGTGGAAATAAAATGAAGGATTATATTTTGCGGCAAAGATTAGCGGAATATGATGCCCAATTGGATTTAGTGTATAGAAATTCTTCAGGATATGTCCACTTGTCTGATAAAGCATTTTATTCGAGTGTAACTATATCATCATCAGAACAGTATGATATTGAGTTTTCAGTTGAAGAGCCATTAAAGGAAAAGCAAATCCGATACTGCTTGAAGTAGCGGATGCATTTATATATTGTATAAAGTTACAAAATAATCTTGTTAATCAAGTGGTTATTTCAAGAAATGGTGATTAGTAAAACACCCCCGTTTTTACTTTTACTACGTTTTGACTACGTTTCATGTCCTCAACTTGCCCCGATTTGCCGCATTTTGCTCATTCTGTGACAAATTTAACAATCTCAGAGCAAAATTTATAGTCGGCAAATTGGGGCAGAATACGGCATTTTAGGAGGATTTTCGTTTATGATAAAAGTATTATTCATTTGCCACGGCACAAAATGATTGCACAGGCAAAAACACAGTGTTATCAAGGGTTTGTGAGGGTTAACCAAGAAAAACTACACCAATTTTACACCAAGTAATTCGTAGCAAGAAGATGATGTGAGAATGAGACTCAAATGCAGGAAAAGTAGAGAAATGTTAAGCAGAAAGAAGATGCAGTACAGGTAAGTATTGTATCTTTTTCTTTTCTGGAATTGCAGCATTGATTGAAGAGTAACTGATGGCCGTTGAATTGCCCATGTGAGCGCGTCTGTGGCGATTTGGGGCATTATTAGGAGAAAAGGGGAGTTTAAAACTGAAATCAGCCACGGAAAGTAAGGGCGAAAATGGTGCAGGTTAAAGGAGCCATGCCACCAAGAGGCTGCATAACCTGTAAAACACCCACTGGCAGAGCCGATGGGGCACTTGGGATATGGCATAACTTTTAATATAGGATTTAGAATTATTATATCAAATTTGCGAAAATAACCGGAAACTAAGGAAATGTAAAGGAAATTTGTTATGCCATAAGGAAAGGCACCAAGGGATAAGTATGTCCATTCGGTGGACAATGGTATAGGTCATGGTGAACCATGCAGTTAAGTATACAATTTAAGAAATAAAGGCAGAAAAAAAAGTAGTTGTATTGACTTTTGCGCTATGTGAATATATAATTATAAGCATAAAAGTCAATGAAAAGAAAGGAAACTATTGTGGGAGCAACTGAAGAAATTATCAAGATGGCAAAAGAGAATAATGGTACGGTTACTACTGCAATGGTGGTTGCAGCAGGTATCTCTCGTGGAAATATTAAATACCTTGTTGACAAGGGCATGATTGAAAAGTCAGCAAGAGGTGTTTATATTTTGCCGGAGGTTTGGGATGATGAAATTTTCAATTTGCAGAGTCGATTTAAAAGAGGAATCTATTCTCATGAAACGGCATTGTTCCTTTGGGATTTAACTGATAGGACACCAAACAGATACAACATGACTTTTCCGGCAAATTATAATTTAACAAAGCCTAAAGAAGAAAATATTCGATGTGTGCAGTGCAAGGAAGCATTGTATGATTTGGGAGTGGCAGAAGTGCTTACGCCGGGAGGAAATACAGTAAGGGCTTATAGTGTGGAGCGTACGCTCTGTGATATTTTACGCCCCCACAGTCATGTGGATATTCAGATAGTGACTGAGGCTTTTAAACGGTATGCAACCAGAACGGATAAAAATATTCCGCTCTTGTCAGAGTATGCAAAAACCTTGAAGGTAGAGAAAAAACTCAGAGCATATCTGGAGGTGCTGTTATGAAAAATGCAATGCAGTTAAAAGCGATTATTAAAAATCTTGCAAAGGAAAAACATATATCTGCACAGCTTGTGATGCAAAACTTTATGTTGGAGAGATTGTTGGAACGAATATCCATTTCAAAATATCAGCAGAATTTTATCTTGAAAGGTGGCTTCCTGATTGCAGCGATGGTGGGGCTTGATACCAGAGCGACTATGGATATGGATGCAACCATAAAAGGCTTGCCTGTCAATGAACAGACTGTACGCGAAATGTTTGAAGAGATTTGCAAAATAGAATTAGAGGATGATGTAACCTTTAGTTTTCGTAGCATTGGAGAAATCCGAGAGGGCGATGTATGTACAGGGTATCGTGTTTCTCTGTTTGCAAATTATCCACCAATGGCAGTTCCGTTGAAATTGGATATTACGACAGGGGACAAGATTACACCAAAAGAGATAGAGTATCAATTCAAACTCCTTTTGGAAGATAGAAGTATTTCGGTGCTTGCGTATAATCTGGAAACCATTATGGCGGAAAAACTGGAGACGGTAATATCCAGAGGTGACCAGAATACCAGACCAAGAGATTACTACGATATCTACATATTGGCTAAGCTGCAATATGCAAACATAGAGCCGGATTCGTTGAAGGCTGCACTGAATGCCACCATGGAAAAACGTGGATCGTCAGCAGTGGTTGAGGAGTATCGTAGCATTATGGATACGGTTAGGAGTAGTGAAGTAATGCAGAGGCAGTGGAAAAATTATCAGAAGGATTTTGAATATGCAACAGACATTGCGTTTGAGGATGCGTGTGACGTGGTGGTAGAGTTGATGGATGAGATGATAGTTGGTTGAATACGAAAATAATATATGAAAGAGACGGAGGAGAAAAATGCGGTTAGCAAACATAAAAATTCAAAATTACCGACTACTTATTAATGCAGATTTGAAAGTAGATGATAATACTACTTTGATTGTTGGGCGCAATAATACAGCAAAAACATCCTGCGTTGAACTAATAGATAAGGTATTAAAGAATAAAGTATTGGAAAAGGTCAAAGGAGAGAATCCGGTATCGCAGAAAATGTTCCGGGCAATTTAATATAGAAAGAACACAATGGCGCTCTGCTTTACAGCAGGGCGTTTTCTTAATTTTCAGTAAATTATCATGGATCTATCTTGTGATTATCAACCAGATGGTTTATAATAAATGTATCAGTGGAGGTAAATCATGACAACATCGGATATGGTAAGAGAGTTGTGTGAGAAACAGAACATTAGTCTTGCGGAGCTATGCAGACGCATTGGTCAGACTCCGCAGAATTTTAACAAAAAACTGAAACGAGGTACAGTTTCTTTTGAGGAAATGCTAGCAATTGCAGAGGCGTTGGATGTCGGGTATGAGCAGGCATTTGTGCTGGCTGACGGAGAAAAAATAGGTATGTATGAAAATATAAATGAAGAGGAAATGTGTAATGAATGAAAAGCAATTTTTAAAGACGATGATAGAAACGGTAAAATACGATGATGATTTTCAGAATAAAGATGATATATTGGGAATCCTAAGGTACTCTATTGTCACTTTTGAAAAAACTGGGGCTTTTACTTATGTGCCTAATCAAAGGCAGGAATATATGCGTTTAAGAGTACCCATTCCAATGCTGAAAAAAGCAAAAGAGTACAAAGATGTTTTTTATGATTTGGCAAATGGCATTTATATTCCAAATGATGACTATGATTTGTACGGAGTTGATATTAGACCCAAATTGGTGGAATTGGAAGATGATGGGCAAACCGAACATGATGTTGCGTTTGATGGAATCAAAGAAGTTATCGTTCAAGGAATACGAAATGCAAAGTACACTATTTGGGCAGCAGTTGCTTGGTTTTCAGATCGGGATATTTTTCAAGAGTTGCTTGCAAAGAAAAAGCAAGGAGTAAATATTAGAATTATTACATCAAATGAAAAGTCTAATATGACTTTGATGGGAGAATTGGAAAAGAATTTTGATGTAGTAAAAGTTCCACTCAAAGGTGTATATTTGTCTAATCGTTTACATGATAAGTTTTGTATTATAGACTTTGAATTTGTAATGCATGGTTCATATAACTGGAGCAAGGCAGCACAGTATAATGATGAAACTTTAGCAACAGCCTTAGATAGAGATTTTGTAAAGAAATTTGCTGATGAATTTATGAGACTTTACAATGGATATAATGAAGAATTTGATTGGTAAGAGCAACGTTATTTTGTCAATTGTGAGGAGGTGTGGGTGATGGATAAGTTTATTGAGTTTATGCAAAATGCGTGGGTTATAGGTATTGCTGGAGGAACTATAAGCGGAATAATAGTCTATTACATTACAGTTTATGTTTTAGATAGGAAGAAAAAGAGTGACCATAGAAGGAATATTGCATATGCTAACAATGCCGTATTAGATGTTTTAAGACCCTATATTGCAAACTCTGGATTGCCGAATAAAAAAGAGTTGGAAGCAATAATTAATTCAATTTCAAGGCAATATGGTGTAAAGCATGATGAAATGAATTCTATCTCTACCTTCTATGAAGATTTAGTATTGGAGTTTATAGGAAACTTATATATCCCAGACGAGGTAAAAAAGAAAAATATCGAAAAACTGTTAGAAAATATCGATATTCTAAAAAATGAGACAGTAGCTGAATCTAAACAGACTCAGGCACAAGTGGCTAAAGGAAAAACAATTCAAATAATAGGTATTTTAGTTGGAGCATTATCAGTTATTGTTTCCATTTTGGCTGGTGCAATTGCGAGTGGTAGTGGAAAGGGTAGTTTTAACCTTATTGTGGGAATAATAAGTGCTTTTTCCGTCATTATAACAATGGTTTTAGCTGTTTGGACTTACTTAAAAACTAATAAGGGCTCAAAAATATATAGAAATCATGGTAGTAAAATTAAAGGCTATGTTGTAGATCGAGACTATTTAAGAATGCAGAATTGTGGAACAGATATGAATGATGCGTTTAATGACCATTTCTCATTTATAAATTATTTTAAGGAAGATGAATAATATGTATGCGAAACTTGAAACATTATGGAATGAGATGATAAAAGAAGCTGAGCGTAGCAGTAAAACTGATGAAAATATTATTCTTAATAAAGAAAGAAAAAAGGTTTTTCAGAAAATATTTGAGGAAATTTATAATAAAATCAAAAGTCAAAATATGAGGGATGAGGTAGTATTTTTAGATAGACATAAAGTAGCTGCAATTATCATTTGTTCGGTTATAAAAACAAAGGTTTTTGAATGTCGAATTATAGATGAAAATGAGGTGTTTTTAGGAAATTATTACTTGGCATTATCTGCAGGTTTGTCATATTTGCAATATGAACTCAATCATATGTTGCAGGAGAAAGGAAAATTACCTATCGAAAAAATCGTTTTTCCAGATGTAATGTATGGGAAATTAAGCTATAAAGAGAATCTAATAAATATGCTCTATTTTTCTGATTTGGAAGATAGCTTAAATGTTTTAGGATTGGCCAATATTATGTTTTTATTGGAGCAAATTAATTTATTGCAAAAACAGGACTAAGATAAATGATATGTTTCCATCTGCAACTGAGAACATAAAATTGGTGGTGGATTAAGTCAAACGGAGTGTAAGTGCATTTGACGTACTTCTTATCCTTTTGTGCCAACTAGTATTTTCAAATCAATCAGGCTTATGTTGTTTCTCACCATAGGTTTATGATAGAATATTCGCAGTAGTAAAACACCTCGATTCTTACTACGTTTTGACTACGTTTCATGTCCTCAACTTGCCCCGTTTTGCCGCATTTTGCTCATTCTGTGACAAATTTAACAATCTCAGAGCAAAAATTATAGCGGGCAAACTGCGGCAAATCGAGGCAGAACACGGCATTTTAGGAGGATTTTAGTTTATGATAAAAGTATTATTTATCTGTCACGGCAGGACTGTGGAAATGCAGTAAAACCGGTACTTTATGGGGCAAAATGGGGCAGATTTTTGCACTTGTAGTAGTTAGAGACTACGGTAATACTACGAATGGAAAGATGAAAAATAGGAAATGTGGATAATCGTTAAATTGTATAGAATAATCGTTAAAAAGTAGCAGTAACCTAACAGTTTACAAATTTTGCAAATAATACAAATGAGTTGTTACTATAATAAAGAAAATGAGGTGCTGAACATGGATGGCACAATTTGGGTCAGAGTAGAAAAAGAGTTAAAGAGTAAATTATACGCACCAATGACTGAGGAAGAGATGCTTGCAAAATTGAAAAAGTCTAGAGAACAGGGAAACTTCAAGGATGCAGATCGTGTGATCTCTAATATGAGGTCAAAGTATGGATTATAAGATTTTTCTATGAGATAGATGGATAAATCGCATATTAACTGAGAAAAGATTAGCAGAAAGTAGATGGTAGTTGACTTATCCCACTGTAAGAGTGATATATGTTATACCCTTTGAAAATCAGATTGGAGGATATGACACATGGAGAATTTACAGAGCCAAAAGAATAATCAGGAATTGGTCGCAATTCCTGAAAAATATATGTTGACTATTCGAGAGGCTGCATCATATTTTAATATTGGAATTAAGAATATGAGAAGGCTGTGCGAAAGTAATGAAGGAGAGTTTAGCATCCGTTGGGGTAATAAATATCTTATTTGCAGACCAAGGCTTGAAGCATATTTAAATCAACTTATGGTGCGAGAACAGAATAAAAATGATGTAGGATTGGAAGAGAATTATGGTGTAAGTTAAAACCATGATTTTTTTATTGGGATTGTATCCACAGGGGCAAGGGAAAATCCCGACTTTGAGATTGATACAAAGGAAAATACGGGAAATGGCACGAAGTCCGTGAAATAAAGGGCTTTCTCAAAGGGTACAAGGTTAAAAGTCACATTTTTCAAATATCGGGGTATCGGACATATTCTGAAATGCTCATTTTGAAACACCATTAACGATTATATCGTTAAATCATTTATGCACCGTTCGGTGCGAATTATCCATCAATTTTTACAGCAAAGAAGGGCATAAGGAGGTAATTGCCTATGAGGTTTAAGAAAGAAGATATGGTGCTGCTGAAGAATGATTATTTTAAGGTCTTGAGGGTTGAGGACAGATTTGTTTCTGTGCAATCCAAGAACACGGGTCATTGTTGGATGATATTCCTCAAGACCTATGACCCGGACAGACCTGTGGTTCTACATCATAAGCACAGCATCACGGACGAGTGGTATCACGAGCATAAGCGTGGGTGGACGGTAGCCGAGATGGCCAAGGAGATAAAACGGCACGATAAGTATGTGAAAGACCATCCGAACTATTCTTAATGAAACGAAACTGCCGCTTCCATCAAAAGATAATGATAAGGAATATTCTGATGTTAAATTGCATCATATTTGCGAAATTTGTGAATCTGAGGCTTGGCTAACCCCGGAAGAGGGATTCGCTGAAGGCTGGGACTACGCACCAAGAATGTATCCTTTTAAGGTCATCTCGCCACGGACTTGTGGGAATTGTGGGGGTATCGAGGGAACGGCATGGTACGAAATTTGTGTAAAACACAAGAGGTTTGATGAACTCACAGATAAACAAAAACAAACAGTAATGAGGATTTATAATGAGCCAGAAAGTATATTGGCTACAGATAATAAAGGAGGAGATGAAGATGCAGATTAATGTATTGGTTGATAAAAAAAGTGATGAACAGGCAAAGGTGTTAAGGGAGAGGTGGTACCCGACAACGAATTCTAATCAGACCCGCGATGCCTTTATCTTCAATGATGCTATTGATCGGTTTAAAGGAAGCCCGGAAGATTTGCTCGATTACATTGAAAGCGGTGAGGAGAATGAAACCGTACAGAGAAAAGTTACTATAAAAAGCGAGTCTAATGATAGATTGAAAACCATTGCAGCAGCGATAAATAAGCCTGTTACGACAACCTACAGAGCCATAATAGCTTATACTATAGCTAATCTTCCAACTACTGAAAAAGAAGAAACTGCTGAGCCGGTAGGTGTATCACAGTTATTAGTCGAGAAGATTTCGTTGCTGGAAAAACAGATGGAGGCTTGCAACCAGACATTGAAGGAAATCAAAGAACTTACAAAATAATATGAAACAACACATGGCCCCGGGGAGTGAACTCGGGGCTATTTTTATAAAAAAGTGCGAACCCTGTTACGGATTCGCACCCTGAAAGGAGGTGTATATGGAATGGAGACTATTTTTCGGAAGGAGTGTTGTTATCGGTATCAGACCCTTCGGTCACATCATCGGAGGGAGTTTCTTCTACTATTACTGTGTTTTTGTTTGCGGACTTCTGAAGGGTGTTAAGGATAACCTTGCCCTCGGTTTCTAACTGCTTTTTCTGTGTTTCATGGTATATGAAAGCAATTCCTCCGGCTACGGCAGCGGTGCCGATTACACCGACAAGGCCACCCTGTATTCTTCCGAGCCTTAAGTTGGATGCTGACTCGGCTGCGAAGTAGCTAACGATTCTTCGGAGACCGTTCTGCATACTGCCGTTACCAAGTTCTGCCAGGGCGTGAGTTGTGATAGGTGCTGAAGGGTTAGGTGTAGAGATAATCTTTGCTATCTGGTTTGCTGTAGTGTTCATAATTGTTTCCTCCTTTGGAATGAAAATATTTGTTTTCTTGTTGTATAAATCATACATCCGTGCTATTCTAAAGTAAAGAATAACAGTTCGTAATACTAACCGTTATAAGATGATGAATATATTTATAACGAATAGTAATTCGTTTAAGAGGTGAGATAATGTCCAAGAAAGCCGAAAAGTATAATACATTTGGTAAAAGACTGCTGACCGTTGCTGACGCAAGGCAGATGGGAGATACAGGAACTCTTGCAAATGCTATCTACAGTAATAAAAGATGCCGTGAAATAGTAAAGATACGTGAACACAAAGAGTATACTAATCCTTTTGAAGAAGTTGAGGCAATAAGAAGGAACATTCAGAATCATTTAACGCAGGATAAATATGATGAGGCTTGTAAGGTGCCGAGTCAGTATATGTATGCATACAGCGTTATCTTGGATTGTTCCCTCGATTATTTATATGGAAAGTCCGAGATAATGTCATCTGATCTTGAGGTTGCTGACATATGCCAGAAGACTGGTCTGTCCGAAGATGCCGTAAACTGCCTTGTTGAAAATATGCCGGAAGACGATGGCGATTCTGATGAGGAGAATGCCTTTTCTTATACATCGTGGTGGTCTGATTTATTATGTGGAGACAGTTATTATGCGATACCGATGTCCTGGTTCAGTTATGCCAGTCGAATTGTAGAAATGAATGATATTGATAAACAGATTCGTGGGTCGGAACGTGCAGAAAAAGAAGTAGAAATATCCGACATCTATACATCATTATTATTAAATGAGGATGGAAACCATAAGTCATTACAGATAAAGAAACGCAATATGGAAGATTCATTTCTTGGAGCCCATCATAGAATGCTATCATGTATAGAGCATTTCCTGTTGGACTATGCAGAGGAATGGGCAGAGAAACAACATACTGATTATGAAGAAAAGTATTATAAAGAGGCTTTGAAAATCAGAAAAGCCTTGAAAGCAAAAGAAGATAAAAAATAATATGAAACGATTCACACGACCTTGGGGGTTCTCCCCAAGGTAATTTTTTTATTTCTTGAAAAAATACCCCGCCCAAAATGAAAAAAGCTGTCCGTGGGAAAGTGGAGGGATAGACATCCCTATCACACATGAAAGGAGCGGACAGAATGCTCGAATATAAGAACCCAGAAGGCTATGCCGACCCGACACCATATCACGCTCTGGCTGATAAGGGTAAGTACAGACCAATGGTTTATATCTGTTCTGCTTACAGCGGAGATGTGGAAAACAACGTAAGACGTGCGAGAGGTTACTGCCGGATGGCAGTCGACCAGGGTGCTATTCCGATAGCACCACATCTGTTGTTTCCACAGTTCATGTCGGAAGAGACCGAGAGGGAACTGGCGATGTTTATGGATATTGCTGTTCTTTCCCATTGTAAGGAATTGTGGGTGTTCGGTGAGCCGACAGCCGGGATGCAGAAAGAGATAGCCTACGCAGAGCGTAAGCAGATGACAATTAAATACTTTAACAAGGAGGATACCTAAATGCAGATGACAATATTTACTGCCGACTGCGTTGGTAATGCAGCGAACTGCTCCTATCCCAATAAGGCAGAGGTTAAGTGTCCGAAGGACATGGAGACTGCCGTGGCAAGGGATCATGTATGAGTGGAAAATGGCTGATGTGCGTGTCGAGTGATAGCAGCAAGCTGTATCGGTTGGATACCACAAATGTTGCAAATCTTGAGAGAGTTACGGATTATACCTACAACAATAGTAATGAGTATTCCTATGATTCTTCTGAAATATAGTCTGCTGAAATATAGTCTGCTGAAAGTAGTTATTTATCTGCCAAAAGTAGTTGATAAATAAGTGATTCAGAGTGATATATGTTATACCTCAAAAGAGGAATTTTAGCTGAGAAAGGGGCAAAGAATAATTGAAATCAAAAGTTGATGATAAGGACACTATGACAGTTCAAGAGGCAGTTACCTATTATAAACTGAGTCGTAGAAAATTTTATGAATTATTACATCAAGAAGGATTGGAATTTATAGCCTTTTATTATAATGGCAGGAGGCTGATTCTGAAAAAAGAGTTTGAAAGATATCTGAATGGACACCCAGAAATACGAAGGAGGGAACGAGGATGGCAGGAAAATCAGGATTGCGAAGAGATTCAAAACACAGAGTACTCCGAAGGGGCGAATCAATAAGAGCAAATGGAAAGTATCAGTTTAAGTATCATATAGGCGGGAAACCACATTTTGTTTATAGCTGGAGATTAGAACCAACTGATCCGCTCCCGGTTGGTAAAAAGCCATGTCTTTCTCTGAGAGAACTAGAAAAACAGATAGGTTACGATCTTGATAATCGATTGGATCCATTGGGGAAGAATATTACTGTAAATGAATTGGTGGAGAGATATCTTAAGACTAAGGTGGGAATGCGACCAAACACATTAGCCAATTACAATTTTGTGAGAAACATTCTTAAAAATGAGCCTTTTGGAAGTCAAAAAATATCGAAAATAAAGACATCTGATGCAAAGTTATTTCTGATAAAGATGCAGCAGGAAGATGGGAGAGGGCATAGCACGATAAAGACAGTGAGAGGAGTCCTTCGTCCGGCATTTCAGATGGCTGTGGATGATGATGTTCTTATGAAAAATCCATTCCAATTTGAATTAGCCGGAGTGGTAGTTAATGATGCTGTCACAAGGGAAGCAATTTCAAAAGACCAAATGCGAAAATTCTTGAAATTCATACATGATGATGTGGTTTATTGTAAATATTATGAAGTGATTTACATCTTTTTTCACACAGGTATGAGAATTTCGGAATTTTGTGGACTTACAATGAAGGATATTGATTTAGAGAAAAGAACCATCAATATTGATCATCAGCTGCAAAGAACTTCCAAAAGAGAGTATGTAATTGAGCCAACAAAAACCAATGCCGGAACAAGGGTTATTCCAATGACAAATGAAGTGACAGAAATGTTTCGAGCAATTATTGAGGATAGACCAGATTATAAGGTTGAGAAAGTGATAGATGGTTATACGGGATTTCTTTTTCTGGACAAAGATGGAATGCCACTTGTAGCCATGCATTGGGAACACAGATTCAATCATATGGTCAGCAGGTACAATGAAATCTATAAGGTTCAGATGCCCAATATTACCCCTCATGTTTGCAGACATACATATTGTTCCAATATGGCAAAGTCCGGCATGAATCCTAAAACACTGCAGTATTTGATGGGACATTCGGATATAGCTGTGACGCTCAATGTCTACATCCATGTAGGACTTGAGGATGCTGAGAAGGAACTTCAGAAGATGCAGGGATTGGAAAATGCCAGAAAAGAGATGGGAATTTCGGATACGGATGATAAACCTTTGAAACAGAATATGTTCAAGGTGGTATGATAATATAATAAAGAAGAAATATAAAAAGCACTCAGCCTGTTTGGGTTGAGTGCTTTTTATATGGTGTGAATTCAGTTGGTATGGTAGAATAATTTTGTTAAGGGGGATTTATAGGGGCTAACAAAATTGAAATGTAAAGGCTGCTTAATACATATTATTATTTTTTGAATATTATGAGGAAGGGTGATTTTTATTTTAGATACCTCTGTTAAGAAAATAGATGTAAAGGTTGGAATGAAGTTTGGGTGTTTGCAAATCTTGGATGATGGCACGGAATATTTGCAAATGAAAGAAACGTGTATTTTAGATATTAAAGAAGAAAAGATGGAGTTTCTTCAAGCTGTGAAAGAAGGTAAATATGTTCGAAGAGATTGGACTGGATGGGATGGTGGAAAGACAATTGTTACACCAGCATATATATATAAGCCGATTAATTTTAACGTGTATGGAGAGTCAGTAACATTTTCTGATTTTGATAAAGCAATTGAAGAGTTACAGAAGAGTACAGGAGTAAAACATTATAAATGTAGATGTAGAAAATGTGGAAAGATAAGATATTATTCTGAAGAAACATTGCAGACAGAACCTAAGGTTTGTTACAAACCTGTATATTGTTCGTCAAGATTTACTTATTCTATAAAGGCAAGTAATGCCAATTATAATAAAAGAAAGAAGTACGAGAATAATGAGGCAGTATGTCTAGTGGATGATAAGGAGGATGTTATTCCAGCAGATGAATATTGTAGTGCTTGGAATGATAAGCGAGAGAAAGAGTTATTCAAACAAGCAGAAAAAGATGCCCAGATTATTGCATCAATTCCAAGAAAAAATGCAATAAATTATGATAAAGATTATACGGGATTGATATATGAGTCACTAGAGGTGCTTGAATGTGTAAACGATAAATTGGAAAGTGTCCCAATTCCTTATTATACGCAAAGACATCAAAAGAAATATCAAGATATTATTGTCTATAAAGAATATAAATGTCAATGTTATCTATGTGGGAATAAAAAAATGGTGACTTGTGATAAGTTTGGTATCTTTCCACCAACTGAGTATGGTTACAGAGCTTACAATGGATATTGGAGTGCTGTTTCTTGTGAATGCCATAAGATATCTTCTTTTCAATGGATTGTAAATGATATTTTAATAAAAAATGGGATCAATTATAGAGTTGAAGTAACAGTTGACGGGGTATATGGAATAGATAATGAAACTCCTTTGAGATATGACTTTGCAGTTTATAAACAAGGGAAAATTGTTGCATTTATTGAATGTCAAGGTGAGCAGCACTATAAGCCTGTTACTGAATTTGGTGGAGAGAGAAGGTTTGCTATTCAACAAAGAAATGATGAAGAAAAGCGAAAGTATGCTAAAGAACATGAAATAAAGCTGATTGAAATTTCATATAAGAATAAAAAATATGAAATAGTAGAATCTATATTACGAAATAACCATATTATTTAGGTTAACACATATATAAATTTAAGGCGGTGATTGTAAATGAAATATATAGATGCAAGAACACAAGATGGCTTAAAACAAGGTGTAATGGAATTCTTAAACCTTTCTGCAGGTGGATTGATACAGTTATTTGTTTCTGTTTATGAAGATACGGAAAGGGAACCGTGGGAGTGCGTTGAAGATTTTCTTTCTGAACACATTGTAGATGAGAAACTTGAATATATTCAAATGTTTCATTTGTCACGAAGGCTGAATGGAACTGACTTGAAAGCTAACAACAATCTGGAGAAACTCTTATTAGGGAGTTCTCCGCTGTCTAATTTTTTTAGAAAGTATAAGATAACTTTTGAATCTGGTGAAGGACACATTAATTTGCATTATAATGGAATACTACAATCTCTTGATAATGAATTTGCGTATAATGATGGCAATGTTTGTTATGTGAAATCCAGACTTGGATATTTCAAAAATCAAGATTATTGTGTAAATGGGTTTGCATTTCGCTCATATTTAGAGGAAAGTCATTATTATTCTTCGTTGGCGAGTTGTCCTGAATTGGTGGGTAACATCGAAAGGCTTCTCGGAATCCAGGGAATGTGTGCTGATTATTATAGTAATAGCAAATATTATTGCATTGAGTATTTGATACCTATGTCGAAGGTGATTTTTGATATGGGGAATCCGCCAGAAACTGACTGTGAAAAGACTGTGGAATTTTTGAAACAGGCAATATTAAGATTGTATGATGAATGGCTAGGAAGTAGTTTTATTTGTGATGAGAATTTCATATTAAGGCTTCCAGATGATGAATGCATTGAGTCAGAGTGGTTTGTGAAGGCAGAAGAATTAGCATAAAAAGGCATACCTATTTCACCCCCCATTTCGTTAAATAATGCACACCCCCGTCAGTAGTCTGAACCCCCTTAACTGACTACGATTTGACTACTACACATTGCTTTGAATTGCACCATTTTGAAGTGTTTTGCAAAAAGTGTAGTCATTAACAGAGAAAATACGATGCCCGGAAAAGCCGATAAAACCTTGCAAAACTCGGCATTACAGAGCATTTCAGAACAGGAGAAATTTATGATTAGAGTTTTATTCATCTGCCACGGCAACATCTGTCGTTCCCCCATGGCGGAATTTATTTTCAAAGACCTGCTCGCCACCCGCGGCATCGCCGACCGTTTTTACGTTGCCTCCGCCGCGACCAGTACGGAAGAAATCGGCAACTCCGTTTACCCTCCCGCAAAGCGGAAACTAAACGAGCATGGCATCAACTGTGACGGAAAACGGGCAAGACAGATGAAAAAAGAAGATTACGATCAATATGATCTTCTGATCGGTACGGAACTAATCAATATCCGCAACATGGAAAGAATTGCAGGCGGAGACCCACAAAATAAAATGCACCGCCTTTTGGATTACAGTAAACATCCCAGAGACATTTCCGATCCCTGGTACACAGGCGATTTTGACAAAGCATATGATGACATTTTAGAAGGCTGCGAAGCATTATTAGAGTATCTTCTGAATGAGGCGGGTTCGGGACATTTTTAAGGATCGACGAAAATGGAGAAAAAGAAGCGCATTTCTATAAAATGCCGCCGGAAGCGGAGAAAATTAAGAATCAGAAATCCCCAAGGATAAAACCTTGGGGACTTTTTATGCACCATCAGGGACTCGAACCCTGGACAAATAGATTAAGAGTCTACTGCTCTACCAACTGAGCTAATGGTGCGTGTCGCTTGCGACGCAAGCATTATTATAGTATAATAAATCCCGGTTGGCAAGCCTTTTTTAAAAAAATTAGAAGAAAATTTTATTCTAACGGGAAAGGACATAGAAATGATTATTGATACCCATGCCCACTATGACGACCGGGCTTTTGAAGAGGACAGAGCGCAGGTGTTAAACGGGCTGATTGAAAAAGGAGTAGAGAAGGTTGTAAATGCGGCTGCGGCCATGGACGGCTGCAGGAGGACCTTAAAATTGATAAAAGAATATGATTTTGTATACGGAATGCTGGGCGTGCACCCTGACGACGTTGGAGAGCTGACCGGGGCGGATATGGATTTTATCAAAACAAACGCGGCGGAGCCGAAAATTGTGGCGATTGGAGAGATCGGCTTGGATTATCATTGGAACGTGGAATCCAAAGAGGTACAAAAGAAATGGTTTCTGCGGCAGATTGAGGTTGCAAGGGAAGTTGGTCTTCCGATTTGCGTTCATTCCCGGGACGCGGCGGCGGATACCCTGGCGGTATTAAAGGAAGGAAAAGCACAGGAGGCGGGCGGCGTGATCCATTGCTATTCCTATAGCGCCGAGCTTGCAAAGGAATATCTTTCCATGGGATTTTATTTTGGCATCGGCGGAGTGGTTACCTTCAAAAACGGCAGGAAATGTAAAGAAACGGTGGAAATGCTGCCCATGGACAGGATAATTCTGGAGACGGACGCGCCGTATCTGGCGCCGGAGCCCTATAGAGGGAAACGCAATGAATCCGGCTATTTATCCTATGTGGCAAAAGAAATTGCCTCGATCAAAGGCGTTACCGAAGCAGAAGTTATCGAACGAACGGCGGAAAACGCCCGCAGGCTGTATGGAAAATTAGCGTAAAATAGAACGGAGTACGAAAAGGAACGACATGGCGACATTAGGAAATCCATCAAATACCATCGCCGTATTGCAGAAATACGGTTTTAATTTTCAGAAAAAATACGGGCAGAATTTTTTGGTTGACGCCCATATATTGGAAAAAATTATCAGCGCGTCGGAAATTACAAAGGAGGACTGCGTGCTGGAAATCGGACCGGGAATCGGGACAATGACCCAGTATCTTGCAGAAAGCGCCAAAAGAGTCGTCGCCGTGGAAATCGACGATCGTCTGATTCCCATTCTAAAGGACACCTTGTCCGCATATGATAATATAACAGTTATACATGACGATATTTTAAAGGTGGATGTGCAGAAACTATGCGATCAGTTTAATGATGGAAAGCCCATCAAGGTTGTGGCGAATCTTCCTTATTATATTACGACGCCGATTATTATGGGATTGTTTGAAAGTCATGTGCCGCTTTCTTCCATCACGATCATGGTGCAAAAGGAAGTTGCGGACAGAATGCAGGTAGGACCCGGGACGAAGGATTACGGTGCCCTGTCGCTGGCGGTACAATATTATGCCAGACCGGAGATTGTCGCCAACGTGCCGCCGGGGTGTTTTATTCCGAAGCCCAATGTGGGAAGCGCGGTCATCCGCCTGATCCGCTATGAAAAGCCGCCGGTGGAGACACAGGATGAAAAAAGAATGTTCGCCGTGATCAGGGCGGCATTTAACCAGCGGAGGAAAACACTGGTAAACGCTTTGTCCAACGCGGGGATTTACAATATTACAAAAGAAAAAACAGCGAAAGCTTTGGAGGATATGGGACTTTCTGCAACGATACGGGGAGAGGCGCTGACGCTTGACCAGTTTGCAAAACTTTCCGACCTTTTGGGCTGATAAAAGGCTGACAAAAAGAAAGCGCATAAATTTCGATATTTATGCGTTATTCTTTTGACATCAAAATATACCTATGATACACTGATATTTAGTAAGAAAATAGGGGTATTATGTAAAAAAATACCATATCATGTAGGCTAGCAGTTTGAGGTGAATCACTTGGATAAATATGAATACAGAGTTCGCGCTGAGGAAATCAACGCACTGATTGAAAAGAGAGAATATGCGGAAGCGGTAAAAATCGCGGATACCATTGACTGGCGAAGGGTAAAAAGCGTTACGATGCTTTGCAAGGTCAGTGAATTGTACAAAATGAACCGCCGTTATGAGGACAGTAAGGAAATTTTACTGTTGGCTTATGACCGCCAGCCCGGTTCCAGAAAGATTGTATATTCCCTTTGCGAATTGTGTATCAAATTGGAAGAGTTGGTACAGGCAATTGAATATTATAAAGAATTTGTACAGATTGCGCCAAAGGATACAGGGCGTTTTATTCTGCAGTACCGGTTATATGAAGCCCAGGACGTGAGTTTAGAGGAGCGTATCGCGGTTTTAGAAGAATACAAAAAACGTGATTATAGAGAAAAATGGGCTTATGAGCTCGCTTATCTGTATCACAGAATCGGACTTGCCACCCGCTGCGTGGAAGAATGCGACGAGTTGATTCTCTGGTTTGGCGAGGGAAAATATGTGATTAAAGCAATGGAGCTGAAAATGCTTCATGTGCCGCTGACGCCTACCCAGCAGGAAAAATACGATAAGAGATTCCAGTCCGGAACCAACGCATATGTGGTTAAATCTGCAGAGGAACAAAAGCCCGAGCCTGTTTCAAAAGAGGCAGAAGGCGGAACTCAGGCGGAAGAGGAGACGGAAAGCCCCGGAGTATCCGCGGATACCATTCCGTCCATGCCGATTCAGATCAAATCCGTCGAAGTTTCCAACGCACCTACCACAAGGATTCCTTCCAAGGACGTCAATGCGGAGGTGGAAGCGGAGCAAACAGAGGAGTCCCAGACAGAAGAGCCCCGGGAAGAAGAACTGGATATCCATGTGAAAACTTTGGATATGGGCAAATTTAATACGATCAATCTTCAGGAAGAATTGGCAAAGAATCTTGCTAAGATTATGGAGCAGGAGGATATGGAGGCAAGCGACGCCACAAGGACCCTGCCCGTCGAATCCATCAATCAGATAACGGGAGACATGGGAATACAGGCGCAGCCGGAAGCCGTAAGCGAGGAAGAAACCGAAGAACCCACGGGAGAGCTCCGGGAAGAGACCTTGACAGAAGGAGAAACGGGCGCAGCGGATGAAGACATTACGGCGGTAGAACAGAGAGAAGTAAGCGAAGAAATAAAACCGGAAGAAACAGAGCAGATAGAAGAAACCGCAGAAGACCAAACGCCGGAAGCTGACATGACAGCCGAAAAAGCCGACGAAATCAACGAAACCGCGGAAGAAGAACCTCAGGCGGATGAGCAGATTACCGGGCAGCTCAGCTTTGAAGACATTATGGCTGAATGGGAGGAAACCAAGAGGGCGAATGAGGCAAAGCATTTAGAAGAAATGAGACGCAAGGTTTTGGAGCAGACCGGACCTATGTTTCAGGATTTTGACGCCGCGGCGAAGGCGAGCGTACAGGCGGATCTGAATCTGATTGCGCCGACCCTGGATGTCTTTGACGGGCAGCAGCCCATAGAAGATACGATTGTGCCGGAACTGCCCGACGATACCGAAGAAGAGGAAGAATCCGTTGAGACGGAAGAACCCTTCGAGGCGGAATCGATAGAAGAAATCGGGGAAGAGGATACGGCGATAGTGCCGGAGGAAGAGGATGCCGCAGAGGAATCTGGCGGTAAAGAACCCGAAGGCACAGAATATGACGGCGCAGACTCCGACAACGCAGATTCTGACGGCGAAGAACCCGTTTTCCACCCCACTGTTTTCAATACCGCAGAGATTAAAGGGCTTGAAGAAAAACTGTTGTCCACGTTATATGAACAGGAATCCAAAGAGCAGGAAGAAGAGCCGGAAGTATCTTTGGCAGAAGAAAACGAAACCGGCGATGAAGAACCGGAGCCGGAAGGATTCGTATTTGGAATCGACGCGGACGACGGCGTCGAAGAGCTGGAAGAGATTGAAGAGCCGGAAGCGGTAAAACCCGGCGCGCACACGGAAGAATTTGATAAATCCCTGGAAAAGCTGGTCATGGAAGCGTTAGCGGAGACCGAGAAAAAAGAGCCCGCCCCGGTGAAAGGGGATACCGGCTTTATCATTACGGATTTGACGGCGGAGGAGGAGAAACCCAGGGAACAGGAACCCGCCCCTGTTGTAGAAGAGCCGGCGGCGCCGGAAAAGAAAATTCCCATCAGGAGAACGCTGACCCGGGATGAAAAGGAAATGTTCGGATCGATTGCCCAGACCAAACAGGTACAGGAGGAAGTTGCAAACGCCATCGATAATATCAGTTTAAATCCCTGCATTGGAAATGTGCTGATTGCCGGAGAAAAGGGAACGGGTACGCTGACCGTGGCGAAAAACCTGATTAAGGTGCTTTCCGTAAACGACGATCACTTTTCCGGAAAGGTTGCGAAGATTACGGGCGAACTGCTCAATACAAAGAGCATTGCGGAAACGGTCAATAATTTAGGAAACGGCGCGTTGATTGTAGAACAGGCAGGCGCGCTGGACGAAATGGCATTATTGTCTCTTGGCGAATGCTTGAAGAAAAAAACCGACGAAGGTATTTTGATCTTGCTGGAAGACAACAGAAAAGAACTGGATGCGCTTTTGGCAAAGGCAAATATGCCCAAACAATATTTTGATCTGCGGATAGACATTGCGGCGCTGGATAACGACGGTCTGGTAAATTACGGAAAAGAGTATGCCAACGAACAGGAATATTCCATTGACGATATGGGCGTGCTTGCGCTATATACGAGAATTGCCGATATGCAGACAAACGAGCACGCGGTAACCGTAGAGGAAGTAAAAGAAATCGTGGACGAAGCGATCCGAAATTCGGAGAAGAAAAACATTTCTCATTTTATGGACGTATTGTTGGCAAAAAGGTATGACGACGACGATATGATCGTACTGAGAGAAAAGGATTTCTTAAAATAAAAGAGGGAAGGTATTAAAGGAATGGGAAAAAACAAAGAGATAAATCCGCTTTTCATTACAGAGGCGGATCAGTATGTGTTCGCCCAAGGGTCTCATTACGAGATTTTTGACAAACTGGGAGCGCACAAAACGATTGTGGACGGTGTAGAGGGCGTTTATTTTGCGGTGTGGGCGCCAAACGCGCAGTATGTAAACGTAGCGGGTTCTTTTAACGACTGGGATATTTACGAATACAATATGGGGCGCTTGGGAGAAGGCGGCATTTTTGCATTGTTTGTCCCCGGTGTGAAGGAAAACGACATGTACAAATATGTCATTACGACGCCTTCCGGGGAAAAACTTTACAAAGCGGATCCTTACGGCAATTATATGGAGCTTCGTCCGGGCAACGCGTCGAAGGTAACCGATCTGACGGGCTTTCAGTGGAATGACAGGACCTGGATGGAAGCAAAGAAAACCAAGGACTGGAAGAAAGAGCCGATCGCCATTTATGAATGCCATATCGGTTCCTGGATGAGACATCCGGAGCCGGAGGCGGCGGGCTTTTACAATTACCGCGAATTTGCGGACCGCATTGTGGAATATTTAAAAGAAATGAAATATACCCATGTGGAGCTGATGGGCATTGCGGAGCATCCCTTTGACGGTTCCTGGGGCTATCAGGTGACCGGTTACTACGCCCCCACTTCCCGTTACGGAACGCCGAAGGATTTTATGTATCTGGTCGATACGCTGCATAAAAATAAAATCGGCGTGATTCTGGACTGGGTACCGGCGCATTTTCCCAGAGATGCTTTCGGTCTTGCGGAATTTGACGGCACCTGCCTTTATGAGCATCCCGATCCGAGAAGGGGAGAGCATCCCGACTGGGGCACCAAGATTTTCAACTATGCGAAAAACGAGGTCCGCAATTTTCTGATTGCCAACGCCATGTTCTGGGTGGATAAATTCCATGTGGACGGATTAAGAGTCGATGCGGTTGCGTCCATGCTGTATCTGGATTACGGCAAAAAGGACGGAGAGTGGCTGCCCAATCAATACGGCAACAACAAAAATCTTGACGCCATTGAATTTTTCCGCCATTTAAACAGCGCGATGCAGAGGCGTTTCCCGGGGACCATGATGATCGCGGAGGAATCCACGGCATGGCCGATGGTTACCGGCGACGTCAAGGAGGGCGGACTGGGCTTCTCCTTTAAATGGAATATGGGCTGGATGCACGATTTCTGCGAATATATGAAGCTTGATCCGCTCTTTAGAAAAGACAACCACTACAAGATGACCTTTGCCATGAGCTATAACAACAGCGAGAATTACATTCTGCCTCTGTCTCATGACGAAGTGGTGCATCTGAAATGCTCCATGTTAAAGAAAATGCCGGGCTTTTATGTGGATAAATTTGCCAATTTAAGAGTCGGTTATACTTATATGTTTACCCATTCCGGCAAGAAACTGCTGTTTATGGGACAGGAATTCGGACAGGACAATGAATGGAATGAAGAAAAGGAACTGGATTGGGGACTGTTGTCCGACGAGCTGCACAGCTCTTTGAAATATTATGTTTCCAAGCTGTTAGAGATTTACCGCAAATACCCGTGCCTGTACGAGATCGATAACGACTGGGCGGGCTTTGAATGGATGAATGCCGACGATACCGAACAAAGCACATACAGCTATGTAAGGAAAGCGGGCAACGGCAGAAACAATCTGCTTGTAGTATTAAATATGACGCCCATGGAAAGGAAGGATTTTACCGTAGGCGTTCCGAAGAAGAAAAAATACAAGCTGATTTTAAATTCCGACGATACCTGCTTTGGCGGTAACGGGGGAGAGATCCCTAAGGAAATAACGGCAAAAGCAAAAAAGGCGGACGGCAAACCATATTCGCTGACTTTTGATCTGCCGCCTTACGCAGCAGCGCTGTTCCAATTTTAAAAAGAGGTTAACGGAATCCTTTAAAATGCCGAAATAAAAGGTGAATGCACTTTGCATTCGCCTTTTATTTTTGGAGTAATGATATATTCGGCAGTAATGGGAGATTATATATGAACGTTGCGTTTCATCAGGTAGAACAGCATAAGGATGCCGCCGGCGTCAGAGGAGATTATGAAGGCGGTTACGGCGGCGGAAATAAGGGCGTAAAGGATACGGCTGCGGTATCGGGCGGCTTTCATTGGGACCCGTCTTCGTCGGTGGTGGGCAACCATGCTTACCGGGACAGGAAAGATCAGACGGGGGAGCTCTTGGAAGAGGCTTCCGTTTATGATGCAAAAAACAGCAAGGATTTTATGGTCGTCATGTCCAATACGCTTTCCGACGAGGATTACCGGAAGCTTTCGGAAAACGGAGGCGATCCCGGAGATTATGAGCCGGGAGAAATGGTAACGATCGTGGACGAGATCAAGGTAACGCTGGCGCGTGCAGGCGTACATATTGCAGGATACACGGACAATCTGGATGAAAATGCGGTCCGGGAAGCCATAGGAGACAACGGCTGTGTCCAGGCGATCGCCCGTGCTTTAGAGAGCAAAAACCTGCCGGTTACGGAAAAAAACGTAAAGGATTGTTACAACGAAATAGAAAAGGCGGCTCAGATAACGGAGCTTTCTGACGGGGCGAAAAAATACCTGTTGGAAAACGGACTGGAGCCAACCATTGATTCTTTATATAAGGCGTCCCATGTGGGAGCAAAGGATTCGTCGGCGCAGCCTTCCGGTTATTTCGGAACGGGAGCCGAAGGGTATCTGGCAAAAAAGGGAAATCCCGAGGCGGTTTCCGCCATGGAAGACCAGATGAAGAAGATCATTTCAAAAGCGGGGCTTCCCGTTGAGGAAGAGACTTTGGAAGAAGCGCGCTGGCTGTTGGAAAAAGGGCTTCCTCTGACAAGCGAAAATCTTTTCCGCCTGCGGGAGTTAAACGGGCTTACTTTCCCGATTGGCGCGCAGGAGGCGGCGCTTGCGGCGGCAGACGCTTTGAGCGCAGGACTTTCGGCAAAAGAAGCGAATCCTGCAGTCGGAGACGGATATCAAAGCGCGGACAGCGGCTATATCCAAAAAGCGTTGGAGATCAACGAAAAGACCCAGGCGCTGACGGAGGCTGATCTTGCAAAAGCGATGGAAGAGGGCAGAACCCTGACCTTGTTTCAGTTATTTCAGATAGGGAACCAAAAGGCAGACCGGGAGAGCGATTTTACAAAAGAGAGAAGCGGAAATGCAAAAAAACAGTTGTTGGAAATCCAGCTTCATATGAGCGCGCAGGCGAATCTGAAGCTGATGAAGCGGGGCGTTCATATCGAATTGGAGCCTCTTGACTGGTTGTTAAAGCTGTTGGAGCAGGAAGAAAGCGTTTACCATGCGACGCAGGTCGCAAAGATCGGAGAAAAGACGGAGGAGATCAAGTCTCTTCCGGCGGCGACAGTGGGCATATCTGTACAGGAAGCATGGATGGCAAGGGGCGTCTTTACGCTGCAAAGGGTCTATGAAACGGGGAAATCTCTGGCGCAGACCTATGCGAGGGCGGGGGAAAGCTATGAGGCTTTGATGACCGCGCCGAGAGCGGATTTAGGCGATACCATAAAATCCGCGTTCCGCAATGTGGATGAGCTGTTGCAGGAAGCGGCGATGGAGGTTACAGAGGACAACCGGAGAGCCGTGCGTATTCTCGGCTATAACCGGATGGAAATTACCGCGGAAAATATAGACGCCGTGAAGGAAGCCGATGCGATGCTGCAAAAAGTACTTTCTTCGCTGACGCCCGAAAAGACTTTGCGGATGATCCGGGAAGGGGTCAATCCCATGGAAATGAATCTCAATGAGCTTTCCGATTATCTGGGGGAGCATACCTCGGAAGCGGAGGAGCTTGAGAAATACAGCAGATATCTTTACAGGCTTGAGAAAGACCGGGAGATCAGCGCCGAAGAGAAGGACGCATATATTGGTGTTTACCGCCTTTTGAGACAGATTGAAAAAGGAGACGGGGCGGCGATCGGAGCCGTGATTTCCAATAAGCAGGAGCTGAACCTGGAAAACCTTTTAAGCGCTGTGCGGACCCGTAAAAAGGGATATGTGGACGCTAAAATAGACGACGCCTTCGGGCTGCTTACGGAGGTGGAACAAAAGGGCGTATCCATTTCGGATCAGATTCACAATTACTACAGCAACAGAGCGGGAAAGCTTGCAGACGATTTAAGCGCGGCGCAGGATGAGGAGGATTCGGCGTTTACGGAAGGCGGCGCGGAAAGCGAAGCCGGGAGCTTCCGCGATATGGGAGCGGTTTCCGAAGCGCGTTTCCATGCGCTTTTGTCGGATGAAATTCCGGTAACGGCTAACAATTTATTTGCAGAAGAAGCGCTGGCGTCCCGGGGGAGCCTGTTTGCGGAGCTTTTTAAAACCGTGAGGGGCGGCGAACGGGAAAAGAGTTTCCGGGAAAAGACCGAACGGATCAAAGAAGCGATGTCGGAGGGAAAAGAATCGGTACAGGAGGCTTATGAAGATATGACCAAAGCCGCCGGAGAGATTGCCGCAGACAGCGCAAAGGAAAGAGGCAGTTATATCGACGTGCGTCTGATGGCGTCTTGTGCAAGGCAGATTGAACTGGTCGGCAGACATGCGAAGAAGGAAAATTATTACGTGCCGGTGCAGTTTGAAGAGGAATGGACCATGCTGCATGTGCAGATTGTAAACGGAAGCGGGCAGGGTAAGGTATCGGTTGACTATAAAGGAAACGCCCGGGGAGAAGGCAAGGCGGGGGCAACCTTTGTGGTAAAGGAAGATCACGTGGAAGGGCTGATCGGCGTAGCTGAGGCAAAGGATTTGGAAAAATATACGCAAATAGTCGGAAAATGTGCCGAAAGCATACTTGCCGAAACCGGAAAATCTGCCGATATAACTTGTGTACAGAGTGAAACGATGAATTTGGAAACCTTTATGGCGACGGATTCAAAGCAAAAACAGGCTTCCACCGGACTGCTGTATCAGGTGGCAAAAGCGTTTATCCATACAATGGAACAGGAGGTTGCGGCAAAATGAAGATAAATTACAATATTTCCGCTATATTGGCGAATAAGGCGTTGAATCAGAGCGATTCAAAGCTTACCAGCGTATCGGAACGGTTATCAACCGGTTACAAGATCAATCACGCCAAAGATAATCCGTCGGGACTTGCCATAGCAAAAAGGATGAATATGCAGCTCAGAGGTTTGAGCAACGCGTCCCAGAACGCATCGGACGGAGTGTCCATCGTACAGACGGCGGAGGGAGCTATTCAGGAAATGCAGTCCATGGTTCAGCGAATCAGCGAGCTTGCGATTCAGGCGACCAACGGCACCAATGCCGATAAAGAGCGGGAAATGATCCAGATGGAAGTGAACCAGTTAAAGGAAGAAATCTCCAGAATTGCGGAAGATACGGAATTTAACGGACAGAAACTGCTAAACGGGGACTGTGATCTGAAAGGCTATACGGACGCACAGGGCGTAAAGGTAACCTATTATTCCGATGAAGTTACGGTAGGCAAATATACGATTACTTCGGTTAATCCCACTTATGATGCGGACGGAAATCTGATGGACGGTTCGGTTACTCTGCTGACGGGAGACGTGGATAACGCGTTTCCGGCGGATTCTTATATCTCTTATGAGGGCAATCAGGTGACTGTTACCGCAAGAAACAGCTTTGAAGTCACTTTTTCTCTGGGCGAAACCATTACGACGACGTCCCAGGACGGCAGCATTACCCTGGATTTGACGGGATTGGGCGCTATGAGGATGCAGATTGGCGCAAATGAGGGCGAGGTTATGGAAATCCGTATTCCCATGGTGTCCTTAGAAACCCTCGGATTGGACACAACCGACGTTTCTACGGTGGAAGGAGCCAGAAAGGCGATCGGACAGGCGACGGAGGCAAATTCCTATATCTCCAAAATACGTTCCCGCCTGGGTGCTTATCAGAACCGTTTAGAGCATACGGGGGACAGTCTGGACGTTACCCATGAGAACGTGACCGAGGCATATTCCCGCATTATGGATACGGATATGGCGGAGGAAATGACGGAATACACCAACCTTCAGGTACTGACTCAGGCAGGAATTTCGATGTTAGCACAGGCAAACGAAAGACCCCAGCAGGTATTACAGTTATTACAGTAGGTGTTTGTATGAAGGATGAATTAAAACAGCAGTTTGCGCTTCGGATTAGCCAGGCGAATAAAACGGAGCTGGTAGTGATCTTATATGAAATGTTTCTGACCTATGTAAAAGATGCGAAAGCTGATTTACAGGAACAGGATACAAAAACCTTCCGCCTGGATATACAAAGGGCGCGGGGATGTTTAAAAGAATTGATGGGCTCTTTGAATTATGATTACGAGCCTGCGCCTACGCTGTTGAAGCTGTATATTTATGTGAGCAGGCTATTGGTAACGGCGGATCTGCATAACGAAGAGAAAGAACTGGACGAAGCCGCAAAAATTATGCAAAAGCTTCGCGACGCTTATGCGGCGATCAGCAAAGAGGATACAAGCGGACCGGTAATGGGCAATGCCCAGACCGTCTACGCGGGGCTGACCTATTCCAAAAACGACTTATCCGTCAATTTGGATGAGGGAAGCGGCAGCAGGGGCTTTTTCGTATAGAGGATCGGTAATTTGAGAAGCAGGCGGCAAATCCAGTTTTTCCGCCTGCTCTATTAAATACTTATATCTTTTCAGGACGGAATTCATTTCATAAATATAACAGTCGATCAGATCGGGATCGGTAACATTGTCAAAATTGGCATAGACGTCTTCCATAGCCTGTCTTGTCTTTTCCATATCGCGCATCAGGCGCTGTTTCTGCATATTCAGATAGATTTCCTCATCGCTTTCTTTTTTGATTGTCCAAAATGGTTTGATAAACAGTTTCATTGGCACCTCCGTATATGGAAAGTATCCCCATTGCCGGGAAAAAAATTCATTTGCCTATAATATTGTATGTTTGCGGAATGAAATAATGCAGGTACACATATAATTTATCAAGGTTGTTCTGAGGTTGAAAAATTTTGAATGGAATAAAACTTTGGATCATGCAGAATTTTGGAATGAGCGAGGGCGAAGTGATCGGTGCGGCGATCATTGCGGCAGTCTGCGTTCTGGTGTGTCTGATTTCTTATATGAAAAGAAAAATGTCGGTATTTACAGGCTTTTTGATCAGAGGAGGCGTCGGCACGGGAGTGATATTCCTGGCAAATTACCTTTTGAAACTGGGAGGCGTTTCCCTTGCGGTGGGAATTGGTCCGGTCAGCATATTGACAAGCGCAATCCTTGGGATTCCGGGGGTTTTATTGCTGTACGGGATACTTTTAATATAAAAAAATATACAACTTTCACAAAAAAATATTTTTTCATAAAAAAGTCTTTACAGACTGAAAGGCTTGCTCTATAATCCAAACTACAAACAAATCTTCAGTCCATATCGGACGGATTTTCCAATTTGTTTTTTAATTTCATAGAGGAGACGGAAGCATGTTCATTCTTTATTGCCTGTTGGCGGCGGCTGTCTTTATGGATTTTTACCGGGACCGTATTCCCAATTGGCTGATTGCGGCGGGATATCTTGCGGGGATCGGTTATTCGCTTTCCGGCGGAGGTCTATGGTTCATTTTTGTTTTGGACAGCGTTGCGATTATGATTCTTTTATACCCGTTTTTTCTTGCAGGGGCGTTTGGCGGCGGGGACGTAAAGCTGCTTTCCGCGGCGGCGCTGTTTCTCGGAGCGGAAGAGACGGTCAACGTTATCCTGTCCGCCCTGATGGTCGGAGCCGTGTGCTCGGTCGTCAAAATTATCTTTCTGCTCTGCAGGAAAGAAAAAATTTCTTTATCTCATCTCTACATTCATTTTTCTCTGCCGATTCTGGCAGGTACAATTCTCACACATCTTGGAGGTATCACATGGATCACATTTTAGCTATTTATGATTTGGAGAAAAAATACGTAAAAAAACTGGCGGCTTTTTTTGAAAACCGTACCGGAATGCCATTCCGCATTTTTGGCTTTGACAACTGGGACAAGCTGACGCGTTTTTTATCCGGGGAACAGGCTGCGGTGCTTTTGATCGGAGAGGATCAGTGGCAGCCGGAAGCCGGGGAGCTGGCAAAACAGACGATTTTGCTGACCGATCAAAAAGAAAAGGAATGCCTGGAATCGGACCTTGCGGAGGACGAGATCCCTGCCGTATGCAAATACCAGTCCGGAGAAGCCATTGCAAGAAAGGTTTTGAGTATCTGCGCCCTGACAAAAACACCGATCATACCGCTGTACCCGGAAGGGGGCAGAAAGGATACGAAGGCGCAGGTCGTAGGTGTCTATACGCCGGTCAGGCGCAGCCTCCAGACCTCCTTTGCCCTTGTTTACAGTCTGCTAAAGGGAAAAAGCAAGAAAACCCTTTATCTGAATTTTGAAGTATTTGCAGGCTTTCACGCATGGTTTGAAAGGGAATACCGGACGGATCTGATGGATCTTATGTATTTTCTGGACGGACCCGAGGATAAATTTTTGCTGAAATTGGCGTGCCTGACGGAACAGTTCGGAGATTTTTCTTATATTCCCCCTGCCGTTTCCTACGAGGATTTTATGTTGGTCAAAGGGCAGGAATGGGTAAAGCTGGTGGAGACCATTGCCAAAAAAAGCGATTACGACATTATTGTATTGGATCTGGGTGATCAGATGCAGGGACTTTTCGATCTGCTTTCCGTCTGTGACAGGGTTTATACGATCAGTAAGCCGGACGGCATCGCCATGGCAAAGACGGCGGCGTTTGAAGAAGCCCTGAGGATGTCCCAAAGGGATGCGGTTTTAGACAAAATGGTTAAATGCCGCCTTCCGGTATTTAAGGAGATTCCTCAAAGGGCGGGGGAGCTTGCTTACAGCCAGTTGGCGGATTATATGAAAAATAAGCTGGGGGAGATGTTTTGATGAAGGTATTTGAGGAAATCCGGGCGGAATGCAGGCGCATTTTGTCGGACAGGATCGATTATACCCGCGATTTGTCGGACGAAGAGGTATTGGACCTGATAGATGAAGCCGTATTAAGAGCCGGGCGGCAGTATTATCTGACGCTGGAGCAGAAAAACAGGCTGAAGAGGGAATTGTTTGCCTCTATCCGCCGCCTGGACGTATTGGAGGAGTTTTTATCGGATAACAGCGTGACGGAAATCATGGTCAACGGACCGGACTGCATTTTTGTGGAAAGGGAGGGGAGGCTGATCCGGCAGGATGTCCGTTTTGAATCAAAGGAAAAGTTATCGGATGTGATCCAACAGATTGTCGCCAGAGTAAACCGGGTTGTAAATGAAGGGTCGCCGATTGTGGACGCGAGACTGGCGGGAGGAGCGAGAGTCAATGTAGTGATGCCGCCGGTGGCGTTAAACGGACCGATTTTGACCATACGCCGTTTCCCGGACCGCCCTATGGACGTAGAAGATTTTTACCGGCTGGGTTCTGTGACGCGGGAAGCCATGGAGTTTTTACAAACGCTGGTTTACGCCCGATTCAATATTTTTATCAGCGGAGGAACGGGCAGCGGCAAGACCACGTTTTTAAACGTACTGTCCAATTTTATACCAAAGGAGGAACGCCTGATTACCATAGAGGATAATGCGGAACTGCAGATTGGCAACATTCCCAATCTGGTCCGGCTGGAAACGAGAAACGCTAATGTGGAAGGCTGCACGCCCGTGGGCATACGGGATCTGATCAAAACGGCGCTTCGTATGAGACCGGATCGAATCATTGTCGGAGAAGTGCGGTCCGAGGAGGCGATCGATCTTTTGATGGCGATGAATACGGGACACGACGGGTCCTTATCCACCGGTCATGCCAACAGCGCAAGGGATATGCTGGTCCGGCTGGAGACGATGGTGTTAATGGGTATGGAGATGCCCCTGGACGCAATCAGAAGACAGATCGCATCCGCTGTGGATATTATCGTTCATTTAGGAAGGCTGCGGGATCACAGCAGGAAGGTTTTGGAGATTATGGAGGTGACGGGTTATGTGGATGGAGAGATTGTGCTTTCACCTTTGTACACTTTCGTGGAAGACGGTAACGATGAAAAAGGGAAGGTCCAAGGAAAGCTGATTCGCCAAAATCCCTTGCTGCATCAGGAAAAGTTAAAAAACGCGGGAGTGGAGGCAAAATGGGAAGAGAAAGAGCTGAAATTATCATAAAGGGCGTGCTGATTTTAGCGGTAGCAGGATTTTTGTTTTACAATTCGCCTCTGAGTATTTTGATCGGAAGTCCGTTTTTGATTTTTTATTACCGCTATGAACAAAAGAAGCGGCAAAAAAAGCGGGCGGAGGAATTGACCCTGCATTTTAAAGAAGCGTTGCTTTCCGTCCTTGCGGCGTTAAAAGCGGGCTATTCGGTAGAAAACGCCTTCGTGGAGGCTTACAGGGATTTGGAATACCGGTTCGGCAGCGCAGACGAAATGGCAAAGGAGCTGTTGTTTATTAACAGGCAGGTAAAAAACAATGTACCCATCGAGCGTTTATTGGAGGATTTTGCAAAGAAGAGCGGCAACGACGATATCAGGGATTTTGCACAGGTTTTTGCAATCGCTAAAAGAAGCGGAGGAGATATGGGGAGGGTTTTGGAACGGACGGTTTCCATGCTGACCCGGAGAATGGAGACGCAGGAAAATATCAGAATGCTGGTGGCATCAAAACGGTATGAACAGCAGATTATGAATGTCGTTCCCATGGGAATTATTTTCTATATCCGCCTGACCAATCCGGGATATTTTGACGTCCTCTATCACAATCCGGCAGGAATCGCCGTGATGACGGCGGCACTTGCCGTATATCTGGCGGCGTACCGCCTGTCCGAAAAGATTTTGGAAATAGCATAAAAATAAGGCGGGAAGAGCGCGGAAAAACATAAAAGCGCGGAAAAACATCGGAGAAAAACGGGAAAGGAAAGGGATGAGCGGATGAAGGGAATGAAGCGGTTAAAAAGACCGGGGAATCCCATGGTCGAGGACCGTCTCAGAAAATTAAATCCCGGAAAAGACGTAGGGCGGCTTACGGAGGCGTTTTATCAAAGAAAGCAGAAGCTGGTGGGAGTAGTCCTGCTGGCGGGTCTTGGCTTGAGTCTCATATTGTTGATCCTTGGGAATACGGGCAGCAGGATTTCCGGGGAGGGAGTGATTGAGAGGGAAGGGTACGGGGGTTCGGAAATAGAAATTTCAGCGACGGCGCGCAGCGAGCGGTTTGGAAAAGTCGATGTGGATATCGGTATAGACCAGCGCATTTACAGCAGGGAAGAGACCGAAGCGCTTTTTGACTCGGCGGAAATCTGGCTGGAACAGGTTATGCCCGGGCAAAACGAAGGGCTTGGCTGCGTCAGGGAAGATATGGTTTTCCCGTCCTCTTATGAAGGAACAAGGGTAACGATTGAATATACCAGCAGCAATTTCGGCTTAATCAACGGCAGCGGAGAAGTGAAAAATACAGAGTTGGAAAAAGAGGAAAAGGTAGTGATCACGGCTGAATTTTCTTATGAGGATGCGGTCAGGAAAAGGGAATATGAGATAACGGTATATCCTCCGCTGTTGACCCAGACGGAAAGGTTCCAACAGGAACTGATAAAACTTCTGGTACAGGAAAATGAAGCGCAAAAAGAAAACGAGGTATTTCAACTGCCCGAGAAGGTGGGCGATGAGGCGGTAACCTTTGAAGAGAAAAAGGATAACCGTTTTGTCGGTATCATGGCGCTTACCGTCCTTTGCGCGGTCTGTTTATACAAGGGAATGGACAGGGACTTGGACAAGCTATATGAGAAGAGAAAGCAGAGATTATTGTTCGCCTATCCGGAATTTGTCAGTAAGCTCGCTTTGTTTACAGGGGCGGGAATGAGCGTAACCGGGGCGGTCAGACGCATTTATGCAAAGATGGATGCAAAAGAAAGCGACCCTCTCTATGAGGAGCTGGGCATTTTTATCCGGGAACTGGATAACGGAAGGCTGGAGGAGGACGCCCTGGCGGATTTGGGAAATCGAAACGGGCTTTTGCAGTACCGTAAGTTTTGTACGCTGTTATCGACAAATATGAAAAAAGGGTCCGTCAATTTGCGGGAAATGCTGGAGCAGGAGGCGGAGGATGCTTTTACAAAGCATCAGTCCAGGATCAGGAAACTGGGAGAGGAAGCGGGGACAAAGTTGTTGCTGCCTATGGTAATGATGCTGGCGGTTGTGATGGTAATCATTATGGTGCCGGCGTTCATGACATATCAGATATAGCGGAAAGGAGGGGTTTGATATGAATGCAGTCAAAAGGTTTGTGCGGGATGAAAGAGGCATCGGAACAGTTGAAATGATCCTGATTCTCGTGGTTTTAATCGCTCTTGTGCTGATTTTTAAAGAACAGATGACAGATCTGGTAAACAATATTTTTGAAAAGATCAGCAAGCAAAGCGGCAAGGTGTAGGGACCCGGAGTTTTCGATGAAGGGCTACGGGCAAAATCCAAAGGAGGCATTATGAAAAAAGAAAATCGGACAGAGGCATCCGTTACGGTCTATCTTGCCCTGGTATTTACGGTTATTTTGTCTTTGCTTTTGCTGATTGTGGAAGGGGCAAGGCAAAACGCCATACGGTTGAAACTGGAAAGCGCTATGGATCTTTCTTTAACTTCCATATTTGCGGAATATAACAGGCAGCTCTTGGAACAGTACGATTTGTTTTTCATTGATACCTCCTACGGACAGCCGGGGGCGTCTTTGGAAAATACGAAGGCACATCTGAAAAGTTATCTGGAAGATAATTTTGCGGCGGGAAACGAGACGGTTGGAGTGACCAAGGATCTGCTGAACCTTCATGCCGGGGAGATCAATGTGTTGGATTACTCTCTGGCAAGCGATGAGGGCGGCGCTCTGATCAAAAGGCAGGCGGTATCTTATATGAAAGACTTATATGGGATTTCTTATCTGGATGAGCTGCAAAGACAGGTGCATACCATACAGCAGGAAGGATTGCTGACAAGAGATATTACCGGGGAGCGGATGGCAAATCAAAGCGCCATCGACAGCTTTGAGATTCCTCCAAAGCAGGTAGGAGAGGACGAGTGGGAAGAAGTAGAATTAAACAATCCCGCGGATGGCGTCAATGCGGCGAGAGGGATTCTGACGCTGGTTATTGATACGGACGATGAATTATCAACCTCAGGCGTCAATCTATCCAATTACATATCCCAAAGAACCTGCAATCAGGGCAGCGGGTTAGCGGAAAGAGAAGAAAACGGCTTAACCGACGAGTTGATCTTTAACGAATACCTGATCAAAAAATGCGGGTGTTATACCAATCCCAAGGAAACCGGCGCGCTGCAGTACCAGTTAGAATATATCCTGACGGGCAAAGACAGTGATGTGGAGAATCTGAAAGCCGTTGTCAACCGCCTGCTTTTGTTGAGGGAGACGGCAAACGTCGTATATCTGTTTTCGGATTCTGCAAAAATGGCGGAAGCCGAGGCGCTTGCCTTAAGCGTTACATCGGCGATTGCGCTGCCGGAGCTTGCCGAGCTGGTAAAAATCTCTTTGATTTTTGCATGGGGATATGCCGAGAGCGTCTATGATGTGCGGACTCTCCTGAAGGGAGGGAGAATACCGTTAATGAAAACCGGCGACACATGGCATTATAGCATTTCCGGTATGCTCGATTTTGCCGCGGATACGGCGACTGCGCCGGAAGGCGGTGAAGGCGTCTCCTACGAAGAATATCTGAGAATGTTTCTTGCGCTGGAAAATACGGAAACAAAAACATACCGCGCCATGGACGTGATAGAGATGGATATCCGCAAATGTGAGGGAAACGCTTATTTTCGACTGGATACCTGTGTGGATTATATACAGGCGGAAGCCTTTGCTGACAGCGGATACGGATATCATTACAGCATTACGCGTTCATATTTCTATTACTGAAAAAAAGGAAAAATTGAGAGGAGGAGGTGACAGAGGATGTCCTTTTTGAAAATTCACAACAATTTATTTCAAAGTGCATTATCTCTCCAGACACATTCATATAATCACACTGACAAAAGTACTGACAAAAATCTTTTGACTATCCCCAAGATCAAAGACAAGCAAAGTAACTTTTTTTCAAAAAGGATATCCTCTGTCATCTCAATTACCTCAGAGGGCAGTCTGACAATTGAGGCTGCCCTCGCCATACCGATTTTTTTGTTCGCGGTCATGGCGGTTTTATCCTTCGGAGAGATACTAAGGCTGCAGATGAAGTTTGACAGCGCCCTGCAGCAATGCGCCAAAGAGCTTGCGGTATACGGCTATGCCGGAGACGCTTTATGCGGCAGTACAATCGGGGAAGCGTCCTTTCCGGCGGAGACCTTATTTTCGGAGGTTTATGTCAGAAACCGGGTAATTTCCGAGCTGGGAAAGGAATATCTTGATGCTTCCCCGACGGAAGGAACAAATTCCCTGCATTTTTTGGGAAGCCGGATAATGGAGGACGATCGGATCGAACTTCGCTGCACCTATTATGTAACGCCCTTTTTTATTCTGTCGCCGAAAGCGGGATTTTTGACAGGAAGCACAGCCGTAGCGAGGGCGTTTACGGGCTATGACAATTTGGCGGGCGCCGCTGCAGAAGAGAAAGAGGAATATGTCTATATCACTGCGGAAGGCGCCGTTTACCATAGAAAGCGGGATTGCCATTATTTGGATTTATCCATAGAAAAGGTGTTTGCAAAAGATATTCCGGGAATCAGAAATGCGGACGGCAGTATTTACAGCGCCTGCTCAATTTGCGGGGAGACAAACAGCGGATCGATCGTATTTATTACGGACTATGGAAACAGGTATCACAGCGATATTTTATGCAGCGGTCTGCGCCGCACGGTGGAGGCGATACCGATCTCACAAGTGGGGACAAGAAGTCCCTGTAAAAAATGTGGATATTAAGAGCCATAAGGGAGAAAAGGATCATGATAAAATCTGGGATAAGCGCTTTGGGCGCATGGTCGGCAGAGCCGGGCTTCGGCGTCCGGTTGGCAGAGCCGGGCTTCGGCATCCGGTTGGCAGAGCTGGGTTTCGGCGTCTGGCTGGCTGCGGTGGCGGCGGAGGATTTCAGGAGTAAAAAAATAAAGATATGGCATATCGCGGCTGTGCTTCTGCCCGGAATAGCATATGCCGCGCTGTACCGCTATCCGGACTATACGGGAGAAAGCAATTTTTTGACAATGCTGTTTTATCTTTTGGCGGATTTCTTACCGGGGATCTTTTTATGCTGTTTATCCCGGCTTACAAAAAAAGGGATTGGCATGGGAGACGCTCTGGTAACGATGGCAGTCGGAGTTTACACGGGCGTAAGGTCTGCGCTGATAAGCCTGTGTGCGGCGTTTTTTCTGGTTTTTCCGGCGGCGCTGCTGCAGTATTGCCTGAAAAGGAAACAGAAAACGGCGGCAATTCCATTTCTGCCTTTTCTATTTGCCGGATACATAGCTGCCTTTTTTATAGAAAAGGGATAAAGGAGAGCGGATAAGATTGATAAAAGATATGATGAGAGACAACAGAGGCAGTTTTACCGTGGAGGCGGCGGTAGTGATATCCTTTCTCGTGTTTGTCATTGCGGCTGTAATTTCACTTTCTCTGTTTGTATATAATAAATGCTCCATGGAAAGGGCGGCGGCAATGGCGGCGCTGCGGGGAAGCCAGGCGGTCTGGGAGGATCAGAATATCCGGTACGGCAGGGCGGAAAAAGGAATCGGAGAAATGTTATCCGACAATCTTTTGGGAGAGCCGCAGGTGCAGACCTCAATGGCCGTAAAAGGCAACGACATAGAAGTTGCGTTAAAAATGCAGTACCAACAATGGGAGTTTCAGTCTGAGGCTGCAAAAAAAGCGGTAAATCCCGTTGTCTTTATCAGAAATTGCAGAAAATTGGAAGGAGTTATACAAGACTAAAATGAATGCGGAATATAAAAGAGAAAATCATAAAAGTTATTTTGTAATAAAGGACCGAAGACTGGAAGAGCCGGGGACGGAAGGGCAGAACGAGCTTTACGGATTGAAAATGATTTGTGACAATCAGATGAAGGGATTGCTGCCGGTAACGCTGCATACCTTTAACGGAGAAAAGGAGTTATATTATGATATCAGCTCCAAACAGTCGATGCGGGTTTTATACGAGAAAAGGGAGCTGAACAGAGAAGATTTACAAAAACTTTTTACTGGGATGCAGACGGCGATCGACAGCATGGAGGAATATTTGCTGGACATGGAATGTCTGATTATCGACCCGGATTATATTTATATTAACGGCGCCGATGACACAATTTTCCTGTTATATTATCCTTTTGTGGAGGAAAATTTTGAAAGCGCCGTCTATGAGTTTGCGGATTACATATTGGAGCGGGTCTGCAATGAGGACGAACAGGCGGTTATATACGCATACGGGTTTTACAGATATGTCAAAGAAGAGCAGGGAGATTTAAGAGAAGCCCTGAAAAGAAGTTTAGAAAACAGGGATTGCGAAGAGAAGCGGGACGAACAGCGGGAAAAACAGGAATGGGAAATTGCCGGGGAAGAGGAAGAATCGGAGGACGTCGGGTTTTATCTGGACGAGGAAGAGGAAATACCTTATGAATCGGAAAAAACGAAAGAAATCAAAAAAGGTGATTCGGTTATGGCAATTGCCTTTTTTGGGGTGCTTGCCCTGGGAGGAATCGGCATGATCCTATACAGTGTATGGAAATACGGCTTATCTTTACAGGATTTGTTTACGGTAAAAGAGGCGGCTGTGGGAGCGGGCGTATTTGCGATTGCCGCCGCGGGAATGGCGCTTTTCGGCATTGGAGGATATCTGCATAAAAAGAAAAAAAGAGAAATGCGAAAGGAGCAGGAGCAACCGGAAAGGCAGGAGAAACCAAAGAAACAGGAAGAGGACGAGACTTTTTATGAAACCGGCTTATATGAATCGGAAACGGACGGTTCTGACGCTTCCCTAAAAAGAGAAGAGAGCGGCTGCGAAACAGTACTTTTGCAGGAAAATTGTTATCGGGAACAGAGGATCTTGGTCGGACGCGTCCGGGGAAGAAAAAAACAGATCGATTTATCTTCCTTTCCCTTTATCATCGGCAAAAGCAGGGAGCAGGCGGATTATGTATTGGAGGATTCCTCGGTCAGCAGGCTGCACGCCCGTTTTACGCTGCGGGATGATGTGGTATATCTGACGGATTTAAATAGTACGAACGGAACGACAAAAAACGGAATCAAGTTGGAGCCTAACGAATTGGTGATGTTAGAGGCGGATGACGAGATTGCTTTCGGACGAGTTACCTTTACCTATCATTGACATGATTTTGTGAAAATGATACCCTTTGAATAGTATAAGAAAAGAGAAAAGGTATGGAAAAAAGAATTTCTTATTATCTTGGACAGAACGGGTATCTGAAAATGATGACCAATCTGCCGGAATTTTCGATTTTCTTTAAAAAAGAAAACGGGTTCGTCAGCATGATAGAAGTCGTCGATATGGATAAAAATCCCTATCTTACGGAAGATACGCTGCACAGCGTTACGCAGAAGGCGCAATGGCGTTTTATGGATCAGGGCTATACGGAGCTGCATTACCTGGTGCTGGTCATTGCCGGGGATATATCAAGAGCAATGTCCCTGGGAGAAAGAGAGTGGTTTTTCTGGATTATTGACAGCGGACGGCGGGAGCTTTTGATTCCGGAAGGAAAAGCCGAAGACTTTTACGGGATGAAGGACTTGCTGAATCAGTGGATTCAGGCGGATTTTGAATTCATCGAGCAGCAGGAGGCGGAAATCTATCAGGCAAACGGGCGCAGGATTAAGAGCGTCAGGCAGCAGCCGTTAGTAAATCACGGAATATTTCTTCTCAATGTACTGGTATTTACTTTCTGTACATTATCGGGCGAAGTGTTGTATAATTATGGCAGGCTTAGTCTCGTGGAAGTTCTGGGCGGTCAGTGGTACCGGATTTTTACGAGTATGTTTCTTCATGGAGATATGACTCATCTGGTCGGAAATATGATTACGCTCTTTTATCTGGGAAATATAGTGGAAAAAGAGCTGGGTCATATAAAATACTTTATATTGTATTTTTTGTCAGGAACAGTCGCTGCGTTTGCGTCTCTCTGGATGCAGTCCGTGGAGCTTGCCGCGGGGAATCCCGTTTTAGGTTCTATTGGAGCCAGCGGAGCGATTTTCGGAATGCTGGGCGGGTTGCTTTGGATTCTGATCCGCAACAAAGGAAAACTGGCGGAAATGTCTTTTGTCAGAGCGTTGTTTTTTGTCTGCTATACTTTATACGGCGGTCTGATGAGTGAAAATGTGGACAACGCCGCGCACTTCGGAGGTCTGATAGCAGGATTTCTGCTTGCGGCTTTACTATATCGGAAGAAAAAGAAGCCTAAGGAAAGGGAAGGTAGCCGATGAAAATTCATATTTATTACGGCGGCAGGGGGTTAATGGATGATCCGTCGCTGTTTGTAATCAACAAAATGCAGGAAGTGTTGGAAGAGCTGAATGTGAAGGTCGAGCGTTTTATGCTGGCGGAAATGAAAAGTAATATTACGACGCTTCCGCAGACCTTAAAGGATGCGGACGGCATTATTCTGGCTACGACGGTGGAGTGGTACGGTATCGGCGGCTATTTACAGACGTTTCTGGACGCATGCTGGCTGTATGGGGATAAGGAAAAAATCAGCAATATTTATATGTGTCCCATCGTTATGAGTACGACTTACGGAGAGCGGGACGGTAAATTGAATTTGTCCGTGGCATGGGAAATTCTGGGAGGAAAGCCCTGCAGCGGCATTTGCGGCTACATTCCGGACACTTCCATTCTGGAAAACAATAAGGACTATATCGGTATCATCGAGAAGAAAGCCGAAAATATGTATCGGACCATCAATCAGAAGGTGGCTTGTTTTCCGGCAAGCAACCAGGCTGTCAATAAAACGGTGGCGATCAACAAAAATATCAATCTGACGCCGCAGGAATCCGAGCAGTTGTCTCAGTATGCGGCGGACGAATCCTATGTGCAGACGCAGAAAGAGGATATTAAGGAGCTGGCAAGCTATTTTAAAGAAATGCTCGGAAAAGATGAAAACGAGGATGAAAAACTGGTCGAAGCATTTAAAAGCCATTTTAAACCGATGTCGGGCGCTAAAGTATCCTATAAGATTGTCATAGAAGACAAGAAGCAGTCTCTGTTGATTAAAGTAGACCATACGGAGCTGGAATGCGGCTTTCAGGACGAGGGAGAAGGCGATGTGCTCATCAGTACGGATATGGATACGCTGACGGAAATTATCCACGGCAGGATGACCTTCCAGCGCGCCTTTATGAGCGCGGGAGGCATGAAGGTCAAAGGAGACTTTAAATCATTGCGTATGCTGGATCAATTATTTATTTTTATGGAGGTATGAAGGAATGAAAGATGATGCTTGTATTTTTTGCAAGATAGCTAACGGAGAGATCCCTTCCAAGTCTATTTATGAAGACGAAGACTTTAAGGTAATTTTGGATCTGGGACCCGCTACAAAGGGGCACGCGCTGATTTTGCCCAAGGAACACGCGGCGAACCTGTACGAATTGCCGGATGAAACGGCGGCAAAGGTCATGGTACTGGCGAAAAAGCTGGGAAAACAGATGACGGACAATCTGAAAGCGGACGGATTGAATCTGGTGCAGAATAACGGAGAGACGGCGGGACAGACGGTACGTCACTTTCATTTACATTTAATTCCCCGCTATAAAGACGACGGACAGCATATTTTGTGGAAGCCCGGCGAGGCGTCTCAGGAGGAACTGGAAGAGATCAAAAATACGATTTTAGGCTAATATAGAAACGGATGGAGAGGTACTAATGCAGGAATCGGGAGAAAATTACTTAGAGACCATTTATATATTACAGCAGGAAGGAAAAACCGTACATTCCGTCGATGTGGCAAAGACGCTGGGATTTTCCAGACCAAGCGTCAGCAGGGCGATGGGATTATTGAAGGAAGCGCAGTACATAAAGGTCGCAAAGAACGGCGAAATTTCGCTGACAAAGACAGGATTAAAGAGAGCGGAGGAGCTTTTTCATAAGAAAGAAGCGCTTATCAGATTTTTGATGATGACTGCGGATATTTCCGAGGAAACGGCTGAAAAGGATGCCTGCAAAATGGAGCATTTTATTCAGGAGGAAACCTTTCAGGGTATTTTAAATTTTATGAAACAGGTAGACGAGTACGAAGCATAAGCGTCTGCCGGTGCGGAGTGATTAGATGAATGGAAAAACGGATGTTAGCAGGCTTTTGATGGACAGCTTCAAAAAGCTTGTTTTGACAATGCCCGTAGAAAAGATCACAATAAAAGATATAACGGATGAAGCAGGAGTGATACGCCCCACCTTTTATAACCATTTTCAGGACAAATACGAGGTTATTGAGCGGATTATCCACGAGGAGATTCTGATGCCGGTGAAGCCTTTGCTGGAGAACGAAATGCTTCATGAGGCGATGGTTCTGATTTTTACCAATATTTTAAAGGAAAAGGACTTTTATTGCCGCCTGTCCGCCATGGAAGGACAGAACTCGTTTCCTTCTATTGTAAGAACTACCATTCGCAAATGGCTGTTTGGCTTTATTTCCGAAAAGGTTGGGACAAAGAAATTTAAAAGCGCATGGCTGACGCCGGAGAGGGTTTCGGATTATTATGCCCAGTCCATGAGTTTTGTGGTATTGGAATGGATTGCGTCGGGGATGACCATATCTCCGGGAGAGGTAGCGGAAATCTATCATTATATTATGACAAGATCCATGGAAGATATTTTGCGGGAACTGGAAGAAATCTGAGCGGATCAGACACATGGCAAAGATGATTTGCGGAATTTGTTTATTGCAGAAATACAAATTCCTCATTTTGTCGTTTTTAGATTGACACGAAAAAGAGATTGGATATTCAAATATCCAGTCTCTTTTTTTATACTTCAAGACAGTAAAAAACCAAACAGCAAAGATCGGCTGTAAAAAAGAAAAGAGTGAGGAAAATGAAAAAATTTGGAGAATGGGTTGTAAAGTACCGGGTAGCGATCTTTATCGTATCCCTGTTGCTTTTGATCCCTTCTGCAATCGGGTATATCAATACCCGGGTCAATTACGACATCTTATCCTATCTTCCCGGAGATATCGAGACCATGGAGGGGCAGGATATCCTGGAAGAAGAATTTGGAACGGGAGCGTTTTCCATGGTAGTTGTGGACGGTATGCCCTATAAGGATGTCGCGGCGCTTAAAGAAAAAATGGAAGGCGTGGAACATGTCAAATCCGTGATCTGGTACGACTCCGTCATGGATTTATCCGTTCCGGTCGAAATGCTTCCCGAAGAATTTTCGGATGTTTTCAACCATGAGGATGCGACAATGATGGCGGTACTGTTTGATACGACCATGTCGGCGGACGAAACAATGGATGCCATTGAAGAGCTTCGGGACATTACCGGAGAGAGCTGTTTTATCAGCGGTATGTCGGCGGTAGTGACGGATACCAAGAATCTTTCCAACAGGGAAACGCCGATTTACGTGCTGATCGCCGTTATCCTTTCGGCGGTTGTACTGTCCCTGACAATGGATTCTTATATTATTCCGCTGTTCTTTTTGCTGAGCATCGGAATGGCGATTGTATACAATCTGGGAAGCAATGTTTTCCTCGGAGAAATTTCCTATGTGACGCAGGCATTGGCGGCGGTGCTGCAATTGGGCGTTACCATGGATTATTCCATTTTCCTGTGGCACAGCTATCAGGAAAATATAGAAAAATTTTCCGATAAAAATAAAGCGATGGCGGAGGCGATTGCTACGACCTTTTCATCGGTAGTTGGCAGCTCTGTTACCACTGTCGCCGGATTTATCGCCCTGTGCTTTATGAGCTTTACCCTGGGAATGGATCTGGGCATTGTTATGGCAAAGGGCGTTGTGTTCGGCGTTATCGGCTGCATTACCATTTTGCCTGCGATGATCATGATTTTTGACAAGGCGATAGAAAAGACAAAGCACAGACCGGTTATCCCCCAACTGAGGATTTCCAAGTTTGTTGTTAAGCATTATGTGCTGATCCTGATCGTGTTCGTTCTGTTGTGGATACCTGCCGTGATCGGATACAACGGTACGGAGGTTTATTACAATCTGGATTCCACCTTACCGGAGGATTTGCCCAGCGTTATTGCAAACAACAAATTAAACGATGATTTTAATATGAATACGACTCATATTATTCTGGCGGACAGCGATTTGAGCGCCAAGGAGTTAAAGGCAATGACCGATGAAATACAGGCTGTGGACGGAGTAAAGGAAGTCCTGGGAAAATCTTCCGTATTGGGACCGGCGTTTCCCGAAGAGATGATACCGGAAGAATTTTTGGAGGATATCCAAAACGAAAACTGGCAGATGATCCTGGTTACTTCCGAGTATAAGGTCGCCTCGGACGAGGTAAACGAGCAATGCGACGAATTGAATGCCATTGTCAAAAAATATGATTCCGACGGCATGTTGATCGGGGAGGCGCCCTGTACCAAAGATCTGATTACAATTACCGATAAGGATTTCAACGTAGTCAGCGCGGTTTCCATCGGTGTGATTTTTGTCATTATTATGATTGTGTTTAAATCGATTTCCCTGCCGGTACTGTTGGTGGCGACCATTGAATTTGCGATTTTTGTCAACATGGGCATTCCTTACTATACGGGAACGGTTATTCCGTTTATCGCGTCCATTGTCATCGGCACGATTCAATTGGGCTCCACAGTCGATTATGCGATCCTGATGACGACCCGTTATCAGAGGGAGCGCGCGGCGGGAGCAACGAAAAAAGATGCGGTATATACGGCGCATCAGGCAAGCGTGCAATCGATCATTGTCAGCGCGCTCAGCTTCTTTGCGGCAACCTTCGGCGTCGGGATTTATTCCGATATCGATATGATCAGCTCCCTCTGCAATCTGATGGCAAGGGGCGCTTTGATCAGCATGGTAACGGTATTGCTGGTGCTTCCGGCGTTGTATATGGTATTTGACAAGGTTATCTGTGTTACAAGCTATCATTTTTTAGGAAATAAAAAAGTAAAATCTGAGGAGGAAACAGTATGAAAAACGCAAAAAATATAACAAGAGCGGCATGTCTCGGGCTTGCGCTGGCGGTATTTGCCACAACGGCGAATACCCGCACGGTTATGGCGACAGCGGAAGCGGAATATGAAGAGACGGAACAAAATCTTCTGACAGAGGTTGTCATGAACGAAACCGGGGACGGCGGAAAGGAAACGGATAAAGAAGAAACCGTGTACCTGATTACCGACGCTTCGGGGAATACCAAAGAAACCATTGTCAGCGTATGGCTGAAAAACGAAAACGGCTCCGACCGGATCAAAGATGCGACAAACCTTACCAATATAGAAAACGTAAAGGGCGACGAAACGTATACCCAGGATGAGGACGGCAATATGACATGGGAAGCTGCGGGTTCGGATATTTACTATCAGGGCACGACCACACAGGATTCGCCCATTGATGTAAAAATTACCTACTATCTGGACGGGCAGCAGATATCCCCGGAGGATTTAGCCGGTAAAAGCGGTAAAGTAACGATCCGCCTGGATTATCAGAACAAAGCAAAGGAGAAAGTGACCATAGGAGGAAAAGAAGAAGAGATCTATGTGCCCTTTACGGTAGTCAGCGGAATGCTGCTTCCTGTGGATACCTTCTCCAACGTAGAAGTGACAAACGGTAAAATGGTATCCGACGGCAACAGAAATATTGTGGTTGGCGTGGCGATGCCCGGATTAAAGGAGAGCATAGATCCCGAGGGCAGGCTTGCGGATGCGGAAACCGATCTGGAGATTCCGGAATATGTGGAAGTGACTGCCGATGTAGAGGATTTTGCCCTGGATATGACTTTATCCGTGGCGATGCCCGATATTTTATCAGATTTTGAGTTTACCGATACCATCGATATGACGGAGCTGGAATCTTCCATGGATGAATTAAACGATGCGGCTACGCAGTTGGTTGACGGAAGCGGCAGTTTGAAAGAAGGAACCGATACGCTGGAAAAAGGAACCGGAGAATTAAAAAGCGGAGCTACCGCTTTGGACAGCGGAATCGCTCAGTATACGGCGGGCGTGTCCGAACTGACAGGAGGTCTGGGACAGTTAAAGAGCGGTTCTTCCAGCCTTGCAGCCGGGGCGGCGCAGGTCAGCAATGGCGTTAATACACTTTCTGCGGCATTAAACGGAATGACAACCGCGCTTGCCGAAAACATTCAGACCCAGACGGCAAATCAGGCTGCATGTCAGGCGGCGGTAGAAGCGGATCAGGCGGCGGTTGCAAATGAACTGACCGCTTACACCGGGAATGTGGCGAATGCTGCGGCAAATACGGCGGCACAGGTAGCGGCTCAGGTCGTATTAAACGACGTGACGGCGGCGATTTCCCAGGGGCAGCAGCCCGATCAGGCGGCGATTATGGCTCATGTGCAATCAGAGGTTGCCAACGCGGTTCCCGGAGCCGTAGCGGGAGTGTCCCCCGAAGGCGTACAGGCGGCAATCGGCACACTGGCGACGGACAGCGGCAATCTGGGCGGTGCTACAGGAGCGCTGACGGCGTTAAATACGATCAACAGCCAGGCGGATTTATCGGATCTCCCTACCCTGGTACAGGGAGCGCAGGACGTTGCAAACGGTGCGGCAACGCTTGATGCAGGTATCCAGAGCGCATTAAACGGAGCCAATACCTTAAACGGCTCTTCCCAGACTTTGAAAAACGGCAGCAGCCAGCTTGCCGCGGGAACGGATAAACTTGCCGCGGGCGTGGCGGAGCTTTCTCAGGGAGCGGGAGAGTTAAACGACGGAATGGTACGGTTTGACGAGGATGGTATTGAAAAACTGACAAGCGCTTTGGACGGAGACGTGACAACTGTAATCGACAGAATAGACGCGGTATTTGCGGCGGGAAATGATTACGCTACCTTTACAAAGCTTGCAGAAGGACAGAAAGGTCGGGTTAAATTTATTATCCGTACCGGCAATGTGAAGTAGGTGACAAAATGGTTCTGGTCATGATTGGGCTTGGTCTTGCGACTTATTTATATGGGACGGCTGTCTGCAAAGGGGCGTTGTTAGCGCATATGGATAAAAAGCAAATCGCTTTTTCCCTGGGCGTTCCGACCCTTTGGCAGATCGTTGTGTTTGCCCTTGGCAATGTTACCGCCATAGGTCTGCAGGAAATGAACATTACCAAAAGCGAGTATCCCATGAATGCGTTCGTATGCCTGATGATATTTGCGGTTATGGCGGTGCAGATGCTGATCCATGCGGTTAAAAATGAGTCTATAGAAGAAAAAAGAATGGACAACAAAGAGTTTTACCGGTCGATTTTCAGACTCTGCCTTTCCGTCGGATTTTATCTCTTTTTAATCGGTTTTGCCTTTGGCTTACTCGGAACGCCCCTTTGGCAGGAACTGGTCGTACTGGTAGGATTTTCGGCGGTGGGTATGCTGGGAGGACTGTACGTAGGGTACCGCTGCGGCTACGGGCAAAGAAACGGAGCCTATATTTTGGGAGGAATATTTCTGATGACCGGAACGGTGTTATTGTTTCTGCAATATTTTATCTCTTGACAAAAAGAACGATATTATTTACAATTTGTTTAATTTCAAAGCAATTAACTGCAATTAAAGGCGATGACCGGAACAAGTAAGGTACAGGGAAACGAACAGAAAGCTGCCGGCTGATGAGAGGCGCACGGGAAGCTGTATCCGAATACATCCGAAAGCTGCACACCGAAGGTTTCCGTAAGGCGGAGACGAGTAGGCTGTGACGGAGGATAACCGTTAGCATATCGGCGTATACCGACAGGTGTACGTAATGAGGCAGAAAGCGCGAGCTTTTTGTAAAGACAGGTGGTAACACGGGATTTTACCCGTCCTTTCAGAAACGGAAGGACGGGTTTTTTGCGCGGCGGCAAAATAACGCGGTGTTTGCAGGATGCGAAGAAAAGCAGCAAATCCGGGAAACAGAAGCAGCCGACAGAAAAAAGGAGAAAAGAAAGAGGAGAAAAGAACATGACAGTATTCGACGAATTAAAAGCAAGAGGACTTCTTGCACAGCTTACGGACGAAGAGGAAATCAAAGAACTGATCAATAATGGGAAGGCGGTTTTTTATATCGGATTCGATCCCACGGCGGACAGCCTGCATGTCGGTCATTTTATGGCGCTTTGCCTGATGAAAAGGCTGCAAATGGCGGGAAACAAACCGATTGCACTGATCGGGGGCGGCACGGCTATGATCGGAGACCCTTCGGGAAGAACCGATATGCGTAATATGATGACCACCGAAACCATCGATCATAACTGCGAGTGCTTCAAAAAGCAGATGAGCAAATTTATCGACTTTTCCGACGGAAAAGCGCTGATGGTAAATAATGCCGAATGGCTCCGGGACCTGAACTATATCGAATTTATCCGGGATATCGGCGCGCATTTTTCCGTCAACAGAATGCTGACGGCGGAATGCTACAAACAGAGAATGGAAAAAGGACTGAGCTTTTTAGAGTTTAACTACATGATTATGCAGAGTTATGATTTCTTATCTCTGTATGAAAGATACGGCTGCAATATGCAGTTTGGCGGGGACGATCAGTGGAGCAATATGCTCGGCGGTACGGAGCTTATCCGCCGCAAACTGGGAAAAGACGCCTATGCCATGACCATTACCCTGCTGTTAAATTCCGAAGGTAAGAAAATGGGCAAGACCCAGAAGGGCGCCGTATGGCTTGATCCCAACAAAACTTCTCCCTTTGAGTTTTACCAGTATTGGAGAAACGTTGCGGATGCGGACGTATTGAAATGTATCCGTATGCTGACTTTCCTGCCGTTAGAAGAAATCGAGAAAATGGATTCCTGGGAAGGCAGCCAGTTAAATACCGCAAAAGAAATCCTTGCTTTTGAGCTTACCAAGATGGTTCATGGAGAGGAAGAGGCAGTCAAAGCGCAGGAATCCGCAAAAGCGCTGTTTAGCAGCGGAAACGCGGCGGATATGCCTACGGCTGCGTTAAGCGAAGCGGATTTCCAGGAGGGTTCCATCGATATTCTCTCCGTTTTGGTAAAATCCGGACTGGTGCCTACCAGAAATGAAGGAAGAAGAGCCGTAGAACAGGGCGGTGTCAGCGTTGACGGAGAAAAAGTGACGGATATCCGCGCCGCATTTTCCAAAGAACAGATCGGAAACGACGGCATTGTCGTGAAACGCGGCAAGAAAAATTTCCGCAAGGTAGTTATTGAGTAAATAGGCAGCCCATAACGGATAAATCAATCAAATGTTAGGAGTGGTCCCATGGCGCTTTCGCCGGTTATGCGGATGCAGATTATAAACGGCGTGGAACGGGTGCTTCATGCGCCCGGCAATCCCGGACATGATCTGCAGGAAATGACAATCGTACTGGATTATCATATGGAAAAAGAGCAGATCGGAACGCTGGCAAAGGATGTGGTGGGAGCTTTAAAATCCCACAGTCAGGTATTTGCCAATGTGCGGTGCAATCTGGTCCATTGGAAAAGCGATTTTGAGATAACAAACGAAACCGCGCCTCTTGCGGTAGTGCAGCTTTGTCGTTTTCTGAATGATTATGAACAGAAACAGGAGAAAAAACATGCCGAGCTCTTATGCGGTTATTTAAAAAAATTTCATGCGAGAAGCAAATTGATCCTGGTATTTACCGATTTTTCTTATCAGGTTGAGGACCGGGGGCGGTTAAAGGATGCGTTGTCGCCGTTTCTGCAATATAAAATTTTGTTTACCGACGGAAAGACGGTAAAAAAATCTAACGAGATGGAGCAAGGGTGCGCCCGTTTAACGAAGTAAAGGAGATTTGGGAAAAATGATAAACGGTATACATCATGTATCGCTGAAATGCAACGGCTTGGAAGTATTTGAAAAAACTGTTGACTTTTATAAAAACATCCTCGGGCTGCGGGAAGTCAGAACCTGGGGAGAGGGCGCCGATTCGGGGGTCATGTTAGACGCAGGTAATATGCTGATAGAAATATTCGCCGATGCCGAAGGACAAATGCCGAAGGGAGTTATCAGTCATTTCGCTTTTGCCGTAAAAAATGCGGATGATTGTGCAGAAGCGGTCCGAAAAGCAGGCTATGAGGTCTTTATAGAGCCTAAAGATATAGAGATTCAGTCAAGCCCTGTTTACCCGGCAAGAATTGCATTCTGTATCGGTCCGGCAGGAGAAGAAATAGAATTTTTTGAAGAAAGATAAACGAGGCGGAAGGAGCTGTCGAAGTTATGGCAAGTATCAATGATGTTGCAAAAAGGGCGAAGGTGGCGAAAAGTACCGTTTCTCTGGTGGTAAATAACAGCGGATATGTTTCAAAAGAGACCCGGCTAAAGGTGGAAAAGGCAATTGAAGAATTAAATTATACTCCAAGCCAGTTGGGAAGGAATCTTTCCAAAAACAGGACAAATTTGATTGGAATTATTATACCCGATATTTCTCATCCCTTTTTTGGCAGTTTTGTTAAATATGCAGAAGAAGCATTGTATCAAAGAGGGTATAAAACCATGCTTTGCGCTACGGTGGAACGGGAAAATATGGAACAGGAATTTTTAAATATGCTTAACAGCCGCACTATGGACGGCATTATTATGGGAGCGCATTCCCTGTTGCAGGAGCAATATATGAAACTGAATAAGCCCGTAGTAGCGTTTGACCGGGATTTGGGAGAGGGAATCCCCTTGATTCAGGCGGATCATCAGGCAGGAGGTTCTCTTGCGGCAGAATTATTTGAAATCGGCGGCTGTAAAAGAATTGTGCAGGTGAGCGGTGCAAAAATCGTTAATACTCCGGCGCACGAATATCATATTGTTTTCGAGCAGGAGCTTAACAAAAAAGGAATACAGGTTTTCAATGTGGAGATGCCTCACAATGCCTTTTGTGAAACGGATTTTGTTGAGGTCGCGGAAAAGATATTTGATGAGTATCCTGACGCGGACGGGATATTCGGAGCGGATATGCTTATTCTCGCGTGTATGAGGGAAGCGAAAAAAAGAAAAATTGATATTCAAAGACAAGTCAGTCTGGTGGCATATGACGGTACCTATGTAACGAGAATGGGAGAGCGCACGGTTGATTCGATCGTTCAGCCGGTAAGAGATATGGCGTATGCCTGTGCAGAAACGATAGATACTTTAGTAAGGGGAGAATCAATGGAAAATATGAGACGGGTTTTTCCTGTTTCGTATCAAAAAGGAGAGACGATTGGGCATTTTAAACAAAAAATTTAATCGCAATTTAGTGATATTGGAGAATCAACAGGAAATTTGAAAATGTGATTGACTGGAAAAGATTCATAAGTTAGACTAAAAATATAAAACCGGTTCGATAACTGAACCGGATTTTATAAGGGAAAATATCGAACCGGTTCGATGAAGCCAAAAAGAAGGGAAGTGGGGATATGAAAGAGATTCAGACAGGGGATTATGATTGTTTGGAGATTTTTTTAAAATCTCTGAAGGGTAAAGAAGGAAAACTTCGAATCCGAAAAAAAGATGATGTATGGACAGATTATGCGGCAGGACGCTGCCAATATCGTCTTAAAAAAATTCCTCTTGAAAAAAATACATGGTATGAATTGGAATTGATACATTGTCATGCCGGCATCACTTATCTGTCCGGATCGCAAAGGATTATGGAAAAAGGGGTGCGTTTTTTGGATTACCGGAACGGAGAGTGGACGGAAATCGACAATCTTCAGCAATGGTATGACACACCAAACAGAGAACAGTATCATTTTAACGCATTTAAAAATTGGATCAATGATCCAAATGGTCTTTGCTATTATAAGGGATATTATCATTTATATTATCAGGCGAATCCTCATGCACAGGAATGGAGCCATATGTATTGGGGACATGCGGCGAGCAGGGATCTGATTCATTGGGTGCATCTTCCTTATGTACTGGAGCCTCAGGAAGAAATATTGGAAGCAGAGGACTGTAAAGGAGGAGCTTTTTCAGGTAGCGCGGTCGCTCTTGAAGATCGGATTGTATTTTATTTGACCAGACATTTTGGACCTTTAGAAGATACGGAGGAAGACACTGTTCAATATCAGACAATGGTTTCGTCAGAAGATAGTATCCACTTTGGAGAAGAAGTCAAAATCATTGAAAAGCCCGATACGTCTTTTTCGTATAATTTCCGGGATCCTAAGGTAATTTTGTATGAAGGAATCTGGCAAATGGTAATCGGAGCTAAAGTAAATGGGATTCCCGCGCTTGTCAGATATACGTCGGAAAATATGAGGGATTGGAAATATGAAGGGATACTCCTGGAAGAGCATACAAAAGGAGTATATACCTTCGAATGCCCTGATTTTTTTGCGCTGGACGGACAGTTTGTCAGTGTCGGCTCATGGATGATGTATGTGGACGAACAAAGACGGTTTCAGCCAACTTATTATTACCTGGGTAATTTTGACAACGAACAGTTTCAAGAAAAAAGCCGCGGTCTATATGATTTTGGAAGCAACTTTTACGCAGTGCAATCCTTTGAACATGAAGGAAGGAGAATTGCGATCGGTTGGACGGCGGATTGTTATCAGGAGCACGAACCGGAAGAAAACGGTTCTTATGGCGCTATGGCAATTCCCAGAGAACTGTCCATTAAGAATCAAAAACTGTATCGAAAACCGGTTAAAGAAATTTACCAGCTGTTAGGAAAAATCATTTGTGATGTGTCGGGGCAGGAGATTTCTTTGAAACACCTGAATCAGAATAGTTATTATGCGAGAATTGATTTTTTTAAGGATACGGATTTTCAAATACTTTTGGGAAAATCAAAAGCAGGAAAAATTTACCTGATCAAAAGCGGAAACCATATTCAGATTAAAACAGAAGGTGTGAAATCTCGCTATGTTACTTTTATCACGGAAATAGAAAAACTGGAAAAGCTGGAAATATTTGTGGATCGCAGACTTACGGAGGTATTTATTAACGACGGAGAAGAAGCGGGGACAAAACTCTTTTACCAGGACGGATGCGACGGAATATTTCAGGCGTCCTTTGAAGAGGAAGAGAGAGTAGAAAGGATACGGTTGTATGAAATGAAAGGAATATGGAGGTAGAGCAATGGAAAAGCAAAATAAATTGAAATTATCGGAAAAAATATCCTATGCCTGCGGAGACGCGGCAAGTAATGTAGTGTGGGCTGCATTGGGAGCGTTTGCCATGATGTATTATACGGACGTTGCCCATGTAAGCGCAGCGGCGATCGGTACGATTATGCTGATTTCCCGTTTCCTTGACGGTGTGTCGGATTTGCTTATGGGCTTGGTGGTAGATCGCACAAAATCCAGATTTGGAAAAGCAAGACCATGGCTGTTAAGAATTGCAATCCCCTTTGCCGTTGCAACGGTACTGATGTTTTCCGTACCCGATTTTAGCGACAAGGGCAAGCTGATTTACATTTTTGTGACCTATAATCTGGTTATGACCATGTATACCATGATTAACCTGCCCTATGGTTCGTTGAGTACTTTAATGACGGCAGATTCTTATGAAAGAAGTATTTTAAACATTTTTCGCCAGATTTTTGCTCAGATTACCAGCCTTATTATTACAGCGGCAACACTTCCTTTGGTTAATTTTTTTGGAGGCGGAGGACACGCATGGACTATTGTCTACGGTATATTCGGAGCCGTTGCGGCGATCCTTTTCCTGATCTGTTTTGCGGGAACAAAAGAAACCGTTGGTATGGAGGCGAAGGAAAGAGAAACTATTCCTGTAAAGACTGCATTGGTAGCATTGGTTAAAAATAAATGCTGGATTATTTCCATGCTTTTAGGAACCGGCACCTGTCTGTTTTATATGGCGATTTCCACGATTAACAGCTACTTCTGTGTGCAGGTACTGCACAATGAATCTCTGGTCGGAACCGTAAATGCTGCATATATTGCACCTATGATTGTATTTTTCTTTCTTCTGGCACCCATTGTAAAAAAGATCGGCAAGAAAAATACCAACCTCGCGGGCTGGGCAATCATATTGATAAGTTATGTGCCCTTATTTTTCGGGATGGAAAATACCGCCCTGGTTATCGGGACTTCGGTTATCCGAGGTATTGGCTACGCATGTGTTATGGGTGTGCAGTTTGCAATTATCGGCGATAGCGTTGAATACGGAGAGTGGAAGACCGGCGTTCGTTCGGAAGGATTGGTATTTAGCGCCCAAAGCTTTGGCTGTAAAGTAGGTATGGGTCTTGGGAGCGCGCTGATCGGCGCCATGTTAGACTGGGGAAAGTACGATGGAGAGCTTGCAGTGCAGCCGGATTCTGCTATTTGGGTAATCAAGGCTCTGTATGTAGGAATGCCTGTAATTGTGGCAATTTTACAGATGCTTCTGATGATCCCTTATACGGTTGAGAAGGAATATGATATTATGAATAAGGAATTAGAAGAACGTCATATGAAAAACTCATAAAGAGCTTGCTGCAAATAGTTACATAAAAAATAAAAAAGGACCGGTAACTTTACTGAAAAGAACCAGTCCTTTTTTATTTTTGTCTAAAGTTCAAATCTTTCGATGATATCTTTTAAAATTTCCAGATTTTCTCCGCTTTCCCGCAGGTGGTCGTAACCCTGCATGGTCTTTGCTACGGCTTCCGTAGATTTTTCCGCGATCAGATTTATGCCTTCCGTGGATTCCGTAATTGTAATATTGACATTTTCAATGGTTTCTGCGATGTCGTTAATCTTCGTATTCAGTTCCGCGATTTCCGAATAAATCTGTTTCATGGACTGATGAAAAGTACCGGCGTCTTCCTCGTATTTTTCGCCGACCTGCCGGAAGGAGCCGTAATCGGTAACGACCGTTTCCTCTAAGAAATTCATGATTACCCGGATACATTCCGTCATATTGTCAACGGCTTCGTTGACTTCGGCAACAATTTCATTGATTCCGTCTACGGTCTCGAAGGTCTGGCTTGCCAGAGTGCCGATTTCCGTGGCGACAACGGCGAAGCCTCTTCCTGCGTCGCCCGCTCTCGCCGCTTCAATATTGGCGTTTAATGCGAGCAGATTGGTCTGGGAAGAAATCTGGCGGATATTATCGGTCAGCTCGTTAATCTTATCCACAACCTTTGATTTTTCAATGGCTTCCTCAGTACGGTCTTTCATGGAAGCATAGATTTCCATTGTCTTATCGCTGGAAACAACCGTGTCGTCGCGAAGCTTCCTTGCCCTTGCCATGACTTCCTCCGCCGCTTCCTGTTCTTTCTCGGACAGATTTTGAATATCGCTTACGTTTTCCTGAATTGCGTTAATATTCCCTACGATCATCGTCGCGCTTGCCGTAGTTTCTTCCATGCCGGCGGCAAGCTCTTCGGTAGTAGCCGAGTTATCTTCGGAGATAGCGTTATTTTCCTGCATAACATGATCCAGGAGAGACATATTTCCAAGGACATTATTTTTGACCTGTTCCATTTCGCCGACCAATTCGCGTAAGGCATGCTGCATTTCTGCAACGGCATGCGCCATCGTTCCGGTTTCATCTTTTTTCTTAAAAAGCTTTTCCACTTCCGGATTTTCCCGGAAATCCAATTGTGAAGTCTGTCTGATCACAGTTGTAATCTTTTTGATCGGGTTTGCGATGGTGCCGCCAATCAGCACGCCGAGAATAATCGAGATCAGAATGCCGCCCAGAAGGAAACTGCAGATTTTTGCAGTCAAAGCGTTCGCGTCTGCCTTAATTTCCTTTAACGGGGCGGTTAAGACCAGTTTCATTCCGTTGTCAAGTTCGGTAAAAGCGAGATACTTGTCCGTACCGTTATAGGAATATTCCAGAGTAGACCCCTGATTTTCGGAATTTATGACGAAATCTTTGATTGCAGCAAGCTCTCCGCCGTTGTACTCGGACAAGTCGGTGCCGGTTTCCAGATCTTTATGATACAGCACGTCGCCTTCCGCATTTAAGATAAAAGCATAACCGGTTTCAAAGGCAGTTGCTTTGTCGGCGAAATCGGTAATCTGGCTAAAGTCGATGTCCATGCCGAGAATCCCGACGGAAGTACCGTTTTCATAGAGGGGAACGACGTAGGAAATCATATATACATTGATATTTTCATTTAAATAGGGCTCCATCCAGATCGGCGCTTTATTTTCTACGGGAATGTAATACCATCCCACATGCGCCAGATCGTCTTTTTCGTACATACTGAAATCCGTGGGTACAACACTGTCAAACGCAGATTTTGTATCGGGGCGGGTCAGAAAAATACCCGAGGTGGGATTGGTAAAGTCCGGATTGTACCGGATATAAGAGCAGATCGCGCCGTCCGTATGCTCGGAAAATTTGAAAAAGCTGTCAAGCAGACCGTCGGTGTATTCCGTTACATAAGGATCGTTATTCTGAAACCGGGAAAAATCCAGCCGGTCCATGACGATATCGCTCAAGGTATCTACGGATTGTTCTATCCGGGATATCAGGGCGTTTATTTCTGCGCCGGTATTTTCGCAGGACAGCTCCAGTTCTTTTTCTGCGTCCGTAACAGACATGTTTTTGGAATTGGAAATACTCGTCAGACTGATGATAGCCGCAGAGAGCATAGAGCATACGACGATCGCCAGTGTGATCTTGCTTTTGATTGATTTCATAAATGCTTCCCCCTTCATTTGTGTTTTTGCGCGGAAGTCTCCGCTGTTTGTTTTCCTCTTTTACATGTTACTATAGTACTATTATAAAGGCTTGGAAATATGCGGTCAAGATTGATCATTTTTTCATTTTAAGAGACAAAACGGCAGACAAAAGACCGTTTTAACGGACATACTCTCTGTTAAACTGAACCCAGATACAGAAATGACGCAAAGAAAGCAGGGAGGTTTTAAAATGAAAGGATATACGGTAACGGACGGATACATGGGATTTACGGGAACGGAATATATGCTCTTTGCCAGTGAAGAGGATTACAGAGAATACATGGAAGAATAAAGGGCAAAAAATAAAAGACGCCGAATTTTTTCTTGACAAAGCGGCTGGTTGTGTTATTATATAGACAATCGATATATAGATTATCTATATAATAGCGCGCGAAGAAACTGTCAACTGTCACAAAGAAAGAAGGAGGCAAACAATGTCAGTGGATAAAAGTCTGGTTTCCGGGAGCACAACGATGCTGCTTTTGAAATTATTGTCGGAAAAAGATATGTACGGTTATGAAATGATTGAGACCCTTTCGCAGAGATCGCAAAATGTTTTTACACTCAAGGCGGGGACGCTGTATCCCTTATTACATTCTCTGGAGGACAAAGGATATCTGACCGTCTATGAAAAAGAAGCGGGAGGAAAGACCCGTAAATATTACAGCATTACAAAAGAAGGGAACGCAGTTTTAAAACAAAAAACGGAAGAGTGGAAGGAATATTCTTCTGCAGTTACCGGCGTGTTGGGAGGTGCTGTCTATGGAAATGCGTGAATACCTGGATACGCTTTCCGAACAGATCCGATGCAAAAAGGCGCGTCCCATGATTGTAGAAGAAATCGAACAACATATTGAAGATCAGGCGGAGGCGTACAGAGCCGGCGGAATGGAAGAAAAAGAGGCGCTTCAAAAGGCGGTAAAGGAAATGGGAGACCCCGTGGAAGCGGGCGTGGCGCTGGATCGGGTTCACAGACCCAAAATGCAATGGGAGCTTGTCATGATAGCGGTTGTTTTGAGTTTGATCGGAATGATTGTCCAGATTATCATTTTTAAAGGAAGTACGCTGGGAAACGGAGCGGACGCATTGGAGATCAGAAACTCCTATATTATAAAAGCGGTTGTCAATACGCTTTTAAGTTTTGCGGTAATGGCGGCGGTATGCGTGATAGACTATACCGTTCTTGCCAAACATCCCGTTGCGCTTTGGTGGTGCTGCTGCATTTTGCTCGTCTTTTACTATTTTATATACGGTTATCGGATGCTTATGCGGAACGCTTTTTCCTATTACATGATGACGCTGATGGTTCCTGTTTTTGCGGCGATCTTATTCCGATACAGAGGAAAGGGTTTCCGGGGAATGATAAAATGTCTTCTGCTCTTAGCCGTTATGGGCGTCGTTTTGCTGGCGAATCATGCGCCTATGTCGGGAGCTATGGAAATGAGCGCGGCGATATTGCTTGTTTTGACGGTAGCTGTTTTGAAAGGCTGGTTTGGAGATAAAAAGGCGGGAAAGCTGGCGCTTATCTGGGTGCCGACGTTGGGCTTACCGGCGGCGATTGCGGCGGACGCTTATTTCAATAACGGCAACCTGCGCGTCCTTGCGGAATATCAGGCGGCGAGAATCCGCGCCATGTTTGATCAATCGGAGCCGAGCTATCAGGTAATGGCGGTCAGACAGGAGCTTGGCAATATGACTTTGCTTGGAAACCGTGAGCTGCCCCTGTCAACGCTGCCCTCGATTCAGAATGATTATGTGGTAACTTCCATGTTTACTTACTTCGGCGCAGCGTTCACAATCCTTGTTTTGTGCGTTGTCGTTTATTTTATCTGGAAGATATTTCATATCAGTTTCCGTCAGAAAAACCAGTTGGGATTTATCGTCAGCATTAGCTGCGGAGGCTTACTGTTTATCAAAAGCCTGAATTACCTGATTTCCAATCTGGGATTCTACAGTGTATTTTCACAGATGAGTATGCCGTTCTTATCCTACGGTCTGGGAAACGCCCTGGTAAACGGGGTATTGGTGGGATTGCTGTTGAGCGTTTACAGGAATACCAATATTGTTTCCGAAAACAACATAAGGTCAAAATATGTGTTCCGTCTGCCGATTCAGAAGGTTTAGAAATAATAAAACAGGCAAATAAAAAGACCCGCTGCATTCGTAAAGTTTCACGAATCTGAAATTTTATGGATGCAGCGGCTTGTTTTGCGTTGAAATTCGGATAGATTATTTATATAATATAGAAAGTGTGGAATAATCATGGTACAAAGCGAGGAACGGTTATGAGGACAATACAGGTATCGGAAGTGACGCAAAATATAAAAGAAATGTGCATAGAGGCGAATCATTTTCTTACGAAAGATATGGAAGCGGCTTTGCAAAATGCCTGCGAAAAGGAGGAAGCGCCCCTCGGAAAGCAAATCCTATGCCAGCTGCAGGAAAATCTTGCCATCGCGGGCGAAGATATGATCCCTATCTGCCAGGATACGGGAATGGCAGTTATTTTTATGGAAATCGGACAGGACGTTCATTTTGAGGGCGGCTTTTTGGAAGACGCCATTAACGAAGGCGTCAGACAGGGTTATGTGGACGGTTTTCTCAGAAAATCCGTTGTCAAAGATCCGCTGATTCGGGAAAATACCAGGGACAACACACCGGCGATCATTCATTATGAAATCGTACCCGGCGAGCAGGTAACGATTACGGTTGCGCCCAAAGGGTTCGGCAGCGAAAATATGAGCCGCATATTTATGCTGAAACCGGCGGATGGAATAGAGGGCGTCAAAAACGCTGTTATAACGGCTGTAAAAGACGCGGGACCTAATGCGTGTCCGCCCATGGTAGTCGGAGTCGGGATCGGAGGCACCTTTGAAAAATGCGCTCTGATGGCGAAAAAGGCATTGACCCGCCCCGTGGACCAGCGTTCCCCAATTCCATATGTTAAGGAAATGGAAGAAGAGCTTTTGGAAAAAATCAATCTAAGCGGCATCGGACCGGGAGGACTGGGAGGAAGCACCACGGCGATCGCCGTCAATATCAACACCTGCCCTACCCATATCGCGGGGCTGCCGGTGGCAGTTAATATCTGTTGTCACGTCAACAGACACAGCGTCAGGGTTATTTAGAGAATCAATGCAATCAGATCAAGAAAGATTTTGCGAGGAAACAAAATGGACCAATATATCAATGCGCCGTTGTCAAAGGAAGATGCGGCAAAACTAAAATCCGGAGATTATGTTTATATTACCGGAACGATTTATACGGCAAGGGACGCCGCCCATAAAAGAATGTATGAGGCTTTGCAGAGTGGTCAGCCGCTGCCTCTTGATATGGAAAATAATATTATTTACTATATGGGACCGTCTCCGGCAAGGGAGGGAAGAGCGATCGGCTCGGCGGGTCCCACGACTGCAAGCAGGATGGATAAATACGCGCCGTCCCTTTTGGATCTGGGATTAAAAGGAATGATCGGGAAAGGGAAGCGTTCAAAAGAGGTGCAGGAAGCGATTGTCAGAAACGGAGCGGTTTATTTCGCGGCGGTAGGAGGCGCGGGCGCCCTGCTTTCAAAGTCCATTCTTTCATCGGAGGTAATTGCTTACGATGATCTGGGAACAGAAGCGATCCGCAGGCTGGAAGTGAAAAATTTCCCTGTTATCGTAGTAATTGATCAGGACGGCAACAATCTGTATGAGACAGCGATTGAGGCATACAAAAAGGAAGGGTAAAGGCGGCTTTGTCGTTCGTATTTTCCATTTTTTGCCGGAACGAAACAATAGTTTCTTCCTATATATATGTACATATATTTTTGAAAAACACCAGATATTGTTTATCTAAGAGAAAGAGGTTATTATGCGTATTGCATTGATGGTTATTCGTAAATTATATTTAGTGCCCGTTTTATTTTTTAAATTGTGGAGAACCGGAAAGAAATATGCAGGAGACTATATGTCGGGCTTTTTGCAGTCCAAAAAAATTTCCACCCATGCGATACAGGCGGGGAATATTACTCCGGAAATCCATGGTGTTGAGAATATTCCGCAGAAGGACGGATTTATTTTTTATCCCAATCATCAGGGATTATTTGACGTGCTGATGTTTTTCTATTCTTCGCCCAAGCCTTTTGCCTTTGTCATCAAGAAGGAGGCGAAGGACGTGATTCTCTTAAAACAGGTCATTGAGGCGACAGGGTCCCTCGCCATGGACCGGGACGACATCCGCCAATCCATGAGAGTGATCAATCAGGTGGCGGAGGAAGTCAGACAAGGACGTAATTATATTATTTTTGCGGAAGGTCACCGCAGCAGAAACGGCAATAAGCTGTTGGATTTTAAGGGAGGCAGCTTTAAGGCGGCGCAAAAGGCGAAATGTCCCATTGTGCCCTGCGCGCTGGTTAATTCCTTTATCCCCTTTGATGAAAACTCCATCAGACCCGTGACGGTAAAGCTGATTTATCTAAAGCCCATGTACTATGAGGAATACCAGCATATGAAGTCTAATGAGATCGCTGCCGAAGTAAAACGTCGGATTGAAGAGGCGATTGCACAATATGAATAATGGGAAACTGTAAAAAGATCGCCGAAATCAATTGACAAATAAAATTCACTTATGTATAATAACTTTTGCGTCATGAAATGGGCGTAGCAACTTTATATTGGTAGAGGATAAAGTTCAGCAGTATGGAGAAATACTCAAGAGGCTGAAGAGGCGCCCCTGCTAAGGGTGTAGGTCGCTCATGCGGCGCGAGGGTTCAAATCCCTCTTTCTCCGTTTCATTTCTGCCAGAGAAAAGTAATCTTGCTCTTTAAGGTTCTTTTTTTTCGCGTAAAAATGCGTTGACTTTGGATGGAAATGATGGTATTATGAAATTCCCCCTCAAAAAGGGAAAATAAAAAATTAAAAAAAGTGCTTGACGTAATCGAGATGATGTGCTAGTATATCACTGTTGCGCGTCGGAAGACAAGCACAAAGGACCTTGACAAATAAACAGCAATGCAACCCTGAAAAATTCCAAGAGAAAATTTCAGAGAGTTCGGAAAGAACAAACCAAAAAACAGTAAAAACGGTTAAAAACAGCCAAAGTTGGTTTTGACCGGGATGGAGACTGGAAAACAGTCACAAACTTTTAATTCGAGAGTTTGATCCTGGCTCAGGATGAACGCTGGCGGCGTGCTTAACACATGCAAGTCGAACGGAGATAAACGCTGAAGAGATTTCGGTCGATTCATGTTTATCTTAGTGGCGGACGGGTGAGTAACGCGTGGGTAACCTGCCCTGTACAGGGGGATAACACTTAGAAATAGGTGCTAAAACCGCATAAGCGCACAGTACCGCATGGTACAGTGTGAAAAACTCCGGTGGTACAGGATGGACCCGCGTCTGATTAGATAGTTGGTGGGGTAACGGCTCACCAAGTCGACGATCAGTAGCCGGCCTGAGAGGGTGAACGGCCACATTGGGACTGAGACACGGCCCAAACTCCTACGGGAGGCAGCAGTGGGGAATATTGCACAATGGGGGAAACCCTGATGC